>Ga0308159_1000061_pt1 | contig 457356 bp, 365 predicted proteins | sample PhyCR1_FD_201040 | JGI IMG/M metagenome (GOLD analysis project Ga0308159, IMG submission 201040) | Phyllosphere microbial communities from UC Gill Tract Community Farm, Albany, California, United States - DLSLC.R1 | ecosystem: Host-associated > Plants > Phyllosphere > Unclassified | place... | reverse complement strand
CGATGAGCAGCGGTAGCGACAAGCTGAGCTTCGGGGTCTCGCTGGGCTTTGTGGACGAGATGGTAGACTACTCGCTGCTGGACGGTGACCCGGACGATGCCTCGGTGCGGAACTTCAACGAGCGCCAACAGTACCTGGATGGCGATTTTGGCTTCGCCTACACGAGCGGCGGGCTGAACGTACAGGGTGCGATGCCCAATCTGAGGAATACGCTGGGCTTCAGCGACGAGGGCAAGGAGGTGGTGAACGAGCCACGTTATTTTTTGGCGGCAAGCTATAGGATGCGCCTGTCCGGGACCGGGGGGATGGGACTGGAGCCCAAGGTTGCCTTCCGTTCGGTAAAGGGATTCGACAACATCTTTGATCTGGGGGCCAACTTTACCTTTGCCGAGGATAGGATCGGCCTGATGGCGATGTACCATACGAGCAAGAGCGCCACTTTTGGTTTCAGTGCACAGGTATCCAGGACCTTCAACCTGATGGGCTTCTATACCTCCAATACGGCGGCATTGGCCGGACAGTCCAACGGAAGCTTTGAGCTGAACCTGAAGATGAACCTGTTCAGATAGCAGCGAACTCAACTTATAAATTGATGTTTGGTGGAGACACCAAACACTAAATTACGCTATTGGCGGGTGTCCTCACCCGCCTTTTTGTTAAATTCTTTAATAACTTTTATCGAACTCAAGGTATTAAATACGATCCGAACCTACTTCGGAAGACGAAGATTAGAAAAGGGATGACGGCAGGGCAAATCAGCTGAAATGTAGACATCTTTCCAAAGTTTTGGAACGGGAATTCCTATGAATCGACACACGCTTGACATTGGCTTAGAAATATAATATATTCATCAAATGGAATTGGCCCACTTACAGCGTTTAAGATCAGTAATGACAAAGTTGTCGGAAATGACTGAAGAAGATTGGAAGCTCCTCATTCCACATATTTCCTATCGGAAAATAGCAAAAGGGCAGTATTGGATAGAGGAGGGAAATAAAGAATCGCGAGTCGGTTTCATATTGGCGGGATTCATGAGACATTATTATGTTCACGATGGCGAGGAAAAAACAACCTACTTTTATTTTGAAGACCATTTGGTTTCATCTTACTTTAGTGCGCTCACACAAGCGGCATCTCAACTGACCATTCAAGCTTTGACAGATTGTTACTTGTTGGAATTTCCCTATACAACACTACTTGCTCTTTTTGATAAAGCTAAATCTTGGGAACGTTTTGGAAGACGGTTAGCGGAATACATAGCGCTTGGATTGGAGGAACGCATGGTAAATCTACTCATTTTATCTCCTGAAGAGAGATACCTAAAGCTTTTCCACACCAGCCATAATAAAATATTAGAGAAGATACCACAACATTTGGTAGCCAATTACCTTGGAATAACTCCAGTTAGCCTAAGTCGCATTCGCCAACGGGTAATTTCGAAAAAAATAATATAACTTTTTATTAACTATTGTTAACGTCGCACCATTTCAGCTTTAACGTAATTTGTAGGGTATTAAAACCATACAATAATGAAAAAACTTATTAGACTAGAGACGGTTGTTCCATTGCTCCTCTCTGTTTATCTCCTCAACTTCCTACCCATGAATTTTTCATGGTGGGTTTGGATTCTCATCTTTTTGCTGCCCGATAGCAGTATGATCGGTTATTTGCTAAGTGATAAGATTGGAGCCTTTAGCTATAACCTATTCCACCATCAACTAGTCGCCGTGATGGTAGCCGCTTTAGGCTTGATGCTTAGCTCTTCCTATTTGGAATTAGCAGGACTGGTGATGTTGGGCCATAGTAGTTTAGATAGGATGATGGGCTACGGACTTAAACTAGAGCAAGGCTTTAGCTTTACACATCTTGGTAGGATAGGAAAACCTGAAGATGCGCCCAACGGAAATGAAAATGATAATGGACTTGCTGATCTTTATTGAAAATGCAGGCTATTTCGTTGAAGACAATAGTGTTATTCTTTTACTGGGTGCCAATCGGCATTTTCACTGAATATTGAAAAATAAACCAAATAACTTATGGCATCATCTTTTTTCTATTTGATTTGATTGCGAATGCGATGACGCATATGAGCAGGCCGGGTAAGGAAGCATATATAGGCAAAAAAACGAAAAGCAAACCGCTGGTAGATGATTTAGAAGCTAGGCCATTGATATCATAATACCAACTCACTTGTGCCAAGAGTGGAAAGATAAGCAGTATAAGAATCGCTAAGATATAGCAAATTTTCATCCAGATACCTTCGATATCGCTGAATACTTTAACTTGAAAAAAATAAAACAATATAATTGGCAGTAATTGGTAAAGCGCGAAATAATTTAATCCCAACACCAAGAAAGCGACTACAGTGCAAAATAAACAGGCTAAGATGACGATTAATTTCTTCATGTGCTAATATAGGCTAAAAATCTATCGCAAAATCGATAAAGCACTAACATTAACACTAAATGGTAGTTGAATGTATGTTATATATGCTCAATTCAATTTCTAAAAATGGGAAGCTTACAAGATGTTAGATAAGAGACGAAGGATCGGCTCTAGGGAAAATAGGAAAGCAATTGCTTTTAAAACCCTTATAAAAAGAAATGGAGATAAAACCGAAGTCCTATCCCCATCATCTAAATTAACGCTCTCAAGACAAATATAGGTATTATAAAGATTTCTGCAATAGTGTATCGACGAAATTACATTGGATATCGGTAGATCGGCATTATTTTGTTTGATATCAAGAAAATTGATGTAGCTAACTATCATTAGCAGACCCTAATGTGAATTATTAGCAGCTATGGATGGGATGATAAGCTGGATAGGTTAAAAGCTACTTTTTAAGATGAAAGGACTGAGGCGGAGTGAATGAATGTTAAACAACATGCGTTAATGCAGCTCTTGATCTGCAATGCTAGTTCTAAGGTCGAAGAGTAGCCATTGTCTTTGACTGATGGCTTGTTGATCGCTGCGTAACAATTGCAGGAAATCAGCAATTCCCAATGGTTCATTGCCATTCCCGTGTATCAGTACAATGCTGCCTTTCGACGCTTGTTGCCCTTTAGCCAGCCAAGCATCGCTGCCAATAGGAATTAGACCATAGTTGATGATGCTATCCACTAGGTTAGGATTAGACACCAATCCAGGAAATCTAAAGAAGATGGATGGTATAATTCCGTGTTCCAGCATCGCTTTTTCATTACCCAAGACCTCTATATCCAAATTCGTTTCAGGTTTGAGCATAAAGTTTTCTTGAAGCGGTAGGCCAGGCTCATAATAATGGTGATAGCTGTGGTTGATCCAAGTGATCGACAGTTCTTTTTTTTCGACCTTATCCAGTAACCAATCGATATCGGTAGGATGTTTCAGTAAGAATTTCCCTGACAATGAAAGCGCCACAGGTACAGGGGCTTCATTATTTTTAAGTGCACTAATCAATGAATTAAATAAATCACGATCGAGAGGTCGATGTGAAGGACATAGGTCGATAGTGAGCGTGATTCCTTTTTCCGCGGGATAACCATGAGTGATGCCGGCATCCTGAAGATTAAGGTCCTGTTGCTTTGCATCTTTTAAAGCTTTAATGTAAGGGCTATTGGGGATTGAAGACTTTAACGTTGTCCAATTACTAGGATTAACCTTTAGGCCTTTAGCGAGTACTACAGCGGTAGTCATCGTTTTGAGATCTACGGCGATATAAAAAGAAGTATCCTTCTTTTTAAAGGAGCGCAAGAGTAACATTTGCTGCCCATTGATCTCGGTATTCGCCAAGATGCGTTTGTAGTTGCTAATTTGTCCCCAAGTGAATAGGGGTAGAAGTAAAATTGCCAGAAGGAGTTGCCTAGGTAGCATCGACTGAGATTTTTTCACTTTCAACGGTAGGTTGTTAAAAAGATGGTAAAAGTATTTTTATTGAAATTAATAAAGTAATTCTTAATCACAAAATAAGTAAAGGTTTAGTAACCGAGCTAGAAGAATTCTATTGTGTAGGAGAGGTATGTACAAAAAAAAACATCCGCCTTTTTGGACGGATGCTCTCAATTATAAGAAGGGATATCTTAAGATAACTTAACTCTAACTGCGTTTAGGCCTTTTTTGCCTTGCTCTACATCATAGCTTACTGAATCATTCTCGCGAATTTCATCAATTAGGCCAGAGATGTGTACGAAGATTTCGGCATCGCCATTTGATGGTGTAATGAATCCAAAACCTTTTGTCTCATTGAAAAATTTTACTGTTCCTTGTTGCATTATTTATTATATTAAAATGTAAATATAGTTATAATTTATTGATATTCAATTTATTTTGAAATTAAATTTAAATTGAATCTTTTAAAGATGTAAATCGTTGTTCGATATATGATGATATGCATCTTATTATTAATGCACGCCATCTTCAGTAAGAAAGGCAAAATTTAAGTCATTACCCACCCTGTATGGTGACACGACTTAGGAGATAGCTTGGACCACAACTTAGCAAGGTAGGCTGATTATTTCGCTAATCTAATGCCGCTGAACTGCCATTGATGTTTAGGATGAAAAAAATTACGGTAAGTAGCCCTTTCGTGTCCTTTCGGAGTAACCACAGAAGCACCTCTCAGTACCATTTGATTCACCATAAACTTACCATTGTATTCGCCAATGGCCCCAGGTGCTTTACTAAAGCCAGGATAAGGAAGGTAAGCGCTATTGGTCCATTCCCAACGCTGGCCCCAATCTAGCTCACCTGCTGCTATTTCCCACTCTGCTTCTGTTGGCAACCTCAGCCCCTTCCATGAGGCATAGGCAGAGGCCTCGTAAAAATTAACGTGGCACACGGGTTGATCCATGATAACTTTGCTTAGCCCACCATAGCTGTAATTCATCCAAGTGTTATCCAAATAATGCCAATAAAGTGGTGCAGCTGCATTTTGCTGTTTTACCCAATCCCAACCTTCTGAATGCCAATGTGAGAAATCTTCATAGCCGCCAGACTGTATAAATTCCAGATATTCAGCATTGGATACTAGGTTACTGGAAATCTGGAAGTCATTTAAGAAAACTTTGTGCACACCAAGTTCATTATCAAAACAGAATCCTTTCCCTTTAAAACCGATTTCGTATACGCCTTCGGCAAATGACAACATTTTTGCTTCCTTAACGATAGGCGCTTCAAGAACAGTTTCTTTGTCATAGGCTGGAAATAATGGATTATGGCCTAAGATATATTTGATATCTGTGTACAAGAGTTCTTGGTGCTGCTGTTCATGATTGATGCCTAATGCTAACAGAGCTAGAAGTTTTGAGTCAATTTCAATATTTTCCAGCAATAGAGACATGTGATCATCTACATACTCACGGTAACGATAAATATCCTTAACTGATGGACGGCTTAGGTTGCCACGATCGGTTCTGATCACTCTATTGCCCACCGATTCGTAATAGCTGTTAAACACGAAATTGTAGTTGGGGTCGAAATTCACATAGTTTTTGAAGTGAGGTTGTAGCATAAAAGTTTCAAAAAACCAGGTAGAATGTCCTAAATGCCACTTAGGTGGACTGACATCCGCTGTTGGTTGTACTACATAATCTTCGGTTTGCAATGGTTGGCAAATAGCTACAGTATGTTGTCGAACTTGCGTATATTTCTTCTTAAGTTGGTCTTTGGTCAACTGCTGTTCAGTGGTGATGATTATTTTGCTATCCATATGGCATCAGTAAACCAATTATTGGTGTCGTTAATGTTTTGTATATTGATGAATCCTGAATTGAGTGCAAGGTCTGCAATTTGTTCGGCAGAAAATTTTTGGGAAACTTCCATGTGGATCAGTTCATTTGTTGAAAAATGAATTTCATTTCCGCAGATCGTTGCTTGCTGCTTTTCCAAACTGACTAAATAACTCCGGCAAGCACCAGTAACAGGATCGTAATTCTGATAGTGGCTGAATTTTTTAAGATTGAAATTACCATCAAGTTCTCTGTTGATTCTGGCCAATAGATTAAGATTAAAGGCCGCTGTAATTCCATCTTTATCATTGTAAGCTGCAAGAATTTGATGTGGACTTTTTTTCAGGTCGAAGCCTATCAATAATAAATCACCAGGATTTAGGCGACCACGTAGTTCAGTACAAAAGCTATAAGCCTGCTCAAGTTCCATGTTGCCTATATTACCACCAAGAAAAAGAATAATTTTCCTTCGGCGGGAACTTGAGGTCGCTTCTTCTAGCATCTGAAAGTATTCGCCCTGTAGCGGACGAATTGATAAATCGGGAATTTCATGCGACAAATTGTTCTCCAGTTCTTGGAGGATATGCCCAGAAATATCGATAGGACAATAGGTAAAGTCTATGTGCTGTTCCACCAAATGTTTTAGCAAAATTTTGGATTTGGAAGCATCACCTGCTCCGAGCTCGATGAGGTCGAATGCACCTTGGTCAACTTGCAGTGCAGCAGCGAGCTCCTCCGTACGGGAGTTAAAGATATCGTGTTCTGCTCGGGTAAGGTAGTATTCGGGCATTTCCATGATTTGCTGGAACAGCCGATCTCCCTGGTCATCGTAGAAATACTTCGAGAGCAGTGATTTGGGCGTGTTCGAGAGTCCGTTAATGACATCCCTGCAGAATTGACTTGGGGTGCTGGTTGGAGGTTCTATTAAGGAAGATAGGTTGTTCATCATCACTTTTGGATTGGCTGTTTGTAGGCAACAATGCTGACTAACTTTTGTTTGTCGTTTGCCAAATTAGCCGATACCTATTTATCTTTCGGTACTATTGATGTGCTTTCAGAAGCATTACCGAGCGTGATCCAATGGGTGGTTACTTCTGCTTTTTTGATCATGGACTTGAATTCGCTGGTATTTTTAAAACTCAGTTGTTTAAGAACTCGGGTTTCATAGCCGACCTTAAAAGAGTTGGTTTCGAAAGGCCACGGGGTCACAATCAATTTTTCATCTTTTAAGTACATCTCGTAATGCCGTTGGTCTGGACCAGTGCTAATTTCGATTCTTCTACTTTCAGGTTGGATCATGCCTTGGCAGAGGAGCAAAGAAAAAGCATCGCAAAACTCTAAAAGATCGTAGCTTTTGGATACTTCAGTAGCAGTAGTGCCAGCAATATTGAGCCATTTTTTTTCTAAACGATGTAGCTTTTTGATGAAGGTTGTCGCTTTTGGGTCACTACCATATACAAACTGGATATGTTTTGAAATGAGCAACGCAATGTAGGTACTTTTGGTCGCCGCCATATCGATAAGTCGCTGCGCCATTTCGGCTTCAAATCTAGTATCTTTAAAGTTTAATGGAGCACCGTTTGCATCTAACAGGTCTGAATTGTCAAATTCGTTGAAGACATCATCATGCTCCGCTGTTGCGATTAGGGTTTCCATCCAGCGCATGGGGCGTCGTTTAGTTTGCCATTGTGCGCAAAGTTGCGCAGCAAGGAGTCCGTGCGAACGTTGGGTGATAATTTGCCAACCAGCTTCAGTGTAATTGACGATCATATATGGGATCTAAATTTGATTGCAATAAGGAAAGGTTTAAGGATACGGGTTTGTTTAGCATGTTGCCAAAACGGGTATGTTTACAAAATGAACTAAGTATTTTACTCCATTTGCAATCGCCAACGCATTTAGACGATAGCGTTCGCTGATTTAGATGGTATAAAATAAGTTCATCAACGCTGCTGGTAGAAAAAAAATAAAACATTTTTGGATATTTTTTATTCATAAAAGCAAAAACGAAAATTTATGGCACAGGTAAATGCTGGTGATATCATTACCATCAAGGTTGAAAATAGCACAATTAGTGTGAAAATTGAAGATGCTTCCAAGAGCGACATTATTTTGGCAAAGGTGAAAGAGAGTGCTTTGTCCAACTTTAAAGTGGACCAAGTTTATGAGTTTGACCGTAATTCAATTCAGTCCGAATAATGAACGTAAAGCAATTGTGTTCCAAGATGTAATATGCCCTGGAGATCAATTGTTCTTCATTAGTCTTTGCTAATTTTGAATTAATTTGAATTGCTTTGCGATGCCAATAAAGTAAAGTTAAGCTACTTCATTACAGCTACTTTATTTTTGTCATTTTCAATTGCGGCGATCAATTGATCAATTTGTTCTTTCTCTACATTGGGCATACAAATGATATGGGATGAGCCATTTTCTGAAGCCAATTGCCATTTGTAACAGATTTCGGCAGAGGGCGATGGAAAATTAACGGTAATAGCATTGGCATTTCGCCAAGCCGAAATGCCTATTTCACGTAGACGTTGCTCGGTATATGCAGCCATTGAAAGGCTGTGTAGTGCTCTGTTTCGTAAGCCCGCTAAACCATGTCGTTTAAGTGCATACCAAAGAAATAATGGGCTATGTCCATTTCTAGAACCTGTAATGGTGGTATCCATACTTCCGATGTAGCCCACAGATTTGGCTATGCGGTCTCTATTGTTTTTTTTAACAACTACAACACCGCAAGGCATTGGCGTACCGAAAAATTTATGACCACTAATAGCGATGCTATCGACCCCATCTGCAAAGTCAAATGATGGCCTTGGTTCTACAAAGGCACTATAGCTGCCTGATAAAGCGCCGTCAGCGTGGAGATAATAATTTTTAATGGCCATTTTTTTGAGAATGGCCTTGATTTTAGCTATATCATCCCGAGCTTCCGTCATGGTCGTACCAATATTAGCCATAATGATAACTGGCATGTGCCTGTTCATCCTAATGGTCTCCTGTAAATCTTGATAATTGATTTCTCCATTTTCTTGTGCGCTAATGGTAATATTGGGCATGCCCAATAGGTGGAGGTTTTTTTGAACGCTATAATGAGTAGACTCTGAAAAATAGACCATTCCCTTTGGATGTAGTTCACGAGCAAGGTAGAGCCCATAAAGATTTCCTTCAGAACCTCCATTGGTCACATATCCCCACCAATCATCCTTTTCAGCCCTAAAAAGCTCAGCAAAAAAGGCAATAACTTCCCTTTCTAAGTCACGTGTGTCCACTTTCCAAGTAGATGCTACAAATGGATCGCCTAGATTGTTTAATGGATAAGCTAAGAAGGGCTTGAGCTCATCGTAATTAAAATCTTTAGCTACCGGATAACCTAAAAAGTTCAAAGTATTGTTCTTGATCTTTTTTAAGAGTTCTTGAATAGTTTTTTGTTCGTGTTCGGCGAGATAAGATTGGATCATTTCAATTCATTTGAGTCTACAAAGCTATGTTTTTGAATTTAAATTCTGTTTTAATTCTTGTTTTAAGAATATTATTTTGTTTTTTAATTTATATTTAAATTATGTATGGTTTGATATGTGTTGTCAGCTACACTGCAGATTTATATTCGTCTGGAATTGGCGATGATATTACTAATCATACGATAAATAGGTAGTTCAAAATAGATTGCTTCCGCTATTTTGATTACTGTTGTTCGACGAATTTCAATTGAACCCTTGTTATAAATAGAATTGAAAGCTTCTAATATTAGGCTGTTCCGATTTTCGGTTGTATTCATTTGTTACGCATCTTGTCGTTTTTTACATTAGGATCTCGCTTAACAAATAAAGAAAGTGATCAAAGGAATGTAACGAGCTAATTTAAGTGCTTTGGAGAAAATAACTAGCTGTAATGGGACTTCATCGTACTGGTAATAAACTTTAACAAGCAATTATACATGCGCTTGGTAGGCAACTTCTTACTGCTTACTTTAATCATTTTAAAGCTAGTTTGATTTTTTATCGTACTGATTTTTAGATGGATATGGAAGTTGAATGGCTTCTTGTTTTTATTTTGCTATAAAAGTGACCATCGTCACTTATTTTTGATGCATAACATCAAGTTATTTAGGGAAATAATAACTTAAGTTTGTCTAACCTGTAACAAATATCTACCATAAAATGCTCGAAAGTAATAAGCAGCCTATTCAATCTAATTGGTTTATACTTAATCCTAAGTTAACTACTTTTTTGTTTTTTATACTTCTCGTTGCGATCAGCTCTTTAATTACCTACCAACGTTACCAGATCATTCAAAGAAATAGGGAGAAAGATATCAGTGCCATGTTGGAGAGTGTTGAACAGCGCCTAGATCAGCTGCTGAAAAATAGTCAGAACATTGCACTTACTATAGCCTTAACGCTAGATCAGAAAGGTCAACCGCATGATTTTGAAATGGTGGCGGCTGAAATTATGAAAGCTAATCCATCGCTACAGGGAGTTCAATTGGTACCTAATGGTATAGTGAAGTATATCTATCCAATTAAAGGAAATGAAGAAGCGCTTAACCTTAATCTTTTTAAGATCAATTCATTTAATAAATTGGAAGCCCAAAAGGCTATTAAATTGCGGAAAATGTACTTTCAAGGCCCAATAGTGTTGGTACAGGGGGGTAAGGGAGTGGTAGGCCGTTTGCCTATTTTTATCAATAATAAGTTTTGGGGTTTTTCTGCGGTAGTGATCAAGCTGGAGCAATTATTTGAAATTGCAGGTTTGCAAAACAACAGCTTTAGCGATTATCGTTTTCAATTTTCAAAAATTAATCCCTCAACTAACAAAGAAGAGTTTTTTATCCCTGGATCACATCACTACGCAGGTAATACCTATAAAACAAAAGTCTTTGAAGAAGGTAATTGGAAAATTTACCTAATTGATACGAGAAGAATCGTTGTCGATTTTCAGCTCGGCGGATTAATGGGGTTTGGCCTTTTGGTCATCGTGCTTTCTAGTTATTTATTATGGAGGTTGTTAAATAAACACCGCGAACTTTTCTTGATGGTGCATCAGCAAAGTGACATGTTAGACGTGGTAGACAGTAAATATAAAACCATTTTTGTCAATGCAGCTATTGGGATAGGCCGTGTTAATTCCATCACTGGTGAATTCTTAGAAGCCAATGATTTCCTTTGTAAGTTATTTGGATATTCAGCTGAAGAGCTCACGTCAAAGAAAATCAAATCTTTAATTCATGAAGAGGATTTGGCATTGGATGCTTTCAATTTTAAACGATTGAGGAACAATGAAATTCGACAGTTTTCTTCCGTGCGTAGGTACATCAATAAAAATCAGGAAGTTATTTGGGCAAATGCAATTATCTCACCACTATGGAAGGAGGGTGAGGAGGCAAGCCAGCACATCATCATCCTAGAAGATATTACCCCTCAGGTGATGTATGAAGAGCAACTCATTGCTTCGAAGAAATATGTAGAAGAACTGATCAACTCCGTGGAAGGAATCGTTTGGGAAGCCTCCATCAACGAAAATTTTGCCAATACTTTTGTAAGTAGTAAAGTCTATGATATTTTAGGTTATACGCAAGAAGAGTGGAAATCAAAAATTGGATTTTTTCAGGATAGGGTTTACCATGAAGACAAAGAGAGGGTCAAAAGCTATATAGAGAATGAACTTCTTTTGAGGAAACACCATCAGCACGAATATCGAATGGTTGCAAAAAATGGTGACATTATTTGGATAAGAGATACTTTTACCATAGAGCCGAGTATAGAATTCCCTGAAAAATTACGAGGGATCATGATGGATATTACCATGCTCAAGGAAGCAGAAACTACACTATATCAATCTTTTGAGCTGGTGAACGAACAAAACAAACGTTTACTAAATTTCTCCTATATCGTTTCCCATAATTTAAGGTCACATGCCGGCAATATCGATGGTATAAGTGCTTTAATTAGCAACGCTGAAACCGATAAAGAAAGAGATGAAATGATTAAGCTATTAAGAAAAGTGGTAGACAACCTTAACGATACACTTTATAACCTTAATCATATTGTCAATATCCAAACTAATTTGGATATGGTGAAAGAACCACTTAATCTCTTAGGATATATTAAGAACGCCATTCAAACCCAGGAAGCTCAGATCTTAAATAAAAATGCTGAAATTAAGCTTAGCGTAGCAGAAGATGTATTTGTTTATTTTAATAAAGCCTACCTAGAAAGCGTACTGCTTAATTTGATTTCTAACGCCTTACGTTATAGTCATGCCATGCGGAGACCGGTGATAGAGATTAGTTGTGAGCCTTTCGGTAGTGGATATAAATTTAAGATCAAAGATAATGGAGTAGGCATAGATTTAGCTAAAAATGGAGAAAAGTTATTTGGACTTAACCAAACTTTTCACGGCAATAGTGATGCTAGAGGTTTCGGCTTGTTTATCACTAAAAATCAAATTGAAGCTATGGGAGATCAAATAGAAGTGGAAAGCACCTTCGGTGAAGGCACCACCTTCACGGTTATATTTTATTAATAAAATGATGGTAAAAAGAAAAGCGACACCACGTCGCTTTTCTTTTACTTTAAACTTCATAGGTTTCAAAACCTACGAAGTTTCTGTTAGAAACATCTTCTGTAACAAAGATCATCGCGTTTTAAAAGTTCCTTTATTTCTGTACTACAATGTGGTATTTAGCCTTGGTGGTGGTCGAACTATCAAACCAGATAATGTAATTTTTTCCAGCTTGTAATTCTGAACCTGCAATTGTAGTGATATCCAGAGATCCAGTCATCGTTACATTTAAGTTAGTATTGGCATCAATTGTTTGATATGCAGATGCAGTTGTAAACAACAAATTGGTAATTAAACTTGTACCTGTACTTGTAGTTACATTAATCGCTCCACTTAATAAAGGTGCCACATTGATAAAGCGAACTTTTGCCTTTCCACTAACGGTAGTTTCGTCATTAGCATAAGTCTTTACCGCCATTGTTCCATTAGCTTGTTTTACCAAGAAAGCAGTCTGCGAAGAATTCATTTCGGCGCTAACATCGGCAGATGCGGTCACTGTAGCAGTCCCTGTGTTCTTAAAAGACAAGGTTTTGCTTCCCGTTGAGGTATTGACATCGGTTACGGTATTGGCGTAGGCCACAGCCGAAGTATTCACTTTTGCATCGTTGATGTACACGTCTTGTGCTGTCGAGCCTTCCACCGTGTTTACAAATGATAACCTTGCACCTAGCATTGAGTTTTCGTCATTATCTTTTTTGCATGACGAAATAGAAAAAATCACTGCTGCAGCTACCGCCAAACGAGTGATGAAATGGTTGTTTTTTATTTTCATGACAATTAAGTTTAAGTTCGATGAGTGTACACGAAAAAAATGCCATTAATAATTTAAAAAACTAAAAAGCTTTATTTTGAAGCAGAAACTCAAAAACTGATGCATATACCACTTAATTGCTATTGCTGTTTTTTGTAACAGAAATGTCTAGAAAAAACTTCAATGCCGTTGACTCTATTGGGCATTTAGACTTTCATGGAAACAATCTATAGATTTTTTGGCAAGGGACTAGGTTAATTAATTGCCTATATTCGAAGTAAATTAAAATGATGGCTGTAGAGATAGAATTTAAGTATTTGGTAAAAGAGGAAGCTTGGAATGAAAACCTCGCTTATCAATCTATAATGATTAGACAGGGCTATCTCCAAACGGATCCGGAAAAAACTGTGCGCGTAAGGACCAGGGGGAACCAGGGCTATCTAACAATTAAAGGCAAAGCGGAAGGAGCGAGTAGGCTTGAGTTTGAATATGAAATCCCAGTGGATGAAGCAAATGAATTGCTTGAAAGATTTTGCTCAAACCTTGTTGATAAAACTAGATACTTGGTGAATCATGAAGGTAAAACTTGGGAAGTTGATGTCTTTAGCGGTCCTAATGAGGGGCTAATGGTGGCAGAAATAGAGTTGGCGGCGGCAGATGAGACTTATGCCTTGCCTTTTTGGGCAGGTGAAGATGTGACCCATGATCATAGATATGCGAATTCAAGTTTAGCGCATCAACCTTTCTCTACCTGGTAGATAAATCTTGTTAACTACAAAACAGCCAATCTCAGCTCGAACTTTTGAACCAAATTTGTTTAGCAATTCAAACTTTGATATATTTGCATAACCAGTTATGTAAATAATTATTTATTGATGAGATTTTTTGAGAAAACCGGAAAAATGGCATTAGGAAGTAGGTTGCGCCTGCTTACCTCGCAAATTACAGATGATGCCGCTAAAATTTATGAATTATATGATGTTGATTTTTCGCCAAAGTGGTTTCCCGTCTTATTTGTTCTCTCAGAAGAAGGTGGAAAAACCATTACCGAGATAGCCGAGCTTATTGGACATTCCCAACCGTCAGTTACTAAAATTATAAAAGAGATGTCCCAAAAAAGCTTGGTAAAGGATAACCTTAAAACCGAGGATAAACGCCGTAACGTGACCCGTTTAACAGCTAAGGGAACCGAGTTAGCTGAAAAGATTGTTAATTTGATTTGTGCAGATGTAGACACGGCTATAGATGGAATCATCGAAGAGGCCAATCATAACCTTTGGGAGGCTATTGATGAATGGGAGTTTCTGTTAGCACAAAAGTCTTTACTGAAAAGAGTTCAAATACAAAAAAAACTGCGTGAGCAAGAAGATGTGCAGATTGTTGATTACGAACCGAAATACCAAAACGCGTTTAGCGCACTCAATAGTGAATGGATTTCCAACTATTTTGAAATGGAGGAAGCAGATCATAAAGCCCTGGAACATCCTCAAAGTTATATTTTAGATAAGGGGGGAAAGATATTCATTGCCCTATATCGGGGAGTGCCTTTAGGTGCTTGCGCATTGATTAAAATGGATGACCCAATTTATGATTATGAATTGGCAAAAATGGCGGTGTCGCCAAAAGCTCAGGGTAAAAATATGGGATGGTTATTGGCACAAGCGGTAATCAATGCGGCAAAGGAACTAGGTGCTACTAAACTTTATCTTGAAAGTAATACTGTTTTAAAACCTGCCATTAATCTTTACCATAAACTAGGCTTCCAAAAAATTGTGGGGCGCCCCACGCCTTACCAACGGGCCAACATACAAATGGAATTGGATTTGGGTAGTTGATCAACTACCCAAATTTTCACGCCTGCTTACGGTTTAGTCGTTAGGTTTTGGAACTTGTGGTGGCTGCGGCTGGTCTAAAGCTTTATATAAGGCGGCAGTTAAGCGTTTGAACATGCCTATTTCTTTAGCAGAAGCTTTTTCTTTGTCTAAATTGGCTTTAAAGCTTGTTGCGGTCATATGGGCGGTGTAGTAGCTTCCAGTCCAAGTACTACCCTTGGCCGAAGATTGGTCGGCTTTCCCTAAAGCCGACAAAAAAGCAGTCTCTACTTTTTCAGAGCGCTCGATAGGAAAGGAACCTTTAAGCGACTGTTCGGTGTCGGTTTCGTGGGTAGCATAGCTGATTTTTTCTGATTTGGTGGTGGTGCGTTGTGCCGAAGAAACCAGACCATAAGTAAGGGCAAATAATATAAAAATGTATTTTTTCATTGCTGACGACTTAAATTATTTATTAACCAAAGATAAGCAGCTGCCTAATTCCACTCAGTTAATGAAGTGTTAACGCAAGGTTAACGCGTAGCCGCATGCTTGGCACTATGCTTGAGGATAGCTGTTTTTCAACTAATTAATTTTTTCATATGAGTAGAAAGGCTTTAGGTCATCATTTTTTTGTGATCGATAATCAAATGATTCTTCATTTCGATAGTGAAGTTTATCGTAAGTTTTATCCCATCATCGATTTTGATACCTTGGAAATCATAGCAAGTAATGGATCTACCTTTCATTATTTTAAGGATAGGCACCATGTGTATGTAGAAAGCTATATGAACCGCTTTGCGATTTTACCAGAAGCCAATCCCAGTGATTTTCAAATTTTAGATTTTGAAAAAGGTAGGACAAATTCAGGAGCTAATGATTACTTATTTGAAAGGAGATTGCCTTATCGATTTGTGGCGTACGAACCGCTAGCTGAACTCTATCAAAAGGTGGGAACTCAAATCTTTTTTGATTACAGTAATGAACTGCTGGGTGTAGATGCCAACACTTTTGCGGTCTTGTACCCAGAGGAGGTAAAGAATGTGGCAAAGGATAAAAATCATGTATATTTTCGAAATCAGGTGGTGGAAGACGCTGATGCAGCAAGTTTCCATTTCTTGTCAGCTTGTTTCAATAGTGAATACTATAGGGAACAAGATCACACCTATTACGCGAAAGATAAAAATCAAGCCTATTATGTCGATACCGTTCGCAAGTCATTTAAGGTCATTAGAACCCATAATTTAACTAACTTTCATTTTAAGGTAGTAGATGGATTGGGTTATGCACTCGACGGGCAATACCAGTACCTCTTTGGAAAAAGAAAAAAGAGGTTATAAAAATAGCCCACTGACATCCATCGGTGGGCATAACCAAACAAACTTTTTTATGAAGATTTTATGTTCTAATTAACCATCGTTTCAAAAAAAGGTTTTAAAAAAATAAAAAAAAATAACCTTATTAAAATAGCCTACTAATTATTGCATTCAGTACGCTATTAACAGCCGAAGATTTTCATCTTTGGCTGTTGTTGATTTCAAATTCATAAAGGTCGATAGCTTAGACTCATTTATTTGAACCTGATTACCTCAACCTTAATCGTGAAATCATCTGTTATTTTTCTATTTACTTGTCTGTTAAGCTCAGAGAATACGACTCCATCTGCGCCAATCTCTTTTGCTTTCTTGATCACAGCCTGCCTAGACTCAGAACGTCCAGTGGAGATATTCATGTGTCCAATCACTTCATAAGGCTTTTCAATGTCTTTCGTCGAATAATAGGACTTAACCGTTTCCGTCGGAGTGTACTTGGAACCGAAATAATTTGGCTCATAAATCGAGCAGGCACTTAGGCATGCACTCATAACTAAGACAATTGATACTTGGTGTGTTTTTGTGTGTTTAACCAAGATAACGAAAAAGGGTGGTAAAATGGGTTAGATTGAACGGTGTGATCAAAAAGTTATATAAAAGAAATCTCCTATTTTCAATATTGTCTACATATTTTTGGTTTGATACGCTCTCATGACCAGACTTAAGATGAGTAATGCCAAATTTAAGCTCAATACGGTAAGTAAGAAACTTAACTGATGCGGATGGGATAGGCTACCTAAGTAATCTGTTACGGGAACTTTATTAAGTACACTATAAGTTAGTAAAAAGAAAATGATTTCAAACAGCTTTTTCCCGCCACTAGTTATACCCAAAGCCACGGCTAACAAAACTATAAATGCATTTCCATTGATTACATGGATAACTGCAAAGCCATGGCCAATTAAAATTAAACGCATGATAATAGGCAAGGATAATAAGAGCGCAAAAATAAGCCCGCTTAACATTTGAGCGGGTAATAGGCGCTGTAAAGGTTTGTAAGAGGCATAAGCAAAATAGTGTACCCGATTCGCTTTTTCTTTTGTCGCCAATTCAGACCATCTGGTCACCTGCATAAATAATAATATAGGTAGCAGATAACTATAGGCAATCTCAAGTGGAGCGAAACACATGGCTAGCCATAAACCAGCGTTTAGAAGCCAAATCCATTGATTTCCCTGCCTTAACAACAATCTGAGCTCTGTTTTAATGAAAGAAAATATACCGTAATTAAAAGTCAGGGCCGGAAGCTCCGCTATACTCAACTGCATTGGTTTACGTACCGGTGCAAATTCGCTTACCGCTAAATCGGCGCTCTTCCTTTTGGGTTGCTTTGCAGGTGCACTACAATCAAAGCGATGAAAGAATAGTGATGAAACATAAACCAGCACTATACCTAAGCCTATCCAAATTAGTCGGCTAAGGATAAATAATGCAGACCAATTTAAACCTCCCCACTCAAATACTTTAAAAGTCTTTTGTCCATTGAAAATAAAGCCAAAAGAAACACTTTCTAAGTTTTCATTAAAATGGGTATTGATATGACGAACCACACTCTTAGTGATCAAATTGAGACCAAATGGATCAAAGAATCCATTGGTCTGAGGTCCACTTTTACTATTGATCAATGACATACATATCCCACAAAGTGCGAAGTATAAGATCAATTGTAAAATAGTTCTATTGCGTAAAAAAACCTCGGCCACTATTGCTAAAGAGGCGACTATGAACAAAGCTGGGACAGGAAAAAATAGGTAGGGTAATATAAAATCACTCCATACGAAAGGGTAGCCAGTTCCACGAAAAAAGAACATAGCGATACTAATGAAGAAAGTAATTGCTGTAATGGTGAGCAATAGGAGATAATTGCTAACTAGTTTGTATAACAAGTATTTGAAATTGCTGATGGGAGTAGTGGCAATGATGAGTCCCACTTCTGTTTCCATGTCTTTTTTAATGGCACTATTGATCAATAAAAAACCAGCGTAGGACAGCATTACCGCAGTCATTATGCTAGTAACATAACCTACCCAAGCTGAATTATAAGCCCCTTTATAACCTAAAGCACTCAAGGTAGTGTAATTGGCATGGTGGTCTGGTGTAAAGGCGTAGGCCATCAGTACCGTAACTGCTAGGACGATTAAAAAGGAGTAGCTGCGTGTGCGCTGCAGGTAATCTGCCTTTATCATGGTGAAGATATATGGCATGTCCTAAACGTTATTTTGGGTTAAAAATAGGTAGGCGTCTTCCAAAGTAGCTATAACGGGCACAGCCGAGTCTATGGTATGGTTAGGTTGATCGATGTACCTTACTTTAACCTGATTGAGTTGGCGAGCGGTATCAATTACTTTGTATTGATTTTTAAATTGTTTAAGTGCATCATGAGCTAGCAGTACTTCATATATTTTACCTTCAGCCTGTTTGATGATTTCATATTGGCTGGCATGTGCAATCAATTTTCCTTCTTGCATAATGGCCACCTCATCTGCTATGGTATCAATATCTGATACAATATGTGAGGAAAGGATAATGATGCAATCCTGTGCCAGATCTGAAATGAGTTGACGAAATCGCATTCGTTCTTCGGGATCTAAGCCTACAGTAGGCTCATCTAATATGAGCACCTTTGGGTCGTTAAGTAGGGCTTGAGCGATACCTACACGTTGCTTCATTCCCCCAGAATAACTGCCAATAGGTCTTTTGGCGTCGGCAGTGAGATTAACTCCATCTAGAAGGAGTTCGATACGCCGTTTCAACCCAGTGCCCCCCAGGCCTTTCATGGCGGCAATATATGCTAAAAATTCGTAGGCATTTAAATTGGGATATACGCCAAAATCTTGAGGCAGGTAGCCTAACACTTTACGTATAGCGTTGGGATTTTTAACGATATCTATACCGTCGAAAATAAGACTGCCACTAGAGGGTTGACTAATGGTGGCAATTATTTTCATTAAGGTTGATTTACCTGCGCCGTTAGGCCCCAATAATCCTAAGACACCTTTATGGATATCGATAGAGTAATTAGATAGGGCAAGTTTTTGCGAATGATAGTATTTGTTGAGCTGATTAATGCTAAGCATGTTTCGTCATTAGAATGTTTAGTTATGACGCTACGTAGCTTTACAAGGTTACAGTAGAAGGTAGAAATAATTTACACGGTCATGGGTAGGAAATTACGATTTAGGTTTCAATTAACGATTGACTTCTTGCCGAGCTCGTTTGATCTGCAAGCTCATATTAGCTTAAACGTTTTCTATGGTTCAGATAAGGTATTGCCCCAGTGCTCCATAGTGCCCAAGCAATCAGTACAGGTTGGAAAAAGAGTCTAGCCAAACGTGCTTCGTCAGTATTTAGACCAAAACCATTTTTATGGTTCAGGTATTGCGCGATATTACCAGGAAAGATCGCTATGTAAAATAAGGCGAGTGCGAGGCCTACTTTCGGACGATGTTTTTTACTTCCTATCATGGCTAAGCCTAAAGCGATTTCAACTACCCCAGAAAGTACTACGGTAGCATCCTTATCAATGGGAACCCAATCAGGAACCTGCGCTTGGAACGTTTTTCTTTGGAAAGTAAGATGGCCAATGCCAGCCAATACCATGAAGAGTCCAAGTAAGATCCTCGCGCCTTTTCGTAAAGGTGTTTGCGAGGAAACGGTAGGATAATTATTTGCCATATATCCATAACCAGCGCAGGGCACAATTGTTTGTCTACAGAATGATGAAGATTTAAAATCAATATTGGCTTAAAGCATCGATTCGGTTGATCGATTTTTGAAGAGGTACAGCTATACGGCTCACTTACAGGTTTTTAAAATTCTAAAAGAAAAAGCTTAGTTTAGTAGGTAAAGATTGACGGATTGAAATTATTAACATACATCAAGATTTATAATCTTGAGCCCGTTTAAATTTGCGATCTTAATTACAGTTAAATTAAATTTAAACTTAACATTAAAAACAAGAAAATGAGAAAACTACTTTTTGCCCTACCTGCGCTATTTTTATTAGCATCTTGCGGCGGTTCTTCGAACAATAGTGCAACAACAACTGAGCAGACAGCTGCCGAGCAAAAAGGTGCGATCTATCAAATTGATACCTTGACCACTGCCGTAGACTGGAAGGGTGCACATAAGGGAGGTCTAGCACCACGTTGGGGTAAAATCAGTGTTTCTTCTGGAACCATCTCCGTAGCGAACGATTCCATTAGTGGTGGTGAATTTGTAGTGAATATGAGTTCTCTTACGGTAGATCCGGCGTCTGTAACTGAAGAAGGTAAAAAAGCTGCAGATTTAGAGGGACATTTAAAAAGTGCAGATTTCTTTGATGTAGCCAAAGCACCAACGGCTAAGTTCGTGATTACTAAAGTTGAACCTTATGCTGCCTCACAAGGAGCTAGTTTGATACCAGATCCTAATTACTCGATCAGTGGTAACTTGACGCTAAAAGATAAAACCTTGAACGTAACTTTCCCTGCAAAAGTTGCCGTAAGTGCCACTGCAGTAACTGCTACAGCAAAATTCGTAATTGATAGAAGTGCTTGGGGAATCAATTATAAAACAGAAGGTAGCCCTGAAAACTGGATGATTTCTAAAGATGTAGAAATTGGTCTAAACATTAGCGCTAAAAAGAACTAGTAATACATCTTGATATTGATAACATTGATCTTATCATACACAGCCCGACAATTGATTGTCGGGCTGTTTTTTTATTAACCTCAACGTGATTATTATTCTATTGGTTTTAGCTGCTTTTGGTATGACGTAGCTAAATTAAATCTGCTTTGTAGAGATCTATAATGTTGGGTGGGGACACCCAACACTAATATTGTGTTATTGACGGGTGTCCCCACCCGCGAATTTGTTATTTCAAAGGATTAATTGTCGAACTAAAGTTATTAACTATATGGGTCAATTTTACCTGATATTCAGTTTTTTCCACAAGCCTGTAGCTCCTAAACCTCTAGTAAACTTTTCCATTGGCTATTGTGAGTGCATGTTCTGTTTTTATGGATGGGCAACACCTACCATCGGTAGCTGCATAAGCCAGTTTTTCAACATAAATCTTTCCATTCTCAATTTTCAGAAAGCTAAATAAATAGTTGGGTTCGTATCCTCCAATCACCTTTACATCCGTTCCATCATTTTGGTATAATGCCAAACCCTGAGCGACAATGGTGTTTCCACCTTCGTTCGGTGCTAATGAAAAATAAATGGCTACATCTGCTAGGCCATCACCAGTAAAATCACCTGTGAAGGTATCTTGACTGTCAAGGTAGGCATCGTTGGCCGTTAGGATTTTTGGAAGATACTTGCGGAATTGTGCTTCAGCAATTGTTACCGCTTTCGCTGTCGAAATGCGGTTGAGTCTAGTTGTTGTTTTTTTGGGCAGGGGCTTCTTTTTCTGCAATACCTTATCGCTGTTCTCGTTATCGCTAATTTGGCAACTCATTAATAAGCATAACATAGCACATAAGCTAAGTACAATCCATTTAATATGTACATGATACCTCATTGTATTGTGATTTTAAAAACTATATCCTTTATTACAAACGGCAAAAAAGGATTGATGTTAGCGTTTACAGGTCATTTCAAACAGATCATTTGTCGTTCCCATATAATATTTCATCGATATTGTTTTCTATTTGATGATCTTCAGGAAACCTAGCTAAGTAAAACTCTTCATAATAAGCTTTAATAATAGCGGCCATTGGGGTAGCCAATAATGCGCCCATCAAGCCAAAAGCAGCACCCATAGATAACAGCAGGAATAACAGTGATACAGGATGGATATTCATGGTTTTAGATCGTAGTTTAGGCATCAAGAAGTCGGCGGTAAGTTCGTTTAAAACTAGAAAAAAGATTAGGCACCAAAGGGCTGTAGCTGGACTAATAGAAAGTGCTACCAAAGTAGGGGGGATGGCCATGATATAAAAGCCTATCTTAGGAATCAGCTCGGAAAAGAAAGCTAAAGCTGCCCACACCAATGCGCCTGGTACACCAAAAATAGTTAGAAATGCAAACACGAGAACAGCTTGTATCACACCTCCAATCAAATTTGACCTCATCCAACCGCCCAACATCGTAGAGGTATGCTTCAATGCATTGGTTGCTTTTTCACGTTTGTCCGGTAAGAAAGCGGATAAGTACAACTGGATAATGGGCCTTGGATTACCTACAAAGAAGACGATCATAGATACAAACACGATAAATACGAACAAACCACCCAAAATGCTGAAAGAAAAACTGCCCAATCCCAATACCGTCTTTCCAAGTGAAGGCATTGCGCTACCTATGGAAATTTGTTCTTTAGGCAAGTTTTTACTCAACTCCGGATACTTTCTCAACAAGTGTTCTAGATGGTTGGTGATACTGTTTAGATAGCTGGGAATATTGCCAATTAATATATCGATCTGATCGCTAATTACCGGTACGACCATAATGGTAATGGCAGTAGTTACAATAAATACGGCCCCTAGCACAATCAAAGCGGCCAACCATCTTTTCATCCCTCGTTTTTCTAACTTATTCACGGGTTGATTGATAATAATACCAAGAATGATGGCAAATAAGAATAAAATTGCGACGGAGATAATCTGATATAAAAACCACAGTAAAATCACTAGGCCAAAAAGATAAAGAATACTTGAAGTTAGGGTTCTGTATAGGCTGTAAGATCGATTATCGGTCATAAAATTAATTTATGTACTCCTAACATTTCCCAACTCGGAATGTTTTAAGTATTAGTTCAAGGTTTAATTAAGTTGTAGGGTTAAATAGGATCGGGCGCAAATCTATGATGCTAAAAGTCGGAAGTCCGATGACCGAAGCCTGGATTTAATGTAATGTTCTAGGTGTGTTATGTCTAAATACTTACTACTTATATCTGAATGTTTAAAAGTAAAAAGCGTATCATCTCTAACTACTAATACCTAACTACTAGTATCTCAAATCTAATTCCCTCCTGTTCTTTAATCTTTATTCCTTGTTTCAGTTTCTATTTCAATCCATACAGGTGCATGATCACTAGTCTTTTCCCAACCACGCACTTGTCGATCTACGCCACCATCTATCAGCCTGCCGCTTAGGGTAGGAGAGAGTAAGAAGTGATCAATCCGTAGTCCAGCATCCCTGCCATAGGCATTTCTAAAATAGTCCCAAAAGGTATAAATTTTTTCATGAGGGTAAAGGCTACGTAGGGCATCGTTCCACCCTTGTGCAATCAGTTCGTGAAAAGCTTCACGAATCTCTGGCCTAAATAAGGCATCATCTAGCCATCGCTCTGGTTTGTAAACATCTAATTCGGTGGGCATCACATTGAAATCGCCGATGAGTAAAGCAGGAAGCTTTTTCTGTAGCAGCATATGGGCATGTTGTTGCAGGCGTTTAAACCACTGTATTTTGTAATCGAATTTTGGTCCCGGAGCGGGATTGCCGTTAGGTAAATATAAGCAGCAGATTAGCATTCCATGTACGAAAACTTCCAGGTAGCGACTTTGCAGATCTTCTTCATCGCCGGGAAGTCCGCGTTGTATTTCCTGCATCTCGGGGTCTTTGGAAAGTATGGCTACACCATTCCAGCTTTTCTGTCCATGCCAAATGGCATAATAACCAACATCTTGAATAGCCTGTAAAGGAAATTTATCTTGCGGTGCTTTCAATTCCTGTAAACACACGATATCAGGCTGTGCCTCTGCTAGCCAGCGTAACAATACCGGTAGTCTACCATTTACTCCATTTACGTTATAGGTCGCTATTTTCATTGCTAATTTATAAGGTTTACTAATCCAATTTCCTTGCTTAATTTGAGCTGCTTTCATTTTGGACTTCTTTGCCTCCATCTCTAACCACATGATAGCTTGGCGACATGATTTCTATGCCTGCTGCCCCGAAGGTATCTTGAATGTTTTCCAAGAGATTGCTATAAATCACTGCTTGTAGATTGGCCTCTCGGGTGTATGCGTTTAATTGATAGGAAATGTTAAAATCATCTAGACTGGTCTGTAAAACAAAGGGTTTGGGTTCGTTTTGTATATGGACTGTCTTCAACGCAGCGGTGGTAAGCAAAGCATACACTTGTTGCCAAGGCACATCATAGCCTATGGTTACCGTATAATGCACGATTAAACCTTGTCGCTCACTTTTGGTATGACTAGAGTAGTTAATGGTAGAAGAAGATAGTACCATAGAGTTGGGTACGGTAATGTCTTCATTTTTGATGGTCTTGATTCGTGTAACCAACATCGACTTCTCCATTACATCGCCTACCACATCTCCAATCTTTACCCTGTCGCCTAATTTGAAAGGACGCATATAGGTAATGACCAGCCCAGCGACAATATTGCTGATGGCACTAGATGAGCCTAGCGAAATTAATATGCCTAAAAATACGGATACCCCTTGAAAAGCAGGCGAACTGGAACCTGGTAGGAACGGAAAAACCAGTACCAACATAAAAGCATAAAGAATAAATCTTAAAATATTAAAGGTGGGGATAGCCCATTCGGCATGAAAGCCCCGGAATTGGATGTTGCCTTTTTTTACCTCGTAGAATAGGTATCGAATCGCTTTTAGTAAATACCGAAAGATCAGGTAAATCACCACTACCTTGAACAAATCTGGTAGATACGCAATTACGGCACCAGCTGCTGAGCGTAAAGGGCTTAATATCCAATGGAGTAGGGTACCTGTCCAAGCTTCCGTTTCTGGGAAGACACTGAATAGTAGAGGCAGAGAAAGGTAGGCAATCAGTATAATCAATAAGATCTTGATCAAGGTGTTGAGCTTCAATAAAAACGATTCTAAATGCTCAGCAGTAATGATTTTGATTTTTTTTAGCCTAAATCCATGCAGGTAACTCTCCTTATTTGCGATGATGAAAGCGGCTGATTTTCTAAAAATGTGGTTAAGTAACCAAACTACCATCACCAGTATGGCTATGATCAGTGCGACTAATCCCAAACGTTTTAGCAGATTAGTTAAGCTATGCGCCTGTCGTTCCTCGCTAATCGTTTTTTTAATCAACTTTAAGTATTCGGTAGCTAAGGCTTGGTTGGTTTTATTGAACCATAGCGCGTCCAAGTCACCTATACTTACGATGACCTCTGATTTTTTATACAACAGATCATAGCTCCCTTCGTTTTCGGCGACGGATAGCGAATCTGTACGGAAGAATGGGTCTTGGTATAGTTTTTCGATTTTGTTGCTAATGGCTGCTGCACGATCTTTAGCATTGAAGGAGCCAGTTCGGGTATAAACGTAAAAAAGGGTGTCACGAAGAAGTGTGACTGGATATCCTATAGCGGTCTTCTTTAGTTGTTGGAGCTTTTGGTTCTGGGCAATGAGCCTTAGCGAATCATTAACGGCCAGCTGACGGAGTTTTTTTTCAAGCTCAATGGTCTTTTGGCTATTGCCTTTAACTGTAGTCAGCTCCTTTTTAAGCTGCTGCTTTACTAAAGAATCAATGCGTTGTTGTTGCTGGTCTTTTAATAACAAGGCTTCTGAAAGTGCTGCACTATCCTGTTTGCTAGTCGCTGTGTTTTGGGCAAAAGCTGCTGGCAGATATATGGTAAATAGTACGCTAACAAATAGTAATCGTGTCCATTGCATAAGCATCATTAGGTTGGTGAAAACCCAAATATAACAAATTTGACTAGTCGAGTTTTGGCTAACTTTGACTAGCGAGCTTTAGTCTAATTCATACTCTTGATGATAACTTGGAATAGCCACATGCTTGAAACCCTGATCTCGTAGACGGTCGGCAAAACGCTGCTGAACCTCATACTCGCCATGTACTAAAAAAAGCTGTTTGTTTTTTGCTGGATCTTGACAGGATAGAAATCGAAGTAGGTCTTCATAATCTCCGTGCGCACTCATCGATTTGATCGTCTTTACTTCTGCCATTACCTGAAGTTCTTCCCTAAAAAGTTGCACGCTTTTCTTTCCAGCCATCAGTTGCCCACCCAAAGAATCTGGGTCGCAGTAGCCCACCAATAGAATTGTGTTTTTTTGATTGCCGATGTTGTTACGGATATGATGTCTCACTCTGCCACCTTCGGCCATACCTGAAGAAGAGATGATGACACAGGGGCGGGTATCCTGGTTAAGAGATTTTGATTCGGTTGCACTTTCTACAAAACGTAAGCCTTTGAATGCGAAAATATCGTCATCTATTTTAAGCAATTGTTTCACCCCATTGTTATAAACATCGTGGTGGTTTTTAAGCACTTGTGTAGCTTGTGTTGCCAAAGGACTGTCTACATAGTAATTTAGGTCAGGGAGTTTGCCTTTGAGTTCCAAACTGTTTAGCGCAAAAAGAATTTCTTGTGTTCGGCCAACGCTAAATGCAGGTATAATTATTTTTCCTTTCCTGTTCAGACAGGTTTCTCTGATCATCTCTAGGAGCAGGTCTTCGATAGGAAGCTGGTCTTTATGCAGGGAGTCGCCATAGGTAGACTCCATAATGATGTAATCTGCCTGGCTAAAGGTTTGCGGGCTTCTTAACAGTAAGTCGGCATAACGACCGATATCACCACTGAAGGTCAGCTGGGTGGTTTTACCGCTTTCTTTAATTGTGAGATGTACGGCTGCACTGCCTACTACGTGACCAGCATCGGTAAAGCGTAATGAAATGTCTTGATTAATTTCGTATAGTTCTCCGTATTCTACCACCTTGAATTGCCCTATGGTCTTGATGACATCTTCTTCCGTAAATAATGGGGTTTCTTCCACCTGATCAACATTACGGTGTCGGTTGGCAAACTCGGCATCCTGCTCATGTATTTTCGCAGAATCCATCAGTAACACCCTGGCTAGGTCCATGGTGGCAGGCGTGGCATAGATGGCGCCTTCAAAGCCTTCAGCCACCAATCGCGGTAATAGTCCGCAATGATCGATATGTGCATGCGATAGTACCATCATACTCACTTCTGTGGGCTTAAAGCCAAAATAGCCATTAAGTTTGTCTGTTACATGACCCATGCCCTGGAACATGCCGCAATCTAGCAATATTTGAGTGCCATTGTCTAATTTGATCAAGTGTTTACTTCCGGTAACGGCACGTGCTGCGCCATGAAATGCAATTTTCATTTGTTGTGCTGATTTCAAAATGTGAATACCGCATGTTAACACGCACTTTACCTAAAAGTTTGGAAAGCTTTCAGATTATACCAAACTAGCCAGTCGCCACACCCTTAAATGGGCTCGGTCGAACTGGCTAGTAGCTTATGTAAATTTGCAAGAATTAAATTTAACTATTTGGAATTTTTAAATATTTCATCCAACTTTTGGCTCAAGGCTTCGCCAATTAAATTGATACCTAAGATTTTGCCGTTGCCATCTACCAAGAAATTAGCAGGAATTCCCGTGATGCCATAATATTTCAAGATTTCCCAATCGCGGATGTGTTTCCAAGGTAATTGATCTTTTTCGACCGCTTTTTCCCATTTTGCAACGTCAGTATCGCAGGAAATGCCTACAATATCAAAACCTTTAGCCTGGTACTGCTGGTAATTCTTCAATAAGTTAGGGTTTTCAGCTCTACAAGGTGCGCACCAGCTCGCCCAGAAATCAACCAATAAAATCTTGCCTTTATAATCTGCCAGTGCTACCGTTTTGCCTTTTTGGTCCGGAATGCTGAATGGTTTCAATGCTTGTCCAATGGCCGATCGTTGTAGGATAGCCAAATCTTTTCGAGTAGGTATAGCCATTGAAGAAGATTGGATAGAAGGGGCTAGCTGAGTAAAAAGGTTCTTGGCGATATCATAGTCTATTCTATTGCTAATCAGCAGTTGTAGTAAGTATAAGCTAGCGAAATTTTTCGGGTTAGCTTCAATAGTCCTTATCGCCAAATCAGTACGAATCTGTTGCCCTATTTCAGCCAATTGTTTGTTCAATATGGCTACTGAATCAGGTTTGCTTTTTGCTAAAAGTCCATCTAACCGCATCGTTTCGTTAATTAATTTGATGCGTTCTTTAACATACGATTGGTAGAGTGCTTGTGTCGGTGTTCCAGAAGTCGTAATGTTAAATATCGAATCCAGATTTTCAATGCCACCCCGCAATTTCATTTCACCCCGTTCGGCAAAAAAAACATAATCAAATTCATCAGATTGGATAGGTATCTTTAGGGTGACCAATAAGGGACTATCGATCTTTGCCTGCCAGTTGAATATGCCATCTTTAACAGCGATACGGTCTTTGTATATTTTTTCCTTAATTTGATAGTTGAAGGAAATGCTATCGGCTTTTAGACCACTTAAGTGACCGTTCAATTTTACTTGGGCTTTCAATGGTAGCGTCGCCGCGATCAAGCAAAAAGCGATTAGGGATAAAATGCTATTTTTCATTTTAATCAATTAAGGAGTTAATTTTTTGATTTCCTCGATGGCTGCGCTCAACTCTGCTACCAATTCAGGAGTAGAGCCGTAGAAGCCCACACTATTTAAACGTGTAAAGCCATTTTTGTCTACAATTACCTTATGGGGAATACCTTTAACTTGGAAAGCATCTGCTACCTTGTTTTCATTACTTCCTTGGGCTTTCATATCGAAATATAGCGGCATTTGATAATCATGTTCCTTAAAGTAGACCTGTGCTTCGCCTTTTACTTTCTCAAAACTAGTTCCTTTGAATTCTTTGGTATGGATGAACAAAAACTTCACGGTAGTATCTGCTTTGTATTTGTTGACGAGCAATTGCATGCCTGGTAAAGCCGCTTTGCAGGGCATACACCAAGTGGCCCAGAAGTCGATCACCAGCATTTTTCCTTTAAACTGCTCCATGGTAACTTCCTTTCCTTCGGTATCTAATAGTTTGAAATCTGGCGCCTTGATCTTTACCAGATGTTTTGCAATCTCTTCGCCGTCATATTTAGACTTATACTTTGCTTCGAATCTTTTGGAAAGACTATCTAAATAGGCTTGAACATTTTTTTCAGGATAAACAAATTGATAGGCTTTTCTGAATTCATTTTTGATTTCCTCATTTTCCGTTTCTCTCGAGATGGCTTTCTCCAGACCTGGCAAGGCCAGCTGATATTGCCCACTCTTGCTTAATAAATAATAATAATGATCTACGGTAAAATGGGAGGTATCGTTATTCAGTGCAATAATTTGTTTAGAAAATTCGGCCGCCTGCTTATAGTCATCCCTTTTTTCCGAAAAATGGCGTTTGAGATTCAGTAGGGTAGACCTTTCTTCTTTATCTTTTGGCTTAGCCAGTAGGGCTTTGTCGATCATTGATTCAGCTTCTCGAAGTAACTTTTCATTATTGATCATGGCCATTTGTGACCAAGCTAAAGATCGATCCGAGCCTGTTGTTTTATCTAAATACACCATGGCCTCTTTAAATTGTCCTGCCCTGGCAAAGTCACCAGAAATCAGCGCATAGACATTGCCGAAGTTCTGTTTCGGAAATTTACGTTTTAATAAGTTTAGACTTTTGATTTTTTGCTTTGGGTCTTTCTCTGCAAGCACTTTTTCAAATGCTTGTCCAAATGCCATTTCTCCTTGAGGAAAACGTTCTACGGCTAAGGCTACGATGGGCTTGGGATCGCGGCCTTTCATGAAGTAGTATTGCAATAATACGGTGAGGTCTTCTTCAGAACCAGCTTTTAAGGCGCTAATCTTTTGTTGAAGGACTAGACTATCGGTCACTGCATTTAAAGCTTCCACTTCTTTCTGGTGGTCTCGCTGGCTTTGTGCAAATAGGCTACTGCTGCAGCATAAGCAGAGCAGTAACCATAGCAATTTGATTTTTGGCATGTCTAAATTTTGAATGATTTTAATTTAACCTTCTGTAGGTGATGCTGGAGATTTCTCCAAAGCCCTCCACTTTTTGTGCATAGCTTTGGTTAACAAAATTTCCTTGGTTATCTATTTTAAAGAAATACATTTCCCCCGTAGTGCCTTTGTTGGCGGCTGCTACCAAAGTTCTGTTATCATTAGGTTGTATTTGTAGCTCCTTGATAGTGGTGCCAGTAGGTAAGGTGTAAAGCAATTTGGACGAATTAGCCAATATATCATACAAATAGATTTCATTGCCAGCCGCATAGTACATGTGTCTGAGTATTAATGACGACGCGAACGATTTGGCGTTGGCGATGTTGGGACTGTTAAGGATTTTTTGCGCAAATGTTGGCGTGGCCCCAGAAATACCGTAAAGATATCTTTCGCCATTGCTATTCTGCATCACAAAGAAATAGTCTTCAGCACCCAAATTTTTAACACCATCCATCGCACCTACCATTTGCATGCCCGTATTGGCCATGCTAAAAGGATTTGTAGTGGTACTGAAAACGGGAGCAAGATCAAAGCTGGCCAACCCTAAAGACATAAAGCGCTGATACTTATTGTCATAAAAATAGGTGGTGAATAATGTGCTAGTGATGATCTTAGGAAACAGTACGTAATCACCCATTAACCGCTCGGAGTAAAAAATATCCAGCGCATCATCTAAGGTCGATGCCGCGTATAGATTACCATCATTGATCGCATACATATCAGCATTAAATTTAGACGGTGAGGCAATAAACTTATCTTTAGTAGGCGTAAAACTGGTGTTTATATTTCCAGAAATGGTGAAATCATTGGTATTGAATTTATAGTTTCCCTTGTCCGTAAAATAAGCAATATCAAACCTAGAACCATCTAAGCTGGAAAAGGTATATGATCCCGCTGAATTGCCTAAAAACGTAGTTTGGTTTACGGATGCACCAGGGTTATCAAATACCCGATAATCACCTGACCGAATGAAATCTAGTTGTGCTTTGCCGTCAGCAGTATTGCCAATTAGCCAACCATCTTTAAACACACTGGTGACCTGTACGGTGAACAGCTTCAGCTTGGAAACCCCATTGATGGAGTTGGTGACTTTGTATTCCAGATAGTAGCCTTGTTTGATTGGAGGTAATGAAATGGCTTGCTGAAGTGCTTTGGAAGTGGAGATGACCTGTGGGTTTATACCTTCAACTGCCAAAGTGGGAAATATTTTCCATTGATAGGTGAAGTTCTCGCCAGTGGCTTTAGACTGGATAATCTCCGGATCAATTTTTAAGACATCAAATTGGATCACGCTGAACGCCGTATCGGAATTGATGGTTAATTCATTGAGTTCAGTATAATTGAAATCTTGTTTTTTTTGGCAAGACCATAAACTGGTTACTAAAACCAGTATTAGGAATAGATAGGATTGAGTTTTCATCATCGTTTTTAAAAGCTAACTTGATTACCTGTTTCATCGATCAGTGGGCCATTTACGCGCTCATATTCGGCTAAGGCATTGCGTAATTGGACTTGCATATTTAAAGTAGCAGCGAAATTAAGTGCGTCAGGACCAAAGTTGTTTAGGCCAGTAACGCGAATCATGAATTGAATTTTAGTTACGCTAAAAGAACCGAAGGCATATTCAATAAAATCCCAATACGCTGGCCGGATCAATAAGTTCGTAATCTGCACCTTCATTTGCGCAAAGTTGCGCGATTGGTCAGTAGCTAAGCCTGGTGCTCCAGCCACTAATTCACTACTAGGGTCCACGGCCAAAATGAGCTTAAAGTTAGTGGTACTCATCTCTGGCGTGTTATAAATCACTAATGGATAATTTACCTTTAACTGATTGGCAGGTAGTTTAATATCTGCTAAGCTATAATCAATGCCGGCTCTTGCCGTAGAGCCTGGTAAGGCTCGCAATTTGATGTTTCTATCGACGGCTGCAGGTTTGCCCTCTAAACGCATTGGAATGAAAATGGTATCACGCTCTTTTACTTGAGGTTGTAAAGCAAAAGAGTAATTGACACTATCTATATTTGTAAAATAGTTGGTATAGAAGCTGATGCCATCGGTACCTTGATAGGTGATAATGTCGTCCTTCTTGCAGCCCAAAGTGAAGGCCAATAAGAAAAATAAGATTAGGTTTTTCATCTGGTTTAATTGTAATTTGGGTTAAACTCTAATTCACTATCAGGGATAGGAAGCACATATTGTGAAAGCGATAGGTTAGCAGTCATGAACTGCATCCTCAACGTATTCTTTCTTTTATAATAAAAGAAAAGTTGGCCCTCGGCATAAAATTCCTTTTGATATTCTTTGGTAATTTCAGTATTTAGCTGCGTCTGATTATAGGTAGTAGGTAAAAGGGGCAAGTTCCTATTCGTTCTTACCATATTGAGATAAGCTAGCCCCTCAGCAGGTGTGGCAGCGCACTCGGCTAAAATGTAATACATTTCGGATAGTCGAAGCATGGGTACCCATTGGTCCAATCTAGCGTCAGTTAAGGCTGTGCCTGGATAGGTTTGCCAAAACTTGGAAGGGAATACAATTCCAGAGACATTACCATTACTAGCATCAGCTTCAATTCTGGCTGAGTAGCGGATATCAATTGAAGCAGTACTTTCGTAAATAACTTGATAATCAGATGTTGTTCTTCTCATCGTGGATGCGCCTCGGAAATAGCCAGGGTCTGCCCAGTTTTTTAAATTTGTAACGCGTAATCCGAATATCTGCTCGGTCACATAAATACGGTCTTTAACTCTGGGATCAGAATTAGTTGCGGCCGCGTTGGTTACGAAAGGAAATTTACCAGAATCTACTACCGTTTTTGCGGCTGCGGAAGCTTTGGCTTTATCTCCAGCATAAAGATTAACTCTAGCTTGAAGTGCTTTAATGGCATAATAATTCAATTTATTGTTGCGATTGGTTTGTCCAGTTAAAATTGGGTCGATGTTCATCAGCAACTGCTCTGCTTCAGTTAAGTCCGCTAGTACTTTGATTACGACATCCTGTGTAGTAGAAGGAAGTACTGTAAACTGATCGACACTGGTTTTGTAAGGGATGGCCTTTTTGTTGAGGCCGCTATTATATTCAGGCCCAAATAACCTTAGCAGTTCAAAATGCATATAGGCCCTTAATGCCAATGCTTCGCCACGAATCCTGCGATAGCCATTATCACTTAGTATATTCCGTTTTTGTTCCGTATTTTGGATCACTTTATTGGCACCCGCAATGGCATTGTAACCTGTACTCCAAATCTGATTCCCAATTCCGACTACCTCCGCAGAACTGTAGTTGAGCCTATAACTTTCATACAACGGCATCGTCGATATAATGGCATAATTTTGTGCTAATGCAGAGGTAAAACCCATAGAGAGATGATCTCCAAAAAGACTGGGTGACGCAAAAATAGAGTATACTCCATCGAGCGCTTGTTGAAAACCCACTTCAGAATTAAATAATTGATCTTCGGCAACCGATGATTTGGGATTGACGTCAAGATAGTTCTTGCACGAGCTTAGCGTAAGCATTAAGCTTAATACTACCGCTAAAATATATTGAAAGTTCTTCATGTCGTTTATTTAAAAGCCTGCTCTTAAAGTTAAAGAATATGTTCTGGCGAAAGGGTTGTCGGTACCACGCTCAATTTGAATAGAACTCGCCCTGAAGAGGTCGTTGGTAATGGCAGTTACCTGCAAACTACGAAGTCCTACGCTTTTCAGAAATTGTCGCTCATAAAAATTGTAGCCAAAAGATGCTGAACTCAGGATGAGGTTGTTGTCGTCTTGAACAAATCTTGACGTGAGCTTCGTGTCAATTTTGTTGGCAGTAATTCGCCTATATTGGCTCACATCCCCAGGACCACTCCAACCTAGATCGTAGGCTCTACGGTCTACATTGAATCTCGCATCTACAGATTCTACACGGTCTACCAACGTTTGGTTATACAATTGGCCGCCCAATTGAAAATTAAAGATCAAGTTAAGTTCAAAGCCGCGATGTGTCAAATTGGTGCCAAAATTTCCATTCCAAAGTGGCTGATTGATTCCTACCGGAACTTTATCCGCAACATTCCAATCCAAGGTTTTTTCACCATTTTTGGTCAAGAAAACTTCCGAACCCGTTACCGCATCAATACCTAGGGAACGTACGGCAAAAATAGTGTTGACCGATTGTCCCTCTACCAATTGAAGGTTAGGCAGTACCTGTTGTGCATTTTCGGTATTGAATTGATCATTGGATGCGCTTAAATTACTCGAAATCTTCTTCAGTATATTTCTATTGGTGAAAGCATTGAGGTTCACCGACCAAAGTGTTCTAGACGCCGGTTTTTGCAGAATGGTGTACCTACCACTAAATTCAAAGCCTTTATTTAGCAGCTCTCCGAAATTTTCAAAATATTGGCTAAAACCTGCGGAAGGTGCTAAAGAGATTTGCGTTACCGCATTTTTAGTATGCTCGCGATAGAATTCTAGACGTAGTTCCAATCTGCTTTTAAAGAACTCTGCGTCTAAACCGATATTGGCCTTCAGCACATCCTGCCAACTTAATAAATTATTGCCAATCCCACCAAGCGTAGCGCCAATGGTATTGTAATAGGTAGTTTCATTACCAAAGGTATAGCGATATTGTGAGGCATAGGAAGGCACATTCAGTGATCCTGTGGCGCCATAACTTCCCCTGATCTTTAATCGGTTGATGACTTCATTATTTCTGAAGAAACGTTCATTGTGGATATTCCAGCCCAAACCTGCAGACCAAAAAGTTCCGTAACGCTTTTCATTGCCATATTGGGAAGAGCCGTCTCGTCTAATCGATACGTTGGCTAAAAATCTATTGTCATAGATGTAGTTTCCGCTATAAACCAGACCGATTCTTCTTGTGGTGTTTTCACCACCCTCTGGGCGTCCACCGTACTGTGCACCGAACAAGATGTTATCTTGGGTATCGCTCAAGAAACCAGTAGCTCTAAAAGTATTGAAAGCTGTGGTTTCTTCGGCAATGTTAAGTCCTAAGTTAGAGAAGATTTGATGTTTGCCAAATATGTTGTTCAGGTTGGCCGTGGTCAAACTTTCATAACTGAGTTGGTTGTTGGTGCCTAATTCATAGCTTCCTCTTTGACTTGGATCTACTATATTGTTAAATCTTGGGCTTTCTGCCGAATAAAAGATATCTTTTCCGCCTGTTTGCTTGTTGATACTTAAACTGGTTTCTACGAAGAAGGATGAAGTTGGCTTGTATCTTGCACTAAAATTATTGGACACGCCAAAATAATTAGTGCTATTTACCGAATGTAGGGTAGCATCATACAAGGGGTTGGTATTTTGATAGATGTAACCTATGAAATTGAAGTCTTCTACCATTTTCGTTGCTCGTCCATTACGATCATAAGGTGCCCAATAAGGGTTCATGCGTACATAATCGCTAAACTTGCCATAAGGTGATTCATTAGATCTGTTTTGAAATACCCGTAGGGAGTTTCTGAATTCAAATTTTTGTTTGAAAAAGTTAAAATCAAACTGGCCCGAATAATTTCGTCGGTCCTGGCCTTTCATCACACCAGATTGGAAGTCGCCAGACGCTTGCAGGCCATAGCGAATTACTTCATCACCGCCCTGTGCATAAATTGATGTTCTATTACTATAGGCATTTTGTACTGGAATAGATAACCAGTCTGTATTTACACCACTTACGGTAGCTTTATAACGTTCGTTATAAATCATATCTAGACTAGATTGGACTACTGGAGATATAGAGCTGTATACTCCTGCTCGTTTTTCGAAGTCCAACTTTTCTTCCGCATTCAAAAGTCGGTAAACTGACAGGTCTGGTGTATTCAATCTAAAATCATTGGTGACATTGATTTGTAGTTTTCCTGGGGCTGGGGCAATGGTGGTCACCACAATAACCCCATTAGCACCTCTTGAACCATAAAGTGCAGTTGCGGAAGCATCTTTGAGGATCGTAATATTTTTGATCAAGTTCATGTCCAAGTCTACAATACGTTGTAAACCCACTTCAAAACCATCTAAAATCAATAAGGGTAGCGTAGGTTGTTTGGTCAGTTGATCTGATAAATTAGGAAAAGAGTTTTCCCCCCTTAATTGAATGTTTGGTAATTGATTAATGTTCCCGCCGGTAATGTTGTTTTGAACAATTCTGAATGAGGGGTCTAATGCTGTGATAGCGGCAAATACATTGTTCGAGCTTACCTTTTTTAATTCTGTACCAGAAAGACTGTTGGCAGATCCGGTAAAGCTTTCTTTCTTCTGTTCAAAGATACCAGTGATGACCGTTTCGTTCAGTGCCATCGATTGCTCTTCTAAAAATATCTGGTAATTATTTTTTCCATCAATTTCCAATTCAGTGGTCTGATAGCCAATGAATCTAAATTCCAATCTTTTTGCCGTTGACGGTATTTTCAGTTTAAACTTTCCTTGTGTATCTGTCTGCGTTTGTATTTTGGTATCCTTTACCGCAACCAGTACACCCGAAATAGGGTGGCCAGTCTTCCTATCTTTTACCAAGCCTTCAATCCACTCATCTGCTTCATTAGATAGTTTGCCTGTTAACACTACCGTTTTATTTTGAATGGTATAGCTGATTTTTTGAGAAAGCAGAACGCTTTTCAGCGCAGTTTCCAAATCTTGGTCTTTCATATTCACCGTTACGGGTTTGGCGTCGGCGATAAGTTTATCGGAATAAACAAAGTTGTAACCAGTTTGGGCTTTGATAATTTGGAATACTTCAGCTATAGGTCTGTTCTCTATGGCCAGGGTTACTCTTTGGGCATAGGTTGATGCATATACCTGAAGAAAAGAAATCAATAATAGGAAATGGGTTAGGGAGACCCACAGCATCTTGGGACGAGGGATGTGATTCTCGTCCAACTTTTTTGTCTTCATTGTTAGTGTTGGTTAGTTTGATTAGGTTAAATTCTCTCGCTGATATAGTCAAAAGAGCGTTTTTACTTCAATAAGGTAGTCGTTAAGTCATGTTTGATTGATTTATATGGTGTATAATATATTATAGCTTTGATTTCTTATTTACGGAACTCTGAAATAATTATTTTTCTATCTTCTACACGGATTTTTACCGTTCCCGTTGCTTCGATAATTTCTAGCGCGCTATGGATATCCGCAAATCTGGAGATACTTCCACTGATTTTATCGGTGCTGATATTGCCCTGGTATTCAATCTCTACATTGTACCATCTTGCAATCAATTTCATGATGGCCTTGATATCTTGACTTGCAAAAACGAACTCATTGTTCTTCCAGCCCATGGCACTATAAATGTTAGCCGTTGAGGTGTTGATTTTACCAGATTTTATCACGCCCTGCTCACCCGGTTTCAATACTGTCTGGTCAGTTGCAGTGCGCATGGCTACACTTCCGTGAATCAAAGTAGTGGTTTCTGTTTCATCATTTGTATAAGAGCTTACGTTGAATGCTGTGCCCAATACTTTGATTTCCTGACGAGCGGTCTGAACGATAAATGGATGATGAGGATTTTTGGCCACTTCAAAAAAGCCTTCGCCTTTTAAGGTTACCTTTCTGATGTTGGCCGTAGCTAAATCCGTTTGGTAAGCCAAACTAGACATGGCATTGAGCCAAACTGAAGAGCCGTCTGGTAAATTGACCCTAAACATTTCTCCTGCTGAGGTAGACAGTGTGTTGAGGTGCGAACCGGTCGCGGGATTGCCAATCACTTCATAGACCAATTGTCCATCTGCTGTTTTGGTGATAGCTACACCGGCTTCTTTAACCAATTCACCATTTGACAGTTGCCCAAGTTTTATTTTTTTACCATTAGAAAGTGTCAAAGTAGCTCCGTAACCACCCGGAGATATTTTTGTGGTGGCTACTTTTGAATGGTTTACGGTATTAGAGGAGTTGTAATTCCAAAAACCTATACCAATGATGAGCACTACGGCTGCGGCTGTAGCGGCCACCTTTGACCATAACCTTCTTACACCTTGATGATGAACAGGAAGTTTAGCCCAAATTTCACGGCCAACTTCTTCCAGGTTTTCCTCATTTTCTGCATGTGGTAATTGTTCGGCATACTCGTTGAACCACGCATCTACCCTTTGCAATTCCTCTTCGGTAGCTGAGCCATCGCGATAGCGGTCTAAAAGTTTTTTGGCAAGCTCTAAGTCTTTTTCAGTCATTAGTTAGTCGGTTATTATAGGCATAACGACTAAGTAGGATGATGGTCCCAGATGATTTTAAAAAAAAAGTAAATAAATTTGGAAACGGTCGCCAAGTTTCCCCTTTAAAATCTTTAAAGCGCTGCTCAATTGGTTCTTAACGGTTTTGTTGCTAAGGTTGAGGGCTTCCGCAATCTCTTGGTTAGATTTATACTGCTTTCTACTCATTTCAAATACCAATCGCATGCGCTCTGGCAAATTTCGTATTTCTGCCTCGATGATATCGTATAATTCTTTTTCAATGAATAGCCTATCAGGAGGTACACCGCCAGTTTGGATAAAGGTGGCCAAAGATTCCAAATATTTCTTTTCTACTTTGGTGCGCTTGGCCATGTCGAAAATACGATTTCTGGTGAGCGTGTATAGATAGGCCGCCAATGGTGGATTGGTTTGGAGCGTAGGCATTTTAGTCCATACTGCTGTGAAAACTTCTTGTACCACATCTTTTGCAACCGTATCATCCTGCAACATCTTTCTAGAAAAACGGTACAGCAATTGCCAATAGCGCTCGTAGATCAGCTCGTAGGCATAGCGATCTCCTGCTTTAAAAGCCAATAAAAGAGCCTCGTCACTGCTATCGTTAGAAATCTTCAAATGTAACTTATTGGTTAACTGATTGGTGAGCTACAGCGTAAAAATAGAAAATAACAACCATTATTAAAATACCGTGGCTATTTGCACAATTGCCATGGTGTTGGGAAGATTGAAATTCAATCAAATGTACGTTTTAAGCTGTAAACTCACAATGAAAATTGTTGAGCTCCCCGGCAACTTAGGCCAGACACCGTTTAAATGCTGTCAGTCTATTGAAACTAAGAATTTACCTAGATTGAAAAGACTATTGAGCAAACTGATTGATCATTTCACATCAATTACTTCGTCAGTCGGAATTCTATGCTAGATCTATAAGTCACGCCATTTTCTACATCGACTAAATTATAAATTGCTAACATATTGTTTGGGGTAAGCGTATTGATCTGGAATTCAAGTTTATCTTCTTTTACCGTGAATTGCAGCGTGTTTTCCGTGGAGATCCAATTCACATCTAGATCGTCACTTCCTTCGAAATTAACCGTTGCCGTGCCGTTGTCTCTAAAATCCCAAAACTGATTTGGTTTGGATTCCTCTTTGCGTTCCATCTCCGTACCATTTTGATAGGTTACATAAGTAACACTGTTTACTTTCCATTTACCAATTAGGCGATTGGTATTGGTTTCCGCCTTATCTTTTTTACAAGCCACTAGAGTGGTAAAAGCAAAAATCAGGAGTAGAATTAATTTTCTCATTTATGATTTGGTTTAATAAGGATTACAGGATTTAAGATGTTAATTTTTTATACTAAATAATAACTAGCTTATTTTCAAATTGCTTTCTCGGTCTAATTATTATTATTATCTGCTATTTTTCAATTGCGATTTTTATTCCTTCATTTTTGTTCATTAGTTACCTGAGCAATGGCATCGAATGGGTTCGCTAATCTGTTTTTTTAGCAATGCCATTCGTCAAATCTTGACTAATTAATAGAAATTTCAATCAGTTCATTTTCGCCAAATCTGTAAAGATGAATATCTAAATGATTGGTAAAATTAACCATGTTGCAAAGCTCATCGCAAAGTTCTTCCATTACCTGGTCTAGATCTACAAAGGGTTTGGCCAATAACAATAATTTTCCATTATCTGTAAATTCGGCAAGTAAAAGGTAATCTGGGTAATAAGTGATCAGTTCGTTTCTAAAATATTCAAGGTATTCGGCCATAAGATGATTTTTTTTAGATAACAGGTTGCTGAGGATTTGGTTTTGAAAAATAGAAAAGACAGCAGGAGGAACTAATGATCAGTAAGGTGGAAATCCAATTCATGTTGCTAACAAACATTTACGGTCTACGTGTGTTGAGTTAAAAAAACTAAAGATGAAGGACTTAGGACATAGACCACCATTGGTGGGCAAAACGGTAGTGATCACTGGAGCTTCGAGTGGCGTTGGGCTGGCTACGGCCGAGGCATTCAGTAAGGCGGGCTGTAGGGTAGTGTTAGCTGCCAGGGGCGAGCAGGGCTTAGACATGGCTGTAGAAAGGTGTAAAGCTTTAGGTGCTTTAGCATTGGCAGTACCCACCGATGTTTCTGACTATGCACAAGTGCAACAGCTCATCAGTCATGCATTGGCTTTTGGCGGTAAAATAGATTACTGGGTAAACAATGCAGGGGTAATGGCCAGTGGAAAGTTTGAGGAGATTCCCATCGACGTGGCCCATCAAGTTGTTAAGACTAATTTGTTTGGTTACTTAAACGCCACCCATGCAGTGCTACCTATTTATAAGCAGCAGGGGCAGGGGGTAGTTATTAATAATGTTTCTATAGGAGGTTATATGCCTGCACCTTATAGTGCAGTGTATTCGGCCACTAAATTTGGAATTAAGGGGATGATGGAGTGCCTGCAGGGCGAGCTTTCTGACCAAGCCGATATCCATATCTGTAACCTCTATCCACAAATCCAGCGCTCAACAGGTAATATGCATTCGGCGAAGTATTCGGGACTCGATTTCAAAGTACCGCCATTTGCAGCCGATCCAAAAGATACTGCGGCACAATTGTTAGCTTTGGCGATGCATCCGCAAAAAGATAAATTTCCAGATTTTAGTTCTTGGGCAATCAAAACATTGCATGGTGCTTTTCCTAAGCTTTTGGTGAATACTGCTTCTGCGGGTATGCGTCTAATGATGAAATTAAAGCAAGGCCAGCCTAGTGATGGCAATGTATTAGATCCATCTGGCTATCCACATCGCATTTATGGCGAAACCATCTTGCCAGTGCCCGATAGAAAAACAAAAATAGCCTTAGGCGTGGGGATACTGATTGGCGCAGGCCTGCTTTTTCTGTCTAAAAAAGATTAGCAATTGCAAAGACTTTGAACTTAGACGTTGATCTTTAAGCTTCCTAGTAATCTGGCCTTTCAGCTTTAAACTTGTCGCTTTAAGCTTTTTTCATACCCAGTACATCAAGTAATGCCTTCGCGGTTGGTCCTGCAGAAAGTGGATTTTGGCCTGTAATCAATAGGTCATCTACTTCTACATGCGCCGTCATGGGAATCAATGCCGAATGAAAATCTGCGCCAAGCTCCTTCAGCCTTGTTTCCAATTGGTAGGGGATATGATTGCTACGCATCACCAATGTTTCTTCGGTATTGGTAAAAGCAGTTACCTTCTTGCCTTCCAATAACCTGGGCTTGTGTTTTGCAGCGGCAATCAATGCCGCAGGTCCATGACACACGGCAGCTACCGGTTTTCCGGCATTTAGCATTTCTACAATCATCCTACCACAGTGTTGATTGCTTGCCAAGTCCCACAGTGGTCCATGCCCTCCTGGAAAAAATATGGCATCAAATTCATTATGGTCTATATTAGCCAGCTTTTCCGTACGGGCAAAGGCCGCCATAAGTGCAACATCACTATTGAACCGCCTGTTGGCTTCTGTTATATTTTCGGTCAGTTTGCTCATGGGGTCTAACGGAGGTTCTCCGCCGGCCGGACTGGCTAATGTAATACTGCATCCATGATCCAACAGTTGATAATAGGGGTCGGTAAATTCGCCAAGCCAAACACCAGTTTTACTGTCGGTATTTTCCATTCCTTCGTGGGAAGTCAAGATCATTAATATTTTTTTCATCACATTGTCGTTAAAATTTTCTTTATTACTATTAAAACGGAGTATGCCGAGCATTTGTTTAGTTTTGGCTCGGTAAAAGATACGGTATTTACGAGGCAGAATACCTATGTCTGGATCAAAAGGTTGTATTATAAATTTGGTTAAATGCTTTTGAATCAATTTACTTGGCACTCCAATCAATTTTCTCGATATAGCTTCGCAATGGTGTCATCTAAAGCGGAAGTGCTGTGCACAATCATCTTGGCTATGGCACTGATATCCTCAACACGAGTCGTGTCCTGCATAAGCTTGCCCAAGCCAATGAGGTTAGCTACATGAGAACGCACACTGTGCGAATGTTCTATCTTAATCTGATCCAATTCTCCAGCTATCTTGGTCAGTTCGGTAATGTCGTGGCCTATACAAAAAATACCTGATGGATGGTCGTTTTCATCGAACATCGCTTTGTAGTCCCATCTAGTGATGATATAACCTCCCAAACCATCATGCTTCCTTATGGTAGCTGGGAATACGGCATCCCTATGTTTAAAAGCCAAATTAGCTACCCGCACGCAGGTTGCCAAATCATCTTCGTGCATGGTAATGGCATAGTGCTTACCTAACAAATTGCCGTGTATGTGTCTAAAAACCTCCTCATAATGCTTGTTCACATAGGTATAATTGGCATCCATATCTACCCCAATTAAATAATAGGTATCCGATTCTCCAAGCAGAGCTTTAATTTCTTCAAATTGATTTTGACCCATAATTGATTACTAACATTAGCACCTATAAGTTAAAAATCGATGTTTTTGTTTAATTTAATACCAAAAGCTAGGTGTTGCCCATTTTGCGTAAAGAAAGTATTGTTTCCGTAGTGTTAACATTAATGACCCCAACTCGATTATTATTCTATTGATTTTAGCGGCTTTTGGTATGACATAGCTATATTAAATTTGCTTTGCAGAGATCTATAGTGTTGGGTGGGACACCCAACACTAACATTGTGCTATTGGCGGGTGTCCCCACCCGCCAATTTGTTATTTCAACGAGTTAATAATCGAACTCAGGTTCATAACATAGGAATTGGTTTGATATGATTTTAATACTATCGATTGCATTAGCTAATGATTTGGAACACCTGCTCTTCCCTAAATGCCATAAGCGTTATTCAGGGCAAGTCTTTTTTGTGAGACCGTTAGTTTCCTTTTATTCCTTGTAGATGAATACGCTTCACCGGAGGTGGCAGTGAAAAAATATTTGTGCAACCGATTGCTTTTTTAATATATATATGTTACATTAGATTATAAATTACTGACGCACTTAATATTACCACATCTGCCTTTGGTTAATTAATAGTTACGCTAACCAAATAAACCAATTACGAACGGGATAAATCTTTACTTCATTGGGCCGGCCCAGTGCCCTCAAATTTTATTTTTTCTACGAAAGGATTCACAATCCAACCTTTGCTAACCAAATACAATCAAAAACAATTTTTAGTATGAAAAAACAAGTATTTAGCCTACTTATAAAAGAAGGCAATTTATGTTTAAGTCGTGCTGGTAAACGTACATCTGTCTTGCTGACGATGATGGGGCTTGCCATGTGTGCAACCGCGGCCAGTCCAGTATTTATTTCAAAGACTGATCCTATTTATAAGGCTAACATGACTGAAGTTAAGAGGAATGTTGCCATTGAGATTAGCGGAAAAGTAACGGATGCTAAAGGCATGCCGCTCCCTGGGGTTAATGTTAAAGAAAAGGGCAAGACAAGTTCTGTTGCTACTAATGACGATGGAACATTCCGTATTGCTGTTACTGATCAAAATGCCATTTTGCAGTTTATTTATATGGGTTTCACCACTAAGGAAGTTGCGGTAGGAACGTCCAAAACAATTAATGTAACGTTAGAGGAGTCATCACAAAACCTTGAAAATGTAGTTGTTATTGGTTATGGTACCCAGAGAAAAGAAGCCGTTACTGGCTCAGTTGCTTCAATTGGTGGCGACAAACTTAGAGAAGTACCTTCGCCTAACGTTGCCCAGGCCTTACAAGGTCGTGTTGCCGGTGTAGACATTGCACAAACTTCAAGTAGACCTGGCGCAACGATGCAAATCCTTGTTCGTGGACAGCGGTCACTGTCTGCAAGTAATGACCCCCTGATTGTTCTAGATGGGATTCCATTTCCAGGCTCCATAGCTGATATTAACCCTAATGATATCAAGAGTTTAGACATCTTGAAAGATGCTTCGGCCACTGCTATCTACGGTGCACGTGGTGCCAATGGGGTCGTTTTGATTACCACAAATAGAGGCCAGATTGGTGCGGCAGCAAAAATATCACTTAATTCCTACACCGGTGTGCAACGTCTTTTTGCGCCGTTTCCCATGATGAACGGACCGGAGCTTTTGGCATTGAGGAAAGCATCGGGCGCATTTACTACGCTCGGCGTAGATGAAGCTAGTGATGTAGATACAGACTGGCAAGATTTATTTTACAACAAGTCGGCACTGGTTACGAGTACCGACGCAGGTGTGTCTGGCGGATCGGCTACAGGCACCTATAGTTTTGGTGGTGGTTATTATGAAATGCAAAGTCTTATCCCAACCCAAAAATATACTCGATATAGTCTGCGAGGCTCAATAGATCAACAGGTAGGAAAACACTTCAAGATTGGCTTTACCACCAATAATAATTACAACATCAGTGCAGGTAACCAAGTTGGATTGTATGGGATTCTTGCGATGTCGCCGCTTGCAAACCCTTATAATACAGACGGCAGTTTTAAAAGAACGGTAAGAATGCCGCAGGATGAAAGTTGGGTCTATACCAATAGCATTACCAAAAACTTAAAGGATAAATGGCTGAATGAAACTAGGGGCTTTGCAACTTATAACTCTATTTACGGCGAAGCAAAAATTCCTTGGATAGAAGGTTTAAAATATCGTGCCAACCTAGGCCTAGATTTTATTCAAAGTGCCAATGGTAATTATACAGGCGTAGGCATTGGAAGTACTACGGCAACCACAGTGTCTACTGCAGGGATTAACAATTCACAGACCTATCATTGGGCATTGGAAAATTTATTAACCTACGACCGCACTTTCAAAAAGCACAGTATCAATGTTGTCGGTCTTTATTCTGTTGAGCAGAATAAATTTAACAATTATTCATTTGGAGCGAGAGATATTCCTTCAGACGATTTTCAATTCTACAACTTCGGACAGGCAAATGGGGAGATTTCTGCTGGCCCTGGTACGTATAGTTTAACCGGATTGATGTCTTACATGGCTAGGGCAATGTATTCCTACGATGATAAGTACATGATCAGTGCAACAATCCGCTCAGACGCTTCGTCTCGTTTAGCTCCTGGACATCAATGGCATACCTATCCTGCAATTTCTGCTGGCTGGAATGTCCATAACGAATCTTTCATGAGGGATTTTAATTTCGTTGATAAGTTAAAGTTGAGAGTAGGATATGGTCAAACTTCAAACCAATCGGTGAATGCTTACCAAACTCTGGGCCTAATGAATGCTCGACCTTATAATTTTGGTGATAACAACTTTGCAACTGGTTATTTTCTTTCACAAATTACAAATTCTAGCTTAGGTTGGGAGTTTTCTGATACCTGGAACTATGCGGTAGACTTCGGCTTGTTAAAAAACAGGCTTTCAGGAACAATCGAATATTATAAAACCAATACCAAAGATGTTCTTCTAGGTTTAGGCCTGCCTGCCACCTCTGGCGTTTCTGGAGGGTACACGGCAAATATTGGTACTACGCAGAATAAGGGCTGGGAATTTAGCTTGAACGGAACCCTCTTAGATAACCCCAATGGCGTTACTTGGGACCTTGGTTTCAATCTTTCGGCCAATAGAAATAAATTAACGTCGCTTGCCTCTGGACAAATGAGAGACGAAGGAAATGCTTGGTTCGTTGGGCATAATATCAATGCCATTTTCGATTATGAAAAAATTGGATTATGGCAGGCCGGCGAGCCACATTTAAATGTATTGGAACCAGGTGGTAATATAGGTATGATCAAGGTAAAATATACAGGTGGCTTTGATGCTAACGGTGTGCCTACTAGGGCAATTGGAGGTGCAGATCGGCAAATTATTGATGTAGACCCAGATTTTACAGGTGGTTTCAATACCAGGCTGGCCTATAAAGGCTTTGATTTAAGTATCGTTGGACTTTTCAAAAGTGGAGGTATTTTGGTGAGTACACTTTATGGCTCTTCAGGTTACTTAAATTTAATGACTGGCCGTAGAGGTAACGTTAAAGTTGATTACTGGACACCAGAAAATACAGGTGCCAAATATCCTAAGCCAGGAGGGATAGCGAGCAGCGATAACCCTAAATACGGAAGTACTTTAGGGTACTTTGATGCCTCATTCCTAAAAATCAGAACCATCACATTGGGTTACGATTTTAATAGATCATTGCTGAAAAATAGTGGCACAAGATTGCGTATGTATGTTACGGCGCAAAATCCTTTTGTTATGTTTTCACCCTATCATGATGAATCTGGTATGGATCCTGAAACCAACTCCTACGGAAATGAGAATGCCGCAGTCAACTCTTACCAAAGACGTATCTTAACCATCGGTACCAATACGCCGGCAACGCGTACTTTTTTGGCTGGACTTAATTTAACATTTTAGATTTATAAGACTATGAAACGTATACAAATAAAAACACTTTTGGGAATTTGCTTGTTGATCGCATGCTCTTCTGGATGTAAAAAAGTACTGGATGAACAGCCGAGGAGTTTATTAACTCCAGATTATTTTAAGACCGAGGCCGGAGTGAATGGTGGGATTACAGCTATGTACGGGCACTTACGTAACTTGTACGGACAGGCCTATTTCTACAACTCGCTCATTACAGGAACAGACGAAGCTACCTGGGGAAAAGATGCTGATGGAAACTTTAAGGATATGGATTGTTCTGGAGTTGGGGCCATTACCCCATCAAGTTCTAGGAGTGATGTATTATGGAATGAGGCCTTCCCAAATATCAATACCGCAAATGGTGTAATTGAATATGGAGGTGCCTCAGGTTTTGCCAATGCCCTCTTGGCAGAAGCTAGATTTTTTAGGGCATTTGATTACTTTTTGCTTGTGCAGACTTTTGGTGGTGTGCCGTTAGATTTAGGCGCTGGTGAATTAAAGTTTAATCTCAATCCAGCTAGAACATCGGTAAGAGCTACAGTACCTGCCGTATATACAAAAGCTATATTCCCCGATTTAGTTAAAGCAGTAGCAGATCTACCAGTAGAAGGCCGGGTAAAAGGCGGACTCACCAAAACCGTTGCAAGGTTATTTTTGTCGAAAGCCTATTTAACCTACGGCTGGTGGCTTCAAAATCCAGGTAACATTCCAACCTACCCAGAGAGCCCAAGAACAGATCCTGATGGACATGATGCGACATGGTATTTTCAAAAAGCATATGATATTGCGGTTGAGGGTATTGAAAATCCGGGAACATTTGCTTTGATGGATACCTATTACGACGTTAACTGGGCAGTAAATGACCGCAACAAAGAAATGTTGCTGTATGCAGATCATACTCAAAATTCGGAGAAATATAATGGCGGAAGTTTAACGAACGGTTCAGCTGGTGCACCAGATAATTTTGCCGGCTGGATGATGACATGGAATTACACAAACATCCGCAGTGCCACCGTAAGTTCCGTTCAACGTGAGGCCGAACAGCATTTAGGTAGGCCATGGAACAGGATGGCACCAACTATCGAGGTCATCAGAAATACTTTTGCAGACAAAACAAATGATTCGAGATATGATGGAACATTTACCACTGTTTACCGTGGTAACTGGCCGAAAGGATATAACCCACCGTCAAGTGCACCTGCAACTTTGATCAATGCCAATGGTATGACAGTTTCTCCGGGAGATGCCATATTAACCTTCCTGAATACAGATAATCCTGCAATTGTGTATCCTAGTGGTGCCGGCATCAGTAATGTTGGGGCAGGCATATTGCCGGGAAGAGCCGACTATGTGATTGCCCCTAATGGCGTGAGCCGTATCGTATATCCTGGACTTTGGAAATTGGGCCCATACCGTACCGATAATGGAACAGGCTTGGGGCAGCCAAATGCTGGAAGTACCCGTCCATTTCCTGTAGCTAAATTCTCAGAACTTTATTTCGTAGCTGCAGAGGCTGCCGTAAAAGGTGCTGTAGCAAAAGCAGGCAAAAGCGCTAGAGAACTGATCAATGTGCTTCGTGCAAGAGCCGGAAAATGGCGCTTTGATAATAATGGTAATGTAGCTAAAGTAGCGGATAATAGCGCAGCAATGGTTGCAGCAACACCAGCTGTTATCGATATCAATTATATCTTAGCAGAAAGATCACGTGAATATTATGCTGAAGGTTACAGAAGATATGATTTGGTTCGTACCCAAAAGTGGGCAGAACTTGCTGGTTCGTACACTATCTGTGGAACCGCAATAGGAGATCACACGCCTGTTACCGTTACCAGAACAATTACGTCAAACCTATATCTTCGTCCAATCCCACAAGGGCAACTGGATGCGATGAATATGTCGGAAGCCGAGAAAAGAGCTTATCAGAATCCTGGTTATAATTAAGTAGCTGCTCATTGGGGTGTCTAGCTAATAGGCACCCCATTTGTTGATATACTTCATTTCTATATCGTCGCCCGAATTAGTTAAGATGGCGATCAGAAGGCAACTAGCCATCCGTTTTTAGCAAAGTGAAAAGCTAGGCTTAACTTGCTCGGGTATTGTAATGCAATTTCCTGTAATTTGTCACCCAAATCCCGAAATCCAAGAAGAATTGTGAAAACAATGGTAGTGTCCTATAGCCAATTAGCCCTGTTTTTACATTATAATGCTCGTACCTATTGCAATTCATTTATTGCGAAAGGGAATGTTTACCAAGCTTAGGTTGCCATAAAAGCAATCGTTAAACCAATGCTGTATAGTGTCTACCCAAGTACTGACTGTCGGACTGTATACTCCGATCAGCTGCAATAAAGCCAATATAGATGTCGAGCGATCTTTTCTGTAATCTTTTAGGAAGCTTTAGCTCCACTTGTCCGGTATGCCTTAGTGGTCCATCATAGATCATGGTCATGGCATAAGATTTCTCGGTGTCGTAGACTAGTAAGATCAGTTGGTCATTCAGGTTAGAGCGGCCCTTGTTTTTCCATGATATAGTCAAGGTGTTGGCCATGGATAGCGCCACCGTCGGAGCTATGGCCTGTGGAAGCTCACCACCACTAATTTTTATCAATGCGGGGTCTATTTTCCAAGCATCGTCCTGTAGAAGTAGCGCATTTTTATAGGTGTAGGAAATGGCAGCCCTTAAACCTCCAGTTTCGGTAAAGTAATTTTTAAAGCCCACCTTCAGCAATGGACTGAACGGGTTCAGGTAATCGCTTACCAATTTAAACTTTTTTTGGTTCAACAGCTCCTTGGCCGTGAATTTTTTGGGAACATTCGGCAAAGTCCTGATAAAGGATTTTTTACCAACACCATATCCCACTACTGGACCTAATTTTCCGGAGAATCCTCCTAAAATTCCGTTTTTGATGCGCGCCATAAGCTTTGTTTTTCAGTAAGTTAGTTATTCTTCTAGACTTATGCAACTTAAATTGTTAACTCAGTCGAATTTAACTCGTCATTCTCCTGTTATGCTATAAGTAAACAATAGGTAACTAATGAGTGAGTAACGAGTGAGCAACGAGTAACCAAGGTTTAAACCTAGGTTAAATCAATAAAGTAGATTGGGAGGATGATCTAACTATTTCCTTTTAGTTCGCCTCAGGGAGATTTTTTTTAAATTCTTACTTCTATTCCTACATCGTCATTCTCTCCGATGATATCGGAGTAGGCTGTGTATGCGGGAATCGTAATGTGATCGTTATCATTTTAGCAAGTACTGAGGCAGGTTTAGTCTCACTTTTTTTCCCTTAGGTTCGTGTTGTTCGCCAGCCAAGACCTTATCAAAGGCCAACAAGCTACTATTAATTTTAGCCTCATGGCCGGCTGGGCCTAATGGTTTTTCACGGTTAGTTTATATTTTTAAAGGTGTGAAAGATTGCTTCGCAATTTTGGCTTGATACAAAAGGTACCAAACCTGAGCTTTAGAGAAAGCATACAGACCCATAAACAACAATAAACATCAGGTATAAAATCAGGCTACCGATGTAAAATCGGTACAAGTTGCCTAACCCCCCCTTGCATAAAGCTAACCTAACCTTGATGGCGCAAGAAAAAGGCGTATGCCCTCGCTTGGTCTGCGCTCACGCTGCTTTCTTGCTTGGTAGTGCGATATGTAACTAGGAGCAAAGGTTTAGGTTGCTTTCTGCGGCGGCGATAGGCTATGCCAAATGAAGTACTTGGGGATAGAAGTGCTAGGTTGTACGGTAGCAGGAGCTATCTTTGAAAAAGCACTTGCTTTGATAGTAAGCCCGTCAATGCCCCGTGCCAGACTGATCAAAAGACGATGCAGACCGATCGGACAGCAATACCGAGCATCAGCCTGTCTAAACCATCTATTCTTATTTCCACTCATGGCCGTGGCGGCCTACTTCTTTTTTCATTAGAAGTTTTAGTTTTTATCGGTATTCAAGAATGCTTCGCAGTTTCCATTGATGAAAAGAAGCAAACCTGAGCTTTAGCGAAAGCATGTCTACCAATAAAAACATCTAAAAATAAGACATAAATCTAGGCTGCGCCTGCTTCCCTTGTATAATTGCGCCCAAATTTAATGGCGATAGCCGAACGCGTTTCCATTGCTTAAGTCCCTTGCACCGCTGCCGGCTCTCTTGTTTTGTGCTAGGTGAAGGGTAATGCAAAATTTGGACACCATTCTACTGCGTCATCATGCAAGGCCGTGGGCGTACTTGGCAACTGAAGTGGTGGATCGGGCGGTGTGCAGGAGCTACCGTTGAAAAAACACAAGCCGCTGATAGTACGTCCGTCAATGCCCAGTGCCGGACTGATCAAAAAACGTAGTAATTACAGCTCGTTTAGCACAACCGAGCATCAGCCCGTCTAATTCTGACAGGCAGCGATACCGTTTTTTGATGTGTTGGGCTGTGAAAAGGCACCTCAGGGCATTGATAAGCGGTTTGCCTCCTTTGGCGCGACAAAGGAGGGTGCCCCACGGCGTAGAGTGGACAATAAACTTCTACTGCGTCATCCAGGTAAGGTCGGGGAGTAATTGGGAATGGCATTATTAGGTTAGGTGGTTGCAGGAGCTACCGTAGATCTAATCGTAGGCTGCTAACGATTACTTTTAGGTATCTGCTAGGGCATTAAGATCCCCGCCTGCGCGAGGATGACGATTTGGGGAAAGGCTGGATATGCTTGAATGAATGTGCTAGGTTGAGCGGTGTGCAGGAGCTACCGTTGAAAAAGCACAAGTCGCTGATAGTACGTCCGTCAATGCCCAGTGCCAGTCTGATCAAAAAACGATGCAGACCGCTCGGACAGCACTACCGAGCATCAGCCTGTCTACTTCTGACAGGCAGCGATACCGTTTTTTGATGTGTTGGACTGTGAAAAGGCACCTCAGGGCATTGATAAGCGGTTTGCCTCCTTTGGCGCTACAAAGGAGGGTGCCCCACGGCGTAGAGTGGACAATAAACTTCTACTGCGTCATCCAGGTAAGGTCGGGGAGTAATTGGGAATGGCAGTATTAGGTTAAGTGGTTGCAGGAGCTACCGTTGAAAAAGCATAAGGCCGCTGATAGTACGTCCGTCAATGCCCAGTGCGGACTAATCAAAAATGTAGTAATTATATATCGTTTAGCATAACCGAGCATCAGCGTGTCTAGTTCTGACAGGCATCCATATCTTTAGCAATGTGATAAAAATCAGCGACTATTTATTAGGTATTGCACTTAATAAATAGGTGTTTGTTACTCGATTGTTTTTATAAACGGGATGGTATACGCTCATAGAAATCGTAGAGCGCATCGATCCGATGATCGCAGAGCAGCGGTATGGCCTGGCTAAGCAACGCATCATCCCAATTCCACCACTGTATTTTTAAGAGTTTGTCAATATGTTCGTCCGAAAATCGCTGTTTGATATATTTCGCAGGATTGCCACCAACGATCGTATAAGGCGCAACATCCTTGGTCACCACTGCTCTGCTGCCGATAACGGCTCCATCTCCAATGCTGATGCCTGGCATGATCATGGCTTCGCTACCAATCCACACATCATTTCCCACTACCGTATCTCCCGCTTTCTCAAATCCGTCAAGGCCGTTGCTGAAATGTTCAATCTCGGACATATAAAAAAATGGGAAGGTAGATATCCAGTCGTGCCGGTGCCCTTGATTTCCTGCCATGATAAAACTAGCACCGCTGCCTATAGAACAAAAAGAACCGATAATCAATTTGTCCACATCGTCTCTATCTGGCAGGAGATACCTCGCGCAATCATCAAAGGAATGACCGTGGTAATATCCTGAATAGTAGGAATATCTACCTGCAATGATATTGGGATTTTCAATATGATCCCGTATGATTTTGCCTTTAAAGGGACTTTCGAAGAAGTTTTCCATTTTCTTGCTTATTGGTGGCTGAATTGTACAAAAATATAAAATCAAAAAGGGTATATTGGTTTAGGCAGAATTTGACCATTACTAAGGTGTGCAGATTGGTAGTCTGCTTCGAGAAAATGCGGCGCATCATCGACTGCCGAACATCATTAACTGTTTACTCCACTGACTAACGAACCAACAACCGATCAAGCGCTAAACTATCACCATTAAAAGCATTAAAATCAACCACATGCCCAATCCCATTAATTTTGGCTTTATCGGAGTGTTGCCAGAATTTCCATCGGCTTTTGTCCATCCTTAATTTCGGTTGGTAATAATGCGCAACCCACAAAGGATAATCATCAAAATGATCGACCAGATAATCTTCATAAAATTTAAGTCCGGTGTAAATAATCGGCCTCACTTTGGTTTTCATTTCTATATAGTCGAGGAAATCTGCCAATTCAGCCCGCATTTTCAATGCCGAAACACCATCTAACGATTCGATATCCACCACAGGCGGCAAATCCCCTTTTTCGATATGAACCACTTGTAAGAAAAATTTAGCCTGCGCTTTACCGTCTTTTTTGGGTCTGAAGAAATGATAGGCCCCACAAACAATCCCTGCCTTTGGCGCTTCGCGCCAGTTACGCTGAAAATACGGATCAACCAACATTAATCCCTCTGTAGCTTTGATAAAGGCAAAACGGATACTCACCTCATCTTCTTTCATTTCCTTTACCTTTGGCCAGTTGATTTTGCCCTGATAATAGGAAACATCAATGCCGTGAATGGTATATTTTTTAGGGATCTTAATGTTAAAACTTTCGTAGGTTCTGTAATTCGGGTCTTGTCCCCAATCTTTCACCCAACGCCAGGTAGCCACAAAACTTTTTAATACATAGCCGTAATAAAATGGCGAAAGTAAAATCAACAATAAAGCGGCAATAGCCAACTTTAGCTGAACCGAAATATCACTTTTCTTTTTTCTACTTGTGGCTGTTTTTCGGGTTACAGATTTCTTGGCAGTAGGTTTTCTCGCAACTGGATTCTTGTTTATGGGTATTCTTTTCTCTGGCGGCATAGGTGATTTAATGCTGCTAAATTGAGGAAAATGTATGGAAATAAAAAAAGGTGAGTTGATCCGCCCTGCATGTTTTCACAACGGAATCATCCTTATTGTGATTTGCTTTCGAAAAAAAAATATAAAAGTTTTTACATCACATGTAGATATGGAAACTTGTATGGATTTGTAATTAGTTGTTCTTACTCCTTGTTCTTTTTTCTAAATACTAACCCCTAATCTCCTTGACGTCCTTAATCACTGAAGCATTGTTAAGGATGGGAGTGAAACAATCCCTATTGACACTACCTCCACACAGCCTCTACACATGCTACACACATGGTTCACACATGGATGACACATGAATCTTGCTATAAGCACACAACAAATGCACCTAAGTGCTCAATGTTTTCTATTTAATTTATTGATATTTAGTGTTTTGTGTGTTTTTATTTTTTGCAACTGTTACACTGAGTGACCATTTTGATCCGCATTTTTGTTCGTAGAAAATGGATTTCGGAAATTAGTAGGTTTGGCTTATTGACTAGCTAAATCAGCATACCCACTGGATAGATGGTGCGAGTGCTTATTTTAATCAGTTTTGTTTTTTACGGTAACCCGTATTTCTTATTGTTTGCAGAAGGCTAATTTGGCGGTATGAAAAGAATAACCTTTTGTTTTTTGTTAAGCTTATGGCTGTTGGCCTGTAGTAAAACCGATAGCCAGCCCGATACCGCTGCGGAAAGCGAAAGACCTTGCGGTAAAGCTAAATCTGGGCAACAATTGTATACGGGGCCCAAAGGTGGTTGCTATTATTACAATGGTAACAACAATAAAACTTATGTAGATAGAAACGAATGCAATTGCTCCAATTAGAGAAGAATTTCTGAATAAGGCCTCGCATCCAGTATGCGATATAGGAATTCAAATATTCCGGTTTTTAGTTTCTTCTATTGCCATGCCTACTGCTATCTGCTTCTTCCCAACGTTCCATAAGTACGCGTCGAAAGATTTTCCGTTTTGCATCTTTTCTTGTTTTGGATAACCCCGATCGTGTTGACATTTGCCGTAGGCTTGTAAAGTATTTTTTTAGGTATATTTTAATAAGCACATAATGAATCCTTATAGGAAGGGCTTATTTTCAAGCTAGAAAAGCTTGTTATAGTATATATCCTATACTGTTTTGGGACTTTTTTGCACATTTTCTTTTATTCGATGAATGAAGAGTATGTTTAAGATATTTAAATTATTTTATGAAAAAAAACATCATTTAACGCTGCTAATTTTTGGCATGCTCTCATTGAATCTGGCTTCTTGCAAGAAGTCGGAAAATTCTGATTTTGTTGACCAAACTGTACAGAGCTCATTAATTAAAAAATTTCCCAAACTGACAAATCTAAATGAAGAAGAAACCAAACATTTAAAACAACTGCTATCTGGAGATAAGCATGACTATGAAGCAGCTATTCGATATGCTAATATTTTAGCAGAGAAGACTAAGGATAGACCAATCCAACAATCTAATATATCGAAAAAAAGTAATACCTCAACAGATTCTGATGCGCTTGATCTAACTGAGACAAGTGCGGAAGAAAATTTAACACTTTGGGAGAGTCCAAATATTTGGAACACTTACAGCGGTCAAACTTGGGAAGACATGACTGGTTATCCCCAACATATGGTTCCTGGTTTTCGTCACGTGCATACTGTAAGCCTAAACATCGGAAACAGAGGTACCCTTATGACCGCACAGGTGCCGATTAGGTATAATTTAAGTTGGGATCGATATACCGAAGAACCATTGTATCAGTTGAAGCAATACAATAATGATAAGCCCAAGCTTTATGTTTCAGGTGCTGTTGGTCAGTTAACGGTTGAGTTTGAGAACCAGTCTTCTATGTCTATAAATGGTAACGATGGAGATTATATAATTAACGCAGATGTTAAGGTAAGAGAAAATCGAACACTTGTAATAACTTCTGATGGTTCTAGATCGATTTCACTAAATGTTGGGGATATAGTTATTGGTGCTAATTACTCAAATGGATACGCTGTACAACAAACTCAAAATATTCAGGGGTACTTCGATTATAATGCTGTAATTTGGTTTTTTGGAAGAAATATAGGATTTAGGCTACCAAGTAGAATAGAATATGATGAAATTCGTTTTAATATGAATCATTTGGATCCTCCGGTTATTGGTTCTCAGGATAGGTTTTCATTTACAGGAATCGACCGGAATAATTAAACCAAATGGGGTCTTTGTAATACACTGATTTAGTAAGCGTCAAAAGTATTTCAATAACTGAAATTTACCACGACGCTTACTCATTGTAGAAGATATTCGAGAACCTTTTTATACGTAATATTTGCTAAATCATGATATCAGTACAGACACTTTAGTCTAATGTAGTTTTTGAAATTAATTTGAACAGACTTTTTATTTTCGTATTCTTATTATCAACTAATCTCAACCTTTTATTTGAATGAAAATTTTTTACATCTCTCTAATGTTGACAGCCTTCGCTTTGGGCATCTTTCAATTGAGCTACAGGCAAGATGATACGGAACCTCACCTTTATGAGTTTCGGTATATATCAATGTTTTTTTGGGGCAAACCGCTACACAGTAGCTGGGCGAAACCTAATGCTATAGGCGAAAAAAAAGGCGTAGCCTTTAGGATTATAAGCAAAGACCTAATTTATAGAGGTTCTTTTAACCGGGCCAAAGGGGATTACCAATGGATAGATACTTTGGAAGCAGTTCCAAAAACTGAACTCCAAAAGTACGATCCAGTGCCAGCAAAAGTATTGGATTATGTTTTGCTAGGTGTCTATACTTTTGACAAGAATTTTAAAGATATTTATTATGTTCTATACTACTCTAAAAAGCGACATTCCATGATGCAGCAAATGCACTCATATGAGCCAAATAGGATTGAAGATATTATGATATATGGTAATGGACAAGTTAACCCCTTCATAGATGTCAATAAATATTTTAAATTACGAGAGCTTAAAGATAGCATTTACAAAATACCAGTTAAAATAGTAAAAAAGGAGCAATGAATGTGAGATGTTTGTAATTTTTTGGAAACGTAACTTAAGATTTGGCTCACCTGTTTTGCACATTTTCTTGCATTTTGATTTGACGGCAATCCGTCTTGTGCCATTTGATTAGCCTATCTCATGTTTGGTTGAGATAATCAAAGCTCAAGGCGGCCCTATATCCTCTTCTAGGAATGTAACACTTGTGAGACGGTGGGGGAAGAGAAAATCTGCTCTTAGCGTTAGTTCTGCTTACTAAAGATGAATCTCTTAAACCTTTTTAATTTTTTGTTGTGCGTTATTAAATCCAAATAGTTTACTCATTGATAGAAAATATCAGGAAAATGGTAAGAAAAAGTAAGGGAGAATCTGGTGTAAGTATTTCTAAAAAGAATTCACCGCTTTTAATTGAGTATGAAATTTTAGATCAAATCCATAAGCGTAACAGAGGCTAGCTACATTTAATGAACCACTTATAATTATAACGTTGAATAATAAAGCGCACTTAAATTCTAAATTTATATCCTAAGCAATTTCTTTTTTACCCCTGAACGCACCATAGATCACCCCATTTCTTTTTTTCATACAACGCTGTATTCCATCAAGCTCTCAAACATATCTTTTGCGTAGCAAAAGCACAGAATTAGCATCTTTAGCCGTCCAATATGCTTCCCGAATTTAAGGTCAGCGACCATCATAAAAATTTGCCTAAGAAATCAATTTAAAACGCTTGATTTAATAAAATAGTTTATCCAACATTACCCCTAACCACACGATTATACTATCAAACAAGTTTAAAATCAGTTAAATGCAACTTTTTAAGCGAAATAGACTATACAATTTGGAGTGAAGAAGTGGCCACTTTAGGACATCAGTTGGAAGTATTTGCCTGAAGAGTTTTTCTATTTGTCAGCTAATTTAGAAAAATCTAGCAATTCATTAACGCTCACCTCTAACGCTTTTGCCAGATTGACCAGAATGTAAGCAGTAGGATTTGCTCCTTGCTTCTCATATCTGTTTATGAACTGTTTGTCTTTTCCGTTAAGAATTGCAGCTAATTCAGTTTGTTCCAATTTTCTAGCGACTCTAAGTTGCAATATTCGTTTTCCAAGATTTCTCCTAAAGGTTTTAACTTCATCATTCATATCGCAAACTCACAAAATAATAAATATTGTTGGTCAACAAATTTGTTTACTTAAAATATTTTGTTTATATTCGAATATTGTAATTAGGTATTAATAAGAGTCTTGCAACCACAAAATCTGACGCCGTTGAAGCAAGACAGCAGATTAAATGCCCATATCTATGTGTAGATGTATATCTTTGTGCATCGAAATAGATGTGGGACTGCTGTAAATCCATTTCAACGTAAGGCGTCAGAAACTTTAATGTGGTTATGGTAAGCAGTCCCACATTTATTGTTTAGGCTGCTCTGCCAACAAGACTCGTAAAAACCATACGAGTATGAAAAGTATAAATCATTTTTTAAGTTATCTAGCCGTTTTTCTTGCGAAGGTAAATTGCGGGGATTTTCAGCTTTTGCTCATTAGTCATTTCTCGCGTTCGCCCTAAGGTTTTAAAATATTGGCTGTAACAGGCCAACCTTTACCAGCCCTTGCTATCGCTCCAGCCAAGTACATATAGGTATCGCAATCTTATCATCACTAGCTTTATGATAGCAAAATTGTTCTTTAACGGTGGCGTTCTGCCACCGTAAGGGCTGGGTATTGTTTTTTTATAGTAATAAATGGAATGATTTGAAGTGCTGATGGATAGTACTTTGAAGGAAATAGAAACTGTATAATATTGTTTTTTCGCTCGCCGCCGCTGGGCTCTTTCTTTTTTCCGCAAAAAGAAACAAAAACTCTCGGTTGCTTATTTTTCGGTGTATGCGCGTGCTTTGGCTTGTTGGTGCAAATCGAAAAATAAGAGACCGAATGTTAGCTGAACGGAGGTTTGAAGCGCTATCGCTTGCAAGATGCTTATTCGCCAACTTCTAAGAAACAGCGTGAGCGAAGGTTAGTGCTTGTTGGTGCCGAGGCCTGACATGGCGTATAGCTAAAAGCTGAGGATTGGCTGAACGGATGTTTGCTTAGGCTGCTAATTCATTCCAGATTAAATTATTCATCTAAAATTGATAACAATGGAAACTACCATGCTAACGAATAACAGCGCTGCGGCGCTGAATGAAATGATCAGCCTGTTGATTGCTGAGTTTAAACCTGTATACATTTACCAGTTTGCGCAGATGAAGCAGCGGGGCGAGATACTGAGTATTTTTGCCGAGCCGGTGCTGGACGTGAAGGAGATGTACTACCTCTTACTAATTACCAAGGGTACTGCCAGTCGTGAAAATGAGATACAGGAATTTGTGGATAGAAATGAGCGGGAGGCGTATTTTGTGGTCCATGCCCATGGGGAGGAAATACTGAAACGGAACCTGAACCAATGCAATGGCTATTTTACCACGGTACTAAACCAAGGTACGCTCTTGTATAGTGCCAATGGCAAGTTGCTGCGCAGCCAAGTGCAGGGGCCCAACCCGCAAAAGCAGCTGCTGCGCGTGCAGGCGCAGTGGCAGCGGCGTAGTGAAATGGCCAGGGCTTTTATAGATGCGGCGGAGCAGTGCCTGGAAAATGGTAGGGATAAGGTCTGTATTTACCTCTTGCACCATGCCTGCGAGCAGCTTTGTGTAGGGATGATCTGGGTGTATATGGGCTACAAATCGGACATCCGCAACCTGCGCCGCCTGTTACATGTGTGTGCCTGTTTTTCTACCGACCCGATGCAGTATTTTATGGGCAGTGATGCCACAGAGGATCTGCTTACCATATTGATGAAGAGCCACAGACAATCGCGTTATAATGATGATTTTAGTTTGGAGGGGCGATCGGCGTATTGGTTTGTAGAGGTAGTGGATGGTTTTTATGATTTGGCTGAGGGTTTGTGTTTGAAGAGGTTTGGAGTGTAGTTGTCAGTTAAGGGTTGTTATCCCACTCTCTGCCCTTTGGGCATCTGTTTTTATTTCCACTCATGGCCGTGGAGGCCTAGTGGTTTTTCACGGTTAGTTTATATTTTTAAAGGTGTGAAAGATTGCTTCGCAATTTTGTCTTGATACAAAAGTCACCAAAAAATCAAGGCATGCCTAAATCCCCTTGCATAAAGCTAACCTAACCTTTATGGCGCAAGAAAAAGGCGTTTGCCTTTGCTTGATCCCTTTGCACACGCTGCTTTCTTGCTTGGTAGTGCAAGATGTAAGTGAGTGCAAAGGTTAAGGTTGCTTTCTGCGGCGGCGATAGGCTAGGCCAAATGGCGTACTTTGGGATGGCGGTGCTGGGTTGTGGGGTTGCAGGAGCTACCGTTGAAAAAGCACAAGGCGCTGATAGTACGTCCGTCAATGCCCAGTGCCTGACCGATCAAAAAATGTAGCATTGCAGATCGGCTAGCATATCCGAGCATCAGCCTGTTTAATTCTAATAGGCAGCGAGACCATTTTTTGATGTGTGGGGTTGTGAAAAGGCACCTTAGGGCATTGACAAGCGGTTTGCTTCCTTTGCCGCGACAAAGGAAGATGCCCCTCTGGCATAGAAGAGTAGATAAATTTCTTTCCACTCATACCGAAGCGAGTTCGGTACAGGTTAGCCGTGGAGGCCTCCTTCTTTTTTCATTAGATGTTGTAGTTTTTATCGGTATTCAAGAATGCTTCGCAGTTTCCATTGATGAAAAGAAGCAAACCTGAGCTTTAGCGAAAGCATGGCTACCTATAAAAACAACTAAAAATAAGGCATAAATCTAGGCATGCCTAAATCCCCTTGCATAAAGCTAACCTAACCTTTATGGCGCAAGAAAAAGGCGTATGCCCTCGCTTGGCCTGCGCTGACGCTGCTTTCTTGCTTGGTAGTGCAAAATGTAAGTGAGTGCAAAGGTTGAGCCTGCTTTCTGCTGCGGCGATAGGCTAGGCCTAGTTCTTTTACCCCTCTCTGCCTTCGGCATCTCTCCCCTAAGAGGGGCGAGAAAAATGCTTGGTTTCGGGAGTGCTAGGTTGAGCGGTGCGGGAGCTACCGTTGATTTAATCGTAGGCTGCTAACGATTACTTTTAGGTATCTACTACGGCATTAAGATCCCCGCCTGCGCGAGGATGACGATTTAGGGAAGGACTGGATATGTTTAAATGAATGTGCTAGGTTGAGCGGTTGCAGGGAGCCTACTTTGAAATACTACTAACTTTGCGAAGCACTTCCGTCAATGCCCAGTGCCGGACTGATCAAAAAATATAGTATTACAGCTCGTTTAGCACTACCGAGCATCAGCCTGTTTAATTCTGACAGGCAGCGACAAGTTTTTTGATGTGTGGGCTGTGAAAAGGCACCTTAGGGCATTGACAAGCGGTTTGCTTCCTTTGGCGCGACAAAGGAAGATGCCCCTCTGGCATAGAAGAGTAGATAATTTCTTTTCCACTCATGGCCGGCTGGGCCTCCTTCTTTTTTCATTAGATGTTGTAGTTTTTAACGGTATTCAAGAATGCTTCGCAGTTTCCATTGATGAAAAGAAGCAAACCTGAGCTTAGCGAAAGCATGCCTACCTATAAAAAGCAACTACTAACAAGGCATAAATCAAGGCATGCCTAAATCCCCTTGCATAAAGCTAACCTAACCTTGATGGCGCAAGAAAAAGGCGTATACCCTTGCTTGGCCTGCGCTGACGCTGCTTTCTTGCTTGGTAGTGCAAGATGTAAGTGAGTGCAAAGGTTGAGCTTGCTTTCTGCGGCGGTGATAGGCTAGGCCAAATTGGAGTACTTGGGGATAGAAGTGGTAGGTTGAGCGGTTGCAGGGAGCTACCAGGGAGCTACTGTGATTTGATCGTAGGCTGTTGACGATTACTTTTTAATGTATCTACTACGGCATTAAGATCCCCGCCTGCGCGAGGATGACGATTTAGGGAAGGACTGGATATGTTTGAATTAATGTGCTAGGTTGAGCGGTTGCAGGGAGCCTACTTTGAAATACTACTAACTTTGCGAAGCACTTCCGTCAATGCCCAGTGCCGGACTGATCAAAAAACGATGTAGACCGCTCGGACAGCGCTACCGAGCATCAGCCTGTCTATTTCTGACAGGCAGCGATGTTGTTTTTTGATGCGCTGGGATGTGAAAAGGCACCTCAGGGCATTGACAACACTTTGGGTACTTTGGTGTCAAAGTACCTCGGCCTCGCGGCCAAGAGCGGGGAAGATATTAACTACAGCATTAAGATCCCCAGTCAAGCTGAGGATGACGGTGGGTGGATGGGGTAGTGCTAAGGAACTTGGAGATTGCCGCGTCGCTTCGCTTTCCGAAGAATCGGAACAAGCTCTCGCAATGACGGCTAAGAGAGGTGGGGTAGTGCAAAACAGCACTGGCTTAGCTAAGTGCTCCCGTCAATGTCCAGTGCCGGACTGATCAAAAAACGATGCAGACCGCTCGGACAGCACTACCGAGCATCAGCCTGTCTAATTCTGACGGGCAGCGACAAGTTTTTTGATGTGTTGGGATGTGAAAAGGCACCTCAGGGCATTGACAAGCGGTTTGCTTCCTTTGGCGCGACAATCACGAAATTTCGGGACTTGAGTACCGTTGAAAAACAATATGCACGTAACGAAAAACGAAGATGCCCCTCTGGCATAGAAGAGTAGATAATTTCACTTCGTTGATGTTATTCACCAGCCAAGATGTTATTCACCAAGCTAACCTTAATTTTTTGCGTTAGGAATGGCCTTAATTCACACCTTTGGTGCGCATAGGAATTTTATAGATGGCCGTGGAAGCAGTGATAAACAAATCTGTTCGGTCTTTACCGCCAAAACACACATTTGCCGTCCAAGGTTCTTTAATATCAATATGCCCAAGCTGTACTCCATTTGCACTATAGATAAAAACCCCTTTGCCCGTAAGGTAGATGTTTCCCTGGTTATCAAGGGTCATCCCATCTGAACCTTTATTGATGACCAACTGTTGTTTACCAAGCTTACCGTTGCGCTCAATGGCATATCGGTAGGTTTTGTTGCGCTCGATGTCTGCAATGTAAAGGTAATTCCCATCAGGAGATCCTACAATACCATTTGGCTTAGCGAGATCGTTTGCAACGATGATGGGCTTTTTGCCTTTTCCAGGTGCCAGATAATACACATATTGTCCCTTAAGTTCCGGCTCTTTTCTGGTCCAATAATCACGCTGATAGTAAGGGTCGGTAAAGTAGATGCCGCCCTTTTTGTCTGTCCAAAGGTCGTTAGGTCCGTTCAGTTTCTTTCCATCCACTGCTGAAAGTAAGATGGTAACTTTGCCTTTGGTATCTATCGACCAGATTTCATTGTTCTCATCGGCACAGGCAAGCAGGTTGCCATGGCGATCAAAGTACAAGCCATTTGCACGACCGGCCGAATCTTTAAAAAGTGACAGTTGTCCTTCGCTGCTATAGGTCCATATTTTGTTGTTTGGCTGATCGGTGAAGTAAATGTTTCCCCATCGATCTACCGCCGGACCTTCAGTAAATGAGAACTGTCGAGATATCAACTGTAGGCTATCTGGATTAAACAATTGGGCGCTAGCTTCTGATCTGGCCAAAGTTAAGAACAATAACAGCGATAGTGCAGAGGCGTAGTTTCGAAAATAAGCAGTTAGTAACATGATCAAATTTAAGCATCATTAAGCTATTTTGATTTATACAATAACTTTATTACGCAAAAAAAGGCATTTGCCATGCTTGATCCCTTTGATCAAGCTTTTCTTGTTTGGTGTTGGGTTAATGATTGGAATTGCTGATTTTTTTGCTTTTGTAGCGGTGATAAGCTAGGCAGGAGGGGGTGTTTGGAGAAAGTAGCGTTGTTGTGAATGGTTGTTTGGCAGATGTTTACCTGCACTTTCCGATTTCCTCTACTTTTATAGGAGAGGGTTAGGGAGAGGTTTTTTAACTTTCGTCTTTCTCTCCGATGGTATTGGAGCAGGCTGCGTATGCGGGAATCTCAATGCGATCGCTTCTCCCTTTGGTTGGTTTTATTCCCCCACCAAGATATTTCTCGAAAGCCAACATGCCAACCTTAATTAGGTATTGGGCCACCGATGTGAATCTGATAGCTACCTGATCGCGTAGGGTTAGTCCTGTTGGCCTGTTGTGGTGTTTTAGCTGCTTTTCTTTTTCAGTTCGGATAACCTGAGGAAGCCTTCTGTTTGCTTGCCCAATTTGTTGGAGAAATATACCCTTAACCAAGTTTCGTTACTTGCCATGATTCGCTGCATATCTGTACTGACCATGTCGCCCTTCAGCACAAAAGCTTTGCGCTTCGATTTTGCGTCGGGCTTATCGTGAAAAAATGCTTTAGGTACCGTAACCAAATAGTCGCCCACCGTGGCGTTGGTGAGCTTGCGGTATAGGCCATTGAAATCTTCCGTTAGATGAGAGGGGGCACAATCGGAAAATAGTGATTTCATTTTACCATCTATCAGGCTAATAGTTACTTTACAATCTGGGTCATCATCACTTTTAAGTACACAGCTATTGTTCTTTAGCGTTCCTGTACCACTAAAGTATCCCATTTGTGCGCTAGGGGTATTCCACCAGGTGAAAATTTCGGCCGTTACCTGGTTGTTGTCCAACTTTTCTAACGAAATAGCACTGTAGGCGCCATGATCTAATCTTTTCATATAGGTGCCGTTCTGCGCAGCAGCATCGGTAGGTTGCAATAGCAGTATGCCATAGAGGTGCAAGCTCGACACTAAGGTTAGATAGGCTGTTTTCATATTCAATGCTTAAATTATCCAATCATTGCTGATGACGAGGTAGCGAACTCATTACTTAAAATCAGTATTGCGCTAAACAAATCATGATGATGGTTTAGGCATTAACAACTAGCGGTGCCATTTGTTCGGCAACTATATTTCTTAAGCTAGCTTTCCATTATTTATGTAGATGCCATTCTCTTGGAGGTGACCACCATCCAACCTTATTTTTACTTTCTCATCATACGAATGCATTCTCTAGGCTATAACAGGCATTGGTTAAAGCGTGCTGTTGCCTCGCATCAAATTGCGGCAGTTTATTTCTTTCTGCTAATTTTTACGGCCTTGAGTAGGTCAGTATCAATACGGGTATCATGAAGAACTTCGAAACCCTGTTTGATATAGAAAGAAAGTGGCGATTGATAAAATGCTCCATTTGCTTTTTGATCTTGATGGTGGTCTATTACCCAGCCATAAAAATCTCCCAAATCTTCTTTAAGGCGTTCGATAAGTGCCTTTCCCAAACCCTTTCCCTGATGCTTACTATCAACAATGATGGAGAATCTTACTTCATTATCTTTTTCAAAATCTACGGCCCAAGCTAAAATGTTTTTATGCTCATCTTCGATAAGGTAATGGTTAAAGTTTTCTACACCGTTCAATAAAATTTCGAACCTATCTTTCAGCTTTATCGGATATTCGTCGTTCCATAGTTGATTAATTTGTCTAGTCTGCGTATCCGTCAAATAGCTTGTCTTTATAATTTCCATTGTAAATGCGGGATAAATATTGTGTAAGGGCTACCTAAAATTAATGCCTAGTTTCTAAATACATACTTGAAAAACTTTCAGGTTCTAAATGAAGGAAATCACCACTTTTCACTTTAGAGATCGTTAAACTCTTATCGAACTTCTTGTTAAAAACAAATACATTGGTGATGAGTACGGGAAGCTTTGTAGGATCCTTAGGTTGATGTTCGGCACCTGTCTTAATGCCAAGCCAACTGGAAATATAATCATCCTCTTTTCCAATTACGAGCAGTACCAATTCGCGGTCTTTTAGGTTCCAAGTATAGGTGAAGAATTGTGAAAAATTATAACCTTCCGCCATCTTGGCTTTTCCATATTTGGATTCCATATAGCTTAATAACTGCTGAAAGTTTTCTTTACCCTTACTTTCATTAAAAGCAAACAAGGACATGAACTCACCTTTTAGGTTTTCTACCATTTCAATGGATTCGAAATTCATTTTACCAAAATAAGCTAGGGTATCTTTGGTGAATTTGGGCATAATGTATTGAAAGGCAAAAGGGGTGCCCGTAAATCGATCGCCGCTGGCATTTTCATAGAGTGTGTCTTTTGCCGCTGATTTCATTGTTGAATAAAACTCGCCGACTTTGAAGTTCATTGGAAAATGTTCTATATCCACTACTTCTCTTTTAACAGGTGCTTTTGTACAGGATAAAAACAGCAAAACTATGCCTAGGTATTTTAGAAAAGTATCGTTAATTCGCATGGTATCAAGTTTTAGATGAATTTATTAAGTATTACAAAATTAATATAAATTTGTTTGAGCGTTCATAAGGCGTACCTGCTTATTAAAATTAACACCTATTGCCCTGCTCTTTCCCTTACTCACGCTGCTTTCTTGCTTGGTATTGCAATATGTGAGTAAGCGCAAAGGTTAAGGTCGCTTTCTGCGGCGGCGATAGGCTAGGCCTAGTTCTTTTACCCCTCTGCCTTCGGCATCTATTGATTTTTAACAGCTTGTTTTTATCGGTATCAATGAGCTCGCAAGCTCGGTTCTCCCGTAAGAGGGGCGAGAATAGTGCTTGGGAATTGCAGTATTAGGTTAGGTGGTTGCAGGAGCTATCGTGATTTGATCGTAGGCTGCTAACGATTACTTTTAGGTATCTGCTACGGCATTAAGATCCCCGCCTGCGCGAGGATGACGATTTGGGGAAGGGCTGGATATGCTTGAATGAATGTGCTAGGTTGAGCGGTGTGCAGGAGCTACCGTTAAAAAAGCACGTGCTTTGATAGCACTTCCGTCAATGTCCAGTGCCGGACTGATCAAAAAACGATGCAGACCGCTCGGACAGTACTACCGAGCATCAGCCTGTCTACTTCTGACAGGCAGCGACAAGTTTTTTGATGTGTTGGGATGAGAAAAGGCGCCTTAGGGCATTGGCAAGCGCTTTGCTTCCTTTGGCGCGACAAATTGCGAAGCAATCTTGAGTGCCATTGAAAATATGAACTAATAACAAAAAAACGAGGGTGCCCCCACGGCGTAGAGTGGGCAGTAAACAACGATTACTTTTAGGTATCTGCTACGGCATTAAGATACCCGCCTGCGCGAGTATGACGATTTGGGGAAGGGCTGGATATATTCGAATTAATGTGCTAGGTTGTACGGTTGTAAGAGCTACCGTTAAAAAAGCACGTGCTTTGATAGCACTTCCGTCAATGCCTAGTGCTGGACTGATCAAAAAACGATGCAGACCGCTCGGACAGCATAACCGAGCATCAGCCTGTCTACTTCTGACAGGCAGCGATACCGTTTTTTGATGCGCTGGATTAGTGAAAAGGCATCTTAGGGTATTGACAACACTTTGGGTACTTTGGTGTCAAAGTACCTCGGCCTCGCGGCCAAGAGCGGGAAGATATTAACTACAGCATTAAGATCCCCAGTCAAGCTGAGGATGACGGTGGGTGGATGGGGTAGTGCTAAGGAACTTGGAGATTGCCGCGTCGCTTCGCTTTCCGAAGAATCGGAACAAGCTCTCGCAATGACGGCTAAGAGAGGTGGGGTAGTGCAAAACAGCACTGGCTTAGCTAAGTGCTCCCGTCAATGCCCAGTGCCGGACTGATCAAAAAACGATGCAGACCGCTCGGACAGCACTACCGAGCATCAGCCTGTCTACTTCTGACAGGCAGCGATATCGTTTTTTTGATGTGTTGAGTTGGTGAAGAGGCACCTCAGGGTATTGACAAGCGGTTTGCTTCCTTTGCCGCGACAAATTGCGTAGCAATCTTGAGTACCCCTGAAAAACAATATACTCGCAACGAAAAACGAAGATGCCCGTCTGGCATAGAAGAGTAGATAATTTACTTTTCCACTCATACCGAAGCAAGTTCGGTACAAGTTGGCCAACTGGGCCTAGTGGTTTTTCACGGTTAGTTTATATTTTTAAAGGTGTGAAAGAATGCTTCGCAATTTTGTCTTGATACAAAAGTCACCAAACCTGAGCTTTAGCGAAAGCATGCCTACCCATGAAAACAAAAAATAATAAGGCATAACATCAAGGCTACCGATGTAAAATCGGTACAAGTTGCCTAGATCCCCTTGCGTAAAACTAACCTAACCTTGGTGGCGCAAGAATTTTGGTGCAAAATAAATACTGATGATGGATTTGTTTTTACTAATTATTTTAGTAAAATTTGCATAATGGCTTCAGTGATAAAGAAAAATATAGCGGTTACTGCGACAAAATATGCAATTGTCGATATTGAAACCACGGGCGGAAGTGTATCTGGAAGTAGAATAACAGAAGTGGCTATCTTATTGCACGATGGTGAAAAGGTCATCGATCGTTGGAGCAGCTTAATCAATCCAGAAATGGAAATCCCGTTACACATTACTGCATTAACTGGGATTGATGATGAAATGGTTGCCAAAGCACCTGTTTTTACGGAAGTCGCTGATCAGATTTTTGAATTATTGCGTGAGGTGGTTTTTGTTGCACACAACGTTAATTTCGATTATTCGTTTTTAAGAGCGCAGCTGGCTGTATGTGGCATTGTTTGGGACGCCCCCAAGCTCTGTACCGTAAGGCTGTCCCGAAAGTTGATTCCAGGTATGGCTTCTTATAGCTTGGGTAAATTATGTGCTCAGGTAGGCATCTTACTAAAAGATAGGCACCGGGCAATGGGCGATGCTTTGGCAACGGTGGAGTTATTTGCAATGTTGTTGGATCGGGATGTAGATGGCCTAATTTCTGGAATGCTACGCAAAGTTTCTCCAGAGCAAAGATTGCCACCACATGTGCCTATGGAAGATTTTACCGCCTTACCTGAATGTGCGGGCGTATATTATTTTCATGATCAAAAGGGAAAAGTAATTTATGTAGGGAAAGCCATCAATATCAAAAAGCGGGTGGCTTCTCATTTTACAGGTAACAATACCGCCTTACGTCGTCAACATTTTCTTAAAGACATTTGTAGTATTTCTTTTGAGCGTTGCGGTTCTGAATTGATGGCCCTGTTGCTCGAATGTACAGAGATACAAAAACATTGGCCTATTTATAATAGTGCCTTGAAACGATTTGAACCTAAATTTGGTCTATATCATTATATAGCGGTGAGTGGTTATATCCATTTGGCTGTAGGAAAATTGCCCAAACAACAGCAATGCCTTAAAGCTTTCTACAATGCAGCTGATGCCGTAAGCTTTTTAGTTGAGAAAAGTGCAGCTTATCAAATTGATTCCCGGTTTTGTCGATACGGTAGGGCCAATGCGTCTAAGTCTGAACTGCCCATGCCATCATTAGATAGCCATAATGCTTGTGTGGGTCAATTGCTAGATGAACTGAGCTTAGAACAAAATGATTTTGCCCTCATTTTGGAAGGTAGGGAAATGGGAGAGAAGGGTTGTGTATGGGTGAAAAATGGAAAAATTAGTGGGATGGGATATATCGATAATGAGGTGACTGGAACGATAGATGAACTTGTAGATGTTTTGAAAAAATGTAAGAGCAACCATTATATGGATCAGTTGGTAGCCACTTTTGCCAACCAGTATCCGGCTAAGGTTGTGAAAGTAGCGTAGAAGGGTAATCCGTATCTGACCTATGATTGTAATCTCATCAGATGATCATAGTGTTGAGGAGTTTAATCTTTTAGTGATATTTACTTAACATTAAATTAACATTGACGTTTTAACTTTAATGTATGAATTATCCGGTATTTATTTTTCACGAATTAGTGCTCCGTTTCTCATACATTAACCGTCAGGTTGGGAGGTATATTTCTAGTACGGTAGAAGATGGGCGATGCTTGATCCAGACTACTAGTGGTAGAATTGCAATTGAGCAAGAATTACTTGAAAAGCAATATCGTAATCCGAACGAGATTTCTGCTGAACAATTAAAAGAATTGGCAGCTGCGTTCCAAGTTGCGTAAGCAGTATGACAAAGTTTTATTTAAGCTTATTGTAATTGATAAGCTATGACACTGTTTTGGTTAAATGTAGGGATATAGATAACTCTTTCTTGCGGATTGTAACCTAAATCTGCAGTGTTCATTTTTCCTTGTACGTCTAGCATCTTATGGATAGTGCCATCAGCTTTTACATGATAGATGATGCCTGCCCAGCAAGTAGCTATAAACTCACCATTTCCTATAGGCTCTAATCCGTCTCCTACTTGTTCAAAACCCTTAGCCATCACCTTTATTTGTCTGTTGGCATCCACTTTCCAAAGTTCAGTTCCAGCGAGTACAAATAATTCATTTTTTATCCATTTTAAACCATTTGCATTGGTGACATTCTCTAGGTAAAGTTGGTAAGTGTTCTCCTTGATCTGATAAATCTTATGGGTACGGGTATCTGAAACATAAAGCGTACCATTATCATCTACTGTAAGATCATTTAAAAATACAGCATCTGTTATTTCAACTTTGTTTTTTATTTTACCGCTTGGAATATCTATACTGACCACCGCTGTGATATCTGCAACGTAAAGTGTGTTTTTATAGATGGCTAATCCTTTTGGTGCATTTAGCCCAGTTATCCAAGTGGCGTTCTTCATAGAGCCGTCTAAATTTAAAATAGCTATGCCGCCCTTGCCATCTTTTACATTCCCAGCACCATCAATTAGGCTCACATATAATTCTTTGGTGTCGTTTTTATAAAGTACGGATTCGGGTACGGGTAAGTCAGTTTTTGCTTCCCAAAGAGGTGCTGATAATTTGATCTGAGCATTTGAATAATGGCTAATTAAACCTAATGCAATGCATGCTGTTGAAAATATTTTTCTAGTTCTCATTAAGGTAAAGGTAGTAAACGTAGCAACTAGGAAAAATGAAAATCGAAATAAATTTCAAATAAAAAGCCCTTAATCATTTAGATTAAGGGCTTTAAGTATCGATTTTATGGATGTTTATTTTCCTGCTGCCTTGGCGTGATCTGCTAAGAAAGTAGCTAGACCACTATCAGTTAACGGATGTTTCAATAAACCAGTGATTGCCGAAAGTGGGGCAGTAATTACATCTGCACCAATTTTAGCACAACTTACAATATGTAATGGTCCGCGGATAGAAGCTGCTAAAATTTGAGTTTCGTAGCCGTAGTTGTCGAAAATCAAACGAATATCTTCAATTAAAGTTAAGCCATCAGTAGAGATATCATCTAATCTACCTAAAAACGGAGATACATAAGTAGCACCAGCTTTTGCTGCTAATAAGGCCTGAGCAGGAGAGAAGATTAAAGTACAGTTGGTTCTGATTCCTTTGCTGCTGAAATACTTGATCGCTTTTAAGCCTTCTTTAATCATTGGTACCTTAACCACGATTTTAGAGTTTAAGGCCGCTAAAGCTTCACCTTCTTTGATAATACCATCATAGTCTGTTGCAATCACTTCTGCACTCACATTGTCATCAACGATTTCGCAAATGGCTTTGTAGTGGTTAATCACGTTTTCATCTCCGGTTATGCCTTCTTTAGCCATTAAACTAGGGTTGGTAGTTACGCCATCTAAAACGCCTAGATCTTGTGCTTCTTTAATCTGGTCAAGATTTGCTGTGTCTATAAAAAATTTCATGTTATTTAATTCTTATATTGGTTATTGTTTATCCCGATCATCGGGAGGTTAATGCAGAGAACCTGAAGAATTATATCCCCCTTCAGAGTTTACTCCGGCACCGATAGTATCGGTATTTCGGAGGGGGTATAAGGGGAGTAAAAAAAGGGCAAGCAACTTCTATCGCATCGCTACAACCTTCTACCCTTGCTTTGTTCCCAACCTGGGGGAGTTCAAAGGGAGCTGATCGTAGAAGACTTGCCCGGCACAAAGGTAGCAAAAGCAGTTGTTTTACGAAACTTAATTTGTATTAAAATACGCTATTTTTTTAATGTGTTTATTGTCAGTATTTTAAATTTTGATCAGACTGTTTTATGCCTATGAAAAGATTGCTTTAAATCGTTTAAATCAACTATTTAATTTCTTTTGTATTTGGTAAAATTTCAATCGATATGCTCTTGTGTTGATATATTGATAATTTGGAGCTACTTTTTTGCGTATAATATTGTTTTTTAATAAAATTTTTATCAAAAATATAATCTGTAAATATTTTTTTCTATATTAGTGTTCACTACACACTAACTACAACCAACTAATAAATGGAAAATTTAAATGAACAACAGGGGCTGTACCGCGACAGTTTTGAGCATGATGCTTGTGGTATAGGTTTTGTTGCCCATGTGAAAGGGAGAAAATCACATCAGAACATTTCAGATGCGCTTACCATTTTGGAGAATTTGGATCACCGCGGCGCATGTGGTGCTGAGCCTAATACCGGAGATGGTGCTGGTATCATGATACAGGTTCCCCACGAATTTTTATTTGACGAATGTTTACGTACAGGTTTTAGCTTGCCGCAGTATGGCGACTATGGCGTGGGTATGCTTTTTATGCCTAAAGAAATTAGGGCTAGAGAAGAATGTCGTGAAATTATTTATCGTACCGCAGAAAAGCTGGGCTTTGAAGTGCTGGGCTTTAGAAAAGTGCAGGTAGATACTACGGATATAGGCAATATGGCCCTATCTGTAGAGCCAGAAATTGAGCAGGTTTTTGTGTCTCGCCCTTACCATATTGCTGCGGGTGCCGATTTTGAACGTAAGTTATTCGTGCTTAAAACTTACGTTACTAAAACGATTTACAATTCTGTAAAGGATAGTAAGCAAGACTTTTACATAGCGTCGTTTTCGTCGCGGACCATTGTGTATAAAGGACAGCTGACCTCTTTGCAGGTACGTACCTATTATACCGAGCTTAGCGATAAGCGCATGGTTTCGGCCTTCGGTTTGGTACATTCACGTTTTGCCACCAACACTTTCCCGTCTTGGCGTTTGGCGCAACCATTTAGGCATATTGCCCATAATGGTGAAATCAACACGTTACAAGGTAATTTAAACTGGTTTCGTTCTAGTGTGAAATCATTTGCATCACCTTATTTTACTCCGGAGGAGTTGAATATGATTTTGCCGGTGATTGACGAGACACAGTCAGATTCGGGATGTTTAGATAATGTAGTAGAATTACTTTTGCATGCGGGTAGATCGTTACCACATGTGTTAATGATGTTGATACCAGAAGCATGGGATGGAAACAAGGATATGGATCCAATCAAGAGTGCTTTTTATCAATTCCACGCTTCTTTGATGGAGCCTTGGGATGGACCGGCAGCTATCGCTTTTACCGACGGTAACTTAATTGGTGCAACTTTAGATAGAAATGGCTTGCGTCCTTCGCGTTACGCACTGACCAGTGATGATAGAGTGATCATGGCATCTGAATCGGGAGCGGTTGAGATTGACCAGAGCACTGTGATCGAAAAAGGTAGGTTAACTCCTGGAAAAATGTTTGTAGTGGACATGGAACAGGGGCGTATCATTAGTGATGATGAAATTAAGCAACAAGTTTGCGGCCGTCGTCCGTATGCAGATTGGATTAATCAATATCAGATTAGGTTGGAAGAATTGCCTGAACCAAGGGTGATGTTTACCAACTTATCAGAAGAATCTATTTTTAACTACCAGCAGGTATTTGGTTATACCAGAGAAGATATCGATCTGTTGATTAAACCAATGGCGATAGAAGGTAAAGAGGCGATCGGTTCTATGGGTACAGATACACCGTTAGCTGTGCTTTCTAAGCAACCTCAGCACTTGTCTTCTTATTTCAAACAGTTGTTTGCCCAAGTAACCAATCCGCCAATTGATCCAATTCGTGAGCGCGTGGTGATGAGTTTGGCTGGTTTTATGGGTAACAATGGGAACTTATTGGAAGAAAACCAAATGCAGTGTCACTGTGTGGGCATCAAGCATCCAATATTAACTAACCAAGAACTAGAAAAATTAAGAAGTATTGATACAGGCTTGTTCCAATCTAAAACCCTACAAATGTATTTTAGGGCCGATGGAAAGGCAGGATCGTTGCAAAAAGCTTTAGATCGTTTGTGCCGTTACGCAGTGGATGCTGTGGAAGATGGTTTCCAAGTGATTATTTTGAGTGATAGGGCATTAGATTCTACCCACGCTGCCATTCCTTCTTTATTGGCGGTTTCTGCAGTTCATCACCACTTGATTAGAAAAGGTTATAGAGGTGCAGTAGGTATTGTGGTAGAAGCTGGAGATGTTTGGGAAGTACACCATTTTGCTACCTTAATTGGTTTTGGGGCTACGGCGGTAAACCCTTATCTAGCTTTAGAAACCATCAATACTTTCAAAAAAGAAAGTGGTTTAACACAAGATCAGTTAAATTATAACTATATCAAGTCTGTAAAAGATGGTCTGTTGAAGATTTTCTCTAAAATGGGAATTTCTACTTTGCAATCTTACCACGGCGCACAGATTTTTGAGATTTTAGGTTTAAATCAACAAGTAGTTGGAACTTATTTCACGGGTGCGGTTTCTCGTATTGGTGGTTTAGGTTTGGATGAAATTGCGCAAGAAGCGTTGATTAAACACAACCGTATTTTCGGAAAGCATACACAAACAGAGCATATTTTAACTGCTGGTGGTACTTATAAATGGAGAAGACGTGGGGAGAAACACTTGTTCAATCCGGAGACCATCCATTTGTTGCAAAATGCCACCCGTAGAAATGACTTCACTACATTTAAAAAATACTCGAAGTTAGTCAATGAACAAACCACACAGGCTTATACGATTAGAGGTTTGTTCGAGTTCAATTATACCCGTCCTTCTATCAGCATTGATGAGGTAGAGCCTATTGAAAATATTTTCAAAAGATTTGCTACGGGAGCCATGTCTTTCGGATCTATTTCGCATGAAGCGCATTCTACATTAGCGATCGCGATGAACAGAATTGGCGGTAAAAGTAACACTGGCGAGGGGGGTGAGGACGAAATCCGTTACCAGACTTTAGCAAATGGCGACTCCATGCGCTCGTCGATCAAGCAAATTGCTTCGGCCCGTTTTGGCGTAACCAGTTACTATTTAACCAATGCCGATGAGTTGCAGATTAAAATGGCTCAGGGTGCAAAACCTGGAGAAGGCGGTCAATTACCTGGGCACAAAGTGGACGATTGGATTGCCAAAGTTCGTCATGCCACGCCTGGTGTAGGTTTAATTTCTCCACCACCACACCACGATATTTATTCTATCGAAGATTTAGCACAGCTGATTTACGATTTGAAAAATGCCAATCGAGCGGCTAGGATTAACGTAAAGTTGGTTTCTAAAGCTGGTGTAGGTACTATTGCTGCGGGTGTGGCCAAAGCTCATGCTGATGTAGTTTTAGTTTCAGGTTATGATGGTGGTACAGGAGCGTCTCCTCTAACTTCGGTGCAACACGCTGGCCTACCTTGGGAATTGGGTTTAGCAGAAGCGCACCAGACATTGGTGAAAAACCGCTTGAGAAGTAGGGTAGTACTACAAACCGACGGTCAGTTGAAAACTGGTAAAGATATCGTTATTGCCACTTTGTTAGGTGCTGAAGAATGGGGAGTGGCAACTGCTGCGTTGGTAACTGCGGGTTGTATCATGATGCGTAAGTGTCACTTGAATACTTGCCCGGTGGGTGTGGCTACGCAAGATCCTAACTTGAGAAAGTTATTTACTGGTGATGCCGATCATGTGGTAAACTTGTTCCGATTCTTAGCGCAGGAAGTTCGCGAATTGATGGCAGAACTAGGTTTCAGAACCATCAATGAAATGGTGGGGCAATCTGATTTACTAAAAGTAAGAGAATTTGCAGCAGAAGATTGGAAATTGAAACATGTGGATTTAACGCCGATTTTGTATAAAGAGCCTGCAAACGGACAACCTTTATATAATACAGAACAGCAGGATCATGGTTTGGAAAAGGTATTAGATCATCAGTTAATTGCTGCTGCACAGCCAGCTATTTTGAACAATGAGCCGGTATTCGCTAATTTCGATGTTAAGAACACAGACCGTTCCATTGGTACGATGTTATCAAATGAGATTTCCAAAGTTCATAAAAGTGCGGGTTTAACGCATGACACCATTAATTTTAAATGCTTCGGCTCTGCTGGACAAAGTTTCGGTGCTTTCGCAACCAAAGGCCTAACGCTTACTTTGGAAGGTGAAGGTAACGATTACGTAGGTAAAGGCTTATCTGGAGCTAAAGTGGTGGTTTATCCTTTCGCAAATATCAACTATGTTCCAGAACAAAATATCATTATCGGTAACGTGGCACTGTATGGTGCAACGTCTGGAGAGCTCTATGCTAGAGGTAAAGCAGGTGAGCGTTTCGCAGTGCGTAACTCCGGAGCTACAGCGGTTGTAGAAGGAGTAGGTGATCACGGTTGTGAATACATGACTGGTGGCGAAGTGTTGATTTTAGGTGATACTGGAAGCAACTTTGCTGCGGGTATGAGTGGCGGTATTGCTTGGGTTTACGATACTAGCAAAACTTTCGCTAACAAATGCAACTTAGAAATGGTGGATTTAGATCCGCTACAAGAAGAAGACGAGCAAAGAATCACCACTCTACTAAAAAGCCATTTAAGATTAACTAGCAGTAAGGTGGCAGAATTTATCCTTAGCGATTGGGAAAATCAGGCTAGACATTTTGTGAAAGTTTTCCCTAAAGAGTACAAAGCAGTTTTATTACAACGTCAACAAGTAAAAATTAATTAAGATGGGAAAAGTGACAGGATTTTTTGAATACGAAAGAGTTTCGCCTTCAAGACAAGCGCCTCAAGAGCGTTTGAATCACTACAATGAGTTTGTATCACTATTGCCATCTGATGAATTAAACAGACAGTCTGGTCGTTGCATGGATTGTGGTGTGCCGTTTTGCCAATCTGGTTGTCCCTTGGGCAATGTGATTCCAGAATTTAACGATGCGGTTTATCAAGGTAAATGGTTACAGGCTGCCGAAATCTTATTAAGTACCAACAATTTTCCAGAGTTTACGGGTAGGATTTGTCCTGCGCCATGCGAAAGTGCTTGCGTATTGGGAATTAACAAATCTCCAGTATCTATCGAGGAAATTGAAAAACATATCATTGAGATTGCTTTTGAAAAAGGTTATATCAAAGCAAACGAACCGTTAATTAGAACGGGCAAAAAGGTTGCGGTAGTAGGTTCTGGTCCTGCGGGATTAGCGGCTGCTGCGCAACTGAACAAAGCTGGTCACGAAGTAGTCGTTTACGAACGTGATGATGTAGCTGGTGGATTGCTTCGCTACGGAATTCCAGATTTTAAACTGCAAAAAGATGTGGTTGAGCGAAGAATCAAATTAATGGAAGAGGAAGGCATTACTTTTCAATATAATGCTAACGTGGGTGAGAATGTAGAAATCAGTACGTTATTACGCGATTACCAAGCGATTGTATTAGCGGGTGGTTCAACCATTCCTCGTGATTTAAATCTGCCAGGAAGAGAAGCGAAAGGTGTTCATTTTGCAATGGACTTCTTAAAACAACAGAACAAACGTGTTGGTGGCCGTAAGGTAGAAACTGAAGAAATTTTGGCTACTGGTAAAAATGTAATCGTGATTGGTGGTGGCGATACGGGTTCAGATTGTATCGGAACTTCAAACCGTCATGGTGCAAAATCGGTGACCCAGTTCGAGATTATGCCGATGCCGCCACAATTGCGTACAGAAAATATGCCTTGGCCAAGTTATCCAATGCTATTGAAAGTTACTACCTCTCATGAGGAAGGTGCGCAGCGTGCTTGGTCGGTAAATACCAAAGAATACATTAAAGATGAGCAAGGTAATTTAAAAGCTTTAAAGGTAATTGATGTAGCGTGGGATATTGATGCCGCTACTGGTAGACCGTTAGGTTTCAAGGAAGTTCCAGGCACAGAGAAAGAATATCCCTGCGAATTGGTATTATTGGCGATGGGTTTCTTACATCCTCAAAAAGAAGGCTTGATTGAAAAATTAGGCGTAGAATTGGATGAAAGAGGAAATGTGAAAGCGGTTGAAGGTCAGTACCAAACCAATATCCCTAAGATTTTCGCTGCTGGCGATATGCGTAGAGGTCAATCTTTAGTGGTTTGGGCTATTTCAGAAGGAAGAGAAACTGCCCGCAGGGTGGATGAACATCTCATGGGTTTTAGTAAATTGCCATCTAAAGATGCCGTAGCATACGCATAAGGTTTTTGCTTTTATACTTTTACAAGTTAAGGTCCAGACGATATCGTTTGGGCCTTTTTTATTGCACCATTTTAGCTGCCGTCATTTGGACGATAGGAGAAATCTTTTTGAAGTGAAAACTGAGAGATCTCTCCGCTATGGTCGAGATAACGGAAATTGTAAATAGACTTACGAAGTTTAACTTCAGTAGTCGTTGTTATTAATGGTAAAGTTGAGGGCTTCGCCGTTTTAAAACTTCGTAAGTCTCCAAATGTTGTAACAAAGCGTGAAATAAAGGCCTGTCAATGAAATAGTTTAAAGATCTCTCCACTACGGTCGACATGACGATACTGCAAGAAAAACTACCCCGGAATATTATTCTTCAATAGAAAACTCGCCAACTCTAAATCTTCAGGGTAGGTTACCTTAATGTTGTTTCTATTTCCTTCTATCAAATTGATTGGAAAACCAGCAGCTTCTACTACAGAAGCATCGTCGGTAAATTGAATAGAAAAACTCTGTTGATATGCGATTCGCAATTGACCTAAGTCGAAGGTTTGTGGTGTTTGTATGAGCACCAGTTTATCTCTATCAACAATCTTGCTGCCATTGATTTCTAGTTCTCTGACCGAGTCGCTAGGTTTAACACAGGGAATGGCGTTACCTATTTCTAGTGCTTCTCTAAAGCTTTGAGTAATTAAGCTTGAACTAATTACAGGCCTAACGGCATCGTGTATGGCCACAATACCATCTTCCTTGATAGTCATTAAGCCGTTCCTTACAGAATGAAAGCGTTCTTCGCCGCCTTCAACTAAAGTGTGAGGAATATCAAAGTTATATTTGAGACAGAGGTCTTTCCAGTAGTCATGGTCGTCTTTGCCTAAAACTACTATAAGCTCTGGTTGTAGTTCGGAAAGGTAAAAAGCCTGTAATGTATGCATCATCACAGGCTTATTGTTGAGCAATAAAAACTGTTTGGCTACTGCGGTTTGCATTCGCTTTCCTGAACCACCAGCTACTATTATTGCGTAGAATTTCATATTTGTCAGTATTTAGATATTAGTAATTACTATTTAGATATTTAATTATCCTCATACTAATACGTCTAATTTTAAAAATAGTTTGTTAGGAAGTTAATATCTAAATACTAACGTCTAACTACTAATATCTATATAATCAACATTGCATCTCCGTAGCTGTAGAAACGATATTTTTCTTTCACAGCCACTTCGTAAGCGTTCATTACGTTTTCGTAACCGCCAAAAGCACTTACCATCATCAATAATGTAGATTCTGAAGTGTGGAAATTGGTGATCATCGAATTAGCGATGCTAAATTCGTAAGGAGGGAAGATAAACTTGCTCGTCCAGTCGTTAGCTGCTTTCAAAGTTCTATTTGCAGATACTGCAGACTCAATGGCACGCATTGAAGTAGTACCTACTGCACAGATTTTTCTTTTCTCTTCTAAAGCTTTATTAACTAAGTTGGCATCTTTTTGCTCGATAATGAATTGCTCAGAATCCATTTTGTGTTTAGTTAAATCTTCTACTTCAACTTGACGGAAAGTACCTAATCCAACATGCAAAGTTACCTCAGCAAATTCAACGCCTTTAAGTTCTAAACGTTTCATCAGTTCTCTACTGAAGTGTAGGCCTGCAGTAGGAGCGGCCACTGCACCTTCGTGCTTCGCAAAAATAGTTTGGTAACGCTCTTTGTCTTTTTCAGTAGCTTTACGTTTGATGTATTTAGGAAGTGGTGTCTCTCCTAAAATTTCCACGTTTCGTCTGAATTCTTCATCAGTTCCGTCGAATAAGAAACGGATGGTACGACCACGAGAAGTGGTGTTATCTACCACTTCGGCAACTAGCAAATCATCATCACCAAAATATAATTTATTTCCTACACGGATTTTACGCGCTGGGTCTACCAAAACATCCCATAGACGTAATTCTTTGTTTAATTCGCGTAATAAAAATACTTCTATAGTAGCACCGGTTTTCTCTTTATTGCCGTATAAACGAGCAGGGAAAACTTTAGTGTTGTTAAGAATCATTACATCTTTATCGTCAAAATAGCCTAAAACATCTTTAAAGATTTTATGCTCAATCTTACCAGTATCTTTGTGTAGAACCATTAAACGTGCTTCGTCTCTCTCTTCAGCAGGATCATTCGCTAAAAGTGAGTCAGGTAAGTTGAACTTGAATTGAGATAATTTCATGTGTAATTTTTAATTGTTTTTGATCTCGTCAAGAATGGTGTCTAATATCGCTATCCTACAGGGACAGGTGACATTCAAACTTGCTTTTGATACAGTAAATTAGGGCGCAAATTTACAAATTAATATTCTGTTTTTGAAATGGAAAAAATCTAATGATTTTTTTTGAAAAAATATAGACAATTTAAAATCATTTAGAGATTGATTGTTTGCTTTTTGCTTTAGTCTTTTTAATTTAACTTAATTTAGCTGTAACCTTTTTAATTACATTTGGTCTAACCGTTATGCTGCTAGTTTTTCGACTTATTGGGGAGAGTTTTAGGTTCGCTTGGGATGCTCTTAGACAAAATAAATTGCGTACATCTCTTTCTTTATTAGGGATAACCATTGGTATTTTTATCATTATTGCTGTTTTTACAGCGGTAGATACGATGCGTAATCAAATACAGTCGAGTGTTGACAAATTAGGATCCAAAACTCTTTTTGTGCAAAAATGGCCATGGATTTTCGGAGATAACTATCCTTGGTGGAAATATGTTAATCGCCCGGAGCCTTCTTTTAGAGATTATTTAGCACTTAGGGAACGCATGGAAAGCGCAAAAGGCGTTTGCTTTGAGATTTCGTCTGGTAGCCGTACGATCAAGTATAGAAGTAGCTCTGTAGAAGGTGCAACAATAAATGCAGCCACCAATGAATATGATCAAACGTGGAATTTAGAATTTGATAATGGAAGATATTTCACAGAAAACGAAAGTAACTCGGGTTCGCCAGTATGTATTTTAGGTGCTGAAATATCACAAGGGCTTTTTGGGAGTGATGATCCGATAGGGAAGCAGATCAAAGTGATGGGAAGGCGGGTGACGGTGGTAGGGACCTTTAAAAAGGAGGGCGAGGATATGATGGGGATGTCGCAGGATAAAAATGTGCTTCTACCGATGAATTTAGCTAAAGGTATTTTTGATATTAATAATGAACGATATAACCCGCAAATTACAGTTAGGGGAAAAGATAATGTCAGCTTTGAAGAGGTAGAAAGTGAGCTTAAAGGACAAATGCGGGCCATCAGGCGGTTAAAGCCTGGGCAAGAAGATGATTTTGCCTTAAATAAAACGACGATGCTTTCCAATCAATTAGATGTGATGTTCTCGGCGGTGAATATAGGCGGTTGGATTATAGGCGGCTTTTCTATTTTAGTTGGTGGTTTCGGTATTGCGAATATCATGTTTGTTTCTGTAAGAGAGCGGACAAATATCATTGGGATACAGAAATCTTTAGGAGCTAAGAGTTACTTCATACTACTTCAATTTATTTTTGAGGCTGTAGTGTTATGTCTAATGGGCGGTCTGTGTGGATTGGCTATTGTGTACATTGGTGTACTGTTGGTCTCCAGTTTTACAGATTTTAAAGCTGCATTATACTTGAGTAATGTGATCCTCGGAATTGGCGTATCGGTGGGGATTGGTATTGTTTCTGGATTTTGGCCAGCATATTCTGCATCGAGATTAGATCCAGTGGAAGCGATTAGGAGTTAGTTTTAAGGTTAGTGGTTAATGGTGGAAGACGGAAGGTGCAGGACTTAAAGTGTAAAGCTCGAAGTTGAGCGTTGGAAGGTTGAAAGGTGTAGGGTTTAGCGTCTAAAGTTCAATGCAGATAGACGAGCGGGTTTTAAACCGTAGTAATTTAGCTGTGCTTTGCTGGATAAAAGGGATAGTAGTGAAAAGCCCGGAGTATAGCGCAGCGAAACGAGGACTTGAAACGAATAGCCCGACTATCGGATCCTAATAGTATTCAACTGCTTTTCAAATAAAAAAGCGCCCAGTATTTAATCTAGGCGCTTCCTCTTATCTTTACGTTCGAATTAGCTCAATTTTCCTAGCGCTTCTTTGATTCTTTTTAAGGCTTCTACCAAACTCTCATCTGATGCCGCATAAGATAAACGGATATAGTTGTCGTTACCAAAACTATCGCCGCCTACAGTAGCTACATGACCTACGTTCAATAGGTACAGCGCTAAATCGCTAGAGCCTTTAATGACATTACCGTCGGCGTCTTTTTTACCGAAGAATGAGCTGATTTCTGGGAAGAAATAAAATGCACCCTCTGGTAGGTTGGTTTTAACGCCTGGAATATCTTTTAATAGATCGTAAACGAGTTGACGACGACGAGCAAATGCTTTTTTCATCTCGTTAACTGTATCTAAACCTTGCTCGTAAGCTACAATGCCGGCACGTTGTGCAATAGAGCAAGTACCTGAAGTAGTTTGTCCTTGTAGCTTGTCGTTGGCAGCCGCAATTTCTTTGCTTGCAGCGATATAGCCTAAGCGCCATCCGGTCATGGCAAAAGCTTTAGAGAAACCATTCACAATGATTACACGTTCTTTAATGCTTGGAAATTGGGCAATGGACTCGTGTTGATCAACAAAGTTGATATGCTCATAAATCTCATCAGAAAGAATAAAGATATGAGGGTGTTTTTCGAATACCTTAGCTAAAGCTGCTAATTCATCTTTGCTATAAACAGTACCTGTGGGATTGTTTGGCGACGAAAACATGAACAATTTGCTTTTAGGCGTAATTGCCGCTTCCAGTTGCTCTGGCGTAATTTTAAAATCGCTTTCGATAGACGCATCGATAAAAACAGATTTACCTTCGGCAAGCGTTACCATTTCCGAATACGATACCCAATAGGGCGTAGGGATAATTACTTCATCGCCTGGATTGATTAAAGTAAGGATCACATTTGAAAGGGATTGCTTGGCGCCTGTAGACACTACGATTTGAGAAATATCATAATCAAGGTTGTTCTCTGTTTTAAGTTTGTTCACGATAGCCTGACGCAAATCTGGATATCCTGGAACTGGTGAGTAACGCGTAAAGTTTTCGTCTAACGCTTTCTTTGCCGCTTCCTTAACGTGGTCTGGCGTGTTAAAATCTGGCTCGCCAACACTTAAACTAATTACATTTACGCCTTTTGCAGCTAATTCACGACCTAGTTTGGTCATTTTTAAAGTAGCTGATTCTGATAGGTTATTTATTCTGTCTGATAAAATACTCATGATGTTTCTGTGAAATAGCAAATATAAAAACCTTATTTATAAAGCCCTAATAAAAGATGTTTTTTGATGGCATTTGTTTAAGTTTTTTATGCTTTTTTTGTTATTTTGATAATTTTTGAAGTTTGATTTTCGTTTTTTAAACATTCTTAAAATTTAGCACTATTAAGCGTATTTTTGAAAAACAAAAAATACGTTTTGATATCTAACAAAAAGGCCATATTAATATCGCTATGCACTAGTGTTTTGCTGATGGCGGCGAAGTTCATCGCATTCTTTATCACGAATTCTAATGCAATACTGACCGATGCTGCAGAAAGCATTGTAAATGTACTGGCCAGTGGTTTTGCATTTTACAGTATTTACTTGGCTACTTTGCCTAAAGATGAAAATCATCCTTATGGGCATGGAAAAGTGGAGTTTTTCTCGGCATTTGTAGAAGGGGTGCTGATTGGAATTGCCGGAATCGTTATCCTCGTTAAATCTATTTACAGTTTGTTTTATGGTAATGAGGTGTCGAATCTGTTTGATGGCGCAATTATCATTGCCGCAACTGGTGCGATCAATCTTTTTGTAGGTCTATATCTTATTAGGATAGGGAAGGCCAATAGGTCTTTGACATTAGAAGCTGATGGAAAACATTTGCTTACTGATGCGGTAAGTAGCGCAGGATTGGTGGTTGGTATTTTGATTATTCAATTTACACAAATTTTATGGTTGGATAGTCTGATTTCCATCTTGCTTGGATTGTATATCATTTTTAATGGTTATAAGCTTACACGTAAATCTGTTGGCGGGTTAATGGACGAAAGTAATATTGAGCTGGTTGAGGAGGTGGTTGAGGTTTTACAGCAAAATAGACAATCAAGTTGGATAGACGTACATAATTTGCGAGCGCAGCAATATGGGGCGGATTTACATATAGACTGCCATGTTACGTTACCATATTACCTTGATTTGAACGCTGTTCACAACGAAATTTCTAGTATCGATAAAATGATCAACCAGGCAGTGAGTAGGCAGACGGAATTATTTATTCACGCAGACCCTTGCTTGCCCGCCTGCTGTCATTATTGTAAATTAGAAAATTGCCCCGTAAGAACCGAAGAATTTATTGGCGAGATCAAATGGAATATGGAAAATGTTACCAAAAATCAAAAGCATTTTGAAAGATGAGCTATTTTAACGTGAGGGTTTATGGGTTGTTGATTAGTAACGAACAGGAAGTGCTGTTAAGTGATGAGTTTGCTGCAGAAAGGTATTTTACCAAGTTTCCTGGCGGTGGGGTAGAATTGGGCGAAGGGCTAATAGACGCTTTAAAAAGGGAGTTCATGGAAGAATGCAATGCCGAGGTTGAAGTGATCAGGCATTTTTATACAACAGATTTTTATGAAAAGTCTTCCTTTAACGATAGTCAGGTATTAAGTATTTATTATCTAGTGAAACCAGTTAAACCTCTTCAGTTAAACTTTAAGTGTAAAGTTTTTGATTTTGACGAAGGGACTAGTCAGTGTTTTAGGTGGAAAAAAATAACGGAGCTTACTGAGCAAGATGTGACTTTCAAGACAGATAAGATCGCATTAAGTCTGTTGAAGGAGGGGTTGGGATAATGATTGAGGAAAGTAAGCTAGGCTATTATATGATGCCAATATTGAAAGTTTGGCTGTTCATGTTTTTCTTGTTGCTGTGTACCATTCCATTTGGTTTAATTTCTCAATTTGGTTTTCTTCCGCCTATATCTTCTTCAATTGTTAGGGATATTATTGCACAGTTTAGTTTGCTCACCGTAGTGTTAGGTGCCTTACTGATGATGTTCAAAGTATTTCCTGATTTAAATTTTCATGAGGTTTTCATTAGAAAGGAAGGCGTTTTACCGGCATTTTTTAAAGGGGCCGGGTTGGGTTTTTTAATGATGTTGCTTTGTGCTTTATTGTTGTATGCCAATGGGAATGTTAAATTTGAAAATGCGGAGATATCATGGAGTTCCGTTTGCTTGTACCTTTTTTATTTCCTACTGATCTCTATCTTTGAAGAGTTTCTGTTTAGAAGCTATCCCTTGTTTGCATTTTCAGAGCGATATCCCTTTTGGTTTGCGATCGTAGTTAATGGTTTCTTATTCGCTTTGGCACATTTTGCTAATCCAGGGCTTACTGTTCTCGGTGTAATCAATATTACACTGGCAGGTATACTGTTTTCACTTTATACCTTGCAAAAGCGTCATATTTCATGGGCTATAGGCATTCACTTTGCTTGGAACTTTACGCAGGCTGTGATTTTAGGCTATAATGTAAGTGGCAATGAAATGTCTGGTATGGTCAGAGCGATACCGCAAGGTGCGGTGTATATTTCTGGAGGGGAATTTGGTATAGAAGGGTCTATGTACTGCACTATTCTCTTGATCATCAGTATAGGGTGGCTGCTTTACCGAAATGGTTTTGGTACTATGGATAATCAAGAGGTTGAGGAGCTTGATTATGATGAGCATGAGGGGTAGCGACCGATTTTTAACTGAAACAGCTAGGTTATTTGATTAGATACATGTGCAGTAATGCTGCTAATATGGCGCCAGTGATAGGGCCTATGATTGGTATCCAGGCGTAAGTCCAATTGCTATCGCCTTTGCCTTTTATTGGGATGATGGCATGTACAATTCGTGGACCTAAATCTCTGGCAGGATTGATGGCATAGCCCGTAGTGCCGCCCAAACTTAATCCGATCACCCAAACTAGAAAAGCTACTGGCAGTGCGCCAACCGAACCCAATCCAATAGGGGTTTTTTCTGCTCCTAATTCTCCGCCAGTGATGTGGAAAATAACGAAAATCAAAATGAAAGTACCAATGATCTCAGAAAATAAATTTGTTTTCTTGTTAGCGATAGCCGGGCTTGTAGCAAATGGAGCAGCGATCAAGTGCTTATCGTCAGTGGCATTAAAATGATCTTTGTAATATAGCCAAACCAAAAAAGCGCCTAACATTGCACCGCCAATTTGGGCCAGAATGTAGTAGGGAACTTTTGCCCAATCAAAAGCTTTGGTTATGGCCAGTCCCAGCGTTACCGCCGGATTTAAATGTGCACCGCTGTATGGGCCGGCAACGATTACTGCAACAAAAACAGCTAAAGCCCAAGCAGTAGTAATAACGATCCAACCACTCCCATTGCCTTTAGTATCTTTTAATACCACATTTGCTACTACACCATTTCCTAAAAGAATCATGATGGCGGTACCAATAAATTCTGCGATGTAAGGGTTCATAAGCAAGGTTGGTTGGTTGGTTGGTTGGTTGGTTGGTTGGTTGGTTGGTTGGTTGTTGAGAACTGTAAACTGAATACTGATTCTCCTAGGCTATTCTGTATTTGCTATAGTTGCTTTGATTGCCTGTTGCCATCCTTTAATTTGTTTTTGGTCGATTTGATTGTTTGCTGTAAATGTATGGTTGATTTGCCATTGGGATTTTATCTCATCGATGTCCTTCCAGTATCCGGTTGCCAAACCCGCTAAGTAAGCAGTTCCAATAGCTGTAACTTCTGTGACTTCGGGTCTAATTACTTTACAGTTCAGCAAATCTGCTTGGAACTGCATTAGTAAGTTGTTCGACGTTACTCCGCCATCTACCCTAAGTTCTGTAATTGGAGTTCCGGCATCTGCTTGCATGGCGTTTAGCACATCCATGGTCTGGTAAGCTATGCTTTCTAAAGCGGCTCTAGCAATGTGCGATTTATTAGTTCCTCTAGTGATTCCGGTAATTGTTCCTCTAGCATCTTGATTCCAATAGGGGGCGCCTAATCCGGCAAATGCTGGAACGATGTAAACTCCTTGAGTATCGTCTACTTGTTTTGCTAGCTGTTCTACATCTGCCGATTTATGAATCAATCCTAATTCATCGCGTAGCCATTGTACAATCGCACCAGCAATGAAAATGCTTCCTTCTAGAGCGTAATTAACTTCTCCTTTAATTTGCCAAGCAACAGTTGTAAGCAAGTTATTGCTTGAGGTTTTTGGTGTACTGCCAATATTCATCAACATAAAACAGCCTGTTCCATAGGTGTTTTTTACCATGCCAGATTGGGTGCACATCTGTCCGAATAAAGCAGATTGCTGATCGCCAGCAATGCCTGCAATAGGCAGTTGCGCTGCCAAGATGTTTCCTGCCGTTGTACCATAGACTTCACTTGAAGATTTGACTTCAGGCAGCATGGCTTTCGGAATGTCGAATAATTCTAGAAGTTGTTCATCCCATGATAAAGAATGGATGTTGTAAATCATTGTTCTGGAGGCATTACTGACATCTGTTACATGTACTTTCCCCGCTGTTAAATTCCAGATCAACCAGCTATCTACGGTTCCGAATGCCAGTTCCCCTTTTTCGGCTTTTTGTTTTGCGCCGTCTACATGTTCTAAAACCCACTTTATCTTTGTGGCGGAAAAATAAGAGTCGATAATTAGCCCTGTTTTTTCTTGAATAAGTTTAGAATGACCTTTTTGTTTGATGTTGTTGCAATATTCGGAAGTTCTTCTGTCTTGCCAGACGATGGCATTGTAAATGGGTTTTCCGGTAGTCCTATCCCAAATAATAGTGGTTTCTCTTTGGTTGGTAATGCCAATGGAATTGATATCATCCGCTTTTAGGCCAGCTTTAGCGATCACTTCCGTAGCCACGGCAAGTTGGGTAGACCAGATCTCATTTGGATCATGTTCTACCCAGCCAGCATTCGGATAAATTTGAGTGAATTCTTTCTGGGCTATGGCAATGATTTCGCCGCCATGGTTAAAAATAATGGCCCTTGAACTTGTAGTCCCTTGGTCTAGAGATAATATGTACTTGCCCATAGTTTATATTTGTTAGGTGGTCTAGCCTACTGGTATCGGTTCTTGCTTTAAGGTCTTGGTATGGTAGGTGTAGCCTTCTGCTAATTTAGTGAAAGATTTAACTTGTTCATTTTGCCATTGTTCATTTGCGCCTTTTTCTCTAGCCATGATGGCTGCAACTATAGGGCTCATTTCAACTGCTGCCCTTGCGTCAATAATCAGTATTCTTAAACGTCTGCTAAGTATGTCTTCTACGGTTTCGGCCATTTCATTTCTAGTGCTCCATACCACTTCGGCATGCGTATATGGGAAATTGGGATGAAGCAACTGGCCTAAGTTTGGGTCTTCTTTAACTAGATTTTTGATATGGTTTTTGTCTGTGCCGTAAATATTTAAATACTGATGTGCTGTTGCGTTTTCACAACCATGTATGGGTAAATGTTCCGTTTTGCAAGCTGTGAATGGAAGGCCAGCTTCTTTAATTGCCAAGTCTACCGTTTCCTCTGCCATTCTTCTATAGGTGGTCCATTTTCCGCCGGTAATTGTGATTAATCCTTTTGCCGAGCGCATCAATTTATGGTCTCTGCTGATTTCTTTAGTGCTGTTAGTATCGCCATCGGTTGGTGCGGCTAAAGGACGGAAACCGGAAAATACACTTAAGATATCATCTTCAGTAGGTTTTGTCTTGAAATAATTGGCCGCGTTATTCAATATGAAATCCGTTTCTTCTTTTAAGGCTCTTGGTTCTAGGCTGTGTTCATCTAATGGTGTATCTGTTGTGCCCACCAGTAGGTGGTTGTGCCATTGTACCGCAAAGAGTACCCTGCCATCTGATGTTTGAGGGATCATCAAAGCCGAATCACTATCGAGAAATTCTTTTTTCAGTACAATATGTACGCCTTGGCTAGGTCTTACGGTTTTTCTTGCTTTCGAATCATTCATCTGAAGAATCTCGTCAACAAAAACGCCAGTTGCGTTGATAACTACTTTCGCTTTCAGTTCAAAGGTTTTGTTTGTAATAGCATCCGTCGCTAGTACACCTTTAACTTGTTCACCTTCTTTGATTAAGCCTGTTACCTTTGTATAATTAGCTAGGGTAGCGCCTTGTTCTTTGGCGGTTTGAGCAATATTGATCGCTAATCTTGCATCATCAAAACGGCCATCAAAATAACGGATAGCTCCTTTTAATCCCTTTGCTTTAATTCCGGGCATGATGCGTAAGGTTTCTTTTTTTGAGAAATATTTCGAAGTTCCGAAACTAAAACGTCCTGCCAACCAATCGTAAAGTTTTAGGCCGATTAAGTATTTGGCAACCGAAAACCAATTGTAGCAAGGGATGATAAATTCTTCTTTATGAACTAAGTGAGCGGCATTTTTCTGCATTAGGCCTCTTTCTTTCAGCGCATGCCTTACTAGCGCAATATCTCCTTGGGCCAGGTATCTTACCCCTCCGTGTACTAATTTAGTGCTTCTGCTCGAAGTTCCCTTTGCAAAGTCGGCTTGCTCAATGAGTAAGGTTTTTAAGCCTCTGCTAGCGGCATCAAGTGCTGTTCCTAATCCTGTTGCTCCGCCTCCAATAATTATGAAATCCCATTCTGATTGGTTGGCTAGGTTATGGTTGTGTAATCTTTGCATGTGTAAATGTAATAAATCGAAACAATAAGCAATTATAATTAATGTAAATCGAAATAATATATAATTAATGTAAATATTTTCTTTGCTAAAGATGGTAAGCCTGTTTGTATTAATTATTAAATTGCGATTAATTATAAGTCTTATGAGTATGACCTTGGCCGAAAGGCATCAATTTATATTAAGCAAGATACAACAAGATCAGTATGTCAATGTTGTTGATCTTTGTAAGGAACTTAAAGTTTCGTCAGTGACAATACGCAAAGATTTAAAGCTTTTGGAAGATAAAAGCTTACTTTTTAGAACTCATGGTGGTGCTACGCTTAATAATCCTTATACTGTTGATAGATCCGTTAATGAGAAAGAGCAGATGCAGTCTAGTGAAAAGCATAGGATTGGTGTAGCTGCCGCTAAGTTGTTGAAGGACAATGATTCTATAGTGGTTGCTTCTGGTACTACGCTGCTTTATTTTGCAAAGAGTATTCCCGGTGGTCTTAATTTGACAGTGGTCACTTCATCATTGAATATATCTATGGAGTTTCTAAGGAGTCCAGAAGTCGAAGTGATCCAGTTGGGAGGTTTGCTTAGGAAGAGCTCGTCTTCTGTGATGGGTGCTTATGCCGAACAGGTGCTACAGGATTTTTATTTTAATACCCTGTTTTTAGGTGTTGACGGGATAGATCTAGAGCATGGTTTTACTACAACTAACGCTATGGAGGCTCATTTGAACCGTGAAATGATTAAGGTTTCGCAAAAAGTGGTGGTATTGGCGGATGCTACTAAGTTTGGAAAAAGGGGGTTTGGTAAGATTTGCGGGTTTGATAATGTGGATCAAATTATAACTGATAAGGGGGTGTCTCAGCAAATGATTAATCATATAGAAAGTTTGGGTGTTACTGTGACGGTAGTTTAATCTGTTTCAATTTTGTATTTAAGTGCAATCTTTTTGAGAGGTCTGCGCTTTTTTTATTTCGATTTATTTCTTTATAGTTCTGTATGGCTAGAAGCGTAAGCTTGTCATGTTGCTTTATGCCATTATCAGCGGTGGTAGAAATTAAATTAATTTTATTTTGATTATTTGTAAATTGTTTTTAGTTTCAATTTGTTTTTTATTTGTTGCTTAACTCTTGTTTGTGTAGTGAAGTTAAGTATATTTGAATTTCGAAATGTTTCAAAATACGTTAATAGCGAGTTAATGTAGAATTAACACACTTAGTTTAGTTTTGCGAGCATTCGGGAAAATAATAATTAGAAACTAGTAATAACCCGATATAAACAATTATGAACAAAACAACTACTCAAAAGGCTAGCATGTGCCAGCATGCTACGGGGTTTGAAGAAATTCCGAAGTCGCCGCTTTCTGTAATTGGTATTTTGATGAAGCTTTCGTTTAGAAAAGTGGCCGCCATGGCATTTTTGTTGGCTATGCTTTTTCAATTTTTACTGCTGCACAGTGCTGTGGCGCAAATTCCAACACAGAACATTGTCATTAAAGGTACAGTAATCGATGAGGCGGATAACACAGGTGTTCCCGGTGTAAGCATTACCGATAACAATAAGAAAGTTCTTGGACTTACGGATGGTAAGGGAGAGTTTACCATTAGCGTAGCTAAAGGGGCAACCGTTAGTTTCTCTATGATTGGTTACGGAACCATATCGAGAACATTTACTAATGCACAGACAGGTGTTACGGTGCGGATTAGCTCGTCAACCAATGAATTGAATACGGTTGTAGTAACGGCATTGGGTATCAAAAGGGAGGAGAAGGCATTAGGGTATGCTGTTACAACAGTAGATAGCACACAACTTACCAATGCAGTAGCTAGTAACTGGACGGATGCATTGTCTGGTAAAGTGGCTGGTTTGAATTTAGTTCGTAATGGTGGTCCGGCAGGATCTAATAAAATTATATTACGTGGTGAAAACAATCTGACAGGAGATAATGAAGCGCTCATTGTGATTGATGGTGTTGTCGCTAGTAGTAGTTCTAGGCGTACTTCAGGAACTGGTGGTGGTGTTTATGGTACTTCTGGAGATATCATGCCAGCCGACTTTGGTAGTGGTTTGAATGACTTGAATCCTGATGATATTGAGAGTGTTAGTGTTCTAAAAGGTCCGGCAGCTTCTGCTTTGTATGGTCAGCGAGGAGCTAATGGAGCAATTATCATTACTACTAAATCAGCAAGCAAGAACGATAAAACTTTAGGCATTACTTTTACTTCAAATAGTACGTGGGAAGATATTAATAGAAGACCAGATAGGCAGAGTGAATATGGTCAAGGACAATTTGGGGTTTCCTATTTTTCGTATGGTGCAACAGCTGATGGTGCAAGTACCAATGCGTCAAGTGCGTCTTGGGGTGCACCTTTTACTCCAGGTGCGATGTATTATCAATATGATCCAGCGACACAGACTAGAGGTTTGCAGAGAACACCTTGGGTGGCCTATGACGATCCAATAGATGCTTTCTTTGTTACAGGATTTCAGTCTAATAATTCAGTGAGTTTGGATGGTACTTATAAGAAGGTAGGTATGAGGCTATCTGCAAGCCATGGATCTAACGAGTGGATTGTACCAAATACGGGGCTGGAAAGAACTAGTGTGGCTTTTAACGCGAATACAAATTTGACTAAAAAATTAAGTATCAATATCAAAGCTCAATACAGCAATAGGAATAGTGATAATTTACCAGCAACTGGTTACGGTAATCAATCTTTAATGTATTGGTTTATGTTTGCACAGCCTAACGTAGATACGGATTGGTATAGAGATTATTGGGTTAAAGGACAGGAATTAAGGAAGCTAATAAATATTACTACTACGAATCCTGAAAGTCCCTATGCGATTTCAGAGCTGTATCTTAATGGGCAACGCAGAAATGGTTGGTTGGGAAATATTCAAGCAAACTATAAATTCAATAATGAGCTTAGTTTAATGGTAAGGGCTTCCGGCGACTTCAATAAAGATGTCCGTGAGACTAGACGTCCATGGGATGCATCAGGTAACAGGTTTGCGCAAGGTTCATTCCGTATAAATAACATTCGCTCATATGAAATTAATGCTGACTTCATGCTGAGGTATGAAAAGAAAGTTAATAAGGATATTAACATCTCGGCTAGCTTAGGAGGCAGTCAGATGCGTAATGAATACAATCGTTTAGAGGTAAGGGCAGATGGGTTGGTCGAGCCAGGTGTGTATACTTTGGATAATAACCAAAATCCTTTGATTTATGTTCCTGATACAGCTAGATATCGTTTGAATAGCTTTTATGCGACATCATCTATCGCGTACAAAAATTATTTGTTTTTAGATTTAACCGCTCGCCAAGATTGGAATAGTACGCTTGCAACATTGACTAGGACAGATAATGTTGGTTTCTTTTATCCTTCTGCTAGTTTAGCTTTTATCGCATCTGATCTTTGGGCATTACCTAGGTACGTGAGTTTTGCAAAGTTGAGAGCGTCTTGGGCTCAAGTCGGCAGCGGAAGTACAACGCCTTACCGCACGGCATATAATTACCTGATAGCTGGAGACGGTGTTTATCCAGATGGGGCAATGACTAACCCTACGGTGTTGCCAAATCCTGATTTAAAACCTTTAATTACTACTACGATCGAAGTGGGTTTAGATTTGAAGCTGTTTAAAAATAGGTTGAATTTTGATTTGGCCTTATATTCTGGAAATACGAAAAATCAGATCTTAAATCGGATTATTGATCGTTCTACGGGTTATAATGTTGGTGTGTTTAACGTAGGTAGAGTTGATAATAAAGGAATAGAGTTAGCGGTAAATGGTACTCCAGTAAAAAGTAAAAACTTTTCTTGGACGTTGAATGGAACTTTTACAGCTAATAGGAATAAAATTAGGGAGCTGGCAGATACTTCGGTGGTGCTGAGAACCGGGGCTTTGGGGGGTGGTCAGGTTGTAGCTACAGTTGGTGGTAGTATGGGTGATATGTATGGCAGAGGTTTTTTAAGATCTCCGGATGGCCAGATCGTATTCGATGCCAATACTGGGTATGCTAGGCCTACTGCAGATTTGGTTTATTTGGGAAATACCATTCCTCAATTCAGATTTAGTTTTGGTACGGGTATGACTTATAGACAAGTAAGTATGAATGTGCTATTTGATGCACAGTTTGGTGCGGTTGGACACTCTTTAACTTTTTCTAGGATGGCCGCTTTGGGTAAACTTAAGTTGACCTTGCCAGGAAGATATAATGGTGTTATTGGTGAAGGCGTTATACAAAATACAGATGGAAGTTATCGTCCCAACGATGTAGTAGCGACTAATTTAGAAAGCTATTATACTGCTCTCTATGGTTCGGATCAAGCTGAAGGTAGTATTTTTAGAACAGATTACTTGAAGTTTAGAGAGGCAAATATTACTTACGCTTTCAATAAGAAATTTCTAAAAAGAATTGGCTTAAATAAGTTGACACTAGGCGCATTTGGTCGTGACCTGTTTATTTGGTCGCCATGGCCAGCTTTTGATCCAGAGTTTGGTACATTGGCAGGTTCTGACATTCAACAAGGTTTCGAAACAGGTCAATTGCCGTCAACTAGGACAATGGGATTTCGTTTAGTTGTGGGCATTTAAAATTTAAGGATATGAAAAATAATAGTAAAATAATAATATATTCCATATTAGCTATAATTGCTCTTAATACCTCTTGTACTAAGGATTTTAATGAAGTTAATACTGATCCGATAGGAAAATCGGACGTAGAAGCGCATCAATTGATGACTTTTCCATTGGTGAATATCTTAAACGCAAATTTAGTGCGTAATCGTAATTTCAATAATGAGTTGATGCAAGTTACAGTGGATAGGAATGACGCAGAGGGAAGGGTTTTTAGGTATGATGTAAGAAGAACTTGGGCTGACTTAACTTGGAATGCCTGGTATGTGAATGTTACCGATTTAAGAGATATCTATACCATTGCAAGTAAACCCGAAAAGTTGAATAAGTCTTATCAAGGTATTTCATTGATTACTCAAAGTTGGGTTTATTCGCTCTTAACAGATACTTATGGGGATGTGCCATATAAGCAGGCGAATAGTGGGAAAGACGGGAACTACCAACCAGTATTTGATAGGCAGATGGATATTTATATGGATCTGTTTCAAAAATTGGAGGCGGCTAATGATTTGCTAAAAGAGGGAGCTGCTATTGTTGCTACTAGTGATCCGGTGTTTAGAGGTGACGTGGCTAAATGGAGAAGATTGGGTAACTCTCTTTACTTGCGATTGTTACTCAGGGTTTCTGGAAAAGCAGAGGTTTCGAATACAGTGATTTCAAAGATCAAGCAAATGGTAGATACTAATCCTGCTAATTATCCAATAATGGAGAACAACAGCCATACAGCTAGGATTTTGTGGAATGGTTCGAATAGTACAACTGCGGCTTTTTCTTCTCCATTGATGATGGGGGTCAGACCGGTTGATTTTAGAGGGCCTGGTATTGCTGAATTTTTTATCAATAATTTAGTTGTTTGGAATGATCCTAGAATTCAAGCCGCTTATGGAAGGAATGGGGTCAACCGTTTCGGTATCCGTCCAGGTCCAAGTGGTTTTGTAGGGGTTCCGAGTGGTTATGCGCCTGGAACATCAGTTAATGTGGAATCGAGATTTTACTCTGAAGGTGAAACCAATAATCCTCTTACACTTCAAACGGATGCAAATACTGGTATCATCATGAACTGTGCTGAAGTTGATTTTATTTTAGCTGAAGCAGCAGCCAAAGGATGGATCGGTGGTTCTGCGCAGAATTATTATTATAAAGGTATTGCAGATGCGATCAATTACTGGATTCCGACCATAATGAATGGAGGTGCAAAAGATCCAATGGTTTTAAGTTATGCAGATGCGGCCGATATTGAATGGAGCAACTCGTTTCCTTTGACAAGTTCAGCGCCTAATTCGGTAAGTAAAATGTCTTTGATTCATCAACAAAAATACTATGCTTTATTTTTGGTTGATTTCCAGCAATGGTTCGAGTATAGGAGGACATCTTACCCTGTGTTACCTAAAGGAACGGGATTAGCTAATGGTGAACGTATGCCGTCTCGTTTAAATTATCCATTGGTGACGCAATCGACAAATCCAAGCAACTACAAAAATGCTATTGCAACCCAAGGTGCTGATGATATTAATACATTAGTTTGGTGGCAAAAACCATAATATTTAATGATGATGAAAAAGATATTAATAAACATTTGTTTTATAGCCATTATGGTTACGGCGGTGATTGGTTGTAAGCGTGATAGTGACTACGTCGGTAGTACGCCTAGTCCATTTATCTCTAATTTTGACTTGAAGAAGTCTTTCAAAGAAACCGAACTGCAGTTAACCGGCGAATTGTTAAAGGGTGCGAACTCAATTAAAGGAGTAGTAGTTTCAGATTTCTCATCTGGAAATTCGCCTTCAGGCTTGTTAGTGATACAGAACTCTAGAACGGTAGGTAATGGTGTTGATTCCATTAGAGGAGTTGCTGTTAACTTAGGTGTCGATGCTTCAAAATATGCTTTTGGCGATTCAGTGCATATTAAAATTGAAGGAGCGGTAATGAAACGTATGGACGGAGTTCTGCAAATTGTAGGCGTATCTTCTGCTTCGGTAAATAAAGTTGCGTCAGGAAAAAATGTAAAAATTCCTGTTGTAAATACAGCCCAATTATTGGCTGCTCCAAATGCGTATGAAAGCACAATAGTAACGCTAAGTAATACCGTGGTAGAGCCAGAGCCTAGTGCAAATGAAATGTTTGTGGGAGATAAGATCATTAATGATGGGTTTGGAAGGGTAGCCTTACATACTGAAACGAGTGCTGCTTTCGCTAATGAAAAATTACCACCAAGTGCCAACTTTACTGGCATCGTTTATTTTAAACCACAAAGTGGTATGGCTACTCCTCAAATTTGGATGCGTAAATTAGACGACGCGTTCGAGCTGCCGTTGATAAAGCCATCTCCTGTGATCATCACGGGTTATTTGCCAGACCCTCAAAGTACCGATGCTAATTATGAATACGTTCAATTATTAGCTACAAGAGACATCAATTTTAGTCAAACTCCTTATTCCTTAGTAACCACTAATAATGCGGGTTCGACCAATCCATTCCCGGTGAACGGTTGGGCTATAGGTGGAGCGCGTAGTTATAAAATTAATCTTACTAGTGGTACAGTTTCAAAAGGACAATTTTTTTATGTTGGTGGTACAACTAAAGTGATTTGGGGAGTGAATTCTACTAATATAGCTTCTGCAAAATGGATTGGCTCGGTAGATTATAGTACCGTTGCTGGTGCCGATTTCGGTACTGCAACAACCAATCTTCTAGCGAATAGCGGGAATGTGGCTGGTATGGCGGTGTTTAGCGGTACTACAGTAAATACTACCAGTGTTCCATTGGATGTGATCATGTATGGTGGTTCCAATGCAAATTCAGGAAATGTTTATTCTGCTGGACCTCCAGAAGTTGGGTATAGAATCACCAATACCGATTATTATACAACGATAAACCCGACTACTAGAAGAACGCAGAATTTCTTTGCAGCTGGCACAAACACTAATAGGTTAGGCTTTCAGATTACACAAGCCAATCCGGCTGGTGGTAGCTTTATCAGATTGGGCGGAACTTACGACGCAACAAGCGGTAGGTGGAAGACGGGGCGGTCGTTGTTCAATGTTACAATGAGACTTAACTCGCAGTTGGTAGATATAGAAACTGGAGGTGCGACAGTTTTAGAAAATTAGAGACGCCAATAGCCAATAAGCGTAGCTTATTGGCTATATTTTGTTTACCAAAAACTGAAATATAAGTGGTTTCAATTTGTTTCAAGTTCTCGCTAAGTAAGAAATAAATAAAAGGTTAAAATGTTTTTGTTAATTCAATTGATGGTTTCTAGTGTCCTTAATATTGGATTACAGCCTAATCGTTAGCATTTCGATATGTTATTTATTTTTTTAGACGGTTGGATCCATTATCATATTAATAATAATTAAATAAATAACAAATTCAAATTTCATGAACCGTAGAATATTTTTAGAAAGATTTGGATTGCTAGCCACTGGTATGGTGGTGAGTCTTAAATCTAATGCCTTAAACCGACTTAAACATGGAAATGTAATTACCGGACGAGTAACGGATGGAAAGCGACCGATAGCCAATGCGGTTCTTTCAGACGGTTTTGCCGTTGTTAAGACAGATGAAAATGGACTTTATTCGATTACGTTGAGCGAAAAATCTGAGTTTATATTTTTAAGTACGCCTTCAGGTTACGACTTTAAGACTGATATGGGTAGTATCAACCGTCAGTATGAGACTTTAGGTGCGCGAAATGAGTTGAACTATACCCTTAAAAAGTTGAAACAAGACGATGATAAGCATCATTTTATTGTTTGGGCAGACCCACAAGTAAAGAATAAAAAGGACGTTGCACAGATGATGGAAACGTCGGTACCGGATGTAAAGCGTTTATTAAAAGATTTAGGACCTAAAGCTTTAGTGCATGGTATTGGAGTGGGTGATTTAGTTTGGGATAACCTGCCGCTTTTCGACGATTATAACAAAGCTGTAGAGCTGATGGGAATTCCATTTTTTCAATGCTTGGGTAATCATGATATGGATTATCGTCAGGGCGGAGATGAGACATCTGATAGAACGTTCAAGAAATACTATGGACCAACCTATTATTCCTTCAACAGAGGTAAAGTTCATTATATTGTCTTAGATGATGTAAGGTATCTAGGTGAGGATCGAAAGTACGATGGATATATCACCGAAGAACAACTGGCCTGGATGGAAAAAGATTTGCAGCATGTGCCGAAGGATAATCTAGTGATCATCAATGCACATATTCCAATCCACAATAGTGTGAAAAATAATATGGCCTTTTATGATCTTTTGAGAAGTTTTACAAATGTGCACGTGATGACAGGTCATACACATTATAATGTAAATGTAATCAGAGACGGTGTTTTTGAGCATAACCATGGTGCAGTGTGTGGGGCTTGGTGGACTGGCCCTATCTGTAGTGATGGCGCACCTCGTGGTTATGGCGTTTACGAAGTGAATGGTAAGCAGCTGAAATGGTATTATAAGGGAACGGGTTTGGATAGGAAATATCAGGTGAGTTTAGATATTGAGAAGCTTACAGGTAATCATCGTATTATCGCCAATGTTTGGAATTTTGATCCCGAGTGGAAAGTAGAATGTTTCTTGGATGGCATACTTGCTCCAATGGAAATGATGAAAGGCTACGATCCAGAATCGGTAAGACTTTACAAAGGGGATAAGCTGCCTCAAGGAAGAACGTTTGCGGAGCCGACCAGGACCAATCACTTGTTTATGGCGCATTGCAGCTCGTCAGTAAAATCGGTAAAAATTGTAGCTACCGATCGTTTTGGAGAAAAATTTATAGCAGAGAAAAAAAATAGTTAGTAATTGCAGTACCAAACGACTCAATCACTCGCTAGTCATATAAAATCAATGATGAATAAGCTTACATTTTTATTTGGGATGTTACTTTTGTCGACAACAGCCTGTACGGTAAAGAAAACTATGAAAGCAGAACAGCTCGCCTTCCCAAGCTTTAGTGCTGAAGCGCATCGTGGCGGTAGGGGATTGGTGCCCGAAAATACCATTTTGGCTATGAAGGACGCGATGTCTTATCCAGCGGTAACTACTTTGGAGATGGATACTCATATTACCAAAGATGGAAAAGTAGTAGTGACACATGACGATTACCTTAGTTCAGGATTTATGCTGACGCCCGATGGTAATGAAATTTCCCCTTCGGATTCGAAGATGTATAATGTTTTCCAAATGGAATACGATCTTTTAAAGAAATTTGATATCGGTACTAAAGTGAATAAAGACTTTCCCCAACAGAAGAAAGTAAAAACCTATATCCCTTTATTGGCTGATTTAATTGATAGCGTTCAAAGGGAGATCAAAACGAAGAATAAGAAGCAATATTTCTATAATATAGAAACTAAATGTAGTGCTAAAGGTGATGGTGTAACCAACCCGACACCACCCGTTTTTGTAAAGTTATTGATGGACGTTATTAAATTAAAAAAGATTGAACCTTATGTTGTGATTCAATCTTTTGATAAGCGAACAATCCAAATTATCAACAAGGAATACCCCAATATCAAGACTTCTTTTTTGGTGAGCAATAAGAAAAGCTACGAAGAAAATATCGGTGATTTAGGCTATAAGCCATTTATCATCAGTCCTGCTTATAAAATGGTAAATGCCAATTTTATTGGAAAGGCTCATGCTGATGGGGTAAAGGTTATTCCTTGGACGGTAAACACCGCCGAAGAAATAGCGGCATTAAAATCTTTAGGAGTAGATGGTGTCATTACCGATTATACAAACCTTTTGTAAATTGTAGCTAAAAAGAATCCAATTATTAATTAATAATGGGCTAGTCGCCAAATTACCAAAACAATACTAACTAAAAAATGGGATTTAACATATTTCCACCACCCGCTCCGCACAAACCATTACTGCCAGAAAGTACAGTAAAATCAATTTATAGTAGAGAAAGGATAAAGGTATTTATCGGTATTTTTGTCGGCTATGCGGCTTATTATTTCGTCCGCAAGAATTTCTCTTTTGCCATTCCTGACCTTCAATTGGAGAAAAATGGGGGCTTTAGCAAGAAGGAATTGGGCTTTGCCTTTTCTGCACTTTCTATCGCCTATGGTTTTAGTAAGTTCTTGATGGGAAATATCTCTGATAGGAGCAATGCGCGCTATTTTTTAGCCATTGGTTTGGTTTTATCCGCTTTTACCATGATTTTCATGGGTTTGATACCCTTTGCAACATCATCGATAGCGCTAATGTTCGTGCTACTTTTTATCAATGGTTGGGTGCAAGGGATGGGCTGGCCTCCGTGTGGTAGGGTAGTGGCGCATTGGTATTCAGTTCGCGAGAGAGGTACTGCCATGTCTATTTGGAATCTGGCACATAACGTCGGCGGCTTTCTTGTGGGTCCTTTAACGGTTTTAGGCCTCGAATTCTTTGCGGATTGGCATGCTAAATTGTACTTCCCCGGTTTGGCAGCTATTTTGTTTGCCATTGTAGCCTTTTGGTTGGTGAGAGATACACCGCAATCTGTAGGCTTACCTCCTATAGAGCAATATAACAACGATTATCCTAAAAGCTATGATGCAAAAACTCAAGAAAAGGAGTTTAGTGCCAAGGAGATTTTTTTTACCTACGTTTTTAATAACCGATTGCTGTGGTTCATCGCTATTGCTAATGCATTTGTGTATTTGGTGAGAAATGGAATTATCAATTGGGCGCCAACCTTCTTGCAGGAGGCCAAAAATTATTCGCAATCGGAAGCGGCATGGGCATCTGGAGGATATGAATTGGCCGCTATCCCTGGTACGTTGCTTTGTGGGATCATGAGCGATAAATTGTTTAAAGGCAGGAGGGCTCCTGTAACTATTATTTATATGTTGCTCACTTTGGTGGCCGTTTTATTATACTGGAAAATTAATGACAACCATATGCTGCAAAATGTTTCGCTGTGGGCTATTGGCTTCTTTATTTATGGACCGGTGATGTTAATTGGCGTTCAGGCTATAGATTTAGTGCCTAAAAAAGCGGCTGGTACTGCTGCTGGATTAACAGGTCTGTTCGGCTACTTTATTGGTGACCTATTGGCGAATGCCGCCTTGGGTGGTTTGGTAGATGACTATGGCTGGGATGCGTGTTTCCTTACCATTGCGATTTCATGTTTGTTGGCTGTCTTTTTTACCGCTTTTACGTGGAATAGGGAAAAGAAGAATTTAGCTAACCTTTCCCCTTTATCTCATTAAAAAAAAAAAGATTATGATTAAAAATAGGTTTTTCATTTTTACAGTATTTATTTTATCGCTATTATTTGTCAATGTAAATGCGCAAACTAAGCCCTACGATAGCACTTACCGCCCTGGTAAGTATAAGGAGTTGGTGCAAAGATTTGCAGATGAGCCGGTTACTAAAAGGGATTATATTTTTTTGGGAAATAGTATAACTGCTGGAGCTGACTGGTCGAAATTGTTGAACTTGCCTCATGCAAGGAATAGAGGGATATCTGGAGATATTACTTTTGGTGTTTTAGAGCGTTTACAAGAGGTGATCGATAGGAAGCCAGCCAAGGTTTTCGTATTGATCGGGATCAATGATATTTCTAGAAATATTCCGGATAGTTTGATTTTAAGAAATTATAGAACAATCATTGATCGGATTAGAAAAGGATCGAAGAAGACCAATATCTATTTTTATACGTTGTTGCCGGTTAATGCTTCATTTGAAAAATTCAAAAACCATTATGGTAAAGATGAGCACATTCTTTATTTAAATGATGAAATCAGAAAGTTAAAAGCTAAAAATGTAACCGTGATCGATTTGTATCCGCATTTTTTGGATGGTGATAAGAAGCTTAACGCAGCATTAACCAAAGATGGGCTACACCTCATCTCAGCTGGATATGATGTTTGGGCGAAAGTATTAAACGAAGGTGGGTATTTAAAGTAGTTTATTAGCCCTGTCATTCTTAGGAATGACAGGGCTGCTTTTAATTAGCCTTTAATTGGAGTTTCCTCTACTTTTGGAGTTTTATGAGTTCTGCCTTTGCGCTCTTTCATTCTCTCTTTTATCTTGCTTTTCATTTCTTCTCTCGAAGCTGCTAACTTAGTTTTTTGTTCTGCTGTTAATACCGCATCAATTTTAACTTGATGTGCTTTGTAATCAGCTTTTCTCTCCTCAAATTTCGCTTTTCTATTAGTTTCATCTTTCTGACGTAAAGCATCATGCGCTTTAATTCTATCGAGCTCAATCTGTTTAATCTTTGATTTTTGATCAGCACTTAAGCTCAACTTGGCTTGTAATGCGGTAGCTGATTTTTCAGCTCTTTCTTCAGCTGTTAATTTCACTCTGTCCGCTCTGTCGGTTTTTTTGCGTAGCTAGCTGTGAAGCCTAGAACAGCAAAGGCTACGGTAAACAATAATTTTCTCATCTGTTTTGTGTTTAAATTCACTATTTATACTTGAGATGAAAAGATTGGCCGAAAGTTTAAAATCTACACTGTTAAAAAATGTTAATTGGATTTTATTAGACTTTTCCTAATTCTTATTCAATTGCGAAATCGATTTCTGCATTTGTGCCATCATATTAGATAAAGTTTCGATAGTTGGCTCTGGCGTAGGTTCTGGCAAAGCTGTAGAAAGGTAAGCTTTCGCTTTCCATATTTCTAAAATATCTTCCGCGGGAACTGAGTATGGGTCGTATATCTTATTGTCGGATACCAGCTTTAATTCTCTCTCTTCCTTGAACTTGTTACCGGCACGTTTGTAAACTACGCCTTCATTTTTACTGATGATGACATAGGTTTCACCAATTTTGATATCATTCCAGTTATCTAAGTATTCGCCTATGATAATGCTGCCAGATTGAATAGGTAACATCGAATCTCCTTTAATCTCAAAAGCTCTATAAGTGCCTTGTTTTAAAGCAGGGATGGGTAATTGGAATTTTGGCAAGTCTTGAATGTACTGCGGATCTGAAAACCCATTCATGTAACCAGCGCTAGCTTTTACTGGGACTAGTTCAATGTTTTCGTTATCATCTTTATCTACAGATATGCTTAACACACGTAGGTTGGAGCCTTGACTTTTAGGTTGAGGTTTCCAATTGTCATTTATCTTCTCGTTGATGAATTCATCAATTGTCAATTCGAAATATTCTGCTATTTTTTTTAGTAAGTCGTACTTAGGCTCTGCTCTGTCTTCTTCGTAAGCACCTATTAAAGATCGCTTAATTTCCATATTATCAGCAAATTGTTGCTGTGTAAGACCTTTTTTCTTTCTAAGGTATTTGAGGTTTGCTGAGATGTTAGACATACAGAATAATTTAAAATAAATTTGTTTTTACTAAAATTGTTAGTATTATTGTGCCAATAAAATTAGTAATTATAATTTGTTCTGGCAAATAATATCTAATATAATTAGTTTTTAACCTTAATTGTTGTAGTCATGAAGAAGATAGTTTACATCGTTACCGACAGAAATCGCACAACTTTACATGTGGGCATGAGTGCCGATTTAATGAAGACTTTAGATTTCTATAAGAAAATGCCGAACCTCTTTTTTGATAGTGCTCAGCAATTGACCCGTTTGGTTTATTTTGAAGAATTTAGAACAGAAGCTCAGGCGCTAAGCAGATTTAAAACGGTAAGCCGATTTACTAGAGCTCAAAAAGAGAGATTGGTACGTGCATGTAATCCAGATTGGATTGATTTAACTATTGGATTGGATTTCGAAAGTATGCATATGCATCAAATCAACAATCAATCCTTGTTGCCATTTGCTACTATATAAAAGAGAACGGGCGCTAACTTTAGTTAGCGCCCGTTCTTTTACTCTAAACTTCTGCTTAGACTTCTAACTTCGTCTAGCTACCTACCATCCTGGAGCAAAGGTTAGACCGAATACACCACCACTAACGTCTTTACGAGTGAATGGGAAAGCATAGTAGGGCTCTAAAATCATTGCACCAAATAGGTTTACTCTTACAGAGATCCCTGCACTTAGCGCTGGTACACGCTCAATAAAGTATTTTTGTCCGTTTGGATAGGTTCCAATTCGAGTTGAAGACGGCGTGCTTTTAAATTTAACTTCTGTATCTTCTGTCCAAGCCACACCAGCATCGAAGAATAAGTTGAGGTCTGTAAATAAGAAATTAGAAGGTATTTGTGCCAGTTTCTTAGGGCCGGTAAAAGGTAGTCTTATCTCAAAATTAAATACAGCTAATTTACTTCCGGATAACTGATTGATATCAAAAGAACCGGTGTTTTCAGTTTGATTGTTATAAAATGAATTAGGTTCATAACCTCTAATCAAGTAATTGTAACCAGCAAAAAGAGGGTAGAGGTTTTCTCCGTCTCTTCCTAAACGCATGTAGCTGTAGGCACGTACCGCAAAGGTAACTGGTTTTAATCTAATGTATTTTCTGAGGTCTGCAGCTACCGCTGTAAAATTATAGTCGCCGTAATATCTTTCAGCTCCAATACGGTATCTAAATCCATCTAGAGGTGCGGTGACACCAAAGATCGAATTGTCGCCTACAAAGTAAGCATTAGTTTGTAGGATATTGAAAGACCTTAAGCGGGTGCCTAAAGAGTTCTCAATTTCATCGGTGCTTACTTTTTCTCGTTCTGATCCGCTATAGCCAATAACGTTGCCGTTGGCATCTAGTTGGTAATAATTGTTAAAGCGAGTTACACCATAGCTATACCTAGATACAGCGCCTCCTAATTCGAATCGATGTGCCTTGTTAAATGGATAAGCAGAAAACAGCTGGACTTGGTCTTCAAAAGTTCTTAAGATGTTCGTACGTTCTACTAGGTATTCCTGACCATCTCGGTTAACTAGGTCTCTACTGAGAAAACCTGTGACATAAGGAATATGTGAAACTGCACCACCCCAATTGATACGACTGGCTTGGTTTACATAGGCTGCCATTCCCCCGAAATCTTGAATCTCTCCATTGATCGCCAAGTTGGCTACGATTTGATTTTGCCCTAAAATATCACTAAATATGCCCATTACGCCACCTTGCATTCCCGTTCCGAAACGACTCGTACTTACCCCCACACCTCCACTATTAGATAGGTGGTCTAAACGGAACTTTGGACGATAGGGGATATTTCTTAATGAATCTAGATGAGTGCGTTCAAATCTACTGAAGTTACTCAAATTGGAGTTGACCACATTTACACCGATGTTCTCCTTTGGTGGTAAGATGGCCGCATCAAAATTAACCTCATTAGCACTTACCTCTTTTGCCTTGAAATTGCTGTAGGCAGAGTTGTAGAGTGTATAACGTTGGTAACGGTAATAGCTATAAATGATGTCATCGTTTCTAGATACCGTAATCGCAGGGGAGAACTCTGTGATCCCACTGATACCTGTGAAATAATCTGTAAGTTGTTTAAGATTGCTATTTTCTAGATTATACTCGTATAGATTTCTAAAGCCGTCACGGTTAGAAAGGAAGAAAATACGTTTGCTATCTCCAGAAAACTGCGCATTGAGATTGTTTGCTCCAGCAAAAACTGGAATATTACTTAAAGCTTTAGTTTCTATATCGTAGATGGTCAGGTTAATTGGATTTACAGCCGTTAAATTACCTGATTGTATTGCGGCTCTATCAGAAGAGAAAACGATTTTCTTGCCATCTGGAGAATAGCTAGGTGCATAATCAGAATACTCATCATTAGTAATTTGAGTAACTTGTTTTGTGTCGAAGTTATAAGAGAAGATATCACTTTGCCCCTGTACCATCCCTGAAAATGCGATGTCTTTTCCATTTGGAGACCAAGTTAAGTTACCAAATTGCTCCACATCTCCCATTCCAGTATTTAAGAGTGTTTTACCATTGGCGATATCAATCACTAACATTTTATTTCGGCCTTTGCTAAAAATACTGAAGGCAAACTTCTTGCTGTCGGGCGACCATGCACCTGCAGATTCTAAAAAGTTGAAGTCATCAATATGGCTACTTGAGATCTGACTACTCAACTTACGGATGATTTTTCCTGTTTTTGCATCCGCTAAAAAGAGATCAATGCCAAATAGGTCTTTCTCTGAGAGGAATGCTAAATATTTGCCATCTGGACTAATTGCGGGAGCGACGTTCATATTCCCAGCGTTTTTATTATCGATAATTTTTGTACCAGAAATTTTTATCTGAGAACTGTCCGTTCTCAACATAGGTCTATAGTGTTGCTCTATAGCATTTTTCCAGAGACCAGATAAAGTTTTGTCGTCATAACCAAAGGTATAACGGATGCCATTTTCATAACCAAATTTTGCAGTCGCTTTAAATAGGGGGACAATGGTAGTGTCGCCATAAAGTGAGCCAACAAAAGTCCAAAATGCTTGGCCATAACGATATGGGAAGTATTTGTTAGAGTTCGTTAAGTCTTTTAAAGAAGGAATATCTCTATTTAACAAGGCATCGCGCATCCACATAGAGGTGAACGCGTCTTTTTTACCAACTGAGAGATACTCTGCCATACCTTCTACCATCCAAAGTGGCATTTGTCCAACATTTTCTAGTGGAATGGTGTCTTTCTCTAATAGTAAATGGTACTGAAAAGCGTGGACAAGCTCATGGCCTAAAACATGTCTAGTTTGGCTGCCCAACTCCATCACGGGCATAATTACCCTGTTTTTAAAGGCTTCGGTAACCCCACCTGTACCTACACCAATTTCACCTTGCAATGCTGTAGTTTGTTGGAAATCTGGATGATTGTTGTAGAGTATAATCGGATTTTTCTTAAAGAAAGTGTCTCTGAAAATCTCTTGGTGCATTTTATACCAAGTTTCTGCGTCTTGAGCAAATTTCTTTACTACTTTGTCGTTTTTAAGGTAATAATAAATATCAAAATGCGGCGTTTCCATCACTTTGAACTTCTCATTATTATATCGAACCTTGTTTTGTCCGAAATACTGCGCCTTTGAGCTAGAAAAATGTAGCAAAGCAATTGATAAAACTAAAGTGACTTTTTTTAGAAAATTGTTCATATACGAATAATTTTAAGGCTATATCATTTAAGAGCTATTTAAACGGACTAATTGTTGTTCTCGTTTTTTTCCTTTTCTTTTTGTTCTTTTTTCTGTTTTCTTCTCAGTTCTCGCTCTTCTTTTCTGGTAAGTGGCGGACTGGTAGCTTCCTGCTTTGGCTGTGTTTCAGTTGCCGGTTTTTTCTCTTCAACTTTTGTTGTAGCGGGTTCGTTTTTTACAGCTTCGTTAACTTCTGGCATTGGTAAATCCAAATCCAAAGAGTCTACTAAAACAGAATCAGTCTCTACTGTATCTACCGGTGGCCTAGGAGTGGGGCAATTGTAAGTACGGGTGATTTCTACTTTTGGTTTAGCAAATGGTCCGTAAGTATATCCAGTTAATGGATCTAGGTAGACCTTCTCCATGAATTTGGCGAAAATTGGCAATGCCGTTCTAGAGCCTTCGCCTTGTTCTCCATTTTTGAAGTGGGCGGTACGCTCGTCGCAACCTACCCAAACGCCAGTAACCAAATCCTTAGTAATCCCCATGTACCAAGCGTCTACATAATCCGATGAGGTTCCTGTTTTACCACCGATTTGATTGTTTTTTTTGAATAAGGTATTCCATTCCCATAAAGCCTGTGAGGTTCCTCTTGGTTCTTCGATACTACCTCTAAACATATAGAGCATTAACCAGGCAATTTCTTCACTCAATGCACGCTTAAATTTGGCCGTAAATTCTTCAATAACGTTGTTGTTCCTGTCCGTAATTTTCTCAACTAAAATAGGATCAACTTTGTTTCCCTCATTTAAAAAGGTACCATAGGCTTTAACCATTTCATAAACGGTAACATCATTAGAACCTAAGCTTACGGAAGGAACGGATTCCAGATGACTGTCTATGCCACATTCATGTGCCCATTTGACAACATTATCCCAGCCTACTTTTTCTGTTACTTGAGCAGTGACTGTGTTTACCGATCGCCCCATTGCCCAACGTAGCGACATTTCTTGGTAGCTCACACTGTAATCTGCATTTTTAGGTTCCCAATATTTGGTTTCGCCTTTGTCTTGATAAGTGATTCGAACTGGTTTATCGGTAAACTTGTCGCAAGGACTCATTCCGCTTTCTAAAGCAGCTAAATATGCAAATGGCTTAAAAGTAGAACCAGCTTGGCGCTTCGACTGATTGACATGATCATATTTGAAGAATTTATGATCAATTCCACCTACCCAAACTTTAATTTTTCCACTTTTCGGCTCTAACGTCATCATTCCAGTATTCAGGATTTTTCCATAGTAACGAATAGAATCCATGGTAGAAAATAAGGTGTCTCTATCGCCTTTGTAAGTGAAAATTTTCATTTTCTTTTTCTTGTCGAAATAAGCATCAACAGAGTCAGGCTGGTTCGGGAATTTCTTTTGCAACAATGCGTAGATAGGTAATGATTTTTTCGCCCTATCGGGGTAATCTACCTTTTTACGTTCACTGTCTTCCCAAGGATCTTCGTTGCCCCAAACGCTATAGAACCTGCGTTGTAAAATTCGCATCTGATCTTTTACAGCATCTTCAGCATAGTGCTGTAATTTAGAGTCTATAGTAGTATAAATCTTTAAGCCATCCTCATATAGGTCGTAGTTGTTGTCTTCGCACCATTTTTCTAAATATTTAGCAACAGCAGCTCTCAGGTAAGAATCTCCATCACTACTTTCATCATCCTTACCCATTTCAATTTCAATAGGAGCTGTTTTATATTTTACAGATTCTTGTTTAGAAATGTAGTCGTACTTGCTCATTTGAGAAATCACCACATTTCTTCTTGCTAGCGACTTTTCTGGGTTTTTTATTGGGTCATATGAAGTGGTGGCCTTAAGCATGCCCACCAATAATGCTGACTGTGGTACACTTAACTGGTTGGCTTCTTTATTAAAATAAATACGTGAAGCCGTTTTGATACCGTATGTATTGTTTCCGAATGAAACCGTATTGAGGTACATGGTAAGTATATCATCTTTGCTGTAGTTAGATTCCAACTTTATAGCTGTCATCCACTCTTTTAATTTAGGAACGATTGTTCTTACTAAAGGGATGCGTTTGGCTAATCCGGATGATTTGTTGTAACGAGTTCTATAAAGGTTTTTTGCTAACTGTTGTGTAATTGTACTTGCTCCACCTTCCTTACCAAATCCTACGATAGCTCTTCCCAAAGCTTGGATATCGATACCAGAATGTTTGTAAAAACGAACATCTTCAGTGGCAATTAAGGCATCTACTACGTTTTTAGAGATGTCTTTAAAATCTACCGGTGTTCTATTCTCTTTAAAGTAGCGGCCAATCAATTTTCCATCAGAGGTATATAATTCTGAGCCAACTCGTTGCGATGGACTCTTAATGTCAGCATACGATGGAGAGTAGCCAAATAACCATAAGAAGTTGATTTGAAGCGCACAAAAGAAGACTATGATGAAATATATAAAGATGATTAAATACCTAAGATATCTATTTTTAATTTCTTTAAACATGCTGTAAAGATGTAAAAAACGTGAAAAATTATCTGTTAAATTGTGTTAAAACAAACGTTACAAATTAACGTATTTAATTTACTTAATTTTAGTTCTATCTTTAAAATTTTAGCCATTAATACACAAACTATTAATTTATAACATAAAATTTTAGGTGCGCTGTTCAGTACCAATTAAATAGAAAACAAAATCATTGAGATAGCTGTTGCGGAATTACGACCATAAATAACTTAACACAGTAGGGGGCAGGATTTAAGGTGTGCTAATACAGAGATCATCCCCTCCCTCTACCGCGTTATCCATTAAAAACAAAAGAGAAGCATATGAAAACCAATACCGATAAATACTTAGTTAAAGCTGAAAAGAAAGTAAAAATTAAAGACTTTGATACCGATTACAATGGCCATTTAGATAAAGAAGCGGGCAAACAAGAGTTAGATGAGGTTAAAGAAGAGTTAGCTAAATTTCAGGAGGTTTTGTATGCCTCTAATACGCATTCGGTTTTAATACTCTTTCAGGCGATGGATGCTGCAGGAAAAGATGGAGCAGTTGCACATGTAATGTCGGGCTTGAATCCTCAAGGCTGTCAAGTATACAGTTTTAAAACCCCAAGTAGTGAGGAATATGACCATGATTTTTTGTGGAGACATTACAAAGCTTTACCAGAAAAAGGCAGAATTGGCATTCACAATCGTTCGCATTATGAAAATGTCTTGGTATGCAAAGTGCATCCAGAATATATCTTGAGCGAAAACTTACCTAATTATACTTCGGTAGAAGACATTGATAAGGCTTTTTGGAAAAACAGGTATGAAAGCATCCGAAATTTTGAGAAGCATTTAACAACTAATGGGGTAACCATATTAAAGTTCTTTTTGAATGTTTCTAAAGACGAGCAGAAGAAGCGCTTTTTAGATAGAATAGAGGATCCGGCAAAGAATTGGAAGTTTTCTTCGAGCGATATCGAAGAGAGAGCGCTGTGGGATAAATACAAGGAGGCATATGAGGATGTGCTGAATGAAACTTCTACTGATTATGCTCCTTGGTACGTGATTCCAGCAGATAAAAAGTGGTACACAAGGCTTGCGGTTAGCCAAATTATAGCAGATACTTTAAAAGGTTTGAAATTGGAATATCCTGTTTTGGCGGAGGAAGAAGCGGAAAAATTAGGTGAATACAAAAAGCAGTTACTGGGGGAGAAGTAGGAGTCAGCGGTTAGTGATTAGAAATTAGTTTTAATACTGCATAAGACAAAAAGCACTGCGATAAAATAGTTCGATTGCAACTATGCGATTAAGTTTTTACTAAAAGTTTGTGCGGTTATACCATTTGAAACGGATCTAATCTCAATTAAGCCGCTTATTTTCGTAAATGTATTCGTACTTTTGTGGCTTTAAATAAAATATCCTTTTGAAATATCCAAATTTTAAAGACCTTATACTTTTTGAAAACGACGATTACATCGTTGTGAACAAACCTCCTTTTGTAGCTTCGCTAGATGAGCGTGGTGCGGCTGGTGCAGGCGAGATTAATATTTTACGTTTAGCTAGGCAGTACACTGACGATGCACAGATTTGCCATAGGCTAGATAAAGAAACCTCTGGGGCTATCGTTATTGCTAAAAATCCTGAAGCTTATCGCAATCTTTCTATGCAGTTTGAAAAGCGTAAGGTGAATAAAGTTTATCATGCTGTTGTAGATGGTCAGTTTCAATTCGATCATCTTTTTGTAGATCTACCGATCTTAAATGATGGTAATAAAAATGTAACTATTGATAGGCAAGATGGTAAAAGAGCAGAAACCTACTTTACTTCTTTAAAATATTACAAGCATTACACTTTAGTAGAATGTAAGCCAATAACAGGTCGGATGCACCAAATTCGTATTCACTTGGCTACACAACGTGCTGCTATTTGCGGAGATACCATGTACCGCGGGAAACCTGTTTTTCTTTCAAAAATTAAAAGAGGTTACCGTTTAACGGATGATGAAGAACAGCCAATTATGAAACGTTTTGCATTGCATGCAAAGCAAATTACATTTAAAGGTGTAGATGGACAGGAAATTTTAGTGGAAGCTCCATATCCAAAAGACTACGCAACGCTACTCAAATTGTTGGATAAATTTGATGCATAATTAAATTAAAAAGATGTATATCAGGTTCGTAAGTTTTGTTGATCAGTTAAATAAATATAGACAAAGCAAAATTTCTAACCGAAACTTTCTGGTGTTTGCTGCTGTTTTTGTCGGGATTTTCGCGGGACTAGCAGCTGCGCTTCTTAAAGGAATTACACATCATATCCAACATTTTCTTCAGTCAGATTTGCATTGGCAATATAAGTACTACCTGTACCTGTTATTTCCAGCCATTGGTATCTTACTTTCGGTAATTTATGTAAAGAGATTTATTAGAAAAGGTAAGTTCGAAATGGGTTTAACTCCATTGTTGTATACCATTTCAAAAAAATCTAGCAGGGTAGAAGTGCATAATACCTACTCCCAAATTATTACCGCTGCTATTACTGTAGGCTTTGGTGGTTCAACCGGTTTAGAAGCACCAATTGCTACTTCTGGAGCTGCAATAGGTGCTAATGTTGGGCGATTTCTTGGTTTAAGCTATCGAGAAATCACTTTGCTACTAGCCTGTGGAGCAGCCGCAGGTATAGCTGGAGCTTTTAATAGTCCGATTGCGGGAATTGTGTTTGCTATTGAAATTCTATTGCCCGAGTTTTCTATACCCGCTTTTATTCCGCTGTTGCTTTCTGCAGCTACGGCATCGGTAGTGGCTCGTTTGTTTTTTAAAGAGCAGCTTTTCTTCCTGATTACCGAGGGATGGGAAATAAAAGCCTTACTGTTTTATGTGCTTTTGGCAGTTGTTGTAGGTTTGTATTCGTATTACTTCACGAAGATGAACAAATTGATCAAAGGCTCATTCTATAAGATTAAAAATCCATACTATAAAATAGCTGTTGGTGGATTGATTTTAGGGCTTTTGGTGTTTCTTTTTCCTAGCTTATATGGCGAGGGGTATCTTACCATCAATAGTCTACTTAAAGGCGACCATACTGCCATAATTGATAATAGTATTTTTTCGCAATTTAGTGATTTACCATTTGTAGTTATCGTATTTGCAGTGGTAACTGTGATGTTTAAATCTGTAGCAACTTTGGTGACTTTGGCTGCAGGTGGTAACGGTGGTACATTTGCACCAAGTTTAATTATTGGGGGGATGTTGGGCTTTATCATCGCTTACACGGTTAATACTTTAGGTATTGCAGAACTAAATGTCGCTAATTTCATCATCGCAGGCATGGCAGCAGCATTAGGAGCTGTAATGCATGCACCCTTAACGGGTATCTTCTTAATTGCAGAAATTACTGGCGGTTATGTGTTAATGGTACCTTTGATGATTACTACTGCAATTGCTTATTTTATCAGCAGGGGCGTAAGTCAATATTCCATTTATACTAAACCATTGGTTGATGCTGGCCATTTATCGCACCACGAGGATAAAGATACTACGGTTTTAAATATGATGAGCTTGAAATCTCTAATTGAAAAAGACCAGCTTGTTTTGAAAAGCACCGATTTTCTGAGCGATAGAATCATGGATATTTTGAATTCAAAAAGGAATGTAATCCCTGTGGTAGATGAGCACAATGTTTTTCAGGGGGTGGTTTACATAGAAACTATTTTAGCACATGTTTCGCAAAAATCTACCGATCATATAGCCATCAATGATATCACACATATGCCCGCAGAAGTTGCCTTGCTGAAGAATGATGTTAAAGAGGTGTTGAAAAAGATGGAGCAGGAAAACCTTTGGGTTATGCCTGTGGTAGATTATTCTGGTGCTTATATTGGTTTGGTCTCTAAAACTAATATATTTAATAAATACAGAGCGATGTTAAGTCAACAAAGTTAGGTCATCTATTTCATAGGTAGTTCTACATAGAAAACAGTTCCCCCATCAGGATTATCTTCTAGCCAGATTTTACCATTATGACTATCTATAATTTGCTTACTGATGGATAGACCAATGCCGAAAGGCTGCTCACCAGCAGTTCCCTTACGTTTGGCGTTAGTAAACATTTCAAAGATTCGCTCTTTATCAATATCTGGTACGCCAATGCCTCGATCAACTATTTTTACGCATACAGAGTTTATCCTGCGTTCTAATACAATTAATATTTCTGTTTTAAGTGCACTAAACTTGATCGCATTTACAATCAAATTGTTAAAAACGCGCCAAATTTTCTCACGACTAATAAGAATCATGACCGGTCCGCCGCTAATGAAGATAATTTTCTGTTTCTTTTCATCGGCTTTATATTGTAGCAACTCAGTACATTGTCGAAGTAGTTGCTGTAGGTTAACGCTTTCCTTTTTAACGACTTCATTTTCAATGGCTAATCCAGAGTTGAGCAATTGATTAATCATTTCTATAGAATTAGAGCCAGAACTTTCAATTAACTGGAGCATTCCTTTGTCTTCTTCATTGAATCGTTCGCCTTCGCTTAATAATAAATTAGCAATGCCTACCATGCCGCCGATAGGGTTTTTGAGGTCATGCGCCATAATTTTCATCATTTTCGCATAATCTCTGTTCCGGTTTTCTAGGCTAAGCATGGTATTCTTCAACTGCTTGTTATAAGCTAGTGTTTTCTTTTCTGTAATTTTTGCTTGTTTGGCATTTTTAACGACTAACCAAACCATAATTAATAGCATTAGCCCAAATAAACTAGCCCCAACTAAGTAAACTGTTTTGCTTTGGTTAACCTTTTCTAGGTTTTTTAGCGTTTGTTCGTTTTCGAAGCCTTTAAAAGCTTGATCAATATTTATTTTGCTTAGGTCGCTATTTATTTTATTTAAACTATCTAGTGCCTTGTTGTGAAGTCTGAGGTTTTCTAGGGCATTTTGGTAATCACCAGCCTCCGCGGCTATATCACTTTTTACCTGATACAACTTCAAACTATTTGCTAAAGAAAATTCAGGCTCTAATTTAATAAGCTGTTCGGTAACATTCAGTATCGAATCTGCTTTGTGCAAATTACCCATGCTACTGTAGACCTTTGCTAGTTTGATATAAGCAGTAATTTTTGAAGTGTTTTTGGAATCATTAATAGCAATACACTGCTCTAAATAATATTTTGCGAGTTTTAAGTTTCCTTTTTTACCGAATAAGCCGCCGATATTGTCGAGCGCGACAATTTTTGCATCCCTTACTTGCCCAAGATTTACATCCATTTTTTTTTCTTGATTTAGAATGTAAGCCAAATTCTTTTTGTAAAAATGGAGGGCACTATCTAATTTTTCCGCTCGTTCGTAAGAAAAGCCAGCATTATTCAATGCTCCCTGAGTTAAGTAAAATAAGCTGGAGGGGCTAATGCCTTTGGCTTGTTGAATAGCATTATAAGCGTCTATCTGGTATTTGGCGGAAGTAGAGAATTTTCCCTGTAAGTAATAAATCTGCGCTATTTTAGAAAGAAAATCAGAATAGTTTATTGGATCATTTTTTTTATTTAAAAAAGACCTTACCTTAAAGTAATACTCCAGCGTCTTATCGTATTGTTTAAAATATAAAAATACATCGCCTTTTAAAATCAATGCCCTAATGTAGTTTTGTTGGTTTGCATTAATAACCTTTTCGTCTTTAAATAAATGCAGAAGGCTGTCTGCATAAATATTCATTAGGTTTTTGTTTGGGAATACAGTTTGCGACCTAAAAATATAATAGGGCGTAAGACTTTCTACATCCGTAGATGAAATAAGTGGTTTTAGCGAATCTAAAGATTTCTTAACTTGTTTTAGGTCTCTAGCTTTATGAAAGCTGTCAATTTTTTCAAAATCGACTTTAAACTTTGTAGTTTCCTGACCTTTTTGTTCTTTTTTATAACAAGAATTGAAAAATAAAATAATAAGAACTAAAACTGTTACACTGAAAATATTTAAATGATTTTTGTTGTTCAAGATCGGAAATAAATATAATCTTCGCATAATAGAATGGAGCGTTTTCAATAAGTAGAGTTCTGAATGTGAGGTTGCTCAAATTTACTCAAAACTTTTAAAAAATAAGCTTATTTTTGAGGTCCGACCGCCTTATCTCCAATAATAGATCCTTAAATTATTGAAGTATGTTAATAATAAAATTTGTTTATCAGATCAAATTGTTAAATCTTAGTGTTTAAAACATGTATAATGGAAGATTTAAATGCACTAAGCCAGGTTGCAGAATTTCATCAGACTTTTAAGCATCCGGTAGTAGCGCAAGCATCAATCCCTTCAAAAGTTAGAAGTCAGCTAAGGATAGACTTAATAGCTGAAGAGCTGAAGGAATTGCAAGAGGCGGTGGATAACAATGATTTGGTAGAAGTAGCTGATGCTTTATGCGATCTACAGTACGTTTTGGCTGGAGCTGTATTGGAATTTGGTTTGGGTACTAAATTTAAAACATTATTTGACGAAGTACACCGTTCTAACATGAGTAAAGCGTGTAAAACTTTAGAAGAAGCTGAACTAACCATTGCGCATTACCTGCAAAAGGATAATGTAGAAGCCTATTATAAAGAAATAGAAGGTTTATATTTAGTGTATCGGAAGGGTGATGACAAGACATTGAAATCGATCAATTATTCGCCCGCAAATATTAAAGGATTAATATAGATTAATAGTAATATATATGATTAAAATTTACAATCACGACGAGTTTGCATCTTTTTTAGGTAAAGAATTAGGTATTTCTGATTGGTATCAAATTACTCAAGAGCGGATAAATAAGTTTGCAGATGCCACGTTAGACCATCAATGGATACATACCGATCCGGAAAGGGCGGCATTAGATAGCCCATTTAAAGCAACTATTGCACATGGCTATTTAACTTTATCTTTATTACCATTTTTATGGCAGCAAATTATTTATATAGGTAACCTTAAGATGGAGATTAACTATGGAATTGAAAATTTGAAATTCGGTCAAGCGGTGACAGTAGATAGTGAAGTTCGTTTGAAAGCAAAGTTAAAATCAATTCTAAACTTGAGAGGAACAACGAAGGTTGTACTAGATGCCACACTCGAAATTAAAGATGTTAAAAAGCCTGCCTTTACAGGTGATGTTGTTTTCTTATATCATTTCGAAGCTTAATTCTATTTAGGTTTTTTCGTTAAAATAGCCGATATGTTCTATCGGCTATTTTATTTTTTGTACCTATCTTTAATATTACCAAATAAACAAACCGACCAGGTGCTGTGAACTTGCTCGTATAAACCTGTATTCTTTAAAATGCTATTGCGTACCGTTGTCTCTTTACTATTCTTGTTCTGTTTTTTTTCTGCCGAAGCACAGAAGACAGTTTCTTTCAATAAGAAAAGTTATGAACATATCTTTGTAAGAGGAGAAATTTTAGCTTTAGAAGATCCAGAAAATAAATTAACCTTTGATGAGGTTTCTAGTACAGCTTATCATCTTAAATTTCAGGCCAACGCAGACTATTACCCGAAAAACTACCATAGAAATTCTAGTTATTGGTATCGGATAAAGGTTCGCTTTGACGAAGATTTGGACAAATCAAGCGTCATAGAGTTTTTTGATCAAGTAACCGATTATATTGATGCTTATTTACCTGATGAAAGTGGAAATTATGTTCATGTTAAAACGGGTGCAGATTTAGCTTTTAACGAACGTTTATTCAAGCATAAAAATTTCGAATTTTTAATAAAAAACCTAAAGAAAGGCGAATATTACTACTATTTTAAAGTTAAATCAAAAGATAGAGTCAATGTGATTATCGTTTTTAGAACGATAGAACGTTTTATCCAGTATGGATTAACGGAGTACCTCACTTACGGGCTATTCTATGGAATGATTTTCATCTTTAGTTTCCATAATCTGCTGATGTATTTGGCTGTACGTAGAAAGCAGTATCTGTATTATATCTTATATATCATCAGTGTCGGACTTTACGAAGTTTCAATAGATGGAATTGCCTATCAGTATTTGTGGCCCCAACATCCGATCTGGAACGAATATGCATACGGCATAGCGCTATTCTGTATCAGCTCCTTTGCGCTCATTTTTACTAAAGAACTTTTGCATGTAAAGCAAAAAGCTCCTTTCTATTTTAAGTTAATCAATATAGTTCTCGCCCTTCGCTTTTTGTTCTTCCTTTTGTGTCTGATTTATAATCCTGATTGGTTTAAATATAAGTTTATCGAATTTATACCACTGTCAGTTGGTTTTATTACCGGTATTTATATTTTATGGAGAAAACGATACAGGCCAGCTCGTTTTTTTGTAGTGGGATACGCTTTTCTTTTTTTAGGCTTTATCATTAAAATAATTCATATTTTAGGCTACGCTCGCCATATTCCTGGTGCTTTAGGTTATTATAGCTTAAGTTTTGGCTTTTTGTTAGAAATGGTATTTCTTTCTTTCGCCATCGGCGATCAGGTACGTATTCTCAAGAAGAAAAAGGAAACTGCCCAGAAACAAATTATCAGGCAAATGCAGTTGAACGCTGAAATGCAAGAAAATTTGAACAAAGAACTAGAGGCTAAAGTTGAGCAAAGAACAAGCGAAGTCAGAAACCAAGCGATTGCTTTAAAAGAGCAAAATGATACTATCGAAAAACAGAACGAGGAACTGCTTTCGAAAAATAATCTGTTGCAAGACCAGGCAGACGAAATTTCTCGAATGAATGTTTTGTTAGAAAAAGACAATATTAATCTAAAAACTAATATAGAGAAGGTTACGGATGCTCGCGTAAATGCCACCGAATTAGACTTTGATGAGTTTAGTCAAAAATACCCTGATAAAGAATCTTGTTATAAGTTTTTATCGGAATTGAAGTGGGAGCATGGTTATAGCTGTTTGAAATGTAACCATACCAATTACTGTAATGGCAAAGTGCCTTATAACAGGCGTTGCACCAAATGTGCGTATGAGGAATCTGTCTTGCATCAAACCATTTTTGAAAATAATCGTATTCCTATTAATAAAGCGTTCTATTTGGTGTACTTAATGTACAATTCTAAAGGAACGATCTCTTCTCACAAGCTTTCTGATAAGCTCGGAATTAGACAAAGTACCTGTTGGACTTACGCTTCTAAAGTAAAAAAGGTAATGGAAGAACGAAAAAAAGACCTTCGCGGTAGTGGTAAATCTGGCTGGAATAAGATTGTACTCGACAAAAAGGCCTAAAAAACTTTTAAAATTCTCCTTACGCAAACGTTTTCGTCATTTTCTGATTTTTTTTTTCGTTGCGTTTTAAACGTATCGTCTATTAAAGGTGATCATTGCTCATTTGGCAATTAATCAGTGACTTATGTGATTTGCTACATGAGACTAAAGCGTATCAAATACTTTATAATTGTCTAGTTTACAGTTATTTATGTGTTTTTATTTCTTGGAAATGAGAAATAAACACGTCTATCTTTACAACGTCAGATAATTGACTTAAAGTAATTAAACCAAATTTTAACTGTATGAGTAAAAATCTATTCAAAAAGATTTTGCGGAAGTTTGTCGTGGTACTTCTATGGTGCTTCTTCCTGCAATTTGAAGCCTCAGCTGTCGCTAAAGGGGCTAAAACAGAAAATTTATTGAAGACAAGTTTCACTTTACAAACGGAGTTGTCGGGTATGGTGACTGATGCCGCTGGAGCGCCAATGCCAGGCGTGGGAGTAAAGGTAAAGGAAACCCAAATTTCTACTGTAACTGATGGTTCAGGAAAGTTTGTAATCAAAATCAGTCGCCCCAACGCAGTTTTGATATTTACCAGTATTGGTTACAAAACTCAAGAAGTTGCAATGGGAAATAGAACAAGTATCACCGTAAAGTTAGTAGATGATGACGCGAAAGGTTTGTCAGAAGTAGTTGTAATTGGCTATGGTACCGCTAGCAGAAAAGATGTTACAGGTGCGATATCTAGCGTTAAAGCTACCCAATTAGAAAATGAAAATCCACAGAGTGTAGCTGATATTCTAAAAGGTAATGTAGCAGGTATGAGCGTAAGCCTGAATACTAGTGCGAAGGGAGGTGGTGATTTATTGGTTCGTGGCAAGTCTACACTTACGGCGGGAAACTCTCCATTAATTGTGTTAGATGGAATTATCTATAACGGCCAATTATCAGACATTAATCCTAATGACATAGAAACTGTAGACGTACTAAAAGATGCAAGTTCTTTGGCTGTATATGGAGCTAAAGCTGCGACTGGTGTAGTGGCAATCACTACTAAAAAAGGAAAGGGCAATAAACCTACCATCACCTTAAATACCAATGTTGGCTTTGCAGAGTTGGCTCAAAACATGAGACCTTACGATGGTCCAGGGTTTTTAAACTGGCGTGGCGATGTGATGCGAAGTGGAGCTTCTACACCAAGCTATTTATACGATGATCCGAGGAATTTACCTGCCGGAGTAACGATTAGCCAATGGTTAAATGGTCAATCTGGTGATCCTGTGGATTTATGGCTGAATAGATTGGGTCTGACAGCTAACGAAAAAGCTAACTATTTGGCGGGAAAAACCACCAATTGGTATGATGATATTTTTAGGACAGGTTTTCGCCAAGACCATACCTTAAGCATAGGTGGTAATAAAGAAGATTTAAGCTATTATATGTCTTTGGGCTATTTAAAAAATGAAAACCTGATAAATGGAGGAGAGTTTAGTACCGTAAGGTTTAGATTGAACTTAGAAAGTCAAATTGCGAAATTTCTTACTGTGGGCGCTAACATTCAATACGCCGATAGAGATGAGGGGGCAATAGAAGCAGACTGGGGACAATTGACTAATCTTTCTCCTTATGGAGACAAATATAATGCCGATGGAAGTTTGCGTAGAATACCAACTGACGATGTAGGCTTAAATGCAAGAAATCCATTTTTGGATATGACCTACAACGACAGGTTTAATAAGCAGAATACGCTGTTTGGAAGTATTTACGGAAAAGTTAAATTACCTTTTGGGATCACTTATCAACTTAATTTTAGTCCTGGGATTGATATGTATCGTACTTTTAATCACCTTTCTTCACAAAACCCCAATGTGATTACACCTGGAGGCTCGGTAACTAGAGCTAATGAAACTCGGTACAATTGGCAAGTAGATAACCTGCTAAAATGGAATAAGACTTTTTCGAATATCCACAATGTTGATGTGACCTTATTGGCTAATGCCGAGAAATATCAAACTTGGTGGACACAGGCAGGTAACTCTGGATTTATCCCAAGTGATATTTTAGGTTATCATAATTTGGCATCTGGTATTACACCTACGGTAAATGCAGAAGATAAGGTCTATACCGGTGATGCATTGATGGCAAGGGTAAACTACAGCTTATTGCAACGTTACTACCTTACCTTATCTCTAAGAAAAGATGGTTATTCGGTATTTGGCACTAATTTTAAATCTGCTACTTTTCCTGCAGCAGCTTTAGCGTGGACTTTTACTGAAGAATCATTTATGAAGAAAATTAATTGGTTAAACTATGGAAAGCTGCGTCTGTCTTATGGTATCAATGGAAACAGAGACTTACGTAATCCTAGTAATGGAACGGTAGAACCATACGCAGCTTTAGCAGTACTGACTACAGGAAAATCGGTAGGTTTTGATGCAAATGGCAATGCAGTTTCAATTACCACTTTGGCAAATGGTGGTCGTATGGCTAACTCAAATTTGAGGTGGGAGGAGACAAAAGCTTTTAATATTGGTCTTGATTTTTCCATCTTGAAAGATCGATTAAGCGGTACCGTAGAATACTACGCAAAACAAACTAATAATCTTTTAGTAGAGCAAAAAGTACCTGACATTACCGGTTATGAATTTGTGTATTCAAATCTAGCGGAGATTAAGAATAAGGGGATGGATATTACCCTGAATAGTAGAAATTTTTCTAGTACAAACTTCAAATGGAATACAAATTTCAATATGTCGTTCTCTAGAAACAAAATCGTAAAATTAGCATTGCCTGCCGACGATTTAGCTAATGGTTGGTTCATTGGGAGAGATATCAATACTATTTGGGATTACAACGTAGTAGGCGTATGGCAAGAAAATGAAGTTGCCGAAGCAAATAAATTCAATAAAGCCATTAGACCTGGGGATTTTAAACTGGAAGATAGAGACGGGAATTATGTCTATGGTGATGCAGACAAAGATTTTCTAGGCTTTAGTACTCCGCGTTTCATATTCGCGATGAGGAATGAGTTTAATATTTTCAAGAATTTTGATGTTTCGTTTCAATTACTTTCTAACTGGGGACAGCTTAAACAATTTAATACGGCTAGAAATCAACCTGGAAGTGTAGGTTTTGCAAGGATGAACTCTTATCAAGTACCTTATTGGACCCCATCGAATCCGCTTAATGATTATTCTAGGCTAAATTCTGGAACAAGCGGCACAAGCTTTAATGTGTACCGTGACAACTCTTTTATTAGGCTAAATTCTGTAGCAGTCGCTTATTCTCTACCACAAAATTTATTGAGCAAGGTGCGAATTAAGAATGCTAAAATATATGCTAATGCAAATAATGCTTACGTATGGAGCAGAGACTGGAATTTTTGGGATCCGGAAAATAATGGACCAACTCCAAGAATTTACACCTTAGGTTTAAATGTTTCATTATAAAAGCTAAATCAAAATGAAAAATATAAATAAAAAAATCATCGTATCCTGTTTATCGATATTTGCATTTGCCGATATGGGCTGTAAGAAGTCCTATTTAGATACAGATATGTTGTCAACGTATCAGCCAACAAGCTTAAGTACACCAGGAGCAATGCGCTCAGCTTTGAGTGGTGTAGCATTGGTAGTGAGAAGTGAGTACTTTGGCGATGCCGCTCCAATGTTAACCGAATCTATTTTCTCTGAAGTTGCAGTTGAGGGTACTACTGACAAGAGTACACCAGCGCAAGATATGGTTACTCGTGTTACTCCAGATGCTAATTTAAATAGTGATGATTTTAATAAAATAGGCTGGTACTGGACCAATGAATATCGAGCGATTAGACAGGCTAATACGGTTATTACAAACATTGATATTCCTAAGTATGCCTCTGAAGAAGAAAAGAATGCTATTTTAGGATCTGCGTACTTCTATAGGGCCTATTTTTATTATAAGCTAGTCCATCAGTTTGGCGATGTGCCTTTGTTGTTGAAAGACTTGGATGCGCCACGTACAGATTTTTATTCAACAAAGCGTGAAGTGATTTTAACCAAGATGAAAGCGGACTTAGAATTTGCTCAAACTTGGGTCAAAGATGAAGTGGCTAAAGGTGAGGTAACGAAGGGTGCGGTAAGTCATTTATTAACCAAAGTGGATTTAGCCTTGGGTAAGTTTGATGATGCTTTGGTAGCCGCAAATAATGTCATTAATGGTGGTAAATATGCGCTGATGACCACACGCTTTGGTAGTACTGCTGGTGATATCACCAAAAATGTCGTTTGGGATTTGCATAGAATGGATAATAAGGCTATCCCATCTAATAGAGAAGCGCTATTCATCGTATTAGATAGAGAGGCATTTCGTGATTTGGGCGCCACTGCTAACGGCTCGCAATTGATGCGTAATACCGTCCCAGCTTGGCATTTCGCAAACGTAAAAACACCATCTGGGGCTACTGCAATGGTAGACGCGGCCACAGCCGAAATTCCTCTGACAAGGATGTACGGTAGGGGGATAGGCAGGTATCGAGGTACGCCGTATAGTACCAAATACGTTTGGACCGATAATACAGACTATAGGCATGCTAAAGGGATGTGGATGGATATGACGGATTTGGTCTACAACAATCCTGCGTTGAAAAACTCTTCTAATGCCAATGATAAAGCGTTGTACGGCCAGCCCTTACTACCTTACAACTCCTCAAATGTTGCACAGCGTTTCCAAAATGGTTCTTTGGATACAATTCGTCACTGGTTTGGTTGGCCACATTATAAGGTGTTCATCAATTCGACCAATGCCTTAGCGACAGATCCGTATTGGAATCCACCGCGCGGTACAAATACAGATTGGTATGTATTTCGTTTAGCTGAAACTTATCTACTACGTGCGGAAGTTCACTATTGGAAAGGTAATTTAGCCTTAGCTATGGCTGATATCAATGAAGTGAGAAGGCGAGCAAATGCGACATTACTTACCGATGCATCAAGCGTTACCATTGGAACTATATTGGATGAACGTGCAAGGGAACTTTTCTGGGAAGAACCACGTAAAACAGAATTGACACGTATTGCTTATATTTTTGCACAAACAGGTAAAGCGGCTTATAATGGTAAGACTTACAGCTTAGCTACATTTTCCGATAATAACTTCTTTTACGATCGTATTATGGAGAAAAATGATTTTTATAAAAATAATGTGCCTACACTCCAAGGTGTAAACTATAAGATTGCTCCCTATCACGTATTGTGGCCCGTACCGGCGTCGGCACAACGCTTTAATACTTCAGGACGTATTAATCAAAATAAAGGATATGCTGGTTATGAGACTAACGTTCCTGCAAAGGATGCGATTGAGTAGTGGATTGTTTATGATAAGTTAGTTATAAGGGGCACCCATTTGGGTGCTTCTTACTATCAAAAGCATCTACTTATACATTGCTGATTTTATTTATTGTTGATAACAATGCATTAAACTATTTTTTTTTGAAAACGAAACTCATTATCTTATTACTATTAAGCTTTAATCAAGTTTTTTCTCTACAGAAAGCCTTCTCGCAGAGGGTTATTTCTAATATCAACCAAAATTGGTATTTCTCAAAAGATCCAGATAGTAAAGGATATGCCTTACTTAAATACGCATTAGTTAATATTCCACATACTTGGAATGCCTTCGATGTGTTAGATGACGAGCCAGGCTATTACCGCGGCGTTGGCTACTACAAAAAGAAATTAAACCTACAGCCAACTTGGCAGGGCAAAAAGATCTATCTAAACTTTGGTGCTGCAAATCAAGAAACGGAAGTTTTCTTAAATGGTAAAAAAATAGGTAGCCACATTGGTGGATATACCGGATTTACCGTCGCGTTGGATCATTTGAGATTTGATGGTAAAGATGAAATTCTAGTGAAGGTTGATAATAGTCACAATGACAACATCCCTCCTTTAACTGGTGACTTTACTTTCTTTGGTGGTTTGTACCGTAATGTATCACTATCAGTGGTAAATCAAGCTCATTTTGCCGATCAACTTTATGGTGCAAACGGAATCTACGTACATGCAGCAAACGTTACTGAAAAGAGTGCTACGATTAAAATTGATGGGAAATTACTCAACAATACTAATATGCAACAACTTGCCGTAAATGCAACTATACTTGATGAGAGAGGGAATAAGGTTGGTGAAGTGAAATGGTCAAGTGTCACAGATAAGCTCGGCAGTTTTCAATTACCAAATATTACACTTCAAAGTCCAATATTGTGGTCGCCAGAAAATCCTTATCTATACCAGGTGATCAGCAAACTAACGGATTATAAAACTGGTAAAGTATTGGATGAAGTAAAAACTAAGATCGGGTTGCGTTACTTTAATTTCGATGCAGACAAAGGCTTCTTCCTCAACGGAAGATCAGTAAAGCTCATTGGAGCTAGTCGTCACCAAGACTTTGCTAAGATGGGAAATGCAGTGCCATCTGCTTTGCAAGTTAAAGATGTAGAACTGTTAAAAGAAATGGGGGGCAACTTTTTACGTGTGGCCCATTATCCGCAAGACCAAGCTGTGTTAGATGCTTGCGACCGGTTGGGCGTCCTAACCTCGGTGGAAATTCCGATAGTCAACGAGATTACCGAAAGTGAGGCTTTTTATGCTAATAGTAAAGCGATGCAGTTGGAAATGATTAAGCAAAACTACAATCATCCAAGCATAATTATCTGGGCTTACATGAATGAGGTTTTGCTGAAAATGCGTTATAACAAAGAGCCTGAAAGGAAAAAGAGTTACCTAAAAAGTATCGAGAATTTAGCACAACAACTGGAAGATCTTACCCGTAAAACAGATCCAACTAGATACACGATGATGAGCAATCACGGCGACGTCACTGGATATACCAATGCAGGTTTGGTAAAAATTCCAATGATTGTAGGATGGAACCTTTACCAAGGTTGGTATGGTGGTAAATCAGAAGATTTTGGAACAAACTTAGATCGTATTCATGCGGCAATGCCTAATAAGCCTTTAATGGTTACCGAATATGGTGCTGATGTTGATCCTAGGATTCATTCAGAAAATCCCGTCCGTTTCGATAAAAGCTTGGCTTATGGAATGGAATACCATCAGATTTATATCAAAGACATTTTAAAAAGACCTTTCATCGCTGGTGCCGCGGCTTGGAACTTATCAGATTTCAGTTCCGAAACTAGAAGTGAAACGATGCCTAGCGTAAACAACAAAGGCTTGCTAACGTTAGATAGGCAACCTAAAAATACCTATTTTCTTTACAAAGCCTATTTCAATAAACAACCCTATGTAAAAATAGGCGACGGTTCTTGGAAGTTGAGAGGAGGAATCACAACTAAACAAGAGTTAAGTGTAATCAGCAATTTGGATAGTGTCATGCTAGTGGTCAATGGAAATAAGCAAGCCCAAAAAGTCGTGTTAGATCATGTGGCTAGTTGGGATATCAATTTCAAAGCTGGTAAAAATGAATTGGAAGCCTTGGGATATAAAAACGGAAAAATTTATACCGACAAATCTACCATAGAATTTGTTTTACAACCACAAGCATTCTTGAATGCTACCAAATCTTTTAATATATTGTTAGGTTCTCAAAGGCAGTTCATTGATGACAAAAATCAAATTTGGCTACCAAGCAAAACCTTTGAAAAAAATAGTTGGGGAACCATTGGTGGTGAACCTTTTAAAATCAAAAATAGCAGTAGGCAACAGTATGGCTCTGATAAGGATATCAAAGGAACTTTGAATGATCCAATTTATCAGACACAAGCTGTAGGTTTAGAGGCTTTCGAGGTATCGGCGTCCAAAGGGAAGTATGAAGTTACTTTGCATTTTGCCGAACTCATGGGAAATGGTATTCAATCGGTTTTACCTTACAACCTAGATAGCTTAATTGCTAAAGGTAAAGAATTGCCGCCACAGCGCATTTTTGATGTTTATTTAAATGATAAGCTAGTCATCAAAGCATTAAATATCGCTGCTAAATACGGCATCGCTAATAGTGTGCAGAGAAAGTTCGAATGTGTGGTGACTGATGATAAAGGCATAAGGATACTATTTAAGAGTATAGTAGGTAAGCCAATTCTAAACGCTATACAGTTAAAAAGAGTCAAATAGTTTGACAACTAAGCCTAAAAAATTCCATGCTGTTTGCAAAATAAATTATCATAGCTTTATATTTTTAATTGGTCAACCAAATAGTAAATCGTATGTTCAAATCACTGAAATTAGTTTTTCTATTTCTCTTTGCTTTTAATCGGCTATCTCAAGCACAAACGGCTACACGTTTAAATACGGGCTGGGAATTTGTAAAGCAGGATTTAGGCGGTATTTGGGAAGCCGTTCGTCCGGTGGGGAAAGGTAATCCTGAAGAACTCCCCTTTTGGCAAAAGGTAAACTTACCTCATTGCTTTAACGCAGTTGACGCCGTAGATCCTAATGTACATTACTATCAGGGGCCAGGTTGGTACAGAACCAATCTAACTGTAGAAAATCCTTACGCAAACGGCAGAACCTTGTTGCATTTTGAAGGTGCAGGGCAAAAGACACAAGTTTACATCCATACCACCAAAGTAGCGGAACATGTAGGTGGCTACGATGAGTGGACTGCAGATATTACCGACGCGGTTGCCGCTTTTAAAAAATCTCCTTTGTTTCAAACGCAATTTAAAGGGAAAGTTCCGGTGATTATCCGTTGTGATAACACTCGTGATTTGGAAATGATGCCTTCGAGTTTATCAGATTTCAATGTTTACGGCGGGATTTATCGCTATTTGAACTTGGTTTACAATCCGCAGTTAGCCATAGATAAGGTATTTGCACATGCAACCATCGACGCTAAAGGAACGCAAGGCAAGGTAACTGTGAAAGCTCGTTTCCTAAATCAGGACAATTTGAAAGATGCTGCGGTTAAAATCAGTTTGGTTGACCCTGCTGGAAAGGTTGTCTTCAATACCAGTAAAAATATCGCCAGTTTTGACAGCGATGAACTGTTGGCTGATATCAATTTGAAATCGCCAAATTTATGGTCGATAGAAACGCCACAACAGTATGAAGTGAAAATAAGTGTAACCGCCAATGGACAAACTTGTCATAGCACACAAAAAATAGGTTTCAGACATTTCGAATTTGTAAAGAAAGGACCATTTACCTTGAATGGGAGGCGGGTTTTACTACGTGGTACACACAGGCATGAAGACCATGCAGGCGTGGCGGCTGCCATGACTGAAGAGATGATGGTGATCGAAATGAAGATGATGAAGGAAATGGGAGTTAACTTTATCCGTTTAGGGCATTACCAACAATCTCGTATCATCCTCGATCTTTGCGATAGTTTGGGCATCTTAGTTTGGGAGGAAATTCCTTGGTGTCGTGGTGGTCTGGGTGGTGCTGTTTACCAAGAACAAGGCAAAAGAATGCTCACCAACATGATCGAACAGCATTATAACCATCCATCTATCATCATTTGGGGATTAGGTAACGAGAACGATTGGCCGGGCGATTTTAGCGAGTTCAATAAAGAGAAAATCAGAACTTACATGAAAGAACTAAATAATTTGTCGCACCAACTAGACCCTTCAAGAAGTACAGCGATAAGACGTTGCGATTTCTGTAGAGATATTGTAGATGTATACTCGCCATCTATTTGGGCGGGTTGGTACCGTGGTAACTTTACCGAATACAAAGACGTCTCAAAAGCTGAATTCGATAAGTCAGACCGTTTCTTACACGTCGAGTGGGGTGGAGACAGTCATGCTCGTCGCCATTCTGAAAACCCTGATAATGCACTATTAAAAATTAGGCAAGGCAGCGGTGCCGACGAAAGAGCTGGCGATGCATCTCTATATGGTGGTGCGGCAAGGGTAAGTAAAGATGGTGATTGGAGTGAAAGTTACATCGCTAATTTGATCGATTGGCACTTAAAAGAGCAAGAAACGATGCCTTGGTTAACTGGTACAGCTTATTGGCCATTCAAGGATTTTAGTGCGCCAATTCGTCCTGAAAATCCAGTGCCTTATGTGAACCAAAAAGGTGTGGTAGAACGTGATTTCACTAAAAAAGAATCCTTCTATATTTTTCAATCTTATTGGACAAACACGCCAATGGTGCATATTTATGGTCACTCGTGGCCAGTACGTTGGGGTACCGAAGGCGAAGATAAAATGGTGAAGGTTTACTCCAATTGCGATGAAGCAGAACTGTTTGTCAACGGAAAGAGTTTCGGTGTGAAGAAGCGCAATAGCCAAGATTTTCCTGCTGCGGGTTTGCGCTGGTCGGTGCCTATGCAAAAAGGAACTTATCAATTTAAAGTAGTAGCGAAGAAAGGCAAAGTGATCGTAACTGATGAAATTACACAAGAATACCAAACCGATAAATGGGCTCAACCGGCGCAACTTGTTCTAAGTAAAGTAAGCGAAGCCGATGGACTGACCACCATCGAATTAAAGGCATTTGATGCAAATAAGGTATTGTGTTTAGATGCAGCAAATGAAGTGAAGTTTAGTTTAGTTGGTGATGGAGAATTAATTAAAGATCAAGGTACCTCTACTGGATCATCTAAAGTTCAACTTTATAATGGTAGAGCGATTATCAGGCTAAAAACAAATAACAAAAGGAGTGTAGTTTCGGTAAGCGCTGCAGGTTTACCAACGGAGTTTTTAATTATAGAGAAATAATGAGGCCGCTGGTAATATCAGGTGCTCATTTTCTCGTCAGTGTTAAGAAATAAGTTAGGCGGGTGGGGACACCCACCTTCAAATTAAATTTTAAATGAAAAAACTGCTATTTTTCTTATCAATTTCTATCCTAACGATTGCTTACGCCTCTGCTCAAAATACGTTTAAAGCACAAGCTACGGCAATCTTAAAATCACAGATTTTAAAAGAAGCGGGATGGGCGATGCAACAAAAACCGATTACAGTAACTGCAGAAAGTTCGTCTCGCAGTGCGGGCGGCAAGCATGATTTCTTCTCTGAAGGCGATTATTGGTGGCCAAATCCGGCAGATCTCAATGGACCATATCTCCAAAGAGATGGCGAAACCAACCCGAATAATTTCTTAGCCCATCGTTACGCAATGATTCGCTTCAGTGAAATTATTGGCGCATTGGCATCAGCTTATCAAGTCACTGGTGATGAGAAATATGTAAAACAAGCTTTAGTACACCTAAAGGCGTGGTTCATTAATCAAGAAACCTTAATGAACCCAAACCTGACCTATGCACAAGCAATTAAAGGTTTGTACACCGGCAGAAGTATAGGCATTATCGATACCATCCACTTAATGGAAGTCGCACAGGGAATCATGGTTATGGAGAAGGCTAAGTCTTTCGATAAGTCTAATTTGACGACTATCAAAAAATGGTTTACCGACTACATCCTTTGGTTAACTACCAGCAAGAATGGCAATGCCGAAAAGAATGCAAAGAACAATCATGGTACTACTTGGGCTATGCAGGTAGCCTCCTTTGCTAAATTAGTGAACGACCAACCCATGTTAGATTCATTGCGAATACGCTATAAAAATGTATTCTTACCTAAGCAAATGGCTGTGGACGGAAGTTTTCCATTAGAGTTAGCACGTACCAAGCCTTATGGTTACTCTATTTTTAATTTAGATGCAATGGTGATGCTTTGCCAAATCTTATCTACAAAAAAAGATAACTTATGGACTTACCAGACGACTGAAGGAAAGTCGATTAAAAAGGGCGTAGAATACCTATGCCCGTACATTGCCGACAAATCTAAATGGCCTCTAAAAGCAGACATCATGTTTTGGGAGAACTGGCCTGTGGCGCAACCTTTTCTGCTGTTTAGCGCAAATTACTTTGGTAAGCAAGCATGGTTTAACACTTGGAAAAGCCTAGATTTAAAACCAGCTAACGAAGAAGTCGTTAGGAATTTACCGATTAGACATCCATTAATCTGGCTATCAAATGAGAATTAAAGCTTTTTCACTGGTCTATAGTCTGCTTTTTATAGCTTATTCGACGGTATCAGCGCAGGTATGGCAATCCAATTTGATGAAGCTTTCTAATAGTAGGCTAACTTATTTGCCTGATGGGAAAGGAAATATCATCCCTGACTTTAGCGCAGTGGGTTATCATCAAGGTAATAAAGCTATCCCAGAAGTTAAGGTTGTAAAAGAGTTGTCACCGAGAGGTGTAAACGACCAACAGCAAATTCAAGATGCCATTAATGAACTGGCTAAAATGCCTATAAATAAAGATGGTATACGAGGAGCGATCTTACTCAAAAAAGGTACTTATGAAATTCCGGGAAGTATCAATATCACCGCTAATGGCATTATATTAAGGGGCGAAGGCTTAGCAACTAAATTGGTAGCTATTGGAGTAGGGCAACGTAAATTAATCAGCGTAAATGGAGATGGCAGCCCTAAGGAAGTACCGCAAACTAGGGTTCAGATTATAGATGCTTATGTGCCAGTCGGTGCAAAATCGTTCAGCGTAGCTAATGCAGGTAGCTTTAAGGTTGGAGAAGAGATCATGCTTTATCGTCCAGGTACCATAAAGTGGATTCAGGACTTAAAAATGGACCAAATTGAAGCTCGTGTGGGAACTGTACAATGGAAAGCCGAGGATTACGGGTTAGTTTTTGAGCGGAAAATTACTGCAATTCAGGGTAATCGACTATTTATTGATAACCCTGTAGTAATGGCTATGGAGACGCAATATGGCGGCGGAGAAATCTACAAATACACTTTCGATGGTAGAATTAGCGAAATAGGGATTGAGAACATGTTGCTGGAGTCTGCTTATCAAAGCGATACTGATGAAAACCATGGCTGGGATGCGGTGTGGATGAATAGGGTAGAAAATGCTTGGGTAAGTAACGTAACTAGTAAATACTTTGGTTATTCATGTGTCAATCTCGCTGGTAACAGCAAACAAGTAACGGTAAAAAATTGCACATCATTAGCGCCAAAATCTAAAATTGAAGGTGGTAGAAGGTATTCATTCAATAACGATGGACAACTGAATTTAGTAAGAGATTGTTCGGCAGACGAAGGGCGCCACGATTATGTAACGGGAGCTAAAGTGTCTGGACCTAATGTTTTTTACAATTGTAAATCGACTAACGCAAAGGCTGATATCGGGCCACACCACCGTTGGGCCACAGGTACACTTTATGATAACATTATTACCGATGGGGATATCAATGTACAAGACCGAGGAAATTGGGGGACGGGACATGGCTGGGCTGGTGTAACGCAAGTACTTTGGAATTGTGAAGCCAGAAAAGTGACACTTCAAAACCCTTATGTAAGTGGAACTAATTATGCTATCGGTGTCAAAGCCGAAAAAAGTGAAGGTAGATTGAAAGGTCGCCCAGATGGCATATGGGAAGGTTTAAATAAAAAGGAAATAGTTGTGCCGTCGTTGTATATAAAGCAACTGGCAGATAGAAGAAAATAGAAAGAATATTAGCTTGATAGATTGCTTCGCAAAGCTCGTAATGACGCTATATTTTCCATCGTTGCGCGGAGAAAAGACAAAGCAATCTATTAAACAACTGGAATAATTAATAATTGAACGAAAAATTAAACGAAATAGTAAACGTATGAAATTAAAAATCACAGCAGCGCTCGTACTTGCAACAATTGGTGTACAAGCACAGAAAATAGACGTGGCTAAAGCTTTTAAAACGGCTACGCAACAAACAGATGTGCTCGTGAAAAATGTAGATTCGGCTAGAAAAGTAAAACCTAATTTAGTTTCGCCGCGTACGGTAGAAAATGGTCAATTTAAAATGGTAGTTTCTAGAGATTGGACGAGCGGATTTTTTTCAGGCGAACTTTGGTATTTCTATGAATACACTAAAGATAAAAAATGGCTAGACCTTGCCAGAAAATATACCGAGGATATCAAAAAGGAACAATTCAACAAAGGCACGCATGATTTAGGTTTTATGATTTATTGCCCTTTTGGCAACGGCTACCGTGTAACGAAAGACACTGCTTATAAATCGGTAATTATTCAAGCTGCTAAATCACTTTCTACCCGTTTTAATCCAAAAGTAGGTGTCATCCGTTCTTGGGATCATAGCGGTACCAAATGGGATTATCCAGTAATTATCGATAATATGATGAATTTAGAGCTGTTATTTGAAGCTACTCAGCTAACTGGCGACTCGTCTTTTTACAAGATAGCGATCTCTCATGCAGACCACACTATTAAAAACCACTACCGACCAGACTTTAGTTCCTATCACGTGGTAGATTATGACGTGAACAAAGGCGGAGTGATCAAGAAAACAACTGCACAGGGTTACGCAGATGAGTCTTCGTGGGCTAGAGGGCAAGCTTGGGGTTTATATGGCTTTACTTTAATGTACCGTTACACTAAAAATCCGAAGTATCTAGCCCAAGCGGATGGCATTGCAAAATATATTCTTAATAATAAAAGCACGCCAACAGATGGCATTCCTTACTGGGATTACAATGATCCGAAAATTCCTAATGTTTCAAGAGATGCATCGGCGGCGGCAATTACCTCGTCGGCACTGTATGAATTAGCTAAATATAGTAAAAATGCAAAAACGTATAAAGCAGGCGCTGATAAAATTTTGCATTCTTTGAGTACAGCTTACATTAGTAAAATTGGCGACAACTATGGTTTTATTTTGGAGCATAGTACTGGGCACCTCCCAAACAACTCTGAAATTGATGTGCCTATCAACTATGCAGATTATTACTACATCGAAGCATTGCGTAGGTATCAAGGTAAGTTCAATTTTTAATCTTTATCAATTCATATTTAGCGGGGTGATCTAGAATATTAGGTCGCCCTTTTTTTTTATAATAATCTAGTAAAAATGATGATAAAAATGGGGCTATGTAATTTGTCATTTAACGCATTGACATTGTTATTGATTGTTTGAGGTATTGAATTGTTTGCTAAAGTGTCAATCCAATGTACTATCTAGCATTCGTTTTCGCTTAGCGCTGTATTAAACCTTAAATTTGGATATACAATGGAGGAAGTCATGTTTAAGGATAAAGTTGCTGATGCGTATAAACAGATACAGGATAGTATTTGTAGTGGTTTGGAAATTGCAGACGGAAAGGCTGTTTTTGAAGAAGAATTATGGGAGCGTGAAGGCGGCGGCGGCGGTAGGACCAGAGTTTTGCAGCATGGTAACGTAATTGAAAAAGGCGGGGTGAATTTCTCTGCGGTATACGGAAAATTGCCAGAAGCGGTTAAAAGATCTTTTAAAGTAGAAAATGACGAGTTTTTTGCAACGGGTGTGTCAATTGTTTTACACCCCGAAAACCCTTTCGTGCCGATTATTCACATGAATATCCGCTATTTCGAGATGGATGAGCAAACTCGCTGGTTTGGTGGGGGAATCGATTTAACACCTCACTATGTGATTCCAACTGATGCTAGGTTTTTTCATTATCACTTAAAACAAGCTTGCGATCAATTTAAAGCTGAATTTTATCCTCGCTTTAAGGCTTTGGCTGACGATTATTTTTTCATCAAACATCGCAATGAGACCAGGGGAGTAGGCGGTATTTTCTACGATCGTTTAAAGCCGGAAAATACAGGGTTGAGCTACGAGCAAATATTAGATTTTTCTTTAGCGGTAGGTAATACTTTCTTGCCTGTTTATACAGAGTTGATTGATAGAAATAGGGATAAGCAGTATACCGATTTGCATAAGGAATGGCAATATTTACGCCGTAGCCGATATGCGGAGTTTAACTTGGTTTACGATTCGGGAACTAAATTCGGTTTGGAAACTAACGGACGTATAGAAAGTATCTTAATGAGTTTACCACCCACTACCAAATGGAATTACAATGCCCAAGCACAGCCTAATACAGAAGAAGAGCTAACTACCAATTTACTTAAAAAGGGTGTAGATTGGGTTTAACAAAATATGCAAATAAAAAAATGGAGCTTAAATTTTAAGCTCCATTTTTTGTTTATTCTGCCCTTTTAAGGCCAAATTTTTCTATTTTACTGTACAAATGACTTCGTTGAATATCAATGTCATCTGCAGTTTTGGAAACGTTCCAGTTGTTCTTTTCTAATTTGAATTTAATATATTCTTTTTCGGCAAAATCTTTATATTCTTGGAAGTTGCTAAATCCATCATAATTAAGGCTGCTTCCACTTTGGCCGCTGTTACCGCTATGAGATATTGCACCGACGTTAGTACCACCACTTGGATTTGCAAAAGCAACTACATCTTGCTCAGTAATGATTTTATCACTTAGGATGATTAATCGCTCAATCATGTTGCGCAGTTCACGGACGTTACCTGTCCAAGGTAATCTTTTTAAAGCTTCCATAGCGCCATCGGTAATTTTCTTGGTAGGCATGCCGTATTCACCACAAATCTCTTCTAAGAAACTTTGCGCAATTACTGGGATGTCATCTGTACGTTCTGTTAGATGTGGCACATGAATATTGATCACGTTCAGACGGTGGTATAAGTCCATTCTGAAGTTTCCTTCTTCAATCTCCTTTAGAAGATCTTTATTGGTTGCAGCAACGATTCTCACATTTACATCAATTTCTTTTTCGCCGCCAACACGAGTTATTTTATGTTCTTGTAAAGCACGTAATACTTTTGCTTGTGCCGACATGCTCATGTCACCAATTTCGTCTAGAAACAATGTGCCGCCGTTAGCTAATTCAAATTTTCCTAGACGTTGTTTTACTGCTGAGGTAAATGAACCCTTTTCATGTCCAAATAATTCACTTTCTATTAATTCTGAGGGGATGGCTGCACAATTTACCTCGATTAATTGGCCGTCAGCACGGTTGGATTTTTCGTGAAGCCAACGTGCAACCAGTTCTTTACCGCTACCGTTAGCTCCAGTGATCAGTACTCTTGCTTCAGTAGGCGCAACGCGTTCTATCGTTTCTTTAATTTTTCCAATGGTATCGGAATTACCTAAAATGTCACGTGTTTTGCTGACCTTTCTTTTTAATACTTTGGTTTCGGTAACTAATGAGCCACGATCTAAACCATTACGTACGGTAATTAATAAACGATTTAAATCAGGTGGTTTAGAAATAAAATCGAAGGCTCCTTTTTTACTAGCCTCAACTGCTGTTTCTACGGTTCCGTGGCCAGAAATCATAATGAATGGGAGGTCTGGTTTGATACCAAGTGCTGTTTCCAACACTTCCATGCCATCCATTTTGTTCATTTTAATGTCGCAAAGAACCAAATTGTAATCGTTCTTTTTGATCATTTCCAATCCATCAATGCCGTTGTCTACGTCATCAACTTCATAATTTTCATATTCCAGTATTTCTCTAAGCGTACTTCGTATCGCTCTTTCATCATCAATAATTAGCAGTTTTGCCATTTCGTAGGTGTTAACTATTTTATAGTGCGAATATATTATTTTTTATGAAATGTATAGTTTTTTGTACAATCAGTTTTTATAACCATGTTATTTGAAAGTTGTTTGTAGGGATTTGATTTTTTTAGTCCCATATTTAATGTAAGTGACTTTTGTTAAATGTTGTTAATCTTTTTTTTTCAAATTATTTTATTCATTCTTTAGTGGAATGAGAAATCTTTTAACGTTACTATTTATTCAGCTCCTTGGTTTAATTACATCTACGGCTTTTTGTCAAGTGCTGATTGTAGGTGAGATTAAAGATCAAAAAAAAGAACCTTTGCCATATGCTAATATTGGAATAAAGGGAGGGAAGCTAGGTGCGGTAAGTACTTTGGATGGAAAGTTTAGTATTTCTATTCCCGATTCATTACGAAATGATACACTTACTTTCAGAAGTATAGGTTTTAAAGATAAAAGCTATGTCATCAATACGCTTTTAAACAAAAAAGATCTTGAAGTTATATTGGAAGATAAAGTTACTTCACTTGCGGAAGTAAGGATTACTAATACGAAGTTAAAGCAGTACAAACTGGGTATTACAGGTAGGACACCTATGATCTCTATTCCGGGTAGGAGTTATCAAAAGAATGATGTTTTAGAACAAGCTAGGATTTTACATCTTAAAAAGCCTGCAAAAATAATTAATGCTAATATTTTTCTCCTTTCGCAATCAAAAAAGGAAGTAAGCGTACGACTTAACTTTTACGCCGTAGAAAATGGAATGCCAGGTAAAAGATTAGTGGAGAAAAGTATAATTAGAAAATCAATCTTAGATAAAGGCTGGTTTCGGATTGATTTAAAAGATGAGGATATTTTTCTGGACGAAGATTTCGTAGTCTCTTTTGAATTTTTACCAAGTACACAGCAAGCAATTTTTTTTGCTGCTAAAATTGGTGCTGCTGATAGTTTTTTAAGAAGCAGCAGCTTAGGTGTTTGGAGGAAAAATGCTGTGGGTGGTTGTAGTATTTTTGTTACTGCTGAAAGGTGACCTTATCAATCTTCATTTGTGATATGTCTATTGATAAAGTTGGTGCAGTGCCTGCTCTTCGAGATTTGCAATCGCGAAGCATTATCATAGGATTTTTAATCCGAACCTTAATGGGGTTAAAAATAATTTCAAATCCTAGAATAAGACCTGAATAATCTTACTATTCGTTAGATTTCTCACATTCGTTTGAAATGACGGAGGACTTAGACCTTTAACTTCGTCAATCTTTATTTGCGATATAGTAATAAGATTGACCATTTTGTTCGGTACCTCTGTTAACTAAACCTGATAGGAGTTTAAATACTTTTCGAGTATTGTTTTAAACTTCGTAGTTTTTAAAACCTACGAAGTTTGTTTTGTGCTGTACTGGTGGCAAAAGATTTTAACGGATAGCAGGGTTACAGTACCCAAGAACACATACCTTTGTTTTTCAAAAAAGAATAATTAACAATTCAGCAGTTCAAATAGTTACCAATAAAAACAATTTGACAATTAATCAATTCAACAGTTTTCCAAATCAGAAAATTAGCTTATCTTTGCAGCCAATTAATTAATTTTAACTTTAATATTATTCAAGAATGTATTTAAGTACAGAAAAGAAAGCCGAAATTTTCAAAGAACACGGCGAAGTAGCAACCAACACTGGTTCTGCTGAAGGTCAAGTGGCATTGTTTACTTACCGTATTGCACACTTAACAGAGCACTTGAAAAAAAATCGTAAAGATTTTTCTACGCAGTTAGCTCTACAAAAATTAGTGGGTAAACGTCGTGGCATTTTAGCTTATCTTCACAAAAAAGATATTAACCGTTACCGTGCTATCATCAAAGCTTTATCGCTTAGAGATATCATTAAATCGGTGTAATGTTATAAAAGCCATCGCCAATAGGCAGATGGCTTTTTTGGTTTTAATACTCGAAACAATAAATATAAACTCGGTCTGTTCGAAAGAGGAAAAACAGATCACAACAATTTGTAAATGAATGTAATAAAAAAATCGTTCGATTTGGGCGATGGAAGAATTGTAGAAATTGAAACAGGTAAATTAGCGAAACAAGCTGATGGTTCTGTAGTAGTTAAAATGGGAGATACGATGTTGTTAGCAACTGTAGTGTCAACTGTAGGTGCTAAACCAGGTACCGATTTCTTACCTTTATCGGTAGATTATCAAGAAAAATATGCGGCAGCTGGTCGTATTCCAGGAGGTTTTTTACGCCGTGAAGCTAGATTATCTGATTACGAGGTTTTAATCTCTCGTTTGGTAGATAGAGCTTTGCGTCCACAATTCCCTTCAGATTATCACTCTGATACGCAGGTGATGATTTCATTAATTTCTGCTGATAAAAATATCATGCCAGACTGCTTAGCTGGTTTAGCGGCATCGGCAGCATTGTCAGTTTCTGATATTCCTTTCAACGGTCCAATATCTGAAGTGCGTGTAGCAAAAATTGATGGTCAGTTAGTAATTAACCCTTATGCTAGCGATTTGGAGCGTGCAACTTTAGAATTTATGGTAGCTGGTTCGGCTAACGATATTTGTATGGTTGAGGGAGAGTGCGACGAGATCCAAGAAGATGAAATGGTTGAAGCGTTGAAATTTGCTCATGCGGCAATTAAAGTTCAATGCGCTGTTCAAGTTGAATTAACTGAAGCTACTGGCAAGACTGTGAAACGTGAGTATAATCACGAAGATCACGATGATGATTTGAAAGCTAAAGTTTACGCAGATACTTACGATAAAGTTTATGCTTTAGCGAAATCTGGTTCTAATAAAGACGAGCGTAAAGCTGGTTTTACCGCTATCATTAACGAGTTTTTTGAAGCTATGCCAGAAGATACCGAAGACTTAACTAAGGCAATGGCTAAGCATTATTACCATGATGTGCAGTATGATGCAATTAGAAATCTATTATTAGATGAAGGTATTCGTCTAGATGGTCGTAAGACTACAGAAATTCGTCCAATTTGGAGTGAAGTAGGTTATTTGCCTGCGGCTCACGGTTCGGCGGTATTTACACGTGGCGAAACACAATCTTTAACATCTGTTACTTTAGGTAGCAAAGATGATGAGCAAATGATTGATGGAGCTTTTATCAATGGTTATAACAAATTCTTATTGCATTATAACTTCCCTGGTTTCTCAACTGGTGAGGTTAGACCAAACAGAGGCGCTGGTCGTCGTGAAATTGGTCACGGTGCTTTAGCGCAACGTTCGTTGAAAAAAGTATTACCAGAAGGTGAAGCTAATCCATATACAATTCGTATTGTATCTGATATTTTAGAGTCTAACGGTTCTTCATCAATGGCTACAGTTTGTGCTGGTACATTAGCATTAATGGATGCAGGTATCAAAATTAAATCTCCGGTATCAGGTATCGCAATGGGTTTAATTACTGATGAGAAAACTGGTAAATATCAAATCCTTTCAGATATTTTAGGAGATGAAGATCACTTAGGAGACATGGACTTTAAGGTAACTGGTACTGAAAAAGGTATCGTTGCTTGTCAAATGGATTTAAAAATCAACGGTTTGTCTTACGAAGTTTTAACTAAAGCTTTGCTGCAAGCTAAAGAGGGTCGTTTACACATCTTAAATGAGATGAAGAAAACGATTTCTGCTCCAGCTGAAGATTACAAACCACATGCTCCACGTATCGTATCGTTAAGTATCGATAAGGAATTTATCGGTGCTGTAATCGGCCCAGGTGGTAAAATTATCCAAGAAATGCAACGCGAAACTGGCGCATCTATCTCTATCGAAGAGGTAGGTAACAAAGGTATTGTGGAAATTTTCGCTGATAATAAAGCGGCAATTGATGCTGCTGTTTCACGTATCAACGCGATCGCTGCTAAGCCAGAAATTGGTGCTATTTACCAAGGTAAAGTAAAATCTATTATGCCATTTGGTGCATTTGTAGAAGTAATGCCAGGTAAAGATGGTTTATTGCATATTTCAGAAATTTCATGGGCTCGTTTAGAAACTATGGATGGTGTTTTGAAAGAAGGTGATAAAATCGAGGTTAAATTGTTAGATATCGACAAGCAAGGTAAGATGAAACTTTCTCGTAAGGTTTTATTGCCTAAACCAGAGAAACCAGCTGCGCCTCAAGCATAGTTAAAATAAGTTGTCATCCTGAGCTTGTCGAAGGATAATAGATATGCCCTTTCAGTTTTACTGGAAGGGTATTTTTTGTTGGTTGATTTTCGGAGTTCTTTTGTAACTTGCAGTGATTGTTTCAATTTCGCTAGTGACATAAAAATTACGTCATTGCGAGAGGCACGAAGAAGCAATCTCATATGTAATTGTATAAAAGATTGTTTCCGTGCCTCGCAATGAAGAGAATACTAACCATGAAACACCTAATTGCTCCGTCTATACTTTCGGCAGATTTTGCTAACCTGCAACACGACTTAGAAATGATCAATAATAGTGAAGCTGATTGGTTTCATGTTGATGTAATGGACGGCGTTTTTGTGCCAAATATTTCTTTCGGGTTTCCAGTGATTACTGCCGCAAAAAAATATGCGAAAAAACCGTTTGACGTCCATTTGATGATCGTAGATCCAGATAGGTATATTGCTGATTTTGCCAAAGCTGGGGCTGATGTGATTACAGTTCACTATGAGGCTTGTACACATCTACATCGTACGATCCAACTGATCAAATCTGTAGGATGCAAAGCTGGAGTGGCTTTAAACCCTCACACACATGTTTCTTTTTTAAAAGATGTGCTCCAAGATATTGATCTAGTTTTAGTGATGTCTGTAAATCCAGGTTTTGGCGGACAAGCATTTATTCCTCAGACGCTAAATAAGCTAAAAGAGTTAAGACAGATGGCGTTACAGGTTAATCCGAACTTATATATAGAAGTGGATGGCGGAGTAGGCATCCATAACGTGGCCTCACTTGTGGAGGCCGGTGCAAATGTTTTGGTTGCGGGTAACGCTGTTTTCGGAGCTTCAAACCCTACACAGATGATAGCCGATTTGAAGAATATTCAAATCAATGCAGAGTACATCTAAGCCTGATGACTAAAAAAACGCTTTTTCTTTTTTTTATTCTTATTTCTTCGGTTTCACTAAAAGCACAGCAATTAGTAGTTAACGTAACTGGAATTGTTTATGATGAAAACAATAAGCCCTTACCAGAAGTAACCGTTTCCTTAGTTGGTTTGGCAGCTACAACCGTTACGGATGAAAAAGGAAAATTTACCATTCAATCGCGTTTGTCTAATTTTAGTTTAAGATTTAAGCTGGCCGGTTTTCAAGTTGAGACTGTTAGATTCAGCGAAAAGAGAGGTGCTAATGTTTACAGAGATATTGCGCTAAAACTCGACGTAAAAGAGTTGAAAACCATTAAAGTGATCAGTAAGCATGATCAGCTAAAAAATGCTCAAGCTGTTAATCTAATTGATTTGTCAAATTTACCGACGGTTTCGATGAATTTTGAAACTATCGTGAAAACGCTGCCTGGCGTATCTACTAATAATGAGTTAAGCTCGCAGTACAGTGTTCGTGGTGGTAATTTCGACGAAAATTTAGTGTATGTGAATGACATTGAAATTAACAGGCCGATTTTAATTAGAAATGGGCAGCAAGAAGGCTTGAGTTTTATTAACCCAGATTTTGTCAGTAGTGCTCGTTTTTCTGCTGGTGGTTTTAACGCAAGGTACAACGATAAGTTGTCGTCTGTTTTAGATGTAAGGTATAACAAGCCAGATAGTAACGAATATATGCTTAGCGCTGGTTTAATGGGGATGTCGGCCACCGCAAAAATGGTATTTAAAAACAGCCATTTATTACTCGGAATTAGGAGAAAGGACAATAGAAGTGTATTGGCTACGCAAGATGTTAAAGGAAGTTATAGACCAAATTTCAACGATTTTCAAACACTTTATCAATATGATTTTACTTCGAAATTTAGTATTAACACTTTGCTAAACTTCAACTCCGGAAGTTTTAAGCTGATACCGGAAAGTAGGGAAACTCAGTTTGGTACTATCAACACACCAATACGTTTAAAAGTAGATTACGAAGGCCAAGAAATAGATGAGTATTATACTTATGGGGGTGCTGTAACCGGATTGTTTACGCCGAGCAAAGATGTCTCCATCAAATGGATCAATAGTTATTTTGAAATTGTAGAGCGTGAAAGGTTTGATATTGAAGGTGATTATATCTTCGAAGAGGTGGATAATAACTATGGAGATGGCAGTTTTGGAACGATTAAAAAGAATAGAGGCTTAGGGAGTTACTACAGTTATGGCCGTAATAGTTTAAATTCTTCAATAGTAAGTACGGAACTTAAGCTAGAGCATCGTGTAGGAAAGCATGATTTTAACTACGGCGCAAGATTTGAACAGACGAAATACTCAGATCAGTTAAATGAATATAACTACATAGATTCAGCTGGATATATCTTGCCATCTCATACTAATTCTTTTACTTTTAAAAATGCTGTTTTCTCGAAGCACAACTTGAAAATAAATTCTATTTCTGCTTATTTACAAGATAGTTATGCTATATCTAGTAGAACAGATTTACAGCTCGGTGCTCGTATTAGCTATAATGACCTTAGCGGTGAAATTTTGGTAAGCCCTAGATGGTTAATGTTATATAGGCCTAGGGAGCATAAACTTTTAAGATTTAACGCTGGCATTTATCGTCAAGCGCCAAGTTACAGGAGTATTAGAGATGAAGATGGATCGCTATATTTCAGCCAAAAATCACAACGTTCGTATAATGTTTCTGCTGGATATGATGTTTCTTTTGTGGGGTTAGGTACCAGATTGAAGTTTACTTCGGAGCTGTATTATAAATTCGCAGATAGGATGATTCCTTATGTTGTTGATAATGTAAGAATTAGATACTTGGCAAATCAGCTAGCGAAAGGACACACTTATGGTGCAGATTTTTCTTTAAGCGGAGAGGTGGTTAAAAACTTGATGTCGTTTTTTAGAATTTCTTTTATGAATGCTAACCAAGATGTAATTGGTGATAGTTATTTGAAGCGAGATGCTGATGGAAAAATGCAGACCATTTACCCAGGCTATTTGAGAAGGCCAACTGACCAACGTGTGAATTTTTCCGCATTTTTTCAAGATCGGTTGTTTAACAGCCCAACTTATAAAGTACACTTGAATTTATTATATGGTTCTAGATTGCCAATTGGTTCTCCGCAAATAGAAACTTATACAGATGATTTTAGTATTCCGGCTTACCGACGCGTAGATATTGGTTTTTCTAACGATTTTCTTGATACGCAGGCCAAGAAAAAACTGCAGTTTTTGAGTAAATCTTTTAGCTCGGTTGTAGCTTATGTAGAGGTTTTTAACTTGCTAGATATCAATAATACGGTGTCTTATCTGTGGCTAAAAGATGTGAGCAACGTAAGCTACGCCATTCCTAATTATTTAACTGGCAGACAGCTGAATTTTAAGCTTATTTTTAAGCTGAAAAACAAATAGATGTTAAATAGTTTTTTCTTTTTGCTGAAAAGCACTGTTCGTCTCGTTTTTTAATGGCAGTCCCACTATCCGCTTTACTTACCTCATACTTCAGCTGCGTGTTCGCTGCTATTTGGTTTGAAATGCAAGTGCTGTGCATAGGTGTTAACTAAACCCAGTTGGAGCGGACAAGTAGTGGCGACGCCTATGTTTAGTCTCGGGGTATAGCGGAAAACGGGACTAGCGTAACCTATGGAATTATATCTTTGCTTTTCAAAAAAAAAGACAACGAATTTCATCTTGTTATTTGTTTCTATAAGTTAATTTTCAATCGTAATGTGTTAATATACTACAGCTTCGGTTTTTCCTTTTTCTTAAATGTTTGTCATGTTAGTTATTTAGTTGATAAAAAAGCCGAATAATTAATGTCAAAGTGTTAATTTTACATCAATCAAAAAAGATAAAAATGAGACATAATTTTGGAGCTGGTCCATGTATTCTACCGCAAGAAGTTTTTAAGCAAGCTTCTGCTGCTGTATTAGATTTTAAAGACGGATTATCAATTTTAGAAATCTCCCATCGCTCACCTGAATTTGATGGTGTAGTAGAGGAAACCGTAAAATTGGTAAAAGAACTTTTAAATGTACCTTCCGGATATTCCGTACTATTATTACAAGGAGGAGCGAGCCTGCAGTTTTCTATGGTTCCTATGAACTTATTGCCAGAAGGTGGAACTGCTGCATATTTAGACTCGGGCGTTTGGGCTACCAAGGCACTTAAAGAAGTTAAGTTTTTCGGTAAAGCTAACGTGGTGGCTTCTTCTAAAGATGCTAATTACACTTTCATTCCTAAAGATTACGTAATTCCAGAGGATAGTGCTTATTTCCACTATACTTCGAACAATACAATTTACGGTACCGAGCTATTCGAATTGCCTGTAACTAAAGTGCCTGTGGTTTGCGATATGTCATCAGATATTATGAGCCGCGAAATTGATGTAGCTAAATATGATTTGATTTATGCTGGTGCGCAGAAAAATATTGGACCTGCTGGTTTAACCATTGTAATTATCAAGGATGAAATATTAGGTAAAACTGGAAGAGATATTCCTTCGATGTTAGACTATAAATCGCATATCGATGGTGGTTCTATGTACAACACCCCTCCAGTGTTTTCTATCTACACCGCAATGTTAAACCTAAGATGGTTAAAATCTAAAGGTGGCGTTGCAGAGATGGAAAAAGAAAACATCGCAAAAGCAAGAGCTTTATATGCAGAGATTGACAGAAATCCACTTTTTAAAGGTGCTTGTGCTGTAGAAGATCGTTCTCGTATGAATGTTTGTTTTGTAATGGAAAATCCAGAACTGGAGAAACCTTTTGCAAAATATGCTGATGAAAATGGTTTTGAAGGTTTAAAAGGACATAGAAGTGTAGGCGGTTTTAGGGCATCAATGTACAATGCACTGCCAATTACTAGCGTACATGCGCTAATAGATTTAATGCAAAGTTTCGAAGAAAAATATAATAAATAAGAAATGGCTAGAATACTTGCCAATGATGGCATAGATCCGATAGGAAAAAAATTATTAGAAGATGCTGGACATACTGTTGAAACGCAAACAGTGCCTCAAGATCAATTAGTAGAAGCGTTACAAAACTATGATGGTTTAACTGTAAGAAGCGCTACTAAAGTTAGAAAAGAATTGATCGACGCTTGCCCTAACCTTAGTTTAATAGGTAGGGGTGGTGTTGGTATGGATAATATCGATGTTGATTACGCAAGATCTAAAGGTATTGCCGTAGTAAACACGCCTGCTGCTTCCTCTTTATCTGTTGCAGAGTTGGTATTTTCTCACTTATTTACCGGTGTGCGTTTCTTGCAGGATGCTAACCGCAAAATGCCTGTAGAAGGTGGTTCTAAATTTAATGACCTTAAAAAAGCTTATGCAAAAGGTATTGAGTTAAGAGGTAAAACTATTGGTATTATTGGTTTTGGTAGAATTGGTAGGGAAACTGCTGCGGTAGCTTTAGGGTTAGGGATGAATGTATTGGCTTACGATTTATTCCCTTTCAGCGGTAACATTACTTTGAACTTAACTTTAGGGATTAAGGTTGAAATTCCAGTAACCACTGTTTCCTTGGAAGAAGTAATTGCCAAAAGTGATTTCATTTCTTTACATACACCATTTGCTGATCAACCAATTTTAGGTGCTGCCGAGTTCGCTGCGATGAAGCAAGGTGTTGGTGTGGTCAACTGTTCTCGTGGCGGAACAATTGATGAGCAAGCTTTAATTGAAGCACTAAACTCTGGGAAAGTTTCTTTCGCAGGTTTAGATGTATTTGATAATGAACCAACTCCAGCTGCTGCACTTTTAGCACATCCAAAAATTTCTTTAACTCCGCACATTGGCGCTTCTACTAATGAAGCTCAAGAGCGTATTGGTACTGAATTAGCTAATTTGATCATTGATCATTTCAAGAAAGCATAATGTTTAATGCTGAAAGCTTAAAGTTTGGTTTGTAGATCTGACCAAGCTTTAAGCTTTCTTTCTTCTTCAGCTTATTTCATAGAGTTTGTCAACGCCCAATACCTAAAGCCTAAAATTCCTTTTTGAAACATACTTAATTTCATGGGATCTTTTTTATATAAAGACGGCATCACCAAGCTATTGAATTTCACTAAGGCTTTAAAAAATACTTTTTTCATGTTATAATACTTTTATTCCACTCTGTGGTTCCTTGGACCTAATTATTTTATTTTTTCGGTAGATAATGAAAATGCATATTGCTGTAGAAATAACAAATAATACCAGTAAAAGTTGTAAATAGTCTGAGCTTTTGCCAGTCTTCTGATTGTAAGCCAGTAGTTCCTCATTTTTTACCTGCAAGTCTCTGATTGTTTTTTTATAACTATCTATTCGCATTTGGCTATGGTCTACGTTGGATTTAACTTGCTGAAATTGCAAATCTTTATAATCTAACAAAACTTTCAGCTCAGTAAAGATATTGTTGTCATGGAGTACAACTTGTCTTAAGATTTCGTTCGAGTTTTTGATATCTCGTTTGGTTTGAAAACCAAAGATACCAGTCCTAGCGTTTAAACTTTCTTCGTACTGACCAAAGCGAGAACTTCGCTCTGCCAACATGGTATTGATTTTATTGCGCTGTAGGTTGTATGCTGTAGTATCTTGCGCAAAAGTTACTTGAATTAAATTTGCTATGAAGAGTGCAAATAAAATGGCTTTTCTAATCATTTTTTTATGTTTGATGATGATCTAGCAAAGTTTGTGCCTTTGTATACGCTGTTCGTTATTCAAATTTTATTTTGGGATCTTAGTGAGGATTAGGATTAAGGATGAAACTCAACCCGTACAATATCATTCAAGTGCAAACCTAATAAGCCGCTCGCTTTACCTTTGTTAATGGCGATCTCTAAATGATTGCTGATGCCAAATAAACAAAGTTTTTCACCTTCTGGAACTTCGTTGTAATGCCAACTTAGTTGTGTAATGGTTTCACTCTTTCTGAAGTATAAGCTGAAATCTCGGTTGCGCTGCACCTTAGTGAAAAGATCTTTGGTGATATTGGTAATGACATTGCAAAATGTGTCGATAAAAATTACACTGCCTCTAATGATATCTCTTTCTATCACTGGATGTAGTAGCATTCGTTGTTCAATATCATCGGCGTGAATGCCAATTTCTTTAAGTTTTCCGCCTTTGGTTAAATGTACTGCTGCTTTTACCAAAATGTCCACCAGTGGAAAGTGTAGGAATTTTAAGTCCTGCATGATGTTGAGTTCCACTAGCTCATCAGGTTTATCTTCGAACAGCAAAGAGAAAATTCCGTTATCGGCTCCAACAAAATAATGGTCTTTGTAACGCAGCGCGATGTACTTAGTATTTTCATTAAATACCGAATCTATACCAATTAAATGAACTGTATTTTTAGGGAAGTAGGTGTAAGCATTTTTGAGAACAAAAGCAGCGTACGAAATATTAAAGGCTGGCACTTCGTGGGTGATGTCTACCATATTAACGGTTGGGTGGATGCTCAGGATACTGCCCTTTAAAGCAGCCTGATAGAAATCCTTCGAGCCCAAATCTGTCGTTAATGTAATGATCCCCATTAAATATTAAATATTTATTCTTATTCTTGTGTATAGGCAAATAGCCTACAAATATTCAAATTTAAATCGAATTAAACAGGGCGTAGTACTAAAAAAACAATATTTTGAACGAAATAAAACTAATTATAGAGACTAGCGACCAAATTCAATTTTGGGGCGCCAATAACGAGCACTACGAGCAGATTAAAGCTGCGTTCCCCAGACTTAAAATTGTGGCAAGAGGTAATGAGGTGAAGGCTTTAGGAGATGAGGCTGAGCTGAAGAACTTTGAGAAAAAAATCGAAGCCTTAGTAGCGCATTTAGATCAGTTTAGGACGTTAACTAATAATGATGTTGACTCCATCCTAGGGGCTAAAAAATCAAGCGAGCCAAAACTCGAAGCCGCAACAGCCGCACCATTGGGCAGCGGTGAAGTAATCGTGTATGGAAATCATGGCTTGATGATTAAAGCACGTACGGCAAACCAGCGTAAGATGGTGGATAGTATCAATAAAAACGATATTCTATTTGCCATAGGACCAGCGGGTACCGGTAAAACCTATACTGCGGTAGCACTAGCGGTTAGGGCATTGAAGAACAAAGAAATTAAGCGTATTATTTTAACTCGACCTGCGGTAGAAGCGGGAGAGAGCTTAGGCTTCTTACCGGGTGATCTTAAGGAGAAGGTAGATCCCTATTTACGTCCGTTATACGACGCTTTGGAAGATATGATCCCACCTGACAAGTTAAAGCTCTACTTAGAAAATAGGACGATTGAAGTTGCACCATTAGCTTTTATGCGTGGTCGTACTTTAGACAATTGTTTCGTGATTTTAGATGAGGCACAAAACTCTACCGATTTGCAATTGAAGATGTTCTTGACACGTATGGGGCCAACAGCTAAGTTTATTGTAACTGGCGATATCACTCAAATAGATTTACCTAAAAAGGCGCAGTCTGGTTTGCACAATGCACTTCGTATTTTAACAGATATTAAAGGTATCGATGTTATTTATCTAACTGGAGAGGATGTGGTGCGCCATAAACTAGTAAAGGCAATATTGAAAGCTTACGGTGATATTCAGTAAAGGAACTAGCTGTTAGGGATTAGGTATTAGTCAGAAAGTTTTTAGACCGAAAAGTCCGTAAGTTAGAAGTAGTAGAATGTAAGTGATATAGTTTTCGGACTTGCGAACTTCCTACTTTACGGACTTTTTTCATGTTAACTTACTTCCTAGACTTTCGGACTTTCCCGACTTTTTTATTAATTTTATACCCTCATGAAAGCAGTAAAAGAAACCCAATTTACTTTCCCAAAACAAAGTAGTTTTTATAAAGGTAAAGTTCGCGATGTGTATACTATTGATAACCAGTTAATGGCAATGGTGGTCACCGATAGAATCTCAGCATTTGACGTAGTTTTGCCTGAACCGATTCCTTATAAAGGGCAGGTGTTAAACCAAATCGCTGCTAAATTTTTATCAGCTACTAAAGATATCGTACCTAACTGGGTGTTGGCTACGCCTGATGAAATGGTCACTATCGGTCGTATCTGCGAGCCATTCAAGGTTGAGATGGTAATTAGAGGATATTTGGCCGGTCATGCGGCTCGCGAATATGCTTTAGGTAAACGTCAGGTTTGCGGTGTGGCTTTACCAGAAGGATTAAAAGAAAATGATCAACTGCCTCAACCTATTATCACGCCAACAACTAAAGCTGCCGTAGGTCACGATGAGGATATTTCTAGAGAAGATATTTTAGCGAAAGGAATTGTTTCTTTAGTTGATTACGAAAAGCTTGAAGCTTATACCCGTGCGCTATATCAACGAGGGACCGAGATAGCTGCAGAACGAGGCTTAATCTTGGTTGATACGAAGTATGAGTTCGGTAAAGTTGGTGATGATATTTACTTGATTGATGAAATCCATACACCAGATTCATCACGTTATTTTTATGCTGATGGTTATGCTGATAGGCAAGCTTCTAACGAGCCTCAAAAGCAGCTTTCAAAAGAGTTTGTGCGTAAGTGGTTAATCGAGAATGGTTTCCAAGGCAAAGATGGACAAGAGGTACCATTAATGACTGAAGAAATTGTAGAATCGATTTCAGATCGTTATATTGAGCTTTACGAACAAATTACAGGCGAGCAATTTGTTAAAAATCCTGCGGAAAATATTCTGAGTAGGATAGAGGAGAATACTAAAGCGGCACTTGAGAAGTTGCTTTAATGGTTTTAAGTATTACGTTATAAGTTTTAGGTGCTAACCAACCAAAAAACAAATAACCAAAAAACAATAAATATGAAATTTAGTGTAGATAAGCACGAGAAATATGTAGTGTTGAAGTTAGAGGAGCCGAAATTCACTAATGATAATACACCAGCTTTAAAATCGGAATTTGTTCTTTTAAATACAGAAGGCTACCGCAATATAGTGCTAGATTTATCGGCAGTTAAAGAGTGTAATGATGCGCAAGATTTGAGTGCATTGTTAGCTGGAGATAGACTTTGTAAAGCTGCTGAAGGCATTTTTATCGTATGTGGTGTGAATAAGAGCATCGCACAAATTATCCAAATGTCAAACCTTCATCAATCTGTTACGTTTGTAAATAAACTAGACGAGGCAACTGACTTGATTTTTATGGAAGAAATTGAGAAAGAACTTCGTGGAAGTGTTGACAAAGGGTAATAAGATTAAATGAAATTTGAAGTTACAATATTAGGTAGCGCTTCTGCTACACCAGTTTATAACAGAAATCCAACGGCTCAATTACTTAATTGTAATGAGCGCCAATATTTAATCGACTGCGGCGAAGGTACGCAACAACAATTGATTAAGTATGGCTTTAAGGCGTCCAAAATAGATTATATTTTTATTAGTCATTTGCATGGGGACCATTTTTTTGGTTTGGTAGGTTTGCTTTCTAGCTTACATTTAAATGGACGTACCAAACCTTTGCATCTTTTTGCTCCGCCAGCGCTCAAAGAAATTATAGAACTTCAATTTCTTCATTCTGATACCCGTTTGCGTTATGAAATCGATTTCTATCCAATCGATGCTTCTAAGCCCAAGGTGATTTATAAAAATAATGACGTGATAGTAGAAACGATTATTTTAAATCATCGAATTCCATGTACTGGATTTAAGTTCACGGAAAAAAAACGCTTAAGAAAGCTAGTGATAGAAAAGTTGGAACAAGATCATGTTCCTGTAGAGTACTACCCAATGCTAAAACGTAGTGTTGATGTTGATCTGCCTGATGGGAGACAAATTAAATATTTAGATTATACCATTGATTCTGCGACGCCAAAAGTCTACTGTTACTGTTCAGATACCATGTATGATGAAAGTTATTTTACACAGATAGCAGGAGCAGATACTTTGTATCATGAAGCTACTTTTCTACATGAAATGTTAGAAAGAGCTAATGAAACTCATCATACCACAGCTCAACAGGCAGCAGAAATAGCTAAAAAAGTTAAAGCCAAGAAATTGTTGATTGGGCATTTTTCTTCAAGATATAAAACCCTAGAAGGTTTGTTAGAAGAAGCTATAAATATCTTTGACGATACTCAACTTGCTATAGAAGGCAAAACTTTTGAAATTTAATTTTGGACTGTTAAGCTCTTTAAGTACTGATTAATACCTATAAACTTTAGTTTTTTTACCTGATGCACATATATTTGTGATAATTGCTGATCAACAGTAAATAATACCTATATTTGTAGTCAATAAAAAATATTATAATGCAACAAGGAACAGTAAAATTTTTCAATGAGACAAAAGGTTTTGGCTTCATTACTCCATCAAATGGCGATGCCGAAATTTTTGTACATATATCAGGTTTAGTTGATGAAATTCGTGAGAATGATTCAGTTAGCTATGATGTTGAACAAGGCAAAAAAGGCCTAAACGCAGTTAACGTTAAGGTTAATCAATAAGGATATCTTCCTTATAACTAAAAACATCCATCTAAACGTTGGATGTTTTTTTATGCCTAAATTTTGTTAATACATATTGCTGCTAAGAGCTTAACTATTAACTTTCAAGTTTTTGGTTTAGGCTAAAAACAAAAAAAGCGAAGTTAATACTTCGCTTTTTTTTATATAATATCAATTTACATGATTACTATTTATCTTTTTTGTTGCCACCACCAAATACTGAGAAGTGTACGTAACGTTTTGGATTGGCCTTTAAGTCAATCATCAAGGCATCTAAGTTTTTAGAGGCATTGTTTAAGTTATCATACATTTGCCTATCATTAAGTAATGCGCCTAAAGTCCCTTTTCCATTTTTCAAGTCGCTAAGCATACCTTGTAAATCAGCCATGGCTTTGTTAGCATTGCTTACAGTTTGTTCAAAGTTAACAGCGGCAATTTTATCAGTTACAGTGTTAAGGTTGTTCATCACCGCATCAATTTTAGCCCCATTGTTTTTAAAGTTAGCAGTGATAGCCTCTACATTAGATAGGATAGATGATAACTTTGAGCTCTCGGAACCTACCAAGGCATCAACTTTCTTAGAAGTAGACTCCAGTGAGCCCAGTGTCCCAGCAATACTGGTAAAGCTTTTGTCTATATTTTTCTGTAAGTTCGGATTCAAAATGGTGTTAACGCTCGTTAAAATCGAATCCATCTTGGTGATCATCAGCTCAGCTTTTTTCTGTACTGGTTGAAACGTTTCCATTAGACCTTTCTCTACATTAGTTTGTAGAAAATCGCCATCTTCTGCAAAGTTCTTATCGTTCCCTAAGGTTAAAATAATAGCTTTACTTCCTAATAAATCAGTACCTTCTAAACGTGCAATTGAATTCTTAGGGATTTCATATTTGCCATTTATTTTTAAAGTAGCTTTAATAGTTGCATCTGGCTGAAGTTCCAACGCCGCAACTCTACCTATTTGATACCCATTAATTAAAATAGGTTTAGAAACCGTAAGGCCGTCTACGTGAGTATATTTTGCGTACAAGATGGTTTCGTTAGTGAAAATACTATTTCCTTTTAAGAAATTGTATCCGATAATGAGTAAGGCGATGGCAACTGCGGCTAATACACCTACTTTTGTTTCGTTTTTAATTTTCATCTATGTTGTAGAGATTTTAAATGGTAGTGAATTTATAGATGTATATCTTCTACATCCAAATATTCCATGTTGTTTTTCTGTTTTAATTTTCTACTTCTTTTTTATATTGTTTTATTGCATTTACAATTGCAGTCACTATTTCCTCTTGTCCTTCATCAGAGTTAATATATTTTTCCTCTTCTTTATTAGAAATAAATCCTATCTCAGTAAGAATAGAAGGCATTGCTGCGCGCTGTAATATCAATAATCCTTGCTCTTTAACACCTCTGTTTACTCTTTTGTTTACTTCGGTATAATTTTTTTGGATATAACTAGCCAAAGCTAAGCTTTTTGAGCGGTAAAGAGATTTGTAAAGTGATAATAGAATAGCTTCTTCTGGATCTGTTGGATCGTAAGCGCTCTGTTTTTTGTAGTTTTTATCTTTAATTATTTCTTGGTTTTCTTTTAAACCTGCATCCATTTCATTAATACGTCTATAAGCACCAACAAAAGTCTCAGTGCCACGTACGTGGCTATTTCCTGGAGGCATAGAATTACAGTGAATTGAGATAAATAAATCTGCTTTTGCATCATTGGCTATTTCAGCTCGTCTATACCAATCTACGTCAACATCGGTCTTGCGGGTTTGGATAATTTTAATAGCCGGAAGTTCTTCTTGTAGTTTGTTCCCTAGTTTTAAAGCTACTTTCAATGCGACATCTTTTTCCCAAGAAATTGCCCCTCTGGCACCTGGCTTTACTCCACCATGACCAGCATCAATTACAATGGTCTTAATTTTATAACCCTGCGCGTTAGCATTAAAAAAAGAGAGTATCGTAATTAGAGAAGTAAGGAATAATAAAGATTTTCTTGATTGCATCTATTTGTGTTTTCGGCAAAAGTACAAAATATTAGAGTTCTATGCTCATTTTATATGCTTGAATAGCTTTCAGTAAGCAATTTGCTATTTCGGTATTACCCGATTCTGAATTCATATAGTCTTCTTCGGCAGGGTTAGAAATGAAGCCGATTTCTGTGAGTACAGCAGGCATACCAGCTCTTGCCAATACTGCTAAGCTTTTTTCCTGCACACCTCTATTTATTCGACCTACATTTACATACTGGTCTTGTATCAGCTTGGCAAATTTTAAACTTTGCGTTCTAAATGTATTTTTCATCAAGGATAGAATAATGGCACTTTCAGGGTCACTGTTGTCAAATCCTTCGTAATTCTCTTTGTAATTTTCTTCTAAAAACATGGAAGCATTTTCCCTTTTGATGGCATCGTCCTGCTCATCTAGCCTTCCACTCCCGGACACGAATGTTTCTGTACCTCGTGTGGAAGTGCTTTTAGTATGTCTTGTCTTGTAAATCGGTACCTTTTTACCTTTCTTATTTCTCGTATAGCCACTCACATAACGTTGTGTAAATACAGGCATATCGTTGCAATGGATCGAGATAAATAAATCTGCTTTAACTTGGTTAGCTAAACCAATTCTCTCATAAAGTGGGATAAAAACGTCTTCGGTTCTAGTGTACACAACCTTCACGTCTTTCATGTTTTCTTCGATTAGCCTGCCTAAACGTAAGGCTGTTTTTAAAGCAACATCTTTTTCAGTGGAATACTCACCTCTAGTTGATCCATCTTTACCGCCATGTCCCGCATCAAGCACAATTGTTTTGATTTTGTATTCTTGTGCAATTGATTGATTTTCAAGCATAAAGACGCATAAGATGGAAATTAATATCATCAATATTAGTTTTGCTCTATTCAATGGTATATTTTTCATTAATTTTGAACGTTTTGTGGTAAACATTATTGCAAAATAAACATTCACACACAAATTTGAAACTTTTACAGATACTCATTTTTTCAGTTGTTTTTGTGTTGTCTACCTTATTGGTTGATAATAAAGTTTTTGCATCTGAAACCGCAGGTTTTTTTCAAACGCTCCCTCAGCAATCTGATACGCTGAAAAGGGATACTACTAAAAAGGTAATGAAGAAAAGTGGTCTCGATTCTAAGCTAGAATATTATGCGAAAGATTCGGTGACTTTAGATCGCAAGAATGAAATTCAATATTTATACGGTGGCGCCCGTGTAAAGTATGAGGGTTTAGAATTAGATGCGGAGTATATTCGATTTGATGCTAAAAATAAAGTGATTTTTGCCCGTGGCGTTAAAGATGACAAAGGTAAGTACTTTGGTAGGCCTATTTTTAAGACTGAAGGGCAGGGGTCTTCGATGGCAGATTCTTTGAACTATAATACGGAAACAGGAAAAGGTGTTGTAAGTGGCGTTTTCACAGAACAAGAAGGTGGTTTCTTTTCTGGTGGTAGAACTAAAATGCAGCCAGACAATGAATTTCACGTACAAGGTACGACCTATAGTACTTGTAATTTGCCCCATCCACATTTCGGTATTCAAATCACGAAAGGTATCGCGACTGAAAACCATATTATAGCTGGACCGGTTTATTTGAAGTTTGAAGACATTCCAATGCCAATTGGATTGCCATTTTTATTCTTTCCAAAACCCAACAAAAGAGCTTCTGGCGTTATTTTGCCGACGCCTGGAGAAGATGCTACGAGAGGTTTCTCTTTGTTAGGTGGAGGATATTACCTGGCTTTCAACGATTACTTAGATGCTAGATTGACCTCGAATATTTTTACAAATGGTTCTTATGATTTAAATCTTGCATCTACCTATACCAAAAGGTATAAGTATAACGGAAATTTGAGTTTGTCTTATTCAAGTAGTCGGAATGGTTTGGAGGGGACGCCAGAGTACGCGCCGCAGAAGAACTTTAATATCGCTTGGTCGCATAGTCAGGGTGCAAATGCCAAACCTGGGACTACGTTCAGTGCCTCAGTGAACGCGGGTACAAGTAGTTACTTCACCGCAACCAATGCCTATGGTACTTACGATCCTTCTAGGATGCTGCAAAACCAGATGAGCTCCAGTATAGCATACGGTAAAGTTTTCGGCGACGGTTTATTTAATTTTACATCTGCTTTAACACATGCACAATCTACCCAAAATAGATCGATTAGCTTAACCTTACCTGATGTAGCTTTAAATATGTCAACAATAAGTCCATTTGATTCTAAAAAGCGCGTTGGTGAAGCGAAGTGGTATCAAAAATTTACGGTTGGCTATAGTATGACGGCTCAAAACAGGGTGAACACAACTGAAGACGTACTATTTTCAAAAAGTGGTTTGAACAGCTTTACCAATAGCTTTGATCACAACGTGCCTATGAGTTTGCCTTTTACCTTATTTAAGTATCTCAACTTTACTTCAAGTGTAAATTATAGTGAGAATTGGGATTTCAAGACGATTAGAAATAGATATATTCGTACTGCTACGGGTACTGGATATGAGGCGCGTCCAGATACGGTAAATGGTTTTAAAAGAGGTGGACAATATAATTTAAGTACCTCAATGTCTACCAAGATTTATGGCGTTAAGCAGTTCAAAGGTAACGGAAGTATTAGGGCGATGCGTCATGTAATTACACCGAGTGTAGGATTCAGTTACCGCCCTGATTTTGCGAAAGAAAGTTACGGTTATTATTTGCCGGCAATGTACTATACGGATGACCTTAGGCCAGGAATGAGTGTGCCGACTGGAGAATTTGTTAAAGACCAATATGGTAATCAAGTATTGTATTCTGTCTTCATGAATGGTAGAGGTCCTTCACAAGGTAGAAGTGGTAGTATTAACTTCGCCATGGATAATAACGTGGAGTTAAAGGTTAGAAATCGAAAAGATACCACGGGAACAGGAGAGACGAAATTAGCTGTTTTACAAGGCTTAACTTTTAACACCAATTACGATTTTTTTAGACTAAACAAGAAACTAGCTCCAATTAGCTTTAGCGGAAGATCTCAATTCACCGAAAAACTTGGAATTAACTTCAATGGACAATTTAGTCCTTACGCTGTGGGCGAAGTGCCTTTGACCACAGGTACCGGTGCAGATCAAGTAACTACCTACTCTTATCAAGAATTAGATAGGTATATTTGGAAAGATGGCAAACTTCCACGTCTAACCAACTTCGGTTTCTCTTTTGATTATAGCTTAAACCCTGAGGCGTTTAAGAAGCGTAATGAGAATATGGATAAGTTAAATAACCAAAATCCTACAGCAACAAGAACGCAAGAGCAAATAGACCAATTAAATGCCATTAGTAGAGATCCAAACGCCTTTGTAGATTTTAATATACCTTGGAATTTCTCTTTTAATTATAGATTTGACTATACCAATACCTTGGGAAGGCCAGAAACTCGTTCAATTACCAATACGCTGAATTTTAGTGGAGATTTTAATCTTACATCAAAGTGGAAAATCCAATACACCTCTGGTTACGATTTTAAAGCAAAAAACTTATCCCAAACAAATTTCGCTATTTATAGAGATTTACATTGTTGGGATTTGAGTGCTACTTGGGTACCTTTTGGAGCTTATCAGAGTTATTCTATAGATATCCGTGTTAAAGCATCAGTTTTACAGGATTTAAAATTGAGCAAGCGTAAAGGTTATTATACCAGATACTAATCATTTCGCATTAGAAGTGTTAGAACTTCTATACTTTTTGGCTGTTATATATTAATATACTCTTATACATCAAAATTTAATTTGTAAATCTAAATCTTAAATCAAATTGTTAGCTGAAATTATAACCATAGGTGATGAAATCTTAATCGGTCAAATCGTAGACACCAACTCTGCATGGATGGGAGTTGAACTAAATAAAGTTGGGGTTAAGGTTAAACAGATTACATCTATTTCCGACGAAGCCGAGCATATTGAACAAGCTTTAAATGATGCGCAGAAGCGGGCTGATATCATTTTGATTACTGGCGGCTTAGGGCCAACAAAAGATGATGTAACGAAGACTACCTTGTCGAAATATTTCAATATGCCGTTGAAAATAGATGAAGTAACGTTAACACATGTAAAAGCTTTTTTCGACAAGTTGAATAGACCGATGATCGAAGCTAATATCAAACAAGCAGAAGTTCCAGATGGGTGCACTGTAGTTATGAATAAAAACGGTACAGCGCCCTGCATGTGGTTCGAACATAACGATAAAATCATTGTTTCAATGCCGGGAGTTCCTTTTGAAATGAAATATCTAATGTCAGATGAAATCATTCCTCGCATTCAAAAAAGATTTAAGCTGCCATTCATCATCCATCAAAATATTCTTACAGCTGGTTTGGGCGAATCTTTTTTGGCTGAGCAAATTGCAGATATAGAAGAAGCTTTACCATCACATATTAAATTGGCTTACCTACCAAAATTGGGACAGGTAAGGTTACGTTTGAGTGCTACTGGTTACGACGAAACAGCCTTGGTAACAGAAGTTACTTCTTTTACTGAAAAAATAGTAGCGCGTATAGAGAAATTTGTGATTTTAACCGAAGATTTGCCATTTGAGAAAGCGATTATTGATTTCATGGGCAAACATAGCTTAACGCTTTCGCTAGCTGAAAGTTGCACAGGAGGTTACATTTCGCATTTGTTTACCCAACATCCGGGAGCTTCACTGGTGTTTCAGGGTGGTACCGTAACCTATTCTAACGCTTTAAAACAAGCTGTTTTAGGGGTTGGCGAACAAACGTTACTTAACTTTGGTGCAGTAAGTGAACAAACTGCTTCTGAAATGGCATTGGGAGCTGTCAATAATTTTAAAACTGATTATGCCATTGCAGTTACAGGCATTGCTGGACCCGATGGTGGCTCCGAAGATAAACCTGTTGGTACTGTTTGGATAGCAGTAGCTAATAAGCGGGATGTAAAAGCTAAGCTGTATAAATTTGCTAGTCAGCGGCTACAAAATATCGAACGTGCCGCAATGGCTGCAATGATGCAGCTTTTTATACAATTAAAAGAAGATTTAAAAGCCACCTAACTGTTTAAATTGTTTAACTGTGCCGAATGAGCGCCACAACCGAATACTGTGACTACTTTCATGAAAGCATTAAAAAACGTATTTTTGCGGCGTACCTAAATTTACATTAACATAAAATATATGGCTCAATACGAATTGTTATTGCCTAAAATGGGGGAGAGTGTTGCAGAGGCAACTGTGATCAAGTGGACTAAACAGCCTGGTGATCACATTAATTTAGATGACACTATCTTAGAAATTGCTACAGATAAGGTAGATTCTGAAGTGCCTTCACCAGTGGCAGGTAAGTTGGTAAAACACTTGTTTGCGGCTGATGATGTGGTGCAGGTGGGAGCGGTAATTGCCATTATAGAAACAGAGGGAGAAGGAACTGTAGAAGTTAATGCAACCGAACCGGTGGTTGAGGTCAAAGAAGAGGCTTCTATAGCGGCTTCAATCCCAGGGATCAGTCAATTACCCGAAAAAGAACAAACAACAATCGCAGATTTTAAATCTTCTGATAGATTTTATTCTCCCCTAGTTAAAAATATAGCCAAGGAAGAAGGAGTTTCTGTAGAGGAATTGGATAGTATTAAGGGTTCTGGGGCCGATGGTCGTTTAACAAAAGAAGATTTGCTTAGTCATATACAAACTAAAAAAGGAGGTTCTACTTCTAGAATCACTGATACTTTAGCCCAAGCTAAATCTGCGGTAGATAGCCCTAAGCCTGAGAAAGTTGCTCAACCAATACCAGTAGCAGCTAGTGTGAGTGGCGGTGATGAAATCATTGAAATGGATAGGATGCGTAAGCTGATTGCCGACCATATGGTAATGAGTAAGCAAAACTCTCCTCACGTTACCTCATTTGTAGAGGCTGATGTTACCAATTTAGTCTTATGGCGTAATAAGGTGAAGAAAACTTTTGAGCAACGTGAGAATGAGAAAATTACATTTACCCCAATTTTTATAGAAGCTGTTGCCAAGGCAATCAAAGATTTTCCGATGATTAACGTTTCTGTAAATGGAACTCAGATCATTAAAAAGAAAGATATTAATATTGGGATGGCTGCAGCTTTACCTTCAGGTAATTTAATTGTGCCTGTAATTAAAAATGCCGACCAGTTGAATATTGTGGGATTAACAAAGGCCGTTAATGATTTAGCTAGCAGAGCACGTATTTCCAAGTTAAAGCCTGATGAAACTCAGAATGGAACTTTTACATTAACCAATGTAGGTTCTTTTGGTAATGTGATGGGAACACCAATCATTAATCAACCTCAAGTTGCTATTTTAGCTGTAGGTGCAATTAAAAAGAAACCAGCAGTTTTAGAAACTGAGCATGGGGATGTAATTGCCATTAGGCACATGATGTTCCTTTCTCTTTCTTACGATCACAGAGTTGTCGATGGTTCGTTAGGTGGCTCTTTTGTTCGCCGAGTGGCAGATTATTTAGAGAACTGGGATATCAACAGAGAAATTTCTTAAGACTTCTATTCGAATGTTATAAATTGATCCCGACAAATTTTTGTTGGGATTTTTTTTATTGAAAATGGTCGTCGTTATTCCATCGCAAGCTGCAGCCCCCGCTATCCGCTTTACTTATTGGCAAACATAGGTTTGCCAAACGTGCTCGCTACTATCAGGTTTATTGAACAAAAGGCTGTGCAATAATTCCACGGCAAATCTAAAGTCTTAACCCTCTCTGCCCTTTGGGCATCTCTCCCTAAAATGGAGAGAATAGCATTTATGTATGTCCAGTGACATTTATGTCAGCACAAAATTATGTTCACTGTAACGTCTTAGTTTCCTCTACTTTTCAAGGAGCACTCGTCCCAGCTATTCCTAGAGGGTTAGGGTGAGGTTTTTCCACGTCGTCATTCCCGCGTAGGCGGGAATCTTAAAACGATAAAACAGTTTTGCATTACAATGCCCGATCGAGTAGTTACTACTGAGGATATTTGAATCGTCATCTCGACCTTTGGAGAGATCTTTCGATTTAAAAAAGCTAAATAATTTAAAGATTTCTCCGCTACCGTCGAAATGACGGACAATATTGGTTCTTTTCTGTAATAACTAAGTTAACTAGACTGGATGGAAGTGAAACCCCCACAGCCTAGTGCAACGCTGGCGACGAGTTGTAACGAACAGCCAGACTTTCGGAAAATAGTTGTACTGAAATTGCTCTTAAAAAAATAGACGAACTGTGTATGTTCTAGGATTTAACTGCATTTTTTCCAAATCTCCACTACGCTCGAATTACGACAGATAATAGATTGTTCTATAAAAAAAAACTCCCTAAAAATGTAAAAGCCCAGACATCCGTCTGAGCTTTTTACTATCAAAACAAAACAATATAAAAATTTAATTTACTAAAATTCCTTCTTCGGCTATGGCTTTAATATCTTGTTGGCTATAGCTGATTTTGCCAGTTTGAGCAATAAAAACGTCCTTATTTACCAAGATGTCCTTGTTCTCCAAAAGGCTTTTTAAGCTCACACTTCCAATTACATACTTATAGTCGTTGCGAGAGAAACGCTCTGAGATATTCTCTATTTGTAGCTTTTCTACGGTGTATTCGTGTTGGTAGCGCAGGTAAATTTCCAAGTTCACCTTATCAGTGTGGATTAAGCCATTTTGCTGTTTGTATTTTTTATATTCGTAACGATAATCATAGCGCAATGCTGCAATATCAGAAAGTACTGCTGCACCTGTCGGATGTCCACCGGCGCCTTTTCCAAAAAAGAACTGCTTATCGGCAAAAGCCGCTTGAACAGTTACGCCATTATATTCATTTTCTACATTGAAAAGAAAATCATCGCTTTTCACAAACTTTGGTAAAACGAATGTGATGACTTGTTTAGTGCTTATTTTACGAGTAGTTGGAACCAACTTAATTTTATAGTTCTTCTCTTTTGCGTATTGGATATCTGCGTCACTTAAGTTTTGGATTCCAATATTTAAAATATGATCAGGGTTTAAGAACAAGCCATAGGCATGTGCTGTAGCAATGGTCAATTTAAATTTAGGATCGTAGCCACCAACGTCTAAAATTGGATTAGTTTCTGCAAATCCTAGATCTTGTGCCTCTTTTAAGGCTGCATCATAACTAGCGCCTTCATTAAATATTTTAGAAAGAATATAGTTAGAGGAACCATTGAAAATGCCACTGATACCATGTAAAAGCTCGTTGTCGTAATATTCTTCTAAGTTTCTAATAATTGGTATGCTACCGCAAACAGCACCTTCATACAGTAAGGAAGTGCCATTTTCTTCCTGTAGATGAACTAACTCCTCTAAATGATTTGCTATCATTTTTTTATTTGCAGACACTACATTTTTGCCACTAGTTAATGCTCTTTTGGTAATCTGATAAGCGGCATCAGCATCATCAATCAACTCAACGATGGTATTGATTTCTGGATTGTTTAAAATCTCATCGTGTGAAGTAGTGAAAAGATGGGCATCTAAAGTTCTTCGTTTCTCAGGGTTTTTAATGGCTATTTTAACAATTTCCAGGTTCAGGTTTTGTGATTTGATAATGTCATGTAGACCTTGTCCAACCACTCCAAATCCAAATAATCCAATTTTAAGTTTCTTACTCATGTTTTTATTAGTATTGCGATGAGCGTCTTGAGTTGTTTGTCTAAATGCTCTAAACACTTTTCGCTAAGGTATATGCTATTTTAATTTCTACTTTTAACGTTCCAATTTAAGCAGTGTGCTGTAGTTTAATTACTCGCTTATTTTTTGCAGCATTCTCTTTTAAGAAATTGCCGATGATGTTGGTCAACTTATCTGTTTCTATTAAAAAACCGTCATGACCATAAGCGCATTTAATGCTGGCAAATTGTGCATCCTTGATGTTATTGGCTAAGAACTGCTGCTCGGTAATAGGGAAGAGGATGTCGTTCTCAATTCCTATAACTAATGTATTTGCTTTAACCAATTTCAAGGCATCAGCTACAGTTTTTCTACCACGACCAACATTATGGCTGTCCATCGCCTTACTTAGGTACCAATAACTGTAAGCGTTAAACCGCTTGCACAGTTTCTCGCCTTGGTAATTCTGGTAAGATGAAGCTCTAAAATCAGTTACTTTATCGTTTACACTTTCCAATTGTGTTTCGTTATAAGCTTCGTAAGTTCTGTACGACAGTAAAGCGATGCTTCTTGCAGTTTTTAATCCTTTGTAACCACCGTCTGGTTTATTTGCAAAAAATGTTCTGTCGGTAGCAATGGCCAAACGCTGACTTTCGTTGAAAGCGATTCCCCAAGGTGAATGAGCTGCATTGGTTGCCACCAAAATCAGATTTTCAATTTCAGTTTTTCCTGTTATAGACCACTCTAAAGCCTGTTGACCTCCTAATGAACCACCAATTAGGGTTTTAATGGTTTTAATAGCTAAATGATCTGCCAATAATTGGTGTATCGCTGCTAAATCTCTAATGGTAAATTCGGGGAAAGACAAATAATAAGGTTGTCCATTTATTGGATTTGTATGTAATGGATTAGTTGTGCCATAATTAGATCCAAGGACATTTGCGCATATAATGAAATGCTCTTCAGGATTAAATAGATCTTTCGTGCCAAATAAACCTTTCCACCAATCTAATACGTCGGCATTAGCTGTTAGCGCATGGCATGCCCAGATTACATTGTCTTTTTTAGCATTTAAAGTACCATAGGTTTGATATGCAATTTCCAGATTGCGGAGTTTTTTTCCACTTTCTAGTTTGAATATTTTTGGATATTTATAGATGTTAGACATGTTTAAAAGTTGTTCCCGGTAGCTATCGGGAGTGTAAGGTTGTAAAGTTTTTTGTTATACTTTTAACTGAGAACTGAAAGTGCCTGTTCAAAATCTGCTTTGATATCATCAATATGCTCAATGCCAACCGAAACTCTTAACAGGTTTGGGGTAACACCAGCAGCTAATTGTTCTGCTTCTGATAACTGTTGGTGTGTGGTTGCTGCAGGTTGGATAATTAATGTTTTTGCGTCACCTACATTAGCCAAATGACTTACCAGTTTTAAATTGTCAACCAATGCAATTGCATTTTCTTTACTACCTTTTAGTTCAAAACTTAACACAGCTCCAAAGCCGTTAGATAAATACTTTTTCGCATTGGCGTGATAAGGACTGCTTTCCAGTCCTGGATAGTTTACTTTCGCCACTGCCGGATGGTTTTCTAGCCATTTGGCTAATGCCAATGCATTTTCTACATGACGTTGAACCCTCAACGAAAGTGTCTCTAAACCCTGTAATAACAGAAATGAATTGAATGGTGATTGTGAAGCGCCGAAATCTCTCAAACCTTCAACACGCGCTCTAATGATGAATTGGATATTGCCGAAAGGACCATTTTGGCCAAAAACATCGTTAAAAACTAAGCCGTGGTAACCATCAGATGGTTCAGTAAATGCAGCGAATTTTCCATTGCCCCAGTTGTAATTACCACCGTCAACAATTACACCGCCAATGCTTGTTCCATGACCGCCAATCCATTTGGTAGCAGATTGTACTACAACATTTGCACCGTGGTCAATTGGTCTGAATAAATAACCCGCTGCACCGAACGTATTGTCTACAATTAAAGGTAAATCGTGTTTTTTTGCGATGGCAGCAATTTGTTCAAAATCGATAATACTAAAAGAAGGATTACCGATAGTTTCCAAGTAAATCGCTTTGGTATTTTCGTCAATTTTCGCTTCAAAATCTGATGGATTGTCGCCATCTGCAAATTTTACCGAAATGCCCAGTCGTTTAAAAGCTACTTTGAATTGATTGTAAGAACCGCCGTATAAGTGACTAGAGGAAACAAAGTTATCTCCAGCTTGTAGAATGTTGTTTAGTGCAATAAACTGTGCCGCTTGGCCAGAAGCTACTGCCAAAGCTGCTACACCGCCTTCTAAAGCTGCAATGCGTTTCTCAAAAACATCCGTAGTTGGGTTCATGATACGGGTGTAAATGTTTCCGAATTCTTTCAAGGCGAAAAGATTAGCACCATGTTCAGAATTTTTAAAACCATATGATGTGGTTTGATATATAGGAACTGCTCTCGAGCCTGTTGTTAGGTCTACTTCTTGTCCTGCGTGTATTTGTAAGGTTTCGAATTTATGTTGAGTTGACATTGTCTATTTGTTTAATGTGGTAAAGTTGAAATGATAAGCTTAGTTCTGAGGCATAATTGATGTTGCGTACCCTAGTTTGGTAGGGCCTTCCTAATTGTTAGAAAATTACAAGTGGAAGATTTTTGTTTTTAGTACATGCGAATGCACATACACATCAATTGCGGGTTACAGCAATTTTCAATAGTAGCAATGGTAATAGAATTTTGTCCGACCTGCTCGGGAAACGTGTTTCTTGAAATAGAATTAATTAGCTTCATCTTATTAATTTATATCTCCAAAATGCACCATGCAATTTGGTCAGGAATTGGCACCTTCTCTTTTTGAGGGTTGCCAGTGGGTCAGGGAGCCTGTCTCTCGCCACTTCTTTATAAATCAATAACCTATTTAGGTGATTGACTTTTATTTGGTTCTCCAAATAATGTTTCAAATATAGGTTGTTTTTTTCTTTCGTGCAAAATAAAATTCTGAATTATTTTTAGACTGTTAATTTTGAGTAGTTTATTGTTAATGTTTTCGCTATAGCTGCCTAATGATTTTTGTGTGTAGGAATTCAATGAGTATCAACCTAACCATTTTGGTAAAACTGATCTTGAATAAATTTGCGTCGCAGCTATTGCATGGTCAGGTTGGTGCTAAAATTAACAGGCCGTCGTGATGATCCGATAGCTATCGGATTTATTTCAGTATCCGTTAGATACTTCACATCCAATTCAATAATTGAACTCATCTGTAGTAATTGATAATAAATAAACAGCTGACTGCTTGTCGTTATTCATAGGACTGATTGAAATCCTATCAGAATTTTAGATAATTTTAATTGCCTTTATTGTAAATGTTAGCTTTGTTTGACATAAAAATAGTTGAACAGAAATATAAGTATACTAACTTTGTAGACTTACTATAAATTCTAAGTTTTGGATATTGAATTTCTAAATAACATTATACAGCGCCAAAATCAGCAACAGGTTGTGCCATCGAATCAAATGATTGCGAATTGGGCTCAATCATTACTCAATCTGATTTTTCCGGAAAGGGGGGCTTCTACTAATTATAATCAGGAAATATTAAAAGGGATTTTTTTCGAGTTGAAGGAAGAGCTCTTGTTAATACTAAAATCAACAAAATCTGTCAATAAATCTTTAAACAAAGAGATAGCAGATGCTTTTTTTGATCAGTTGTCTGAGGTTTATCGTAAGTTGAATACAGATTTGGTTTCCCTGGCAGATGGGGATCCAGCCGCGCAAAGTGAGTTTGAAATCATTAGATGTTATCCTGGTTTTTTTGCCATTGCGATGTATCGCTTTGCTCACGAACTACATCTGCTTGAAGTGCCATATATTCCCCGTATTATCACTGAATATGCGCATGCGACTACTGGTATCGATATTCACCCGGCAGCAATAATTGGAGAAAGTTTGCACATAGATCACGGTACTGGTTTAGTAATAGGCGAGACGACGGTAATCGGTAACCACGTTAAATTATATCAAGGTGTTACTTTAGGTGCATTAAGTGTGGATAAATCTAAATCTAATTCAAAGCGGCACCCCACTATCGGAAATCATGTGATTATATATTCAGGCGCAACCATTTTAGGGGGACAAACTTTGATAGGAGACCATAGCATTATCGGTGGTAATGTGTGGTTAACGAGAAGTGTGCCCGAAGGTTCTACCGTTTATCACCAAGCGGAGGTTACTATTAAAGGGAAGAATAGTTGATGGTTAATAGTTGAACTATATGTCATCTCATCTGTGAAATCTCTTAATCTGTGAAATTATAAAAAGATATGAAAACCATTATAGATTGCATTGGAAATACGCCTTTGGCTGAAATTAGATATCTCAATACTAATCCAAACGTTAAAATTTACGCTAAGTTAGAGGGTAATAATCCTGGTGGAAGTGTAAAAGACAGGGCTGCTTTGAATATGATTCGCAGCGCAATGGAGCGAGGCGAGGTAGATAAAAATACTAAACTCATCGAAGCTACTAGTGGAAATACAGGAATTGCATTGGCCATGATTGCTTCTATTTACGGTATTGACATCGAATTGGTGATGCCTTCGAGTTCTACCAGAGAGCGTACTTTAACCATGGAAGCGTTTGGCGCTAAAGTTACCTTACTAGATTCTATTGAAGTTTGCAGAGACTATGCAGAAGAGAAAGGAGTACAGCCTGGCTATTTTCTATTGAACCAGTTTGCCAACCCTGATAATTATTTAGCACATTATAGAACCACTGGCCCTGAAATTTGGAAAGATACAGATGGGAAAATTACGCATTTTGTAAGTAGTATGGGAACTACTGGAAGCATCATGGGGAATTCGAGATACTTAAAAGAAAAGAATCCAGCTATTCAGATTGTAGGTTGTCAACCAACCGAAGAATCATCTATTCCAGGTATCCGTAGATGGCCTATCGAATATTTGCCAAAGATTTATGAGCCAGAACGTGTGGATAGAATTATGTATGTCTCTCAACAGGATGCTACTAGTGCGTCAAGAAATTTAGCGAGAAAAGAAGGGATTTTTGCGGGGATGAGTAGTGGTGGAGCTTTGCATTGTGCATTGCAATTGGCAGAAGAATTAGAAAGTGGTTTAATTGTTTTTATTACTTGCGACAGAGGCGATAGGTATTTAAGCAGTGATTTGTTTGGGTAGTTATGGAATCCGTCACTTCGACCTTGTGGAGAGATCTTTGAAAAGATATAGATTTCTCCATTACGCTGCGCTCCAGTCGAAATGACGGAATATTGTCGTCATTCCCGCGAAGGCGGGCATCTCAACGAGAGTGCATTACGATGCCTAATCGGGTTGGGCATGACGCTATAGCTAATATTTATAAAGAGAAGATCTTCACACTTTTAATCCCGAAGCTTCATGATTTCGCTAAGCTCAATTTAAGCCAGTGCTTGCTCCAAATCTGCAATTAAATCATCAATATGTTCTAAACCTACCGAGATACGGATTAAGTTCTTTGGCGTTTTCGTTGTTGGTCCTTCTACAGAAGCGCGGTGCTCTATCAAACTCTCTACGCCACCTAGGCTTGTTGCTTGACTAAAAACTTTTACACTGTTTACCACTTTTCTAGCAAAATCTGCATCACCTTCGGTTAAAATAGAAAGCATACCGCCAAAACCTTTCATTTGTTTCTTAACAATTTCGTGTTGTGGATGGGAAGCTAAGCCAGGATAGAAAACGGCCTCTACTTTAGGGTGCTTATTCAAGTAATTCGCTAATTTCTCAGCATTTTCACAATGACCCTTAATTCGGTACGCCAAAGTTTTGATACTTCTCAATAGTAAAAAACAATCGAATGGTGATGGTACAGCACCTCCAGTTTCTTGGATGTTTTTAATTTTATCGAAGAATTCATTCTTAATCGCGAAAGTTAAAGAACCTCCCAAAACATCGCTGTGCCCACCGATATATTTGGTGGTAGAATGCATCACAATATCAGCTCCTAGCGCAATTGGATTTTGTAGAATTGGAGATGCAAAGGTGCTATCTACCGCATAAATTAACTTGTGTTTTTTAGCGATTATTCCTAAAGCTTCTACATCGCAGATTTTTAGTAAGGGATTAGATGGCGTTTCTACCCAAAGAAGTGCGGTATTAGACTTGATATAACTTTCTACTTGGTTCACTTCCGTTAAATCAATAAAGTCGAAAGACAACGTATCTGCAAAGATGGTCAGTAATTGCTTTTTAAATCCCCAATACATATCATCTGGGGCAATGATGTGGCTGCCAGGTTTAAGAGCTTGAAAAATGGCCATGCCAGCAGTATTGCCGGAAGAGAATGCGCAAGTATCGGCACCGCCCTCTAATTCGCTAATTACTTTCTCCAATGCTGAACGATTTGGATTGCTTACTCTACTATACATATGGCCACCAGGGTAGCCACCATCTTCTCCCCTAAAGTAAGTTGTAGAAAGATGAATTGGAGAAGTAACATCTCCTGTAGCGGCTTTTACTAAGTTAGAGGCGTGAATAGCAGTAGTTTCTGGTTTCATGAAAATTGAATTTAACAAGTGATCACACAAATGTAGATTAAATAGCCTATATACTTTATTTTTGGCAAGATTTATGTAACGAGTTTCACGAAAATTATACAAAAGGCTAATTTCCGCTTTGATCATATCAGATGATGAAAATATTCCATTAGAGGAGAATATTTTCATGGTGAAGGAAAACAATCGAGCTTGCGAGCTCATTAATGCCATTGAAATAATGGAAAACAAATTTATAATTCAAAAAAAATGAAAAAACTAATTTTAGCTATCGCTTTATTTTCTGCATCATTAATGGTGTTAGAAGGCTGTTCTCCAAAAACTACTTCAGGTGCTCCTGCAGTGAGAAGAGGTAACGTTACAGGTAATTGGATGTTGAACAATATCACTTTCGAAGGTATTCCTGATGTTGCAGTAAGGTCCTTTTTAGGAGAAAGCTCTTACAAGTGTTTTGTTGGTAGTACGTGGAGATTAACCAATAGCGGTAATGGCAGTTATAGTTTGCCATCAAGTGCAAGTTGTTCTGCTAAAACTCAAAATATATTTTGGTCGGTAAGCACAGCAGATGAAACCTTCCAATTCAAGAAGTTATATGAAGGTGAGAAAGCTAAAAACGTAACTGAAGGCTATCGTTTAGTATTATCTAGTACAGACGATTATTCAATGACAGTTAAATCTCCTATCGAGTATAGTGGTAAAACGGCTTACGTTGTGATGAACTTTGTAAAAGCAGTAAATTAGTTGTAAAGTATTTTTTTTTTAAGCCATGAACACCATTGTTCATGGCTTTTTTTATGCCGTATAAATACGTAAGCGAGATCCGTATTTACGCTTGAAAGTTAATTGAAAGGAACTTTTACTGTTTTCGTTCGTTCAGCTTTATATCAATTAAGTTCGTTATGAAAGAAAATATAGATCCAAAGAAACTATTTCCAGCACCACCATTTAACACACCTGAACAAGAATATCCAGGTACGGAAAGTAAAATGGAACCTAAAGCCGACCATGGCGAAGAGAGTTATGTGGGATATGGGCGTTTTAAAGATAAAAAAATAGTAATTACTGGGGGTGATTCTGGTATTGGTAGAGCTGTTGCAATTGCATTTGCTAGAGAAGGAGCCGATGTCCTCATCAGTTATCTTTCGGATGCTGAAGACAACGATGCGGAAGAAACCGCAGATTATATAAAGAAAGCTGGCAGACAGGCTATTTTAGTGAAAGGTGATATTAATAAAGAGCAGCAGTGTAAAGCAATAGTAGATAAAGCGGTTAGCGCATTCGGGAGAATTGATGTGTTGATCAATAACGCAGCCTTCCACATTAGCCGAAAACAATTAGAAGATATTCCAACGGAAGAATGGGACAGAACTTTCGATACCAATGTAAATGCCATATTTTACTTATGTAAGGCTGCTGTTCCACATATGCCAAAAGGAAGTAGCATCATCAACACTTCGTCGGTAGTCGCTTTCGACCCTTCAGAAGATTTATTACCTTATTCAGCAACTAAAAGTGCAGTGGTTAACTTGACTGCAAATCTCAGTCAGATTTTATTGAAACAGGGAAAAGGAATTCGTGTTAATTCAGTTGCTCCTGGACCGGTTTGGACGCCTCTGATCCCAGCTACGAAATTTAACGTAGAAGATTTTGGCAAAAATACAGCGATGGAACGCCCTGGACAGCCGGTTGAAATAGCACCAGCTTTTCTGTTTTTAGCTTCGGCGGATGCTAGCTTTATTTCTGGTGCGGTTTTGCCCGTAACTGGCGGGAGAATTACAATTTAGTTAATTTTTAGTTTTATTAAAACACTAAGCTACAGGTAATTGTTAACGATTAAAGATCAGGCAATACAATTAGATTGGGTATTTATACGTTGTTTTTTCGTATAAATATCCTTTATAACCTAAATATGTTATCGGATATTAGTTATTTCAATCATCACATATAAAGATGGTTATTCTTTGATTTTTAATTAGTTAGTTATGGTTAACACAATTCAATCTCATGCTTCAAAAGAGAAAACGCTCAATAAAGTAGATTTTAAATCTTTATTAGAAAGCTTACCACTAGTTTACTGTGCCGAGAAACAGTGGTCTACTGTATTGCCTATTTTGCAGTTAGCAGTTGGTTGTGAACATTTAGTAGAAACACTCGACAAATTTGAAAGAGAAGGTAAGCACCATCTTCATCGCCTACAAAGTATTTTTAATGAATTGGGCGTTGAAGTGGAGGAATGCGAAAATAAGGATGTTGAAGTGTTGGTGGAAGAGTGTTTCGATATCATAGACTTAACGCCAAGAAATAGTTTTATTCGCGATGCTGGTTTGATTGTAGGTATGCAACAATTACAACAGTATCAAATTACAGCATATACTTCGCTACTAGCGCAGGCTTTAGCATGTAATGCTCAAAAAATTGTAAACCTTCTGAGGGTAATCATTCACAATAAGCAGCAAGAAGAAGTTCTACTTGCTATGGCGGGAACTAGCCAGATGCTTGATGAAATAACCTAGTGTATTTTTAAATATCCCTATGGTAAAGTTTGGTATGTATAAAATGCTGATTTAAAATAGGTAAGTATTCATCCTTTTTATCAAATCAATTCCGATATCGGTCTCTGGTAATTCGTTAAAATCAGCAATAGGGAATCTAATTTCTTTAATTTAGCTTCTTTGACCATTTGAAATTAAGCTGCGGTTTGATAGCAGAGCACTCTGAATTGATTTCAGCTTTTTAAGAATGAAGTTTTTTCATAAACAACTAGTGTAACGCCAATCAAAAATTTTTGACTATTCGGGTATTAGTTTTGTTTTGCCTATATTTAAATTCGACAAAACATCTAAAAACGCTCCGTGGAAAATTATAACAATATTATAAGCCAGAACTTTAGTCAAGAGATACTTATTGAAGACTTCGAAATTGAATCTGCTCTCTATTGCAAAATTGTAGATGCCCTACCAGATTTGTTGTATATAACAGATATTCAGCAGATGCGAAAGATATATTCTAATGCCCAAACCCATAATTTGTTTAAGATGGGGAGGAAAGAAATTAATGATATGGGCGCTCGATTTTTTGAAAAAATTATCCATCCAGCAGATCAATATAAATATTTTGAAAGTATGGATAGCCTACGCAAGGCAAAGGACAATCAAGTAGATGAATTGCAATATAGGGTTATAGACCATGAAGGAAAAATACATTGGTTAGTGACTAGATGTAAGGTTTTCAAACGAGACGAATTTGGTAGACCTCTATATGTGCTCGGTATTTCTCAAAACATTACTGCCCAAGTACAGTTGAATGCTAAAAGACAAATTTTTCTTGATGAACAGGTCCAAATAAATGCTGAAAAGCAACAACAACTGCTTAACAATATTATTAACGCTCAAGAAGAAGAGCGTAGAAATATAGCCGAAAATCTTCATAATGAAATTGGCCAATTGTTATTTGCTGCACAGCTTAGGTTAGGCGCCGAAGAGGATGAAAGCAGAAGCTTAATTAACAAGGCAATTAAAAAAGTTAGGCAAATTTCATTTGAGCTTACTCCGGTTCTACTCACCGATATGGGATTAGAAGTGGCATTAAAAGACATGTTGGAAAGGAAACTAGATAAACACAATATTCATTTTAATTTCAGTTTTAACATCAATAAACATCGGCTTAACAGTAATATAGAAGTCGTGATTTATAGAATTGTACAAGAATTACTCAATAACACTATTAAGCACGCTGATGCTAGTCAAGTTAATGTGTTGGTGCTTCAAAAAGGAGAAGAGTTGTATATAAGTCAGACAGATAATGGAAAGGGAATGGAAACGGCAGTTCTCTCGGATCTAAAGAAAGGTTTTGGCTTAAAGAGCGTGGTTAACAGAATAAATCTTTTAAATGGTGTTTTCGAAGTTTTTTCCACACCAGATAAAGGAACAAAAATATTAATGAATATCCCTCTAAATGGCTCAGAATAATAGTAAAGTTGTCAATATTTTATTGGCAGATGACCATCACTTGGTAAGAGATGGTATTAAATCCCTAATTGAAAAATATAAGGAGTTCAAGGTAGTAGGCGAGGGTGCTGATGGATCAGCAATTATGCAAATCTTGGAAACCACAGAAGAAAAGATTGATTTGGTGTTGGCAGATATCAATATGCCAAATATGGGTGGTTTAGAATTGGTAGAAAAAATTGTTGCACAGTATCCTTCTATTAAAGTGCTGATGTTATCTATGCTGGACCATGAAAAATATGTTTCTCAGGCTTTACAAGTGGGTGCTAAAGGTTATTTGCTTAAAAGTGTGAATGAAGAAGAACTAGTTTTCGCGCTTAAGCGAGTAATGAGCACCTCATTTTATATTTGTTCAGAATTAACGTATCAATTGTTAAGGAAAAACTTGCTGGGAACAAATTCGGTATCAAGAAACAAAATGGTTAACCACGTCCAGGTGGAATTTAGTAGCAAAGAAATTGAAATTCTAGCGCTTATTGCCGATGGATTTACTAATATAGAAATTGCAGAAAAGCTGTTTACGAGTAAACGTACAGTAGAAGGGCATCGCTTGCAGATGATTGCTAAAACAGGCGTACGTAATACTGCTGCGCTAATTAAATATTGTTTTAATCATGGCGTATTAAATGATGTTTAAGGTGGCGTAATTTTTTCTTCAATTTGTTTGCCCAGCTGTTGTATGGTTTCATTGTCTAGATCGCCCCAAAGTTGTTCCCATTTGCCATAAATTTCATTTCGTAATTGAGTGATCTCGTTGTCGCCAATCATGCACGAGTAATAAGGAACCCCATCAGTAGTTTCTAACTGTATCACTTTGATTTCCTTATCCTGTTCGTTAATTTGGCAGATGACGTAAAAAGTAACTTTCGCTGAATCCATAATAATATTTTAATATATAACATATAGATTGATCTATAGTTTGATGCGTTTTTTATTCGTAAAAACATCTATGCTTTTTAAATTGTTATTTCATCTAAACATAGAACTAATATGAGGATAACAGTAAGTAGAAAACCAGTTAAGGTTTATCCAGATCCGAAACGAGTAATAGCGAGATTTTTTTATAATGGTGATGAAAGAGCCAGAGAAGTAATTACAAAAGTAACGAGCTTGAGCGAACGCCAAATTTTTGGTATTGTATCGCCTTTGCTACAAGAGTTTTCCAAACGCCATCGTAACATCACCAAAGTTTTCTTAAAACACTGTAAAAAGGTGCAATGGCTGATAGAAGAAATGGGGATGGATTATAAAGAGATGGACGAATTTACCAAGTATCTGATTGGCTCATATTTTACCCATGAATATTCTATAGAGTCGGCTGCATTTTTTAATCCATCCATTGTCGAAGATCCTGACCAGTCAAATTTAGTAGAAGGAGAGAAACGGGTCATTATTAGTTTTAGGGCAGTGGGAGAAGGCCACGTCTCTTCAGTGGTTTTTAGGAGAGCATTAATAGATGCAAATAATAATATCCACGTATTGCCTGCCGGTAATTATATCGACGAGGCAGAAGTAGTTAAAAATGCAATTTATAACAAACGCTTGTTTCTCAAAAAAGCCGCTGATGCTAATATTTCGATGAATGTGATTACCGATGTCAATGCGCATTTGGGTGACAAATTTGATTACCCACAGCTGAGGAAATTGGTGCTAGACGCGAAGGAAAACAAAACTGAAGATGCCGATAAACTAGAATATGACAGGATACTTTGGTTGTCGGACGCTTATCATGAAATTTGTTTTTCTAAAGATACAGATATATCGGATAGGGTAATTTTTCCGATATCGGAATTTGAACGTAAAGGAATTGAGGATGCGAGGTTTGTACGTTTTACCAAAGATGACGGAAGTACGATTTACTATGGTACATACACTGCTTTTGACGGGTCGTTTATTATACCAAAATTGATGCAAACTACCGATTTCTACGATTTTAAGGTAAGTCCTTTGCATGGAAAGGGTGCACAAAATAAAAATTTAGCACTTTTTCCTAAAAAAATCAATGGAAAGTACGCGATGATGTCTAGAATAGATGGATGGAACAACTATTTAATGTATTCTGATAGAATCACGGTTTGGGACCAGCCTATTAAGTTGCAGACGCCGCTGTACGCTTGGGAATTTATACAGATTGGGAACTGTGGTTCACCTATAGAAACCGAAGCTGGCTGGTTGATCATTACTCATGGTGTTGGACCAATGCGTAGATATTGTTTAGGTGCAAGCTTGCTCGATTTAAATGACCCCTCTATTGAAATAGGAAGATTACACGAACCCCTGCTAGTACCTAATCCCGATGAGAGGGAAGGTTATGTGCCTAACGTATTGTATTCTTGTGGGTCGATCATTCATAACGGCGAATTGATTATTCCTTATGGCTTATCCGACTATTGTTCATCATTTGCTACAGTAAATTTGCAAAGGCTATTGGATCGAATTATGGAAACTAATAATGGTAGCTCAGTTTAAATATTAATTATCGTTTCTAATTATTGTAAAATAATAAAGCCCTCAGTTTACACAAAATGAGGGCTTTATGTTATAATATCAATACTTATTTTTTTAAGATATCTGCTTGTAATTTATTGTCATTTGCTAAGTATCGGTATTCGATTTCTAGTGCTTTGAATACTACTAAATGAGAAATAAGGTAAGCTAAGGTACTTTCAGCACCTTGATTTCTATTTACACTAAAATTCTGTAAACCGTCTGCACAGCCTTTAGTCTCGTGGTCGTAAAGCGGTAGGTTTAAGCTGTTTTCCCCTAAAAACCATTGATAGCTCTGATACAGGTTGTGCATGTATTTTTCTTCCTTGGTTACCTCATAAGCTTTAAAGTAAACTAAAACCATGGCCATAGTTTCAATAGCCTGTTGGTCATAAAGTGCCATCGGCTGTCCTTTTTCTAACCAACCATCGTTACCTACAGGGTTTAAGAATCCGAACGATAGTGTTTTTTCGGTTAAAAAGGTTAAGCTTTCCAAAGCTATGTTTAGCGATTGCTCATCTCCACTAATCTCATAATGACATAGTAATGCCAGCGGAAGTATCGCATTATCATAGGTCATCTTTTGCTCGTACCAATACCAATCATGGTCTTTATTGCTTTGGTAAGCTTTGATCAATGGGATGGCGAGCTTATTCAGTTCTTGTACAATTGAAGTGTGATGAGGATTAGTTTTTAAATAATGGTTCACACCAATCATCGTATTGGCGATGCCCCTCAAATGTGCTAAGTTAGAAAAATGAGGTACAGATTTCAAAAATAACTCTGTGCCAAACTCTTTATAGGAGTTATTCGGTGCAAAATTAACGAGATAACCCAACGACCAAATGGTTCTACCAAAAGAGTCTTCTGAACCTACTTCATCCAAATAATTTCGGTTAAAGCTTAGGAAGTTCCTGAAATTTCCGTCGTCTTTTTGCATGTATTGGATGTAACTCAAATAAATTGGCAAAAGGTCGAGCGCTTCTTTACTCTTATATTGTTCAAAGGCCATCAGTGCCATAATTAAGGCTCTAGAATTGTCGTCTAAACAATAGCCTTCTTTCAAATTTGGAATGCCATATTTCGCATGTTGTACAATTCCAGTGTCGTCTGTTAGGCGACGAATATGTCCCAAATTAAAGGTTGGGATGCTATCTACGTCTATGATGTTTTTGGTCTCTAGTTCAGCCTTTTCTTTTTCTAGGATAGCTTTTTCTAAGACTTTAATATAGTTTTTACCAATATTAGGCCAGCGTAATGATAGGCCGTATTGATAAGCATTGTATTTTAACTCGTTTAATTTTTCTGGCTGCTCTAGCAATTCATTAGTGAGGTGAGCTAATTGCAAGTGATCTTTAAAATCGAATAATAAGCCGCGTTTTTGCGCTAATAGTTCTTGTGCATGCCAATAAGGTGTGGAAATTACTGCAGCCCCAGCACCTACGGCATACGATAAAGTTCCGCTAGTGATTTGCGCTTCGTTTAAGTATGGTGTGATGTAAATATCAGCTGCAGAAAGATAGTGATGTAACTCTTGCTCATCTACAAACTTATTTACAAATACTAAGTGGCTTTCTACGTTGAGTTTTTTTGCCAGCCTTTTTAAGCTCTCGCGGTACTCTTCTCCAGCATTTTTAACTACGCCGGGATGCGTATTGCCAAGCACTACGTACTTTACATCTGGATGTTTTTTAACGATTTCTGGCAATGCTTCTACCACAGTCTCTAAGCCTTTTCCTCTGCTAATTAAGCCAAAAGTGAGCAGTACTTTACTATCCTTAAATGGATATGACTTTTTGATAGGGTTATCCTTTGACGGCTCCAAATCGGGTACGCCATGTTCTATGTATTGTATTTTTTCCTTTGGAACCTGATAAATACTCGTTAAAAAACCAATTGCCTTTTGACTCATTACTACAATTTTCGATGAGCGCTTCGCAATTTGTTGTGTAATGGTTTGTTGGATGTAAGTAGGTTGCTTAAGTACGGTGTGTAAAATAGTTATGATTGGTTTGTTTACTCTTGCCAATAAGGTTAATAAATACAAACCGCTTTCGCCTCCATAAATACCAAATTCATGCTCTATAATGCAAGCATCTACTTGACTGGTATTGATATAATCAGCTGCCCTTAAATAATCTTTTTGATTACTTTGTCTGATGATGTATTTTACATCACTTGGATATTGGTACGTATCCAGATTTTCCGAATCACTTAACGCAATAACAAAGCTGTCTTTTGAAACAGCCTTATGTTGGTTAATCGCCAAGACCAAATTTGAATTGAACGTCGCAATTCCACATTCGTTAGGGAGGGAGGTACTGATATAAGCTATTTTCATCGTATTTTACTTTTATATGGAGAGCCACTGCGTTTATACCGAATGAACAACTGGATTAATTCGAATGTTTTACATTACTTCAGTGTTTTTTTAATTTTCCTAATTGCATTTAGATGCGAGTTGATCACTGGAACGTTTTTGGCAGCAAATGCTTTCAAATCCGGATCAGTTCCTTTTCTAGCTTGGTGCTCCATAAAAGCCAAAACTTTTACATGCTCTTCTTCCATTAAGCTAGCGTACTTTTTATCGAATTCGGATCCATTTTTTTCGATGAGCTCATCTCTACGTTTTTGATTTTCAGTACTGATCGCAGTCGGCAAAGCAATATTCTTACTTTTTGCTAAAGTTGTCAGTTCATCGTTTGCGGCTCCGTGGTCTTTTAGCATCATACTCGCGTACGACTTGAGATCTTTACTCACGGATTTTTCTATAGCTAGATGCGCTAGCTCCATTTCTACCAAACCCGCATCAGCAGCATTAGTAGCAAATTCTGCTTCATTACTTCTTACGGTAATGATATCCGCCGAATTGGTAACGGTATCTTTTGTCTGGTTAATGCTATCAGCCAACTCTTTTGAGTCCTTTTCTTGAGCATTACAAGCAATCATTAGGGTAAAAGCAACGCTGTATATCAGGAATATTAAATTTTTCATGCTACTATATGGTTAGGTAGTAAAAAGCCAGCGTCAACATTCGTTAACGCCGGCACAAACAGAAAATATTAAGCGGCTACATTAGCTTCAGACATCGCAATCTCGGTAAGCTTGCTGTCTGTATCTTTTTCTTGATCTAGGATTGCTTGTAGAAGCGCTCTTGCCTCTTCATGTCCCATCAGAGAAGCGTAGGTAACTAAACAACCGTAGCTTGCAATTTCGTAGTGTTCTACTTTTTGTGCCGCAGAAATTAGCGCCGCATCTAATGCTTCGTCACCATCAAACTCTTCAATAATTTCTTCAGCTTCATTCAACAGTCCTTCCATCGCTTTGCATTTTTTTCCTCTTGCTGTAAGATCTAGGCTTGCAAATACTTGTTTTAATCTCTCAATTTGCTCTTCCGTTTCTGTATGATGCATCGTGAAAGCGTCTTTCAAAGTCTGGCTTACAGCTTTATCTGCCATTTTCTTTAGGCCTTTCAAAAGTTGCCTTTCCGCTCCAAGAATATCTTTCAATTCATCAACAAATAGATCATGTAAATGAGCATTCGGCATTGCGGTATCATCTTTCTTATTTTTCATAATCATTTAGTTTTTTAGTGTACGTTTTGATTTTGTATCCTTAAAATGAAAACACGAGTGTTTTTGTTTCGGCAGCAAGTAAAAACAGTATTTTACAATTTAAGCTAGGTACTAATACCTGATTAAAGGTTGATGAAAACAAAAGTCTGTATTTAAGCTTCTTCATATTAATAAAGAAGATATGATTATGGCAAAGTATTCAGAAAAGGCAAGTGAAAAAGTGGGTACAGCAGTTCATGAGATGAAAGGGGGAAAGCTGAAGACTGGAACTGGTAAGAAAGTAAACCAAAAAGCAGGCAATTGCAATTGGCTTATCAGAAGCTAAGAAAGCTGGTGCAAAAGTGCCTAAAAAGAAAGCCAAGTAGCTTAAACGTTGTAAGTAGTCTTATAATTGCTTAGAAGGTTTTCGGCTTGCTTTTGTCGGGATGAATAAATTTGTCTACTTGAGCCTTTAGTTCGTTAAACTTGTTCTCGGTTTCTTTAGACTTAGCTCTTAAGGCTTTCGATTTTTCCAGCAAGCTATCCGTAGCCTGTTGGTTTTTATTTACTTTCTCTGCCATGATAATGCTTTTAATCAAATATAATTATTGTGTGTCGTTAACACTCAACTATTTTAAAAATGGGTATAGGGCATGTCGAATACCTAGGGTAAACCGTATAAATTATTAACAAAAATATATGCCTTCTTCGGTAGTTGCACATATCAAATATGAGGCTCAGGAAAAAGAGCTAATCGTTGTTTTCAACTCGGGAGAGGTATATTCTTATGAAAATGTGCCTGAGAAAATTTACAAGGAATTCAGAGCCGCCGTATCTAAGGGTAACTACCTTAATAGGAAAATTAAAAGGTATTATAAAGCTAAAAACATTTCAACAGGCTAGGCTGAATACGTTTTTTTAAGGTCAAATACCTGATTTAAAGATATTAAGAACTTTTTTATCGCTTTAAGTATTAGGTGTTTAAGTTTAACCAAAAATCATAATCATGAAACGAGCGATATTTATATCTGCAATGGCAATAGGTTTTTTAACCGTTGGTTGCAATTCGGAAAACAAGCAAGAACAAATGGCCGATACGAGCATTGCTGCCGATACCGGAATGATGATGGATTCGGATTCCTCTACTATTGATACGGCTGCAAATTCTAATTCTAGCGCAGCAAGCACCGATAGTGCAAATAAAAATAGTACCGTTAATGCAGATAGAGCTAGGCCTGTAAATGCGGAAAAAACTAGACCTGTAAATGCCGACAGTGTAAGGCAGTAATTTAAATGTAACAAGCTATGGAAATTCAATTTGAGCAAAATAAAGCGTTCAATCAGGGGCATCGGGGCGAAGAGGCTCCAGTAACCGATACCAAAGAGCAAGATAAAGGAAAGCCTCAAGGGCGTGAGGGTGATCCAAATATTAGGTTGGCCAATAGAGAAGCCTTGCAAACGGAAAAAACAGAATTAGATCGCCGCCCCTATGATGTAGCTAATGGAGAGGCTAGCAGTACTGGAGATGAAGATTCATCGGCTATTGCTGGCGTAAGAAGCGATCAACAAGATGCAGCTAGTGGAGATAGCAAACCTTTGGCTGAAGATCCATATACGAATACGGAAGAAGAAAATCAGAAAAAAGAAGGAGATAATGATGGAAACGAATAAGAAAGTAATTGAAGATTTAAAAGGATTAGTAAATATAATCAATGATGGTAAAGAAGGATATCTTTCTGCCAGTGAAGCTACTGATAGCATAGAGCTGCGGGACTTATTTTTGCGATTATCTTCACAGCGAGTGGGCTATGCAAATGAACTCAAAAACCATATCACATTACATGGCGGTAGCAGCGAAAATGAAGACGGAGGTATTTTAGGTGTGCTACACAGAACTTGGATAGATATTAAGGAAGCGCTGAGTAGTAAGGAGAATGAAGCCATTTTATCAGCTATTGAGACTGGAGAGCAGGCAGCTATAGAAAAATACGATATCGTATTAGAAGATTATGCAACACATGCAGATCATATTGGCCTACTACAAAAACAGAGAACGGGTATTTTAGAAGCACTAAAAGAAATAGAAACCTACCATATTCGATTGGAAAGATAAAAAATACGGCAATGGATCACAAAAATGAAGATCTGCAAAATGAGCAAGGCTCAATGCAAGAACAAACTGACAAAAATAAACAGCATAGCGAAGCTCAGGAAAAGCATAGCGAAAAACCAGGGACTATCGTACCCACTTCTGAAGTTACCGGTAGCGATGCTGATCAAGACAGGGGTGGCAAACCGAGTATTGACGATGCCGAAGCTAAAGAAAAGGATGATTTTGGCGATGATGTACACACAAAACGCAGTCCTTGGAACTCTATCACTTTTGATACCGACGATTTTTTTAGTGGACTGGTGCCGGCTTAGCGATATGGATTTTATAGCGGGAGTTGGATATTAATTACGGTTTCAGACGGTTTGGATGAAATGGCGATATGGCCATTTAACAGTTTCACCTTTGATTCTATGGTTTTTAATCCAATTCCTTTGTTTTTTATAAGATCTCGTTTAAACCCTTTGCCATTATCTTTTGCCATAATATGGATATGACCGTCTTTAACAGAAATATCTATGTGGGCCAAACTTGCATCTGCATGTTTTATGATATTAAGAGATAATTCCTGCACAATACGGTAAACAGCCAATTGTACGTACTTATCCATTGGTATGTCAATTTCAAAGAAGGTACAGTTAAAATATGTTTTGCCCTTTAATTGGTTGCAGATATCTTTGATACTCACCTTTAGACCGAAATCTTCTAAAATGGAAGGCATCAATTCGTGAGAAATTTTTCTGCTTTCTTGGATACACATCCCTAGTAATTCTTTAGAGCGGTTAAGAATCTGGATATTTTCGTTAAGAGCTTCCATACGATCTAAGTTTAAACGCTCTAGTGTCGCTTTAACACCATATAATACCTGTCCTAATCCGTTATGCAGGCTCTCTGCGATGCGTTGTCGCTCTTCCTCTTGCGCATTCAGAGTAGCTTTTACAATTTCTTGTTGTTGTTGCTTCTCCAACTCGCGTCTCTCATCAGTCAACTGTTTGTTTTTTTCTTCTAGTTCTTTTTGCTGCGTGATATCTTGCGAAATGCCAACAATGTGAGTGGAATAACCTTTGTTATCGCTGATATAAACAGCACTTTTGGTTTTTATCCAGTGAATTTTTCCTTTTGCGTCTATTAGCCTATAGGTAAGTTCTCTGATTTCTTTTTTACGTTGTTTGCCTTTAAGTTCATTTAAGTTGGCATAAAAGTTTGGTTTATCAGCCGGATGAATAAACTCTTCAAAGAACTGCTTGCCCATTTTCTTGATTTCAGCCTGTGTTTTTTCTACTAATTTTTCAATTCTGCTATTAGAATAGAATTGCTGAAAAGTATCTAGGTTAATCGCATATAGCATATCGGGAGCAGAATTGGCAATACCTTGGATCATTGCCGAATTATCGGTAGATAGCTGTTCGGCAATTTTTCGTTCGCTAATATCTAAATTAGTGGCTAGTAAACTGTCACCCATCTTTACGAACATGCAAGAATACCACTTGTTAAAATCCTCATAGGGATAGAAGTAATCATTGGTTTGTGGCACGCCTGTTTCCATTACCTTTAGCATCAGGTTAAATAAGCCAATCTTTTTAATTCCTGGGAATTCTTCAGCATACATTTTGCCTACCAGATCAGTTCTACCAGTTTCTTTTTCTAACGCTTTATTGATGATGGCAATTTTAAAATCGATAATTCGATTGTCTTTATCTCTTACTGCATTTAACACAGACATAGACATCAATGTATTATTGTAAATGGCTTCTAGTTCATCTCTACTATTTTGTAACTCCTTGGTTCGTAGATTTACATCTTGTTCCAGCTTAATCAGATACCTTTCTTCAGCCTCGCGGGTTAAATCTTCTGATTTCTTTTGTGCAGTGATATCCCAATGTATCCCTCGAACTTCAGAAATGCCACTATACTGATGGTAGATCCCCTTTCCACGTTCTTCAATCCATGCAATTTCGCCATCAATCGGTCTAATAACTCTGTAAACATGATGGAATTCTTTTTGATATTTACTTGCTTCTTCAAGTACATTTCGATGTTTTTCTTGATCCTGGGGATGAATCATATCAAAACCATTTCCTTCACCGTAAGATGCATTTTTGTTTTTTAAACCAAACACTACCGAGGATAGGGGAGAAACCATGACGCCGTCCTTTTTGGCAAGCCAATGGAAAGTACTCATATTCGACGCGGTAAGCGCTACAGCTAGTTGTTCTCGAGATTGGTTCAAGGCTTTAGCCATAGAGGTTTGCTCTACATAAGACCAAGTACGTTCGGCAGTTTCTTCAACTAATGTTAAATGCTGTTCATTCCACTCGTATGGGCTAAGATGCTGTACCATAAATATAGCCACCGCTTTTCCATTTTTAATTAATGGGACAGCCACCCATGCAACATAACCCAAGCTATGGTAAATTGACCGTTCTTCATCGGAGAATCTATCATCGGTATCGATATTTACAACTATACTGGTTTTTCCTTGCTTAATCTCTTCAAAGTGTTTGCCGAAATCTGAAAAAGGGTATAAGCTTGGTTTGAATAGACTGCTTTTGCCTTCTTTTTGATAGAGTCGATCAACCTGAATATAATCTACATTATTAATATTTACGACGTTACCATAAAACGCCATAGTTACATTTAAATACTCACCTATTACTTTCGCTGCGGCCTCCTGTATGGCCAAAGGATCCGATGCAAAACGAACAGCATCGGTTAACTTTATTAGATAGCTCTGTCGTTCCTCACTTTTTCGAAGCACCTCTTCCGCACGCTTTCGTTTTGAAACATTATTGAATAGTACACCAACAACATTGTCGCCCAATTCTGTAATAGGAAATGCCTCAATTTCATACCATCCGTCTATAAGTTTAGCTGGAAGGTCAAAGTGTGCAGATGTCTTTGTTTTTGCAACTGCGCCATAGATTTTGAACCAATAACTTTCAGCTTCAGGATAGATTTGCTTTATCGTTTTCGTAGTGTTTGTTATTCCGGTAAGTTTTTCAAATGTGGGATTGACTTCCATAAATGCGTAGTCTATCGCATTGTCATCTTTGTCCCAAATCATTTCAATAATACAAAACCCCTGATTAATTGAATTGAAAAGTGATTTATATTTATTGCTTAATTTGGCATTAAATGTGTTTTGATTCCGGGTAATGTCGGTAATATCTCTCCCGATTGCAATTACGCTCTTGATTTTCCCACTGATGGTATGCTCGGGAGCCATTTTGATGTTATAAAATAGCTGTCCGTCTTTTGTATTGAAAGTAACCGTGATGGTTTCTGGTTTGCCAGTGTCTAGTACTTTTTGTGTGCTTTCTACGAGCTCGCTTACATCTGAGTTTGGCCATATTTCACTATGTTTTTTACCAATCATCTTATCTAATGTTAACTCCAGCCGGTCTTCAAAAGCTTTATTTCCGTAAATAAGATTTAAACTGCTATCCCACTTCGTAACAATATCTGGTGTATTTTCTATTAAGGTTTTGTAGATGTTTTCGCTGTACTTATCCTTTTCGATGCAATTAAATGTAACGATTACACCCGCTGAAACTGGTGTGACATCGAGTTTAATCCAGCCTTCTGTAAATACGGACACATACTCGAAAGTGGTTGCTTTTTTATGGGTAATAGCCTCGTTGACCTCATTATAATAGTCGGTTGTCGTAGAATTTGGAAAAAGTTTCCATACATTTTTTCCCAGCATTTCTTCACGAGCCATTTTAAAATAGCTCAACGCCTTTTCATTTACGTAGCTAAAATTGGCATCGTTATCTAGCATGTAACAAGCTATTGGTATTGCATCTATAATTGCCGCCGCATTTTGAAAATCAGGCATATTTTGCAGTTTTATTTTTTAAAACATAGAGAAACACAATCCATTCTTTATCCCTATCATATCATGCGAATTTATACTTTTTTAATTTTTTAAAACAAAATCGTCGTTGTTTAAATTATTAGCATAGCCGATTACCAATTTACGCTAGCTAGTTCATACATAGATGAAAAGGAAGTTGCGCATGGCCCTACATTGTCAATGATTGTTTTTACACATGATGATGAAGGTATGCTGAAAGAAGAAAGGTCTTGTCAATTTACAATTTACAAGCTAAGGGGGAGTATAAATACTGCTTTAAAAAGGTATAATACTTGTTTTTGGTCTGTAAATGAGATTATGCTCCTTCCGTTTGTTTAGGATGAAATAGATCATTAATGTTTATATAATTTCGAGCTTTGGAACAATTAACTACATCAAAATATAGGGGAAGAATGATAAATATCATATTGGCGGAAGACCACAATATCGTTAGAAATGGCATAAAACTGCTTTTGGAATCTGATGAACAAATTAGGGTTTTAGGAGAGGGAGTTAATGGTCTTGAAGTGTTAAAATTGTTGGCGTCAGACGACGTGGATATGATCGTAGCTGATATCAATATGCCTGAAATGGACGGAATGCAACTTTTGAAGGAAGTAAAAGCCAACTATCCAAAAGTTAAGGTAGTAATGCTATCTATGCATGACCATGAAAAGTATGTGATGGAAGCTTTTAAAAATGGTGGCGATGGCTATTTGTTAAAGAACGTCGGTGCAGATGAACTTATTTTCGCAGTGAAATTCATTAATCAAGGACGCAGGTATTTATGTGCAGAATTAACGATGTCATTAATGGATACGATGCTGCAAAGTAAACAATACCTGATGTCGATGCCTGATAATGAAATTGATTTTTCTCTGCGTGAACTGGAAATTTTGCAGCTCATTGCTGAAGGACTGACCAATCTAGAGATGTCTGAAAAATTATTTCTAAGTAAACGAACTATAGAAGGTCATAGACAGAGTCTTTTAGACAAAACTGGTTCGAAAAATTCGGCTGCTCTGATACGCTACGGAGTAATAAATGGCCTAATTCAGTAGATCAATTTCCAAACCATTTTTTATAAGGCTGTTCTATAATTAGCGCTTCAATTTAACAGGTTACTTAGCTTCAAAAATTATGAAATCAATTTGGAAAGGTGCCATAGGTTTTGGATTGGTTAACATTCCAGTAAAGTTATATTCGGCAGTACAAAATAGCAACTTAGACCTAGATATGTTAGACGGTAAGGATCTGTCTAAAATTAAATATCACCGCGTGAACGAGCGTAGCGGTAAAGAGGTGCCTTATGATCGTATTGTCAAAGGTTTTTTGCTGAAAGATAATTATGTGATTTTAGAAGACGATGACTTTGCCAATGCATTGCCCGAAAAGAATAAATTGATTGAATTGGAGAGTTTTGTGGATATCAATGACATCAATCCTATTTACTACGAAACTTCATATTATACCCAGCCAGAACCACAGGGTAAGAAAGCCTATTCTTTACTTTTAAAAGCATTGCAAAAGAGCAAAAAAGCAGGCTTGGCTAGATTTGTGCTCAGGAGTAGTGAAAACCTTTGTGTGATTCACACAATGAATAACATGTTGGTGATTACCAAAATTCGGTTCCAAGAAGAAATAAGAAGTACAAAGGATTTAGAACTAGATTCTGTCACCATAAAACCGAAGGAATTGGAAGTTGGCATGGCATTAATTAAACAATATGCTGCAGACTTCGATATTTCCGCTTTCAAAGATGAGTATAGCAAAGAGTTGATGAAGATCATCAGAGCTAAAGCGAAGGGCAAAAAGACAGTTGTCAAAAAAATGCAGCCTGAAAAGCGCGTGAGTGACGACTTATATGAGCAGCTGATGCAGAGCTTAAGTAAAAAGGGAGCTTAAATTAATTTCATTACAAATGTATATTGCTAGGAGATTTAAAGAAAATCCTATACTCCAGCCTAAGCATGTGGTTGCAAGTGCAGAAAATCTACAAGTGGTGTGTTTGCTCAATCCTGGTGTATTTAAGTGGAATGGAAAGATATACTTGCTAGTACGGGTAGCAGAAAATGTTGCCCCGCAAACGGGAAAGTTGTTTATTCCAATGCGCTCTACATCAGATTTATTGGATATTCTAGAATTGAAGTTAGATGATCCCGACTTAATCAATACTGATCCAAGGGTGATCAATTATAAAGGTTTAGATTACTTGACGACCATTTCTTACCTACGGTTATTTAGCAGCGATGATGGCATAAATTTTACGATAGACCCACTTCAATTACATGGGAAAGGATATGCAGAACGTTTTGGTATTGAAGATTGCAGGGTTACTCAAATTAATGATACCTACTATTTGACCTATACCGCAGTTTCTGATAACGGTGTAGCGGTGGGACTAAGGACTACTAAAGATTGGGAAATGTTCGATAGTTTAGGATTGATATTTCCGCCACACAATAAGGACGTCGCAATTTTTGAGGAAAAAATAAATGGAAAATTCTATGCGCTACATCGACCTACCAGTAAAAATATCGGCGGAAATTATATTTGGTTAGCCGAGTCGCCTGATGGTGTTCATTGGGGGAATCATCAATGTATTTTGAAAACTAGGGCTGGCTATTGGGACAGTGCTAGGATTGGTGCTGGTGCCGCGCCGATTAGAACAGAAAATGGATGGCTAGAAATTTATCACGGCGCTAATGAAGACCATCGCTATTGCCTAGGTGCAGTACTGCTAGATCTGAAAGATCCAGCCAAAGTAATTGCCCGTACCGAACAGCCTATTATGGAGCCAAAAGAAAGCTATGAGCTGAGCGGCTTCTTCGGCTCGGTAGTTTTTACTAACGGACATATTGTTAATGGGGACGACCTAACGATTTACTACGGTGCAGCCGACGAATTTATTTGTGGTGCAAAGTTTTCTATCAAAGAAATCTTGGAAAGGCTAATTTGAACTTCTACGCTAAACTTTTTACTTTGAACTTTTCTTTCGTTGCTTATCTTCTACTTGTTTCACTTCATCTTTTTCTGCCAAGGGTCCCTCAGTTTTTAGATTAGCTGGCTTATCTACTTTGATCGATTTGTTTTTAGCTGTTGTTTTCATCGTTTCTTAATTTTATAGCCTAACATATCGCATCTGGATTTGTTGCCTTTTGAACCATGTTTTTGAAAAAGAAGTATTTATAACGTAACTTTTTGCGTTAAATGCTGTAACGATAAAATCATAAATCGTAAAGCTAAAATCGTAAATCTTTTGTACCTTTGGTTTTTAATGAATTTCCTCTATCCGGGCTTCCTTTTTGCACTTTTAGCGGTCCTAATCCCGGTAGTCGTTCATTTATTCAATTTCCGCAAATTCAAGAGAGTTTATTTTAGTAACGTTTCTTTTTTAAAAGAAGTAAAGGAGCAGAATTCATCTCGCGAAAAGCTTAAAAACTTGTTGATTTTAGCCGCTCGTGTATTGGCTATCGTTTTTTTGGTTTTCGCCTTCGCTCGGCCATTCTTAAATTCTAACGCTGAAACGAACCCAGAGAACGGTAATATGATCAGCATCTATTTGGATAACTCTTACAGTATGGATGCGGTTAACAAAGAAGGAAGTTTGTTAGATGAAGCTAAACGTAGAGCGAAAGAAATCGTTAAAAATTATCAAATTAATGATCGGTTTCAGCTACTGACCAATGATTTTGAGGGCAAGCACCAGCGATTACTAAATTTAGAAGAATTCTTACAAGCTGTTGATGAGGTAAAGATTTCTGCGGCGAGTAGAAATCTGCAACAAGTAGTTAATCGTCAGCAAGGCATTTTTACAGGTGCTGCCAATAGATATGCATACGTAATTTCCGATTTTCAACATAACTTTGCTGGTAAGCAAGCCATAAACAAAGATCGCAACACACAACTTGCGTTAGTGAAATTGAGTGCCAACGAGTTGCCTAACATTTCTGTAGATAGTATTTGGTTTTTATCGCCTGTACATCAACCTAACACTTCCGAAAAAATTATTGTTCGCTTAAAGAATTTTGGTAACGAAGAAGCGAAGAATGTACCGCTCAAATTAATCATCAATAATCAGCAAAAAGCTATTGGAAGTATTACGGTTGCTTCGGGAGCCACAGCAATCGACACACTTTCTTACAGCGGTTTAAATTTGGGCTGGCAGAAAGGTATAGTAACTATAAAAGATTTTCCACTAACGTTTGATGATGAACTAAATTTCAGTTTCAGTGTAAATGCTGAACAAAAAATATTGAGTATCAACGGTGCTCAAACGGCAAAGTATATCGAAGCACTTTTCAATGCCGATTCTTATTTCAAATTGACCTCCGTTTCCGAAAATAATATCAATTACTCCGCTTTTTCAGCATTTAGTTTAATTATATTGAATGGTCTAATTCAACCTTCAAGTGGTTTGGCACAAGAGCTTAAAAAATATTTGAACAATGGAGGTACTGTGGTTATTTTTCCATCAACGGTTGCTAACTTGGCAGATTATAATTCATTCTTAAGCACTTTAAATTTACCATCAGCTGCGAATTTAGTTACAACTCCTAGTAAAGTTGCCGAAATAGAGTTAAAGCACGAACTGTTCAATAATGTGTTTGAGACTTTGCCTAAAAATATAGACTTGCCATTGGCTAACCGATATTTTACTTACGTAGAACGTAGTGGAATAGCGAAAGAACCCTTATTGCAATTGCCAGCTGCAAAAACCTTTCTAGCCAGGTACCCTATGTCTTCGGGACAAGTTTTCCTTGCTGCATCTGGTTTGGATGAAGCTGAAGGAAATTTATCTAAACATCCAGTTTTTGTACCACTGATGTATAAAATCGCTTTTGGAAGCGCTAAAGATCAACCACTTTTTTACACCATTGCTAAGGATGACCTCATCAGTTTACCAACAGTTAAGTTAGGCGCTAATCAATCTTTGAAATTAGTTGGAAATGACTTTGAAGTCATCCCAGATATCAACCACCGAAATGGAAAAACGCTTTTGTATGTGGCAGACCAGATAAAGACGTCTGGATTTTACAACGTAAACAAAGCAGATTCGACCTTAGCCGTTGTTGCTTTCAATGATAATAGGGCAGAATCGGATATGAAATATGATAGCCAAAGCGAACTAGAATCACGTTTTGGTTCGCAGAAAGTTCATTTCATTGACGCTAAAAAAGAAAATATATCATCGGCCATTGCCGAAAAAAATAATGGAACTGAGTTATGGAAACTTTGCCTAATTTTGAGCTTAATTTTCATAGCCACCGAAATATTGTTAGTGAGATTTTATCAGGTTAAACACAAACATATAGGAATATAGACCGATCTGTACTACAAGAGAAGTCTTTACTATGGTTAAAGAAATTTAAAAATAAATATAAAATTCATGAGCCTCTTAATTAAGGGAATTACCATTGCCGATGCTAATAGCGAGTTTAACGGAAAAACTTGCGATGTGAGAGTTGAAAAAGGAACGATTGTGGAAATAGGTGCAGCGCTATCAAATCAAAAGTCCGAGACTGTTTTTGAAGGGCATGGGGCCATCTTATCACCAGGGTTTTTCGATTTAAATTGTGTTTTTGGAGATCCGGGTTTAGAAACTAAGGAAGATATTCAAACAGGTACTGCTGCTGCTGCTGCGGGTGGCTTTACCGGTATTGCCATCATGCCTAATACCAAACCTGTGGTGCATAGCAAAGGCGAAGTCGCCTATATTTTGAACCGGGCTAAAGGTAATTTAGTAGATGTACATCCTATCGGGGCGATCAGTCAGAATTTAGAAGGTAAAGAGCTGGCGGAAATGTTCGACATGAAACAAGCTGGTGCAGTAGCATTCGCAGAAGCAGGTAAAGCGATTGCTGATGATGGCTTCATGAGTAGAGCTTTGCAATATGCCTTAGGTTTTGATGGCTTATTGTTTACGCATCCAGAAAATAAAGCGCTGGTAGGTAAGGCGCAGGTAAATGAAAGTGCTACTACCATTTTATTGGGTATGAAAGGTATTCCGGCATTGGCCGAAGAAATGCAGGTTTCAAGGGATATTTTTTTGGCACAATATCACAATGCACCAATCCATATCAGTAATATTTCTACCTCGGGTTCGGTAGCTTTAATTAAAAAAGCGAAGAAAGAGGGAGTAAAGGTAACCTGCGACGTAGCTGCACATCAACTGGTATTCACAGAAGAGTTATTGAATGATTTCGATAGCAATTACAAAGTAAAACCACCTTTACGTAGCAAAGCTGATAATAAAGCCCTGATAGCGGGCTTAAAAGAAGGAACTATTGATGCCATTTCTTCTCAACATCGCCCTTACGAAATTGAGTTCAAAAATGTTGAGTTTGAAATTGCTAACTACGGAATTATTGCACTGCAAACAGTATTGCCATTATTACTACAGGCAGGTTTAGATACCGCTTTAATTGTAGATAAATTGGCCGTTGCGCCTAGAAGATTATTAAAGTTGGCGGTTCCTCAAATTAAAGTGGGAGCAGCTGCAAACTTTACAGTTTTCAATCCAACTAAAGAATGGACGTTGAACAGCGAAACAAATCAATCAAAATCTGCCAATTCACCTTTGTTTGGCAAAACACTAAAAGGAAAAGTAGAATCAGTTTATAATAACGGACAGTATATAAAATATTAAATTAACTTGTCATTGATAGTTATGATGTAATCTACGCGCTGTCATTCGGAGTGAAACGAAGAATCTTTAATTACGAAATAGATTCCTCATGTCGGAATGACAAGATACTTTACGATTGCTTCATACTTCGCAATGACGGAAATATTCAAAATATGAACAACACAGTAAAAAAGACAATTACCGCTTCACTAGCGAAGTTTGGCGAAGTAAATAAAGCAGCGAGCGTAGAGTTGACGCATAAATTGGTAGAGGTTTTTGAAGCCGATGCTGATTTTATGGATAAAGTAGAAAAGTTCGACGGTGTTTTTGATGAATATCCAAAGTTTGAAGAGCTAAGAGAAACGTTCTTCGATTTGTTGATGATTAATTTCTTTACTAGTGATGTAAATAAGTTGGAAGAAGATTATCTGGATTCTAAAGAATGGGAAGCTATTGAAGATGAGACCATTGATAGGGGGACCGAACTGCTAAATCTATTGTTGTATATCAATGAATGTCACGACGAGCAGATTAAACCAGAGTTGGAAGATTTCTTAAAGGAATTTTTATTAGTGGATGAAGATGAGTTTCAAGATGAATTCCATATTTATGAGAATTTGATCGATAACCAACAATTAGCAGAAACTAGCGTACAGGAAATTTGTGAAAATGCTAAAATTTTAAATTTAGCAGAAGAAATGCAGGAGCTGTTTGTACCATTTATGACTTTCTTTTTGCAACCGTCTCCTTCAGATCAAGTTTATAATGATTTAGAGAAATATAGTAACAATAAGGCATTTGATGCGTCTGTATATAGTCTAATTACTAATTTTAATCAAAACAGATAATCTTTCAAGCATGGAACAACAATTAGCCCAAGCACAGAAAAAACCCAATTTGTTAGCTTTTCAGGTAGCATTATTATATTCTTTTTATAACCTAGCTTTGGTGTACCTTTCGGAGGCCATGGGTATGGGCGGTGCAAACTACGAAAACGTATCTGTTGGCATGAAAATCTTATCCACTGCTTTAACCTACGTTCCATTCCTTGCTGGTATTATCTACGTACAAACCAAGCATAGAAGCGAGCTAGGAGGTTATATCACCTTCGGTAGAGCTTTTTCTGCTGGCTTCAAAGTAGCAGCTTATGCTGGTCTTTTCATCGCATTGATAACTGCTCTGTATTATAAAGTGTTAAGTCCAGGCTCAATGGATGCAATTATTGATGCGGCAATTGCAAAAGCTGGCAATAATGAGCAACAGGTGAAAGGTATCGAGATGATGAGTAAATACATGATTTTATTCATGGTTTTTGGTTTAGCTGTTACTTTTACCATTTCAGGGTTAATCATTAGCTTGATTAGTGCAGCTATTGTAAAAAGAGAGAACCCAAATCCTTTTGCTAGCCACCCGAGCGATCAATTTGAAGCCAACTAAGGCTTTTTGAATTATATTCTAAACGTGCAAATTATATCAATTTATTTGATGAAATTTGCACGTTTTTAAATAACACGTCATTGCGAGCGAAGTGTGGCAATCTTTCTTGAAATAGCTTCTTCGCAGACACATAAAATATTTCCCTCATTTGAAGGGTTTAGGAGAGGCCTAAATGGATATATCAATTGTAATACCACTATATAACGAAGACGAATCGTTGCCTGAGTTAATTTCTTGGATAGATGATGTGATGCAGCAGCATAACTTTTCTTACGAAGCGATTTTTATCGACGACGGTAGTACCGACTGTTCTTGGCAGGTACTTACAGAACTGAAATTGAGGTTTGCCAGTATTAAAGCTATTAAATTCAGACGAAATTATGGTAAATCTGCCGCTTTAAACGTTGGTTTTGCTGCAGCACAGGGCGATGTAGTCATCACTATGGACGCCGATCTACAGGACAGCCCAGATGAAATACCAGCACTTTACAGTCGCATTAAAGATGAAGGTTACGATGTAATTTCGGGTTGGAAGAAGAAACGCTATGATCCCATTACAAAAACTATCCCTACCAAATTATTTAATGCTGCTACTCGTAAAATGAGTGGTATCGAACTAAATGATTTCAACTGTGGTTTAAAATCTTATCGTAACGATGTGATCAAAACCATTGAGGTTTATGGTGAAATGCATCGTTATATCCCAGTGTTGGCTAAATGGGCAGGTTTCTCTAAAATAGGTGAGCAGGTAGTAGAACACAGAGCACGTAAATATGGGGTAACTAAATTCGGCTTAAGCAGGTTCATCAACGGATTTTTAGATTTGATGTCTATCTTCTTTGTAGGTAAGTTTGGTAAACGTCCAATGCACTTTTTTGGTTCTTTAGGTGTTTTGAGTTTTTTTTTGGGTATCATCATGGCTATTTACATTATGGTAGAGAAGCAAATCCATATTTGGAACGATTTGCCCTATCGTAACGCTACAGACCAACCATTATTTTACTTAGCATTGGTAGCTATTGTGGTAGGTTCGCAAATGTTCTTGGCTGGTTTTGTGGCGGAGTTGGTAGGCCGCAACGCACCAGAAAGAAACCAGTATTTAATAGAAAAAGAAATTAATTAGCTGATTAGCTAATTGGATAATGAGTTAATTTTTAAATGTTCTTTTCAATAATCATCCCTTTATACAATCGCCCGCAGGAAATCAAAGAGCTGCTATCTACGCTATGTAAGCAAACTTACATGCAGTTTGAGGTATTGGTGATCGAAGATGGTTCTGTGAATGACGCGAAGGATATCGTAGCAAGTTTTGAGAATAGGCTTGATGTTAAGTATTTCTACAAAGAAAATTCTGGTCAGGGTTTTTCCAGGAATTTTGGTTTCGAAAGAGCTAAAGGTGATTATTTCATCATTTTCGATTCTGATATTCTAGTTCCTGCCGATTATCTTGAAATTGTTAAAGATTACCTGTTCGAGCATCAACTAGACGCTTTTGGAGGGCCAGATGCGGCACACGAAAGCTTCACACCGATTCAAAAGGCCATCAGCTACGCCATGACCTCTCCATTTACTACCGGAGGTATTCGTGGTAATAAAAAGCACATTGGTCAATTCCATCCGCGTAGCTTTAATATGGGGCTTTCAAGAGAAGTTTATGAAAAAGTAGGGGGCTTCATTCTTACCCGTTTGGGCGAAGATATCGAATACAGTATCCGTATTCATGAAAATGGCTTTAAGATTGGTTTGATTCCAGCGGCAAAAGTTTACCATAAACGACGTACAAGTTTTTCACAGTTTTATAAGCAATTGCACTTTTTTGGAAGAGCGCGTATCAATATTTACAAACACTTCCCTTCAGAGTTGAAACTAGTACATTTCTTTCCAGCAATTTTTACACTCGGACTAGGCTTTACCATTCTTTCTAATCTCTTTTTTGGACCATTAGCTTACGTTTGTAATTTCTTTCTCCTCTTATTTTTTTTGTTGATATTTTTTCACGCTTGGCAGGTCAACAAATCAATAAAAATCGCATTTTTGAGTGTTATAGCATCTTTCATACAACTTACCGCTTACGGTCTAGGTTTTATACAAGATTTTGTGAAACGAGTTCTGTTGAAGAGCAAGGATTAAGGAGCAAAGAGCAACGATTAGATAAATAAACGATTAAACAGTTAACCAATAAAAATAATGATTAACTACTTAAAAGAAAGTACGTTTGCGGTAAAAGACGTCATCATGCAAGCATGGAAAGTAACCAAAGAAAATTACTTTTCTATTGCTACGCTCTGCTTCCTGATTTTTTTAACTGCATCAACATCAACCTTTATGGCTTTTTTTATGGAAGACGTGAACTTGGGCATTAGATCGGTGATGTTACTGATTTTTATATTAAGCTATTGTGTGGTAGAGTTATGTATGATCAAGTATATTTTTAAGCTCCTGGATACTACAGATGCCGATATACAGATTGTAAATACCTTGCCAACCAGAGCAGAGATCATTAAGTTCTTAATTGCAGCAATTTACTTTGGCTTGAGCATATTTTTTGTTGGTATTTTATTAATGCCAGTTTTATATGTACTTGATTTATTATTAAAATTATTGGTTAGTCAGGGCGTTATTGCTGGCTATGCACAAACTGGAGCTATTATTGTAAATGTCGCAGTTGGCATAGCGGTTTTAAGTATTTTCTTCACTTTTGTGCGGATTATATTTTTTCCTTTTTTTATTATTGATAAACACAGTTCACCATTTGAGTCCATTAAGCTTAGTTTGGCAACTACCAAAGGGAATTTTATCAAGTTATTGATGATTCTTCTAGGTTTAGTAATTGTGCAGGCAATTGTGTTTGGTTTCTTTTATATTGTAATTCTAATGGGTTTTAGGCTAGTAAATCTATTTCTAGATTACGATATCAGTCAGTACAGTTCATTAATCGTCGTAGTTTTTAGTTCATTTGTTATTGTACCTTTCTCGACGGCTTTTTTTGCGGTGGCTTACCGTAAAATTATGAACGAGTACAAAGGAGATGAGCATCCAGATATCATTCACAATATCATGTAACCCCTAAATCCCCTAAAAGGGACTTAATTTATGCGCACAACAAATTGTTCAAATATTAACGAGAGAAAAGAAAAGCCCCTTTAAGGGTTTGGGGTAAATATGGGACTAAAATCAGCACTAAGTAAGATATTCGCATCTTTTGTGGTTAGAGGAATTGAAAAATGGAAGTTTGATGCCGTTGCAGCTCAAGAACGTACTTTGCAAAAACTTATTCAAGAAGCAAGTCATACGGTTTTCGGCCTAGATCATCATTTTAATGCTATCAAGAATTACGAAGATTTTAAAGCGAAAGTACCTGTAAGAGATTATGAAGATTTAAAACCGTACATCGAACGTGTTGTGGCGGGCGAAGCAGATATTTTATGGAAAGATAAGCCAGAATATCTCGCTAAAACTTCTGGAACTACCTCTGGCGTAAAATATATTCCGATTTCTAAACAATCAATGCCCGAGCATATTAAAGCTGCTAGAAATGCTTTATTAACTTACATCCACGAAACTGGAAACGCTAGTTTTGTAGATGGTAAATTAATTTTCTTGCAAGGTAGTCCGGTATTAGCCAAGAAAAATGGAATTAATGTAGGCCGACTTTCTGGAATTGTAGCGCATTTAGTGCCGGCATATTTGCAAAAAAATAGAATGCCGAGCTATCAAACCAATTGTATTGAAGATTGGGAACAAAAGGTAGATGCAATTGTCGATGAAACCATGAACGAGGATATGAGATTGATTTCTGGTATTCCGCCATGGGTGCAAATGTATTTCGATAAGCTAGCTGAAAAATCGGGCGGAAAGCAAATTAAAGAGATCTTTAAAAACTTTCAACTGTTTGTATATGGCGGTGTGAACTTTGAACCTTATCGTGCAAAAATAGAAGCTAGTATTGGCAAAAAAATAGCTGCTATTGAAACCTATCCTGCGTCAGAAGGATTTATCGCTTATCAAGATAGTCAGACCGAGAAAGGCTTGCTGTTGCTAGTAGACGCTGGAATGTTCTATGAATTTATCCCTTCAGAAGAATACTACAATGAAAAGCCAACAAGGTTAAGTTTAGCACAAGTTGAACTAGACAAAAATTACGCATTAATTTTAAATACCAATGCAGGTTTATGGGGTTATAGCATTGGAGATACGGTTAAGTTTGTTTCCTTAAACCCATACAAAATTATGGTTACGGGGAGAATCAAACACTTTATCTCAGCTTTTGGCGAACACGTGATAGGAGAGGAAGTGGAGCATGCTTTGTTGTCCGTTGCCAATGAAGAAGGGATTGAAATCACGGAATTTACTGTAGCTCCGCAGGTAAATCCACCTTTGAATGAATTGCCCTACCACGAGTGGTTTGTTGAGTTTGTAAAAGCACCAGTAGATTTGCCTGCCTTTGCATTAAAAGTTGATAAAGCACTACAACAAAAAAATATTTACTATTTTGATCTAATTGAAGGAAATATTTTGCAACCCTTAAAGATTACGGTTCTCCAAAAGGAAGCTTTTGTAAACTACATGAAAGCGGAAGGTAAATTAGGCGGACAGAATAAAGTGCCGAGATTAAGTAACGACAGGAAGATCGCGGAAGGGTTGGAGAACTATATAAATTAACCTGTCATTCTGAGGAACGAAGAATCTGTTGAATAGAGGCTTCGCTGCGCTCTGCATGACAAAAAGAAGAAATATTTGAAACACATAGCTATATTAGGTTCAACAGGTTCAATAGGTACGCAAGCATTAGAAGTAGTGCGGGCGAACCCTAATCTATACCAGATTGATGCCTTAACTGCACAACATAATGCCGACTTATTGATTTCACAAGCTTTGGAATTTAAACCAGCGTTAGTGGTCATTGGTAACGAGAGTCTATATCAGCAAGTAAAATCGGCTTTGCCGAATACGCAAGTGATCGCAGGTGAAGAGGGGTTAATGGCAGCTGTTCAATTACCTCAAACGCAATTGGTTTTAACTGCGGTAATGGGGTCTGTGGGCTTAAAACCTACTATCGCTGCCATTCAAGCAAAGAAAGACATCGGCCTTGCCAATAAAGAAACTTTAGTGGTAGCGGGCGAGCTGGTGATGGATTTGGCAAAGCAACATGGTGTAAAAATCATTCCGGTAGATTCAGAGCATTCGGCTATTTTTCAGTGCTTGGTGGGCGAAGAGCAGAACGAAATAGAGAAAATATTGCTAACGGCTTCTGGTGGACCATTTAGAGGTAAAGGTAGAGACTTCTTAGCTACGGTAACTAAAAATGAGGCGCTTAAGCATCCAAATTGGGTAATGGGAGCGAAGATCACTATCGACTCTGCTTCTTTGATGAATAAAGGTTTAGAAGCTATTGAAGCCAAATGGTTATTCAATTTAACACCAGAACAGGTAGAAGTGGTGGTTCATCCGCAATCCATTATTCATTCTATGGTGCAATTTACCGACGGCTCTATCAAAGCACAAATGGGCGTGCCAGATATGAAACTGCCTATTCATTACGCTTTCGCTTATCCTAACAGATTAAAAACAGATTTTGAACGTTTTAGCTTTTTAAAATATCCGGAGTTGACATTTTCTAAGGCAGATACAAAAAGTTTTCGTAACCTTGAGCTTGCTTACACCGCAATGGAGAGGGCTGGAAACATGCCTTGTATCTTAAATGCAGCTAATGAAATAGTGGTAGACGCATTTTTAAAAGATCAGATAGGCTTTCTAGGGATGAGCGATGTAATTGAGCAATGCATGGAAGAGGTAGCATTTGTATCGCAACCTACATTAAATGATTATTTAAAAGCAGATGAACAGACAAGGACATTTGCGAGCGAATTAGTAACAAAACAGAATTTAACACATCTAAAATAGAAATACATTACAATATATATGGACGGATTGATTATGGCGGGCCAGCTTTTGCTGGGGTTATCGATACTAGTAATTTTACACGAATTAGGACATTTTTTAGCAGCAAGAGCTTTTGGAATTAAAGTAGAGAAATTTTACCTTTTCTTTGACGCTTGGGGATTTAAACTCTTCAGTTTTAAAGTAGGGGATACAGAATACGGAGTAGGATGGTTGCCATTAGGCGGTTACGTAAAGATATCAGGAATGATAGATGAGTCGATGGATACCGAACAGATGGCTGCACCGGCACAACCTTGGGAATTTCGTTCTAAACCAGCTTGGCAACGTTTAATCGTGATGATGGGTGGTATCATTGTCAACGTAATTGTAGGTATCTTCATTTTCTGGATGATGGCCTTCAAATATGGAGATACCTTCGTACCTAATGATAAGTTGGTAAATGGAATAAGTCCTGGTATTGTGGGGCAGCAAATGGGCTTAAAGCCGGGAGATAAAATCTTAGCATTAAATGGCCAGAAACTCATTTATTTGGACGAGATTTTAAGTTCTAAAGTATTACTTAATAACACAAAACTGACGATATCTCGTGATGGAAAAGCGATCGATTTAAGAGTTCCAGAATCTGTCTTAGATAGCATTAGCAAATATAAAATTAGGGAGTTTGTAGGACCTCGAGTTATCGCTAAACGAGTAGATTCAGTAGTTACCCCACAAGATTTACAGCCTAAAACTAGTTTCTTTGGGAAAATCAAAGCAATTTTTGTAAAACCAGAGCTTGTAAAAATTGAAGCACCAGCTTTCGAAGCTGGCATGAAAAAGGGCGACAGTATATTGGCTGTTAATGGAAAACCTGTAAAGTTTTATAACGATATTACGACAGAGGTAGCAAAGAATAAAGGTAAAAAAATTGCTGTTGAGGTATTGAGAGGTAGCGAAGTGCTGACTTTAACACCAAAGGTGTCTCAAGAAGGAACCTTGTCGATTATTATTCCAACTATTCCGCCACCAGTGGTGAGCGTTAGTTATGGTTTTATGGAATCCTTCTCTATCGGAGTAGATAAAGGTTGGACCTCATTTACAGATAACGCCAAAGGAATTTGGAAAATGATCACTGGGAAGTTAAGTGCCCGTAATATCAGTAGTCCAATTGGTATTGCACAAGTTTACGGTAGCGAGTTCAATTGGGAGAAGTTCTGGAGTTTGACTGGATTAATCTCTATGGCTTTAGCGTTTATGAATTTACTTCCAATTCCAGCTTTAGATGGTGGTCACGTCGTTTTCTTAATCATTGAAATGATTAAAGGTAAGCCGCTAAGCGACAAGTTTATGGAAAGAGCACAGGTTGTAGGTTTCGTCATCTTACTCTGCTTAATGGTATTTGCTTTCGGAAATGATATATTGAAAAAATTTGGAATATAATCTAAGCTAAAAGCATAAGGCAGATAGCTTTGTGCTTTTAGCTTTATGCTTTAAAAATGAATTACTTCGAATTATACGATTTGCCTGTTTCCTTTCACCCAGATCAGACTTTGGTAAAGCAACAGTTTTATGCGCTTAGTAAAAAGTATCATCCAGACTTTTATATCAATGAGAGTGCCGAAAAACAAGCGGAAGTGCTAGAACTGTCTACACTGAATAACAAAGCTTTTCAAGTACTCAAAAACCCTCAGAAAGTACTACAGTATGTGCTGGAACTGAAAGATATGATTGGCGAGGGTGAAAACTATACCCTTCCACAATCTTTTTTAATGGAAATGATGGACGTGAACGAAGTCATTATGGATTTGCAGTTTGATCCGGATGCGGATAAACTGGCTCATGTCATCAAAGAGATCAATAGTATCGAGGAGGCCCTAAAAGAAGAGCTAATTTCTTATACTAATGGATTTGAAAGTGCTGATTCGGAACAAAAAGAACATCGCTTAGCTAAAATCAAGGATAGCTATTACAGAAGTAAATACATTCGCCGATTAAAGGAGAGCTTAGCTAAGCTTTAGTTAGGTTATTGTCATAAAGGATATTGGACTAAAATGCTGCGATAAATTCGATTATTTTAGCCAAAATTTAAATTATGTCTTCATTACATCTTTTCAGAAAAGTAGCCTTAGCAGAAGGTATATCTTATATCGTATTGTTATTTGTCGCTATGCCGCTTAAATATTGGGCTGGCTTACCATTGGCAGTAAAATATGTAGGCTGGGCACATGGCTTGTTGTTTGTGCTTTATATAGCCTGTTTAGTGATGGCTTGGCAGGAGAGAAAATGGGGATTTGGAAAGGTTGTTCTGTTATTTATAGCCTCATTATTACCTTTTGTTCCATTTTATGTAGAGAAAAAGTTGAAAGAAGAGGATGCCGTGAAAAATTAATTCACTGTGTATCTGCAAGAAAGATAAAACAGTGAAAAATAATTGTTAATACTTTAAATAATCCTTGCGTAATCGCAGCACTTTTTATAGATTTGCGCTCCCGCTTACGAGGAAATGCCCAGGTGGCGGAATTGGTAGACGCGCTGGTCTCAAACACCAGTGGGAAACCGTGCCGGTTCGATCCCGGCCCTGGGTACCATACCGGAAATAGAGTTTTTTAGAACTTTATTTCCGGTTTTTTTATTTTGTAACTCTTTGTTTCTTATGTAGATAAACTCTGCTCCCTCACTCATTCTACCGGTTCGATGTTTTTTACCGTCAAACAGCCATTTATTTGAAAAAAGGGTCGCAATGATTGTTCGCTTGTGATCGATGTCTGAATCCTCATAAAGCTGAATGATGTCCCTGAGGTTCTCAAGGGCCTTTTTAATAGTTTTTTCAATTTCTTTTCGTTCCTCTGTGGTTCGAGTATGCTGTGTCTGGCGCGTTCGGTAACTAGCTGCATTTGCTTCACACTCATTTTTTATTTCCTGGTATTCGCTGATGTCGATGATTTCGGCAAGTAGGAGGCTTTTGGCCTTTTTTACCTTTTTTTCTTGGTCTGTGATCAGTGTCAGACAACGTTTGATGTGTGCCTCCTTTGCGTGTTCCTCCACTGCAACGATATCAAGGATGATCTCTTGGTAGATTTCCATGACTCCAGGCCTTGGGACTAGTTGTCTGAGTTCATTTTCAAATTCCTCATTCACCAATTGGTGTGGATATCTGACTTTGCACTCTGGTTTACAGTGGTAATAATGATAGTAGGCGCTACGCCCCTTGGATGCACTGCCCGTCATCATCCAGTCGCATTTAGGACACATCAGAAACCCACGTAGGGGCAGTTTTTCATCGAAGTTCTGTCTGAGTGTGATTTTTTTCTTTCTGCCTTTCATGACTTCCTGTACTTCGTAGAACAGTTCCTCGCTAATCAATGCTTCATGTTTTCCTTCTACTAATTGCATTTCCTCATCTTTATAAGCTGGAACGACAACCTTTCCGCAATAGCAGGGATTGGTTATAGCTGACCAGAACGAACTTTTAGAACATTTCAGTCCACGTCTTCTAGCCATTTTCCAGATGACTTCGGTGCCATAAATACCTTCTGAAATTCTTTCAAATGCCCATTTCATGTGGCTTGCTTCTGGTTCTATCGGTGCAATGTACTTTCTGCCGCCTTCGGTGATCAGGTTCTTGTAGCCTGGCAATGCCATACCCATCCAGCGGCCTTCTTTTTTACCTCTTCTCATACCGAAAAATACATTGGATGCCCGTCGGTCATTTTCTACTTCGGGCATTGATAGAAAGACCGCTAGCATCATTTTGCTTTCGGGGATAGTCAGGTCAAGGGGTTGATCAATAGCCATGACTTCGATGCCGTACATTCGAAGGGTGGAAATCATCTGGTAAGCATCGGAGGTGTTTCTACTGAAACGGTCCCATTTGGTAAATAGGATGAAGTCGCATTCTTGCCCTTTGCTGCTTTTAATGGAGGATAGGAGGTTCTTCCATTCGGGGCGCTCGAAAGTTTTGGCCGAATGGTCCTCAAAGATGACTTTTCCAATTTCTATTTGTAATCTTTGACAGTAGGCTGTAAGCCTTTCTGCCTGGTCCCGCTGGGAAAAGCCACGGTCGGCCTGTTCGTCCGTGCTTACCCTAATGTATAAATGTGCTTTTGCCATAAATATTGGATTAAGTTTTTGGATGGATGTGCTGGTTATCTCCGTGGATGTCCGTAACCAGCTGCTTGATAGATAATTTAGCAAATCTATACATTACATCCAAGACTTTTTTTGCCTTTTGATCGGAGATGAAGGTTCCATGTTTGGCAAAGATTTCTTTTACTCTCTTAGGCGTCACTTTTCTTCTTTCGATTTCTTTATAGCGCATTGTATTTAAAGGATTACAGTTTCAAACTGCTAGTTTCCTTAAATATCTGGTATATCTATCCCTAGTGGTGATGAATAAATTAAACCGATAAACTTTTTATCCCTAGTAGGTAGGTGGGTATTAGGAAGTCAATGGGTGGAAGAACATGCTGTTGTCCTCGGAATTTTTGTGCGATTTAGGCCTGTTGGCGAGGCTAAGGCAGAAAATGATGGAGTTGGATCCTCAACTTTCGAACAGGATTGTGATGAAATAATGTTTTTTTTCGCATGCATTAATTTCAAATGAATTCAATCAATTTTATCTCTAGTAGAGGGTTTATAAAGTTCTCTACTAGAGATTTTTTTCCAAAACTCGATGTTCTCTGGCTTAACACCGACACTATAAGGCAAAGAAATACTCTTAATAAAAAAGCTTAAAACTTTGACTTCAGAAACTTGATAGCTTCTTCGATCTGGTTATCCATCGAAGTACCAGATTGGTCATAACTTATTTGAATATCCGGCTCAATTCCTTTTCCTTCATAGATATTTCCATTCCAATCTTTAAAAGAGGCAGATGACATCTCAACAGTCATAAAATCTCGTATGTTGACGGATCCGCCGTAGAGTACATTCCCATCTGCCACAGGACCTGTAGCACCAAATGTCTTTTCCCCCAGAACTGTAGTTCTGGGTATACTTTTTAAAATTATCACAAACGATTCGGCAAGTGACTGAGAGCCACTATTTGTTATTGACAAAATAGATAGGTTCAGAGGATTAGACCGCTTCGGTTTCAATTTCGATTCTAGCCATGGGGTATATTTCAATGGCTCATCAAAAATATTATATTTTGTAAATCCCCAAGTCACTTGAGAATCTGTTAAATGACCTAAAAGAAAATCGAAGTCAGTTACCCGTCCTCCAGGATTGTTTCTAAGATCAAATATTATAGCTTTAACTTCCTCACCTTTATTCGCAATTAGAGCCACATAAGCATCAATTACGTGTTTTACACCGTTGGCTTGTGTAGAGCTATACGAATTGTAAAGATCAAACCTGTTGCATCTGAAGTATATTATTTTTTTGTCGATTGTTCCGACAATTGCAGTTATTGGATCAAAATTATTTTGACCAGTATTATCAAAACCAAATACATAGCCAGGGTCAAGAAAATTTTTAGCCACAGCATTATAGTCATAATTAAAGTTTTGGGTACTGAGCTTTCTATCCTTTAATGGAAAAATCAGAGAGTCTTTCAGTGTTAAATCTTTAAAGCGAATAGAGAAATGACCGTCTACTAAAGTCTTTGTCATTTCTCGAAATAGAGAGACAGCTCTTTTTTTGTCTTGAACTTTTGTAATGTCTAATTGACGAAATTTTGGATGATAACTCCTTCGTATTTCTTGCCAATCTGTTTTGTCGATATCCCAAAACACATAATTTGTAAAGACTGTATACCAGAAATCCTCAAAGACCCTAAGCATGCCATTATCTATATCATCAACTTCTATACTTTCCTTTTTACAGGAAATCAATGATGAGAGCAATACGAAGATTATAAGCCAAATATTTTTTTTTCCCATATTTATATCTAAAAAGTCTTCGAAAAGCCTATAGTGCAGCTAAAGTCATTAAATCTATGGTGTCCAGATATTGAATTCTTTTTTTCAATTGGGGTAAAAAAAGAATAGTACCTGTTGTTCACCAAAAGATTTAGAGAGGTAGAGAGAGGATGATATGCACTTATTCCCAGAAACGAACCAAATTGCAAACGATTGTTAGATTCACCTGGATACTGTTTAGTTTTGAAATTTGTATTCATGAAAGTTGCAGGTCCGTTGCCTGTTTCGATATCGAATATATTCGGGTGAAATCCTTCGATAAGTGTATTTAACCAATAATTTGTAACTATTCCCCCATGAAGGTCAACTGATAGTTTATGATCATAAATCTTGACCCCCATCGATACTGGTACCTGAATAAACCGATATGTTTCTTGTTGGAATATAGAGCTAGGAGAAATAGCGTTTTTATATTTGATGTTCTTTTCTACCCAACCTATACCCGTTGAAAGGGAAAACCGATTCTTTCTAAAGAAATCTGCTGTTAAAGAAATAGAATGACCTATCCCAATATTTCTATGATTTTTACCACTCCCACTGTATAGACCAGAAAGGCGATCAAACGTTGGTCCGATTTCAATAGATATTCCCTGTTGGCCGAATGTTGACGACAGGGTTACTAGCGTAAAAAGAAGAAACAAATAGTGCTTCATCGACATTTGTAAATGCCGTGGCGCTTTTGAACGCCACGGTATCGTATTAGATTTTAATTGAAATAAACAAGCAGTGCTTCTTCGGATCTTGACTGACTTGAATTATACACGATGGTTACCAGCGCAACTTTGTAGCTTTTCAAAGCTTGGAGGTTATATGCATCATAGGGAAATCCATTAACTCGAAGAAACCCATCTGAAAATTCAAATTTATCTCCGGCCAATGCCGAAATGCTGTTGGTAAAGCTATCGTCCCCTTTAATCGGTACCACCCTTAAAATTTTTTTTTCCTTGATCACTGAACGCAATTCATTTTCAAGTCTTTCTGTTTCCGTGAAGATCTCTTTCTTCTTACAGGACATGAAAAAACAGTTTGAGACTATAATTACGAAACATATATATATACCTATTATTCTCATTTCTTTTTGATTTTAGTTTTTGATTAACTTCCTAGACCTGTATGTGTAACATTTGATTTTACAAGGAAAGTCTTAACTATGTTTACCGCCGGCGAACCGTTTTTTGGAGTAATTTTTATTGTATATCTCCAGGCAACACGAAATGTCTGGGCAACTGGACCAAAATTAAAGCCCATCGGATTGATAAAAACCCTGTTGTTATTAATCATTTCAATTTGTGCTCCTCCAGAACCTCTGATATCGGCGGTGATCCCAGCGGGAATAAATATAAGATCCTCTTTGATCACCTCTGCCGAAGCCACAGTGGAATTGATGATAGCTGGATTGTAAACTATCAGATGAGCAAGCGAGGTCGGTTTTTGAATATTTCTTATCTCAGTCACTACTTCAAATCCAGTCCTTGGAGAACCCGATCTTTCCCTGTGGAACGTATAGGAAATTTCTGGTTTGGCAGTTAGATTGAAAACTCCTAATGGGACATTATAAGCAGGTATCAGGCCGTTTGCAGTAGTAGCATTGCTCTGTCCAGAAATCACAAAGAACGGATTGGTAATACCAACGCTATTGATCGCTGTTCCTGTTACAACGATTTCTGTATTCAGATCTAAGTTAACACGTTGGGAAGAACCATTCTTTCCAAAAATAGCACTGAAAACACCAGAAACGTTTCCGTTCAAGAAGCCAGTTACCGTTGAGGAAAGGCTGTTTAGTAATGTCGAAAGCGAGCTACCTGCGGGTGCTTTTGCTTTTAACCTATTGATTTCGCTCATTCCACTTAATTGCATTTGACCTTTTGCAAGGTTGCTGACAAGTGACTCCAGGTTAAATCCGCTTGCGGGTGTTGACACAGTCCCTGAAACAGTACCTACCTGTGTGCCTTTTAGCGATATATCTGTAATGTTTAGTGTTCGTGCTGTCCATTGTAATCCCAAGTTGGGGAATGAGGTATTTTGTAAATTTGGATCGTAAGCAATTTCATACTGGGCAGCTATCCAATTTCCCATCAAGTTCAGTTGTTGGCTGCTCGTTTTGAGGATACTAGAGTTGTTTACATCTATATCAATAACATCTCCAGTGCCAAAATTCAGACTTGAAGATGTTAAAATACCCTGCGGATATAAGCTCAATCCGTGAGCTATCGAAGAGGTAGGAGTGGCGGTTCCTTCAGGGATGTATAAGTAAAACCTTAAAAGTCCCCTAAACTTATTATATAATGCAAAATAAAGGCCGCCAGGAGGTAACTGACCTACATAAGGGGATACGTTAGGATTAAATGTATTATAGACTAGCTCCCATCCTTCAGTACTGTGGTAATCATTGGCAATATCTCCGTCTATTCCACCAACTGGTCCTTGCCATGGAACAGGAACAACGTTGGCTGGATTTGTAGGCATATAGGTAGCTGTTTCCCAATCAAATGGATGTGCTGCGATAGGAGCGTTTTTGGTGTTAGAGACTTCGAGACGAATGTCTTCATTTTTTTTGGAACAACTAGCTAAAATTAATAGCAAAGCGACCAATAAATTAAATTTGAGCGTCATAGAGAGCTTTTTCATCATAATGATAATTTTTAAATTAATAAATTAAACAATGTGATGTTGTAAGGGCGCTACCGACCAAATAAAACTCCAAAAAATAATTTCCAGAAAAGGCTGGAAATAAAATATATCAAGAAGAGATGGACTTGCTTTCCTACGTAAGTTCTAACTTAATCAGGTTCAAAGGGTATTTCTCAGCCATAAATAGGCACCCCTAACAATCACGTTGCTAAAGTATATATAATCTTTTAATTGCCGAAGTTTTTTTTGTTAAATAGCATTCTCTTTGTGTTAAATGGTTATCATTCTGTGTTTTGCTAAATTTTAGCCAATTTTCTTAAAAGAAGTAATTTGGAACATAACGAATGTAGCATTATTTTAAACTACAAACTTATATAGTCACTGCGTACTGTCTATGTCAATTTTAGCCAACATAATCCTGCTCAATTGTTAGATTTTAATCACTACTAGAGATAAACTGATATTTGATCCCTTCAACTTTGTTTCGAATTAATTTTTCAGTTATGACGAATCGAAGTAAAGATCCAAATATCCAGGGGCGTAAGTATAATGGCAGTCCATATCTCAGGATGAGAAAAGCGAAATCTTTCTCCAGAACGTGGTTAAGACAACAGGTCCGAAGGGCTGTAATGCAAGCTGCTGCGGAAGTCGACAAAAGTCGTATTGCTAGACCCTAAACAGAACCATTCAAAATTTTATCGACCACTGTTTTCAGCATTGGCTCGGGAGCTTTATTGGGTAGCCCGCTTGGTCTAGGCAAAGATGTATTTTTGCATGCGCAAAAAATCTTTGCCGTCCTTTTGGCCGGGGCATCACTCGGAACTCGTGCTGCTGGAAGCGTCAATCTGATCGACCATATGTCCAGAAAGAAATTAGCCCATAGTGAAGACTTGCTCAGCCACAACATCATCATCAGGGTAACCGAAACCATGTTCCTAAAACTGGAGCAGCTGAAGAAAGAAAGTTATAGCCCTTCGGTAGCGGAAGTTTGCAGGAAGATACTGAGCAACCAAAAAATCAAGTTACACCACCAGGATGTTTCGATGAATCCGGTCATGGAGGAACTGGCGGGTATCCGCAAGGAATTGAAGGCGATAGGGGTCAACATCAATCAGGTCACCAGAAAGGTGAATGGCACAGCCGATGAAAGCAGGCGTAGCTATTATGCGATGCAGACGGCAGGGATGTACCAGACCATTGAGGGCAAGGTAGACCGCTTGCTCGTGGTGGTCACTAAATTGGCGGAAAAATGGTTGCAAGAATAACGCTTTCCAAAAGTATGCGGGCCATCCTTTATTACAATGAGCACAAGGTGGAGAAGAGTGAAGCGCACCTAATCTTGGTCAGTGGTTTTGCCGGTGATGCCGAGAAGTTGAACCGGGAGCAGAAACTGAACCGTTTTTCCCACCTGTTAAGGCTCAAGCCCAACGTGAAGACCAATGCGGTACACATTACGCTGAACTTTCATTCCAGTGAAAAGCTTGGGAATGAAAAGCTGCAACAGATCGGAATGGCATATATGGAAAGGATAGGCTTTGGCGATCAGCCCTTTTTGGTTTACCGCCATTTGGATGCTGCCCATACCCATATACATCTGGTCACGACCAATATCACTGCGCAAGGCCAGCGTATCGACCTGCATAATATTGGCATGGAAAAGTCCGAGACGGCAAGGAAGGCAATCGAAATGGAGTTCAATCTGGTCAGGGCGGAAAGTAAAGAAGCACACCTTTATCCTAAGATCAAAAAGGCGGAAGTACAAAAGGTGAAGTATGGTCATCTGCCGACCAAAAGAGCAATCAGTAATGTGCTGACGGCAGTTAACCGGGATTACAAGTTTACTTCCCTGGCAGAGTATAACGCCGTATTGGGATGTTTTAATGTCATGACCATCAGGGGTGAGCCAGACAGTGTGATGTTCGAAAAGAAAGGATTGATGTATTCGGTCATTGATGATAAGGGGAGGCAGGTTGGCGTACCGATCAAGGCCAGTGCGTTTTACATCAAACCTACACTGAGGAATCTGGAGAAAAGGTTTGCTGCGCACAATGAAAAAAGGAAGGCCTATAAGCCGGACCTTAAAAAACGTATCGATAATCTATTTACTCCCTATAGATGCCATTTCCAATAGATTCAGAAAATTGGAAATGTCCTATTATTTATATTTTGACGGAATTGATGACAGTCTGTTGGCCGCGAGTTCGGCGGATTTACAGTTGGTCCGTGAATGCATATTTCTCCGAGATACTGGCCAGCTCAAACAATACTTTGAAGTCGATAACAGGGAAATGTACCAAGATTTGATAGACTATCAATTTCAGGAGTTTATCCTGTTTTCAGCAACTATTCTGGAGAGTCTGGTCTATCTTTCGGAAACCTTGCTGAAGAAAGTAGCAATACATCTAAGCAAAAAACATCCCCCTAGTATACCTATGCAGAATTTCATAGATTTACTGGAATTTCTTCATAAATTGGAATATCGTGACCGTAATGATCCTTTACCTATATGTCTTCAAACACACGATGATTTTTTGGGGAAATATCTGGTCAACATCAACATACTACGGAATGGGTATATTCACGGTTATAGGACAAAATTGGCAAATAAGGGTGGTGAGTATTCAATCTTAGAACTTGAAGCCCCTCTTTCTGACAGGTCGCCAGAAGCTAGCGCCAAAGAATTTGCGAAGGGTATCATTGACAATTTAAAGATTTTTATTCCGGATTTTTTGAAAGCCATTACCGATACCATTAATGCTAAAGCCTCTTTGCCTGCCTAGTGATAAAAATATTAAAGTAAGTTCTTGAATGTTCGAAAACAAAGCAGTACGATTTTCGAACTTTTTTAGTGTTGAGAATATTGTCATCACTGGTAGTGAAGATTTTAAAATAAATTTCCCTAGTAGAGACGTTAAATCTACTACTAGGGAGGTTTTTGTTGAACTTTGAAATTACACTACTCCAGCCAATTTCTTCAAATCATGTATGAAATATTTTGAAAATTGTATCGGAAAGTCCACTTACACGGATAAATATTGTATTTTCAAATAGTTATGCGGTTTTTTGTTGATTTGAATCAGAGATTTGTCAATAAAAGTAAATATTGGTTTCCTAATGGTGTTCCTGGATGCAAATAGGAAACATTGTGGAGAATATTGCATTTTCTTCGAGCACCATCTAACGGACTGAAATTCATTATCTCTGTTAAAACTCATCCTCTAATTCAGCCAAAACTCAGCCTTGGAACAAAATTTATTAAAATAATTTGGATAGTTATTTATTAATCGTAATATTGCGATATAAAATTATGGGACTTACAAAGACAGAAATATTCACACAGGAGCAGAACGAGCTTTCAACACTTTTGAAGGCAATTGCACATCCTGCACGCATTGCGATATTGCAGCAGATTATTTCTGCGAATGCCTGTATCTGTGGCGACCTTGTGGAAGAATTGGGCCTTGCGCAGGCAACGATCTCACAGCATTTGAAAGAGCTGAAAAATGCGGGCATTATTCAGGGAACGATTGATGGAGTGAAGGTATGCTACTGCATAGAACCGAAAACGTGGAGCCTTTTACAAAAGCTTTTCGGAGACTTTATGGGTTCCTATATAGATCCTGAAGGCTGTTGCTAATCCTTTTTTTTGAGCAAATCCATCGCAAAATTACGATACATAAATAGAAAATATATGAAATTATCAGAAATCAAGACCATCTTGGCAACAGCTGAAGCAGTTAATTTCCAAGTAGAGAACGGAGAAGCCGTACCAGAACATTTCCACGTAACAGAAGTTGGTATCATCACAAAGGACTTCATCGATTGTGGAGGCAAGGTGCGTCATGAGAAAGTAGCGAACTTCCAGTTATGGGATGCCGATGACTATGAGCATCGCTTAAAAGCCGGCAAACTTTTGAATATCATTTCCCTTTCAGAAAAGGTATTGGGCATGGAAGATCTGGAAATAGAAGTGGAATACCAATCTGGAACCATCGGCAAATATGACCTTGGCTATGATGGCACGAACTTTCTTTTACTTGCCAAGCAGACTGCCTGTCTTGCAAGGGAGGCTTGCGGCGTTGAAGAGGCTCCAAAAAAAGGAATGGTTAATCTAGCAGGTGCGGCAAACAGTTGTACTCCTGGAGGAGGTTGTTGTTAATCCGTTAGTTATGGAGATAAGGAACCTATTGCCATCGAACTGGGATTCGGTGAAATCAATCTACGAGAAAGGCATTGCAACGGGTAATGCCACTTTTCAGGCCAGCGCGCCATCTTGGGAAGAATGGTACAGTTCACACCTTGAGGCTTGCAGGATTATTGCCGAACAGAACGGAAAGGTATTGGGATGGGCCGCGTTGACTCCCGTTTCATCTCGCTGTGTATATGCAGGGGTAGCCGAAGTTAGCGTATATGTTGACCCCAAACAATCGGGCAAGGGTATCGGGCTTTCACTTTTGGAAAAACTTGTTGCCTTGAGTGAGGTAGAAGGAATATGGACATTACAGGCAGGTATATTTCCCGAAAACATCGGTAGCCTTCGCATCCATGAAAAAGCTGGCTTTAGAATGCTTGGCGTTAGGGAGAAAATTGGAAAGCAGAACGGGGTCTGGAGGGACACTGTGCTGCTGGAAAGAAGAAGTAAAACAATCATTTAACAATAAAATTTATGAAGAAGATACTAGTGCTCTGCACGGGAAACAGTTGCAGGAGCCAGATTGCAAAAGGCTATTTAAGACATTTTGCAGGAGATAAAGCGGAAGTATACAGTGCCGGAATTGAAACACACGGGGTTAATCCAAAGGCTATTGAGATCATGAAAAGGGATGGAATAGACATTTCCGGACATACCTCAAACAACATTGATGAATACATGGGTATCGATTTCGACTACGTGATCACCGTTTGCGATAACGCAAAAGAAAGCTGCCCTTATTTCCCGACTGGTGCGGTAAAGTTCCATTATAACTTTCCAGATCCTGCAAAAGCTACAGGCACCGAAGAAGAAGTGATGGAACAGTTCCGTGAGGTAAGGGAGATGATCCGCAAATACGCACAGAACTTTGTTAACGAGAACTTAAAACGTTAAGATGTCAGCGAACAATTGTGCGCCTGCCGTAGAGCGTAAAAAACTGGGATTTCTTGACCGATACCTCACGCTTTGGATATTCATGGCTATGGCCATCGGGGTAGGTGTGGGTTATTTTATTCCTTCTTCATCGAACTTTATCAATTCCTTTTCAAGTGGAACAACCAACATACCACTGGCCATTGGACTGATCCTGATGATGTATCCGCCACTTGCAAAGGTAAGATATGAAAAGATGGGCGAAGTGTTAAAGGACACAAAAGTGCTAACTGTTTCACTGGTGCTGAACTGGGTCATCGGCCCACTTCTCATGTTCTTTTTGGCAATAACTTTTTTAAGGGACTATCCCGAATATATGGTAGGGCTTATCCTGATAGGACTTGCCCGTTGCATCGCCATGGTCGTGGTGTGGAATGAACTGGCAGAAGGAAACCGTGAATATGCAGCAGGGCTTATAGCGCTCAACAGTATCTTTCAGGTATTGTTGTACAGTGTTTTTGCATATGTTTTCATTACCGTATTGCCTCCCTACTTTGGACTGACAGGTTTGGAAGTGAACATTACCATTGGTGAAATTGCTAAAAGTGTCGGCATCTACTTAGGTCTTCCTTTTGCAATGGGAATTATCTCAAGGTTCGTTTTGCTCAAACTCAAGGGAGAAGAATGGTTCAAGAATAAGTTTGTGCCAATGATATCACCGATTACCCTGATCGCTTTGCTTTTCACCATCGTCATCATGTTCAGCCTTAAGGGAAACCTGATCGTTCAGATACCCATGGATGTGGTTCGCATTGCCATTCCGCTTGTGATATACTTCTCCATTATGTTCGTGGTCAGCTTTTTTGCGGGCAAATACTTTGGAGCTGATTATTCAAGAACAACTTCCATAGCGTTTACAGCCACAGGAAACAACTTTGAATTGGCAATTGCGGTTGCGATAGGCGTTTTCGGCATCAACTCTGGTCAGGCATTTGCAGGAGTGATCGGCCCCCTAGTAGAGGTTCCAGCGCTGATTGCATTGGTTAATCTTGCATTTTGGTTCAGGAAAAAATTCTAGGTAAAAGTCAGCCAAGAACTTCAGGGGTTATGGTTTGTAAACTGATATTCATTTACTACCTTTGAATTTATTAATTTATAATCGTGAACAAAATTAGGGCTACCGAAACTTCTGAGTTTAATTCCGAACTAAAACTAGCAGGGTTTAAAGTGTATCGGACAGATAGCAATTCTGGTGGGCACAGCTATAGCCGTAAGGATTTTTATAAAATCAATATTACCAACGGCAAATTTTTATTCCATTATGCTGACCGTACGATCGAAACTGAAGAGACATACCTGTTTTTCGGGAATCCACATGTGCCATACTCCTGTGAGCCTGTCTCTGAGGCATTTCATGGCTATACATGCCTATTCACCGAAGATTTTTTAAAACAGGTCGAACGCTCAGAAAGCCTTCAGCAGTCTCCCCTTTTCAAATTGGGAGGTACTCCAATCTTTAATCTTAACGGCCAACAGAAAGATTCAATTAACGTTCTTTTTGAGAAGATGCTAGCTGAGCAACAGTCATTGTATGTGTTTAAGGATGAGGTCATCCGCAATTACATTGGGCTCATCATACATGAAGCGCTAAAGATGCAGCCCACAGAAAGCAGTACCAAACATAACAATGCGACAGAAAGGATAACTTCAGTTTTTCTTGAACTCTTGGAACGACAGTTTCCAATCGAAAGTACACAACAGCACCTCCAGTTGAAAACAGCGCAGGACTACGCAAGGCATTTGAACGTGCATGTCAACTATCTTAACAGCTCGGTAAAAGAAGTGACGGGAAAGCCGACGACCAATCATATTGCTGATCGGGTGATCAGTGAGGCAAAGGCCTTGCTATTGCATACGGATTGGAATATTTCAGAAATCGCCTATGCGCTGGGTTTTGAATATCCGACCTACTTTAATAATTTCTTCAAAAAGAAGACGGGAATGGTTCCCAAAGCTATCAGGTCATTCAATATTTGATTATTATACTTTTTCCTTTGTTTTTCTTTATTTCCCTCACAAGGTTATGCTGAACTTTGTGCCATGGAAAAGGACACAAAAGGATTTAACCGTCGAGAGTTCATCTCATTGACAGCTTTGGCAGGCGCTGGCCTGATGGTCGCTCCAATATTGTCTTATGGCGAGGTTATTCCATCTCAAAAACTAGATAAAGGAGAAAAGAGAATGAAAACAAGAAAGCTGGGAACTTTGGAAGTTTCCGAGATCGGACTTGGGTGCATGAACATGGCGGGCAATTACAATCCTCCAGCTGATCACCAGCAGTCTATCAAAACTATTCGTAAAGCATTTGAAAATGGCGTAACCTTCTTTGATACTGCCGAGGTTTACGGCCCATACACAGATGATAAACTGGTTGGGGAAGCTTTAAAGCCCTTTCGAAACCAGGTAAAGATTGCCACAAAATTCGGCTTTGCCATCGATGGGACTGTAGCGTTGGATAGCCGACCCGAGAGGATCAAAAGAGTTGTTGATGAATCACTAAAACGATTGCAGACAGACCATATTGATCTTTATTATCAGCATCGTGTTGACCCAAATGTACCGATCGAAGAGGTGGCAGGCACCATAAAAGACCTTATTAAACAAGGGAAAGTTCTGCACTTTGGCCTATCGGAAGCGAGCCCTAAAACTATTCGCCGTGCTCATGCTGTTCTGCCCGTTAGTGCGGTACAGTCAGAGTATTCAATGTGGACGCGGAATGTTGAGTTAAACGGGGTACTAAAAACTTGTGAAGAACTAGGCATTGGCTTCGTGCCCTGGTCGCCAGTAGGTTCAGGGTTTTTGACAGGAAAGTATGATACATCTACACAGTTTGATGAAAAGACAGACTTTCGTGCGGGCTTTCCACGCTTTTCAAAAAAGTTCTTACCATTAAATATGCCACTTATTGAATGGCTTAAACAATATGCTGCGACAAAGAATGCTACACCATCTCAGGTAGCACTTGCATGGTTACTTGCGAAAAGTCCTAGCATTGTACCAATCCCTGGCACCCGTTTTGAAAACCACTTATTAGAAAACTTGGGAGCGCAAAACCTAGACCTAACGCCTGCAGATGTTCAGGCTATTGATACGATGTTGTCGAAGTTCCCAATTTACGGCGAACGTATGGGCGAGGCGCACATGAGCTCTATCGATTATACGTTCTAACAACGGAAACATTAGATAGACGTTGTAGGTTTTAAGACCTACATGTCTACTGAAAAATATTAGAGGGGAATCTATAAAATGAAAAAAGTACTATTAATAAATACGCATCTTACCTATCCTAACTGGTCGGAAGGGTTATTGAACGATGCATTCCAAAACAAGGCAAAGGAATTTTTCATAGCTAATAACTTTGAAGTATTAGAGACTAAAGTGGAGAATGGCTACAATCCAGATGAAGAAGTAGAAAAGCACCTGCAAGCAGATATCATCATCCTTCAAACGCCCATCAATTGGTTTGGTGCACCGTGGATCTACAAAAAATATGTGGACGAAGTGTTTAACAGTGGGCTTCATAGCGCAAAATTTCTTTCTGGCGATGGTAGAACAAGAGAGGATGTTAGTAAGCAATATGGAACTGGTGGAAAAATGCAGGGCAAGAAATTTATGGTATGCAGTACCTGGAATGCTCCAAAAGCAAGCTTCGACGATCCACAACAGTTGCTTTTCGAAGGAAGAAGTACAGCGGATGTTTTAATCCAGATTACCAGCAATTATCGTTTCTGCGGTGTTGAAGTTGTTGCTGATTACAACTGTTTTGATATTTTTAAAGATGGTGATATTGTAGGGGCTTTAGAAAATTATCCCCCTCACTTAAAGAAGGTATTTAATCTCTAAAACTCAGCCAAAACTAAGCCAAATTCGTGAAAAGCTTCGGGAAAATTTGTTGTTAAAATTTTCCCGAAAAAGACGAAAAAATGGCATGTTTTAAGGCAAAATTGATGATTTAAGGAAAATTTTATTTGTTGACAATAATGTGATTACTACAAAATAGATTTAAAATATGTCTTTAAAGTAATTTAAATGATGTTCTTTGTTTATCTTTATTTTAAATAATTGATTGAAAACTCTGCCAAAACTCAGCCAAATCACTCAAAATGACGGATAAAAAACCCCTTTTAGAGCATCAAAAACAGCGTTTAGAGCTCGCAATTGATGAAATATCCACTACGATATTCTCCACTTAAACACATAATAGTTTGATCATCAAATTTTTATGTGTTTTTTTGTTTAATATTGTGGCTGAGTCATGACTTTTGCTAACTGAAATGGCCTTTTATTCTATCTGTGACTGCGAAAATCATAATGTTGTGGAGAATATTGCATCGAAAACTGTTGAAGATTAAAAGATGTGATCAGTCCTTACCAGGTTTTGGCGAGATAAACTACGACATTAGACAGCCATACTTGAAATGCCCCGCATCTCCAGGTCATTTAAATTTCTGAACATTATTTATTTCGCGACATTGATGCCAACCACTTCTGATAGATAGGATACCAAACCCTATCTCCGTTAGAACCATTGCACAGCACGACAATCCCGCTTTTGATTTGCATATCCATAAAGACGGCCGCACTCCAACCGACGTTTTCGCCTGTGTGCCCAATGGTGCGAATGCCATCGTAATTCATAAAGCGGTACCCCAGCCCACTTTCCCCCTCGATAGAGGATGGCATTACAGGCTGCTCCATTAGCTGTATGGTTTCTGGTCTCAATACCTTATTAAGTTGACTGGAATTTTTTGTGATGGACAGTTCGGCAAAATGCGCCAGGTCCATTATGGTCGTCTGGAGTCCGGCCGCTGCCTGCTCGGTGAATATCCTGTTCTTTATCGGAGCTCCAACGGTGTCATAGGCGGTTGCGGAATTTGCCATCATATGCTCGGTCCATTCATAATTGGTATGGTTCATGCCTAACGGCTGGAACACATGCCTGCGCATGTATGCTGCAAATGTTTTTTCGGTTCTTTCCTCCAGGAGCAGTTGAGCAAGGGTGTATCCTCCTCCCGAATATTGCCATTTTGTGCCCGGCTCGTTGACCAACCTAACACTTTCGCCATTTCGCTTTGTCTTGCCCTCCAATGATTCCTGCAGCGAGAGTAATTTGGTGCCTTGCTCGGCCCCTCCGTATCCGTGTACCGAAAGGCCGGCAGTATGGCTCAAAATCCGCATCAATGTAACCTTTTCGATATTAAAAGGTGAAGAGGGAATTTTCCACCTGTTCAGGTAGCGGTTCACCGTCGAATCAAGGTCTACCAATCCCTTTTCGCTCAACTGCATAAATCCCCATGCCGACACCATCTTTGATACAGAGCCAACGTTGAAGATAGTTTCTTTTGTTATTGGTCTCTTACTGGCCAGATCTGCATATCCTATACATTGTATGAATGCTATCTTTCCATCACGGATTACTGCCACGGCTACCCCTGGAACACTTTCTTTCCTTGTGAGATCTGCGCCCAGCTTTCCGATTTCGAGATAGAGCGGGTCTCGTGCCCCCGATAACATTCCAAGGGCCTTGGCCTGTCTTGCATCTTTTGCAGATGAACAGGATAACAAGAAGGTAGCACAGGCAGCCAATGAGACCGCCACTATAAGCGTATGTTTAAGTATATGTCATTCTGGTAACTGATTTTCCGTAGTTGTGGTTAGGTGGATCTCAACCAGCCTCGAAGATATGTAAAAGATTTTTCACTAAGTCCGTCCATATATTTTTAGCTCAGCCTTTGGTATGTCCGTTAACTGGTATTCCAGCCTGGCTTGTTGTGCTCAAAAAACTGATTTTATATTTCCCGACATCTTGTGGTAAAGCGTATCCCGGACCTGGAGCCGACCGGGAATTTGTCACAGGCCTGCATTTTGGTCAATATGGATAATCGATATACTGAAAATATCGATATTGGCCTCCACGAGTATCCTACATATGGACGGGATCTGCTCGATGTTCTCATACTTGATGTTGACCCAACCATTTTCCGTTGAGACAGAGACAGCAAAGAAATCAAGCAGACCTGCTGACCTATCATTGTTACTTGTATTTATTGAAATTATCACTGTTATTTTATTTTGACCCTGATTGCCACACAAACTGATGGGCTAACCTGGGTTGGTTGTTTTACCATTTACCTGATCAAAGGTATTTGGCGCCAATCAAAAAAACTTGTAGAAAAGCGAACGTGGGAAAGGCGATTTGGCATAGGGATTTTCCCTCCAAACCCTTGTTGCAGTTAATGCTGCCTAAAATGTATATTTACAACAGATAGATTAGAAATGGGAAAGTTTAGCTACAGTGAGTATCGGGTACCAAGGAGCATGTCCCTGTTTGTGAAAAAGGTTTGGACGCTTGATAACCTAGACAGTTCCTCGGTGGTCATGGACAGATTTGCGCTACCCAACGGCTGCTTCAACATTGCAGTTATTAGGGGCAACGGCCTTAAGATCACCCACCGGGAAACAATAATCCACTTGAGCCCGGGAACTTATTTCTGCGGTCAAATGACCGAATCACTGGGCATTGAGATACATCCCAAGAGCAGGGCCACGATGTTGCAGCTCTTTCCTTGGACTCCCGCCTACTTTACCGACCAGGGCATGCATAATTATACCGACCATTTTTACCGTACCGATGATGTTCTGCCAAGTTTGCCTGAAGGTATCGATCTATCCAGCGGTGAACTCTGCAGATCTATGGTAGATAGGTGGGGATCACTTGCAAAGGATGTAAGGCCTGCAATGGACCTGCAGCGCAGCACATCGTTGATTATGGAGGCCTCTGGAGATATCAGTATCAGGGTTGTGGCGACAATGTTAGGGTGTTCTTCAAGATACATCCAGAAGCTTTTCAAAAAAGGACTGGGGCTTACACCGAAAAAATTTGCCGATATCATTAGATTAAGAAGTATCGTGGACAAAATCGCAGCTGGTGGGAATGGTAAATCCGATTTTACGGGAATTGCGATCTCCAATAGGTTTTACGACCAGGCACATTTTACCAATGCTTTTCAGGCTATGTTCAAGACTACGCCGAAGCGATTTGACAGGAAGGCCTATTTTTTGTCATACATTAAGTAATAATAGGTGGTTTTGCCAGAGAAGAGACCATATTTATCTGTACTATAGCCCTTATTTAAAACTCTGCCAAAACTAAGACAATAAAAGGCTAGATAGCGAGTGAAATGTATGGATTTATCTCATCATTTATATCGTGTATAATGCAAAATTATCCACAAATATTTGAGTTTTTTTTGGAATATTCAGCCAGATTTTGTATTTTAAGTAATAATAAATTATATAATAATTCAGTTTAAATGCCTTTCAATGTGGATTTTTAATGATTTTGAATATTAAAAACTCTGCCAAAACTCAGCCAAATTACCAAAATGACGAATAAAAAACCGCTTTTAGAGCATCAAAAACAGCGTTTGGAGATTGCAATTGATGAGATATCCACTCCGATATTCTCCACATAAAATGTTTCGGGTTTTCTTATTAAGAAATCCTACAGTAATTTCCAAGTTTGGTTCACAGATAGTATACTAAAATTCACTTCACTAGTAAGGAAGTTTCTTAAATAAATGTCCCTAGTAGAGGTGTTAAATCTATTCCTAGAGGTATTTTGCAAAATGGTAAGAGCATACTCCTCCAGCCAATTTCATAAATCATGCTTAAAATAATTTGAAAATTGTATCGCAAAGTTCTCTTAGTGGTTTAAAATATTAAGGTGGTTCGATGTAAAATTGCAAAATATCGAATTTCCAAAATATGGGGAGTTTTTTCGATTATTTAGTAAACGATCATGTAATTAAAAGGTCGGGATATGACATCCCGACCGTACATAGTTATTTTTTTGAATTACGCTTTTTGCCCTTTATAACTATCTTTTGAGGCTCAAGGTACCTATGAAATACGGGTTCATCGAGCTTTGAAATTTTTGTTAGACTCTCTAATAAACGGTTCGGGTCTACTATATCATTGGGTACCATACCGGAAATAGAGTTTTTATAACTTTATTTCCGGTTTTTTTGTTTTGTAACTCCTTGTTCTTCATGCAGATAAACTCTTCTCCCTCACTCATTCTATCGGTTCGATGTTTTTTGCCGTCAAACAGCCATCTATTGAAAAAAAGCGTTGCAACGACTGTTCGCTTGTGATAGATGTTAGAACCCTTATAAAGCTGAATAATATTCCTGAAGTTCTCAAGAGTCTTCTTGATGACTTTTTCGATGTTATCTCTTTCCTCGGCGGTTTGGCTACGCTGTGTCTGGCGGGTCTGGTAACTGTCCACTTTCACTTCACACTCTTTTTTGATCTCTTGGTATTCGGCTATATCGATGATTTCGACGAGTAGGAAACTCTTGGCCTTTTTAAGCTTTCTTTCTTAGTCAGTAATCAGTGTGAGTCAACGTTTGATCCGTACCTCCTGGCATGTTCCTTTACAGCAACAATATCCTCTTGGTAGATTTCCATAGCCGAGTCTTGGAACTAATGCCTTGAGTTCATTCTCAAATTCTTCATCACCAATTGGTACGGGTATCTGATTTTACATTTGGGTTTACAGTGGTTAGTAAGGATAATAGGCACTACGTCCCTTGGATGCACTACCGGTTCATCATCCAGTCGCATTTTGGGCACATGATAAATCCGCGTTCAGGTTTTGTTGGTATTATCTGCTGACACTTATCGTTCTGCCACCTCTGCCCTCACTGTTGAACGCCCTAAACTTAATGTGAGCCGAAAGTGGTATCGCCGAATTGTATTTTCGGCTTTTGGTGCTGGGTTCGCTGCCATCGGTGGTGTAGCGGATCGTAAGGTTGGGATACAGTACAGTGGCTTGGACCTCTCCGTTGTTGCTGCTGTAGCCGGGAGTAGGGATAGCGTAGGCGAAGCCGCCGGCATAATGATCCAATCTTGGGAGTTCGAACTGGCCGATCTTATGGATAAAGGCAGACCAGTCCTGTTGGTAGAGTTGCGCTTGCTTTGCTTTATCGGTTTCCCTGGCCCAGGCTGGGTCTGTTGTCCAGGCACGTTCGGCTAAACCCAATATTTTAGGCAGGAACAAATATTCGAACCGTTCTTTACTATTTAATACCTCTGCCCAAAGGGGAGCTTGCAGGCCTACAATGTTCGGCTTTGCATTTTCATTCAACTTATCCATGCTGTTGTAGTGGTTTTCTGCTAATGGATTGCCAGACTGATCCTCCGTCTGATTGCGATAATAATCAAAAGGTACAAAGCTAAACGGTTTGTTTATATCAACATAGCCGCCCCAATACTGACCAATTTCATTGTAATCTTTATTATAAGCTAAATCTAGGTATAGATTGGTTACATTAGTGAGTACCACCTTATAGCCTGCGTTGGCTAGTTTATAGGCTAAATCTTCGTTACCTTTTAAGTTGTTCCAAACATCGGTATGGAAGTTTTCATTGGCAAATCGAGTATCTAAAATCATTTGTTTCTTGCCGTTTACAAGCTGTTTTTTTAACCCAATCTCTTCCCATCCGGATAGGTATAGGTTTTTAGCCTTGAGTAATGCATTCACTTTTTTGAAATAGTAATGCCACAATTCGTCTATGCTTCCTAAACTGCTGTCTTTTTCCAACAGCGCTTTTGCTGCTGGCGATTTTTCCCATACACCTTCTGGAACCTCGTCACCACCAAAATGAATGGTCTGAAGAGGAGCACCTGCAGTTTGGTACATGGATACGGTTTCGTCTATAATCTTACCAATGAAATTGTAAACCGAAGGTAGTGAGGGGTTAATCACATTGTCGTTGAAGCCCTGTACTGATTTGTATATAGATTGGTCTTGTAGATCGCGAAGCAAGTAATGCTTGGCCGCTTGCGGTTTGCCTGCTTTCATTAAGCGTTTGTATCGAGCATCCATAGCCTTAATAGCAGCTCTGGCATGGCCAGGAGTTTCATATTCGGGAATAACCTTGATGTGCCTTTCGGTGGCGTACTTTAAAATTTCGATAAAATCAGCTTCGCTCAAATGGCCGCTACCAGACTGATTTTTTACAGATGGACCAGAACCGTAAGAAGGAAATAGGTGCTCATTTTCTGTTAACGTGTGGCCTCTTCTGCTACCAACTTCGATTAGTTCTGGCAGGCCGTCAATGGCAATTCGCCAAGCTTCATCATCATTGAAATGTAGGTGCAATACGTTAATCTTATAGAACGATAATACATCAAGCACCTTTAAGATCTGCGCCTTCGGCTGGAAGTTTCTGGCAATGTCCATCATGAAAGCCCGATGTCCAAATCGGGGTGCATCTTTAATCTCTAACGCAGGAACGATAATATGTTTTTGTTTTACTTTCCATGCTTTGGCCGGAACTAAACTTTTAAGGGACTGGATACCGTAGAAAATTCCAGCGCGTTCGGTAGCGTAAATGGTAATTTCAGAAGGAGTAATCTCTAACTCATAGCCTTCAGGAGCTGAAATTATCTTTTCTTTTAATAAGATTACATTTTGTGTTGCACTAGCATTAATTTTTGGAGTAGATATCAGGTTTTTGTGAAGTTCGGAAGCGAGATATTGTGCTTCTTTCTGAAATTTGGGGGCAGCGCTAATTTGTGTATTTGCATTGATTTGGAAATTTCCTGCAGTTTTCTCAAAGCTTACTGGTGTTGGCAGAATAGGAATAAGGTGGGGAGACTGAATCTTTTCTGCCAATTTGTTTTGCGTAAATTTTTGAAGGGCGATAGCTTTTTCTTGTATCGTATAGTCAATAACAGATGTATTTTTTACCGTAAGCGAAATTGGCTTGCTGGGCTGCTGCTGGTAAACAATATAAAAACCTTGGGCATAATCTGTGACGTTCTTGAGGTTTCTAGAGTTGATTTCTATTCTAGCCGTTTCTTTTGCAGCAATGCCGCTGAAGTTTTTTCCCGGTGTTAGCGAGAATAGGTCACCATTGATATGGGTGATTTTCAGATAGGAGGTGTCTTTTTCAGCTGCATTACTCGGATTGCCTGCATTAAAGTAAATCGTCCATCCTTTAGCTGCAAAAGTAGTATTGGAAGGGTTTTCCAATATAAGTTCAGAAAGTGTTTGCTCTTTGCTATTGCTAAGGATGTTCCAAGTGAGCTTTAACTTTTGGGGCACCACCTTTTGGGCGTAAGTAGTATTATATAGCAGTAATAGGAATAAGCTAGCCAATAATTTCTGTTTCATCATGTGATAAATTAAAAAAGTAAACACAAGATATTGTGCTTGTGGGAAAGAGAAGGAGGGATGTAGCAAGTTTGGGTACTACGGATCTATCCATCCGGAGGTTGTGTTAGAAAAAGGGCCGATGGTTTGCATGCCATCGGCCCTGAGGTGTTTCATATTATTTATCCCACCAAACTCTTCCCGTCAGTTTATCACCACCAGGTACCGCAGCAGAAGCTGCCTGGTAATTGGCACCATTTTTTGCTGCTTCTTCTACGGGATATGGAAAACGGCGAGGAATGGTTCCTCCGGTTGCATTTCCGGGATAGGCAACTGGTGTAAGTACCGGAAAACCAGTTCTTCTCCAGTTTGACCACGTTTCGTAAAAATCCATTTGTAAGTTACATTGCAGCCAGTACTGGGTGTTGATTTGCTGCAAAGCACTTGCAGGATTGAAGGCATTTGCCAATAGATAGGTATCGGCAGCGGTAGTAGGAATGGCCATACTTGCATCGTATGGAGCTAAACCAGTAATTCCAGCTTTAATGCCGTTATTGTAATGCGTAGCAGCACTTCCACCAACTGCCCAACGTTGCGCTGCTTCGGCCAACAATAATTCTGTTTGGGCGTAGGTTAGGATAAAAGTTATTCCATTGCGTTTTAACATATTAGGACTAGGAGATGAATAGTCTGGAATAGTGGTGTAGGCTGGGTCGGAGCTGATGTTTTGAGCCGCCACAGCGCTTAAGTCCTTACCATTTGGCATTCCTTTTTGTACAGCCGGGTTAGCGTCAAAATTTGTGTTTTGCGTTTTAACACCATCATTTAAGTACAATTTGGTTACGGCCACTTTTCCTAGGCGGGGGTCGGCAGTATTTTTCATCAAATCGATGGTTGTTTTAGACCATTTAACGTAATAATGTTCCTGTCCACCATCGCCCAATAACACTTGACTATTTCTGTTTTGTGTTACCCTGTCGCCTCCGGTATCATGTAGCAAAAATGCATCATCGGCGTTAGAGGTCATGGTTTTGCCAATTACTTTGGTCGCATAGCTTTTGGCAGTGTTTTCATCAACCTTTACTAATCTCATTGCTAATCTTAACAATAGCGAGTTGCCAAAACGTTTCCATTTTTCTATATCACCTTTGTAAATGACATCGCCAGTTACTTTATCATTGCTAGCATTTAGGGCGTTGGTAGCTTCTTCCACCTCCTTTAACAGGTCGGTGTAGATCGTCTGCTGCGAGTCATATTTCGGATTAAATATACTAGTGTAATAACCTTTACCAGCTTGTGAATAGGGTACATCGCCATACAGATCAGTCAAACGGGCAAAAATTAGTGCTTTCCAGATGCGGGCAATTTGGTGTACATTGCTATATTTCTGTTGTCCTTTGGTAAATTCTACAACATCTACAATTGGCCTCACTTGCTCTATATATGCACCAACGGCACCATTTCCCCAATAAGCGGAGGTATAACCTTCGTTCAGTATATATTTATCGCCTGCCCAATAACTGACCACAGTAGATAGACCCTGCATCATGGTAGAGCAATAGATGAGATTTCCACGCCAGGTATCGTACGAAAAGTCGATGCTGCCCGTGTAAGTAAGTTGTGCGGTAGTTAGCGTATAGTTGGGATCAAATGTACTAGGTCCGTAAGCTACTGGATCTGTATTGATTTCCTGAAAGTCTTTGGTACAGCCAGCTCCCAAAAATAAAGTTGCTATGGCCAGTACAATATATGTTTTGAATATGTTGGTTTTCATTGTCTTCATTTTTAGGATTAAAACTTAACGTTTAGGTTAAAACCGAATGTTCTTACTGGAGGAACGCCGCCTAGTTCTAGACCAGGGAAGGTGGCATTGTAACTTGATTCTGGATCAATGTTATCTGTTTTCTTCATCAGAATAGCTAAATTTCGGGCCACCAAACTCACGTTTAACCCCTGTATTTTGTTGCCGAACATTTTAGCTGGGAAGTTGTATCCCAGCACAATTTGTCTAAGTTTGATAAAGCTGGCATCTTGTACGAAGCGATGGGAAGTGTTGTTGGCGACGTTGGCGTAATATGCCGCGGCGGTGACAGGCGTATTGGACGGCCCAACGGGTTGGGTATCCAGACTTTGACGGTTTGGCAAGGTCTCTTTGTGAAGCCCGAAGACGTAACCATAATAATTGGTGGCCGAGAAGAGCTTGCCGCCCCATTTGCCGTCGATGAGTACCGAAAGGTTGAGCCCCTTATAATTGAATTCGTTGTTCCAGCCGGCAAACCATTTGTTAAATGCGGAACCGTAAGCTTTTAGGTCTCCTCTTTCGGGTCCGTTTGCTGTTTGTACGATATTGCCGTTGGCATCGTATTTATAATCGTAGGCCATGACCTGCGAAGCGGCTTTTCCAGGAATGTTCTGCAGGAAACCTACACCAGCACGTGAAGTGGCCAGCAATTGACTTTCTACACCCTCAGCCAACGACAAAACTTTGTTATCATTATAATTGGCGTTCAGCGAGGTGGTCCAGGTGAATTGTTGGTTCTTGATCGGCTGTCCAGACAACAGCATTTCTACGCCTTTGTTCTGGATCTGGCCTGCGTTTAGGGTCGCGGCGTTATAGCCGGTAGTGCTGGATGTGGTGACGAAAGAAATTTCATCGTCAGAGCGTTTGTTGTACCAAGTTAAGTCTAGGTTTAAACGATTGTTAAAGAAACGTAACTCTGTACCGAATTCAAGTTCCGTAGCTTCTGATGCCCGCAATGATGGATTTGGAATGTTAACATTAGAGATGACGCCAAGGGGATTGCCATTTAAGCTCTGGCTCATAAAGTTATAATTGAGCGCAGTTTGGTAGGCAGAGGTTGCCTGGCCGACCATGGCGTAGCCAGCCCTCAATTTACCGAAACTTAAAAACGACGGTTTCCACAACTCAGAAAATACGAATGAACCATTTACGGAAGGATAGAGGATGTAGAGTTTATTGTCCTTACCGGGTGTTGCCAAGGTACTGAACCAATCTGATCTAAGGCTTCCGGTAAGATAGAACAGGTCTTTGTAACTGAACTCCAGGGTACCGTAGACAGATTGTGTTTCGACATGGCTTTCTGCATATCCAACCGATTTATTTTTAGCGTTAAGTATATTGTAAACGCCAAATACGGCGAAGTCTGTCCCATTATTGGTGGTTTGGTACTGGTCTGTTTTACGGTAACTTGCACCAAGGTTTGGGGTGATGGCATAGTCGCTGCCAAGATTAAAGGTTTTGCCCAGAAGAACGTCTGCATTGATATCGGAGAACTTGGTAGATTGTTCTGCAATTTTACCGTTGGCATAGTAACCGGTACCCGAGGGCACTACATTTTTGTAAGTATCGTTATAGCTATCCTGTCCGCCGCGGGCCTGTAGGAAAAGGCCGTTGTCAAAGGTGTACCTGGCATTTATAGAACCGATGATACGGTTACGTTTGGTGTTGTTTACAAATTCGTAGGCCGCAAACCAAGGGTTAGTCGCGTATACGTTTCCAGGGTTGTATAGGAGTTCGCTATTATCAGCTTTTCTCCAGGGTTTCAAATCGTTGATGTTGATACTTGTTGGTAAGAAAATAGCATTATAGTTCGCATTTCCAGCGCCATCAGAAACCATGGGCCTATTTTTTACCTGTTCCAAGATATAGTTTAAACGGGTATCTATAGTTAGACGTTTAATAGGTTCGAAAACGCCGGCCACATTCACAGACTGTCTATTTAAACCAGAATTCGGTACAATAGAATTGTTGCCAACGGTATTTCCAGAAACCCTCAAACTTCCACCATCAAAAGTTTTGTTTAACGCTAAGGTATTGGTCCAAGTACCGCCAGTAGTATAAAAATTTTCGATGTTATTTTGTTGTGCGCTGTAAGGCCTGCTTACCCCGTCAAATTGAATCACATTGCTGCCATCCAATAAAGCACCATAACTAGAACCACCAGCTTGTCCGGCGGCCAGGGCAGTAGTAGGCTTTAAACCATTTGCGCCCTGTCCGTAAACTTGTTGCCAATCAGTTCTGTTTACCACTTGCTCTGCTACATAGTTGGTGTTAAATTCTATACCATTGCCTTTAGCACTTTTTGTAGTAATTAAAATAACACCTCCTTTGGCACGATAACCATACAAAGCTGAAGCTGCCGCACCTTTCAGTACCGAGATACTTTCGATATCATCTGGGTTAAGGTTACCAATGGCATCTCCCAAATCTGGAGCGTTATCCCACTGGCTACCTTTATTACCATTGGGATTGGTATTGTTCAAACCAATAGGTTGGTTTTCCATTGGCACTCCATTAATGACATATAAAGGTTGGCTACTTTGGCTCAAGCTAGATACGCCCCTGATGGTAACGCTGGTTGCAGCGCCGGCACCCCCGGCTGTAGAACTGATATCCAATCCAGGTACTTTACCCGCAAGCGAATTCATCAGGTTGTTTTCCCTAGCTTTGGTTATTTCTTCCCCCTTTACTTCACTAACGGCGTAGCCTAAAGCCCTACGTTCCTTCTTAATACCTAGAGCTACAACTACAACTTCGCCTAATTGTTGCGAATCTTCGTTTAAAGTTATCTCAAAACTAGATCTGCCGGCTATTGTAATTTCCTGACTTGTAAAACCAGAATAGGAGAATACCAATACGCCGCTTTCGGGAACATCTATATTGAAATTACCGTTGATGTCGGCAATAGTTCCTCTATTTGTTCCTTTAATTCTTATGGAGGTGCCGGGTAGGGGATTGCCTTTCGCATCCTTTACTTTGCCCTTTATTGGGGTGTCCTTAATCCTGCTGATGACAATCAGACCACGGTCCGATACGGAATAGTTCAGTTTGGTGTGCTCTAGGATTTCTTTTAGGATGGTAGTTACCGGGGTATTTTCTACCTTAATACTTACATCCTTATTCACAGGTACGTAAGTTGGGCTGTAGACAAAGCGATATTTGCTCTTTTCCTCAATAATTTTGAGGACTTTAGACAGCTTGGTGTTCTTCACGTCGAGCGAAATCTTTTCCTGGGAAAAAACGGAGGCCGATACATTGAGGCAGGTGATAAAGACCACTAGGAATGCAAGCTTCATTAACAACAGGAATTTGAGGAGCGCTTTATAGCTGAAACGCTCTTGCGGTAAGTAATAAATTATCATATTTTTGTGTTTTGGTTACGGTTTATGGCAGCAGGTGTTTTAGCGAACACTGCCTTAAATTCATCAAAAAATAAAATAGAAGGGCGGTGCTCCAACACCGTCCTTTTTCTTTTCTATTTCGATATGCTGATCTGATTTTCTTTTATCTCATATTTAAAATTTTCTACTTGTTTTAATGCTTCTAACACTTGCGTGATACTTTCGTTACTGAAAGTTGCGGTGAAACGATATTTTTGTACTTCTGGATCAATGAATATAATTTTGACGTTATACCATTTTTCAAGAGTGGATTTCAACTGAGCGAAATCTTGGTCGTATATTTCCAGCTTATTTTGTGTCCATGCAGTTTCCAGTACCACATTCTCCTTGATTAGCTGATAATGGTTAATTGTTATCTCTGGACGATTTGCATTAATTCTCCGCCTTACGTTGGCGTGTGTTTTTTCGGCAACACGATTTTTGTAGAAAGTAACCTTTTGACTTGGTTTCAATGTGATGATACCCATGTCGCCCTTAGTTTGCATTGTGATTAAACCACGAATTAAGGTGGCTTCAGAAGTTACTTCGTCTGGATAGGCCTTCACATTAAAGGCAGTACCCAACACATTGATTTGAAAATCGGCAGTGAATACTTTGAAAGCTTTTTCCTTATTGTGCTTTACATCAAAAAAAGCTTCTCCTTCCAATAAGATTTTACGGTTTGTTTTATTGAAATCCTTATCAAGTTTGATAGAACTTTTTGCATTCAATAATACCTTTGAACCATCCGGTAGGGTAATCTCTTTCTTTTGGCCGGCTTGGGTAGTATAAGTATAGCTAATGGTTTGTGCAATTGTATTGTCTTCTCTACCAAAATAGATTGCCGCACCTATTACCAGTAACAAACTTGCCGCTGCCGACCACCAGATGGCTAATCGTTTGGTAGGTCGTTTTCGGTCAAAAGATTGTTGGAAGTTAAGTACAGATTCGTTTAGCTTGGTTTTGTTACCACTGAGTATTCTGTATAGGTTTTCTGCCTGCCTGATAACTTCATTCTGTTCAGGATGTTGGGAGATGTATTTTTTCCAGTAAGCTACCGAAAGTTGATCAGTGCCAGCACAATAGTGCTGAAAAGTGTTATCAATCAAAAAATCTTCGGCCTCGAATTTACTTCTGTCTGTCATGGTCTTAAGGCATATTGATTTTGTAATGCCATTTTAAGAACAGTGCCGTAAAAGAGTCTTTTTTCCTAAGGATTTTTTATTTTTTTTTGAAATCGTGTTTTTTTGACCTCTAGAAGCTGTTGAGTTCCTTGCGGAGGAATTTCAGTGCATCATAAATGGTGTTGTAGGCGGTCTTGATCGACTGGTTGGTCTGCTCACTGATCTGTTCATAGCTTAATCCTTCGAAAAACTTTAGGTGGATCAATTGTTTCTGGCGGAAGGTGAGTTTTTCCAATGCCCTTTTGAGCTGGTAGCGAACGATCTCATCGCTCTGCACCTTGACGATGAACTCTTCGTAGCTCATCTCCATCCATTCGCCTTCGTCTCCAGCCTTGAAGAGGGCATCGTTTATTTTTTTTTCTTTTTCGAGGAGCCTTAAGAGTTTACGCTTCAGGAAGGTCCTAAGATAGGCTTCCACGTTCTCGACCCTTGCCAGGTTCTCGCGCTTTTCCCAAATGGTGCTAAAGACGTGGTCGGTCGCCTGGCTGGACAGGTCGGCATGGCCACATACCCGAATGCCGAAATTGACCATAGGGTAGTACAGCGCCTTGTAGAGGTCAAAGAAGCCATCGCGGTCTCCGAGACGGAGCCGCTCCCAGAGCAGGCTATAAGTCAGTTGCTTGTCCATTCAGTTAGTTGGAACAAGTATAGAGATTTGGCGACTAATAAAAAAATAAGTTTGGCGTTTGGCAGCATCGTTCTGGTGTCCTGTTGCTGAGCGGTCATTGCCAAGTAGCTAAAAATGCAATCGGTATGGGAACTGGGTTAAACGGACGGATTGGTAAAAAGATATTGGAGGGCCGCCTGTTTCATTTAGTCTTATTATTTCCTGCAAACAGTATCCTAATGCTGTAAAAATTTTGGAAGATATATTAGGTTCTTGCAGATGTGGTCGCGCCTTATGCCGTATCCGCTATTCCCGATGATCATCTACGGCTGCATTTTAAACCGCTAAATTTTACTTCGCAGTTGTTTTGACCTTCTGAAGCCAGCTGTTTACATTGCTAAAACAATAGGGGATGAACCAAAATATTTTAGAAAAGGTAGCTACTACAAGAGTATTAAGGGTTTGCCTAGAAAAGCACTTTGGTTGCGACAGCTGGAATTTCGATCTGGAGGATTTTGATAAGATCTTACGTGTCGAGACAGAGGAAGAACTTAAAAGGATGATCGTTATTTTGGTCGAGGATCATGGTTTCCATTGTGAAGAATTGGCGTAAGGATGATTTAGTCAAAAATGGGGTTGTAATTGATTGACATTTCATTGATTTAAAATATGATGAAGTTTGTTAACGCTAAATGCAAGTGGCGTAGGGGTGTATAGGTGACTTTGTAGCTAGAAAATATTTTTTAGCTAAAAAAATGACCAACATCATGCTATTAGGCTTAGAAGAAGTATGATTGTAGATCTATGGAAAAAATAATTTTGTCCCAACTTGTGATTATTGATTGGGAGCTTAAAAGAAAAAATGAACAGTGGATTTTTGAAAACTACTTATAATGGGTTTCGAGCAATTATCCGTGTAGAATTCACTTAGTCATTCCCTAAAAAGTATAAATAGTGGCCTTCTCATAAAGAAGAATCGTAGCGATAAATGTGTCCATCCCGTAGCGAATATTACATTTCCTTCGTATTGATTAAAATCAGTATAGACATAACGTAGCGAGTAAATCAGTCGATGCGTATCTATCGTTATTTAATTACCTATGAAGATTAAACTTATATTATTAATTCAATACCTATTTTTCAGCTGTTTATCAGTTGCTACAGCCCAAGATCCGAAAAACTTTCTCTTTATATCGTCACAGGAGATCAAATCGCTTGAGCCAATCGTTAAGAGAGACGATATTGAGGGCGTTCAGATTGTCTATAGCTGGAAACAATTGGAAAGATCAAAAGGCCAGTACGACTTCACCGATATTGAGAATGACCTCAAAGTATTAAATAGTCTCCGTAAAAAACTGTTTATACAGATCCAAGATCGATCCTTCACTATAGAAAATAAAAATGTGCCCAAATACCTGTTGACTGAACCGATCTACAAGGGAAGGATGACGAAGCAAGTGGACAATCCGGGAGAAAACAAGCCAATTGCATATGGTTGGGTTTCGATGCAATGGGTGCCGGCCGTACAACAAAGATATCAGCTGCTTCTGGTCGCATTGGCAGAACGCTTTGACGGAAAAATATATGGTATCAATCTGCCCGAAACAGCCATCGGCATCGATATTAAAAATGCTCCAGCTGGCTTTACCTGCGAGAAATATTTCGAAGCAGAGATCGCCAACATGAAATTTGCAAAAGAAGAACTTGATCAGGTCGTAAATAGGATTAATCTTGAGTCACATTCGGACGAGTTGCAGGTTTAGACTCCTAGGCGTTGCGCAGTATTAACTTCGGGACTTTCTACAACCAAGATATCTTTCTAAGGCCGTTTTTTAGTTGTAATTGGTTTAGAAAAAAAGGCCTTGCGAGTGAAATGCCACCTCAATTAGACTTAGCTAAGATGCGACTGTTCCAGAATGTTTATCTATCGTTATCTTAATTGGTAACGAAGCGGAACATTACGGGGAATTTCCTTCAACAGTCCGGGTCCATCATCAATAGTGCGTTCAAGCACATCCGACTCACCTAAAGAATTACGCGATATGGTCAGCTCTTAGCCGTTAAGTTGAATGCGGATATCAGAGGTGTCGCTTTCGATTTTTTAATTAGGATGGTATAGCTGTAATCCTGTCCGTTATAGGTGATGCGCAATGGTAGACTCATTGGTGTAAATATAATGCGCGTCGGCAGCACCAAAGTACCATAACCTGCCTTTTTATTTAGATTTAGCGAGTGTGTATTTTTGATGTTTTTGAATGCATTTATTATGATTGATCTCTGCAAATTTAACCCTATTTACGAATATAGGTCCGCTGCGCCAAAGTAGTACGGACAAAATGGGTATCCCGGCGATATCGGGAGCCTCCGCGTTTCCCCGTCTCCACTATGCTTCTTGATCTCGGAATAAAGCTTTGGAGCTTCCAAATCAATTTTTATTCATTTAAAATCAAAGATCATGGAAGTCTTAAACAGGGAGCAACAGAGTGTTGTAGCAGAGGTTACTTTAGGTTATCGTCCGAAGATCAGACCCAGCCAAAGACCTACAGTACATACTTCATCGAACGTTTACGATATTTTGATTGGGTTTTGGAATATGGATCAGATAGAGCTGAAAACTTGTGCTTGTTCGATTATCGTTGCCCATAACCACCTAGTGGAATCTGAAGCTGAGCAATGCCGTATCATGTTAACCAATAGGTCGTTGTCTGCAGGAAAGATTTGGATCTGCCGGTACAGGGCAATTTAATCCTGTCGAGTGAAGGTTATATTCACTGGCGGATCAGGCATGTATTTAATTGGCAAATAAGCTAGGTGACGTTTTTTAGATTTGAAGTTACTTCTTATTAATACAATTAGAAAAATCATATTGATGCAAATAATAATGTTATAGTTGTTAATTGAATAAAATACGTCAAATCTGACTTTGGGCAACAATAAACCTTACCTAGATTTACAATATGCCGAATAGGAGAGATGTTAAGTTAAAAATAGGAAAATTTTTCCTTCAGCTTTGAGTGAAGGTTTAGGGAGTGGTTGAAATTCTTTACACAAAATAGAAACTAGTTTAAAAATTATATTCATTAACACTAAAAATTAAAATTATGTTAAAACAAAAACTAAAGTGGGCAATTTTACCATTGTTTGCAATTGCATCGATTGTTAGTATGAGTTCTTTTACAGAATCTGGTGGTAACGGTGGTGGCAAACAGGAGGCTTCTAAGACCGAAACAAAAACTGTTACTTGGACGTGGAACGTATCTCTAAAAATATGGGAAATCGGAGGTGCCGGCACTACAACCAAAACTGAAACAACAACCGTAACTTTTAAATGCTGTATGAGTGGCGGTCCTGGTTGTGAGAATTATCCTTCTTGCTAACTATTTGAAATTGAAATTATCCTATGATTACGATAATTTCAATCTTATTTGCAAGTATATTTTTTTGCCGCAATTGGATTCAAAAGTTGCCGCATTTTAGGACTATTTGTATTCATCAAAATCAAACTAATTATATGTATTATTTTTATAAGCTAAAACTATTGTACAATTTTTCTCTTTTTTTAAAAAAGAGTAACTTATTATATTGTGGTATTTTATTGGCCTTGTTTTGTACCGGATGTAATGGGGAAAAAAAAGGACATGTCAAGAATGAAGCAACGAAAATAAAAATTTCGTTTTCTGCCGTTAAGGAGATGGTTATGACTGATAGTATTATAAATAATATTACCCCCATAAAGTTAGAAGATAATGAGGATGAAGTAGGCACGGTAACAAAACTTATTGTAGAAGATAATAAATTTATTATTTGGGATGATGCAAAAAAAACAATTTGGATATTTAGCACCGGCGGCAAGTTCTTGGGTCGAATATCTCATTTTGGGAATGGTGATGGTAAGTATGCTTCAATTTATAATATTTCATATTCTGCACCTAACGTAGTCAACGTTATTGATGGAGTATCAAGAAGCATTAAATCCTATTCAATAAATGGAAATTTCGTTTCTGAAGAAAAAACTAAAGGGAATGTAAGTGATTATCTCTCCTTTAGCAACAGAAAATTTTTGTTCTATTATTTTAGATTTAAAAAATGGAATACGTATCAGTTTAGTGTACAGGAACCAGATAACTCGAAAATTGGGTTTTTCGAATATCAGAAACCATTTTTATTCGTAGGTCATGGAGGAGATTATCTTTTGAGAAATAAAGATGTAGTGTATTTGAGACGACCTTATAATGATACTATTTTTAGCTACCAAAATAAGGAATTAAAAGCCAAGTATATTTTTGATTTTGGCAAAAATGCCTACCCAACAAAGGAAATTTATGCAGTCGAAACTTTAAAGCAAGTCAGTGATATCTTGTCAAAAAAAGAATATGAAGGAAACGTCTCAAATTTCTTCATATCGAATAGCTATATTCTATTGACCTTTAATAAACAAAAAAGTGCTGATATTACCAGCAGCTCAGTCCTACTTAGGAATCTTGCTACTGGAACAACAATGACCTATAGATACCTAGGAGGGATTAAAGGTGAAGTTACCCCTAATTATCCAATGGCTACCGATGGTGAAAGTTTTTATTCTTATCATAATTCTTCTGAATTCCCTGATACGAACAAAATAGCGAAAAGAACAGGTCCTAGTTTAAGATCAAATCCGATTATCATTAAATACAACTACAAGCTATAATAAGCCTAAATTCTATATTTTTCAAAATTTAGTCGATACAGGATTTTGTTGAATATTTTCATATGTCATAAATTAAATTTTCATAGATGTTAAAAAAAATAATTACATTAGGTTTTATCTCAGTGAGCCTTAGCTGTAATCCAACTCCAATGACAGCTAAATCAAATACTATGGCTTCAGATACACCTAGAATGTTTGATATTGTTTTAAAATGTCAAAACCGCTATTTTTCCTCTGAAAATACACCTATTCGAAATAAACTTATTGTTTTTTTTAGTGCCAGTAGTTGTCCTTCATGTATTATTGAACTAGATTCCTATATCAAAACTATAAATAGAAAATATAGCGTTGATGTTAATTATTATACCAGTTTGGGAAATAAAAATATGGGTGGCGTCGATAAGTTAATTCCTTCGTTAAAAAAGATTTCTGTTGATACTGTCTATTCCAATTTAGAGTATCCAATAATTTTTGAGACAAATAATGACGGACGTATTGTAAATTGTATGCCAATAAATTCTTCATATTTATATGTTAGTTTTGATTATATTAAAAAGTACGCATTAAATCATCCGATGAAAAAAAAATAGTTTGTTTTTAGAGGTAGGTATGGTAATATAGACACCAATGTGCCTTCCGCTAAGGAGTTGTAGAACAAATAACCATAAAAATTATAAATCATGATGAAATTAATTATGGCTTTATTGGTGTTGGCTTTATCGTCTAATAAAAGTTTAGCTCAGTCTAAAGCTAATAATTTAGGTGGTAAACGTTCTGGCGTCAGTAGTAATAAAAGCACAAAGACTATTGTAAATTCTGACGGCACACATTCGACCATCATTAGCAATGGAGGTGCAAAGACGATTGTGAATCCTGACGGCACACATTCGACCATCATTAGCAATGGCGGCACAAAGACGATTGTGAATCCTGACGGCACACATTCGACCATCGTTAACAATGGAAGGACACAGACGATTGTAAATGCTAACGGTACACATTCGACCATCATTAACAATGGAAGGATACAGACGATTGTAAACCCTGACGGTACGCATTCGACTATTATAAACAATGGACGCACAAAAAGAGTTGTGAATCGTAATAGCACAAGTTCGACTAATATTTATAATAAGAAATCTAAGAAAAAATCATAGACGCCAAAGGCTGAAGTACTCTTATCTCATAACAAGACTCTAATTCCCCTAGGTTATATTATAAATCTTGTTTTAAATAAATCGACATAACTAATTATAAAATGGAAAAACACTTCTATAAATATTGCCTAACAGTAATGACACTTCTCAGTCCGCTATTATCTTATACACAGAATAGTGTATCTAAACTCCGTATTGATCCTGCTCGAGCTTACGGTGGTGCTGTCTCGGAATATTTTGAAAATGTGAAATATATTCCATTAGAGACTACAAAAGAAAGTTTATTTGGTGAAATCAATCAAATGATTGTTACAGATAACAGTGTTGTGATATATGATATTGATACCAAAGCAGTTCTTTTTTTTACTCTAGAAGGAAAATATATTAGCAAAGTTAATTTGAGAGATGCTAACTATGTGTACCTATCCAAAAGCCAAGATGGTAATATCGTGATATCTATGTCAAAGAACATTAGAGAAGGGAGTAGTCTTGTAGAAAGTATTTTTTCTACTACAGGGATTAAAATTAAGCAGGCAAGTCTTAGTAGTTTTCAAGATGGCCTTCTGAAAATAGATGAAGGTTATTTCTTGGGTACTAGTAGTTGTGGATTCAATAAAAATGATAAACCAAAAGATAGTTTATATCACCTCATAAACGTTTATAAGGAAGATTCTTTATATAAATCACTATTGCCATATAATCAAAAACATCAAGCTGTTTTTTGCAAAATAGGAGGGATCGTAGATCTCAATCCTAGAGGGTTAAGAGTTACTGATAATAGTATCTACGTATCGACTCCTTATGAGCATCTCGTTTACAAGGTTACTAAGGATACTGCTGTAAAAATGCTACAATTTGTTTTTCCGCTTAAAAGAAGCATTTCGGATAATATATTAAGTTCAGGTAACCTTCAATTGATAGATAGTATAGAACGGCAAATCAACGTTAATGGGAGTACAATTATTCAAAGTGTTAAAAATATTGTGTTCTATAAGGATAAGATACTATTTAAAATAACACCTAAATCCTATATTAGAACTCCTGGCTCAGTGTCTACGCAACAGTTTAACTTTATTTACGATACTCCTTCATCAAGATTGATTTCAATGGAACGCCTCGCTCCGGATATGCACAATTTTTTTCTGCCAATTTTGGGAAATGGCTCCATGATAGTATTTGATGGACTTTACTTTCATAAGGGAGCTTATTATACTCCATTATCATCTTTAGAAATGTTTACTGCGCATGTAGCGACCAAAAGCAAAAATCCACAATACCCAGAAGTATTAAAAAAATATTTTAATACTCAAACCCGCAAAAGTAATCCAGTTATCGTGTGTATGAAATTAAAAGAGTAAATAGTAGTAGAATATGTTTGCCATAACAAAAATTAATACAAAGCAGGTACTGGGAATTATTACTTGTTTTAGTTTTGTATGTCTCATCTTTTTTTTTACACTTTATGACGTCTTTGCTTTTAATTTCGAGACTTATTTGAATAAGCAATACACTTTGATTTTTTGGCTGCCGATTTTAGCTTTACAAATCATATGTCTATTTAAAAACAAGAAAGCTTTTAATCATCGATTATTGATCGAACTCTTGTTAATTGCAATATTTGCTTCTCTGCTTTGCTTCAGCTCTTATTACACTTTTACTAATGAATACTTTTTTACATTATTAGTCATCGGTTTAAGCTGTTATAGCCTTTATTCAAGTGGTCATTTAAGAATTTTTAAGATTATCTTATTGAGTTTTTTATTGATATTTTACTATCAATTATATTTGGGCATAGAGCAGAGTTTTTATTCAATATCAGACGATGGACTATCTATTACAGGTAGTCTGCAAAACTCAGGGGTCTATGCTTATTACCTGGTCTTTAATTTGCCCTTTTTTTATTGGTTTTGTTTTCAAAACCCCTATTATTTAAATCAGTTGTATAAGTTATTTTATAAAATACTCTTTCTGATTATTTTAATAATGGTTATTTACCTTATCTACTCTACTAAAAGCCGAACTGCGTTTATTTGTTTAGCGCTTACAACTGGGTATTATTTATTTTATAATTATAAGCACAAAATTCTAGCCTTCTCAAGGTCACTTCCTAAAAGCGTCTTGTTAATTGTTACTATCTTAAGTGTAGGAATACCGATCACTCTAGGCTTATGGCTTTTTAATCTCAAAAGACTTTCAGCTATGGGAAGATTGCTAAACATGCATGTGTTTTCTGAAAATATAGGTGATTATTTATGGTTCGGTACTGGTTTGGGACGTTTTACATGGTATTATCCTCAATGGCAGGCCAATTACTTTAAAGCGCACCCCGATCCTAAGTTAGAATTCTTCTTTAGTGCCGATGAGAGTTATATTATTTTTAACGAATACTTGCAGCTTTTTGGGACAATAGGAATAGTCGGGTTTTTAATATGTAGTTATATATTTTATCTGTTTTTTAGCTTAAAGACAAAAGAAGAAAATAATTTATTGTTAACTATAAAAAGTACAGTTGCCGTAATTTTGCTAGGCTGCTTCACCTCTTACCCTTTACACGTAAACATCATATTGCTGATGCTGGGCGCTTGTTTGGTAGTCGGTTTTAGTCTTGCGAGCATATCTAATTTTAAATCTGTATCTAAGACATGGCTCTTTTGTTATAAAATCGCAATTACAGTTTGCTTTTTTTTAGTTTGTATTGCATCTTATAGAGGTTACACCTTTTATTGCGCTGCCAGCCAATGGCAAATATCTCGAAATTTAAATAGTGCCGAAGCTAGATCCAATTATAAAAAGCTATATCCCGTTCTTAATTTCGATGGGAAATTTTTAACTGAATATGGAGAAGCTTTCCTTGTTGATAATACTCCAGAACTAATAGCTATACAGGCATTGGAAAAAGCTAAAAAATTGTCAATTACTCGGAGAGGTGTTGAAGCATTGGTCTTTGCGTACGTTAACGTTAAGAAATATGATCTCGCAATTCTTAACCAAGAATTTTTAGTAAATTATATGCCTAATAAATTTATTCCTAGATATAATTTGCTACAATTACATGTATTACAAAATGATACAGCTAATATTAAAAAAGTAGGTATATCAATACTTGAAATGCGCGTAAAGAAACGTTCATTTGAAGTAGGACAGATAAAGTTAAATACACTTGATATTTTAAAAAAATATGAATAACTATTAAAAGTGATTACTTATGATAGTTATATTTAGATTAATTTGATTAACGCTCTCGATGAAATTTGGAACACTTTTTAGATCTATTATATTACTGGCGTTATTTTTAGTCTCAACTAAAATTAGTCACGCTCAAACTACCAAAGTAGAGGTAAACAAATTGGTGCTAAGTGGTTTTTTAAAAGAGAGTTTAAGAAATAATAATATAAGTAATGCTTCTGTTGTTGTGCGCTACACGGATATAGATAGTGTGATAACAAGCGTACGCACGAATAAAGATGGTGTTTTTAGGCTACTTATCCCTAAAACGACCTCAAAAATGCAATTACGAATTACTCATATAGGTTTTAAAGATTTAAAAAAAGACCTTAATGTACACTCGAATGCAGCCGTTCTTAATTTAGGTACAATTTTTCTACAAAAAGATACGCTTAAAACTATTCGAATACTTAACCCAAATGATAGTATGTCAAGTGTATTAGGGAGTATTAAGGGTAAGGTAAAAGATAGTATTTATAAAAATCTTCTAACTAGCGCAACTATTTCTGTCTATAATCATGCTGACTCAAATCTTTTACAATTTACTTTACCCAATAATTTTGGTGAATTTACGATAGGCAAATTGCCGGTAAATACACCTTTAAAATTGATGGTCACACATCTTGGTTATACACCCTATAAGAAAATATTCAAATTAAGTGCTGCTAAAAATGTTGTTGACTTTGATTGGATATATATGAATCAAAATGAAGGTAAAGAAAATACTTTGAAAGAAGTCGAAATCACCTCGTACGCCCCGGTCCGGATGAATGGGGATACCATTGAGTTTAATCCGCGGGCATTTAACATGGATGTGAATGCCACAGCTGAAGACCTTATGCGACGGTTACCAGGTATGGTAATTTGGGGAGACGGAGATATTACTTATAACGGAAAGAAAATAAATTCACTTTTAGTCGATGGTAAGCCTTTTATGGGTGGAGGAGACTTTACTACAGCTACCCAAAATTTGCCCAAAGAGGTGCTTGATAAAGTTCAGATCTACAGTCAGCGCGACGAAAGGAACCCACTAGACTCTACGTTAAATGCTAATTTGAAGTTAAAGGATGATAGGAAGATGGGATACTTTGGCAAAATTGGCGGCGGATATGGAAGTGAGGGTAGAATAGCAGGAGATGGTATGTTAAGTGGTTACAATAAAAAAGCTCAAATCATAAATGTCGTTGCATACAATAATGTAAACAAATCTGCTAATAACATAGCGGCTTTAATCCGTAGTAACAGTTTCAAAGGTGAAGGCAATTCAATGGACTATCAATCGGATTTCACTAGGCATGGGATTAATGTTGGAACAACTGCTGGAACTAAATTTCAGTATGATTTTATTCCAGATGTAAGCTGGAATAAGAGCAAGAGATTTATAGGTGAATACTTTTTTAAACAGAATGAGGAAAGCATAAATAGTAACCGGGTTACTAATACTTTATTAAATGCAGATAGCATGCTAAATAATAGTGTAACGAATAAAACTGATAATAGTAATACTAATCATAACCTTTCCACAAATTATTATCAGCGCAGTAATAATTATAACTTATCAATTTCTGCGGATGTTGACATGAATAGTGTTAGCGGCAAAAGCAAAAGCGAAAGCGAGCAGGGTAGCACGGGAGTAGTAGGCAATCTAAGTTCCAATACTGCCGAAGTCAATAGCCAAAACACCCAAAATAGAATTAACTTTAATGCTGTATTTAATTATCTGAAAGACTTCCGAGGTCGTAATGAAACGAGACAAAAGAGAGAAGATCTTTTCTCGGATTTTACATTAAATTATAGGTTCGAATACACTCAGAATAATGGTAATCGCAATAACTTATCTACATTTCTATCAAATGTAAATCCTAACTCAAACATATCCTACGATAGGTTATACGAATATAGTAACTCGAGCACTAATAATACAATTGGTTTTGGTTATCCAAAATTGAAAACGATGTTGTTCGGGTATGCCGATTTTGCGGGAATTGAATTGGATTTAGGAGGTAAGCTAATCTTTAGTACAAATGATTTTAACTCATTTGTATCTGATAAAAATACTGCAAGTCAACTTTATGAAACAAATAACTATCTCACTAATAATCGGGACGAGCATATTAAAGATATACAACCCAGATTAACAATTAGTAAAAACTTTTATAGGGTACTTACCAACAGATTTGATAGAACGCTAAGTATATTTCTAACTTCCGCTATGCAGTTTTATAGTATGAAAAGCATAGCGACAAACCAGTCTCAGAATATTAACTATCAATATTCAAATTTTATTCCTAGAGGCACTATTGGATATAAAAATCATCAATATGGAGAATTTGAAGTAAACAGTAATATGAATTATACATCTATAGTAAATTATCCAAGTGTGAATTCTATTGCGCCGTTGGTAGATAGTACAAATGTCTGGTATATCCCTAAGGGTAACAGAAATCTTCGACCAGAGCATTTACAAACTTTTTCATGGAAAACTACTTTAGAAAGCCGAAAACCTAAGAATCCATATAGTATTGATTTAAACGTTGATGGTACTTACTCATGGGATAAAATATCGGATAGCACCTTTTACGACAACTCGGGCCGTAGAATTAATTATAATGTAAACCTAGGACGGTATAAATATTGGCATTTAGGTAGTTCATATCGTAAATCTTACAGCCCAAATAAGAAAAATACTTATCGTGTTAATATTTCGTATAATCACTATAATTATACTGTTCCGCAATACTTAAATGCAATCCGAAATACATCAAATAATCGCAACAATGATTTTGATATAGAATTAGCGTATAGCTTTTTAGAATTAATTACTATAAATGCAAAACAAGGTTTTAGTTACTATAAAAACGTACAAGAGAATGATAGGCAGGAGTATAAAGGTGTAAATAACTATACTAGGTTCAGCGGAACCTTGCAATTTCCGAAAAATTTTACTTGGAGTACAAATATAAATTTTAACATTAATAAGGCAGAAAATCAAACTACTGTAAATTATACGATCTGGAACTCCAGTTTAACGTACCGCTTTATGGAGGGTAATAGGGGGGAAATCAAGTTTTCCGCTTTAGATCTTTTGAAACAAAATAAAGGCGTAATAAACAATACTAATAGAAATGTACAAACGTTTGGATTCAATAATGTATTGCAACAATATTTTATGCTCAGTTTGGCTTACTATCCGCGTAAGTTTGGTAAATAGATATATTTAACACTTCTTCTGGTTTATCAAATCATAAAATAGAATACGTTAAAGTGTGGTCTCACTAAATGCACACATGAATATACATAGGTGTTAGCGGTCTAAAGCTCTAAGAATCGTTTGAATTACGCCCATATTTGAATACAATAAACTAACACACTATTAATTAAAACATTATTTTAAAAAAACTTAGGTTATTAAACATATGAACCAGTGTTTTATTCAAAATTCCCCTCTTTTTAAAAAGACCTAGCATATTTTTGATTCAACCAAATAACTCTCTTAACCTAAAAATGAACTTAACGCCTCACCAAAAAGATTCATTGAATCTTGCAAAATTTCACTTGCAGATTTCTTTCAATATTTTGATCAAAGAGTTGATCCATACCAGTGATCATTTATTCTGCTGCACCGAGAGCTTTCATTTCTCTAAAGGATTACCAGCAGGATGTATTTCTCGCTAAACCATTTGATTTAACGGACTTTATTACTAAAATTAATCACCTTCTCGGAAATAAAGTAAAAGCAGACTAATCTTTATTCGGTTACTAGCTTGAGTGTTTAGTTAGTCGCATATGTAAATGATTAATCGTTTTAAAATAGGTTATTTACCTATGAACTAGCTTATTAAAATTAATGATTTCAATTAAAACTTTTGGTTGAATTTCAGCAGTTTGTTGTGCGCTAACTGACCGCTAGGCGTCTTGATTATCTTTTTAAATCTGCTATTTCAAATTGTTATTGCCCGGTTGGCGTAGAGCAACAAATCTGCTCACCTTTCAGGTCCGGACACTTAGCGCGGTACTTAGGCCCACGTTGTGCGGGAAGTAGATCGAGTTCATCCTCAGCTAGCCTGATCTGTTGTAGTTATCCAGAATTTTTTGCAGCGTTGTTATGGACAGATTAAAATTCTTTTGCCAGCAAGAATTTGGGTTGAAGGTCCTGTTTTACCTGATCATAGTCCAGCAAAAACGCAGGACGGCTGCATTGCATTACGAAGGCAACCTGATATAAATTAGGCTACGGATGAAAGAGGAGGTCGCTTTTTAAATTTTGCTTCGATTTGGCTACGCAATACCGCGATTTCACTACGCCAGACAGGTGGCCGCTGATGATCTTTGCCTATATCAAAATTTAATCAAAATAAAATGAAAAAGTCACAAACCCCCATCATGAGCTTTGGTCCAATTATATTAACTGTTGCAGGCCGTCACGTCGACCTTGAGCTAAAAGTAGCTGCCCCGGCAAGTGGAAAAAACCTGCCGATTATCCTGCTTTCGCACGGGCATGGAGCCTCTAACTTTTTATCTTCATACAGAGGATATGGCCCTATTGTGGATTTTTTCGCTGCAGCGGGCTTTGTAGTCATTCAACCAACCCATCAAAATTCGAAGGCGCTTGGGCTTTCTTCATCGCTTCCTGAAGCTCCCTTATTTTGGAGTTCGCGGCCAGCCGACATGAGTTTTATCTTGGATCATCTCGATGAGATTATTTTCACAGTGCCGGGGTTAAGCGGAAGGGTTGATGAAACTAAAATTGCAGCCATTGGACACTCTTTAGGCGGCCATACCGTTGCGATGCTTGCTGGCATGGAAGTGAAGCATCCAACAACAGGAGAGATCATGAATTTAACAGAACCAAGGATCAAAGCTCCGGTATTAATTGGTTTGCCCGGTGGTCCCGATGGATTGACTGGTGCAGCCAGACATCATTATCCTGTATTGGCAGCTTCGGATTTCAGCACGATGATCTTACCATCACTCATTGTTAACGGCGACAAGGACAAAAACCCAATGTTCTCCGATTTGGATAATTGGCGTGCAGATGCCTATTATCAAAGTCCAGGTCCGAAGGACCTACTCACGGTGTTTGGCGCTGAACATATATTTGGCGGCATATCAGGTTACGACGCCTTGGAAACTAGTGATGAAAACCCAGAACGTGTCGCCTTTGTATGTGAAACCATTCTTTCGTATATTCGGAGTACATTTGATCCGACCGATCAAAGTTGGGAACAGGCGAAGAAAAACCTTAATGGCGTACAGGGTGCCTTAGGCAGTATTGACAGCAAATTATAAACAGATAACATGAAGGATGAAAGGTCTAACCATAGGTTCGATTCATTATCAAGATTGCATAAGGCGCTGGATATGCCCGCGCCTATGCACCCCTTGGTAAGTTTAATAAATAATGCTGCAGGTGACATTCCGCTTGAAAAACTTCCCAGCCCGCACATCTTAAATTTTTATAAGATTTCCTATAAAATTAACTTTCAGGGAAAATTCAAATATGGGCAGCATTATTATGATTTCGAAGAGGGCGGTATGTTCTTCGTTTCGCCCGGGCAGATTACTGGGGGGCACGACACAAGCAGTGACCAATCTGGCTACACGCTACTTTTCCACCCAGATCTGTTGCTGGGCTACGAACTGGCGAGGAAAATAAAACAATATGGCTTTTTTTCATACTCAATCCATGAAGCCTTGCACTTGTCTGAACACGAGAAAACCACGATCATTGCTGTTTTTCAAAATATAGAGCAAGAATTAAAGGAAAGGATCGATAATTTTAGCCAGGACGTGGTGATTTCCCAGATCGAACTGTTGCTGAATTATGCCAACCGCTTTTACAGCCGCCAGTTCATTACCCGCAAAGCGGTAGGCAGCAATCTGCTACAAAAGGTAGAAGAGATCTTGCAAGGTTACTTTCAATTACCACAAGGCAAAAACCAGGGGCTCCCATCTGTCCAATTTCTTTCTGCACAGTTAAATGTGAGCGCAAGCTATTTAAGCGATATGCTACGATCACTCACTGGGCAGAATGCACAACAGCATATACACAGTCACTTGATCGAAAAGGCAAAGGAGGCTTTATCAACAACTCAAGCTTCGATAAGCGAGATAGCCTATGGATTGGGGTTCGAACATCCTCAGTCCTTCAGTAAACTATTCAAGCTTAAAACCAGTATGTCACCTCTGGATTTCAGGCGTTCTTTCAATTAAAGCAGACTCAGGGCTATTCTCCCAGAAGCCAAGAGGCAGTATGCAGGCAATTTACGTTAGATATTGTACTGCAAACAAGTAGCATTGAGTTTTGTTAAATTTTATATTGTATTTCGCTATTGTTAGCTAGCTGCAATGATATTACTATCTTGAATCACCTAAATTATGAAAGCGATCGAGCGTCTAATCCTACTTGCACCATTTTTATGTCTATTGGCTTGCGGTGGCAAAGCACAAAAATCTGATGACAATCCAAAAAACTGGTTTATCAAAACCTATAAAGGTGAATCATTGGAAGAGCTAAGAGCTACTTTTAAAAGTCAAGCAGAGGATATAGATAGGTTGTTGCAACTCATTAATTTAAAAATGGAGATTACTCCATCCACGACATTCGACCAATGGAGTAATGAAGGCGTTGTTAGGCTTGATAGTTATCCATTGGCTTCGGAGAAGAAGATTAAAGAAGAGATGAGTAAGATGGTACCTAATTATAAATTTACTCAAAAGGTAGATAAAAATGGTGCTCAATATCAAACAGAGTTGCTTGAAGATTTTAAAAAGCCATCAATTTTTGGAGAAGGAATTGACGATGAATATAGAACGGTTTTAAGTACCAGGCTTGATATTACAAAGATATTTCTGCATGATAAATCGAGCCTAGATAAAAAACAGATTGTGCAAATAGACCTAGATGGACCGGCAAGAACTAAATCTGTTAAGCTGGCAGATAGTGTAAATGCTGAACTGAAATATGATTATGTAACAAAAACTCGAAAAATTGTTTTCGATAAGGATCACCTGGAGGCAATGATCGGGGATGCACCAGTTAAACTAAAACAACTTGGAAACAGATCTGCTGCATTGTTAACTAAAGGTGCTGCAGATCGCATCCTTTTGGTATTGGGAATGGATAAAATAGGGCGATTGATTGCGACGAATAGTTCAAACTCCAATTCGGTGCCCTCAGTGGCTAAACAAAAACTTTTGAAGGAATATAGCCGGTTATTGAACAAAGCGGTTTATAACATTGACAAAGGGAAATACAATACCACGCAAGATTTGATTGACGATATCGCTGATCAACTTCCTAATGGTTTATCTGATGAAGAAAATAAAGAGCAAAATTCGATGCTCTCTTCATATCATTTTTATAACGATGTTGAAAAAGTGATTGTATACGTTGCGGATGAAATTAAAGGTGGTAAAATTAACTTCACTATAAAAAATGAAGAGGTAATGGAATCTGGGATTTCAATTGCTAAGGGCGATAAAAAAGACATTTTTGGCATTATTGATGCTGATGGGAAATGGTTGTTAACACCACAGTTTAAAAATCTTCAGGCAATTAACTCGTATTATTATAAAGCCTGCAATAATGAAGAGAATAATATGGATTGTTTGTATTATCGACTCGATATCAAAAATAAAACAATGGTTCCTTTTAGCGCGACCGACCTGAAAACTTTCGCTATAAGTGACATGGTAGACGCTACTCATGTTTCGGTTTACAAAGCAGATAAAAATGATCCGTATGCTAACGTTGCCGCTGATAAGGGTATACTAGATAAGGATGGGAAATTTGTAATTAAACCAGATTATATTCATGTTAATATCTCAGGCAAATATATTTATGCAATTGAAGATGTTCCTGGTGGTCGCAATACTATTACGTTATTTGACCTTAAAGGTGCTGTGGTAATTCCGCCATCTGAGGAAGGGTTTACAATCAAACAGGGAATTGTTTTTTCAAAGATGAATACAAAAGGTAGCCAGGATGCGCCGACATATAAGACCTTAGATACCAGTACCGGTCAGAGTTTTCTGCCTCCCGGCGATTATAGCTTGGATAATGACTTTAATAAAGACAACTTCATTCTGGTAAAAAGTAAAAATGAAAAATACTATATGAGTAGAAATAAGGTTAGAAAGCCTTACTAGGGCATTTGAAACTACGGCTTTTCTAATCGCTTCAACAGATGCTATCGTATCTTTCCTAGCATACAGCTCCGCCTACTTCCCTTATGTAACAGCAACATCGCTGCCGGCTCTCTTGGTTATTACTATAGGTAAGTTGCCGTAAAAATTCGGGCAACATTCTACTGCGTCATTAAGCAAGGCCGAAGGGCGTGCTTAGAAAAGATAGTGCTATCATGAATGTTACCTAGCAGTCGGCTGCTATATCGCGTCATTCGATAGCTATCGGAAGCGTATGTTTAACGATGGGAGTCAAGCAACTTGGTATTCCGTTAATTAATCTATAAGTACTATCTGACCTTCATTTCTCTCGCTTCTTTCATGAGCAATCTTAGTTTGAGCGGTACTCAGTTTTTCTGATAATTCTGTCAACTGGAAGGGTTTCTGTAGGTAGTCGTTAATTCCTGCCTCCATTACTCGGTGCTGTAGTACACCAGAAACGGATGCTGTCAGGGCAATAATGTAGGTACTGGCTTTTTCACTATCCGCTAGTTTTCTGATGGCTTCGGTAGCGGCGATTCCGTCCATTTCAGGCATGTACATGTCCATTAGGATAACATCGTAATTTTTGACTTTTACCATTTCTAAAGTCTCTTTGCCGTTGGCGGCATAATCTGGGTTAATCTCCCATCGTTTGAAAAGTTGCTTCATGAAAAATATATTGATCTGATTGTCTTCCGCTAATAAGACACGGAGTTTAGAGAAATCCTGTAATTCGTTATCTCTTTTTAGGCCAATTTCTACCGGATTGTTGGCCATACATTCCAGTCGCAGGGTAAAACTCATCGTGGTGCCTTTTCCCAACGCGCTCGTCACTTGGATATGACTGCCGAACATCTCTAACAGTTCCCTAACGATGGTAAGTCCCAATCCTGTCCCTCCGAACTTTCTGGTGGTCTGGGCCATGGCCTGTTGAAATGGCTGGAAGATTTGTTCCTGTTGCTGGGGATCGATCCCGATTCCAGTATCAATTACTTCGAACAGGATCTCAGCATAGCTGTCATCAGTATTGATCTTGGCCAGCTTGAAAGTGACCGTTCCCTCAGTAGTAAATTTGATGGCATTGCTGATAAGGTTATTGAGGATCTGGCCCAGCCGTGTCGGGTCACTATTGAATGTCTCTTCTTCTCCGATATTGGAGATCTCTAGCTGAAAGGTGATACCTTTTTCTTTCGCTTTTGCCTCCATAGCGCTGGTAATGCCCCTGACCAATTTTAATAGCGAAAATTTAGTCTTTTCGAGCTCCAGCTTTCCTGCATCCAGTTTATTGATATCTAAGACATCATTAATGAGTGAGAGCAGTCCGTTGGCGGAAAATAGTAGTATTTCGATCTGTTTGCGCTGGTTCTCATCTTTGTAATTCTCTCTGAGCAGTTCTGCCAGTCCGATCACCGAATTGAGTGGGGTACGCAGCTCATGTGACATGGTCGACAAGAAATTAGTCTTAGCCCTGGCCAATTCGGATAACTCACGATTACGTTGTTGAGTGGAGCCGAGCAGTGCAAACAGAATGTTATGGAAATACAAATGCGACACTACAATAACGACCCAATTGATGGTAATGTAGATTAAATTAAGGTGATGAGGTAAGGTATTTAGTCCATCTAGTCTGAAATGCACTATTGGTGGCAAGAGGACAGAAACACATGCTAGGCAGGAGTAAAAAACACCCCACGGGCGGCCCAGTCCGTAAAAAGAGGAGATAAGTACCATGATGATGGCCTGTATAGCGATCACATCTGCACCTACTTGCTTGTTAAATACCCGATAATAAACGTGCGCAATGGTGGCAAGTACACCATAATGTAAGAACGCTTTAACCCAATGAGGAAATCTTTTAACGATGAACAGTATGGCGAGGGAGGACACGATCAATCTGATGGCTCGCCAGCTGCCCTCTCCGAAGTGGTTGAAATGAGCGTCATAGAGATATAATGAGCCCTTGGCTATATTTGCCGCCATCATTAAGACAAATAGTTTGATGATGGCTTGTTGCAACATATGGTGGTCTCGAGCAGCTGATTCGTTAGTGATTTTCATAGGTAAGTTATTCTAATTTTGGCTCATATTATCTAACCAAGAAGCAGCCAGCTTCCGGTCGCGAAGTTAACTTCTAAGCATGTTTTATGCCAATTATTGTGGACTCTCTTGACTTAATTCATTCTAGTTGTTTCCGCCTTATTAGGGGTATCAAAAAACTCGCTCAATATAATAACCGTTCAATACCAGCGAACTCACTTAGGGAAGTTGCCGCATGTGATGATGCGGGCCGTATGGAGGTATTGAAAAGCTGTAGATCTTTCTGAACCTATTAGCACTAGCGATGATCATGTTCGCATGATTTCATATGTATAACGAAGTACAAACATCCCTTGCATTGGTCTACGCTCTTAACCGTTCCCTGAACGAGATCGAGGTTATTGCCTAAGCTTATTAACCTGCTAGGAATATACAGTATTCCTAAAACAGAAATTATAATAATTGATATCCTCATAATATTTCGGGACTTACCTATCTATCCGGCCACCTTGATGCAATTAGGGTATCGTATAAAAAATCCCTTTGAATACTGTTGTCCAAAACCCTTAACCATTCTTCCCAAATCATCGGCACTAGTATCCAGAAAAATGCCAAGTGAAAGCATCCACAACACTAGTATATAATTGTCAAAATGGATTTTCTTGCCCTCATGCTGCCATCCTTATCCTAAACTGCTGATGACGCCAGAAAAATCTTTCCTAATTTCATCCATATCGGCGCCTGAATACTTGGCTATCAGGGTGTAGATACCCGTTGTGAACAGCTGTCAGTTAACTGTGGGAATCCTATCTTCGCTTATTGTACCTGCGCTTAGTCCATCTTCGAAGAACGGTATATGCTCATCAGTCAATGAAATATAGTTTTGGAAATAAGTTAGGTTTTTAAATTTAGTCCTCATGTTATCAATTATATAACAAGTTGCCGAATTTCCATTTATTTTAACCCCCAATACTTGTATTAATGGGTCTTTTTATGATTTGGTGATTTATTTCGGGGTAGTTAAATGCCATATAAATTATTGCGTTAAAATACTATATTCGTTGCAATTTAATTAACTGATTATTCATACTCTAAAAAACAAATCAAAATGGAAAAGTTTCAAAAAGTAAAAGAATTGCTTGCATCGATCGAAGTTGACGCAGATAAGTTCTACAATAATGGCAACAGCGCAGCTGGTACACGCGTAAGAAAAGGCATGCAGGATCTTAAGGTGCTGGCGCAGGAGATCAGAGCTGAAGTTACTGAAAAGAAAAATGCAAAATAGAGCTTGGAAGATTTGGGTGTGATAGAAAAGATGAGTGTATCATTAGTGTAAATTACTATCCTGAGCTTCCCGAAGTTTCGGGATAAGTAGTCAAAGGATCTATTTTTTAATCTTTTAAAGGCGTCTCGACAGGCTCAACGTGACAAAATTATAAAGAGGTTACAGATGATACACCCTCCGTTTTGTGAAGCGTGAATGTTGAACTGCTCAGCATGGTAGCGCAATTTTGCGCAGCATTCTGTAACATTTGATATTAGATAAGGAGCGCCGAGCCGATCCTTTTCACTTCATATTTCTTCTTAGGGCGTTTTCGAGTAAGGGTAGGGTTTAAGATCGAAAGTATAATCACAGCACCGGCGGATGCCGGATGACACTGGGGAGCTCAATTTAAAATGGGACATATTGCTTAGGTTAAGCATGGCTGGGCAGCCAGGATGTACTCAACATCTTAAGAGCATAAAGCCCAAACGTCAGCGGTGATGCGCCAGTCAAACGAGTGAGTTCATAAGAAACAATAAAAAATTACATGGAAGAATACGAACAAAATGCAAATACAAGGCGGGTAGTTTATATTTCTCTAATTGCGTCGTTGGCAATTATTATACCTCTGATATTTTATATTGTTACATCAAATGAAGCACGTTCGTTTAACAATTCATACTATGGGAGCTATGATAACCGAATGAATGATAGTGCTTTATTTACATTTATAATGTTTGGACTTTTGTTAATTTTTGTTGTTCCCCTAATCGTTATGATAAACAGCATGTTTAAGAGATATGCAGCCTTTATTAAAACGCTTACTCCTAATGACATTGAAAAACTCATCATACTTAATGAAAAAGAAAATTTCCTCTATAAATATATGCCCGCATATATCTTAAGAAAAGATACGGTGACATTCTTCACCGTGTTTCGCCAAACCACTATCAGTTTTAATGATATGACAAGTATTAATGTTAGGCAGGTATTCTTTAAAGGATATAAGGCATTTATTACAATTAGAACCATGCACGATAAATATCATTTTACTTTATCTGGAAGCCATGCAAAGGTGATAGACTTAGTTGTCGAAGGGAAAACCATTAATCCTAGAATAATTAATAATGAAAATTGGAACTATTAACGATATGTGCTAGCTGCTTTGTACTTACGACCGATAGCCATGAGTATGTGATTTAATAAGATGAGTAATATCTTCTGTTATACTTTATCCGTGGTCATGTAAATGATTCATTCAATTTCTTGAAAACCAAAATTGATCTACGCTCTGTTCTCATTGCCACTGCTGAACAGGAAGCAATACCTTGAATATATCCCGCCTTCTGGATTGCTCTTTATACCCGTATGTTCGTGATACAGTGCTACAATTTCACGGCATAGATACATTGATACCAGCCTAAGTATGCCTACGGCAATATATCGCTTAGATAGCTGTGCTTGTGATTACAACGAAGCTTGAGTTTATGGTATCATTTCTAGATGGTGCGCAGTCACCGGTTGTTTTGGTCGTGAAGGCTTTCAGTTCTGCAGCTCATTTTTGGTGCTAAGCTGCTCCGTTTAATCCAAGAAAATTATTTATTTTAATGCTGTTTGTTCATTCATGCTATTACTTTTGTAGGATAAAATTTAAATCATATGCTGGTAACGTACTTTCGCAGTTTTGGATTCTTTAGCGAGGAGCAGATCGCTGATTTCGTTAGCCTAACAGCAACTAGGCAGCTCGGTAAAAATGAGCTTTTTGCGAAAGAAGACGAGATAAGTGATCAGGTTGCCTTCATTAAATCTGGAATTTTTCGTTCCTGCTATAATACCGCTAATGGTGACGACATTACTTATTGTTTTAGGTTTCCGGGAGAACTATTGGCATCCTATTCATCGTACATTACTGGAAATGCAAGTGTAGAAAATTTGCAGGCCATAGCCCCAGCAGAGTTATTGGTCATTTCGAAGGAAAATATCCAGAAGCTAATCGATCAACATCAAAATTGGACTATCTTCTCAAAAATCATTGCCGAACAGCAGTACCTCGAACTGGAGGAGAGAATTTTTCAATTGCAAAGGAACACGGCTTCCGAAAGGTATGCCCTGTTGCTGGAAAACCAACCTCAATATCTACAACAAATCCCATTACAGTACTTGGCGTCTTATTTGGGGGTTACCCAGCGGCATCTTAGCCGAATTAGGAGAGGAATTACTTTTTAGACATTTGTCCTGCGAAGTTGCTAGGCGGTCTCCCTATTTTTGAGGCAAATAAATCGAACATGCCAAAGAAAATATTGATCATCAACGGACATCCCAATAAAGAATCTTTTAATGCTGCAATAGTAGACGCCTATAGTGCCGGTGCAACACAGCGTGGTGCTTTAGTTAAATTAATTACTATTGCCGACCTTGACTTTGATCCTAATCTACGCTATGGCTACAGAAAGAGAATGGAGTTGGAGCAGGATTTGGTCAACGCTCAGGAGGCTATTCTTTGGGCAGATCATCTGGTATGGATACATCCTGTTTGGTGGGGTGGGCTTCCAGCTATCGCCAAAGGTTTTATAGATAGAGTATTTCTTCCAGGTTTTGCTTTTAGGTATAGAGAAAATTCTGTCTTTTGGGATAAATTGTTGAAAGGGAGGTCAGCGCACATCATTACCACCTTGGATCAACCGGGTTGGTATTACCGGTTTTTCTTTGGAAGGCCTAGCATCAACCAGCTAAAAAAATCGACCTTGCAGTTCTGTGGATTCGATCCTGTAAAAGTTAGTTTGATCGGTATCGTTAAAATTGCTGATCAAAAGAAACGTGAAATGTGGCTTGCCAAAGTGAAAAAACTTGGCTTGGGACAAAAATAATCGTTTGTGCGTTTGCCAATCATCTTAATGCACTCAGTTGCTACAGCGAAGAGAAATTTGCATAGATGATGCCATAGAAAGAGCAGCAAATATTTAAGTAAGGGGCTGCAGCATTTGGATTCACTTTGTAACCCAAGGGTAGAGAGGCCGCTATATCTTTTCGATTCGACTTATGACCGCTTATTGGAAAATAATTCGCTGTAGTTGTTGCTGTTAGCAGTTGAAAAATAAAAACTAGCTGCGCTGGTGCAACAAATTTCGATAGATAGAGACTTGCTAGTATGAAAGTTTATTTGGAAAAAATCGAAAGGATGTTGATGATCATGATGATGCTTGGATTGGCCAATAGTGTACATGCGCAGCAGGCCGTGAAAGTCCGCAGGCTAGACAGTATCTTCAATTTGATGTATATCCAACATCAGTTCAACGGAACTGTGCTAATTGCCGAAAAAGGAAAGGTCATCTATCAGAAAGGCTTTGGAATAGCAGACGAAACTAAAGGATCTAAGAACAATGTAAAAACAATTTTCGAGCTGGCCTCCTGCTCCAAACAGTTTACGGCTGCTGCCATTGTATTGCTAAAAAGGGCGGGCAGGCTAGATTATGGTGACAAGATCTCTAAGTTTCTACCAGAACTTGCATTTTGGGATGGTGTAACCGTGATGGATCTGATCAGGCATACCAGTGGCGTTCCCGAATACTTGATTGACCTTCCGAAAAGCTTGTCAGGTGGACAGATTGCCGATAACGTTGACCTCCTCCATTTCTATTCATCCAAAAAAGATACCCTCGCGTTTCCCCCTGGAAGCAGACATCGCTATAACAATACAAATTATGCCCTGTTGGCCACTATTATAGAGCGAGTTTCTGGAAAGACCTATGCCAGCTACCTTGCCGAGAATATTTTCGCTCCGTTGAAGATGAACAATACTTTCGTGTACAACCGCAGGAAGGCACCAAGAAAGATCAAAAACCACGCGGTAGGTTATGTATGGGCCAAGTCGTCGTTCAAGAAAGTGGTTCCGGAGGATGCAAGCCATGGTGACAGCCTATCGTATAAATTGGATGGAGTAGTCGGTAATGCTAAAATCAACTCTACAGTAGATGATCTGTACAGATGGATCAGTTCCCTGAAAAACCACACACTTTTTTCGCAGCAGGAATTTGAGCTGATGACCGACGTTGTTAAGACTAACCAAGGTAAGAACATTCCCTATGGTTTCGGTCTGGACGTTTCCAAAGGAAAAGACCGATTTTCATTCGGGCATACCGGCAGTTGGGACGGTTATGCTACTTTTATCTATCACAATATGACAAAGGATAGGACCATAATAGTGCTGCAGAATTTTAAGCTAGGCGCTTATCCATATCAAAATATTAACGAGATCTTGGACAGTAGACCGCTTACCGTTGAATATAAAAGGAAGGTCGATCTACAGGAAGCTGACATCAGGAAATTTGTAGGGAGTTATGTCAACGATAAGAACGAGCGACAACTGATCACTTACTTAGATGGCCACCTCATCCATAATGCCGAACGAGTGGCGTGGGATATGCGCTTTTTTCCTATCTCTACAAATGAATTTCAGGCAGTAAGGCAGGGAGGGACTGACGGTGTGCTGAAGTTTACGGAGCTGGAGGATGGTACCATAAAATTGGAAATGTTACAATATGGAGAATTAATAGGCTGGGGGATCAGGAAAGTAAAATAACTGGTAGATCGATTGTAATGATCATGAGTTGAGGATCTTCGAAAAGCAGCCAATTTTTTGGTTTAAAGTATTCAGTTAATTTCGTTTGAAAGCGTTCAATCAATTGATTTTAAAATTCGTTAAGTTGCGTTGAGTCTGGTTTGGATGTATTTGGGCTGATGTAAATGATATTAAAAATCTTTATAGCATTATTCGTTTTTGGCTACAAATAGTCGGGTTTCGGTTAAATTATATTCCTGTTGCCAATATACTTTTGCTTTAGATTAATTAAATAAAGTATGGCACTAAAAAATAAAATTGCAGTCGTTACTGGAGGTAGTAGAGGCCTCGGAAAAGATATAGTCCTTAATCTTGCTAAAAACGGATTGGATATCATCTTCACTTACAACAATCAAATAGCAGCTGCCGAGGCGGTAATCAAGAAAATTGAAGCACTAGGACGAAAAGGAATCGCATTGAAACTTGATGTTTCAGATGTTTCTGGCTTCCATGTATTTACAAAAAGATTAACTAATGAGTTACTTTCTCATTTTGACACGGACAGATTTGATTTCCTTATCAACAACGCTGGCTTCATCCACTATGGTAACTTTGACGCGATAACTGAAGAGCAGTTTACCGAGATGGAAAATGTACACCTGAAAGGACCGTTTTTCCTAACCCAAAAGCTATTGCCATATCTCAATTCTTTTGGCGGAATTGTGAATGTATCCTCTGGTCTCACTCGCTTTGCCACTCCAGGTTTTGCAGCTTATGCAGCATTCAAGGGAGCTATAGAAATCTTAACAAAGTATCAGGCAAAAGAACTTGGAGAACGAAACATTAGGGTGAATGTAGTTGCACCTGGAGCCATTGAGACCGATATTATGGGTGGTGCTGTTCGTGATAATGCAGAGATGAACCAACATTTGGCATCGCAAACGGCCTTAGGGAGAGTAGGCCTGCCGGAAGACATTGGTGGTGTGGTTGCTTTCTTATGCAGTGAACACGCAGGCTGGATCAATGCCCAGCGTATCGAAATTTCTGGTGGTGCCAATCTTTAATACATGTTCACAAAGTGATCTACAATTAGAAACCTGAATAAAAACCATATGGAAGATAAAGAAAAAGAGCTGGTTAAAGCATTAACAAAAACAGAAATTGAGAACATTAGGAAATTTTACGACGCATTCAATAAGAAGCAGCCTGAAATACTCGATGAGATCTGTGCACCTGATTGGAAAGATATTCCCCTGGCTCCTGGTCAGGAAGATAGTCCTAAAGGCCTGCGGGAAATTATGAGGAATCTTTTTAAAATATGTCCCGATATCAAAGTTGTCATCCAGGATATTTGTGGTACCCATGGGCGTGCGGCCGTAAGGGCTTCAATGGAGTTTACACATGTTAACGAATTGATGGGGATTGCGCCGAGCCATCAAAAAGTTTCAGTGGCTCTGCATGAGTTTCATTATTTAAAAGACGGTAAGCTCACACATACCTGGCATTTAGAGGATTGGTTTGGACTCCAACTGAAATCTAAATCAGTAAAAATCGACTAATTTTAAGTCTATCAGTGTAAGCTATTTTCAATTGTTGCACCTATAATAGGCATATATTATTTTAAATTTGCATTTATGGAAATCGTAAAAATAAAGTCGATTACTGCATATCACCGTTTCAGGGGGCTTCCTAAACCTGATCATCCTTTAATTAGCTTAGTGGATTATGCGCAAGTTAAGTTTCCGGAAGATACCCAAGCAGTGAATATGGTTATGGATTTCTATTCGATTGCCTTAAAGCGGGGTGTTGGAGGAAAACTTTACTATGGGCAGCAAATTTATGATTTTGACGAAGGCTTGATGTCTTTTATCGCGCCTGGTCAAGTTTTAAGGATTGAGCGGGATCCTGATTCCTCCAACAAAAGATCCGGCTACCTTTTGCAAGTCCACCCCGATTTTTTATGGGGCTCCGCACTATCTAAACTAATTAGAGACTATCTGTTTTTTGATTATTCGATTCATGAAGCCTTATTTCTTTCTAATAAGGAAGAAAAAATCATGCTTAATATTTTTGAAAGCATCAGACAGGAATATCATTCCAATATCGATGGTTTTTCCCAAGGTCTAATTGTAGCGCAAATCGAACTGTTGCTGAAGTACTGTGAGAGGTTTTACAATCGCCAATTTATTACCAGAAAAATCAGCAACCATCAGATCATGATGAAAGTTGAGGATTTCCTCAATACCTATTTTTCAGCTAATGATAAAGTAAATAAAGGATTGCTTTCTGTGAAAACTGTAGCGGATGCAATGAACGTTTCTCCTGATTATCTCAGTAGCCTGCTTAAAAAGCTTACTGGACAAAATGCGCAGGAACATATCCATCGAAAACTTATTGATAAAGCGAAATCCTATTTATCTACCACCAGCTTATCAGTAAGCGAAATTGCGTATGATTTAGGATTTGAGCACCCACAATCTTTCAGTAAGCTTTTTAAGCTAAAAACACAAGTTTCTCCCTTGGAGTTTAGGAGATTGTTTAATTGATTAATTAGTTTTTTGATCTACTAAATTTAAACTGTTTAATCAGCCGCTTGTCTGATTTTTATACCAAATAAGTATAATAAACTTACTAGTTTGAATAAATGCTGAGAAAGATTATTCAATAAAATAAACCAGGTGCGAACTAACTTACAGCTATTAGATTATCCTAAGTGAGGTGAGGCTCTGGTATCGTTATATATGCCGAATAATTTCTACATTGCTTGCGATTTAATAGATTTATCCAGAGATATCAGAAATGGAGTACTATAGTAAATACAGTGATTCAGAAGTTATGGAGTTATTTCGCTCTGGGGATGACGCTGCATTTAGGGAAATATATGACCGCTATTATAATCTGCTTTACCTTTTTGCGTATAACAAACTCCGCAATACCGATGAAGCGAAAGACGTGGTCCATGATATCTTTGCGTGGATGATCGATCACAGGCAAAAAATTGTGCTGAAGAGTTCGTTGTCCAGCTATTTATATAAATCCGTTCTGAACAAGGTACTCAATATTTTTACCCATCAGGCCATCGTTAAAAAATACATTGAGCAGGGTGATTATTTTATTGAAGTAGACAGTGCTGAAACGGATTATTTAATTCGTGAGAAAGACATTGCTCATATGATCAGTCAGGAAATTGAGGCCATGCCCCCAAAGATGCGTGAGGTCTATGAGCTCAAATTCAAACGGTTTTTGAGTGCGAAAGAAATCGCCGCCAAATTAGACATCTCTGAAAACACCGTGAATACGCATCTCAAGCGGGCGGTCAAACAGCTCCGGGACAATTTAGGAACTGCTGTGTTTGTACTCTACATCCTAAATTGATATCATCAAAAAAATTATTTTTCTGATAATCAGATGATTGGTTGTTGATTTTGTTTTTAGCGAAAATTTTCTTTATAAGGAGTCACCATTGGGGCCTTTTTATTTGCCTTACTTTAGATAAGCATTAAAACCTTATGGTAAAAAAGGACATCAAGGATATTTTAGAAAAGCTGCCTGACGGAAGTGATAATGAAGAGAAGGAGCGAATAGTCAAACTCTGGCTTTTTCAGCTCAATAATAAAAGAAGGGCCAATGTGTCCGAATCTGAATTGGAGAGTTTGAAGGCAGAAGTCTGGCAGCGACTGGAAAGCAGGCTGGTTACTGGTGCCCATGTTGTAAGATTATGGCCACGTATTTTGGGGATAGCCGCTGCGATTGCTGTGATTGTATTGGGAGGATACCTCTTGAATTATAATGGAAAAACAGTTACTTCTTCCGATCTTGTGGTTCAGGCTATAACGCCTGGAAAACTTGGAGCTACCTTGACATTGGCCTCCGGTAAGCAGATCAGACTTACTGACGTTGCGGATGGTGAGCTCGCAAATGAGGCTGGGATTAGGATAAAAAAAACAGCCGATGGACAATTAGTTTACGAGATTATTGGTTCGGATACTATTCTAAATAGAACCAATATCTTATCAACGGCTAAAGGGGAAACTTACCAAGTGCGGTTGCCAGACGGCTCTACGGTAGACTTGAACGCTGACTCTAAAATCATATACCCAACTAATTTCGAGAAGTTCAAGCATCGAAGAATAACATTGTCCGGTGAAGCTTATTTCCACGTAGCCAAAGATAAAAAACACCCTTTCATCGTAACTACAAGTCAACAAGAAGTAACTGTACTGGGAACAGGTTTCAATATTAATGCATACCAAGATGAAGCAGACACCAAAACTACGCTATTAGAAGGAAGTGTAAAAGTATCCGGACTTAGCCATCAGAGCAGCTACGCCCGAACGCTATTGCCTGGGCAACAAGCCACCTATAGCAGAAGCGGCAGCATGAGTATCAAGGAAGTTGACACCGATGAAGCGGTAGCATGGAGAAATGGCTTCTTCATATTTGACAATGAAAACATGGAATCTGCTATGCGAAAAATCAGCCGCTGGTACAATGTAGACATCATATTTAAGCAACAGGAACTCAAAAAAGAAATATTAGGCGGAAGCGTGTCGCGCGCTGAAAATATCACGGCACTTTTAAGAGTGCTTAGTAAAGCTGCGAACGTAAATATGAAAATCGAAGGAAAAAGTATAGTTATCAGCAAAAAATAAATTATTAGCTCAAAAATCAAGACTAAACCACAAACTAACTCAAACAAAATGAAGACCAATCCAGAAGACACCTAGCTACATCCGAATTACCTGACAGTACGAAAAATCAGGGGTGCTGCAAACACCCCTGATCAAAAGTCTGATCAGATCTGCAAATGACTTGTAACCATTTTTAATTCTAAACAGAAGATCAAATGTATAAAATATATGCTAAACCAACGTGTTGGAAAAATTACCACGTACCTAAAATCCTATTGATTATGAAACTAGTCACAGTTTTAATGATTGCTACGATAATGCAGGTAAGCGCAGCTTCTTTTGCGCAAAAGCTCACGCTAAAAAGAAACAATATCACTCTGGAACAACTCTTCAAGGAAATCCGGAAACAAACAGGCTATGCAGTCATCTACACGGCCTCTACTATAAATGACAGCAAAGCAGTAGATGCAAATTACCATAATACGCCAATAGAGGATGTGCTAACCAATAGCTTCGCGAATCAAAACCTGAGCTACGAACTAGACGGCAAAAATATCATCGTCACCAAGAAGGCATCGTTGATTTTGGACAAACCGGTGATTGCTGTGGCAACAATTGATATCAGTGGACGTGTAACGGATGCACAGGGTAAGCCCTTACAGGGAACCACTATAAGTGTTAAGCGAACTGGAAAACGTACTCAATCAGATTTGGAAGGCAATTTTTATTTGCCAAATGTTGATGAGAAATCCATAATTGTGGTCTCCTATATTGGCTATGAACAGGTAGAGCTGTCTGCGAAGTCAGACCTGGGGGTGGTCCGAATGAACCCAGTAGCAGCGGAATTACAAGAGGTGATAGTAAACAAAGGTTATTATACTGAAACCCAGACACTGGCTACAGGTAATAGTGTAACGGTGTCAGCAAAAGACATTGAAAAACAACCAGTATTAAATCCTATGCTCGCCTTGCAAGGAAGAGTAGCCGGTCTGCAGATTACTCAGACTAGCGGGGTAATCAATGGGGCGGTGAATATTCAGATCAGAGGCAGGTCTTCCCTAAACGATGCAGTAGGCAATAACCCTTTATTTGTTGTTGATGGGATTCCATTTCAGTCTACGTTATTATTTGACCCGCTTGGAAATAATGGAGGGAACGGCTTGTTTGCAAGCAGTGCGCAAGGCAGTCCGCTAAACTATATCAATCCAAATGATATTTCAAGCATCTCCGTACTAAAAGATGCAGATGCTACAGCTATCTATGGTTCCAGAGGCGGCAACGGGGTGATCCTCATTACGACCAAAAAAGGCCAGATCGGTCAGATGTCCCTCGGCCTGAACATTAACCAGGGCATTATGCAGGCACCAAAAACACTGCAACTGATGAATACCCAGCAATACTTGGATATGCGCCGTGAGGCCTTCAAAAATGATGGGCTTCCTGTACCGGATATTGCCACTTCCCCTAATGACCCTAATTACGATGTCAATGGAACATGGAGCCAAACGGCGAATACCAATTGGCAGAAGGAATTAATCGGCCAGTTTGCCGCTTACACCAATATCAATCTTTCCCTTTCAGGTGGCACTGAATTGGTTCAATATGCTATCAGAGGTACATTTAATAGACAAGGTAATCTATCGCTAGGAGATTTTAATGATAAAAGAGGCGGACTGAACTTTAACATCACCACCCATTCAAAAGATAGAAAACTTAAAGTCGACTTTTCTGGAAGTTTCTTAAGGGACGATAATCTGAATTCACAGAGCGATGTGACCGGTAATACTTTAAGGGCACCTAATGCACCAGATTCATTCCAACCTGACGGAACATTAAATTTTGGCGGGCCGAATTCTGATAATGCGAACAATCCTTACGCTAATTTAGCAAGAACATATAGTAATAAAACAGATAATTTCGTGCTCAGCTTAAGACCAACCTATAAAATTACGAACGGACTTGTTTTTACAGCTAATATTGGACTTACGAACCTAAATAGTAACATCAAAATTAAGCAGCCAGTTACTTCTTATTCGCCTTTATACCTTTCACTAATACCCGCTGCTACCGTTCCTGCACTGATCAATACGATCAATGAACAGAAAACATGGATTGCAGAGCCTCAGTTGAGCTACGATATAAAAATAAAGGACCTCAAACTCAGTGCACTCGCAGGTACCACATTTCAAAATTCTGCTAATGAAGGGCGTTACTTTGTAGGTATGAATTTCGTAAGCGATGCAGTAATCGGTAATTTGGCCAATGCAGGTCAAGTTAGCGTGGGGGATGGTGGTTCATATCAATACAGATATAATGCTGTTTACAGTAGGCTGAATGCCAATTTCTCTGACAGATACATTCTCAACTTTACCGCTAGAAGAGATGGTTCTTCTAGGTTTGGTCCTGATAAACAGTTTGGGAATTTCTATTCGGCTGCTGCTGCTTGGATATTTTCATCAGAGAAATGGATTAAAAATGCATTCGACTTTATTAGCCTCGGTAAATTGAGGGCAAGTTATGGTACCAGTGGAAACGACAACATCGGCAACTATGCTTATTATGATTTGTATCAAAGCCGAGGTGCAAATACCTATCAGGGCCTAACCGGTTTCTATCCCCGCTCTCTGGCAAATCCAGATGTGGCATGGGAAAAAAATGCCAAACTTGAGCTCGCAATGGACCTTGGCATTTTTAAAGATAGGATAGTGACCACTGCTGCTTATTACAGAAACCGTAGTTCCAATCAATTGCTCAATTATAGTATTCCTACTTTTACTGGATTTACGGGTGTTCCAAACTATAATTTTCCGGCTTTGGTGCAGAATTCAGGGTTAGAGGTCACTTTAAACACACGCAACATTGCATCTAGTATTTTTGAATGGACGTCTACCTTGAATGCCTCATTCAATCGTAATAAACTGCTTAAATTTGACAATCTGGAAAATTCAAACTACGCTGGCATACTTGAAATTGGTCAGCCGGTGAATGGCCGAGGTTATGCATGGATCTATAAGGGTATAGACCCCAATACAGGTTTGTACACCGCCCTTAAAAAAGATGGTACACTAGGTTCGAGTGCTGGAAACTATGTGAACCTGAATAGCGAATACCAAGTTACGGCAATCAATACCTTGCCAAAGTATTTCGGAGGAATGAATAATAGTTTCCGATATAAAAATCTACAGCTAGATGTGTTTCTTCAATTCGTTAAGCAAGTAGGTAGGGTCAGTTTAACTGATTTTGCGCCAGGGTATTTTAGCACCGATCTTTATGAGCAGGTCTCAACCACACAGAGCAACGTGCCAACTGAATTTCTAGATAGATGGCAGCAACCGGGCGACCAGTCCGAATACCAGCGTTTCACACAATCTTTTGAAGGTATAAGGGCATACAGTACTTGGTCGCAAAGTGATGCCAGTTATGTCGACGCCTCTTATATCCGTGCAAAGAATGTAACCCTTTCTTACCAATTACCATCCACTTTTAAAAATAAGCTGAAGGTAAAAAACGCAAGTGTTAGCCTTTCAGCTCAAAATCTTTTTACAATCACCTCCTATAAGGGCCGCGATCCGGAAACCCAATCTTATTCAACACTTCCTCCGCTCAAAGTATTTGTGCTTGGTTTACAAGTTAACCTTTAAATTTTATGAAAATGAAATACATATATGCTATACTCATTTTGATCTCGTTCACCCTAACTTTTGGCTGCAAAAAATTTGTTCAACTAGATCCGCCTGACGACAGGCTCACAGGGTCTACCGTGTATGCAACAAATCAAACTGCAACATCAGTACTGAACGGTCTATATATACGGATTGCTGAGACCAACAATGTGCTGACCAGCTACGCAACAACTTACATGGGCTTTGCATCCGATGAACTTAAGAATCATTATATCAATGCGGCTTCATCGTATACACAACTCTACCAGAATAATGTGTCTATTAACACCGAAATTTATTGGGCCACAACTTATACACTTATTTATAATTGTAATGTAGCTATTGAAGGCGTAGAAAATAGCAGTAAACTGAATGCGCAGCTCAAACTTCAACTGATTGGCGAAGCCAAGTTTATGCGTGCATTGTGCTATTATTATCTCGTGAACACCTACGGAAAAGTCCCTTTGGTACTAAAATCAGACTATCGCTTGTACACCATGTCCAAACGCGCCGAAGTTTCTGAGATTTATATGCAGATGACTGCCGATCTACAGGATGCACAGGTTAAACTCAGCAAAAATTATCTAGATGGTGACGCTTTAACTTCGTATCCTTCTGCAAGCGCAGAAAGAGTGCGCCCTACCTATTGGGCTGCCACGGCATTACTGGCCCGAATCTATTTATATAATAAACAATGGGCGCAGGCAGAAACTGAGGCTTCTATTCTGCTTAACAATACATCGATGTTCTCCCTAGTGAGCCCATCTTTGGTGTTCCTGAAAAACTCTCAAGAATCTATATTTCAGTTGCAGGCTGTAATTCAAGGCAACTATGCTTTATTCGATGCACGAACTTTTGTGCTGACCAATTCAATTGGTACTTCATCTAAACCTGCCGCTATCAGTTCTCAATTGGAACAAGCTTTCGAGGTGAACGATCTAAGGAAAGCAAATTGGATAGGAAAAGTGAATATTTCTGGTATAGATTACCTTTTCCCATATAAGTACAAAGCCCATACCCCAGCATTGGCGGCTTCTAAACCAGAATATCTGACTTTGCTCCGTCTGGCAGAACAGTATTTAATTCGCGCTGAAGCACGTGCTCAGCTTAACAATATAGATGGTGCCCAAGCTGATCTCAATAAGATCCGTAACCGTGCTGGATTAGGAAATACCACTGCCGGCACCCAGTCTGCACTTCTCGATGCAGTAATGAAAGAAAGACAGCTGGAACTGTTCTGTGAGCAGGGGCACAGATGGTTCGATTTAAAGCGTACCGGTAGGATCAACGATGTCATGAATGTGGTCAGCCCTACAAAAGGTGGAACATGGTCGTCCTATAAACAACTGATGCCCATACCGGCCTATGAGATTGGTAATGATAAAAATTTAGAACAGAATCCAGGTTATAATTGATTACTGATCAATTATAAACACCACCTATTTTAAACGTCTAAGTTTATCCATTAGTTAATACAAATAGCTTATATAACTCAGCTAAGAAAATGAAACAAATTTTAAAAAGAATAGTACTTACACTCATATTAATCGCTGCATTGCATACACTTGGTTTTGGACAGAAATCCACCAAATTCTTTATCAATGGTAGTTTCAAAAATATGGTAGCAATGCCAGACATGGTTTTTCTCCTTTATCCGGATTATTTAAATAGAAAAACTGATAGTGCGACTGTTGTTAACGGAACTTATAAATTTACTGGAGAAATAGAGAACGATGCAATGGAATTAACCTTGGCGTTGGGTCCTGAACTGGACCAAATGCATATCACAGAAAAAGTTAAGGCCCGCCTGATTATTGTTAAAGGTGAAACGCAAGTGATTTCGGACGGTTCCATTTCAAATGTTACAGAAACAGGGGCATCTGCTAACGTATTTCATCAATATAATGAAGTCTTCGCAAAAGCTTTGGAAGGAGTCAAAAGAATTGTGGAGAAGATACAGTCGGTGAGCTATTTGACACGTAATGACGTAAGGACGCAGGCAATGAAGGAATACCAAAATAGTTTTGCGTACCTTAATGATGCCCAATCACAGTTTGTTAAACAGTATCCCAGCTCAGCGCTGATGCCATTAATGGCGTACTATGTGGCTGGAGGTGGCTCAGTAAGTAAAGATAGGGCAGACTCACTAATTGCAATTCTAGAAAGTAAAAATGAAAGTAGTAAAATAAGTAGCCTAGCGTTGACCAAACTTAAAGAGAAATCTGTCCAAGCTTCTTTAGAAATGATTGTTTCGGAAGGGAAGCAGGCACCGGATTTTACACAAAATGATGTAAATGGTAAGCCTACAAAATTATCAGATTTCCGGGGGAAATATGTGCTGCTTGATTTCTGGGCATCGTGGTGCGGGCCATGCCGGGCTGAAAACCCGATATTGGTGAAGGCATTTAATGCCTTCAAGGATAAGAACTTTACTGTAGTGGGTGTTTCACTAGACTATCCGGGTAAAAAAGATGCATGGCTTGGCGCGATCAAACAAGATGGCTTGATATGGACACAGTTATCTGACCTGAAGGGCTGGGACAATGCAGCTTCAAAGATTTATAGCGTACGTAGTATCCCTGCAAACTTCTTGATTGACCCCTCTGGAAAGATCGTTGGTAAAAATTTGAGAGGTGAGGAATTACATGACACTTTATCTAAGCTACTCGGTCAATGATAATTTAAACTCAATATGGGCGGCATTTTCCGTCCATATTCTGTCTTGGTAAAGAGGGCTTAGAAAATCAATTGAATCTTTGAGTAGCCTTCCTAATTCGTCACTTTTTAATCCTTTAAACACTGGTTTTGTTCATTATGCTATACATGTTTACCTAAAGGTTCTTAGTGATTTACAAAGGTTTGTTAAACGAGACAGCAAATGAAATTTCTAACTGTTGACACCACGGCTTGGTTTTATTTTAGTTGACGCTAATTTCAATCAACTCTCTCGCTCCAGAATGATATAGGTAAATGTCAAGGTGCTGTTCGAGGTTGGCCAAGTCCATAATTTCATTGCGTAGTTGCCACAGTACTTGTTTAAGATCCACAGAGGGTTTAGCTTCCAGCAGCAGTTTATTGTCGTCCGTAAATTCCGCATGCAGAAGATAATTTTGACCATAGATTAGATGACCATTTCCGAAATATTCAATAGGCTCTTTCATAAAACTTATTTATTTGGATAACAACGCATAGCCAAGATTAGTTTGGTAAATAGTAACGAATCTATATTTTGTCTTGTGGTCTGAGGTTCAAGCCTTTCAATAAGCTAGTTTGACGTTCCTTAAGTTTAAAATTTGGAAATTCATATGTACCGCTTAATTGAAGTCGTATTGCGCCTCACTTTTATGGTTAATTTTGATAGCTATCTGCACCGTCTAGGACTAAACTCGGATTTACGTTTACAAAGATTCCCATTAGAATGTGTAGTCATTGTTATGATTAGAGCCCCTTTTTCTTCCGCATCATGCTAAGGAAGGCGGGAGTGATGCCGAGGTAGGTAGCAATATGCTTTTGAGCAATGCGGCTTTCCAATCCCGAGTAAAGTCGGCGAAATTCAACATATCGCTCTTCTGCAGTTTTTGAAAGATTAGCGATGATACGGTTTTGGTAAAGGTCAAAACCATTTTGGACGAGTATACGGAAAAATCTTTCAAGCTTGGGCACTTCGGTAAAAAGCAACTCCAAGTTGGATAACGATAGGCTATAGACCTCAGTCTCTTCCAATGCCTGTATGTTGTTAACTGCTGGTGTTTCTTTGAAGAAGCTAACGTTGTCACATGCCCACCAGTTTTCGGGATAAAAACAGATGTTGTGCTCGGAACCGTCTTGATCGGTGTAAAACATGCGCAGACAACCCCAGTTAACGAAATAGATATTTCGGTCAATCTCTCCTTGGCGTAGCAGGAAATTACGTTTTCCTATTTTTCTATGCTGCAAACGGCTAACGATCCTCATTTTCTCCTCAGGAGAAAGGTCTATGTGCATCGCAAAATTTGACAGGATTAATTCAGACATAGGTCAAGGTAGACATTTATAATTCAAAAGGTGTAGTCATATATAAATTCAGCACTTCCGTTGCCGCCAGTCGGTGTGCATTAGCCATTTCTTGGTAAATGGCACTTTCCGCGATTATTTTAAACGCCTTAGCACTTGGATATTCAACCAATAGGATACAGTCCCAAGATTGGTCGGCTGGCGCAATGACGTTTGTCCTCACGTCGCTTGCCAATACTATTTTAACTTCTTCAAAGCCTAATGTCTTAGTCACTTTCTGAAAAGCTGGAAGATAGGTGTTGAAATAATAAGCTCTATCTTTAAATTTCAGCATATTGAGCATCACTACTGGCCCTACTATGTTTTCATCATCGGGCAATTCTAACGGGCTTGTTTCCTTGATATATTTAATATTTTCCATTCCACAAAGATCGTTGGCACCTCATATAAAAAAGTTCAACTGGTTGAAGATTTTAAAATAGTGGCAGGATCTACATTACCGTTGCGTGGCTATTTTCAGTTTATCAGAGAAAATTACTGATGAACTCATCAGAGAAGATGATTACGAGCATAAAGCAGCTGCTCCTACGTTGGCCAAGCAATGTATGCGGCCTATCTTTTTTACTTCAGCTGTAGCCGATATAGGTGTGACTTCCATGATCATTGGAAAATATTCGATGTGGGCAGCGCTAGGTGCGGTTTTAGTGAAGTCTTCAAGCTTTAATCCCTTATTAGTTGCAAATCGGAAGCAGCTCCTGTAGGTATTTAACTTTATAAATACCTGTTTTTTGTAGAGGCAAACGAATGACTCTACTCAGTTGTTGGAGTAGTTGATATCAGCTCCTATTGCTGATGTCCTATTCAAATCAAACTGATAATGGCAAAGAAACCACTGACTCCAAAACAGGCAGGCCTTCCTGACAACAAAAAAGTAAAACAGCTCGGACAGCATCTCGCTGATGCTGCAAACCAGCCGATGACCACCAATCATGGCGTAAAGATCAATGACGACCAGAACTCTCTACGTGCGGGAGATAGGGGAGCTACCCTATTGGAGGATTTTATACTCCGCGAAAAGATTACCCATTTTGACCATGAACGGATTCCGGAAAGGATTGTCCATGCTAGGGGCTCGGGCGCACATGGTGTGTTCAAACTATACCAGCCCCTGAAACAATATACTAAAGCACAATTCCTGAACGACACCTCAGTAGAAACGCCAGTATTTGTGCGTTTCTCGACCGTGGCCGGATCAAGGGGATCGACCGATCTGGCTAGGGATGTAAGAGGTTTTGCCGTAAAGTTTTATACGCAAGAGGGTAACTTTGATCTGGTGGGTAACAACATGCCGGTCTTCTTCATCCAAGATGCGATGAAATTTCCTGACCTAGTGCATGCCGTAAAACCGGAGCCTGATAATGAAATGCCACAGGCGGCCTCGGCACATGATACTTTTTGGGACTTTATTTCCATGATGCCTGAGTCGACGCATATGATCATGTGGGCAATGAGTGATAGGGCGATTCCCAGAAGCTATAGGATGATGGAAGGTTTTGGTGTGCACACCTTCCGATTTGTGAATGCTAATCATGAAAGCTATTTCGTTAAGTTCCACTGGAAGCCTATGCTTGGTGTGCACGCAGTGACTTGGGATGAGGCACAGAACATCTCGGGTAAAGATCCGGATTTCCATAGGCGTGATCTTTGGGATGCCATTCAATCAGGCAGCTTCCCGGAGTGGGAGCTGGGGGTGCAGATAGTACCTGAAGCAGACGAGCACAAGTTCGATTTCGATCTATTAGATCCTACCAAATTGATTCCCGAAGAATTGGTGCCGGTGCAAAGAGTCGGAAAGATGACCCTAAACCGCAACCCTGATAATTTCTTCGCGGAAACTGAACAGTCGGCATTTCACGTAGGCCATGTCGTTCCTGGTATCGACTTTACCAATGACCCGCTTCTGCAGGGACGGCTGTTCTCCTATACCGACACGCAACTCATTCGATTAGGTGGTCCTAATTTCCATGAGATCCCGATCAACCGGCCGGTGGTTCCCGTACACAACAACCAGCGAGATGGTTTTATGCGCCAGACGATAAACCGTGGAAAGGCAAGCTATGGTCCGAACAGCACTGGAAATAATTTTCCGCAACAGGTAAGTGCAGCTGATGGAGGATTTACCTCCTATACCGAACGTATCGATGTCAAAAAGATAAGGGCAAGGAGTGACAGCTTTTTCGATCACTTTAGTCAGGCTAAATTGTTCTATCGTAGCCAGTCTGCGCCTGAACAACAGCATATCATTGATGCGCTTAGTTTTGAACTGGGCAAAGTGAAAACCCTTGTCATCCGTGAACGAATGTTATCGGTGCTACAGTTGGTAGATACTAAATTGGCACTTGCCGTAGCAGATAATCTAGGCCTTGATTTAAAAGAACAGTCTGGCCAGCTGAACTATAGTGTACCAGCAGATGGCGCTATGGAAGATTTTCAGCCAATCATGAAAGATGCTGCGTTAAAAGCTTCTGCTGCGCTGAGTATGGCTGGAACGATTAAGGACTCTGTTAAGACACGTAAAGTTGCATTTCTAGTGGCAGATGGGGTAGATGCCGATGCGCTGAAGACCATGAAAGATGCACTAGAAACCGAGGGTGCAGTGGTGGAGCTGATCGCTCCGAAATTGGGTAAGCTCAAAGTTGGAAAGGCAGATGTAGCTATTGACGAAAGTTTAATGACGGCCGCTTCAGTGCTTTATGACGCATTATATGTGCCAGGTGGTAGTGCAAGTGTAGCTACATTAGCCGGAAAGCCTGAAGCGATTCACTTCATCAACGAAGCGTACAAACACTGTAAGGCGATTGCGTTTGCAGGTGAAGCAGAAAAATTGATTGGTCTTACTTATATTCCATTGGATAAGCAGGGAAAGGTAAAGAAAGATGAAGCACTGCTATCTGGAAAAGTAAATGATATTATCGCAGGCTTTATTAGCGCAATTGCCAACCATAGAAATTGGGACAGAGAACAAAAAGGTAAGATACCAGCATAGCACTTCATATATGGAATTGGAAAAAGAAATATTGACCCATGCGGCCAGGGTTGGCAATGTGGACGTACTGCAGGAATTGATTGATAGGGGCACTGACCTGAATCAACGCGACCCCAAGGGCTACACCCCGTTGATCTTGGCCTGTTATAATGGTCAATTGTCAGCTGCAAAGCTGCTGATAGCGAATGGGGCCGACATAGATGCGGCAGATTTTGGTGGTAATACAGCACTGATGGGCGCGGCGTTTAAAGGTTATTTAGAGATAGCTGAAATGCTTATAGAAGGCGGCGCTTCGTTGGATCTACAACATGGCAATGGTGGAACGGCACTAATGTTCGCCGCCATGTTTGGTAGGAACGATATGGTGAGGCTATTGATCGATAGGGGAGCGGACAGGTCAATTCGAGATGCTAGAGGGTTAAGTTCTATTGAACTTGCTGCACAGCAGGGAAATGAGGTAGCTATACAGTTATTGCAGGCTTAGTCTATTGCTATGAGGGTGTATCATTAGTATAAACTTGTCATCCTGAGCTTGTCGAAGGATCTATTTTTTATATTTTGAAGGCGTTTCGATAGGCTCAACGTGACAAAATTATAAAGAGATTATAAATTATGATACACCCTCTTTTTGGTAGGGGTAAAAGTAGAACAGGGGACGGGATTTTCAGGCCTAGCAATAAAATGATATGCTTTGTTTTCAGTGTACGAAATAAATGTCTGTTGGCAACAACTTGCGATTTAATGAAATAAAGAGTATATTAGATTAAATTAACGACCTCTATTTTGAAAAGAACACTAGTCTCCGATTCATATTATCATGCCCATCATAGCATGGTTCTTCAAGTTTCAAATCTTAAAAGTGCGCAGGACGCTTTGAACACGCATCTTGAATGTAGTCGGCCACGCTCAGGAGAAAGCCATCTCAGATCTTCGGCACTTGCCAATCTTATGCAGGCAGAGGAAGAAAAATATCAGGAGCAGTTTCAGCAAAGTATGCACGCAACCCGTGATTTTATTTTCGAATTATTGGATGCAGAGGAGAAAATTGGTAGCGTTGTAGAGGTCGAATTGGAAAATGGTGGGCACTACCGTGTACTGTTCGTTTCACAAAACAGGCTAATATACATTTGATCAATACCGTTTTTGGTGAACTGTTCGTACCGAGTGGTTTCATGAATTAATCTTCTTGTTTAGGAAAGGAACAATAGGTATAAGTTATTTTCAGAAGTGCTGAAAATCAAGAATGCTCAAGAAATCCGATAAAATCCATACCTAACAGCTTTGCAACCTCTGTTCCGTCGAGATTTACATTAGCTTTTAAGGTAATAAGTAGCATAGAATTGGATTCCTTTGCCAAATTTCCTGCATCTGCTACCAGTATGAAACGTTCTGCCATGTCGATGTCCGTTACCTCAAGGATAATAATTTCATCAAGTAGTCTTTTATTCTTGGAATAATAGCATTGTATGTCTATGATTTGGTCGGTGGTCAGTCCTGTGATTTTCAATACTGCATTTTTGGTGAGCTTAGCTTCGCCAGCCCATAGATAATGTTTAGGAAAGCAACCATTTTTTATCGTAGTTTCATTTGTAAGAAAGCCGAGATAACTCATTTTTACTGGTGTACTGTGTTGTAGTTTCGGCGATAGATGTTGGTCATCGTAAGCAATTAGTGCATTGAAATCTCCTATGCCACTTTCGTTGACAAGATTGTAAAGTTGCGAAGCATCTGCCTGAATGGCGCTTGCTACCTTAGGTATCGACAATCCATCTAAAGTAAAGCAATAGGTCAATACATCTGGGTCATAATCATCTAGATCATTTTCTTTGCAAAAATCACACCTAAGTTCTGGAGACGGTTCAGCATCTTTGGTAGGATCTCCAGTTGCTGGTTCATTATCGTAGTCGGCCCAGGCCTTTAGAGAATCACTTTGGTCGAGATAATTTCGCAGCTCGTTTTCAGACGCCAGGGTTCCAGCCCATATATGGATCTTGCTCATATTTTATTCCATGAAGTTACAAGTTATAAAAAAAAATATTTGTTAGGCAATGAAGTGATTTCGACAAGACTTTTAGTAAAGCTATCAACCAAGAAACCTTAACATTAATGTTAAGGTTTCTTGGTTATCTTTTAACCATTCACAAGGTGAAGGCTTGAAAAAGCAAACGGAATTTTAGGTTAAACTTTGATGTCCATGATTTTGCCCTTTTTACGGCTTTCCTCGGCCATAAAACCCATTAAATGACTTTCTATAGATTCATCTATGGTGGAAGTAAGTAGCTTTGCATTTTGCTGACTTACTGCATTAACGAAGTCCTTGGTTAGCAACCAATCTCCGCCGCCGTGTCCATGGTCTTCGTAACCTTTTACGTCTTGCGCCTCTGGAATAAATTTAGTCTCTTTCCTTGTTCTAAAATCATTGTGAACCAACTCTTTCATGTCGCCGACTAAATCTCCCATTGATCCCATAATTCTGGTACGTCTGCCGTGATAAGAAGTGAAAGCTTCCATGGAGAAACTTGCAGTTACGCTATCCGCAAACTGAATACTCGTTACATAGTGATCTGGTTGATCGTTATCCATGCGATAAACGCAACGACCATAATTACTTGTTTTAAGTTTATCCAGGATGAATTCTCTACGATTTGGAATGTTATCTGGCACATCTAAAACTGATAAAAAGTGCGTTTGTCTGTCTGCATATTCTTTCACTGCAGAGTAGGCGCAGTCACGTTCTACGCTACAAGTGACACATCTATCGCTACTGTTTGCCGGTGCATTTTCTTTACGAAACCATTTTAGATCGCCCATGGCAACTATTTTTTTGCTAGGCTTATTGATTACCCATTTGATAATGTCTAAATCATGGCAAGATTTTGCTAAGATAATAGGGGTGGTTTCTTTAGAGTTGTGCCAGTTGCCGCGAACGTAAGAATGCGACATGTGGATGTGTTCAATGGGTTCGAAATGTTGTACGCTTACCACTTCTCCAATAGCGCCTTTTGCTATCAATTCTTTCATTTTGATGAAATAAGGTGCATACCTTAACACGTGACAAACAGCTACAATTCTGTTGTTCTTCTTTGCAAGGGCTAAAATATCTCTACATTCTTTTTCGGTTGGTGCTATGGGTTTTTCTAAAAGGATATCATAACCCATAGCCAAAGCTTTCATGCAAGGGCCGTAGTGAAGATTGTCTGGTGTAGAAATGATGATCGCATCCGCAAATTTTGGGCGTTTAAAAACATCCTCCCAAGTGTTAAATCTATTTTCTTGCGGGATATGATGGATTTTTGCATACCTATCATTCCTAAAAGCAATTGGTTCTGCTACGCCAACAATCTTCAAGTCTCCTGGAGTGATTTCTGCATAGGTTCCATATACCATTCCTCTGTTGCCTGCACCTAAAGTAATGGCGGTAACTGCTTTTTTGATTGGTTGATGAAGTGGGTTCTCCTTAATTTTATAACGATAAGTATGCTTATCTACCTTCGCTAAAAGATCGGAAGTAATTACGGTGGCTCCTAAGCTTAGCGTTAAAGTTTTTAAAAGATTTCTTCTGTTCATTTTGTTAGTGTTTAGGTTGTGTTTGCTAGCAAATTAGGTTTTAACTTGGGTTAGATTTTTCTTTTAAGAACGTTTTTACAAATTCATCATCATGTAATTGTGGGTAGTCTCGGTAGATACGGTCAATCTCTTCACTTTGCCCTTCAGATAAAGTTTCCTTTGGACTAATGCACCAAATTCCTTTTAGTAATCCCTGTCTGCGCAATACTTCATGGATACCGGAAATACAGCCATGGAAATCATGCGAAGGGTCGAATAAAGCGGCGTTGCTATCGGTTACTGCAATGTTGTGGCTCAGTAATTCATCAGCTGCCGCTGCGTTAGGTTTAAGTTTATACTGCTTAATTTTATCCAACAATTCTACTGCTTTCTTGGTCCAAACTGCCCAGTGCCCTAAAAGTCCACCTCTAAATCTAACTTCTGTTTGTCCCTCTGCGGTGTTAAAACGATAAGTGGTTAGTAAATCGTTCACAATATTGTCATCGTTGCCCGTATACATGGCTACTTCGTTTCTTCTGCTTGAATTAGCCAAAGCACGCATCACGTCTAAAGTTTGATATCTGTTGAAGGATGCGCATTTGATGGCCTCTACGTGTTCAATCTCTACAAACTTCGACCAAAAATCGTAAGAGAAAATTCTACCGCCAACAGAGGGTTGTAGGTAAAAACCGAAAACTGGAATGACCTGTGCTACCTGGCGAACACGCGCTAGAATATCTTCTTCTGTCCAACCCTGTAGTCCGCCCATGCTTAACAAGCCCATGTGGTAGCCATGTTTCACTGCTATTTTAGCTTCGTTAACTGCTTGTGCTGTTGGTCCACAAATGCCGCAGATTTTAAGGAAAGGTCTATCAAGCTTAGCTTTTGTAATTTCTTCGCTGGCTAATTCAATCACTTTTTCAAATAGATTTACTTCTGGATCTCTAATTTCAAACTGCGTAGAGTGTACCGCAATGGCAATACCGCCAGCTCCCGAACGCAGGTAATATTGGGTCAGTAACCGCTGATGGTCTTCATCTAATGTTCGGTCTTCGTTTAAAGCAAGTGGATGCGCGGGTATGACCGTTCCATGCATTAAATGTGCCTTTAGTTCTTGTGGTAATTTATTCATTAAAATTTTCCTCCTCTCTCTTGAAAGTGCGTGTCTTTATTCCAAAGTTCACCACCGTTTAAAATCCAGTTAGCCGTATGTTCAATGGCCTCTCTAATGGTAGTTCTTGGATAGCCGAAAAGCCTGTGGCATTCTGATGCATTATTTAGTAAGGCTGTATCTGCACCTGAACCCGTAAATTGCGGTGTTTTGTTCAGTAGCAATCCAAACTGTTCTGCAATCCATTTGGTAGATAGAATTTCAGGACCAGTGACATTTAACATCTTCGCCGGAGAGCTGCAGTGCAATAGTGATCTAATGGCTATTTCATTGGCATCGCCTTGCCAAATTACATTCACGTTTTGTGTGGTCAAATCTACAGGTCTTTCTGAGTTTACCGCTTTGGCAATTTCTATCAATACACCATATCTAAAATCGACCGCATAATTAAGTCGGTAAATTAGCATAGGGGTGTTGTTTTTCTTGGAGAAATATTCGAAAACTCTTTCTCTGCCTAAACAAGATTGTGCGTATTCGCCAATTGGTTCCGGAGATTGCTCTTCAGATACACCACCTTCTTTGAGGTTCACAAAAGGCAATACATTTCCGGAAGAAAAAGCAACAATTTTTGAATTTTTGAAGTGTGATGCGACTAAGCCCGGCAAATAAGCATTCATTGCCCAAGTAAAATCTTCATTGCAGGTAGTTCCAAACTTATGTCCCGCGAGGTAAATGATGTTAGGCACTTGCGGAAGTTTTTTTAAATCATCTTCATTCAGTAGGTCGCAAGCTATGGTTTGGATGCCTTTGCTTTCTAGCTCCTCTCTTAGTCCACCAGAAGAAAACCTTGAAACGCCAATTACATTTTTCTCAATTCCGGCAGCTTTTAATGCCCTAACAGTAAGTTTAGCCATGCTCGGGCCCATCTTTCCGCCAATTCCCAAAAACATGATGTCGCCATCTATCTTCTTGATATCCTCGATTAAACTAGTCGAGGGAGCTAAAAGTGTGTCTTCAAATTCTTTTAAATTCAGGTTCATGTGTTGTTATTTTAGTAAGGTAATGAGGTTGCTAATAGCCAAGCCTACCAATAAAAGTAGACCTAGTGCGCCCCAAACTTTGGTAATAGGTTTATTTACGTGTTCTTTCATAATTTCCTTGTCGTTAGCAATTAAAAACATCACCACTGCAATAAAAGGAACAAGGAAGATGGTGATGCTTTGGGCTAATACAATCAATTCTAGAGGTGCTTTTCCATAGCTTAGCGCAATGATGGCACCGAAAATCATGACTAAAGAAATGAAGATTTTTACCATGCGATGGTTCAAGTCGTTACCGTATTTAAACGTGTCGCCTAGTAACGAACCGCCCAGGACAGCGTTTCCAATTAGCGATGAAAATGATGCTCCAAACAACCCGATGAAGAAGATGGCTTTAGCACTTGGTCCAAGTAATGGTTCTAAAGCCTTGCCCATTTCTGCAGCAGAGCTGACTTGGATATGCTGCGGATATAAAGTATTGGCTGCACATACGAGTACCGCCATACTCATTACGCCTAACAATAAAGTTCCGGTTTGACTGCCCCTCAAGGTATCCTTAGCACTGTGTCCGCCAGATAGTTTTTTGCTGTTTTGCACCAAGTAGGCTTGGTAAAGTGCACCTACAATAGAAAAGCAAGAGGCGGTAAAAGCGATAACTAAGCCAATTGATCCATCTGGAATGCTTGGGATAAAGCCTTTCGCAAATGCTTCAAATGGTGGGGGAACCATAATTGCTGTAGTAAGGAAAGAGAATAATTTTAGGATAATCAGGGCGATCATCAATTTTTCGAAAATTTTATAGAACGATCTGAAAAATAAAAGTGAAATACCTATTAAATTAAAAACTATAATCCAGATTTTAGGGTTGGTGCCAGTGGCTTCCGAAGCGGATAAAGAAACACCAGTAGAATTTCCAGATTGAAAGGAAACGGCAACAAGGAAAATACCTAAGCCTATAATTACGGAAGTGATTTTGCCGTATTTTTTTCTGATTAAAGTTAGGATGGTGTCATCTGAAGCCAAACCAATTCTGGCCGACATCTTCGAGAAAATCATCATAAAGAAAATGGCCACGACGATCACCCAAATTAAGCTAAAGCCATAATCGGCTCCCATTTTGGAAGTGATGGTCATTTTGCTTGGCCCAAAAATTAGAGAAGCGGTGATGATTCCCGGCCCAAGAATGGAAAGGGTTTTTCGTAAAAAGCTAGTGTTACCTTTGCTGGTGGTTTCCATGGTTTATTTAGTTTGCTTGAATTGGTTGACGGTAATGGTTGTACTTTTGTTGTTGAAATTGGTTCTGATGTAATTGATGATGGCGCTTGCTTCTTCGTCTTTCAAAAAGTTAAATGCAGGCATCGAAGCTTCATATTTTACGTCGTTGATGGTTTTGTCTTTTAATCCATTTAAGATAATTCGGGATAGATTTTTTAAGTCGCCATTCACGGTTGCCGATCTTTCCAACGAAGGGAAAGTGCCTGTAATTCCTTTTCCATCTGCTTTGTGGCAAGAGGCGCAATAAGCTTCATAAAGGTTTTTGCCAGATATTTCAACAACGGGTTGTGATGCTGTTTTTACAGTGTGAAAAACTTTACCTACAGTTTTCTCTGTTAAGCTTAGCTTATAGATTCGGTCATCTTCAGGTTTTGGGAAGCCCTTTTGAGGATTCCAATCTCTGTTGCTGGTGCAGAAATAAATATCGCCGTTTGGCAAAGTGAGTATGGACCGAAGCCTGCCTAGTTTATCCTTAAATAAGGTATATTCATCTGTAATGGCTTTTCCGTCTTCAGAAAGTTTTAAAATGCGGAGAGATTGACTCTTCAGTGTAGTGAGGAGGAGACTTTTTCTCCATTCGGCGATTTTTGTGCTGCCGTAATAGGCAATTCCTGCTGGTGCAATTACTGGTGTCCACGATTGTATAGGTGCAGTAAACGTAATTGCTTTTGTGCTGTCGGTTTCTTTTTTTGGAGGATTTTTACCTTCTATCAAAGGCCAGCCATAATTGTGTAGCGGCCGAATTAGATTTATTTCGTCTTCTACCGCATCACCATGCTCGGAAGTGTAGATTAGACCGTTTTCGCCTTGCGCCAATCCTTGCATGTTGCGAAAGCCCCAAGCGTAAACGTAGCTGTTTGGTATTGGGTTGTCGTTAGGGATACTGCCATCAATGTTTATTCTGAGGATTTTGCCGTTTAATTTGGTGATGTCTTGTGCATTGGCATCAATTGCCGCGTCGCCCGTTGCCCAATAAATTTTTTTATCATTGCCAATAATTATTCGCGAGCCGTTATGTCCAGTGTTGCCTGGGATCTGTAAAAGTAATCTTGGATTTGATACCACTCCATCCTTATATATATAGCTATATAGGTTAGAATAAATCTTTTCATTAGCTTTTGTAGTGTACGACACAAATAAATAATGCTCACTTTGCTGAGGTTGATACAATGCCATGCCTAACAAACCGGTGGTGCGTTGTTGAAAAACGTTAGGTATAGTGGTGATTAACTTAACACTATTGTCGCTAAGGTCTAGTTTTTTGATGTTACCTTTGATTTCGGAGAAAATGATATAATTGTTAGTCTTGTCGTATTGTAAATCCCAAGGCACATCTAAACTGTCTGCTTCTTGTGTAAGCATTAATTTCGAGTGGCTCAATTCTACCGTGCCTATGATAATTTCGTTCTTTCGACTGCAAGAACTTAATATGCAGTATATATATAATAACAGGATGGTAGTTTTTTTCATCTTGCCTAGTTTTGTGGTTCGTTTGTCTAAAGTAGTTAAAATAAATATATATACAAAAAAACATTAAAATTGTATACAAAATTTAATTTCGTTTGTATTTTTTTTAGTTAAATAATTTTGTTTTTTAAAAAATACTTTCTAATTTCAACTAAAAGTATTCAATTGTAGCTTTATAATGTATACAATTTTACTTAAAACAACCTAACAACCTAACAAACTATATTAACCTAAAGTACTATGAAATGTAAATTTCTAAAGGCAAGAGGAATACTGAGATCTCGGTATTTTATGCTGCTTTGCGCTATTTGTCCTGGTTTGAGCCACGCTAGGGATAGAGCAGAAGACCGCTTGGATGCCAAAGGGTATCGTGTCTACGACAATGATGTATTTTTGAAAACAGTAAATTTTCAAAGAACCTTAGTTGGATTTGTTAAAGATGAAGAAGGGATGCCTTTGCCTGGTGTTGAAGTTCGAAACCTAAAGACAGCTGAAGTAACCGTGACCAACGGCGAAGGAAAGTTTCAAATTAAAGCTTCCGAAACAGATAGGATTCAGTTTAGATTGATTGGTTATGCGCCTATAGATGTCGCACCAAGAGATGCTACGGCTATTGTAATGAAAGCCGAGTTGAGCAAGCTTAATGAAGTAGTTGTGGTGGGGTATGGTTCACAGAAAAAAGCGAATATCGTGGGTGCAGTAGCTTCTGCCAAGTTTGACGAAACCGTAAGTAGTCGTGGGCTTTCTAATGCTTCATCTGCATTACAAGGCTTATTGCCAGGTTTAGCGGTAACCCAAAGTTCGGGGATGGCAGGTAATAATGCTGCAGAGTTAATGATTAGGGGATTGGGTACAGTGAATAATGCAGGGCCGCTTATCGTGGTAGATGGAATGCCCGATGTAAACATGAACAGGGTTAACGTCAATGATATTGAAAGTGTTACAGTGTTAAAAGATGCATCGTCTGCAGCGGTTTATGGCTCTAGGGCTGCAAATGGTGTAATACTGATCACTACAAAGTCTGGTAAAAGAAATACAAAACCAACCATTAGCTTCGGGAGTAGTTTGTCGGTAGTAAACCCTACGGCTAATGTGGATTTTGTAGATAATTATGCAAAAGCTTTAACTGCTACACAAGTAGCACAATCGGCTAACGTAGCTGCGTCAAATTTTGCATTCAAAAACGGTACGATCGATCAATGGTTAGCCTTGAGTATGATTGATCCGAAACGATATCCGAGTACCAATTGGTGGGATGTGGTCTTGAGAGACGGTTTGGCACAGAACTATAATGTTGCTGTTAATGGCGGTAGTGAAAATACGAACTACTATTTATCCACCGGTGTGTTAGATGAAAGAGGAATCCAGATTGAAAATGACTTTAAGCGTTATAACCTTGCCTTTAATATAGAGACCAAAGTGACTGAAAAAATCACTTCGGGATTGAGGTTTGCTGGAAACTGGTCGCAGTTTAAATACAACTATTCGGAGGGCATGACCAATAATGGTTCAAGCGGATTGGATTTATTCAGTGCGCCTGCCGGTATTTTGCCTTATGATCCTGTTACTGGATATTATGGTGGTGCAATGGCTTACAATGAAAGTTCTCAAGCTTCAAATATGTATGCCGATTACATGGTGAGGAATAGAAACAACATGAATCAAAAGCAAGCTAATTTGAATGGTTATTTAGATTGGAAGCCAATTTTAGGTTTAGTAGCTCGTGTGGATTATTCTCTAGCTTACAACAACAGATTTGATTCGAGGGCCGATCTTCCTACGCAAGCTTATAATTTTCAGACCGATAGTTTTGGACCGAGAATTTACGTTGGAGGTAATGAGCCAATTTATAATACCGATCGCGAAAATATCAAAACGCAATTAAATGCGAAGTTAAGCTACGACAGAACCTTTGGTAAATTGCATACGATTTCTGCTACCGCTATATACAGTGAAGAGTTTTGGAAGGACAGGTATTTGTCTGCAAGTAGGGGAACTCGTTTAAATGCAAATATTTTTGAAATTGATGGTGCCTTAAATGATGTTCAAACTACAGGTGGTAGTTCAGAAATGGAAGGTCTACGTTCTTATATCGGCCGTTTAGGCTATACATATAAAGATCGATATATCCTAGAAGGTACATTTAGGGCAGACGGTTCATCTAAATTTTTGCCTGGAGATCAATATGGTTATTTTCCTGCTGGTGCATTTGGATGGCGTTTGTCCGAAGAAGAATTTATTAAGCCATTCTTGGAAAAGATAAAAATCAACACTGCCAAATTTAGGGTTTCTTACGGTAGTTTGGGGAACAATAGTGGTGTTGGCCGTTATGAACAGCAAGAGTTGTTAACCGCTGGTCATTATTTCCTAGATGGAGCAGCTGTCGTTGGTCTCGTCAATAAGAAGTTCATCAACTACGACCTTACATGGGAGAAAACAAATATTTTTAACCTAGGTTTTGATGTGTCTATGCTAAGTAATAAGCTCTTATTGGAGTTGGATTACTATGACAGAAAAACCATAGGTATGAACCGTGAATCTGATCTATCAACTCATCTTACCGGCGTTTATTTGGCACCAAGAAGAAATATCGGAGATATGAGTAACAAAGGTTTCGAAGCAAACTTAACTTGGAACGATAAGAAAGGTGATTTTCGCTATATGGTAAACTTAAACTATTCTACCAATAAAAATACCTTGTTGTCTTGGAGTGAGACCTTGCAAAGAGGTTCGTTATTTGTGGATATGCCTTATAATTTCGTTTATGCATTCGAATCATCGGGTATAGCACAAACTTGGGAGGATGTATATCAGGCAGCGCCACAAGGTGCTGCGCCTGGCGATGTATTGATTAAAGACTTGAATGGTGATGGTAGGATCGACGCAAACGACAGAAAGGCTTACCCGAAATACCAATTAGGGCGTCCAACTTCAAATTATGCTTTAAGAGGGGCTGCATCGTGGAAAGGTTTTGATATGGCTATCTTGCTTCAGGGTGCCTATGGTAGAAAAGAATTCTGGATGAATAGAGTGAATAGTCCGTTTTTAGGTACTTCTGCTCAGGCGGTTACTTATGAGCAATTATATCAAACCTGGAATTTGGATAGAAGAGATGCCGAATACCCTAGGCTGTTGCCAAGTGGTTCTGGTTCCACAAGCACTAATAACTATGCAAGTACGTTTTGGCTCCAAGATTTATCTTACCTCAGGTTAAAGAATGTTCAGTTGGGCTATACTTTCAATGCCCGTGTAATTCAAAAAATAGGCGTTAAAAAAATAAGAGGATATGTTTCTGCTGATAATCTTTTGACTTTTACGAAATTCAAAGGCCTAGATCCTGAAAAGAGCACTTATGCCAACGATTCTTATCCAATTACAAAAACCTTTGTGTTTGGGTTAAACTTTGACTTTTAATGATGATGGCCATGAATAAGAAAATTTTATATATCATTTTTGCCTTTTTGTCGGTCGCAGTGGTGACTGGCTGTAGAAAGGATCTACTAAACCAAAATGCTACCGTTTCTCCCAATAGCAATACTTTTTGGTTAACTGAGGCTGATGCAACATCCGCTTTAATGGGGAATTACAATGAGTTTAGGCCGTGCTTTGACAGGGATTATCACTTCGACGGACACGGAGATTTCCTAAAGGTGTATAATACAGGAGCTGCGCCGATCAGTATTACGGTAAACAACCCTAGTGCCTACGGAGGCGGGGCTGCTGCACTATATAAAGAATTGTATGGGTCTATCAATACCTCAAATTATGTGATAGAAAATATTAGAACTAAATTATTACCCAATGCGAAAACAGCTGCTTCAAAGCAAAATTTGGAGGCTGTAATAGGTGAGGCTCGTTTGTTACGAGGCATTGCTTATTTCCGTTTAATTTCTTTATGGGGAGATGTACCTTATATTTATAAAATAGTTAACGCACCAATTGAGGTAGATACAATTTCAAGATCTTCGGTCACAAAGGTGAAAGATTCCATTTATGCGGATTTTACCTATGCTGCAGAGAAGCTGCCCAATAAAGGTGCAGCTGTGGGTAGGGCAGGAAAGCCTGCCGCATTGGCCTTTAGGGGTAAACTCCAGTTGTTTTGGGGTTCTTGGAAAAAGAATGGTTGGCCAGAATTAGAAGGTTTTCAGCAGTCTACGACCGAAGCAAGAACTGCATTTGAAGGAGCGGCAGCAGATTTTAATAGAGTGATCACCGAGTTTGGTTTAAACTTGTTTAGGGGCGGTGCTCCCGGCGAGTGGGGTGAGCTGGGAAAGGCTGATGTATTGCCAAACTACTATTATTTGTTTATACCTAATCCAGGCAATGTAAATAATGGCGAAACGGAGGTTTTAATGTCCATTACTCACGGTGGCAATGCTACTGGTCAAAGCGAAGAGTATATGAGGGTTTGGACTGGCGTGTCTGTGGGGCTTTCACAAAATCAGGCGATACCTAGGTACGAACTTGCGGACAGGTACCAGTCTACCATTACTGGTGATTTTTTACCAAAGATGATTCAAATGAATCCTACGGTACCAGCTGCTGGAAACGTAGCTCGTACCACACCTAACTCCTCTCTAAATCCAGAAAGTTATAGAAATAGAGATTACAGGATGAAAGCTTCTTTGCTTTGGGATTATGAAAAAATTATGGGCATTGGTACAACAGAAACTACTAGTTTTGTTGCGTTTTTGTACAAAACTTGGAGTGGCAACATTACCATCGATGGCGTAACCTATCCTGCTTTCAATGATAATACTACAAATCTTTCCGGTTTACAATCAAGAAAATTTGTGCGTAATTATGGCGGTGCAAATAGAAGTTCTGGCGATTACAACTGGCCGCTAATGCGCTTAGCGGATGTTTTCTTAATGTATGCAGAGGCTACAAATGAAGTTAATGGACCCCAGCCTGACGCTATCGCTTTGGTAAACAGAGTAAGGGCTAGAGGTAAATTGCCTGCGTTAGCCGCATCTAAAACCGCTTCTCCAGCGGCGTTCTTCGATGCCATAGAACAAGAGCGAATTGTGGAATTATTCGGGGAAGGACAAAGAGCATTCGATTTGAGAAGGTGGAGAAAGATAGAGTCTGTTTTTGGACCAGCTTATGGCGCTGGAAAATGGTTTCAAGATAGTTGGGGCAACAATTGGGAGCGTTTTTTCTTTAATGCTGATGAGCTGGTTTATCAAAGATGTTATATCTATCAGATACCAGAAACCGAAAGAGTAAGGAACAAAAACCTGAGCCAAAATAAACCTTGGAGATAATCTTAATTATTTAGAATCATGAAAAGAATATTATTAATTCAATTGATATTAGTGCTGTTGGTGGTAGTTTCTTGTAAAAAAGATTACCCTATAGATGACGATGGACTTTTGATTACCCAAAGAGCAGACTGCTATGTGAGTAATTTCGAATTGCTTGGAGCAGATTTCCAAACAGTAAGAACAAAAGCGGCAACTATAGATACCACCGCACAAACTATCAACGTAGAAGTGTTATTTGGTACCGACTTAAAAAATCTTTACCCACAGTTTACTTTGGTTGTGGACGCAGTTTTAGATCCTAAAATTGTAGGAAAAGTAGATTTCTCTGATCTAACTAAGCCAAAAGAGTGGACAGTAGTTTCAGGAAATCGCAAGGTGCGCAAAACTTATAAAGTGTTTTTAACTGTGAAACAATAAGCTCAGTACAATGAAAAAGATAAAATTAAAAATATTGATGTCCTTGACGCTATTGGTTTTGTGTCTAGGAGCATGTAAGGATAAAGAATATGCGATTCCAACTGCTTCAGATAAACTGCAGAACGACTTAATCAAAAGATCTTTAGGGCCAAACATTGTAGGCGGAACTATCGAGTTTGCCTACGCTGCTGCTATTCTGCCTGAAAAAGGAAAGTTATCTTCGATGACGGTAGAGGCAAGTATCGCTGGTGCCGCCGGTACGTATTTGGATAATAGATTTTTTAACACGAGCAGTAGTGGGGCTGATGTAGGTACGGCAGTTGGAGATCCTTCGGTAACTATTGGCAAGTCTACGTCGGTAACTTATACAGGCAATTTCTCGGCAGCTACTTTGCGTTACTTCTATAAAATTCCAGAGGAAGCGCGGGGTAAGTCCGTTACTTTTACGTTTACTGCAAAATCTAGCAATGGCGAGACAATTTCCTATCAATCTGGTCCGCACGAAGTGAGAAATATGGATATGGCTTTGGATTTAGTTGCTAAAGATGGTACGGACTGCTACATTTCTATCGAAGATATGAAGGTTTATAACGCGGCTTTTGCAACAGCAAATCCTGATAAGATAGATTTAGTATACTTGTACAGAACACCAGCTACGGTAACTTACCTTCATTCTTTAGTTGCGCCAACCGCAGATCCATCTTATTGGCCAACTTTTACAATGCCAACCGTTTTGAAAAACAAAACGAAAATAGTTAAAGCATTTACCGTTCGCGATCAGCAATTGGCTAGAATACAATATGGTGTTTTTGTAGATGACGTCGATTTGTCGTCCAAAGATTTTGCAGATGCCCCAGATTTTGCCATTAATGTTAAAGCCGAAGGTGGTATTTGGGTGCAAACGGCAGATGGAAGATATAATGCCTACGTTTACGTGAATACCGTTACCAATACGGCAACTGTAAAAGAAATGAAAATCAGTATTAAGAGATTAAAAGTTAGATAGCATCCCAACCGTTTAGAAAATGAGATTTCCTTTTGTTAAAAATTTCCTGTCTTTATTGCTCTTCTTATTGGCTTTTCAGTTGTGTTTTGCCCAAGGGGATAAAAGGGAGGTTCCTTTATCCAAGTTTAAAGTCAACAAAAAAGCAGTTAATGAAACTTTTAACGGAAAAAAGGGATTTCATCTAAGCGACAATGTTTCGAGAACAACTCTAGAAGATATCGCAGTTGCGGATTTAGAAGTAGTGGTACCAGTTGGTAAAGCTGGAAGCTATGTTTTGGAAGCAGAAACGGAACCTGTTGACCTTGCCCGATTGAAAACAGATGATCAATCGGGCAAGTTAACGTTAAAAAGTAAGCTTATAAATGGAGATGCCCGTCCAACGTATCGCATCATGTACGATGTGTACAAAGGCGGTTTGCAGGAACTGGGTAAATTTGAATTCAAATCGAAAAACCAAAACCTAAAAATTTGGCTGCCCACTAATTTGGTGCTTAAAAAGTTATTTGTAAAACCTTATATCGCTCCAAAACCTCCAGTAGAGGCCGATCTGTATGTGCCGAAGGTTGTGCCGCCAAGTGGGCATCCTAGGTTGTGGGTAAATCAAGAGACTTTGCCTGTGATAAGAAAAAGACTTGTGGATACAACGCATGCTTCCGCTTGGAATGCCGTTGCTATAAAAGCTAGGTTGCCTTATCAATTTACTTTCGATAAAGATAAGGAGGTTTTTCACAATGAAGAATTGGAAAAAGCCATCGAGTCAAAAGCATTTTATTACCTCATGACCGAAGATGAAAAGGTAGGAAAAGAAGCGGTACAATTGGCTTTAGCATATCTTTCGTTATTGGAGTTTGGTAATGTTACCTACGGTGATATTACAAGGGAAGTGGGAAGGGCAATGTATACCGCATCGTTGGTGTACGACTGGTGTTACCCGTTAATGGATAAAGATAGCAGGGCCCAATTACGAAAAGATTTGATGCGTTTGGCTGACGATATGGAAATGGGTTGGCCGCCATTTCAAGGTATAGAGAGTGTAGTGAATGGTCATGGTAACGAAGCGCAAATTTGCCGCGACTACCTGTCGATGAGTATTGCCATTTATGATGAAGATCCGTTGCCTTATAAATATACTTCTTATTGGATTTTAGATCAGCTAGTGCCTTTGCGAAAATTCGAATATCAATCGCCAAGGCATAACCAAGGGATTGATTACGGAGGTTACCGATTTGGTTGGGAAATGCATGCGGCTTGGTTATATTACAGGATGTTGGGTTATCCAGTATTTGATGATAATATTAAAAACCTGCCGTACTATTGGGTTTACATGCGTACGCCAGATGGTAAAATGCTACGTGATGGCGACATGTTTAACATAAAATATAACAAAAGTGAAAACTTCTACTGGAAAAATCCGCAAACCATGCTGTTGTGTTATGCTTATGCTGGCAATGCGATCATAAAAGGCGAATTTGTAAAACAGGGCGGTTTAAAAGATAATCCAGTATTGTTTTTATTGTTGGATGATCCCGCGCTCAAGCCAGATTTCGATTTGAACCAATTGCCATTAACTAAGGATTTTGGTTCAGTGCTGAATAGCATGGTAGCTAGAACCGGCTGGGAGGAAAAGGGAAGTAGTGGAAATGTAATTGCCGAATTAAAAGGCGGAGGTTTTCATTTCGGAAACCATCAACATGCAGATGCTGGCGCTTTGCAAATCTACCATCGCGGTATCCAAGTTGGCGATTTGGGGCTTTATCTTTCTTATGGTTCCCCTTACGATTTTAATTATAACAAAAGGTCTGTTGCTCACAGTATGATGCTGATTCGCGACCCGAAGGAACCGCTACTTTTTAGAACCAAAACCAACGATGGAGGCACAAGATTTAGTCAGCGTTTTCCAAGAAATGTAACAGAGGTGTTGAGCGATTCTTGGTTTCAAACTGGGTTTGTAAGATCTTCGGCTCTGGGCGTTGATCCAATCCGTCCATCTTATAGTTACTTCAACGTAGATATTACAAATGCTTATTCAGAAAAAGTACAGGCCTACACCAAAAGCATGTTGTTTTTAAATTTGAAAAGAACTGATGTTCCTGCCGTAGTGATACTTTTGGATCACTTAGTTGCTAAAGAAGCCGCAATGAAAAAGTACTGGCAAATCAACACTTTGGTAAAACCTGAGCTTCTAGATGATAAGCTTGTGTTGAGTAGTGAACTGGATGGTAAGAAGGGAAAAACCTACGTCAACATGTTTAAGCCAGGCTCGGCAGAACGGGAAATGCAGGTTTTATCGGGAGATTCTAGTACAAAAGTGTTTGAAGATTTTTATACAGTAAAATCTGTTTGGCCAGAAGCTAAAGGTAGCAGGATCATGATTAGCCCTAAAAAAGAGGATAGGTTGTCTGAATTTGCTACGATATTTCAAATTACTGAAGATGGCGCCAAGGAATTGCCAATCGAAATTGTAGAAAAAGCAAACTATTACACTTTTCAGTTAGCTGATAAAGTAATTGTGATGGCTAAGCCGAATGTGTATCTAGCGGAAGAAATTAAAATTAGAGTGCCAGCTGGTAAATCATATGAGGTGATTTGTGTTGGACTTAGCCCCGGGTTTTGGGATATTAGAAAAATGAATACTGAAAAAATAAAAAGCGAAAATATCTTAAAGGATCGTAACTCCTTTTCTTGGGTTGCAGATGAGGGGAGCTATAGCTTAATTCCTGTTAGAGTGAATTAAGTGTCTGGTAAATTTTGAAAATTAAATTGTATTCTTATTTTTGGTTATAAATGTATGCAGAATGAAAGAAGATTCGTTAGCCTATAAGGTGTATTTGGAGGTGAGAAAGAAGATTCTTTCTAGTCAGATAGCGGGCGGTGCTCGATTGGTTGAGAATTTTTGGGCTGAGAAGATGTCGGTGAGCCGTGTCGCTGTAAGAGAGGCTTTTATGAGATTAGCCGGCGAAAGTTTAGTGGAGTTTGGTGGAAAAGGTGGCTGTTTTGTGAAAAGCATGACCATTGAGGATGTCAAAGAGATCCGCGAGCTTCGCGAAATATTAGAAGTTGGCGCATTAAAGATTCTTTTTGCGAAGAAAAATAAGGAAGTGTTAAAGGAACTTCAGTTGATCTGTGAAGATTTTTCGGCCATGGTAGAAAAAGGGTATTACGGCGGTGCTTGTGAGGCTGACGTAAAATTCCATGAAAAGATGATCGAAAGTTCGGGCAATAACCGATTGATAATGATGTATAAAAATAGTAATATTCCGTTGTTTCACATGAGGTTAGGTGCCGTGATGGATCAAATGGAAGATTACCAGGATACTGACAAAGAGCATCGTGCAATTGTCGAAGGCCTCGCAAAGGACGATTGGGAGCTATCCTACTCTTCTCTGGTTCGCCACCTATATAGGGGAGAGCAAGAGGCTTTAGAGTTAGTTTAATAATATATTGAGGGATTGCCTAAACAATCCCTCTTTTTTTTGTGCTATGCTGAACCAGTAAACCGTTTTCAGCCTCGGTGATGATTAATCCTTTATTGCCAGAAGGATCTAAGGCGCAGTTGGTTGGGTTGTAGCCTGAAGCATCAATTTCTTCTTTTAGTATGCCATTGTTGTCCCAAACTTTAACTTTTCCAGAACCGTACACTGCTACGTAAAGGTTGCCATTTTCATCAAAAGCAATTCCGTCCGGGCCGATTGTCCCCCCTGTTGCTGTAAACAAAGTTTTATCGCCTAGCTGCTGGGTTTCTGGATTCCAATCAAAGCTCCATATTTTTTTGGTACCAGTTTCGGCAACAAAAAGCTGGTTTTGTGCTTTGTTTAATGCTAATCCATTAGGGTAATACATGCCTTCGAAAATTTTTGATAGTTGTTTTTCTGGTGTTAAACAACAGATGTACCCCGTATTGTCTTCCAAAGTATCTCCCGGGCAAGTGAATAGTAAATTTCCTTTTTGGTCAAAAGTTAAATCGTTAGGCATTTTAAGTGCCTGGTTTTCATAGTGGCTAACTATAGTTTCGGTAGCGCTCGAAATGGGGTCAAATGTTCTGATGCTGTTCTGTTTCGAATCGCAAAACCAAACCAAGCCACTGTGATCAATAGCAATGCCGTTGGGTGAGCCCTCTACAAAATACCTTTGAGTGGTATGGTCGCTTATAAATACCAGATTTCCAGCATCTTTTTCGACCAACCAAATATCGCCTTCCTTGTCAAAACAAGGGCCTTCTGGAAAGTTGAGGTCATTTAAAATTATCGTCATAGAAAAAATTTATCTTTTTATTTAAATGTATACATAAAAATTGTAATTTAGTATACAATAATAATCGTTTATGGGATACATGTTTTAAGCGGTATTCTTTAAAAATAGTCAAATAAATAATAACAACGAATAACGTTTTATGCAAGAGAATTTAATATCTGCAGCCATTTTGCAGAACAATGAGCAGTGGATACCTGGAGGGGTGGTTTCATTGAATAGAAAGACAGAACCTAATATTTGTTTTGTAAAAGGGCAGGGTAGTCGAGTAGTAGATGCTGACGGAAACGAGTATATCGATTATCAGGCTGGCTTTGCAGCTTCTTTTTTCGGGCATAATGATCAAGATATTAATGAAGCCGTAAAACGCACGCTTTCAGAAAGTCAAGTGCTAATGGGCGCAGGTCCAACATTGTTAGAAGGTGCTTTTGCGAAGCTGTTTTGTGAAAGCGTACCAAGTGCAGAAAGTATACAAATTACTACTACGGGTTCGGAAGCTACCTATCACGCCATTAGAATTGCAAGAGCGGTAACTAAACGTGACCATATTATTGTAATGCAAGGTGGTTATAACGGCTGGCATAATGATGTGGCTTGTAACGTCATCAGCAAGTTAGAAGATGTAGGTGCTTATGTAAGTCCCGGCGAATATCCTTTCGATTCGTTAAGTGCTGGTGTGCCAAAATCGCATAGCGACTTGGTGCATGTAGTGAATTACAACGATTTAGAAAGCATTAACTATGTGTTGGGAAAATATGAGGTGGCTTGTATTTTATTAGAGCCACTTTTACAAAATATTGGTATCGTTAAGCCACAAGCTGGTTACTTAGAAGGTTTACGTGAACTAGCTGATAAAAATGGCTGCTTACTAATTTTTGATGAAGTGAAGACTGGTTTTAGACATGCTTTGGGAGGTTATCAATCTATTTGTGGTGTAACCCCAGATTTGTCTACCTTCGGTAAGGCTGTTGCAAATGGCTACCCATTGGGCGTAATCGCTGGTAAGAAAAAATATATGGACTATTTTGTTCATCCTGATAAGGAAAATAGAGTTTTAATTGCGGGCACTTACAATGCCTTTCCTTTAACAACCGCTGCGGCTATTGCCACTTTAGAGAAATTAAAATCGCCTGTGCATAAGGTATATGAGCACGTAGAGAAATTAGGCGCTGCTTTAGAGAAAGGTTATCAGGAAATATTTTCTAAATTAGACAGACCAGTGTATGTTGCCAGACAAGGATCAGCTTTTTGCGTGTATTTTATGGATCACGAGCCAGTAAATTTTCATGATGTTTTGTTAAATCATGATTTCGATTTCGATGGTCGCTACCGCAAAGAATTAATTAAAAGTGGTGTATACAATTTTCCTGCGCCCATTAAGCAGGGAAGTATTTCTTTTGCACATACCATCGATGATATCGAGCAAACTTTAGAAGTAACAGCACAGGTTTTAAAACAAATATAATTGAGTTCATGAAGATTACTGCAATTGAAACTTACGTGTGTAATGCCCGTATGAGGAATTGGATTTTTGTTAAAGTAGTGACCGACCAGCCAGGTTTATGGGGTTGGGGAGAAGCGACCTTAGAGTGGCATACCAAAAGTGTAGTTGGTGCTATCGAGGATATTTCTCAATTATTGATAGGCGAAGACCCTAGAAGAGTAGAGTACCTTTGGCAGATGATGTACCGCCAGCATTTTTGGCATGGCAACGGCATTGTTCGAGGTACAGCTATCAGCGGTATTGATATCGCCCTTTGGGATATCGTAGGTAAGATACACAACGTACCTTGCCACGAACTTTGGGGCGGTAGAGTGCGGGATCATATTCGTTTGTACTGTCACTTAGGTGGTGGTAAAATGGAAGATTTTTACGAGACCGCTCCTGGTGATGCTAAACGTTTTGGTGAGTTAGCTCAAGCCGCAGTAGAAGAAGGTTTTACTGCTTTCAAATCGATGGCAGTTCCAGAAACCATGCCTTTGGAAGGTTTGCGCCCGGTTAAATATGCAGAAGCTTGTGTGGCGGCAATGAGGGATGCAGTTGGCGATGATATTGATATTATGGTAGATTGTCACGCTCGTCCTAGCCCTAGAATGGGGATGTTGTTTGCCAAAGCACTAGAACCTTATGGCTTATACTTTTTCGAAGAACCTTGCTGGCCAGAAACCATGGAAGACATTGCTTTAATTCAGCGAGCGGTGCAAACGCCAATTGCTTCTGGTGAGCGTTTAGTAGGCGTGCATGCGTTTAGAGAATTGTTAGAAAAACGTGCTGTAAGTGTAATTCAGCCAGATATTACCCACTGCGGAGGTTTAAGTGAAGTTCGTAAAATTGGAGCATTGGCCGAAGCTTACCGAGTTTCTATGGCACCTCACAACCCGCAAGGACCAGTAAGTACTGCCGCTTCGATCGAGTTAGGTTTTGCTACACCTTCCTATATCATCTGCGAAAGCGTACATAAAGATGTAGAGTGGAGAGAAGAGGTGGTTTCTGAGGGATTTACGGTTCAGAAAGAAGGCAGACTTGTATTGCCTAATGGCCGACCAGGCTTGGGAATCGAGATTAATGAAGAGGAAGTTAAAAAGCATCCTTTTCAACAAGAAGTTTTGCAAAGAACATTTTATAAAGATGGTAGCGTAGGCGACTGGTAATCACAAAATATGCAGGAATTGAAAGATAAGATAGTCATTATTAGTGGCGCTTTGGGCGATATTGGTTTGGCTATTGCCACAGCCTATTTAAAAGCACAGGCTGTTGTGGTGTTAAGCGATATTGTGCCTTTGGATAAAGCGGAAGAGAAACTGCTTTTGTTAGAAGAATACAACGGTAATTTTGAATACAAATGTCTAAACGTTTCTGATGATAAGGAAGTTGAAATTTTTATCAATGAAGTTGAAGCCAAGTATGGTCGAATAGACCACTGTATTTCTAACGCTGCCCGAGTAACCATCAAAAATTTTAAAACTTTAAGTCCTGAAGAATGGTCGTTAGAAATGCGTGTAAACGTAGACGGCGCTTTCTATTTTGCCAATTTTGCAGCCAAAAGCATGGTGCAGAAGCAAGTGAAAGGAAGTATTCTATTCTTGGGAAGTTGGGCAGCACATGCGGTTCATCAAAATTTGCCGGCTTATAGTGTATCTAAATCTGCTGTGCGTATGATCAACCAAACGATGGCACTAGAATATGCCACAAATGGAATCAGGGTTAACGAAATAGCCCCTGGTTATGTTAATGCAGGCTTAAGTAAAACCGTGTGGAGCGAATTGCCAGAGCAAAAATCTATTTCGCAAACTAAAGTACCGCTAGGTAAAATTATGGAAGCTGAGGAAGTGGCTGCGCAAGTATTGTGGCTAAACTCAAATCAATGTCAGCACGTCACAGGTTCTACTTTTTTAATGGATGGCGGACTGTCGCTGCTTAGACCTTAATCTAACGAATTTAATATGGCTACTGTATCTCTAAACTCAGTTACTTCATTAAGATTTCAAATTATTGAGGCAGATATTACGCCCCCGAGAGGAATTTATTCGAGAAATTGGGGAGCTGCCAAGTTTGATGTGGCTTCGGGTGTGCATAAGCCATTATTGATGTCGTGCTTAGTTACACAGGGTGATGACGGAACCTTAGGTGCAATGATAGCCGCCGATTTGGGTTGGTGGAAAAACAATGACGATGAGCGTAATTTAAGGACTGCGATTATTGAAGCTTGTAATCTGAAGGAAGAACAGTTGCTATTTTGCCTATCGCACACCCATGCTGGACCAAGCATTTGTAGCAACGATAAAGACCAAAATGGTGGCAAATATATTATTTCATATCTGGAATTTTTGAAGAACACAGCCGTCGAAAGCATCAACAAGGCAAAAGAAAATCTAATGGATGGCTTTTTGTCTTGGGAGTATGGATGTTGCGATTTGGCAACCAAAAGGGATTTAAACCTTAATGGAGAATACCTAATAGGTTACGACCCATCCGCAAAGCCTGACCAGACCCTTTTGGTTGGAAAATTAAGCAATACTGATGGAGAGCTGAGAGCGGTAATTTGTAACTACGCTTGTCACCCAACTACGTTTGCTCACGAAAATACGCTCATTTCTCCAGATTATGTAGGAGCAATGCGTGAACTGATTGCGGAGAAATTAAACGTGCCGATTGTTTTTTTGCAAGGAGCATCTGGAGATTTGGCACCTAAAAAACAATATGTTAACGACCCAGAAATAGTGGATGCCAATGGCAGAAAATTGGGCTACGCTATTTTGTCTACTTTAGAAAATACATCGCCAGTTGGCAAAAAATGGATTTTTGACCACGCTTTGCAATCTGGTGCGCCTTTGGCGATTTATGCAGAAAAGGAGATTGTTCCTAGTCAAGTTTTTAGGCAAATAAAATTTGAAGTAAGCATTCCTTATAAACAGTTAGACTCCATCGAAAAAATTGAGCAAGAGTTTAATGCTTGCGCAGATAGGGTGATAAAAGACCGTTTATGGCGAAAATTAAACACCCGTAAATCAATTGGAGATCAAACTCACGCCATATTACCAGTATGGATTTGGCAATTTGGTGATGCCTTTGTAGTGGCACAGGCTAACGAAGTCTATGCTATAGGGCAAGAGCTGATTAGAGCGCGTTTTAAAGATGCGCCTATCGCTTTCATTAATATTGCCAATGGCTATTTGGGCTATTTGCCGCCACAAGATTTGTACGGGAAAGATATTTATGCCGTATGGCAAACGCCTTTCGAAAAAGGCGGATTAGAACTGTTGATTGCTGAAGTAATTTCAAAAATAGAGCAGCTAACAACCTCATAAAACAACCAGAACCAAAAACCAAACAACCTGAAATGAAACTTGAAGTAATTGATATCGCAATTTTTACCATATATATTATTGGTATTGTTGCTTTAGGATTGTATGCCTCCAAACAGAGTTCCAAATCGAAAAGAGATTATTTCCTAGCGGGAGATAAATTACCATGGTGGATGATTGGAGGCAGTATCATTGCTGCGAATATCAGTAGTCACCATTTAGTTGGCGCAATGGGAGCGGCCTACAGCAGAGGTTTTGTGGCCATTACCTTAGAGTGGGGGGCAATATTAATTGGCTTCAACGCATTGTTGTGGATTTTCCTTCCTTTCTACATCAGAAACGGATTTTATACCGTTCCCGAATACTTGGAAAAACGTTTCGGAACTTCAACCCGAGTACTGTATGCCGTACTAATTTTGTTTACCTACATTTTTGTGGAGATAGGTGCGGTACTTTATTTAGGTGGTTTAACACTTCACGCACTTTTCGATATTCCAATTTTCTATAGTATCATCGGTATGGCTTTGCTAACGGGTTTGTATACCGTTTTAGGCGGGCTAAAAGCCGTAATATGGACTGAAATGGTACAATTGGTAATATTGGTGTTGGGAGGTCTGGTACTTACTTTCGCTACTATTGATAAAGCTGGTGGCTTTGGGGCTATTGTAGCATCTTCCAAAGATTGGAAGATGTTCTATCCTGCGAATGACCCAGATTTCCCTTGGACGATGTACCTAGGTGGTCTGCTGTGTATCAGTGTGTTTTATTGTGCTACAAATCAGTTTATTGTACAACGCGTTTTAGCTGCTAAAAACGAATGGCACGGACGTATGGGTGTAATTTTTGGAGATTATCTGAAGTTTTTTGTGCCACTAATTATCACTATCCCTGCTTTGGTAGCACCGGCATTTTTGCCCGCATTAGAACAGCCTGATTTACTTTTTTCGACCTTAGTTAAAACCTTATTGCCAAGTGGATTGATAGGTTTAGTAATGGCAGGATTAATTTCGGCAATCATGTCGCATATTTCTGGAGCAATTAACTCTTGTACTACCATTTTAACCGTTGACGTATACAGCGAATACATTAATAAAAATGCCACCGATGAACAAGCCATTCGTTTTGGCAAAAGGTCTGGTATAGTGATTATCTTTTTCGGAATTTGTAGCGCCGTGTTATTATTAAGCTATTCAGAGAAGCCAATATTTCTTTACTTAATGAATTTATACGGCTTATTTACGCCAGGAATCGCTACCATGTTTTTAATGGGGGTTTTTTGGAAAAAGACAAAATCTCAAGGTGCTTTGGCAGCTGGAATTTTAACTATTCCACTTTCATTAATCATGGAATTTGCATTCCCAAATATGCCGTTCTTTAACCGTACTGGAATTGTATTTTGGACCTGCATGATCGTTTGTGGCATAGTAAGTCTGCTATTCAAGCCAAAAGAGGGGCAAGAATTAGATAATTTGGTGATCAATTATGGAAAAGGTGGCGGCGTCTTGGCTAATAAATCGCCATCTTATAAGGGACTAAAAAATCCAACCTTGTGGTGGGCAATGATTACGGCTGCAGTATTGTACTTTTACGTTAAATATTTTTAGCAATATGGGCAGGTTTTCTCAAGAAGTTATTCAATTATCAATAGCTGTGCATGAAGATGTCATAGCTTATAGAAGGCACTTACATCAGAATCCGGAATTGTCTTTTCAAGAATATGAGACGGCTAAATTTATTAAAACCCAGCTTGAAAAATTGGCAATTCCCTATGAGGAGGTTGCAAATACAGGAGTGGTTGGCGTAATTGAGGGAACAAAACAAGCTACTGGAAAAACGATTGTGCTAAGAGCCGACATTGATGCATTGCCCATTAGTGAAGAAAATGAGACCGAATTCATTTCTCAAAAAGAAGGTTTAATGCATGCCTGTGGGCACGATTTTCATACTGCAAATTTGTTGGGCGTAGCACGAATACTTCAGCAGTTAACACACACCTTTTCTGGTAAAGTATTGCTATTGTTTCAACCAGCGGAAGAAAGAGTTCCTGGAGGAGCAAAGGCGGTAATCGCAACTGGAATTTTAGAAAAATTAGGTGGAACCATTGCTGCAGTCTTCGGACTTCATGTTAGTCCGCGATTAGATACGGGACAAATCGGACTTTGCGCTGGTCGTTTCATGGCGTCCGCAGATGAATTCTACTTAAAAATAAATGGGAGTGGTGGTCACGCCGCCGAACCAAATAGGGCCGTAGACCCCATTATGGTTGCTGCACAATTGCTGACCATCTTACAGCAAGTAGTAAGTAGAAAGGCAAATCCGCTAATGCCAAGTGTACTCACTTTTGGAAAGATTATTGGAAATGGTGCAGCAAATGTAATTCCAGACCATGTTTGGCTAGAAGGAACTTTTAGAACCATGGATGAGGAATGGCGCAAACAAGCGCTGCTGCACTTTGAAGAAATGGTTTACGGTACAGTCAAAATGTTGGGCGCAACAGCAGAGCTGGAAATTAAACATGGTTATCCAATGCTGATCAATGATGATGTATTGAGTCAGCATTTCAAATCTTCTGTAATCAATCACTTCGGTAGCACACATTTAGAAGACGTTCCGCAATGGATGGCGGCAGAAGATTTCGCCTATTATTCGCATAAATATCCTTCCGTTTTCTTTTTGGTAGGGATAAAAAATGAGCAACAAAGAGTGCAATATGGACTTCATAATGCAAAATTCGATTTAGATGAGCAAGCTTTTTTAACTGCTATGCAAGCGATGGCTGCTAGTAGTCTCGATTTTTTGGAGGAAAACGATGGATAGAAGAAAGTTTGTGGCTGCTGCGGGTACTTTAAGTTTAGCTTCCGTGGTTTACGGATCAGAGAGTTTTGTGCTGTCAGCTTCAAAAAAACGGATTGGGATAGTTGGCTTAGATTCTTCTCATGCCATTGCTTTTGCCAAAGAACTTAATGCAAATGCAACTAATGATAACTACAAAGGTTATCAGGTGGTTGCAGCTTATCCAATGGGAAGTCCGAGCATTCCCTTAAATGCAGAGCGCATACCTAAGTTTACTGAAGATATTAAAAAGATTGGGGTTGAAGTGGTATCAAGCCTAGAAAAGCTATTGAAAAAGGTAGATTTTGTACTGCTCGAAACCAATGATGGTAACAAGCATCTGGAACAAGCGGAAATCATTGTTAAAGCTAAAAAGCCATTATTTATTGATAAGCCAGTCGCTAACAGTTATGAAGATGCGTTAAAGATATTTGAATTATCTGACAGGTATAAAATACCTATATTTTCAACCAGTTCGCTGAGATACATTTCAGGCATGGAAGAAATAGATAAGCAAACGGTTTTAGGCGCTGATGTCTATTCGCCAGCCTATACTGAGCCTTCGCACAAAGACTTGTATTGGTATGGTATACACGGTGTGGAAATGTTATTTACACTACTTGGCCCGAATTGCAAAAGTGTCACCACACAGCATACGGCTGATGTAGCTATTTACATTGGTGAATGGGAAGATGGAAGAGTTGGTACTTTGAGAGGAATAAGAAAGGGCGCAGATGGCTTTGGTGGAACAGTTTTTTCGCAGGATAAGGTGCTGCAGCTCGGAGGCTTTCAAGGTTACGATCCCTTGCTTAAGCAGATTATTTCCTTTTTCGAAACAGGCGTGGTTCCAGTTAAAAAAGAAGAAACTTTAGCAATCTGCAAATTTATAGATGCTGCGTATCAGAGCAAATTAGCAGGTGGAACTAAAGTGTTATTAAAAAAATAAAATATGTATCATTTGGTTAGCAATGAAGGCTAGCTGTTATATTAAGTAAAACATGAAATTAATTCGTCACGGAAATTTAGGCCAAGAGAAAATAGGTGTCCAAATTGATGCTAAACATTATGACCTTTCGGCTTTTGGAGAAGATTACAATGAACATTTTTTTGAAAGCAATGGAATTGAGCGTTTAAGTAATTACATCAACGAGAACAAAAATCAGTTGGAAGAGATTGCTGCAGACACTAGGATAGGTGCACCAATTGCCCGTCCATCAAAAATTGTTTGTATCGGTTTAAATTACCTTGATCATGCTAATGAAACAGGTGCCGCTATTCCTAAAGAACCTATCATATTCTTTAAATCAACTACTTCTGTTGTTGGTCCGTTTGACAATATCATGTTGCCAAAAGATTCGGAGAAAACCGATTGGGAAGTAGAATTTGGTGTGGTCATTGGTAAGACTACCAGATATGTAGAACAGGCCAACGCATTGGAACACGTAGCTGGTTATGTACTGATCAACGATGTTTCTGAACGCGAATTTCAATTGGAAAGAGGTGGCACCTGGGATAAGGGAAAAGGCTGTGATACTTTTGCACCAATGGGACCGTATCTAGTAACCAGAGATGAAATGCCAGATATTTCCCACGTAGGTTTGTGGCTATCGGTTAATGGAGAAATGCACCAGAATGGTACCACCAAAAATCTGATTTTTTCAGTGCCAGAACTCATTGCCTACGTATCTAAATTCATGACTTTGTTACCGGGAGATGTAATTTCTACAGGTACACCAGCTGGTGTAGGCTTGGGCTATAAACCGCCAGTGTATTTAAAAGCGGGCGATGTGATAGAACTAGGAGCAGATGGATTAGGGGTTGCTACACAAAACGTGGTTGAGTTTCGGTTAGCGTAAATTAGCTTATTTTGGTCAATGTGCTTAGGATATAGGATCACTACCAATGGAGTTAGGCCATCCAAATTTCAAACAATTCTTTCTGAAAGGCTGTAAGATCTTCTCCATATTCATTAAGCGACACGAATTATCACAACGCTTAAGCGCTCAATTGAAGGACTGCCTGAAAGCTAAGGGTGTCTGTTGTGTCTTTGCCTTGAACAGCTTACTAAAGGACTGAGAATGTTCGAAACCTAAAGTGTAGGCAATCTCACTGATGGTAAGATTTGTGGTGGAGAGTTTCCTTGGCACTCTCAATCAGTTTGTAGTGGATATATTGCGTAGCGTTCTGTCCGATGAGTACCCTAAGCAGATCGCTGAGATACCCTGCTGAGATGTTCAGTTGATCTGAAACGTATTGAACTGAAGGAAGACCGTGTTGTATGCCTTTTTGTTGGCTGAAGTATTCATCTAGGATCGCTTCAGTTTGTTGTAAAAGATCGGTATGGGGTACTTTTCTGGTAAGGAACTGTCTTTTGTAGTAACGGTTAGCATAGTTGAACAAGAGATCTAGTTGGGCGATGACCACGTCTTGGCTAAACTCGTCAATACGATTGTCTAACTCCTGTTTAATAATCTGAAAGACGGATAGGATGGTTTCTCTTTCTTTGTCGGAAAGGTGCAGGGCTTCGTTGACAGCATAGGAGAAATAGGCATATTGTTTGATTTTTTTGGCTAAAGGGGTGCCCAAAAGATAGTCGGGATGGACTAGCAGAACATACCATTCGGCACTTCCACTATATTCCGTACTGCCAATCAATTGGTTGGGAGCCAAGAACATCATACTGCCCTCGTCAAAATCATAATAATGTTGTCCGTAGCGTACCCGGCCCTTATTATCGATGACAAAGGTGATCTTATAGAAGCTAAGTACGTCGTACGCGGGAAACTTTCTAGGGTCGTAGCAGCTGTCCTTTTGCACGTGGGTTAATCCAATCAATGGATGTTGCGGATTAGGCAATCCACATGCGCCGTGCAAATCGGTAATCGTTTTGAATCTCAGCTCGCTTTTTTCCTTTTTCATAAGTTGAAGTTAGGGATAAATGCCCATAGGACTTGTCAAAAGCTATGGGCATTGATGAATTTTACCAAGAGAAGACTTGTTGCCCAGGGCCAGTGAACTGTCCAGAAGGCCCGTCTTTTTCTAGTGCTACCCTTACAGGCTCCTGAGCACCTACTTCTATGCTGTCTGTACCCTCAAAGTTGTTGAGGGCTGTAGCGGTAAATCCCGGGCTAACTGCACTGATCTTGATGCCACTTCCTTCCAACTCTAATGCAAAGGCAACGGTAATGGCATTCATGGCCGCTTTTGATGCGCCATAAACGACATCGTAGGCATTTCTGTACGGATTGTTAGGATCCATATTCATGGTAAGAGAACCTAGGCCACTTGACACGTTAACGATACGGGCACTTTCTGCATTTTTTAATAGTGGTAAAAACGCCTGTGTAACAGCTACGACACCAAAAACATTGGTATCCCACACGGCTCGCATTTCAGCCATAGAAGCTATGCTGGGCCGATTGGCCGCCAGTACCTCCTGCATCGTGCGTCCAGGTTTTCCAGCATGTGATATGCCCGCATTATTAACCAGAAGATCTAGTTTGCCGTAACTTTCAGTTACAAATTTTTGAGCAGCCGTTATAGTATCCTGATTGGTTACATCCAATGCTATAGCGATAGCATTAGCGCCGAGTGCTGCTGCTGCATCTTTTCCTTTCTGTAGGTTGCGTGTGGCAACTAATACAAGGTAATTTTCATTGATTAGGGCTTGGGCGATTTGGTAGCCTACACCAGTATTTGCTCCTGTAACTAGGGCAATGGGTTTTGATGTTTTAGTTGTCATGTACCTTTCTATTGATGAGTACAAATTTCGAATTTAAACGGGCTGCAAGTGTAGCCTAAACGAGAAAGTATGTAGCCGATTCGCGGTTTGTTTAAGTGGTTAGCACTTAAGGAAGTGAAACTGCATCCCGAAAATTTGGTAAAATAATACGTACTAACAGCACGCACTAATTGTAATTTATTTGATCTCTGATAGGTAGCTTTCAGGAATTTATTAAAGGGTTTTTAATCCAAAATCTCCGCTGTAATGTCGCTAATAAATTGTCATTACCATATCCGTACACGCTCATTTGTCGGTAAGAAAAGTTTATTGGCTTCATCAATATGGAATGCTTTGTACCATTCATCCATATTCCTAACTACACCATTTACCCGATATGCAGCAGGTGAATGGTAGTTTCCAAGCGCCATTCGGTAGGCTTCGGGAGTATACAAACTACGACTAACTTGGGCCAATGAAAGGAAATAGCGCTGTTCGGCAGTATAGCCATCCAATCCTTGCGGAGTCTCTTTATGGTCTTTTAGATAAAGCTTGTAGGCATCATAGGCTATGGTGGCGCCCGTGAGGTCACCAATATTTTCTCCGAGCGTCTGTTTCCCATCGATGAACAGGCCGTCCAACGGAGAATACGAATTGTATTGTTCGATCAGCTTGGTTGTTCTTTTTTGGAAAGATTTCCGTGTTTCTTCGGTCCACCAATTCCGCATTTTTCCATCACCATCGAACTTTGACCCTTCGTCGTCAAAACAGTGGCCCAATTCGTGGCCTATAATGGCTCCAATAGCTCCGAAGTTCACGGCTGCATCTGCATTTGGATCATAAAAGGGTGGTTGCAATATGCCTGCAGGGAATTCAATCGAATTATAGAGTTTGCTACTCGTTGCATCCACAGTCTGCGGAACTTGGTACCATTCCCTGCTAGTATATTTTTTGCTAAGTAGGGAACATTCGTAATCCCAATTTGCCCAGGCGATAAGTCGCTCGTTAGCTATAGGATCTTTTTGGTCGAAATGGATGGTTGAATAGTCACGCCATTGATCAGGATAACCGATCCGCACAGTAACAGCTTTGAGTTTGTTGATCGCCTCGTATCTGCTGCTATCGTCGAGCCAGTGCAGTGTATCCAACCTTGATTCAAATGCCTTAGAAACATAGTCAACCATTTTTTGGATATGTTGCTTATGATCATTTGGAAAATACCGCGCTACATATAGTTTTCCCAAAAGCTGACCGATGCGATTGTTAACATATAGGATTGATCGTTGCGCTCTGGAAATATCTGTTTTGATCCCATTTAGCGTCGTCGAATAGAAATCAAACTGAAGCTTTCGGAACTGATAAGGCAATAGCGTAGAATGGTTAACGATCCAGTGGAACGCTAGGTAAGAGGACCATACCTCTACTGGTGTGGCGGCGAATAAAGCCGCCTTTGATTTGATGGCGAGGTCTGCCTGTAATACGATTTCGCTAACTTCGGCCACCTTCCTCTCTTGTAGAAATACCTGCCACGGAAAACCCGGTGCATAGGCCTGTAGTTGCTTGGTTGGCAGGAGGTGAAAGTTGATCTTGCTGTCGCGCATTTGGGCCGGCGTCCATTGAAGTGAAGCGAGTTTTGTCTCTATGTCCATGATATCACTAGCGCGCCTTTCTGAATCGGTTGTGCCAAAAAGATCCAATACTTTGATTATATATTCCTTATAGGCTTTACGGTAACCCGGATAAGGGCCATCTTCTTTTTGATAATATAGCGGTGAAGGAAGACCGATACCACTTTCGTTGAACGTGACCAGAAACCTGCTCCTGTCATTGATGTCGGGTTCAGTGCGGATCGTTACAATGGAGAAGGATTTGGGATGGGCCATCCATTTAGCTACATCCGTGTGGCTTTTGAGTGAGAGGATATGCTTTACCTCGCGACTAATAGTAGAAGTCCCCAAAATTTCAAGTTGTGCGGTATCGAGATAACCCTGGTATAGGGCTCCGATTTGCTGCAGTTCTTTGGAAGAAGTTGGGTCATTAGCTTTCCCTGTGATCAGATCGGTTATCCTTTGGTTTACTATTTTTTTTACTTCGCTATAGTTGCTCAATCCCGATGCGCCAGCAGGAATGGTTTTGCTGTTCAGCCAACCGTCATTTACATAGCGGTAAAAATCATCTCCGGGAAGTATTGTAGGATTTATAAACTGTGTTTCCACTCCCCATTTACCAAACATTGCTTTGCCTTTGGCATACGTTGCCAACTGTGCGCTAGCAAAGCTACTTTGAATTGCAAACACGCAGGTCATGATCGCTAACCTCGCTTTTGGGTGTTGAATACTGTATCTCATTGATAATGTTTGGGTTTAACTCAGGTGTTGCTTAATAGACGCTGAAATTCCTATATTGTTGCATGTGATTGGCGTACCTTTTGAACAGAAATATTCGCCCTCTTCGATAATAGCCCGTTCCCTTTAACTAGTTAACTTTTTTCTTACGTAAGTGATCGGGAAACCAAGGTAACGTATAGACAAGCAAGGGTCAACGAAATATCGTGAGTAGAATTATAAGTTTACGTCCTCTTTTTTCGCCCGGAATAAATCGCCATTGCGAATGTTCATCATAAATTCAACCGTATCATCCATTTCTTCTACAAATAAAAAAAATGGGACATCATTCTCAGAAGCATCGCGAAGGAAGGGTTGGATGATATTTATCCAATTTTTTTCCATGGCATTATTGGTCATAGGTTCGTTTTCAAAAGCGTATGATAGCCTGTTTTTATTCCCGATTCCAATTCAGTAATGATCATATTTTATCCATTATATTTAATAGACGTAAGTTCTTGAAGCTGATTAGTTCTTCTGTATATTGACTAACAAGGAAACCACCAGTGTAAAAAACTTACTTTTCCATTTCTAAAAAAAAGTTTGATATGTCCGTCAGAAGTTCCGTCGGTATCTTCCCTTAACTGAATCACCCAAAGTTTTCCTTCTTTGTCTATATTCATCCTGCCATTTACAGCAGTAGGAAATAATTTTTTGATCTCATTCATGGTAGTGTTGGCATCTATTCGAATTCCCTTGTAGGTGATAAAATTTCCATTTTTAAACCAGAACTCGTCAACAGCCAGCCTACCTTTACTGGTTTCAAAGCGCGAACCGTCTTTATATAGATATTTATCATCAGGGGCCTCGGTACCAAAAATGGTAACGCATGGGGCCTCGTCTTTGAGAAGTTGTATGCTATCAGGCTTACCAAAAACTTTTTCAAACTCAGCCATTGTGAAAAATCTTTTCAGTCGACCATTAAACCTAATATCGGCTTCCTTCATCACATCTCTTTGCTCATAACCGGCTCCGGGTTTGGCAATTGCCGCTTCATCGCCGCACAATTTATTAAGATCATGGCCTTGTAGAAGGGTGGTGTCATATTTTAATACCAAAGGTTTGTCCAGGTCATTGGTAATATCTGTCAACCGGTGGGTTTGCCTATTGAGTTCTAGCCAGCCGACTGCATTTTCTGTGAGCTTTTCATGAGCAGGATCTTCAGAAACATTACTGATTACAAATAACTTTATTCTTACCTTTTCAGTGCTAAGGTAATCTATACGGACTTTTACAAGCGTATCGCTGAAATGCTTCAATGCAATAGCATCGCTAGATTTGACGATGGCGGAAAGCAGTTGGTCGCAGGACATTTTTTGGTCATCCTGTGTAATACTTTTTTTTGCGTCTGTTGGAGTATTTGATGGTGGTTGATGACCTGAGGGGCTCTGGCATGAAAACAAGACCAAAAGGAGTATAATGACTGAATTTCTTGACATAATCATAGCTATATTTCTACTTCATACATATTTATTCCCAACGTCGGGTAGAGCTAAATTGATAAAACTGGTCGATCTCATTTTGATTAATCACTTTCAGCTCGAAAAACAAATGGTCTAGCAATCGTTCCGCAATTTCACTGTCTTCTGCACTACCTGTGTTTTTCGCTAGTAGCATCAATGTTTCGTTTATCAAATTCTTTCGCTCTGATTCAGACAAATCCTGTGCTTGTTTAATGCTGATCAGCAACTGTCCGATTTTTTCTTTATTTCGCTGATTCGTTTCATACGCTTCCTTGTGATCTAGGAACTTTACTGCATAATAGTTTTTGAGCGTAACCTTGATACTGCTGAGTTCCTTCTTATAAGCTTCCATAATCAATTTTACTCAAGATATTAAAAATAAATTTCGTTTTAAAAGTTCTTCCACAATGATGTCTTCATGTGATGTTTTAGGTGATTTGAATAGCTTCTTTTCTCTATCTCTTGTACGCTAAACTAATTAAGCTTTATGCGTACCTTAATAAGGTGTTTAATTCTTTAATATAAAAAGGTATGATATACACGGCCACTCTTAGTTTGTATCCTAGGCTCTTCCGAATATTGTTAATTCTTCGATCTCAGGAATTTTTAGGTAAATGATGATCAGAAATCACTCACTAAAAGGATTTTGTATACTTTTGCATGACGAATGGATGGATATAGACAAATTTCGGATGTGGAGCTGCTGTCTCTTTTAAAAAAAGAAGATCGCATTGCTTTTGCGGAATTGTTCCATCGATACCATCAGTCGATGTATCTGCATGCTAAAAAAATGCTTAAGGATAGCGACGAAGCCAAAGATGTGGTTCAAGAAGTGTTTGCCGCTATTTGGTCTAAACGTGAAATCATAGCCATTTCTGGTACTGTAGCATCATATCTCTATGGTGCAATTCGAAACCGAATACTAAATATCATGGCGCACCAAAAGGTGGTTTCTAAATACGCCGATTCTATCGACGCCTATATTGAATTGGGTGTGTCTTATACCGAAGATCAAATTAGTGCAAAAGAACTTACCCACCTTGTAGAGAAAGAAATTGCATCGCTGCCAGATAAAATGAGGGAAGTGTTTGAATTAAGCAGAAATGAGGAGCTATCTTATAAAGAAATTGCAGACCGTCTTCAAATTTCCGAACATACCGTAAAGAAACAAGCACAGCGGGCTATCAAAATACTTCGGGCAAAAATTCGTCTCGCAGTATTTATTCATTTACTGTCTTTATAATTTTTTTTTTAATCCGACGTACCCCTTAACCTTTAATAGCTGTCCTATTATTAAAGACAGTTATAGTCTTGAACCTAAACAAACAAATTTCTCAAAAAGAATAGGTGTAATTTCACCTTTCTCTTGATGAAATCTTATCATTAATATGACCAAACTAACAGGCGCAAATTTATTGCGAAAACTTAAAGAAGGAAGCATTACTTCAGAAGAGCGCAAACTCCTTGAGGATTGGTATGTACATTACGCTCAACAGGTCGAGCCCTTTGACGATGCGGAAACTTTTCATAAAGACCTGATTGATTTACAGTCGAATTTTTATTTAAGTTTAAAAGCGCCTTCTAAATTAAGGCTATGGCCAAAGATCGCGATCGTTGCCGCCGCCGCAGTTACTGTTTTTATCATCGGTATCTTAAGCTATAACATCTTCGAAAAGAAATCTGACCTAGGTAACATTTCATATCTTAATGATGTACTTCCTGGAAAACAGGGAGCTACACTTACGCTGGCTGATGGTAAGCAGATACGTTTATCAGATCTTGGAGATGGTGAGCTGGCGCAGCAAGCCGGTGTGAGCGTACGCAAAACGAAAGAGGGTCAACTCATATATGAAATCGGCAAAGTTGATATAGCATCAAACCGATACAACACTTTAAGTACGGCCAAGGGAGAGATGTATCAAGTTCGCCTTCCTGACGGTTCGTCCGCGTGGTTAAATGCGGCCTCCAGTCTAACCTATCATCCGCAGCTACAACAGGGCGGCAAACGTACTGTAAAGCTGTCCGGAGAAGCTTATTTTGAAATTGCCAAGGATAAAAAACATCCGTTCATTGTCGAAACCAATGGACAGTCTATAACCGTACTAGGTACGAAGTTCAATGTCAATAGTTATGATGATGAAGCGGTGACTACCACAACGCTTCTGGAAGGTAGTGTAAGCTTAAAGCCCTCAAAAGGTCAGGCTGCCAAACTTCGCGTTGGCCAACAAGCTCAATTGGGTAGTAATGGGTTGATCATCAATGAAGTTAATGTAGATGACGCCATCGCATGGAAAGACGGGGTTTTCTTATTGGGCGGGCAAGATCTGGAAACGATCATGAGACAGGCAGCCCGTTGGTACAATGTCGAAATCGTTTTCGAGGATGAATCGGTTAAAAAGGAAATCCTGAAGGGTTCGTTATCACGCTTTTCCAATATTTCACAGTTGCTGCAAGTATTAGAAAGTACTGGCTCTGTTCACTTTAAAGTAAAGGGAAGGAGGGTCATTGCTGTAAAATAGATTGAAATAAAAAAATAGGAATGGCACTAAAAAGCCGGGAATGCTGCGAACATCCCCGACAATAAGTTAGTGTGCCAGATGAAGATATTGAGATACAACAACTAAACCACTAAACAAACAAATGTAATGAAAATTACGGATCATAAAGACCCGAGGCACTTTGCTTGGGCAAGAAATCCATTATTAAGAGCGATGAAGCTAACCATATTGATTTTAACTGTTTCCCTAATGCAGCTTAGTGCTGTTGGGCACGCTCAAAATGTCACCTTCAAAAAAAACAGTACTTCCTTAAGTGAATTTTTTACCGAAATCAGAAAACAAACTGGCTACCATGTGATATGGCAAGCTGGAAAGGTGAATGATGCGGCAAAATTCGACGCGGCATTCAAAGCCGCGCCAATGGAGGATGCTTTGAAACAGGTATTAGCATCAAAAAACCTCGTTTATGAAATTGTCAATAAAACCATTGTAGTCAAACCACGAGATAAAGGCCTTATAGAACGTATCAAACAGTATTTTGCGAAGATTACGATCAACGGAAAGGTGGTAGATGCAGAAACGAATTTACCTATGCCAGGTGTAACGGTTAAAATTTCAGGAACTAATAAATTTGCCGTTACCGACGGTAACGGTTTATTTGAGATCGCCGATGTAGATGAAAATGCTTCTTTAAGCTTATCAAGCATAGGGTACGCGGCTAGAAGCTTGGGCGTGAGTGAAAATATGCTGATCAAGCTTACCCCCGTTGCTCAAGTATTGGATGATGTAGTGATCTCTACTGGTTATCAACAAATAAAAAAAGAAACCACTACTGGTGCAGCTAATGTAATTTCTGCGAAAGAAATCGCAGAAACTCCTAGTATCAACTTATTAGAGAGATTAGAAGGTAAGGTGCCTGGTGTACAATTCGATATCCGTAAGAATACCATTCAAATTCGTGGTACGAGTTCTTATAACGGCAAGTCGCCATTAGTCGTTATCGATGGTTTTCCTGCAGTAAACCAGGATTTAACAACAATTACGAGTAACGTAGTAGAATCTAGACCGACCAATAGAAATCAGCCAGAAACATCTGGTAATGCCATACTTAGTTCGTTCAATCCTGCAGATATAGAAAGTATTACTTTCTTAAAGGATGCTGCCGCTTCGGCCATTTGGGGGGCTAAAGCTGCCAACGGCGTGATTGTAATTACTACCAAAAGGGGAAAAAACGGAACATCGGCGATCAACTTCAATACCACTACTGGTATTTCGGCGGCGGCTAAACTAGCTGATCGAAATTCGATGACGAACGCACAATATATTGAGTTGGAGCAAGAGCTAGTAGATAAAAATTTTATCCAAGATCCAGTTGCCAATTTGATCGCTTCACCAACCAATGGATGGAGAACTGGGCCTATAACTGAAGCTCAAGAGTGGATGTTCAAGGCAAAAAGAAACCCGGCGCTAATTCCAAAAAGAGACTCTGCATTAAATGTATTGGCTAACCGTTCTAACCACGATCAGCTAAGGGATTACCTTTTACAGACTGCAATACAACAGCAACATAATTTGTCGCTCTCGGGTGGTAAGGGCAATAGTTCTTATTATGTTTCGGGGAATTACACCAAAGACCGTCCCGTGTTTAAAAGCAATGAGGCAGAGAAGTATTCTATTCTATCTAACCTGACCAACAACTTTTTAAATAACCGTATTGTTGTAACCACCGGCGTTAATTATGCTTATTCAAAAAGTCAGGTGAATACGGCGGCAATAGCCGCTTTAAGTGAAGGCTCTCTTGGTCTAGCTCCTTACGAATTGATGGTAGATGCCAATGGTAACAGGATACGTAAAGGTGTAGTATTTACCACTCGTGCGTCAGACAGTCTGACACGTGTGAGAAACCTTATGCCTTGGACCTACAATGCTATAGACGAGTTACAGTATGGTAACACCATAAACACAGGTAATGCTATCCGAGTAAATTCTTCCATAAAAGGAGTGATTACGAATTGGTTAAATCTCACCATATCCGGACAAATTCAAAAGTCAATAGAGGAGCAGGTTAACCTGAAGAATGAAAATAGTTTTTTCACCCGTAATCTCATCAATACAGGTACTAGCCAGCAAAACGTGGCATTGCTCGGCAGTGTGTATGGTTTTCCAAAAGGCGGGATTTATCAGGCAGGGCGTGTCAATCGTGATGACTATGGACTGAGAGCACAATTCGATATTGCGAAAACTTTTAATAAAGATCATCAATTCAATATGATCTTGGGATCGGAAATCCGAGAAGAAAAATCTAAAGGCTCGGAACAGATGCTGTATGGTTACAATGAAGAATTGTCGACTAGCATAAATGTCAATACTGTAGGCAACGCTGCTAGATACTATACCATTTATGGTACGCAGGTTGCTATCAGTCAACCAAACAACCTAGTATCCCGAAATATTAGGCGATATCTTTCTTATTATAGTAACGCCAGCTATTCTTACCTCGGGAAATATCATGCCACAGCCAGTGCCCGTTTTGATGATGTGAACGTGGTGGGCGTAAGTAGAAGAGCCCGTGCAACCCCACTTTGGTCGGCGGGACTGCGTTGGGACGTTGCCAAAGAAAATTTCTTATCTGAGATCCGCTGGATTTCTGGTTTAAGCTTACGTACTTCAATTGGGGTATCGGGAAATATCCCAGAACAGTCTACTAATTTTACGACGATACGTTTAGGGCTGGTAGACGGTTATACACAGCTACCTTACGCCAATATTGGCTTTCCTGTTAATCAAGACCTAGGCTGGGAAATTACGAAAATGACTAACGTAGGCCTGGATGCCTCTTTATTTAACGACAGGATAAATTTCAGTGTCGACTATTACAAAAAGAACGTTCGTGATTTGTTGATCAACTTGCCAATAAATTCAACCTACGGCTGGCAAAGTCTATCTTACAACGCAGGAACCCTGCTTGCGCATGGCGTAGATTTAGGTATTACTGGACAAATCATCAGATCTAAGGACCTTAAATGGAGTGCTACACTTAACTACAGTTACAATACTAACAAGGTTACCGAATCACGTATTCAGCCTCAAACCATTACAGGCGTTGTACTTACCAACGGTTATTCAGTAGATAACCTGTGGGTGTATAGGTGGGCAGGTTTGGATAATATGGGTCGAGGTCAAATTTTTGATGCAAACGGCAATATCAAACCCTCAACCGATTACACCATAAGAACAGAAGACCGCGTTACTGCTGGAAGAACCGTTGCTCCTCATTTTGGAGGTTTTACCAATACCATTAACTATAAGGGCTGGACATTAATGGCTAGGGCAACTTATAACCTAGGCCACAAGTTCTTGATTCAGAATATCTCCCAAGGATTATATCCAACTGGTGGTGGTTATTCGGGGATCATTGGTAACAACGCTGCACTTGTGAACAGGTGGAGAAAAGCTGGTGACGAGGCATTTACCGACGTTCCTGGATTATCGAACGTTGATGTAAATACAGTAACGAGGTATATCTATTCTGATTTGAATGTTAGAAATGCTGGTCAAATCCGTCTACAACAAGTTTCACTAACCTATGCTTTACCGTCAAGTTTGCTTAAACAATTGCCTTTTGTTAAAAGGATAGATTTAGGAGCTACCGTGAGTAATCTAGGTTTGCTTTGGGTTGCGAATAAGGAAGGTATTGATCCAGAATACCAAATGACAAGTTTGTATAACAACTTGCCTCCAACCCGTAATTATGTGTTCAATTTAAATATAACCCTATAAGCAAAAGATCATGCTTAAACCTATATATACTGCGCTTATCGGCGTAATTTTACTGTGCACTGCAGGTTGCAGGAAATATGTGGAGATCCCTCCAGTAAATGTTAAAATCTTGAAGCAGACTGCAGACTTTCAAGCACTACTGTACAACTCTACCTTACTCGAGGTTTCCTATTCCAACCCTTTGTACGCCGCAGATGATTTGGAGAGTGATGATATTAGATGGCAGACAGCCTTATCCAATACCAATGCAAATATCTACAGTTGGAGTGAGAAGTTTTACACTGATGTGGAAGAGGATGGCGATTGGCAGAAACTTTACGAGCAACTATATGTCTGCAACACGGTAATCAATGGTGTTTTAGAAAGTGAAGGCGGTACAGAGGTACAAAAAAAGGCTGTCCAAGCTTCAGCTTTGCTTCACCGTGCTTTTATATTCCACACCCTAGTGAACTTGTATGCTAAGCAATATGACGTAGCGACGGCAGCTACTGATCCAGGTATTCCCTTGGTAATGGGCACTACCTTTTTTAACGACCTTAGTCGTTCGAGCGTTGCAAAAGTATATGAGCAGGTTGAGGCAGACCTTAACAACGCGCTCCCGTCCCTCAATAATTTACCTGATTTTCCAACCAATGCCTCTAAGGCGGGTGTATACGGAATGTTGGCAAGGGTTCAACTTCATAAACGTAATTTTAACGAAGCAAAAAGATATGCGGAGTTGTCACTTTCATTAAAGAGCAGTTTGCTGAATTTGGGCACTATAACTACCCATCCTACAAGAAATTTGCATCCGGAAAATATCTTTTTTAAACGTGTAACCAGTTTCCCTGTCGCACTTCCTTTGAGCGCGGCTTTAGAAAATTTATTCGATACAAATGATATCCGCTATATCCAATACACCGCTCCAGCCAGCGTATTTTGGCAACCCACTTTTACCAATCGTTCTTATGCAAAGCACCGTATAATCTATGATGGTATCAATACTGGACCTAGCGTGCCAGAAATGATGTTGATTAAAGCGGAATGCGATGCCAGGGGAGATAACGCTACTGCAGCAGTAGCTACATTAAATACCTTACGCCAAAATCGTTTCAAACCTGAGCATTATGTAGCCTTTACTGCATCAAATGGCGATCAGGCTTTGCGATTGGTTTTGGAGGAACGTCGTCGAGAATTGATGGGCACAGGTATGCGTTGGTTCGATCAAAGAAGGTTGTCGAAGGACAGTGGCTTGATGCCGACCGTAACACGTGTATTTAAGGGGAAAACTATCACTTTGGCGCCAAACAGTAATCGCTACACTTTCCCAATCGGTGACAAGTACATTCAATTTAATCCAGAAATCACACAAAATCCAAGATAAGTTTAGAATGAAATTCAATAACAAATCAATTGTATTGTATGGGGCAATGAGTATCCTGACGTTAGGGTCAGGATGTGTCCTATTTAAAAAGAAAAAACCCGCTCCTGTTGCAAAAGTAGCTGTAGATCCGGCTAAGAAAATGGCAGATAGTCTTAAAAAGGTTTCTACGATTAAGCCTTACGGCGAAATCATTACCAAAGACACCAAAACGCAAGTAGGCTATTTCAAAGTGCATCAAAAGGATAAAAAGTTTTACTTTGAAGTGCCAGACAGCGTGATGGGCCGCGAAATCCTGATTGTGAACCGTATTTCCAAGGCATCTGCCGATATGCGTAATGGCAATTTTGGATTAGCAGGTGACCAAATTGGTGAAGGTGTTTATCGTTTCGAAAAAGGAGCTAATGACAACCTTTTCCTAAAAAGAATATCTTTTACTGAGTTTGCAAAAGATAGTACTAGCGCAATGGCTGCTAGTGTAGTAAAAAATAATGTACACGCCATTGCAGAAGCTTGGCCTATTTTAGCTAAAAGTAAGGACTCGTCGGCTGTGGTGGTCGACGTAACAGAATTCTTAAATTCGGATAATGAGGTAACTTATTTTGACCGCAAGAACTATAAAGAGCGTGCAGGTATGGGCGCTCAACAAAATAATAAAAGCTATGTGGATTATATCCACGCCAATCATAAAAATGTAGAGATTCGTGCAGTTAAAACCTATGCTGCGGGCAGAAACCCAACAAGTAATAACTACACTTTAGAACTAAACTCTTCGATGGTATTATTGCCTAAAGTAGCGATGCGTCCAAGAATTGCTGATGCGAGAGTGGGTTATTTTTCAAGATCATTCCGTGATTTTGATGCCAATGACCAAGGTGTAGAAACCACCACTTACGCTGCAAGATGGAGATTGGAGCCAAAACCTGAAGACGTAGAGAAGTACAAACGTGGCGAATTGGTAGAGCCAGCTAAGAAAATTATTTTTTATCTCGATCCAGTTACACCTAAAAAATGGGTTCCTTACCTAATACAAGGGGTAAACGATTGGCAAAAAGCATTTGAAGCTGCAGGTTTTAAAAATGCAATTGTAGCACTAGAGGCACCAACAAGCATGCAAGATAGTACTTGGAGCATTGATGATGCAAGTCATTCTGCTATCATCTACCGCCCTTCGGCAGTAACGAATGCAATGGGCCCAAGTGTAACCGATCCTCGTAGCGGTGAAATCATTGAAAGTCATATTTTTTGGTATCACAATGTGATGGCTTTATTGCAGAAATGGTATATGGCACAGGCAGCAGCAGTTGACCCACGTGCTAGAAAGCCGAAGTTTGATGATCAATTAATGGGTGAACTGATTCGTTTTGTTTCTTCTCACGAAGTTGGCCATACCTTAGGTTTGATGCATAATTTTGGTTCAAGTTCTACGGTACCTGTTGAGAAATTACGCGACAAGAAATGGTTGGAGAAAAATGGACACACGCCGTCTATTATGGATTATGCTCGTTTCAACTATGTTGCGCAGCCCGAAGATAACGTTGGCGACGCAGGAATGTTTCCTCGTATTGGCGATTATGATATTTGGGCGATTAAATGGGGATACACTTGGCATCCAGAATTTAACACTGCCGAAGAAGAGGCAAAAGCGCTAGTAAAAGTAGTTACTGATGCTACACAACGTAATCCACGTTTATGGTTTGGTAACGAGATGGAACCATTTGATCCTCGTTCGCAAAATGAAGATTTAGGTGACGATGCAATGTTGGCTAGTGCTTATGGCATTAAGAACCTAAAGCGTATGATGCCGCAAATAGAAAAATGGATGAGCGAACCAGGAGAAGATACAAAGAATGTATTTAAAGGCTATGAAGCGATTTGGGATCAATATACGCTATATATGGGCCATGTGTTAAAGAACATTGGTGGCGAATACCATAATGTAAAAGTAAACGGAGAACCTGGATTTGTAGTAAAAGCCGTTCCGTTCCAGACACAACAGCGTGCCGTAAAGTTCCTTAATGAATATTTGTTTGCTACACCTAAATGGTTACATAATGCGCCCTTGGCAGACAAGCTTGGCGTGAAATTCAATTCTGAACTTTATAAAATTCAGGAGGATATCCTTTATCCAATGATTAGCCGTATGAAACTGAGCAAAATGTTGGACAATGAGACTGCTGGAAAGGGATACGGTGTAAGCAATCTACTTAATGATCTAGAGAAGGGAATTTTAAGTGAGGTTTATGCAGGCAAGAATGCAGAAGTAAACCGTCGCGATCTGCAAAAAATGTATATCAATAGACTGTTAATGCAGGCCTTTCATCCTAACGACATGGTCGAGATCGTACCTCCAGGCGTTTACCGCTTTGGTACCAGTGATTTGAAAGGAATGTTCCAATCTAGATTAAGAAGCTATCAGCTGTTATTTAAAAATACGCTGAAAAAAGGTGGATTGAATAAGGAAATGCGTTGGCATTTAGATCAAATGGACAAAATGATCGAGCAAAAGTTCAATGCAGAAAAACAAGGAAATTTAAGATAAGCCTTACCAGCAATGAATTAGAGCTCTTATCGGAAATGGTTGTTGAATCATGAATAGAATTCAGCCCTATCTGATCACCTAATAAAAATTTAAGTTTAGTTAATAGTAAAACGAAGTTTGCTGGATGGCAACTTCGTTTTTTTGCATTAACAATTATGGTTCAATGGCTTTGCGAGTTGAAGGATTGACTTTGATAGATGTCTTACCGCCGTGTTGGTACAGGCGCGAAGGTCGAATTATGGGTTAGTAGTCGGGTATCTGTATAGGAATGGCAGTGAGGATTCTACACACAACCTAAGTACTTCCTAAGAGCCGTCTAAACACAACAACCACACAACAACCACACAAGAAGCACACAACAACGGAACAACAATGACACAAGAACCACACAAGAATTACACAAGAATCACCCAAGAACGGTATAAGAATAAAACTGCATTGGAGCAATAAATACACAAGATGTTTCTCACTTGGGTACTTTATTCATCACTCCTTGTGCTTTGTCCCTTCGATTTGTCAAATTATTCTTTGCGCTATACGATTTGAGCACTGAGAAAATAATTCATAGAAGGAAGTACCGGCAGATAGCGCTTTTTTTAGGTGGCTTATGTTGAACTTAGTGATGCTCTATTAGGCAAAATTAACCTCGAATATTTCTGTCTCTGTTTTAGCTTGGTAATTCTTTTTGCTTTTATCCGCTTTTTGTATTTGTAATTGGAAGTATACTTTCACCATATTTAGAAAAGTCTCATCGAAATGATAAATGGAGTAACTGTTTTTGTCAGTTTTTATTCCTATCTCGATCGTATTTCGTTCTTTTTGCACGATGATGATCTTTCTTACGTCCAGCTTATCAATCGCGATCAGTTTTCGAGCTTGTATTTTTATTTGCATCGGCTCAAATTCGAAAGCAAATATTTTGCCTTGGTAGTGTGTCCAACATGCAGTAATAATGCCAGCGCTCACGATAAAGGGGAAAATGGTAAATGCTGCGAAAGCCTTAGAACGAACGTTATAGCGATAGCTAAATAAATCTGTCATCAAATTGACTATTTGCGCTTGGTAGGTCATTACAAATGCCATGTAAATAATGAATATGCCCAGTATCAATAATAAAAAATAAGTAAGGCGATTACGATCTATAAGTCGCATTTTGGGATTTATATTGCTTACTAACACAAGCTATTTCTTAATTAATATCGCTCTTAATAGGAGGGTGTATGTCGTAGCAACGGAAAGTGTAAATACTAATACTGCAAGATCACTTAGTAAATCGGTGCTATCATTAAAGAAAGTATCCAAATCGTAATTGCGATCATTGCTACTTAGTATCGACATCACCATGATCATCACCAAATATTGCAGAACAACAGTTGATAGAAAAGTGATCAATAATCTGATAAAACCTTCTTTTTTTTCAGTTGTTGCAACCAATATCAATGTCCACACAACGAACATGAAAAATACAAGTGGACTAATAGACATAAAGAATAGCCCTGCATAACCTGAGTTTTCTGGTAAAACTAAAAAAGAAATGACCAATGCAACAAATGTAGTTAAGAACGATAGCAGCAGCACATTCCGTAGGTTCAATTTCATTTTCGTAATTTAAATATAGGTTAGGTTAACACTTTTGCGAGATTTTTGTCACTTTCATCCTTTGATCTGGTTACAATTGAAAATGGTTACCACGATTATTTCTCAATCCTTTTCTTAATGATTTCCAGCACTTCTTCCTTTGTCATAAAGGTATGTAAGAAATCTTCTAAACTTCCCTCATTGGTAATGGTGCTAAAAAATACTTCATGGTCCGTCCCGAATAAGGTGGGGTTTTCTGGATTTGGATCTGCTAAGCAGATATAGTAGTTATCAGGAAAGCCGTAACTGTAGAATACTTCCATAAAGTCTGGAGTTTGATCATTGGTAACTTTTATGATTTCGCTCAAATCCGCGCCTTCGTCCATAAAATCATCATGCCACTCCTCAAAATCTGCAGTGCCTTCTTTAAAGGGCGTGAAAAGCCTTGGTTGCCAGAAAACCTGACCGTAACCTTCTTCAGTTAAGCGGAAATATTTATCGATGATCTTATCATAAAATGCCTGTTGGTCTATTTTAAAAAGTGCTTCGTTTTCATTGATAAACTTGCCTATACCGTAAATTGGTTCCGCCTTACTTGCCGCTTGCCATGGTGTGTCTTTAGGCCTTTGATAGAGTACCGTATTAAAGGTGACAGACAGGATATCCTCTGCCAGCGAGTTTCCCTTTACACCGTCGGTATTTCCGCCAAGTCGTTGTATTTGATCTAAAATTTCTCTTTTCATGCTATTTAAGAATTTCTTAGTAACGCCACCTAAAAATAAAGTAAGAATTTTAAAAAAAGTCAAGCAATGATCATCCGTAGTTCATGAGATGATTTTCGTTAGATTTTAATTGTTATTCGTAAATAGGGTGAAGGTGGGAAGGTCGGAAGTCCGATGACCGAGGTCTGAAGAGATAAGTATGTGCCGATTACTGACAACTGATTCCTGACCACTAATTTGTCATTCAGATTTGTACCGATTACATCGGTAGCGACACGAAGAATCTATTTGAGGTAGGTGTATTTGTGGAGTTAAAAGTGGAAAGTCAGAAGTCCGATGACCGGGGTCTGAAGAGATAAGTATGTGCTGATTACTGACAACTGATTCCTGACCACTAATTTGTCATTCAGATTTGTACCGATTACGTCGGTAGCGATACGAAGAATCAATTTGAGGTACGTGTATTTGTGGAGTTAAAAGTGGAAAGTCAGAAGTGCGATGGCCGAGGTTTGAAGAGATAAGTATGTGCTGACTACTGACAACTGATCCCTGGCCACTAATTTGTCATTCAGATTTGTACAGATAACATCGGTAGTGATACGAATAATCTATTTGAGGTAGGTGTATTTATTAAGTCTCACGGACAGGATTATAGATAAATATTACAGTACGTCTACTAATTATAATAATATCCGAACTCAAATGATGAGGTTACGGTTACTTCGGTTCTGGTCTATACGGGATGTTGATCCTGATGGTCGTGTTTCCAGGTTGGCTTTGTATATCTATTTCGCCCTTTAATAAACTAACTCTATCTCTGACGCTACGTAGTCCTATTCCATCGGTAGGATGGTTTGGGATACCTTTGCCATTGTCTGCTACTACAATTTGTACTTGCCTTTCCTCAATATCTATCTTTACATGACAGGTTTGAGCGGCCGAGTGTTTACATACATTGAGGATCAGTTCTTGAACGATTCTGAAAATGGCAAGTTCGATATATTGTGGCGCCATTTGTTTTCCCTCCGTCATCTGTAGGGAGAATCTGATACCTGTTTTCATTTTCTGGTAGGAATCCTCGATGGCAGCCTTTAACCCAAAATCATTAAGTATAATAGGGATGAGCTGGTGGGATAGTTGTCTGGTTTGGCTGATAGCTTCTTCCAGTAGTTGTAGCGCATACTTTTTTTGATGGAGAAATTCATTGGTTGGATTAGGTGATAAGCCAGAAACGCTCAATTTGATGCCATATAATAGCTGACCTAAGCCATTATGTAGGCTTTCGGAAATTCTGTTACGTTCCTCTTCTTGTTTGGAGAGTACGGCACGTACCACTTCCAGATCTTTTTCTTCCTTCAAAAGCTGTCTTTCTCTCGCTAAGCGTTCATTAGTTTTCAATAGTTCGATTTCTGCGGAGATATCTTGGGAGATGCTGATCACGTGGGTAGGCTTGCCCTCATCATCCCATTGGAAAATGGTACGGCGAGTTCGGAGCCAGGTGGGCTCACCTTTGGCATTCAGCAGTCGGAAGGTCAATTCGGCGACATATCCTGGTGCACTTGAGAGGAGTTCGGCAATATGGGCATCAAATTTCGGCCTGTCTAAAGGGAACACATATCGGTCAAAGAGGGTAGGTCCCATTGCTGTAAGATCTGCGAGCGTCTGTCCAAAAAGGTCAAGTACCCTGAGGTTGGCATAGACCATTTTCATTCCTCTAAGGTCAATAATGTAGAGCATACCAGGAACGGCATCGGCAATTCCTCTAAATAGGGCCTGTTCCGGATTGCGGTTATCATCCGTCAGAAAATTGTTTTCGATTATCATAAAGGCTTCGGATTAGTGGTTATTCAATCAACCCAGCAACGAAGTCATTGTTTAATCTACTATTTTTAAGGGTATATTTCCTCTGCCAGAGGTTGTAAATACTTGCGAGTTGGGTATAAAATTTAGTAGTACTACATTACTAACAAAATCCACTGCAGTTTGTTATCATTAGAAAACAACTGCGCTTTAACTAAATAATGGAAAACCAAGAAAAATCCATCTTCGCCGAAATGGCCGAAACAGCTGACGAGATCTTTTTTGTATTCGATCCCAAAACGCTTCAGTTTACCTATGTCAACGATGCCTTCGAACACTTTAGCAAAAGAAATGCTGCAGATCTTTACGAGAACCCGAGGCTATTTCTTGATATGATCCATCCCGATGACCGTGTTGATGCCGTCAAACAGTTAGATAGGCTGTTAGTAGATAAGGTCAATAGTTTGCTAGATTTTAGGATCCTTAGGGAGGATGGCGTAGAGCGCTGGGTAAGGTTAAAGGTATGCCCCATCTTAAGGGGAGAAGAGGTGAGCTACCTTAGTGGGATTTTGGAGGATGATTCGGCAAGGAAGATGGGGATCTTTAATATGCAGAGCATCAATTCATGGAAGAATTCTACCTTGGAGATATTGGCCCATGAACTTACCGGCCCTATTGGCATTGCACAAGAACTTTCTAAAGCAGTAGCCAGGAAACTGCCTGAGGATACCGTTGGTGACGCTAGAGAATTGCTCTCAATGATCGAAGAGATCTGCAGGCGTAACTTGGAATTGGTGCACAAGATTATCAAAAGGGAGTCGCTTCAAACGCTTAACGTCAATGGAAATCTGGAGAGGTTTGAACTAGTAGGTGAGATTAGACAGGTGATTGATATCTACCTGCATTCCCCACTTAATGCAGAGCGACAATTTTTATTCACACACTCCCATGACGAGTTGTTTGCGAATGTAGATGGAATGAAATATCTCCAGATCGTTAACAACCTGTTGTCGAATGCGGTAAAATTCACTGCTCCAGGGGGAATAATTAAGATCCATTTGGAACGTTTGGAAAAAACTTTTCTACTCATTGTGGGAGATGATGGAATCGGCATCCCTAAACACTTACAACCAATGCTTTTTGACAAGTATACCCTGGCCGGCCGACAAGGCACCGATGGGCAACCTTCTGTAGGACTTGGCATGTGGATCATCAAAAAATATGCGGAGGTTCATCACGGTAGGGTCTGGTTTGAAAGCGAGGAAAACGTAGGTACAAAGATTTTTGTGGAGTTGCCGCTTTAGGTAATCGACAAATGGATCCTGCTAAGCGATCTTTAGACCGTGACCCTCGTTATAACCCAGCCTCGTAATTCAAAATGTTGACTCATTTATATCGTTTTGCGAGCATGAAAGGCAATAAGAGGTTAATATCAATTTGTTTTTATTGAGTGAGGTGTAATAACCCTTCTTAAAAGTATATATTTGTTGTCAGATCATAATATCCTTGCGACACTTCACTTCTTTTTTCCAGCGTAACTACCGCACCGCATTTGGTATCATTTGCCTGATGCTAATTTTTGTTTATAGCAAAAAACATGGGTACATGCTTTTCCATACTTTGGTCGAGCTTTTTTCCATTGTAATCGCATTCGCGGTATTTACGGTAGCTTGGAACTCTAGAAAAATGCAGGATAACAAATACCTACATGTGGTTGGTATTTCCTATCTATTCATTGGTGCACTCGACTTGTTGCATACTTTGAGCTATAATGGCATGCATATCATCCCGCTACCCGGGTATCCTGCCAATCAGTTTTGGATAGCTACGCGTGGGATGGAGGCCTTGATCTTTCTTGGCGGCTTTTTGATGATTGGACGTAAGCGAAAAATCAATACAGAGCTGCTATTCCTCTTCTATTTCGTAGTGTCTTCGTTAATTGCCGCTAGCATTTTGGTATGGCAGGTATTTCCAGTCTGTTTTGTGCCTGGAAAGGGGCAAACACTCTTCAAAGTAGTGGGAGAGTATGTGATCATTTTATTGCTACTGGTCAGCTTATTCATGCTTTATAAAAGACGGGCTAATTTCGATCGAAAGACTTATCAGCTCCTTGCGGGTTCTATTGTAGTTGCGATCTTAAGTGAATGTTGTTTTGCAAGTTATAGATCTAATTCTGATACCTTAAATGAGTGGGGACATTATGGTAAACTGATTTCCTTCTTTCTTATTTACAAGGCTAATGTGCAAATGGCTTTTGAAAAACCCATGGCAAGTATCTTCCGTGAGCTTAAGGCCAGTGAAACTGAATATAAAAATTTGGCAGAAAACCTTCCAGATATTGTGATGCGTTTTGATGAAAACCTAGAATGTATCTATACCAATCAGAATATCCGGAAGCTTCCGCAGTTCGCTCATGCTGATGTTGGCACATTGAGCAAACGGATCTGCGGTGAATTGAAACAGGCACTCCTTAGCCAAAAAAATATTACAGGAGAATTGGAAGTGGGCACGCAGGATAGCCGCTATTATTATTCATTTCAGATTATTCCAGAAATTTTCGATAAAGCTTCTGAAATTAGGCTTTTGGTTATTTTTAGGGATATCACCATCATTAGGAAGGAAAAACTTCATCTGTCGAGCCTTTTGGATACCCTCCCACAGCAAGTATGGACAGCCAAAGCTGATGGTAAGATTGATTATGTCAACGGCGTAGTTATGAAGTATTTTGCACTTGATCCCGATTCGCCTTTTGGTCTTGGCTGGCAACATTATGTTCATCCTGACGACTTGCAGGACTGTTTGCGGGTATGGACATTTTCGCTCAGGAATGGTACAGAATATCAGGTTCAGTTTAGATTGAAAAACGCAAATGGCCAATATCTCTGGCATTTGGGACGCGCTGTACCTATTATCGAAAATGGTGAAGTTACTTTATGGATAGGTTCTAATACAAATATTGACCTGCAAAAGAAAGGACAGGAGCAGCGAGATGAATTTATTTCTATCGCTTCACACGAGTTAAAAACACCATTAACTAGCATTAAGGCATTCAACCAACTACTCGCTAGAACTAACGATCTGGAAAAGGCAAAATCTTATCTGCAAAAAGTAGATATGGGAACTGCAAAACTGGAAAGGCTGATTAATGATTTGCTAGATGTCAGCAAGATCAATGCAGGCAAGCTCCAGTTTAATAAAACAGTTTTCAACCTCAACGAACTATTGCGTGAGTGTTGCGAAAACCTTCAGCTAAGTGTAACTACGCACCGGATCATTGTACATGAAAACGAAAATATTAGCGTATACGCCGACCGTTTCAGGATGGAGCAGGTGATTGGGAACTTGCTCAGTAATGCTGTTAAATACTCTCCCGATGCAGATGTGGTAAATGTGGCGTTCAGGGTGGAACAGGAAGCTGTGATTATCTCTGTCGAGGATCATGGTATAGGTATCGAAAGTCAAGAGCTCGAAAAGCTTTTTGACCGTTATTACCGATCGGATAATGCTGCAGAGCGCTTTGGTGGGCTTGGACTTGGGCTATTTATTTCCTCTGAAATTATTAAGGCTCATCAGGGTACGTTCTGGATTGAAAGTGAGCTTGGGTTAGGTACTACCGTTTACATTCGTATTCCATTGCGTGAAACAGCCACGATAAAAGGCGCAGCGGCCAAAGGGCTGAACTACCATAATGAATACCTTACGATAGACTGTAATGAAGAAAAGCAATGGATGGAAGCCAGTTGGACCGGATATCAGAATTTTGAAAGTGTGCAAAATGGTGGACTTCAGATGGTCGAAGTTTTGAAGTCGTCTGGACTTAAAAAGGTGCTTAATGATAATAGGGAAGTGCTTGGTAATTGGTCGGAGGCATCTGACTGGGCAGGAAAGGTTTGGTTTCCGATGATGATTGAAGCCGGTCTACAGGATTTTGCCTGGATCTTTTCTCCAAGTATTTTTGCTCAGCTTGCCGCTCAGAAAAGTTTTGACGTATCAGACGGTAAAGCTAATGTTCGGTTTTTTCATGATATGGAGGAGGCCAAACGCTGGCTGGCAGAAACTAACCATCATCATTAAGCTTACTGGGCTTTGATATCCTGAAAATTACTTCTTTTGACTTCCAGTTGTTCAATTTCGCCCTGCGAATTTTTAATGGTGAGGATAACTTTGTCTCTACCTTCAAAAATCGAATTTCCCGTGATAAATTCGCAAGTATTGATTTTCGAGACATCCTTCCCATCCACCTTTAGGATCTGGTCGTTAGTTTTTATTTTGTCCATCAGCTTCGGATCCCAAATGATACCTGCCACCAATTTGTTATCCTTGATGGTTACCGCTAAGGGGTAAAGCGCTTTAAATACATCGACATCGTTTTCGAAAGCTTCAAAATAAAATTTCTTGTTCAGATAGTCGAGGGTGACTATACCGTATTGAAGTAGTTGGGCACCAACCCTAGAATTTTCACTTGCGGTGGTATGTGAGATAACGTTTTTGAGTAAGGTACCGTTGATGTTTAGCTCGGGAAGGAGAAGGCGATATTGTAAGGTATCTGATCCCACGCCATTAAGACTGATCGTGCTACTTCCATTAGATTTGGCCAGTACGGTAAAAATATTTTCTTTTGCTAATAGTTCGTAATGTTTTAAGGCAACATCGTATAGACCTTCCATCCCAGAATCAAAGAGGACCATGGCAGACGCCGATTTGCTTTTTTTGATTTTGATATTGATATAGGGAGAACGCTGTGCCTTGTTCAATACCAGATCAGCAGACTGTTTCTTGTTTGGTTTCAATAGTTCAATCTGGTCTGTTAGCGTAATCTGATGGTCTTTTGAGGAGATGCTGAGGATTGAATTTCTTAATAGATTGCTTCCTATAAAACCATCTACCTTAAAGCAGTCGAATATCATCTGATCCCTACTGACTAATGCAGGGACATCGTTGAACTCTACTCCGCCAAGTGAAATTTCTGAAAGGTTTGCTACCATCAGGCTATCTGGTCTGCCATTGGCATCCCTGATGGGCAGAGATTGGATGACCGTTAGGCCAAGTTCTTCGAAAACAGCTTTACTGATCATGGTTGGTGCTCCAGTGTCCAAGATAAATCGGTAAGTCTTTTTCCTGATCTGTGCGTTGACAATCAGTTTTTCCTTGACATTCTGGTACTCAATCTTAGTAAAGTAGCCGGGCTTTTTAACACTGCCTTGGTTGATGTTAAATGATTGTGCAAAGGAAAAGATTGGGATCAGTAAAAAGATAACTAGATAAGATGTGCGCATGTTAAGCTAAACCGTGTAAGTGAATGTTTGAAGTCGAAACTAAAGCGAATATAGAATTATTTGATAACGATAATCTTTTTTATTTGCTTGAACGGAAAGTTTTTTAGAGCTAAAGCTGGCTGTTTCGATTATTATTATTCAGCGTGTATACGCTTTTTGGTTATTAATGATTTGATAATATGGGAAGCTGGAAAGCGCCGTATTTTTTAATCTAAACTTGTTTTCAACTTCATGTTGGTAGCTTAAAATTGCGGGAAAATCGAAAGGCAGAAAGCCTTTTGGTCTAAACCGAAAAATCAACATGATGTTCAGCAAAACGCTCGGTGGCCTAATGCTACTGTTTGTCCCATTTATGGGAATTGCGGCTGCCCCAGCAGCAAGCAAGCAAAACCTTTCTCTAAACAATGTAGAAGAGGTGTCGATCACTGGTACCATTAAGGATGCGGCTGGCTTGCCGCTTCCAGGAGTAAGTATCACCGTGAAGGGAAGTAAAAGGGGCATTTCGTCTAATGGAGATGGAAAGTTTAATCTGAAAGTGCAATCTACAGATGTACTGGTCTTCTCTTTGGTAGGTTTCCAGTCGCAAGAAATTACCGTGGGCAACCGAAAAGTATTTGAAGTAACCTTGCAAATGGAAACTTCTAACCTTAACGAGGTCGTAGTTACCGCTATCGGTATTAAGCAACAGAAACGTAAATTGGGTTATGCCACCCAAGAAGTAAACACAGAGGTATTAGACAAGGCGAAAACAATGAACTTGGGAAATGCACTTAGTGGTCAGGTGGCTGGTCTGAGTGTCAACAACCCTACAGGTATCTTTCAAAGTCCACAAATTACACTTAGGGGTAAAACACCATTGTTGGTGATTGATGGTATCCCGGTAGAAAGTAATCTTTATGATGTATCTTCTGCAGATATCGAAAATATCAACATTCTAAAAGGGGTAACTGCTTCTGCACTTTATGGTTCTAGAGGTAAGAATGGTGCCATCATCATTACCACCAAAAGAGCAAAGGCAGATGGGTTAGAGGTTAATGCAGGTACTAATAATATGGTGACCGCAGGGTTCACGGTATTTCCCGAAACCCAAACAGAGTACGGAAGTGGTTCACAGGGTAAATATGAGTTTTGGGACGGTGCAGATGGAGGAATCTCGGATGGTGATATGACTTGGGGTCCTAAATTTGCGCCAGGTGTACAGATGAGACAGTGGAACAGCCCAATCAGGGACAAACAGACAGGTGCCATCATTCCATGGTGGGGAGATGTGAGTGGTACGATTTATAATGACAAAGCTAAGTATGAAAGAGTGCCCACCGATTGGGTACGTCACGATAATTTGAATGAATTTTTAAGTACAGGTATCGTAACCGACAACCATTTGTCCTTAGCTTACAAAAGCGAAAAAGCACAGCTTTATTTTTCTGGAAAGTACGCACACCAAAAAGGTCAGGTCCCAAATACCTCATTAACTACTGGAGGATTAAATTTTAGCGGAAATTACAACCTGACCAAGAACTTGGTGGCTGAAGCTAGCTTATCCTACAACAAAGTTTATTCACCTAATTTTCCGAGATACGGATATGGTCCAAAAAACCACATGTATACCATTTTAATTTGGATGGGTGATGACGTAAATGGAAAAGATCTAAAAGAGCATATGTATGTGCCTGGAGCAGAAGGCTACAGACAGGCCAATTACAATTATGCATGGTACAACAACCCTTATTTTGCAGCCTATGAATTGAATCAGGTACATAACAAAAATACAGTAGATGGATTAATGCGTTTGGCATGGACGGTAACTCCAGGTTTAACTTTACAAGCTAGGGGAAACCTAAGAAACGTAAGTCTTTTTGAAGATATGCAAAGTCCAAAATCTTACATGAACTATGGTGATTCTAGAAACGGCGATTACAAGAACTGGAACACTAGTCAGACGAATTTTGATGCTGATTTTCTAGCTACTTATACCAAAGATTTGAGTAGCAAAATAGGCTTAACAGTAAATGCCGGGGCTTCTAAATTTGCGAGGGCTTACAGACAGCAATATCAAAGTACAGATGGCATTATTGTGCCTTTTGTTTACAGTTTGAACAACACACAGGGGCCGGTAGCGGCGAGTAATAATTTAGAGCAAAAAGAGATTCAAAGTGTTTATGGCTCAGCTAATTTAGATCTATATGATGCTGTTTACCTTAACTTCACCGCACGTAACGACTGGTCTTCAACACTACCTGCAGTTTCTAACTCTTATTTCTATCCTTCGGCTTCCATCAGCACTATTCTTTCGCAGTATATCAAGATGCCAAAAGCCATCGACTTTGTGAAATTGAATGCTTCTTGGGCACAAGTTTCCAATGACCTTGCGCCTTACAGCATTCAATCTGTATATACAAAAGACATTACCTACGGTGCAACACCATCTGTAGGCTACAGTAGCAATTTGGTGAATCCTTTAATAGAACCAGAGAAGTCTACTTCTTATGAGCTGGGCATTTCTTCGGGATTGTTCAAGAATAAGTTGAGCTTGGAATTTACCTATTACAATATCATCGATGAAAACCAGATCATTGATCTTCCAATTTCACAGGCTGCAGGTTTCACCACTCGTAAGGTAAATGGAAACAAATTTACTACCAATGGATATGAGGTGATATTGGGTGCAAAACCTATTAACAATCGTAATTTTGCTTGGGATTTTAACGTCAACTGGTCATCTTCTATCCGTAAAATAACAGAGATATATAACGGCGCGTCTAAGTTTGGAAATTTAGTCGTGGGCGATAGGGCAGATAGTTATTACAGCACCGTATGGGAAAAAAGTGCTGATGGACAGCTGGTCTTAGATGCCAATAGCGGTCTTCCGAACAGAGATCCGTTTCAAAGAAAAGTAGGTAATCTAGATCCAACTTGGAGATTTGGTTTCCTAAACAAATTTAAGATCAAAGATTTCATGATCAATATTGATATTGACGGCGCCGTTGGTGGCGTGATGAACTCTAACACGATTGAGAAAATGTGGTGGGGTGGTAAACATCCCCTTTCTACCGAGTTTCGTGATGCAGAGTATGCTGCAGGAAAGCCAATCTATGTACCTACGGGCGTAGTGGTTACCGGTGGAACGTTAGTGCGTGACATCAATGGTAATACCCTGTCTGATACACGTACTTATGCGCCAAATACCAAAGCAGTAAGTTGGCAAACTTGGAGCCAACAGTATCCTTACAGAGCAAGGGTAACCGAAGCCGAAAATGAAAAATTTGCCAACACTTTTGATCGTTCTTTTGTGAAGTTGCGTAGGGTTTCTGTAGGCTACGATATCACGAAGATTGTGAAAATGAATAAAGTTAAATCATTAGATATCAGTTTGTATGGATATAATTTAGCCATGTGGAAGAAAATGCCTTACCTAGATCCAGATTTCGGAACCGATACAGATCTACAGGATCCATCGGCCAGATATATTGGCTGTTCAATTAACCTTAAGTTTTAACTATACAATTCGAATTATAATCATAGATATGAAACAGTTACTCAATATATGCCTTATGTTAGGCTGTCTTTTTACGCTTTCTTGTAAAAAGGATTTAGAAGCTTTGAACAAGGATCCGAATAGACCTCAGGAAACACACCCACAGTTGTTATTGACCAAAGTAGAGTGGACAGCATTCCAAGAATTTGGAGGTACTGGACCTTTGTATGCCAATAAAATGTTAGTGCAGAGCGATGGAGAAAACCTAGAGCAGTACTACAAATGGAACCGCTCTAATTTTGACGGTTTCAATAACTTACGTGTAGTAACTAAAATGGACGAAGAGGCAACTAAGTTAAACTTAAAGGCTTACAGTGCTTTAGCTAAGTTTTTTAGGGCTTATTACTTTTACCAAATGACACTTACTTTTGGCGATATTCCATATAGTCAGGCATTAAAAGGCGAAAGTGCTAATGTATTTACGCCAGCTTATGACACACAAAAAGAGGTGTTTAAGGGTATATTGCTTGAGCTTAGCGAAGCTAATGAGATTTTAAAATCGCAGAATACAATCATTCAGGGCGATATTATTTTTAAAGGTTCCGTTCAGGACTGGCGTAAGGCGGTAAACGCGCTTCGGTTAAAAGTTTTGCTCAGCCTTTCCAAAAAGGTTGCCGAAACTGATTTGGCAGTGGTCAGTCAATTTTCAAATATTTATGCCAATGAACTACTTTTTGCTAAAGATGAAAGTGCTAAATTGGTTTTTCTTGATCAACAAGGCAACAGATACCCTGAATTTAATTCTAGCAGTTTTGGCTCGGGAATGTATATGGATATGACCTTTGTAGAACGTTTGAAAGATAGGGAAGATCCACGTCTGTTCTTATTCTGCACACAAACTAGATTGGGTAAAGAAGCTGGAAAAGCAATTTCTGATTTTACCTCTTATGAAGGTGGAGATCCTGCAGCACCGTATGCAGAAACTAATGATAAGGCGGTTTTAGGAAGGGTTTCAAAAGTACATGAACGTTATCATACGACTGCAATTAATGAACCCAGGGTTTTAATAGGTTATGCAGAACAACAGTTGATATTGGCGGAAGCTGCAGTAAGAGGTTGGATTACAGCAGATGCTAATTCGCTATACGAAAGCGGCGTAAAGGCTAATTTCAAATTCTATGAAACTAGTGTAGCAAGTTTATCTGCATATGCGGGGCTTGCTGTATATGTCAACGACGCTGCGGCCACCACTTACCTGACCAAGCCGTTAAATCGCTTTAATAATGCCGTAACAATTGAGCAAAAGATAGAGCTAATTGCCACACAGAAATATTTACAAACTTATTTCCAAAATGGTTGGACGGCCTTTTTCACTCATTTACGTACTGGATATCCAACATTTCGTAGACAAGCGGGAGTAAATGTACCGTTTAGGTGGATCTATCCGCAGGCAGAATACAATAATAATGCTGCGAACGTAAGCAAAGCAATTACCAGTCAGTTTGGTGCAAATAATGACCTGATCAACCAACCTACCTGGTGGATCAAATAAGAATTGTATATTTCGGAACCATCAATAGGTGGTTCCGTTTTTTAAAAGATAAACGATGAGTTCAAGAAGAGACTTTTTAAAGAAAACAAGCTTGTTTGCAGGAGCTGCAACTATGACTAATATGGTACCGCCTTCGTTGCTTAAAGCCATGTCCATAGCACCTACACCTGGTAGTACCTATAAAGATGCCGAACATATTGTTTTTCTGATGCAGGAGAATCGTTCTTTTGACCATGCTTTTGGTGCCTTAAAAGGGGTGAGGGGATTTAATGACCCGAGGGTACTTAAACAGGTTAATGGCAACCCAATCTGGTTACAGACCAATAAAGCTGGTCAAACCTTTGCTCCTTTCCGATTAGACATCAAAAACTCTAAAATCACTTGGATGGGCTCACTTCCACATTCTTGGAATGATATGGTTGCTGCTAGAAATAATGGAAAAATGGATACTTGGTTAGAAGCTAAAAAAGCGGGCGGTAGTTATAAGAAATTACCACTCACCATGGGCTATTTCGATCGTAAAGATATTCCTTTCTATTATGCTTTTGCCGATGCATTTACCGTATGTGATCAGCATTTCTGTTCTACATTAACGGGCACCAGCTCCAATAGAACTAAATTTTGGTCGGGGGCAGTGAGGGAGAACCCTCATGACGAAAAATCGCTGCCACACGTGTTTAATGGACAAATAGATTATCAAAATATTGGTTGGAAAACCTATCCAGAGCGTTTAGAAGAATCGCAAGTTTCTTGGAAGGTCTATCAAAATGAGCTTAGTCTTCCTGTTGGATTCGAAGATGAGGAAGGAGATTGGTTAGCAAACTTTACGGACAATAGTTTGGAGTTTTTTAAACAGTATAACGTCAGGTTTCACCCTGCACATTTGGCCTATCTTAATAAATTGGCAGCAGCGTTACCTGCTGAAATAAAGCATTTAGAAGGTAAATTGCCTAAAACGCCAGAAGATGAAAAAGCATTAAAAGAGAAGATCGCTAGATTGGAAAAGGTTACAGAAGCTGCTAAAACTTATAATAAAGCTGGTTTCGATGCACTTAGCGACTTCGAAAAAAATATTCATCGAAAAGCATTTGTAACCAATAAAGGAGATAAAAATTATCATCAGGTGGAACGCTTAGCTTATGATGATGAAGGTGTAAAAAGAGAAATGACAGTGCCTAAGGGCGATGTGCTTCATCAGTTTAGGGAAGATGTGACAACTGGAGAATTGCCAATGGTATCTTGGTTAGTGGCACCTTGCCGTTTTTCAGATCACCCTGGTTCTCCATGGCATGGGGCGTGGTACATATCAGAGGTGCTAGATATCCTTACTAAGAATGAAGAAGTGTGGAAGAAGACGATTTTTATACTTACCTATGATGAAAATGATGGCTATTTCGATCATCAGTCTCCTTTCGTACCACCGCATACGCAAAGGCCATATACTGGTAAAGTTTCTGATGGCATAACAACCGTAACGGAATTTTCTGGAATGGATCCCAAGAATCCGCAGAAAGAAGGTAGCGATAGTCCAATAGGTTTAGGCTTTAGGGTGCCTATGGTAGTGGCTTCACCTTGGTCTAAGGGTGGTTATGTGAACTCACAAGTATTTGATCATACCTCATGTTTGCAGTTTTTGGAACATTTTATTGCCGAAAAAACAGGTAAGGTAATTAGGGAAACCAACATTAGCGAGTGGAGGAGACAGGTTTGTGGCGATTTAACTTCTGTTTTTAGACCTGCCGACCATCAAGAGGTAAAAGTAGAGCATTTAGAACGAAACAAATATATAGCGCATATTTATGCTGCTCGCTTTAAACCTGTTCCAGGAAATTTCAGTGAACTTAGTGAACAACAGATCGAGCAGGCGAAAAAGAATGGACAACTAAAAAGTCTGTACCCCACTCAAGAATCTGGTGTAAAGCCATCTAACCCGCTGCCTTATCAGCATGAAGTCAATATGGTTAAAGGTGATGACGGTCATTTGGCCCTACAGTTTTCAGCCGGTAATTCACTCTTCGGTAACAAAAGTGCGGCAGGGGCATTTCAGGTCTATGCTCCGGGTATTTTTGAACTGGATAAAGGAACAGAAAAATCAAACGTGCGGATGAATCAATGGAATTTCTGCGTGATACCTGGTGATAAACTTGAATACCAATGGCCTTTGGCTAGTTTTATTGCGCAAGATTATTTGTTGGAATGTTATGGTGCCAATGGCTTTTTTAGGTCATTTAGGGGAGAAAAGAAATTTTCAGGGCTAACAATAAAGGTGTCGACGGAATTGATACGAAAGAATAAGGCGTCAGGAAATTTGTTGGTAGAGTTCTTAGCTGATCATGAAATGGAAATCTTGCTTACAGACAATTCATACGGACAGCCAGTGAAGACCATGCTGCTCAAGAAGGGAAAATATAACCAACTGGTAGTGCCTACAGTTGATCACGGATATTGGTACGACTTTACGGTAACTATATCAGGCAAGCCTTTATTTGCGCAACATTATGCCGGTAGGGTAGAAACGGGAAAGCAGAGCATCTCTGATCCGCTAATGGGAATGGCATTGCGAAAGAAATAATAACGATTAAAGATAAGCTTAAAGATCATCTCTCTGGCCTTATGTAATTCCGCACAGCCCAAAAATTAAAATTAGTCTCGCTTCGGTTCCCTAAAGAAATTCAATGACAAGCGGCTTCCGAAGGGAGTTTGGAACAGGGTAGCTTTAAAGCTGTTTCTACTTTCCACTCATACCGAAGCGAGTACTTTACAGGTCGGCCGCGCAGGCCTAGGTAGTTTTTTATGATCTATTTGTGTTTTATTCGATATGCAATTCCCGAAATTTCGGGATTGTCGCGGTAAAGGAAGCAAACTGAACCCGATAATTTATCGGGGAGCTCATTGATACCGATAAAAACTATTACAACTCATCGATAACCGCTTGTCAATGCCCTGAGGTGCCTTTTCACAATCCTACGCATCAAAAAACAGTATCGCTGCCTGTCAGAATTAGACAGGTTGATGTTAGGCAATGCTAGCTAGCCGTTAGTGCCCCGTTTTTTGATCAGGCTGACAAGAGCATTGACGGTCGTGCTTCGCAAGGCCTGTGCTCATTCCACTGCCCCATCCTTTACCGTCATCCTCGTGCATACGGGGATCTTAATGCAAATGGTATTATTTTCCCAACTCACACCGAAGCAAGTAGGGTAATAACACAGTAGCTATGGTATTTTTTTATTATATTCGATTTTCGCTCTTCGCCGCGGTGGCGCTTACTTTTGAAGCATCAAAAGTAACCAAAAATGCACGCCGCTAGCCTAAGGTGCCTTTCACAGCCCCTAAGCTCATCAAAAATCCATTCGCTTCGTTTTGTTGCACAAAACCGCTTCGCTTAAGGCTCGGTAGTGCAAACAGAAAGTTACCGCTACGGCTTTTTGATCTTCCAGCACTGGCTAGCGGCAGCGTACTATTAAAGCAAGTGCTATATCAAAGTATGCTCCCTGCAACCGTGCAACCTAGCACCGCCATTCCCAAGTACGTGCGGAGGTAAAAGAACTATTGATCCTATTCTTCTTTTTCGCGTTCCCCCCAAAAAAACAATAGCGCACCTTAGGGATGCCTTTATTTGGTGATCAGCTTTTTATTGAGCTTAGTGCCGTTATTGCCCGAATAAACTTTCTGATCTGGTCGAGTCATTTCCCAGTTTACTGCGGGCTCGCTTCGGAAAAATGGCCCTTTTACCGAACAGTTACCGAACAAGTACCGAAGGAGTTCCGAACAACTAGGGGCTGTGAGCAGACAAATACGGACATTTCTGGACAAAGCTGGACAGTGGGCACAACTATTATTAATTTTTTTAAAAAAAACAGGGCTGAAACAAGCAATTTGCGCTGTATCTACTTTCTAAGAAAATAGGTGAATATGATAGAACTTAAGGCTCTCAACATGTCATTAATGTTTGCAAACCAACCACCCAACGATGTTAAATGTTAAGTTTTCTTAGTTCCTGCCCATGCTGGCGCACCTTTGTCGCGTGTGCATTTTAAGATTAGTAACAAATGTTGCTGTATCAATTATACCCACCTTTTGCTAACAATTTAGATAAGGTTTAGCAGTTTCGAATAATAAACGTAATTTTAACGTTTATTATTTAGTGCTAATTTTTTTAAATGAAAAGAACGTTATCATTCGTCTTGGCCTGTTTAAGTTTAACTAGTGTTTTCTCGCAGTCCAAACCAGATTGGGAAAATCCCGAGGTTTTTGCAATTAATAAGGAAAAAACGCGATCTAGTTTATTGCCGTATGCTTCTGAAGCATTGGCAATTAAAAATGACTATAAAAGCTCTCCCTACTATCAATCGTTAAATGGTAAATGGCAATTCCGTTGGGTGGCTAAAGTTGCTGATGTTCCTGAAGGTTTTTTTAAAGCAAACTTTAATGCTTCATCATGGAGTACAATGCCAGTACCTGGTAACTGGGAATTTAATGGTTTTGGTATTCCCATGTACGTCAATTTGGGTTTTGGTTTTCCTGCCAATCCTCCATTTATTAATAAAGAAGACTCGCCTACGGGTGCTTACCGTAAACCCTTTACTATTCCAGCAAATTGGGATGGGAGAAAAGTCTTCCTTCATTTTGAAGGTGGTACCAATTCTATGTATGTTTGGATCAACGGTAAAAAAGTAGGTTATACCGAGAATTCTAAAAGCCCTGCCGAATTTGATATTACGCCCTATGTAAAGAAGGGCGAGAATCTCTTAGCCTGTGAAGTTCATAAATTTAGTGATGGTAGCTATTTAGAAGATCAAGATATGTGGCGACTGGGCGGGATCAACCGAAGTGTTTACCTGTACTCAACCAATCAGACTCGTATCCTAGATTTTTTTGCGCATCCAGATTTAGATGCACAGTACCGAAATGGACTATTTAGTACCTTGGTGAACATACAGAACTACGGTGATGCTGCTGCTATCCAGCATGTTGAAGTTAGGATTTTAGACAAGCTTGGGAAGAAAATCTTCGTTCAACAAAAACAAATTAAGTTAGCGCCAAAAACAACGGATTCGTTAACGTTTGGCGGTGTGGTAAAGGATCCGTTAAAATGGACGGCCGAAACCCCGAACCTATATACCCTGTTAGTGACGCTGAAAGATGAACAGGGTAAAGTGATAGAAGCTACATCGCACCGTATAGGTTTCCGTAAGGTAGAAATCGAAGATGGACAAGTGTTGGTGAATGGCAAGCGGGTATGGTTCAAAGGGGTAAATCTTCATGAATTCAATACCCAAACAGGTCAGATAGTAGATTCTGTAGTGATGCTTCGTAATATTCAACTTTTTAAAGAATTGAATATAAATGCAGTCCGTACTTCTCACTATCCACAGCAACCTTTATGGTATAGGTTATGTGATGAATATGGTATTTATTTGGTAGATGAGGCTAACCTAGAATCGCACGGATTAGGTTATGGGCCAAATAATGTATCTAATTTTCCGGAGTGGAAAGCGGCTCACATGGACAGGATAGTGAGATTGATAGAAAGAGATAAAAACCACGCTTCCGTGATATTTTGGTCATTAGGAAACGAGGCGAGCAATGGCAAAGCATTTTTTGATATGTACGATTGGGCGAAGGCTAGAGACAAGAGCAGACCTGTACAGTATGAGCAGGCTCATCAACGAGATAGAAATACCGACATCTTCTGTCCGATGTATCCATCTTGGGACAGCATGGTACGTGATGCAGCGAAAGATTTGGGCAAACCTTACATTATGTGCGAATATGCCCATGCCATGGGAAATAGCATGGGGAATTTCCAAGAGTACTGGGATTTGATGCGTAGCAGTAAGAACATGCAGGGCGGATTTATCTGGGAGTGGTATAATCATGGCTTTAAAACGAAAGATGAGCAGGGACGGGCGTATTGGGCTTATGGCGGTGATTTGAACGGGTTCAATAAACCAAATGACGGTAACTTCTGTATGGATGGTATCGTTTCACCAGATCAGCAGTACCTGCCGCATACACATATTGTGAAAAAGGTTTATCAAAATATTCTTTTCCAAAGTAAAAATCCAAACAATGGTATCATTACGGTAGTGAATGATTTTAAATTTATGCCGATAAGTAGCCAAGAATATAACTTTAAGTGGGTATTGTTGAAAAATGGATTGAGCGTTGCCGAGGGTAAGTTTGAGGTAAATGTACCTGCTGATTCGAGAAAGGAAGTCGCCTTGAAGCTACCAAAATTAGCTGCTGGTGCTGGAGTTGAATACTTTTTACAGGTGTACGCTGATAGAAAAACAGCGACCCAATTTCTTCCTGTAGGATTTGAAGTAGCTAAAGAGGAATTTGCATTGGCCAATAATAAGTACTTTGCCGAGACTGCTAAGGTAGCGGCTAAATCGAAGATAGAAAAAGAAGAAACGCAACAAAAAATCAGTTGTACGGTAAATGGGATTACCTACGAATTTGGAAAAGACTATCGAGCCTTAATAGATATTAAAGGTACATCTAGGCAATTGATCGCTAAAATGCCCAAGTTGAACTTTTGGAGGGCACCTACAGATAATGATTTTGGTGCGCAGGCGCAATATCACCTGAGACTTTGGGAAACCGCTTCGATTACACAAAAGGTGAGCTTTAAAGGTATCGATGAGCGAACAGATGCAATTACTTTAAACTACGAAGTGAAACCATTAGGTGTAGATGCAAACATTGCCGTGGCTTATACGATTAACGGTGACGGTTCGCTTACGGTAAATACACATTATAAAGCATTAAGTGATGATCTGCCAGAGATGGTACGCTTGGGAATGAACATGGAGTTGCCTAAAGCCTATCATAACTTCACCTGGTATGGTCGTGGCCCTTGGGAAAACTATGTAGATCGTAACCAAGATGCATTGATGTCCGTATGGAAGGGGAAGGTGGGGGAGCAAGCTTTCCCTTATTACAGACCACAGGAATCGGGTAATAAAACAAACGTACGTTGGTTTACACTAACCGATAATGACGGCAATGGTTTGGAAATCAAAGGTGCGCAGCCGCTTTCTGTGAGCGCTACGAACTACAGGACCGAAGACTGGGATCCAGGTACCACTAAAAAACAACAACATCCATCTGATATCAATCAGGCAAATAGAGTGATTTTAAATGTGGATTTATTCCAAAGGGGAGTTGCCGGATTGGACTCTTGGGGTGCTAGGCCCTTGGACAAATATCGCTTCCGTGCAAAGGAGTATCAATATGCTTATACCATTAGCGTAATTCGTAAAGATCAAAAACAGAATACAAAGTAACCAAACAGCTTAAAACTCAATATATGAGATTAAATAGAAGTCTATTTTTAATACCAATAATTTTGTCCTTGTTTTTTGCTTGCTTTTCTGTGCAGGCACAAATCGGCAAGCAACATACCTTTAAAATCAGCGGAAGCCAGTTTTTGCTAGATGGCAAGAATTTTCAAATTATTAGTGGAGAAATGCACTACGCCCGTATTCCCAAACCTTATTGGCGCCATAGGCTAAAAATGGCGAAGGCAATGGGGCTCAATGCCATTTGTACATACATGTTCTGGAATGCACATGAACCACAACCAGGTAAATATAACTTTAGCGATAACTTAGATATTGCTGCGTTTTGCAAAATTGCACAAGAAGAGGGTTTGTGGGTAATTATTAGGCCTGGCCCTTATACTTGCGCAGAGTGGGATTTGGGAGGTTTGCCAGCTTGGTTGTTAAAAACCAAGGGAGTGGTATTAAGAAGTTCTGATCCTAACTATATGCCGCAAACGCTCACGTTCCTAAAAAGGGCGGTAAAAGAATTTCTTCCAAATTTAGTGACCAATGGCGGCAACGTATTAATGGTACAGGTGGAGAATGAATATGGCGTTTATGCAGGCGATAAAAAATATGTAGCAGCAATTAGAGATGCACTTTTAGAAGCTAAGGTAGACGTTCCACTTTTCCACTGCGATTGGGCTGGTAAAGATTATTACAATAATGCGCATGTAGAAGGTGTAATGCCATCTATCAATTTTGGTGGCGAGGCCGAAAAAAACTTTGCTATTTTCGAGAAATATGCACCTAATGTACCCAAGTTCAACTCGGAGTTTTGGACTGGATGGTTTGACTATTGGGGCGGTAAACACGAAGTTCACTCTGTGGAAGAAAAGTTAGCAGATTTCAAATGGATGGTGGACAATGGTATTTCCGTAAATCTATATATGTTTCATGGTGGTAGTACCAATGGCTTTTTTCCTGGAGCTAACGGAAGTAATACCTATTACACGCCTTATACCACCAGTTATGATTATGATGCACCTTTAAGTGAAGATGGTGTACCGAACGAGAAGTTTTTTGCTTTTCAAAAGGTAATTAAAGACAAGTTTCCAGAGCTAAAATTGCCGCCTCTTCCAACACCATTGCCCAAAATAACCATACCTGAGTTTAAACTAAAACCAATAGCTTCATTAGCTGCTAACTTACCTAAACCACAGACGTTCGCCAAGCCGCAAACCATGGAGAGTTTAGGCCAGAGTTCAGGATATATTCTTTATAGTCATCAAATAGATGGACGGCTGCAAGGTAATTTAACCATCAAAAGGGTGATGGATAGGGCTACAGTTTACATCGATAAAAAGAAAGTAGGTGTACTTGATCGTAGGTTAAATCAGTTTTCTATTCCAATTAATGTGAAGGAAGCTGGCAAACATACGCTAGAAATTCTAGTAGAGCATCAAGCCCGAGTTAACTTTGGTAATGCCATAGATAGCGAGCGAAAAGGAATTACTGAAGGCGTATGGTTAAATGGGAAGGAACTTTTGGGTTGGGCGCATTACACCTTACCCTTGGATGATGTCGATAGTTTCAAAGCATCTCCGCGCCAAGCTGGATACCCTCATTTGTATCAAGCTACCTTCAATTTAGATAAAGTTGGAGATACTTACTTAGATACTAGAAAAGTAGGTAAGGGATTGTTATGGATTAATGGTAGGCACATTGGCCGTTATTGGTTCATAGGACCACAGCAAACGCTTTTTGTGCCTGGCTGTTGGTTAAAACAAGGCCAAAATGAGGTCAAGGTTTTGGAGATGGAAGATTTGCAAGAACTTAAATTGAAAGGGATTGAAAATCACATTTGGGATACGCAAATAGACTCTACGCTATTACACAGTAAGCCTGGAAACAAACTGCAGTTATTGGCGAAGGATAAAGTGCATTCTGGTACTTTAAATAATGCCGAGGGTTGGCAAGAAATTAACTTAGGGAAAACGCATAAAGCTCGTTATATCTGCTTAGAAAGTACTTCTGCTTACGGTGATGTAGCATACACGACTATTGCCGAGCTTAGAATAAAAAATAGCGAAGGCAAAGAAATCCCTCGCGAGGAGTATGCTATCTATTTTGCAGACAGCGAAGAATTAGGAGAAGGAAATGGTTTAGCCACTTTAATGGTAGATAATCAACCTACTACATTTTGGCAAACCGCATGGAGTAAAAATGTAAAAGCACAACCTCACCAAGTAGTGATCGACCTTGGAAAAGAGCAGCTCATCTCTGGGTTTAAGTATCTGCCTAGAATGAAAGAAAGTAAGGGTAGAGTGAAGGATTTTAATTTATATCTCTCTAAACAACCATTTGCAATTAAGTAATTTGGTTGTTGAATAATATTCTTTTAAAGAAAAAACGTCAAGTACTTAAAGCACTTGGCGTTTTTTTATGACCGATGATTTTAAGATAGAAAGGTTTACTTCAAATTGATGATGAGTGAATAATCACTAGCGATAGCATCTAAATCCAACCGTTCTACTTCCCATCGGTCTCTTATTTTTCGCGTTGCAGAAATTAGCCAAATCACTTTCTTTAAAGAAAAGTAAGCAACCGAGAGTTAATCAGCAAAACTGATGAGCTTCGTTTCACTACGGTTTTGTTACTTTCTGCGGTCAAACCTGAGCTTAGCGAAAGCTTGAATACCGATAAGTAAAAAATTTAATAAGCAACGTGAATTATGGGTCTTGTCTTTTCGGCTAGGTGTTACGTCAAGCCCTAGCAAAAACCTTTAAATCTGCTCTAAATCGGCCTTGGCCTTTGCGGCAGCGGTGAAATTGCTTTAGCAGAGCCTTTAAAGCAAAGGGCGCAGCCGACGACTTTTCCTCCATTTTGGTCGCTCAAAATGGAGTGCCAATGCCCGGCATGAGGGCAAGAAAGACTGTGTGATGGGTGTTGTGTGCTGATTATCAATGCGTAACATTCATAATCCACGTTAAGCATGAAAAAAGTAAGAACCCAGCGGCGGCGAGCTTAAAAATATTCAATGATATTGATTTAAAATTTAAGCTAATTGAAATTAACAGTTTTAGCGCTTCCATCTTGGAAAACAACTTCCACACTATTTTTATCTTGGGCTATTTTTATACGCTTTACTGGATGGACTTCTTTACTTGTAAAATCTGTTTTGCCTTTTTTCCATAATTGCAGTGTAATGAAGATTTTCTCTTCAGCAGTGTTGGCTTTTGCACTAATCAGGCTGCTTTTTTGGCTTACTGGATTTAGGTTTTCAGTAGCTACAAAATCTAAGTCATCCCAACCACCAAGGGAAATCATAGCGAGCAGATAAGAACCGTTATTAATGATATAAGCCTTGCCGTTTTTTGTTTTTTTAACCTGCTGCACTATCTCTTGATCTAGAAAAGGTAAAGAATAATGGAGAAATTACTTTGTCCACCCGTAATATCCCATTGGGTAAAGGAATATCTGCTAGTTTGAATTTGATATCACGGTTGGTTTCTAATTCAGCATCTCTTCTATAGATGCCGTCGTTAAAGCCTATGAAGGTGTATAGGCGCAACACCTCCCATTCTTTTTTACTATTCAATACGCCATAGTTCATGGAAATCTCCCCATTTTTACCATCAGCCATCCACGGGAAATCGGTATTGTAAGCTAGCTTATTATAGTTTTCTGTGCTACGGAATTTTTGCCAATCTGCTGCTGCGGTTTCATGGCACCATGAACGTATTTCCGACGAGCCACTATTAGTATAATTGGTAATCATCAAATTTGAACCTGGCTGGAATTTGTTATAAACACGGTTTTTTTCTAATTCTCTCTCCCAAGCGCCATTATTTTCCTTTGCGGTCCAAAATGGATTGTCTGCAGGCAAGAGTAGCGCCAAAAAGGCTTTTCCCATCCAATAAACGCTTCCTCTACAGCTGTACACCTGAGTGGCAGGCTCAAAAGCGCCATAAAAGCCCAAAGTAGGGACCCTGTCTTCCATGAAATTTGGATTTTGAAGGAATTGTAGCATGCTGCTGGAAGCAATTCGTCGCATCCAACCGTAATTTACTTTAGCCGGATCGTTAAGATAACCCGTGAAGGCTAAAGGTGCTACAGCGCCAAAGCGATAGGCAATGCTGCGTCCCCACATATTCATTTGGCCCTGATCATTAAACATATAAGGATAGTTGTCAGGTAGCTCAGCCAAGTTGTCCATGAATTTTTTAGCATAGGTTGGATAATGTTTCTTGCCATACCATTGTGCCCAAAGCGGCCCGTACATTTGAAAAGCCCACATGCTATAATAATCGTATGCAGGAGCATCGTTGTACCATCCATAACCTCGATAGGCTTCTGTAATTTTATCTAGATAGCTAAGTAGTAGCTTTTCGTTAACTTGATAGCCTTTTTCTTTAAAGAAGCTTAAGATAAAAATGTTGAAAAATCTCCAGTTGGAGCCAATCGTCGGGCCATCGCCATAGCTGAGCATGGTTGCCGCCAAGGCATCTTTCTGTTCTTGTTTCAATGGATCCCAAAGCAGTTCTGGTGCCACCGATAATGAGATGGCCAGTGCTCCAAATTCAACTAAAATCTGATTTGGCCCGCCATTGCCGCGATGTTTGATATAGCTTTGACTATTGGGGTTAATTAAGTTGAGCAGATTGTGCTTATAATAATCTGCAACTTTGATATTGTTAAGCGTCAAATTAGGTTTTTCACGTAACAGTGGCGCAGCGACAAATAAAGTGCGACAAAAACCTTCTAGCTTTTCAGTAGGGATTTGATCTGCCCTATTGGGATAAGTCTTTTCATGTTGCTTGGGGAACTTCATGGCATCATCCATGTTGTGGATATAACTAAAAGCGCCATCTAATAGGTACTCAGCAGCATCAACCCAATGTTGTCGAGTAACACCGGTGAATGGACTCACCTGATAATTAGGATTATTAATTCTAAAGACACTGTTTCTTTTTTCTGATGCCCGAAGGACTAAAGAAGAGGAGTTTAATAGCATCAGTAGGCCAATTGCCCATAAAATTGTTTTCTTCATCCTGATTTGTGTTGATGTTTATCGAGCAAGCTTCCGGACCATGCTCATATCCTTTGCTCGTTATTAAAACTTGGGTAAAAGGCGAATGGTCTGTGAATTATCGTTTTTTGGTAGCTAAAAATAGTGATTCTATACCACTAAAAGATCTAAACTTGCAAAATTTAGCTACTGAATATACCCATCAATTGCTTGCTTAAAATTAATAAATGTTGATTTGACGTTTATTTTTTATTAACTTGGCAAAGCAAGCAGATTTGACCAAATAAACATGCAAATGAACCAAATAATTCTTGCGGCTTTGCTGCGCTCGACTGACCCTTTTCATGCCCTGCTTAAAAAGGGAACTTTACTATCAATGCATACCCCAAATAGGCTGTGCCTAATCTTCAACACGGTAAGCGATGTCATTGAACTGATCATTTGTAGTACTAGAGCTACGGTTGCTAAAACTTTGCATCAATCCATTTTATTTAGCTAAAAATACTTGACTAAGCCTAAGATTTTGGAATACACATCAAAATAGGCTTGAATACAAAAACGAGAAACAAATGAAAAGATACACGGCTTTAATTTTTGCTCTTTTGGTACTGGCGGTGAACTGCCTAAAAGCCGAATTGCCGAAAAAAGAAGAAGTATTGGCGATGATAAACAAGGCTAATCACTATTGGCAAGCTGCCCATCGGCCAGAGGTGCGCTCTTTTTGGGATCATGCAGCCTACCATACTGGCAACATGGAAGCTTACGGCATCACCAAAAATGAAGCTTTTCGTAGATATAGTGAGCGATGGGCTGTGCACAATCAGTGGATGGGTGCCAAATCTGCCGACAAAAGCAATTGGAAATACAGCTATGGAGAAAGTGATGATTATGTGTTGTTTGGCGATTACCAAATCTGTTTCCAAACTTATATTGACTTGTACCATCTCCACCCAGATGAAAAAAAAGTAGCCAGGGCTAAAGAAGTGATGGAATACCAGATGAGCACACCGAGCAAAGATTATTGGTGGTGGGCAGATGGTTTATATATGGTGATGCCGGTAATGACCAAAATGTATAAGCTCACCGGAAACCAGCAATATTTAGATAAGCTCCACACGTATTTTAAATATGCAGACAGCCTCATGTATGATCAAGCCAGTGGACTTTATTACCGCGACGCGAAATATGTTTATCCTAAGCATAAGTCTAGCAACGGCGGAAAAGACTTTTGGGCCCGGGGTGATGGTTGGGTTTTCGCTGGTTTAGCCAAGGTGTTAAAAGACTTGTCAGCGAATGCAGCACATAGAAGCGACTATGTTAGCAGGTTCAAAAAAATGGCAGAAGCTATTGTTAAATGTCAACAGGAAGAAGGGTACTGGACCAGAAGCATGTTGGACCCAGCCCATGCTCCGGGCCGTGAAACAAGTGGTACCGCATTTTTTACTTATGGTTTGTTATGGGGCATTAACAATGGTTACCTCAAGGAAAAAAACTATTTGCCTGCGGCTTTGAAAGGTTGGAACTATCTTGCCCAAACTGCGCTACAAGCAGACGGTAAGGTTGGATATGTGCAACCTATCGGTGAGAAAGCAATCCCGGGCCAAGTAGTAGACGCCAATTCTACCTCGAATTTTGGCGTAGGTGCTTTTTTGTTGGCCGGGAGTGAAATGTTCAGGTTTTTAGATCGGCGTAGGTAAGAACTAAACTATTGGGTACGGTAAATAGCAACACAGTCTTCAAATAGGTTAATCCTCTGAATGGCATGCGCACAGTAAAAAAAAAGACAGCAATTTTCAAATATATTATTAAGATAATGGGGTTAAAAAGTATTAACAAAGTAATGGTCTGTGCAGGTGTGCTGAGCTTGGCTACCTACGGACAAATCAAGGCACAGCATGAAGCTACGCTCTATGTAGATTCAAAAAAATCAAACATTACCATTAGTAGGCATATTTATGGGCAGTTCGCCGAGCACTTAGGTAGAAGTATTTATGACGGTTTTTGGGTAGACAAGAATTTGAAAGTCGAAAAACAAGGCCGGATCAGAATGGATATTGTAGCAGCGCTAAAGAAGATCAAAATTCCAAATTTGCGTTGGCCAGGTGGTTGTTTTGCTGATGAATATCATTGGCGGGATGGCATTGGACCAGCTAAAGATCGACCTAAAATGGTAAATACAAATTGGGGCGGAGTGGTAGAAGATAACAGCTTTGGCACGCATGAGTTTTTAGAACTCTGCAAATTGCTGAACTGCGATCCTTACATTTCGGCCAATGTAGGTAGCGGTACGCCTGATGAAATGAGTAAATGGGTAGAGTATCTCAACTTTGATGGACAAAGCCCGATGACCGAGCTGCGTAAGAAAAACGGAAATCCTAAGCCTTATAACGTGAGTTTTTGGGGAGTAGGTAACGAGAGCTGGGGTTGTGGTGGTAACATGACTGCCGAATACTATAGTAACGAATATAAGAGGTATGCCACTTTTGCCAAAGACTACAGCAACGCCAAGTTGAAGAAAATTGCAGCAGGTGCATCAGACTTCGATTACAACTGGACGGAGACCCTAATGAAAAATGTTGGCCAACGCATGTGGGGTCTATCTTTACACTATTATACCATTCCAAGCGGAAATTGGGATAAAAAAGGTTCGGCAACGGGTTTTAGCGAGCAGGAGTATTTCAATACCATGGAGCGTGCGCTACGTGTGGATGAACTGTTGATCAAACACTCGGCTATCATGGATAAATATGATCCCAAAAAGAATGTAGCTTTAGTGGTAGATGAATGGGGAATTTGGACGGATGTAGAGGCAGGGACCAATCCAGGCTTTTTATACCAACAAAATAGCTTAAGAGATGCATTGATTGCAGCCAGCACACTTAACATTTTTCATCAACATGCAGACAGGGTCAAGATGGCTAATTTGGCCCAAACTGTTAACGTTTTACAGGCTTTGATCTTAACAAACAAAGAGAAAATGGTACTCACTCCAACTTATCATGTTTTCGATTTGTATAAAGTGCATCAAGACGCTGAACTGTTAGCTATCAAATTTGTTTCGCCAGATTATGTGTTAGAAGGTAAGAAAATTCCTGCATTGAACTTTTCTGCTTCAAGAGATGCAAATGGTGTTGTTCATATCTCTATCGTTAACCTTGACGCAACTAAGGAGATTTCATTAAACGCTGATTTGGGAGATTTAAAGTGGAATGAGGTGACAGGAGATATTTTAACTTCTGCAAAAGTAACCGACATTAACACATTTGAAAAACCGGATTTGATTAAGGTAGAGAAGTTTGATCAAGCGGAGAAAAATGGTAAGCAATTGTCGGTTAAAATACCTGCGCATGCTGTTGTTAATTTGACATTAAAGTAAATGCTATTTAGGAATTGGTTGCTGTTGTTTTTATTTTCATGGTTTGAGGTAGCGGGGCAGCATGTGGATCTTTCGACCATTGCCGAAAATGGCTGGGCCAAAAATTCGGTAAATACTGTAATTTTTAGGAAGAATGCGTTAACCTCCTTCAAAGATCATCAATATGCCGCTTACTACGACAATGAGCAATACGTAGTGTTGGCCAAGCGTAAGTTGAATAGCAAAAAATGGCAAATTTTGCGTAGCTCCTTTAAGGGAGATGCGGAAGATGCTCACAAATCTATCAGTTTAATGGTGGATGGTGAGGGTTATTTACATGTAAGTTGGGGACAGCACGACAATCAGCTTAATTATGTTAGATCAATTGCGCCAAATTCTTTAAAGTTAGGCGAAAAAGAACAGATGATTGGCAAGCAAGAAGAAAAGGTCAGCTATCCAGAGTTCTATAGATTGGCTAATGGTAACCTGTTGTTCTTTTATAGGGATGGTGGTTCTGGTAATGGCAACCTGATCATCAATCGTTATGATACTCGATCGAAATCATGGAATAGGTTACAGGATAGGCTAATTAGTGGAGAGGGCAAGCGGAATGCCTATACCCAAACCACGGTCGATAGCCAAGGTACAATCCATACATCCTGGGTATGGCGAGAAAATCCGAATGTGAGTAGTAATCATGATTTGTGTTACGCGAAATCTACCGATGGTGGGGTCACTTGGTTAAAATCATCTGGAGAGCGTTATACGCTCCCCATAACACTTGAAAATGCCGAGTATGCGCTTCAAATTCCGCAGGAAAGTGAGCTGATCAATCAGACCGCAATGGCTACGGATGCTCAGGGAAATCCTTTTATTGCTAGCTACTGGCGTCCTCAGGGCACACTTGTGCCGCAATATCATATCGTTTACCATATCAATGGAAAATGGCAGCTGCGCAACTTAAATTTTAGAACTCAGGCCTTTACATTAAGCGGCGGCGGCACAAAGAAAATTCCAATTTCGCGACCGCAACTAGTAGTTTGGCAAAAAGGAAAAACGTGCCATTTGGCTTTGCTTTTTCGGGATGTAGAGCGGGGTAGCAAAGTTTCTATGGCAGTAAGTACAGGTAAGGATTTGAATCGCTGGACTTGTAAAGATTTAACTCCGGAAAGTGTTGGAGAATGGGAGCCCTTGTATGATACTGAGCTTTGGTTAGCCAAAAAACAGCTGAGCATTTTCGTTCAGGACGTGATGCAAGTGGATGGTGAGGGCATGTCGCAAAAGCGGCCTACGGCCGTGCAGGTACTGAATTGGAAACTTTAAAAGAGCTTTAAAGACCCCACGTTTGATGACAACTGAATTTGGTTGGACTCGGATCTGCGGCTGGATATACGGATTTGCAGTCGGTGAAATATTTACCGTTGCGTTAATAATGAAGAGGTATTTGAGCAAAATATACATTAAATAATGAAGATGAAAAGATATCAATTTTGGATCACCGTTTTATCGGTATTGATTGCTAAAAGTGGTTTTACACAAGTAAAAACGCAGGAAAAAGATTTTGTTGGTTACCTGTTTGCTTATTTTGAAGGTTCGAGTGATCAATCAAAACAAGAACAATTACGTTTTGGCGTGAGCGCTGATGCTGTAAATTGGTTTGCATTAAATCGTAATCAGCCCATATTGCCTTCGGCAGAAATCTCCGAAACAGGAGGTGTTCGTGATCCTCATCTTTTGAGAGCTGAAGACGGTGGGTTTTTAATGGTGGCTACCGACATGTATACCGTAAAAAATGGTTGGGACAAAAATTCAGGTATCGTCTTGTTGAAATCAAAAGACCTTGTGAATTGGAAACATGATCGGATAGATTTGGCCAAAGTTTATCCAAAAAAGTTCGCAAACGTGAAATGGGTTTGGGCGCCACAAACGATTTATGATGTCAAAGAAAAAAAATACCTGGTTTATTTCACCGTTCGTTTTCAAGGAAGTGAGGAATTGAACTTTTACAGCGCTTATGCCAATAAGGATTTTAGCGGTTTAGAAAGTGAACCTAAATTGATGTTTAAACCTAAGTTCGGCGCTATAGATGGAGATATCATCTACAAAGACGGCATTTACCATCTATTTTATAAAGGAAATACGAAAGATGAGCAAGGCAAAGAAATTAAAAATGGCATACAGAAAGCCACCAGTAAATCGCTAAAAGGTCCTTGGGTAGAAGATTTCAAGTATTTGGATGCTTATGCAGGTACGAAAGTTCCGGTGGAAGGTTCAAGCGTATTTAAATTGAACAATGCGGACGAATATATCTTAATGTATGACTTATATACCGACTTGCGTTATGAGTTTCAGCGTAGCAAAGACTTGAGTAATTTCACTACCACGCCAGAGAAGTTTACAAAGAACTTTAATCCTAGACATGGTAGCGTAATTGGGATTACGAGAGAAGAAGCACGTCGTTTACAAAACAAATGGGGTGGAGTTCCAGCTACATTATTGCAACCTATTGCTTCAACCGATCGTTACCAATTTCAATCGAAAGGAAATCCAATCATCAAACATAAATATACCGCAGATCCGGCTCCAATGGTAAAAGGTGATACGCTATGGCTTTATGCCGGTCATGATTTTGCGGGCGGTCAGAATAATTATAAAATGAAAGATTGGCTAGTCTATTCTACTACTGATTTAAAGAATTGGACGGAATATCCCGTTCCAATGAAGATTGAAGATTTTACTTGGGCAAAAAGCGGAGATGCATTTGCGGCGCAGGTAGTTGAGCGTAACGGCAAATATTATTGGTATATCAGCACCAATTGGTCTGGTATTGGTGTGGCTGTGGCAGACAGACCAGAAGGGCCTTTTAAAGATGCTTTAGGTAAACCTTTATTGACAAACAAGGATTGCTTCGCTTCTACACATTCATGGTCTTGTATAGATCCAACCGTTTTTATTGACGATGATGGCCAAGCTTGGATTTTTTGGGGCAATCGCGAGTGTTATTACGCAAAGCTTAAGCCTAATATGATCGAAATAGATGGGCCAGTGAAGCAAATGGATTTTAAAGGTTTTGAATTTACGGAAGCGCCGTGGATACATAAATATAAGGACAAATACTATTTAAGCTACGCAACCCTTTTTCCAGAAAAAATTGCTTATGCGATGAGTGATAAAATCGACGGCCCGTATGAATACAAAGGTATTTTAAATGAGATAGCTGGAAATAGCAATACCAACCATCAAGGTTTAGTAGAATTTAAGGGAAAATGGTATTTCTTTTATCACAACGGTGCAATCGAAACTGATGGCGGGGGCTACAGTCGTTCTATTTGTATAGATAAACTAGAATACAATGCAGATGGCACGATCAAGAGAGTAGTCATGACTACCGAAGGCGTGGAGGTGAAGTAAATGTATAGATGCCGTAAGAATTGTAGGCTTTCGATGGGGTATGCACTTTACTATGAAAAATTGTCGTAGAAAACTGAAAAAAATTCATCGTAACTGAAATTTTTTCAGTCGAACAGATCTAGTTTTTGTAATGGCACAGCCCTTGTAAACTGTCTTTTAGGGGATAATCCCATTTTTAATTAATCATAGTTTTAATCATTAAAAACAATTAAGGAGGAAAATCAATGACACTGGTTAAATTTAATGGAGACCAAAAAGGAAAAAGAAGTTTGATGCCTGCAATGAATAATGTATTTGACTCAATCTTCACCGATGGATTTTTTAACGAGCATGGGGCTAAAATGGTGCCTGCGGTAAACATTCTAGAAGCTTTAGATCATTTCCAGATCGAACTTGCTGCTCCAGGATTACAGAAAGAAGATTTTAAGGTAAGTCTTGATCGTAACCTATTAAATATTTCGGTAGAGAAACAGGAAAAGGAGCAAAACGAAGGCGAACGTTTCACCAGAAGAGAGTTTAGTTTCCATTCTTTTGTACGTACATTCAGCTTGCCTGATACCGCAGATCAGCACTCGATTACTGCTAAGTACGAAGATGGATTACTAAAGGTAAAGGTTTCAAAAAAAGAAGAGGCTAAACTAATGACACGTCAAATTGAAATCGGCTAATTGAATAAGAAAAGATAAATGGCCTGCGTTAAACGAAGCGCAGGCCATTTTTATTTTGGACTTTTCCCTTGTTAGCAGCTAACGATGTCTTAATAAAACGATTTTAGTAATTTAATCATTTTCAAAAGCAGGAAGAAAGAGATAACTCAGCCGCCTCATCAGCCGACCCAAGCTAAAAGCTAGCTATAAAACTCATTCGGTACGAGGAGAGATTAATTACGCGGACCGATTACCTAGAATTTTTTAAATTTCTATTTTAAAATTAGCTTCAAAACATTAGCTAGCATTGGGTTGTGGTCATCTGCTCTCCAATTAAGGTAAAGATCTGTTTGAATGGGCAGTTGAATAAACCTTAATCCCGGGCTTTCATGGTAAGAGTAAGAATCGGGTAATATTGCTATTCCCAAGCCTTTTCTTACCAAAGCAATAATCGTTGAGCCAAACTCCGAGTGTAAGTATACATCGGGTACAAAATCAAAAGAACTAAATAACTGGTGAATAATATGACCGTAACTGCTCCCTTCATCAATAGTTGGTAAAATAAATTTTTCCTGAGCAAGTGTTTCCTTTGTCAGATCTTTTACCGTCTGAAAAGGATGGTTTATAGGTACTACGAGTGCTAAATGATCGGTGTAAATTTTCTTAGATTTAATACCAAAGGCGTTATTGATATCTCTAGTGATCGCTAGATCAATCTTGTAATTCATTAAAAAATTCTGTTGATTTTCGTACAGTACTTGTACCAGCTCAATTTGCAACTTTGGGTATTCCTTCGCTATGTTGGCTAAAATATCAGGCATCATAGATGCAGAAATCGAATCGGGATGTGCAATTCTAATGGTGCCGCTTTCTCCTAAATGAATTTGTTTGGCAAATTGATTGATATATTCAATCTCATTCAGCTGGACTTCCCATTTATCTTTCAGAAAGTGTCCAGCAGGAGTGAGTTTCACATTTCTTTTATTACGCTCAAATAGCATTAAGCCTAGCTCATTTTCCAAGGATTGAATTTGACGAGTTAAAGCAGATTGAGTAATATTCATCTTTCCAGCAGTATTCCAATAGTGAAGTTCTTGCGCCAATACCAAAAAGTACTTAATTTGCTGTAGATCCATTAATGCAATTTAAGCATTAATAAATGATAAAATAGCATTTTATTGCATTTGTTAGCGAGTTAGATTTGTATCATGGAAAACTTATCAATAGTTCGTGTGGCAACAACCGACGTACTTCTGCTTCAACAGATAGGAAAAGAAACTTTTTCGCAAACCTTCTCTGCTATTAATACCGAAGAGAACATGACCAAATATTTAAATGAAAGTTTTGCTGAGATAAAGTTGCAGAGAGAATTGGATAATCCGTTGTCACGGTTCTATTTTGCTAAAGCTAACGAGCGGGTGATAGGTTATATGAAATTGAATACAGGCGATGCCCAAAAGGAAAATCCGAATGAAAATGCACTTGAAATAGAACGTATTTATGTCTTAGAAGAATTTCATGGAAAAAAAGTTAGCCAATTGCTTTACCATAAAGCACTTGAGGTGGCAAAAAAAATGTCGGTAGATCATATTTGGCTAGGAGTGTGGCAAGAGAATTTTAAAGCAATAGCTTTTTACACTAAAAATGGATTTGTAAAATTCGGTCAACATGAATTTGTGTTGGGCAATGAGATACAAATTGACTTTTTAATGAAATTAGTACTGAGTGATAAATGTATTGCAAGAACATAGAATGACTTGATTGTAAATGGAAAAGAAAAACCTATTACTGATATTATTGATATTTGGAACTGCTTTCTGGGGCATTTCCTTTTCCGTAACCAAGTTAGCTATGGGAACAGAATCTACATCTACGTTTCTGTTTTATCGATTTTTATTAGCTACCATGGTATTATGTGTTATTTTTTGGAAGAATTTAGTTAAAATACAATTGACCGATATCAAAACAGGTGCATTATTGTCTGTGCCATTGTTCTTGGGTATTCATCTGCAAACTTTAGGCATTAAAGCAACAGAGGCATCTCAATGTGCTTTCATTGCTGGCATGACGGTGGTCATTGTACCTATGCTCAAATTGTTATTTTATCGCAAAGCTGCACCTTTTAAAATATGGATAGCTGCTACAATTTCGTTAACTGGACTTTTCGTAATATCCATCAGTAACCAACTGAAAATTAGCACAGGAGATCTGTATACATTAGCTGGCGCGTTCGGCTTTGCTGTTTACTTGATTGCAGTAGAGAAGCAGGCAGCCCTTAAAAACATAATACCAACTATTATCCCAATGTTTGCTACTTGTGCATTACTCACTTACGGTTTAGCCATTACAGATAAACAGGCGAATTGGTTGCCAGAAAGCAATGTTTTTTGGATAGGTATTGTATATTGTGCATTATTTTCTACAGCTTACATGTATTCCATCTCTAATATTGCCCAGAAATATATTAGTGCCGAGCGAGTAGCAGTCATCTACCTTTTCGAACCTATATTTGGCGCTGTAGCGGCTTTCTTTATACTTAATGAAAGTCTTTCATGGCGATTACTTTTAGGTGGTGGATTAATCTTTTTGGCAACTATTATTTCCGAAGTTAATTTTAAGAAGCGGCTTTAAAATTAGGGAAACTAAAAGGGCTGTATTTTTAAACTAACCACACCATCTATATCGGTCTAGAAGGAGGCAAAAAAACTACCTAAAACTATTCTCCCCTCAGAAAATACTTGAACTAGTCATTCTACAGCTAGCACAAAAAAAATATCGCGTTAAAAGTAAATACCTTGCCAAATATTTTGCTAATATATTTAGTTGTCTAAAAAAATTAGTATATTTGATTAAATGCTGCCTAAAGAAAGGATGAAAGGATATTATGAAATTTAAGAGCAATACCAAGTGGCTGGCGATCGAAAAATTAGATGTGGTCTTAAAAGAGACTTTTTCGGAGCTACGCTATTTAGATGTTAGTGGCGACTATGAGTACTTTTATATGGAATTTGATACTGGAACTAAGGATATGCCATCAATGATGCGTAAACTGGATCGGATGATAAAGCCTTATTTAGCTAGTCATGGCGACAAGAAGCTTTCCTACGTATTTAATATTAACAAAGGAAAGGAACTGATCAACATTATCCGTTATAACGAAAAGGGGTATGGTCATAAAGTGGAGTTCGAACTAGTTGGCCGAAAGCACTCACTTTTTATTGTTGATCTTTTGGGTGTAGGCGATTATACCGTATTTAACCAAGATTTTGAGACTTTAGGCCTTTTTTATAGACCAATCCAGATGCCTGCGGCTGGGCAATACCGTATGTCTAAATTAGAAACCTTCGCAGATACCAAGGGCTGGACCACTTCTAGCAGATTCCTAAAACCTCATCTATCCAAAATTGTCGATAGCATTTATAAGCAATTGGAGTTAAGTCATATCTAGCTATTAGGATACATTTTAACAGATATCGTAAGATATGTTGAATAAATGTGCTATCTAATATTAGTCAATAATGTTGATTGCGTTATGTGTTATAGTAAGTGGTTTCGCTGGATATTTTAGGATTTCGAATTCCTAACAAGAGGGAAGTATTTAAACAAAAAAAGGACAAGGCTTCCTTTCGGAAGCCTCATCCCATCTAAATTAACGCTCTCTTAACAAAGGTAGCAAACGACCTTTAGTTTGCAAAGTAGTGTCGGTCGTTACATACTTTGTATCGGTAAATGAATATTATTACTTGTTTTAAGCATAATTTACATCAAATATCTATCTGATATCTTAAATCTTTCTCAGCTCAAGACTCATCATTAAAGTTGCTATATTGGTCGACATTAATTTACTCTTCGGTTTTGCTGATGATGTCGGTAATCACAAAGTCCAGCTCTTTGGCAGATGTTAAAAGGTAGGCTAGATGTTCTGAGAATTCTGGGCTTGAGTTCAGATCTTCATAAATTAGGTTAGTGATTCCTAATATTTTTGTTAAAGGACTTCGGATTTTATGAGACTGCATGAAGGCTATTTCTTGCATCCTTTTATTTTTTTGTTCCAAAGCTGTTAGAAAGGCTACTTCGTCGGTCACATCTCTAACGATTACTAACCTAGCCCATTTGCCATTAAATCTGGTCCTGCTTCCATATACCTCGATGTCCATTGGCCTGCCGTTCTTTTTGAAATGCTTACTTTTTTGCCTTGAAAAATCCTGTCCAATTTTTTCTTTGAAAGTCAGCTCACTACATCTTAAAAGTGTATTGATTTTCATATTTAAAAACTCTCCCTTGCTGTACCCATAGCCAAGTAATGCTGATTTGTTGACATATTTGAGGTCTAGGGTGTCAGGATCATAAATGAATATGGGAAGTGGATTGAAAGAGAAAAAACTCTTGTAATAGCTAAGCGCTTCCTGTAAACGTTTTTCTCGTTTTGTCTTTTCCTCAACTTCAAGCTGCAGTGTCTTTGAAAGTTGCTCTGCTTTTAAGATCGTACTTTCAAATCCATCTATAATATAAATGATGACGGTAACCATCACCAAGTTAACAAACATAAAGTTGATTTGGAATAGTAGCCATTTGCTAGATATGCTTCTTCCCAAGATCTCCATTTGATGTTCTTTATAGGGGTTCTCAAATAAAAATATCAAGGAGAGACAGATAATTGCATTTACAACGATGGATAAATAAGCAGTTTTCTTGCTGAAAAGTAGTGCGGCAAATAGGCTGAATAACAGCAGGAAAACGGAACCGATCATCATCGAAGTCAATGTGATGATCTTAAACACTGCGAATGTAAGCAGGATCCACATGTCGATCTTCATCTTGTTCCTAATAGAGATTGTTTTATTTAGGTTCAAGAGACTTACTGAGAAAAAAGCCACAAAGTCGACTAGATTAGTGACATCGTGCCCCTGAGTGTGCTGCAAAAGAAAAGACAGAATAAGTAGAAAAAAACCTATAGGCAGGGCAAACTTAATGATTTGGACGAAAAAATGATTCTTCCATCTGTCTGAAGTGGTCCATTCTGCTTTTTCTGAGCCTGTCAGGTTGCTGATTAAAGATAAATATTCTTTCCAGATGAGACTAAGGCGGTAGATGATCTCAGGCATAGGTCTTTAATAATTAAAGGCTAAAACGAATCTATACGCTTGATCATCTAATTTTATCATTAAAAGGCTAAATAATAATTTCCTTATAAAAACTTTGATAGCTCAGTTGTCTTTTACGTGATACTTCCTTTTTTTAATCCACTAAATTAACAAAATTTAATGTAGCTAATTGCATTAAAAAAGTGTTTTACTGATTCATTTTAATCAACATTTTTTTCAGTTAGTCTTGAGATGGCATTTAATCGTATCTAGTTTTCTAAAGTTGATTGATATGAAATCAGGATGTAGGAAATAGTGAGTTTCTCTTATCAACCAATAGCGAAAAATCTATATTTAATGAATTAATTTGTCTCTTCTGCTCATACAACTGATTGAGTTCAATCATAAATCTATCTAGTTCTTGAGCAATGGGATGTATTTGCTTCACCAAATCCAAACATTCTTCTTTTTCTAAACCTGGCTGCGACAAAAGTGTAGTGATGCCAAGCATGGAAGCTATTGGCCTTCTTAAAACATGAGAAATATCATATAATGTCTGTTCTACGGAGGCGATATAGTCAACCAATGCAGTTACGTCGCGGGTGGCACCATACCAGATCGTTTTTCCTGTTTTACCTTTTTCAGGTATAGCTTGTAACCACCTCCATCTAGTAATATCGTTTACAACTATACGGTACTGAAAGCTAATTGCCTTTTCTGAATAATAAGCCTCTTTCATTTTTTGTCTAAAAAGCGACTTGTCGTCTTCATGCCAGTTTGTTAGTATGGTATCCGAATTGTCGGAGACTTCTTGCAGATCGCTAGTGAAATTAAATTCTTCATTACCTCGGTTGACAAATAGGATGTTGGGTTTTCCAGTTTGATCTATTTCAAACATATAGGTATTACCAGGCACTTGGCTTGTAATTTTTTTGATCAGTTGTTCATTTTCTTTTATTTTTTCTTCTGCAACTACTCGAGTAGAGATATCTGTGTGTGTGCCAAGTATGATATCAGTTACTTTCCCATCATTATCGAGTAGTCTTCTAGCGCGTGACCAAATCCAAACCCAATCTCCATTCTGATGACGCATCCTGAAGTAGTTTTCGTAAAACGATGTGGGGTCACCATTTAAGAAATCGTTGAAAGTTTTTGTCGCATTTGGCCGATCTTCGGGATGAAGTTTTTCTGTCCAAAATATCGGTTTGGTAGCTTCCGATATGCCTTCTTGACTATGGATGCCGAGCATCTCAAAATATTGCACGCTGAACCATGTTTCTTTTGTTTTAAGATGGTATTCCCATGCGCCCGTACTAGCTACTTCTATGATAGACTTGTATCGCTGTTTATTCACCATCAGTTGTTCCAGCATTTGCTTATTTGGCGTGATATCATTACTGATAGACATGTATTGATAGATGTTACGTTGCTCATCCAAAAATGGGATGATGGTGGTGTTCACCCAGAAGAGGTTGCCATCTTTGGCGCTGTTGCAAAATTCTTCGCTGTGGGATTTGCCATCCTTCATCGCATTACTTAAAACTTCTAGATACTCAAATGGCTGATCCCGGTGCAATAATATTTCGGGTGTTTTCCCTATCAGTTCGGCTTCACTATAACCGCTGATAGTGCAAAAGTTATTGTTGACATAAAGAAACTGACCTTCAGTATTTAAAATGGCAACTATGGAAGATATGTCTAGGGCATATTTGTAGTCCTGTAATTCCTTTTCACGTGCCAGTAGTTCACGGTAGGTTTTTTCCCTTACCGCCTCTGCCTTTCTTCGCTTGATCATTTCGCGTTGCATGGAAACTAGATTATTCCGCAAGTGATTTATAGCATAATATTGTAAAACTAAAATGGTTACAAATGGAATGATCGAGCTAATCCATCTACTGATGGGGTCATGTACAACTTGTGGTTCAGGCAAACGGCCTATCACCTCCAAGTACGCAAGGCCTAAATCCGCAATGATGGTCAGTAGCCCAAAAGCCAGACCGCCTTTGCGTCCGATTAGAAAGCCGGCAGTAATGATCACACTCATTTGGGATAGGATTCCTGGTGCAAATATCCCGCCAGCTGAATAACAGGGGATAGTGATATACAGCCAAAGCATGACAGGTAGTGTCCAACTTGCCAAATGGGTTTTCCCGAAATTATTTAGTGCGAGATTAGTAATAGCGATAATTATTGCTATGCCTAGGAGTATGATCCAACGTAACCAGAGCTCGGGAAAATATAAAAAGCCAATAGATACAACTAGACTGGTTACTGCAGTCCAAATGATGGTCAGCACAAAAACCATATAGCTCTGATAGTTACTTTCTTTATTCGGCGTCTTGAAAAAGTTTTTCATACCTATCTATTAAAATAAATGCCTTACTAATATACCTTAAGTTTTTCAGATTTAGCTGCTCAATTGACTGTACCTTTTATGAAGTAATGAGTGCATAGAATTAAAGTAAAATCAAAAAGTAGATGCTGTAAGATGCTTATTTTTTAATGTAGGTTTATTGTGTTAAATATTTGTATATTAATACTTAATGTTGCTTTATGTTTATCGTAGCTTTATTGAGTTTGGGAATTTTTTGGCAGGGTAAAACTAAACGTTGTGCCAACTTGTAACTGGCTATTAACACTAATTGATCCACCATTAGCCTCTATAAAACTCTTAGAGATGACTAATCCAAGTGCGGTTCCCTTTTCGCCGCTGGTGCCAGGTCTGCTCAGTCCACCTAAACTGAATATTTTTTCTGAAGTCTCGCTATCCATACCTATACCTTGATCACAGACCATAATGGTCACTTGGCCGCCCCCTTCGTGATTTTCGGCTTTGATAACGATGATTCCACCTTCGAAACTATATTTTATGGCATTGGACAATAGATTTCTAATGACGAAATCGACGTGAGATTGATCAGCGAAAATTGTGGTAGGTCTCATGACCAAGTTTTGTACGCTTACATTCTTCGCTTGAAGTTGGGACGCCAGCAATTGTATGTTTGCTTCCACGATTCCATAGATATCTAGTTCGAGCTTGGATAACTGAGGTCCTTTAAGTTGTGATTGACCCCAGTTAAGTAAATTGTTAAGCAATGCCATGGCCGCTGTACTTTGTTCGTGAAGCTTTTCAGCTACTTCCATACGCTCCTCCGCAGCTAAGAGGTCAGATTTGAACAGGGCTAGCACACCAATGATTCCCGCTAATGGACTTCTTAGGTCATGGCCGATGATAGAAAACACCTTGTCTTTGGCTTGATTGGCTTCATCTAGTTCCTTGTTGAGCAACTGTAAACGACTATTAGTCGCACTTAGGCATTCGTTTAATTTCCTTTTGCGTAAATAAAAATGGGAGATGACAAGTAAAGAAATCAGCACTAGGATACAGATGGTGATGATGCCATAGCGTTCGGTTCTTTGTGCACTTTCTTTAAGTTTTAAGGCCTCTATGTTTGCTTTAGCATCTAATAATTGATGGTTGGCTTCCAGATCAGCAATTTGAAGTGTCTTCTGTAGATTGAAAAGGCTGTCAGAAAGCTTATGTTCCCTTATACTAACGTCTATAGCATCTCGGTAATCACCATGGTTATAGTGGAGTTCATGGAGGGCTTTTAGTGTTCTTATCGCAGTTTCGATGTCTCCACGGAATTCCGACTTATTGATAGCCTGTTGGTAATAGTATTTTGCACTATCGGGGTTCTTGGCAGTGTGAGCATCTCCCATGGCAGAAAGTATTTGTATTTCTCTGTCGTAAAGCCCTGTGGTTTTAGCTTTGGGTAGGATGTTTCGCAACATACTTAATGCTTTATCACTTTGACCCAGTTTAGCTAGGCAACTAGCCAGTCCAGAAGTCATAGACAAGTTAAGACTTTGGAATTCCGGAGTGCCACTGCGTTGTACACCGATTTGGTAATAGTTTGCTGCTTGCAGATATTTGCCTTGCTTAAAATAAGCGTTACCCAAGCCACTGTAAACATAAAGCGTGATACTGGAGAAGGGCACTGAACTTGCCACTTTTTCCGCTCTACGGATGTAGGAGAGTGCGGTATTGAAATTTTGTTGTCTGTCATAAACGGCGCCAATTTTTAGATAAGTTTCGGCAATGCCGGGCGCATTACTGTTTCGCTCGTATATTTTTAACGCCCTAAAGAAATGCGAAGCTGCGCTTGGATAGTCAGACTTGCGGAGCTCCAGTACACCTAAGCGATTGAGCTCATTAGCAATACCTGCACCATCACCAACTTGCTTAAAGGCGGTAATGCCTCTTAAATAATAATGTTTGGCACTGTCTAACTTTCCAATGTTCTCATAGATAATACCTAGGTGGTTATACATTTGACCTAAACATTGGAAATCGTAAGGGTTGTTGCAAGCTTTGATACCCAATCTTACATAATGAAGTGCAGAATCTGGTCGATAGAAGCGATAATATTTGATTTTCTTTTCAAGTTCTTCTAGTCGATTAGGTCGAACAGTATTCATATCCTTAACATGACTGTAGGTGCGAAGGGGCAGGAGGCATGTACTAAGTAATATAAAGACGATTACTAAAATATAGGAAGATTGGTGAAGGTTTAATCGCTGTAGAGAGGTTATAGGTTGCAATGTATTCTGTGTTTTTAGGTTCAATGGAAGTATAATATCGGTTCGACCAATGTTGGATAAAGTTAACTATAATTCAGTTAATGATAACTTGTATGTGAAAGCTTGCCGCATATGTTATTCATTTCGGCTGCGAAGCCGTAGATAGTTTTTGTTAACGCTAACATATTAATTATTTCCTACGACCATCTATTTAAAATCAATGTGATATCTAGACGGTTTTGGGTTGATTGAGACTGAAAATTAATTTGAACTGCATTGCCGTGCAGGCAGATTAATCATTGTTAAGCCTTCATGCTGCATGTAGGCTTTTGATTCGAAATAAAAATTTTAGATTCAATTTTTATAAAACCTTTGGTAGGTATAGTTGTTGCAGCCAAAGCGTTAAACTAAATAGTTTACTTGGCTTATAATTCCGCCGATGTGAGATCAGCGGGATTTCTTTTTTAGCCTTGAACAAGCAATTAGATACGCCTGTAAGTGTATGAATATTGGATAGCTTAAGAACATAAGCTATTTTGGTTTGATTCAGCATAGTATGTGGTAGATGTTGATGTTAGTGTAGCTTAGTTGCCTGATATATTCTTTCGATAGAATTTACCTCGGTCAAAATGATGATGGCGGTAAAATTGTTGCTGGTCAAAATCTATGATGGCTTCTTCGATTCGCAAGGCAGCGGGGCTACCAATAATTTCCCTGATTTGCTGTTCAGTAGCTGGACCTATTTCGCCATCCACGTAAGTTGGTAGGGCGTTAAACTGGTCTAAGTGCAGATTGGGGAGAATTACATGATTAAGTTCTGGGTGTAAGTGTGCGATGCCGATTGGAATCATCACCGACTTACTTCCGGTTGAGATCAAATCTTCTGACAGCTCAATAACGAGATAGCGCACTGCATTGGACTGTGGGTCGAACAATAAATCTTTTATTTTTCCAATCGGAAGGTCTGCTTCATTAATAACTTCCCATCCGGTAATATCTGGTTCTCCGTCTACAATTTCGTAATTCGTTTGATTGAGTGCATATAATGGTTGATAGCTTGAGTTTTCCATATCCTTCACATTTTAAGATTCTAATTTTTTGGGAATACGACAATAGCTACATTGCGGTTCAGCTGACGACCTTCTGTAGTTTCGTTGCTTGCTACTGGTTGGTTATGTCCTAGGGAGCGAACCGATAGCTGATTTGCATCGATTTTACCTTGTTTTGCTAGCCACTCCTTTACCACATTAGCTCTAAGCATACCTAGCTTTTTAGCGTCTTCAGATTCAGCAGTATCGGTATTGCCGAAAATCCCAATGGTAGAAGTGGGAAATTTTTTATTTAGTGCTTCAGCAATAGATTTTAGCTTTTCCTTGCCATTTTCAATAATTTGTGTGCTATTTTGCGCGAAAAGTAAGTTTTCTCCAAGACTATAAATGGTATAATTACCATCACTGCGGGTATAGATTTCAGTAGCCTTTAATAGCGTGTCACTAGTTGGTGTGGCATTGAAATTAACCTTGTCCCAATCAGGACCAGTAGCAGCTATAGCTTTATGCTTTTCGGAACTCGCGCTGTTTCCAGCAATAGAGGGGTGTTCTTCTTGAACTGTGCCGCACTGTTTAAAAACCATTGCGCCAAGCGCGATTAAAATAATTACTACCAATACCCACAGCCACCACGGACGTGATGGTTTGGGTCTGACTTCTAAATGTGCCATAAATTCTTAATTTTGAACAGGTGACTTGCGTTATCCTAACTAATTGTGAACAAATATTCCTAGCAAAGGTTTGCTAGGTCCTACGATGCAAGATGGAATGACCGGGGTTTTACATAGGTTGCGCTCACTGCATTTCCATAAAAACTGTTGGTTTTCAATAGCTCGCTGTCAAAAATAAAGGGTTTAATGTTACTATCTTATCTTTATTGACCTTGTCTTTGCAATCTAGCTTAACTGATTTTATTTTTCGCTCAGGCCAATATAAGTACGAAAGTCTAATTGTTCCACATATTCCTTGAACTGCTGGATATCTGCACGTATCATTTTCTCAAACACACCGTTAAACAGCGAGGTCAGTCCTCGGCCCACACTACCTGCGGGTGGGAAATAGCTGATTTCAACGTGTATTTCAGTATCGACTTGATTCAGGGCGTCGCTAAAAGTGATTTTGCCCGCATTCTGTATCATTGCGTTTTCTGTAGATTGCCAACCGATATATTTGCCATCTTCTTCATGAGTAATTTCAGCATGCCATTCCAGATCGATTAGGTTGCCTGGAGTATTGGCTATCCAATGCGACTCGGTTGTACTGGTTTCTGTTACCTGCTTAAGATGGCTCATAAACTTGGGCAGATTGGATAGCTCCCTCCAAAATGCAAAAACCTTTTCTCTAGCGACATTCACTGTGATTTTTTCGCTGATACTAATCGCCTGTGGGTCTGTAGTATCTATTTCCAATTTGCGATAGAGTGGGCAAACGCCAGTAGTTCCTCTGTAGACTAACAATCCGCCCACTGCTGTACCTTGTATGGCTAGTAGTGGATGCTTAATCACGTTTTTTAATGATTTATAAATCAGAAAGCCACCTGCTAAAATGGAAAGGGCACGTTCACTACTGTCTATGTTTACTGCTAGTTGAGCGTTCGGTTTCAGGCTGCTTGCCTCTTTAATAGTATTTGCTAATTTCGTGTTCATCTATTGCTGTTTTCAGAAAGCAACAAGCATGAAAGTCCAAATGTTTTGCTATTAAAAAGCCGGGGTGCCGTTAGGATGATACATATGAAGGTGATTGTCTACCTTGTTTTAAAATGTTTTACTGTGTTTATCTTGTTTGTTATCAGTGTTTTATAGTTTTGTGAATTTGGTTATAAAATATGCTAGAATCAATGTTTTGAAAAATAATCATCTATCGCTACTAATCTGGAGATAACTATTTTGCGTATTTGTCTTAAGTTAAATAAGTAGTTTACTTCATATTGATCAAAGTTTGTGATAATGAAAAAGCCTGAAAAGTGCATCTTTTCATCATTGAAGGTTTGTTGATCACAGCAATATTAACAATCAGTTAATTGAAATTTGATTTATTATAAGGAAATGAATAGCTGAAACAGCTAATGAGTAAATTACTTCCTTCGGTCTTGCCTGTAGGAAACAGGCGATTTTCCCATTTTCTTTTTAAAGTATCTATTGAAGTTGGATAAGTTTGAAAAGCCTGAGTCTGTACAGATAGAGGCGACACTCTCGTTGCCTTCGATGAGCATTTTGCAAGCATTTTCAATGCGTACTTCGATCAAAAAGTCAAAATAACTCCGGCCAGTACGCGAACGGAAGTAGTGACAAAAGGCATTGGGAACCATGTGAACGATCGCAGCAATTTCACTCAATTTGATTTCTTTGTAGAAATTGTCCATGGTGTAGAGGTAGATCATGCTCAGCCGCGTCTCATCGATTTTTTTGAATGGCTTTTGCTCCTGCGACTCGTTTTTTGAGTCGAATGTTTGCCCAGATGCAATTACATTCCATAACTGTAGTAATAACGAGAGGGTTTGATAGTTTGGGCAATTTTTTAGCTGTTCTAGTAGTGAGGTAGTTTGCGGCTTTAATTCTTCGTCAACGTATAAACCTTTTTTGGCCGCCGTAAAAAGTTCTCCTAATAGATTGTTTTCAGAAAGTTTCCAGAATTCCTTTCCTAGTTTATCTGGGCTAAAGTGCAAGGTCAATAGCTGTAACGGCGTGGTTGGACTAGCATGCTTTGTTGCATAATCATAATAACGGTTGCTTTCAAATTTTAGCATATGGGGCACATTAGCGCCTATAAGTAATATCGTTCCGCTAGAAACTCGATGTGATCTTTCGCCAATGGAGAACGTTCCCTGACCAGATACGATATAAAGCAACTCTATTTCATTATGGCTATGGAAGCTGTGAAGTGCGTGATAAACTTCGGCCGATGACAGACGAAAGGTAGAGCCCTGTGAAATAATGTGTTGTTCATAGTAGTCTGTCATTTATATTATATAAATAATTATTATAGGTAAAATTACATTAAGTTATTAATATAGTATCAATTGTTATTAATATTTAACAAATCATACTTGTTTTGGCCAATTACCTTTGATTTAAATAATTCAAATGGTATGAACGGAAATAGAATGACTATGGGGCTGATTGAGGCTTCGATAGGAGATATTGAACTGGTTGGCGGCAAAAACGCATCCTTGGGCGAAATGTTAAAACAATTGACACCCTTGGGCATAGCGGTTCCTGATGGGTTTATCTTAACCAGCCCCGCCTATTTCCGTTTTTTGTCGGATAATGGCTTAGAAGATAAAATCAAAGCAGTGTTGGACGGAGCAGATATCGATAACCTGCAAGTGCTATCAACTTGCGGACGAAAAATTAGGGAACTTATTCAGAGTGGAAGTTTTTCTAACGAGATGGAAGCTGAAATTCTAGAACGATATGAAAAACTGATCGGTAAAGAATGTATGGATACTCATGGTGTAGCTGTGCGCTCTTCGGCTACTGCAGAGGATTTGCCAGATGCTTCATTTGCAGGTCAACAGGATACTTATTTAAATATTCGCGGAAAGCGTGAACTATTGGAAGCCATTAGGAACTGCTTTGCTTCGCTATTTACAGATAGAGCAATTAGTTATAGAGAGGCATTTGATTTTGGCCACTTTAATATTGGCCTGTCTGTTTGTGTACAACAGATGGTACGTTCTGATGTTGGCGTTTCTGGAGTGGCATTTTCTATCGACACCGAAAGTGGTTTCCGAGACGCAGTAATCATTAATGGTGCCTATGGTTTGGGTGAATTAGTCGTACAGGGAACCATTAATCCTGATGAGTTTATTGTATATAAACCATTGCTGAAAAAAGGCTTTGCTGCTATAGTAGAGAAAAAGCTAGGTGCTAAGCAACAAAAGATGATTTATGGGTTAGCAAATGAAGATCGGGTAAAGGTAGTAGGAACACCTGAATCAGATGCTTCTAGCTTTTGCTTATCTAACGAACAAGTGCTGCAATTGGCCAGTTGGGTTACGATTATCGAAGACTATTATACCGAATTGAAAGGGAAGTGGTGTCCAATGGATGTAGAGTGGGCCGTTGATGGAATTAACGGACGGCTTTATATTGTGCAGGCTAGACCAGAAACAATCCATTCATTAAAAGCTTCGGATAAGATTATTGAATATAAGATTGAAAGTAGTGGACTGGAAGATCAGATTCTGCTAAGGGGGATTGCGGTTGGAGATAAAGTCGCATCTGGACGAGTGCATAATTTAAAGGGCGTTAGTAAAGATAGCATCCATAAAATCAATTTTCTTCCCGGCGATGTCATGGTTGCGGAAATGACCGATCCAGACTGGGAGCCCATTATGAAGAAGGCAGCTGCGATAGTTACTGAGAAAGGTGGTAGAACCTGTCATGCCGCTATTGTAGCTAGAGAGCTTGGCGTACCTGCAATTGTGGGATGTACGCAGGCAACAACACTATTACCAACCGGAAGAGAAGTTACCGTATGTTGTGCAGAAGGTGAAATAGGATTAGTTTATGAAGGTAGGATTGCATTTGACAAGACGGAATATGATTTTTCTGAATTACCACAGATCAACACACCTTTAATGATGAACATTGGCTCACCAGACATCGCGTTTCGTTATGCCAATTATCCTGCGGTTGGCGTAGGGCTAGCACGTGAAGAGTTTATCATCAACAACTACATCAAAGTGCATCCAATGGCATTGTTGAAACACAAAGATTTGGAAGATAGTGAGTTGAGTAGTTATATTACACAGCTAACTGCTGGATATGCGGATGAGAAAGATTATTTTGTGGAAAAGCTGTCGCAGGGAATTGGGAAAATCGCTGCTGCATACTATCCTAACAAGGTCATCGTGCGCTTTTCGGATTTCAAGACTAACGAATATTATCATATGCCTGGTGGCAAATATTTCGAGCCGGCAGAAGAGAATCCGATGATTGGATGGAGAGGGGCATCCCGTTATTACTCCGAAGCGTATAAAGAGGCTTTCGGTATGGAATGTAATGCAATTGACAGGGTGCGTAATAAGATGGGGCTAGATAATGTGGTGGTGATGATTCCGTTTTGCCGAACCGTTGGAGAATTGCTGAAAGTTTATGAAACAATGGCATCCTTTGGTATTGCTCGCGGTAAAGATGGGCTTGAAGTATATCTCATGGCTGAAGTTCCTTCAAATGTAATTCTAGCCGATCAGTTTGCAAAACATATCGATGGATTTTCAATTGGTTCAAATGACCTTACTCAGTTGGTTTTAGGGTTAGATAGGGACTCGGCACTGGTTGCAGAGTTATATAACGAACGGAATGATGCTGTGAAGATGATGATCTCCAATTTAATTACATCTGCTAAAAAAGCTGGAGTGAAAGTGGGGATCTGCGGACAGGGACCTTCGGATTATCCTGATTTTGCACAGTTTTTGGTAGAACAAGGAATTGATTCGATTTCAGTGACGCCAGATTCATTGTTAAAGACGGTAAGGGCAATCAAGCAGATTGAGGATGGCGTAATGTTGACTGTTGAATAGATTCTTCTACTGATCAAGTCTGAAGAATGAGTATGGTGCGTACCACTATCAATAGCTTGCTATGGTTGTGGTGCGCACCATAGTTGTATTGTAAGGATAATAACTGCAGGTGCCATACTAAATCTAAGCAATGTCAAACACATACATCCGTACGTTGTTAATACTTCGTATATAACAACAAGAGTCACTCGCTATCCAGTATTCCAGACATGACTAAAGAGAAATCAAAAACTACAGACTTGGCAGCGCACGTCCATGGCAAGCTGCAGCACAGTAGGGTAGCGTTAGCTACGCCACCGCTCAAAGTCTTAGAAGATCTTTTTGAATGTTTGTTCTACACGAGCATGAAGACTGAAGAAAGTGACCTGATCAAAGTGGCTGTTACGCTCATAGACCCTTCTAATCCAGATCCATCACCACCACGGAAGGTTGTTTTGGAACGTTGGAGCTGTGTAGCATTTGGACAGCGGATTGCATTAGAGACCAAAACCTTGGCGAAGCTCTCAAAAGCGGCAGATCCTTCTTGTACATCTTTAGCGGTATATTACGATCAAGATGGTCAACTGTTCATATGGGGAATGATCGATCAAGCCATGCATTATCAGAGTTATCTAAATTACGAGTCCGATTCTGGGTATGAGCAGCCGGGGCTTTTCCAAGTCTTCATCACTGATATCTGTACGCTAGATGTCATGTTTGATTATGAGCTTTTGGCTACACTCAAACAAAGTGTATTGGTACCCCGATACCTCGATGTACTTACCATTGGTCCAGTTTCTAAAATGATTAGGAAAAATGCCGACCATATTAAGGCTGAGATTCGGGATTTTCTTTTGCGGCAATACCCATTAGAAGATTTTGCAGATTGGGAAGCATTTGTAGATACAGTATGGACACAGACTTTTTCAAGGTTGTTGCTAAAAATCCAAAGTTACCAACACGGTGGCGCCATATTGATTTCTCGTGAATTCACCGACGTGGATGTGAAATATAGTTTACATTACGATCGACTGATGTTAGCCATGAGTGCTTACGTCAAACAGTCTATTAATACGTATATGACTGAATATACCATTGAAGAGAGACTACGTTCGGGAAAGCAGACCGTAACCAAGAAACAATATCTTCAAGAAACGCTGGCGTTTCATGCTAAAACGGAAGTGGCCAATGAAATACGGGGTTCGGTCAGTTTTATTGCCTCTCAAAGCTGTGTCGATGGGGTCGTACTTTTTGGTCAAGATATGGTCGCCAAAGGTTTTGGTGGGATGATCCGTTCTAAAAAGATGCCGACGAGAATCTATGTATCTGGTACGGCAACGGCAACACCAAAATCGTTAGCTGCTACCGACCCCAAACACTTTGGCACCAGACATAGGTCGATGATCTCTTACTGCTGGAACAACCCCGGTAGCTTGGGATTGGTTATTTCCCAAGATGGTGATATTCGTGTGTTCTCCAAAATCGACGACAAGTTAATTATGTGGGAGAATATCAAGGTTCAGCAATATCAGAAAAGTGGTAAACTCAAATCCAAGCAGAACTGATCAAAAGAAATGCCGATGGATGGTCTTTATTCTATTTTTATAAGTATATAGGTGTCCGTTTTTTCGTTCTTTTTAATTACATATCCTGGGTTTAACTTTAAAACCCATCCATCTCCTTCAGCTTGATCGGCGGAGATGCCGGTAGGTATAGTAATAGAAATCTTATTCCAATTTGGACTCATAAGTGCACCATTTTTTTTAACTTCTAAAGTCCCCCAAACGTCAACGATTCTAATCGTAGGATAGACTGTTCCTTTGTCTTTTAGTGGGATGATAGTTCTTGGGTCAAAAGAAACATTCATTTTCTTTAACGATATTTCCAAATGCGGCTGTACTACCAATTTTGAATCGTATTCAGCTAGCTTTCTTCTCAGGTTTTCTTCCCTAATCGCCTCTTCTTGAAGAATAACTTGTCCATTATAATCGTTAGCGTTTCTAACAATGGTTTTTTCGTCGTTTGTCGTTAAATTTATTTGAAACTGTTTGATAAATAATTCATTAAGGTTAGTTTTTGAATGGATATGTTTGTTCCAATTTTTATTTTTTTGATAGCTTAGGTACCCGTAAACTGGAGTAGTGCAATAGGCGAAGGAGCGTATGTAAGTTGGGTTGAAAAAAAACGTATTGATTTCCTTCTCCAAATGCTGCACCATTTCTTTATGACTCCTTCCACTCATAATCAAACCTGTAAATTCAGCTATTCCCTCATTGAGTTCTAATTGATTTTCTAAGATGTTTGAATTAGGGAAAAGAAAATTGCGATGCTGACGAAATAGAAATGCATTGCTGAGATGTATTCGTTGTTGCTGAGCTGATTTGGCAAGGAGGGCCATTTTTAACGCTTCCAGTTCTAGACGAAGATAGATCCTCCCATCTTTGACATCTAGGTGATTACTTTCCGTGTTAAATTGCTGAAAGCCTAATTGATGCTGTGCATTATGAAAAAGTTCATGCGCTAAAAGATTGATGCGATCGTGTTTATCATCTGGTAGCGGTAGCATAAGCATAGCCCAATTCTTTCCACTCCATGAAATAGAAGTGTTGGCGATATTGATATTTTCAGGCAGTTTCCCAATATAAATATCATCATGAGAATTCAGTAGGCCGCCTGAGTCTGGCGAATTACTAAATACTTGTCGTGTCTGTGGGTCGACTAGAAGTATATTACCGTATAGGTTTTTATTCCATAGGCTTATATTCCGTTTGGTAGCCTTCTTTATTTCTTTGAAGTAACTAGCACTTTCACTGGTAGTTATAGGCGTGTGTTGTGCTAAAACCGGTTGCGAAAATAATATAGAAAGTAAAAGGATTGCTCGTTTCATAATTCCCAGACGCAATCCTTAAAAAAATGTTGCTCCGACCATAAATAAAATGTGTATACCAATGTCCGCACAGGCGTGAGAGAACACATATGCACTTTACAGTATACTTTTTCACCGTTTTTCGTTAAATTTGAATTTACTATTTAGATTGTAGCCGATTTTTTTGATGAGTTGTATCCTGATGAGAACCTGTATAAGGTTGAAGGTTTATTATTTCACTATCCCAACAACTTTGATCTTAATGTTTTTCGCTGTCGGTTGCAGTGGGCAGGTGATAAGTGATTTCAGCTATAGGAATATCGGTAAGGAAATTGGTTATATTGAGGACAAGAGTGGTAAAATGTTGCTAACCGACGTTAAAATGCTTGAAGAAGATGCGTTTACTAAAGGGAAGCATGACATCCTCAATTTTGGCAATACCTCTTCCGCATGGTGGATCAAAATTAACTACATCGCAAAAGCTCATTTGCCGGTATACCTGATTATTGATGCACCAAATATCGAATATATCGATGTTTTCACTACCGATAGCTTAGGTCAAACCGTAAGCTTTGAAACTGGATGCCTCAGAAGTGGAAAACCTGAAATATTGATTCGCAACAACTTTATGTTAGACCTTCCTGTTGAAGTCAAAAACGGACAAAAAACAATTTATTTAAGATTAAAAACAAATAACATTTTACTGGCCCCCATTAAGCTCGCCACCGCCGAAAATGTGATTGACGGGCAAGAAGTTAAACTAGGCATTGAATATATCTACATCGGTCTTCTTATTGCTCTTTTATTGTTTAACTTGTTTTTGTTTATCAGTGTAAAGGACATTACTTACTTCTATTACGTACTATATGTACTTACCTTATCCAGTTATTTATTGCTCTACATCAGGGGCTACGGTTTTATATTTGGTGATGAGTTTAGAATTGTCTTCAACAAACATCCACATGTTTTTTTGAGTTTTTCAGTAATTACCTCATTAATTTTTTGCAATAAATTTCTCCATCTCAAACGCACAGCTCCCAAAATAATTAAACTTTTTTATGTAATAGGTTGTGTTGGGATTATCCTTTTCTTGGTGAGTATATTGGGATTTAAGCACACAGCAACGCTCATTGCACAGTTCTTAACCGTTACCGTTGCGGTAGTGGCCTGGATTGCTGGCGTAATTGCCTATAAGAATGGACATCAACCTGCCAAGTATTATATCGTGGCTTGGTTCTTTATTTGGATAACTGTTGCGATCGTCACTTTAAGCTTAGGCGGGATTATTAATTCTAATGAATTAACTATTCAGCTTGTGCCTATTGGATCTACCATTGAACTCTTGCTGCTTTCATTTGCGTTGGGCGACAGGTACAGCTCGATAATACGTACGGAACAACAGGTGAGGGATGAAAATTTGTTATTGGTAAAAAACCAGAATCAGAGATTGGAAGAAAGTGTAAATGAGCGCACGTTACAGCTAAACCATACGATTAATAAACTCGAAGATTCCAATGCCATCAAAAATAAACTATTTTCTATTATTGCACACGATTTAAGGAGTCCATTAAATAGTTTACTCGGAATTTTGTCGTTAAGTGATATGAGGTTGGTAAGTTCCGACGAATTACATGAACTGTTGCAAGAGAATAAGAAAACGATCAAATCCATCAATAACACATTGAATAATTTGTTGCATTGGGCGCAAAGTCAGATGAATGGCTTAGTCACCCGAACGGAAAACTTCGAATTGAAATCCTCACTGGATGAATTATTGTTGCTTTACTTGCCGTTGGTCAATGAAAAAGGTATCCAACTCGTACAGCATATTGATGATCGTAGTAGGGTTAATGCAGATCGGAATCAGATCAACTTGGTGTTGAGGAATTTGATTGACAATGCCATTAAATTTACACCAGTAGCGGGAAGAATTTCGTTTACGTTACAATCAACAGTAGAGGGGCTGCTATTTGCGATTGAAAATGAGGTCGCTAATCAACGAGAATTAGATTTGGACAACATGACGGGTGATAAGATAGCGAACGCTACACCAGGTACGAAGAATGAACAAGGTGTAGGACTTGGACTACTCCTCTGCAAAGAATACGTTAAAAATAATGGTGGTACATTTTATACCCATTTAGCTGAAAGTAGTGTAAGGTTTTCTTTTATACTTCCACACAGCGATAATATAGTAGGTTAAGAGTATTGTTTAATCAACAATATCTTCATGATAACACAGTGAATTCTTCAATCGTTTTCCATTAGGTAGAGGTAAAAACTACAAATGATGCTGGCTACCAAAAAGATGTATCCCCTTAACCAAAAGAACAGATCAGGTTACTTTATAAAGTCAATGCTTATTAGCTGCCGCGCAAGGTTTTGGTATTTTCGGGTGACATCTTAGTGCCAAATATTGTTGGTTGATCTATTCCCATTTTTATTGCTAAAAAAAATGCAGGAGACATCCATCTACCTGCATTTATTATTAACTAAATTCACCTAAAATTTACATGTTATTTTGTATCGAAGAGTTGCTTCAGCTTCGCATCCAATTCTTCGCCTCTTAAATACTTGGCAATAATTTTGCCATTTGGATCGATTAAAAAATTCATTGGGATTGCCTTTACCTCATATTGTACTGCGGCGTCGTTCTCCCAACCTTTCATATCACCAACTTGTTTCCAAGTAAGCTTATCATCTTGGATGGCTTTGATCCATTTTGCTTTATCTGATGCTTTATCTAAGGATACGCCCAAGATTTCGAAACCTTTAGATTTATATTGCTCGTAGGCTTTTACCAAGTTGGGGTTCTCACGTCTACACGGTGCACACCAAGAGGCCCAAAAATCTATCAATACATATTTACCTTTATAATCTGATAGCTTTACTATTTTACCATCTACATCTGGCTGACTAAAATCTGCAGCTTCTACACCTTCCTGTGTTTTTTTGAAGGTAGCAATACGTAACGCAACCTGTTTTCCTAAATAACTTTCTCTTAACTCCGGCTTAATGCTTAAAAATATTTTATCCATTTCTACCGTATCAAAACCATCGCTTAAGGTTGAATTTAAAGCCATTAAAGCCATGAATTTATCTGGATTTTGTTTGACGTAGCCAATCTTCGCTTCGAATATTTCCTTTTCAATTAACTTCGCACGTTTTTCAAGATCTGCAATGAAAGCGTTGTCTTGCTTTTTAGCTTCTGGCGCAGCGCTGTACTCTTTTTCCAGGGCTTGGAGCTTGGTGTAGATTGGACGTAAGAATTCGTCTACCTTTTTGCTTTCGTCCGTAAGCACGGATCCCGTGATAGTGGCAGTTCTAACAGAATCTTTCCCGGTAACGGTGATGTTCTCATTGCCTAAGATAAACGCTTGTCCATCTACTTTAATCCTTTTTCCAGGTACTTCTGGTGCATCATCATGCTTGATCCGTAAGGTCGCTTCCATAGGTGAAGGTACAGTGCCTTTAAAGCTAAAATTACCATTCACCAAGGGTGTAGAGTCTAGCACTTGTTTACCCTCTAAATTGATCAGTAGAAAAGCTTTAGCTGGCTTGCCTAATTTCCCAATTTTCCCTTTAATTACATAGCCCGATTGAGCAGAAGCTACCAGTGAAGCTACACTCGCAACAGCAATTAACATTACTTTTCTCATGTTTATTTCTTTGTTTTAGATTTTTGTGTGTTCTGCTTAGTTGATTTTCCAAGTAAACGTTGGTATTCACTTGGAGAGTTTAAGATTTTTAATGCAGTTTCAAATTCGGCACTGGCCTCATTTCGAATACGTAAAGAATAGCCTTTACCCACATAAAGCATATCCGCAATGGCAGCTTTGATTTCTACAGCAATAGTTTTACGCGCCACTTGATCTGTGTTCGATGGAGTAGCAATTTTGCGAGATTTAGCTTGTTCAAAAACTTGATCAATCACCTCGCCGCTCACCGTAAATCCTTTATCGAATGTCTCAAAATCTGCAAACTTGCTATTTAAAGTTTCGCGTTGCTGTTGTACATAATTAAAAGCCGATTTGCTTACCAGACCGATATTCATGATACTGTTAAGCCAAGGGCTATAAAGTGCGGTATCGATAGGGACAAACTTATCGGGCATAATACCACCACCACCGTATACCGTACGTTTATTTACTAGTGTAGTATGTTTTAAGGAGTCTGGAAATTGATAATGTCCACTTTCAGTCAATTCTCCAGAAGCTAGCCTACGATTGAAATCTTCGAAGTAATCTGTTTTGCCTTTGGCGTAAGATTTCTGTATAGATCTTTCAGAAGGCGTGTAATATCTTGCTGCGGTTAGTCTAATGACAGAACCATCACTTAAAGTTAATCCTTTTTGCATTAAACCCTTTCCAAAGCTGCGCCTGCCTACAATTACGGCACGATCCCAGTCTTGTAGGGCGCCAGTTAAAATTTCACTTGATGAGGCTGTAGCTTCATTGATCAGTACGACTAGATCGCCTTGATTAAATACGCCATAACCACCCGTCATAAAATAATCCCTAACACCAGTATTGGTTACCGAATAAAAGACCGTCTTTTCCGTTGGTAAAAACTCATCGGCCACACCTATGGCTGCATCTACCATACCGCCGCCATTAGATTGCAAATCTAAGATGAGCTTGGTCATTCCTTGCGCTTTTAAAGCTTTTAGCGCGGCATCCATTTCTCTTCTGGTAGATTGGCTAAAAATGGATAAACCGATGTAGCCAATATTTTTAGTGACCATATAGCTATTGTTGATCGAAAGATCAACAAGGGCGGCTCTAACTACGCTAACATTGATAGGTGTTGACTGTAGCTTGCGAACAATTTCAATATTGACGGCTTTTCCTTTTTCACCTCTAAGCATTCTCATCACCTCTTGGTTCTTTAGGTTTTTACCAAATATCGATTGTCCATCCACTTTAGTAATCTGATCACCTACTTTTAAACCTGCCTTGGCTGCGGGGCCATCTGCATTAATGCCGATAATGAAGGTACTGTCGGCCACCATGGTAAACTGTATACCTATTCCGGCAAAGTTTCCTGTAATCGATTCATTCATGGCCTCCACTTCTTCGCGGCTAATGTAACTTGAATGTGGATCAAGGCTACCTAACATAGCTTTAATTGCAGCGTCTACAACGGTTTCATCGTTAATAGGATCTACATAGTTATCTTGAATTAACTTCAAGGCATCTTGTAGCTTGGCTTTGGGATTCATTTGGGCAGTTGCATTGAATGCTAACAGCGACATTGATAAACCCAATAGTATTTTTAATTTTCTCATTATTTCTCCGCTCTTAATATTTCCACAGCCATTGATAACTCATCACGTAGCTGGCTCGGACTGCCCGAATAACCTTCTGAACTGTAACGCACTATGCCGTTTTTAACAATGATTTTTCGCGGTATGGACGACTGTTTAAATAAGGGTAGAAGGCTTTTGAATACCTTGTCTTGCGCACCGGCTGAGCCAACAGCGTCATGCAAAAGGTGGAAACGATAACCTTCGCTTCTTACATAATTAACCGATTTGATTTTATAGTCGCCGAATTGCATGGTACCTATTAGATAGATGGCTACTTTAGGGTCTTTGGCATATTGATCGACAAGCATTTGCATCCCTGGAAACGCCATGATGCAAGGTCTGCACCAAGTAGCCCAAAAATCAATCACTACAATCTTATCGCCGAAATCATTTGAGTTTACGAATTTTCCATCGGCATCTTCTAATGAAAATGGAGGAAGTGGATAATTGACCATATTTTCTTTGATATGTGCAAGTATTTCAGCTTTACCATCACTAGAAGCTAAAGAAGCTAAGTATTGATCGTAACCGTCTTCATTACCTTGGTGCTCGGATTTGTAGATGGCCTTTAATTTGGTAAACATGTTTGGTGTTACGGCATTGGCTGCTACACTGCGTTCTATCAGGTTTTTGATTTCCTTTTCCTTGCCTAATTTTTCAAGAGTACGCATATGCAGGTCGTTAAGATCCGCAGTTTTAAATTGGCCAGCGGGCGATAGGTATTGGAAGTTGCGTTCAGCTTCTACGAAATCATTTTGGTTGTAGGCAAAGAAGATATGAGAAAATAAACGATCATTTAGTTGGTTCTCTTCATTCTCTTTCGCTTTGATACTGTCATTTCCAAAATCCTTCAAGTAAGAACCATCATTTCTCCTTGCTAACAGATAAGGGATGATTTTCTTGCTGAAACTGTAAATCAATTTCATGTCTCCTTTTCCAGAGATTTGTGCTCTGGTCAAATTCCAACGATAAATTTCGTTTGCCGTTTTGAAATTGATATCCTTGAATAAAGCTTCGAATTTTTCATTTTGGCTTGTCTCGAAATATTGGGTACCCAGATTCCTGAATATGGTATAATAGATGAAGTCACTGCCATCTGGATTTTTTTGCCATTCCGTATAAGGGAATGCTTTCAAGAAAGCTTCAGCAGCTAAATGGATGTCGTCACCTTTTTTGCCTTCACTAGCGTTTCTAAAAGCGATAAACCTAGCGACCTTTCCCTTCGGATAGGTAGCAAAAATTCGCTTTTCTACTTCTTGCGCTGCAGCTTTGTTCTTGATTTTATCATAGTACTTTTGAATACCAGCCAGCATTTCTTCGTTTAGCTTGCCTTGCTTCAACTCCTCGCTTAGTCGCTGATCTGCAAAAGTTTTAAAATCTTCGGCGGGTAGGGTTTGGCTTTTTAAATCTAAATACTTAAATAGCAACTGTCCAGAAATTTTTCCAGAAAGCTTGTTTTCAAGTTGTAGTAACGAGTCAATTTGCTTTGGATTTTTAGTAGGTTTGATAAAGCCGTTAAGCACCCAATTTCCAGTGGTAGCTGTTCGGAACGCCGCTTCTTCTAGATAAGTACCTGATACTGTTTTTTTGCCTGTAAGTACTTTGGTCAGGTAGCCTTTTCCGTTATTGTTATCGCTAGCTTCGGGACTTTGTGCATTGCCCTGAAAAAAAAGAAGTCCAATCAATGCTGTATTTGTTGGTACATTAAATACGCCTGTCCAATTATCGCCAGCTTTTTTCAAAACTATCGAATCTGTTAACCATTGGTTATTTCTATAGTATCCTAAAATGGCCTTTGGCTCACTGCTAAACTCTAAATCTCCACCTTTAGCTTGGTAAATAAAACTTGCCTGTTGTTGTTGAATAGGAGTGCTGGGCTGCCAAGTTAAGGTTTGTGCCATTAACTGCTGCCCAAAAAATGGGCAAAGCAGTAGCAGGCATTTTTTTAAAAAATGTGGTCTCATTTGTGTGTTTAATTATCTAGGATTTTGTTCTAATTCAGGATTTAATAGAATGTATTTGTCTCCTATAGGATAGAGGTAGGCATTGGAATTGGGTTGTAGTGTGTAGCTAACTCCTTTATAAGTTCTAGTTTTAGGTTGCGCAAAAGCAGCATCTAAATTAAGTCGCTTTTGATCGAACCAACGTAGTCCCGTACCAAATAACTCTTTTCGCTTCTCACTTACTACAATGGCCAACGCCTCGGTTGCATTCGCAGCGGTTAGCGGCGTGTAATTGGCGGTGCTAAAGCGTTTGATACGAAGGTTATTGACAACCGTCATGGCATTTGAAGTTTGACCTGCTCTAGCCAAGCACTCCGCTTTGATCAGCATCATCTCTGGAACCGATGGTCCGTTAGCTGTATTAAATTGATCATAGAAGTACTTAGTCGAAGCTCTTCCAGTGAAAGAAGGACTGAACATCGAGTTAAATTTTGCTCTGGTATCTGTAAATAATTTGTAACGAAGATCAGTTGGTCCCATGGCAGTCAATAAGTCATCACTGATTGAAATGGCCTGATAATTAACACCTGATATTTTCGATAATATGATTTCTGGATTCTTTAACCTAAATGGCAGTGTAGATGGATTAGCTTCGTAATTTTTTAGGTCTAGTAAGCTACTTTGTAAATTCAAAGCACTGTCTGCGTAAAGGCCAGCATTATTAAAGTCTCTCATGTTAAGATAAGTTTTAGACATGATTGCATATGCAGATACTTTTGCCGGTCTTGCATTATATTCTGGTAGGTCTGGAAGGCGACTGATAGATTTTCTTAGGTCAGTCAGTATTGAAGTGTAGATATCAGCAACAGGAGCCCTATTTAATTTAGTATACAGATTGGAAGTTAATAACAGGGGAACGCCTAAGTCGGTAGCAGCAGTGGCCGCTGTGTATTGCTTACCATAAGTATTTACCAAGTTCAGGTAGGTGTATGCGCGGTGGACCAAAGCCTCGGCGTAGATATTTTGTTTTTCAGCCTCGCTACCTCGTTGTGAGTTAAGCACACCTTCCATTACTTCATTACAAACGTAGATTGTCTTATATTGCTTATCCCAATCGCTGTCGCTCTGGCTTTCGGAGGTGTATTTTGCTGCCCAAGTATATACGTTACCTAAAATGTCGCCCAAATTATTCTGACGTGTGACGTCCGTGATTTCGGTATCGTCGCCCGACAGTATTGGATAGGAAAAGGTTCCCTCCAATACTAAGTTGTTGTTCATTGTATATCTGTAATCTGAGGTATACTTCAATGTTCTGATAGAGGGTTGTTCAATCTCTACATATTTTCTGCAACTAACTAATGCTATTGCTAAGAAGATGATAATAAATTTCGTTGTTTTCATGAGTCTTAAAATGTAGCGTTGATACCAAATACATAACTAGGAGTAGGGGTGATACTACTATAATTTCCGGTATTGATGTATTCAGGATCTATACCATCTTTATTTGCACGCCATAAGATTCCTAAATTTCTAACATTGGCAGCAATAGATAAATTTTTAACAATGTTGCGAGGCAATAAACGCTGTGGAACTGAATAGGCTAAGGATATTTGTTGCAAACGAATATTATCTGCTTTTCTAACTAATGCATCTGAAAAACGGTATCGATTTACACTGTTAAAATTAACTCCTGTAATACCCGGTACATTGGTAATGGCTTCGTCACCTGGTTTCTTCCATCTGTAAGCCAAATCTTCTTGTCTTCCCAACACGCCTTGATAGGCAAACTGATCTGAAGACGGGTAATTTGCATTCGTTACCGAGTTTTTCAAGAATACGTGACCAAAATATCCGGTAATCTGGACACCTAATTCTAAATTTCCATACCTGAAACTATGGTTGAAACCACCACTGTATGGAGCATACAACCTACCTACTTTTACCAAATCTTCTTTGGTGAAAGTTGTAGTGTTTAAATTAGTCGTATTATTGATGATATTATTGTTCCTGTCGTAAATTTGGGATTGACCTTTATTGTCTAAACCTGCCCAGCGGTAAAGAAAAAGTGTTCCCAGAGCCTCACCATCTATAGTGCTGGCTGAGCCAGCCAAGTTAGCTGCATTATTGGTTAGTCTAGATTCTGTAACCAAGTTGTTTGTATATCCGAAGTTGAGTATAGATTTCCAATTGAATTTTCCAGCTCTCACCAAGTCCGCGTTCAATGAAAATTCATAACCGTTCCCTCTCAACTTGCCACTGTTGAATAATAAGCTAGACCATCCATAAGTTGCATTAAACGGAAACTGAACTAATATGCCAGTGCTACGTTTGTTATAAACATCGAAGGAACCGGATAATCTACCTTTAAGTAAACCAAAATCAATACCAAGGTTTGCCATTTTGGTGGTTTCCCAGCCAAGGTCTGAGTTAGCTGGTGTTTCTATATTAGCCGTAGGCTGTCCAACTCTGTCGTCAGTTCCAATATTAATGATCGTAATATTTGATCCACCTTGCGGTACTACGCCTGAGGTACCGATAGTTGCGCGTAAACTTAACGAATTCAACCACTCAAATTGTTGTATGAAGGTCTCTTTACTCGCATTCCACCTCATTCCAACTGACCAAAATGGTTTTGCTCTCTTAGATCTGTCTAAACCTAATAAGGTATAGTCGTCGAAGCGAGCGCTACCCGTTAGAAAATATTTTTCCTGATAGCTATATGAAGCATTACCATAATAAGATAGGAAACGCTTTCTACCAGCCCCAAGACTACTCTGGGTAGTTCCTATAGACTGTGTATACCCGTACATCGTCGGCAACTGAACTGTTGGGTTAACCTGTGCAATAGTTCTGGTGTCAGAATTATAGCCATATCTAATTTCAGAAGTATTGCTAGATTCAGTTTCCCTAATTTCAGTACCAGCAATGGCATTAAAATGATGGTCTTTACCTAGTTTAAACTCTGAATTAAGTTGTCCTCTAATGGCTGTTTCCATCGCATTATTGCCATAGGTTGTATACTTGCCGCCATAAGGTAAATTGTAAAATGGTTTATTATTAGCGATGGTTGTATACGTGTTAACGAGAATTCTGCCGGCATAACTCTCTACTTCGTCTAAACTATAGGAACTGCCTATTTGACGTTGGTTAGATATAGATACATCTGCATTTAACCAATTTGCGATTTTACCATTTATTCCAGCATTCATTCTGAAGATGTTGTTTTTCGCAAAGCTATTCGAATAATTAAGTTCATCTAAGGTGTTATAAGTAAATGGCAAGTAACCTTGAGCAACCATAGAACCAGCTTTAGAATCACGAAGGATGATATTGCGAGCAATACTATTTCCATTGGCATCTTCTATTAAGTCGTAGGGACGCAGTGCAGTAGTGCTTACTGCTAATGCATTTGTCGCCGCGGCATTATATTGAGATTTGGAATATTGGTAATTGAATAATGCCCTAAGGGTGATCCTTTTGTTGAAGAGCTCTGTAGATGTATTGGCATTAAAAAACATATTTTCGCCAAAATTACTTTTGTATACAGGAATATCTTTAGTGTAACCTCCAGAAATATAATAAGAACTACTTGCTGATCCCCCATTATATGATAAATTATATTGATGATTAACCGCATTTTGTAACAGCTTATCTTCAACTTGGGCCATACTGTTTCTAGTACCGATTTCCGCCAAAGCAGCATCTCGCTGTGCGGGAGTAGCCGTGCCACGCTTTACCTTAAACATCCATTCGCTAGCTTCACTATTGTTGGTCGTGTAGATTTCGTTACCTGGTTGGGCATTAGTAGGATCGGCTAAAAGGTTTTTGTTGACCAATTCTTGTTCCAGATCGATATATTGTGCGCTATTCATCCATTTTAAATTAGAAATGGATGGGTTTTTAGAAATGCCAAAATTGTAGCTCATATTTAATGTTTGAGCTACTTTCTTACCTTTCTTAGTTTCAATAACAATTACCCCATTAGCAGCCCTAGAGCCCCAAATAGAGGTGGCAGAAGCATCTTTTAAAAATGTAATTTGTTCAATGTCCGCAATATTGATATTACTGATAACTGAATTACCCCATGCGTTTCCACTAACAGCTTTGGTAAGTGTTGGTCTATCACTCGGATCCATTAATGGAAAACCATCTAATACGATTAAAGGACTTCCGGCAGCTCCAGCATAGTTGGTCACGCCGCGTATTTGTATTGTATTATTTTTAATGTCAAATTTTACACCAGCAACTTTACCTTCCAAGCGTTCCATTAAATTAACCGCCGGAGTTTCCTGAATTTCTTTTGCCGTAACTACACTATAAGCTCCCGCAGCACGTTCTTTCGATATTTTCTGGTAGCCGTTGGAGACAATATTGATTTCTTCTAAAGCTGAGGTAGCTTGTTTCAATGCAACCCAATAGGTAGTGGTTTTTCTATCTACAAAGATTTCTTGGCCCTGAAATCCAACATATGAAATCATTAGAACATAGCCATTTGCAGGCACATCTTTAATAATGATTTCTCCATTTTTGTCGGTCACATACATCTTATTGATGGTTTTGTTATAAACATTAGCACCGGGAATAGGAAGGTTTAGCGAATCTCTTACTTGGACTTTAACCTCATGGTCGACAACCATGTCTGTAATTTTGTCTATCATACCGCGTTCTTTGATGACAATGGTTTTCCCATCTACGGTAAAGGTCAATTGCTGCGTAGCCAAAGTCTTTTGCAGTACTTCAAATACATTGGCCTTTTCTACATTGATAGACACAGGTTTAGTGTTCACCACTAGATTTAAGTCGTAAATGATATCGTAGCCACTTTGCTTTCGAATTTCTTTCAATACTTTTTCTAACGAAGCGTTTTTCTCCGAAATAGAGATTTTTTGTGCCAGCGTAGCTGCGCTCAGGTGCACAAAGCTGATCATCAAGATAATGGCCGTTAGTCGCATAATGCGTAGCAGTTTAGGGAGCTGTTGATGGAACAGCCCTAGTGAGGTAAAATTTTTATACATTTGTTTGTTGGTTTAGCAGTACCTTGGTTTCGAAGTCGGGCAAACTGCAGTTAATAAGTTGATGTTTTTCATCGGCGACCAATTGCTCCAGGGGTGCCGCCAAGCACTTCTGGTTTTTTTTTGGAAACCGGATTTGATTAATTAAAAACGGTGACCCTCCTTCCTTCTAATTTGAAATGTACTTTTCCTGTTAATTGAATATGGTCTAAGACCTCTGATATATTTCTTTGTCTCGACATCCAGCCGCCCAACATGAGCTCTTTCGGTGCAGATGAATCGTAAACAACTTCTACATCGTACCATTTGGCTACCTTACGCATGGCACTTTGTAGGTCTTCCCTAAATACGAAGTCTCCGTTTTTCCATGCAATAGCCATTTCTGTATCAGCTTGTGCTAACTGGATCTTTCCATTGTCAACCGTTGATTGCTGACCTGGTCTTAACATTGCGCTATTACCATTACCCGCATCAACCCTAACACTCCCTTTCAATAAGGTAGTTTTGACCACGGGTTCATCATCATAGGCACTGATATTGAAATGGGTACCTAGTACTTTTATCGTCGACTGTTCTCCATTACTACGACGTACGGTCACTACAAATGGTAGCCTGCCATTTATAGTCTCTACATGTGCGACTTCGAAGTAGCCCTCACCACTCAGCGTAACGGCTCTTCCATTAGTCTCAAAATCAATTGGGTAACGCAGTGAAGATCCTGCATTGAGCCAAACCTTTGATCCATCGGGTAACACGACCATGTATTGTCCGCCCATTGGGGTAGAGATATTGTTGAAACCTTGTTTAGCACGACCAGTTGCTGAAGCTTTATAAACTAGCGTTCCGTCAGCTGTTTTACTTACTTCAAGCCCTGTTTCAGCAGCAATGGCTCCAGTTGAAGCGTCGGTAAGATCAATTTTTCTTCCATCTGAAAGGGTAAGGTAAGCCTTGTTTTTTCCAGGAGCAATGTCTTTTGCCTTGGCAATCATAAATCGATCGGGTGTACCGCTATTTTTTAACAGAAAAAATGTGGTAGATGCCACGATCAATAAGGTGGCCGCTACTGCTATTTTAAAGAAAGTAGTACGGAAGAGGGAAACAGTTTTAGGCTGTTCACTGCGTTTATCTTCTATCATATCTTCTATTCGGTTCCACATCTTACCGCTCAGTTGTTCGTAATCATTTTGTAGGTTATTATCATCAGCTTGTTCTGCTTTGAGCAAATACCAAGTTTCTAATCTGGCCCTTTCTTGGCCAGATAACTTTCCCTCTAGGTAGTCGTTGATGAGCTTGCTTCCGTTATTTTCCATGCGTTAACTTTTGTGTTATATATAGCATGACAAGCTGCTCGGAGCAATGTTGTATGTCAGATTAAAAAAAAGTTATCTTTTTGTTAATTTTTATATAGCGCTACTATAAAAATGGGATGAATACAGAGAGATGATCACCGAATTTTGAACGCAGTGTGGTAATTGCCTTATTCATTTGGGTTTTTACAGTGAGTTCTGAGATATTCATTTGATCGGCAATCTCTTTATAAGAAAGATTTTGTTTCCGCTTGAGCTCAAATACTTCACGCATCCTACTCGGAAGTTTTTGAATTTCGGCCTCGATGAGTCCAGCCAGAATTTTCTCGCGAATCAAGTGATCGGTCAATTCATAGCCATTCTTCATAAAATCACCTAAGTCATTCAGATAGTTTACATGTACATGGTTCCTAGTAAACAAATTGAGAATCCTATTGCGGGTTGCGGTATATAAATAGGCTCCTACAGCAGTGCTGTCTTGGAGTTCTGGAGCCTTTTTCCAGAAATTTATAAATACATCTTGTATCACATCTTCACTCTCATCACTGTCCCGTAGCATTTTAATGGCATGTCGATAAAGCAATGGCCAATAGCGCTCGTAGATTTCAGCATACGCCTCTTTGTCGCCTGATTTAATCAGAACAAGAAGTTTTTCGTCGCTATGTAGGTGATAAGCAGAAGGCATTGATAGGTAAAAATAACGTAATTAAGCTAATTTTATAGTTTTTATTTTAAAGTCCATTAAACCTATCTTAATATTAAACAAATAACAGCTAATGGGGTTAATCTAATGTTTTGTAACTCAAGCTTTATATTTGCGTCGGGTTTAACCTGAATTTATGAACCCATCCAGGTGCTGAGTTTTTTGCAACTATCAATATACTTAATCTGCCGATACCTAACATAATTTGTTAGTTTAAATGAAGAACGATGAAAAGAATAAAACATACCTTGAGTTTAGGTGTAACTGTTCCTAGCCTAATATTTATCGTTGGTATTTGTTTACTTGCTGCGATATATCCACAGCTGACAGGTACAATGCTTGACGAGGTCAAGGGCTTTATATTTGTCAATTTGAACGGCGTTTATGTTTGGTCCGTTACCGTTTTCGTCATCTTTTTGGTCTATTTAATGTCGAGTAAATATGGCCGTATTAAGTTGGGAAGTAATGATAGTAAGCCCGAGTATTCTTTTTTTTCTTGGCTTTCCATGCTTTTTGCTGCCGGAATGGGAATTGGTCTGATGTATTTCAGCGTTGCCGAACCTATACAACATTATACCAATGAGATTTTTGAAGGAGGTCAGATCAATAGAGCAAAGAATGCCCAGCTTTATACATTTTTTCATTGGGGTATTCATGCTTGGGCAATCTACGGTGTAGTTGGCTTGGCTTTAGCCTATTTTTGTTACCGTTATCGCTTACCGCTTTCGCTTCGAAGTTGTCTTTATCCTTTGCTAAAGGAAAAAATAAATGGTAAATGGGGGAGTGCTATTGATGTATTTGCACTTTGTAGTACATTTTTTGGGATCACCACTACGCTAGGATTTGGCGTAGTTCAAATTAATTCTGGATTACAGTCGCTAGGGCTTGTGCCAGAAACTAATATTGGTTATCAGGCTGGGATTGTAGCAGTATTAGTAAGTATCGCAATTTTATCGGCGGTTAGTGGTTTAGATAAAGGAGTCAGGATTCTGAGCAATATTAACATTATTGCAGCTGTTGCGCTGATGCTTTTTGTATTGGTTTTTGGTCCGACAGTTTATATCATAGGCAGCTTTACCGAAGGAATGGGGAATTATATCAATAATTTTTTTAACCTGACTTTTGGTACACATGTTTATGAAGAGGAAACTTTGCCTTGGTTTTATAATTGGACCATTCTGTATTGGGCTTGGTGGATCTCATGGTCGCCTTATGTAGGACTGTTTATCGCAAGAATTTCTAAAGGTAGAACGATCCGAGAATTTATTGCCGCAGTTTTATTGTTGCCCACACTATTTAATTTTATCTGGATGTCGGTTTTTGGTAACAGTGCCATTTGGTTTGATCAATACGTTGCCAGCGGAGCACTGGGACGGTTGGCAGGGAACCCAGATGCGCTGATGTTCCAATTCTTGGAATACCTTCCGTTATCTAGTATAATGAGTTTTTTTGTGATCCTGATCATCATCATATTTTTTGTGACTTCTGCCGATTCTGGTATGTTCGTAATGAACAGTATTGCTACTAGGAATGCAAGGATATCTCCGAAATGGCAGACCGTTGCCTGGGGTGTTTTGCTAGCTTCATTGGCATTAATGGTGCTCAACGCAGGAGGCTTGAATGCACTGCAGAGCATGACGCTCATTACGGCTTTGCCGTTTTCCATTATAGTATTATTATTTATCATTAGTCTGGTCAAAGCATTGGTTATAGACTATAGCTATTATGATAAGGATTTTTCAGTCTCAACAGTACCCTGGTCTGGCGAATTTTGGAAAGAAAGATTGAAACAAATGGTCTCGTATGATGATCGTAAACAGGTTGATCAATTCTTAGAAGAAAAAGTTAAGCCTGCTTTTGAAGATTTGAGGCAAGAGTTCGCAAAAAATGGCATTAAAGCCGAGATTAAAGTATTGGAGCAACCGAAAAGTGTAGAGATTGCCATTCATTACGACCAGCTAAATAATTTTATCTATGGCGTACGAAATCAGACTAGATCAGTTTCGGAATATGCGCTGTCGGAAGATAATCTCCCAGATTATGAAAGTGGAAAGGTGTATTGCCCGATGGCGTATTTCGGTGATGCTAGGGAAGGTTACGATGTAAAGTTATTTACACGCAACGAGTTGATTTCAGATGTACTTAAACATTATGAAAGATTTATGGTAATTGTTGCTGAAGGCAAGAATGAAATGTTCATTAGCAGCAATGCCAATAGTAAGCTTAGGTAATTAGGCTGTCAGATCAAGCGCTTTTACTCGACCAATTGAGATTGACAATGAGCACAGAGAGTAAAATTAAAAAAACACCAATAGATTGAATTAAACTAACATTTTCTTGTAATAGGATACAGGCTGATAAGATGGAAACTGGGATTTCGACGCTGGAAATCACACTTCCTGTGCCCATTCCTATTTTCGGAACTCCAAAAGTGAAAAGTAGTGGCGGTATAATTGTTCCAAATAAAGCTAGTGCCGTTCCCCAGTAAAAAGATGGGATGGAAACGTGTTCGATGATCTTGAAATTCCAAAACAGTGTCACCAAGATTAAACCTCCTGTAACCAAGTATAAACTTCGAACATAATTGGAATGTTGTTTTTCTACAGAACTGGAAGCATATATAGAAATTGTATAAGCTGTTCCGGCGCCAATTCCCAGTAGTATGCCACTCCAATCTAACTGAAATTGTGTATTGAAGATTTTGGATGCCAAAAGGGTTCCAAGTATACAAAGCATGGCACCTAACGATTTTTTTAGGGTAGGCATTACCCTATTAAGCGCGGCTTCTAAAACAAAACTCATCCATATAGACTGCATGAGTAAAATAATACCTACAGAAACTGGTATGTATTGTATAGAGAGATAATAGAGTGTTGTGGTTAAACCTAAGGATATTCCCCATACCGATAATTTTAACTTTGATAGCGGACTAACAATTTGTAGCGGCCTGCTAAAACTATTTATAATAAGGAGGATAACGAAGCCGATGGCATATTGAAAAAAGGTAAGTGCGCTGATAGGTATGCCTAGGTTATTTGCATACTTTACCAATGTGGCCAATATGCCATAACTGATTGCTCCTAATAGCACGAACAGTGCTCCGATTAATTTCTGCTTGTCCATAATGATCTGATATAGCGTACAAAGCTAGTCCGATAAAAAGTGATAAGCATTTACATATGTTGAGAAGTAATTTTAAAAGGTATAAGGTTGATGACTTTACAAAGTCAGGTTTTGGATTTGCATTACTTCATTTCCTATCAAAAGTGAATTTGACCTAATATTTTAAGTTGTTTGTTTTTCATAAACAAACATGTTATAAAGGATATGCCGTGTCGCTCTTTGTCTCGGATAATACGAAGAAACTCTGCACTGTGGTGATGTTAGGCAGTAGGGACAGTTTATTCCGATAAAAATCATGGTACGCGTCCATATCGCTGGTCGCAATCCGAAGGATAAAATCAAAGGTGCCCGTCATTTGGAAACATTCCATCACTTCTGGGAATTTGGAAACTTCCCTTTCGAAGGTGCCAAGTGTTTCATGGGCATGGTCGTTCAGTAAAACCTGGCTAAATGCAATGAGGTTTCTGTTGATTTTTTTTCGATCCAAGATGGCAACTGTCCGCTTGATGTAACCTAATTCCTTTAGTTTCCTCACGCGTTCGTGTATGGTAGTAACTGCTTTATGGACTTTCAGTGCAAGCTCCCTATGGCTTAGTTCTGCATTTTGCTGTAATAACTTCAATATAGCAATATCAGTGTGATCAAGTTCTTTGCCTATCATAACATTATTCCGAAAAATAGTTACTCATTTTTATGTTTTTTGGATATGGTAACTGTGTAAAAATAGGATTTTTGTTTTTATTTCGGAAAAATAAACGGTTTTTTAGTCACGTGTTGATTATTGTATTGAAATGGCGGAGTTTTACCAAAAAATAAATAATGATGATGGAGACTCTTTCTTCAAGCGTACTTTCTAAATTGACAGACCTTTGGCATTTGGTAGGCAATACGCCAATGTTATCACTTCAATATAAATACAAAGGTAAGGCTGGTAGGATCTTTGTAAAATGTGAACATTACAACCTTACCGGCAGTGTAAAGGATAGGATGGCATTGTATATTCTAACTCAAGCTTACCATCAAGGTCAAATCAGCCCTGAAGATGTCATTGTTGAAGCGACAAGTGGAAACACGGGGATCGCTTTTGCTTCAATAGGTAGGGCATTGGGACATCCGGTTAAAATCATTATGCCCAACTGGTTGAGTAAGGAGCGTAAAGACATCATATCAAGTCTTGGAGCCGAAGTGATATTGGTTTCGAAGGAAGAAGGAGGGTTTCTAGGTAGTATTGCTAAAAGCGAGGCATTAGCGGCTCAAGGTGGCGTTTTTCTTCCCAAACAATTTGAAAATTGCTACAATGCCGAGGCACATGAAAAAACGACCGGTGTAGAGATATATGAGCAGTTAGCTTCTGTTGGCTTAAAGGCGGATGCCTTTGTTGCTGGAGTAGGTACTGGCGGTACGGTGATGGGGGTTGGAAACTATCTTAAATCAAAAGGTGCCCATGTGAAAATCCATCCTTTAGAACCGGCAGAGTCGCCAACATTGTCTACGGGCTATAAAGTAGGAAGTCATCGTATACAAGGTATATCGGATGAATTCATTCCAAATATTGTAAAGCTTGACCAATTAGATGAGACCGTTCAGGCCAATGATGGTGATGCTATTATCGTTGCACAAAAATTGGCAAGCCAGCTGGGTTTGGCCGTAGGTATATCTTCTGGAGGCAACGTAATTGGCGCAATTAAATTGAACGAACAAATGGGGGGCGATGCTATTGTAGTGACCCTATTATCTGATAGCAATAAGAAATATTTAAGTACCGACTTGGTAAAAGACGAACCACTAAAGGATGGCTATGTTGCAGGTGATCTAGAATTTTTGGGATATGAACCTATTTCAAGATTAGCAGACAGTCCATTTAAACTATTGAACCTTTAATAAATATAAACCAAACACACATTATGAAATTGTTTTTAACTACGATGGCATTGCTCATCTCTAGCCTAGTGGCAAGTGCACAGCTAGAGCAACCAGTTACTTGGAGCTATGCAGCCAAAAAAATCAGCCCAAAAGAAGCAATACTTTACATTAAGGCTAGTATAGAACCTGGATGGCACTTGTATTCGCAGAAAATCAAAGCAGGAGGCCCAGTACCAACGACATTCAGTTTTGCGCCGTCGAAAGTTTACACAAGAAATGGTGTGGTTATCGAACCTAAACCTATCGAGAAAGAAGAAAAGGTGTTTAACATGACAGTTGGCTATTTTGAAAATAGCGCGATTTTTCAGCAGAAAATCAAGCTTGTAGGAAAAACTCCTTTTGCAGTAAAAGGTAAGTTGGAATATATGGTATGTAACGATGCGCAATGCCTACCTCCAACAGAAGTAGAATTTAATATTCCTGTAAAATGAGAAAATACCTTTTTTACACACTAGTATTACTACTGTCGTTAACCGTTGGTCAACAAATGGTTCATGCACAGGAGCCTGATACCAGTGGACTTGTATTTACTACTATCGAAGACGATGCGATCGATACGACAGTAACAGATACCACTGCTAAAAACAATAAAAAAGAAGTATTAACAGTTAGCCACGCTGATAAGTTACCGGAGAGCGAAGCTGCTAAGCCACTTGTTTCCATATTTATATTAGGTTTTTTTGGTGGACTAGCGGCGTTGTTAATGCCTTGTATTTTTCCGATGTTGCCTATGACTGTGAGCTTTTTTACCAAAGGCTCAAAGGATGGAAATGGGGTAGGTAAGGCACTCTTCTATGGCGCAAGTATTATTGTAATTTATGTAGTATTAGGGCTATTAGTTACTGTGCTTTTTGGAGCAGATGCACTTAATGATCTTTCGACGAATGGAATTTTCAACTTCCTGTTCTTTCTTTTATTAGTAGTATTCGCTGCCTCATTCCTTGGCGCGTTTGAACTGACCCTACCTTCTACCTGGGTAAACAAAATGGACCAAAAGTCTGATAAAGGGGGACTGCTGGGCATCTTTTTTATGGCAGCTACACTAGCGCTAGTTTCATTTAGCTGTACTGGACCAATTATTGGTACCCTACTGGTGGAAGCTGCTACTAAAGGAGCATTGCTTGGTCCGGCGATAGGAATGTTCGGCTTTTCTTTTGCCTTGGCCATACCGTTCGCTTTGTTCGCTATGTTCCCGAAATGGTTGTCAGCATTGCCTAAATCTGGCGGATGGTTAAATAGTGTGAAGGTTGTTTTAGGACTACTGGAACTTGCTTTTGCTTTAAAGTTCTTGAGTAATGTAGATTTGGCTTACCATTGGGGACTTTTCGACAGAGAGATATTCCTTGTGCTTTGGATCGCAATTTTCGGTTTGATGGCCTTATATCTATTAGGCAAGGTGAGGTTTAGTCACGATAGTGAGGTTTCTTATCTTTCAGTACCTAGGACGTTTATAGCGATTTTGACGATAGCTTTTACCTGTTACCTGATCCCGGGATTGTGGGGCGCACCTTTGAAAGCTGTCTCTGCTTTTCTTCCGCCAATGGCTACGCAAGATTTTGATTTGAGTTCGATAGAAGCATCACCTGCTGCGCATACAGATGGTAGTGCAAGGAAGTATGGAGAACTATTTGACAAGCCAAAAGGTTTTAACCCATTCTTCGATTACGACGAAGGTATAGCATATGCTAAAAAGGTTAATAAACCAGTGATGATTGATTTTACTGGACATGCATGTGTGAACTGTAGAAAGATGGAGGCCAACGTTTGGGTGGACAAAGAAGTGGCTAAAGTAATCAATGAAGATTACGTATTGATTCAATTGTATGTAGATGACAAAACTGACTTAGCACCGGAAGAGGTATTCAAAACGCCAAAAGGTAAAGAGATTAGTACCATTGGTAAGAAGTGGAGCTACCTTCAAACTAGCAGGTTTAAATCGAATTCACAACCTTACTACGTGCTCTTGGACCAAAATACCGAACAGCCTATTGTGACACCTAGAGGGGCAGACTATGATATCAAAAGCTATCTTTCTTATTTGAAGAGTGGCTTATAAGGCATACCAACAAACTTGCGTTCGTTCTTTATTTAGGTAGTTAATAATTAATTATATAGTGCCATCTGGCAAGTGATGGACCTTATTTGTTTGATAATGCGACTCGTATATTCTTATATAGTCGCATTATTATATTTAAAGTGCTCGTAAAGGCACCACAAGTCAAAGATTCGATTTTAAATTTTAATTTTAGTTAATAAATAAGTAAAGCGGACTGACGGATGTTGTCCGCTTTTTTGTTGATTACGAGACTTTTAATTCTTGACCGCATTTGACCCGTTTGGCATGAAAAGCCTAAAAGGAACAAAAAGGACTGTTTCAAGCAAAAAGACTCAAAAGTACCTCAATTACCTGTTTGGTCCCTCGCTCAACCCGGTTTCTAGCCCAGCTTCCCTTAGTCCACATCCGATGCCTATCCCAGTGTTAGCCTAGTATACTTCGGTAAAACTAAGTTGTAGGTACGTTTCACCGGCTGCCTATCGGGTATGTATCGGCCAAAGTTAGGGAAAAGGGGGAGGTAAGTCGGAAGTCCGATGACTGAAGTCAGAACTTAAAAGTTGAAATTATTACTTATTGATCCTTGATGCCTTGTTACTAGGTTGTTATCAGATTTGTACCGATTAGATGGGTAGTAAGACGAATAAAGTTAAAAGTCAATACCCTCACTCTCGATACTAAACCCTGACTAAATGTGGCTTCGCTTTCGCTGCGCACTGCGGTCGTACCTGAGTCGTACTTGCTGCGTACTGGCTTCGCTTTCCAACCGAAGCAGAAGCGAACAACAAGCGAAGCGAGAACGAACAGATAGCGACCACAAAGCGAGTGCTTTACGAATCCTTTTCAAACAATGGACGAAGCTTAACCGAAGAAATAGCGAAGGAAGAAAGTGTTTTTCGACTACTTTAACGTAAGAAGTTAGTAGTTAAAATATAAAAGTAAAAGCGAGTAGAAACTTATGGATGATAGCTAACAGTTGAAGACTAAATCTGATCTCCTAATGTACAGTTTTTGTTTGCCCCTTGCCCTATGCCCCTTGCTTTACGCTCTCTGCTCTTTTGCTAGGTAAATGAAAGATAAAATCATATATTTAACGGACTTTAATCTGTTCAAATGCAGGAAGAGGACCAAATATTACTTGAAGAATTGACGAAGGGCGATAAAAGCGCCCATGAGCGTGTATTTAAAAAATACTATCGCGCACTTGCACTAAAAGCATTCCTTATTCTTGATGATCAAATGGAAGCTGAGGATCTGGTACAGAATCTCTTTGTTGAGATGTGGCAGAAAAACCATTACCAATCCGTCAAAAGCTCATTAAAAGCCTATTTTTTTCGTAGTGTGCAAAACCAATGTCTGATGGTGTTGAGAAGTAGGAAAAGCGCACAAAGAAGAATGGATATATATACCCAATCTTTTGTAACCGAAGTGGAAGATGAGTCGGTAGCTGTTGAAGATCACCAGGAGAAAGAAGTTCAGATGGCCTTCAGTGAACTCTCAACACAGCGTCAAAGGGCTTTTAAACTCGTGCATATCGATAATAAAAAATACCAAGAGGCGGCAGAAGAGATGGGGGTATCGATTAATTCTGTGAAAACGCACCTGAAATTGGCCATAAAAGTATTACAGCGAAAATTAATTAATTTAAAATAACATTCACCTAATAGCGACTAACATGCATCTGAATAAAGAGATGGATCACGATAACGATTATATTAAAGCCCTATTGGTAGAAAAACTTGCGGGTACGATCAGTGCTGATGATGAAATTATAGCCGATGCCGCAATTAATGCGTCTCCACAAGCGCTCGCTTATTGGAAGATGTTGCAAGCAAAGTTTAATGTGACGAGCCAATCCTCTCAATTCCTTGCTCATTTAGACGAGCAGAAAAGCTGGAAAGCAGTAGCCGATAAAATTGCCGATAATGAATCGAATCAGCCTGCTAAACCTCGAAGATTTAAAACATTTCACTATGTTGCTGCTTCAGCAGCGGTATTAGTTTTAACCTTAATTGGCTTGCTATGGTTGAGGAATGAAAGCCATGTAGCAATTCCTATAAATTCTAATACGAATCAAGTTCGTCTTCAATTAGATGGTGGGCAAGTCGTAGATTTGTCGTCGGATCAACAAATTGAAATAGATGGTGCCGAAATCAATAACCATTCTAGAGAATTGAGCTATGCTACAGATGTAGACTCAAAGTTAAAATGGGCAACACTAGCCGTTCCACCCACTAAAGACTATAAGGTAAAGTTAGATGATGGAAGTATAGTTTGGCTCAATGCAGCTTCAACTTTACGTTTTCCGTTTCGTTTCAATTCGTCTAAACGCGAAGTCTACTTAACTGGAGAAGCCTATTTTGAAGTGGCAAAAAATACTAAAGTTCCTTTTATAGTGCATACCAAATATGCGGACATTCAGGTTCATGGCACAGCTTTCAATGTTAATGCCTATGAAAATGAAGCATTCTCTGCGTCGCTAGTGGAAGGCTCAGTTTCGGCGGTGAAAGAAAATAAACAGATTAAATTACAGCCAGGTCAGGAGGTTTTTGCTATATCCAGTGGGTTAGGGGTAAGGAGTTTCGATCCTGAGTTATTATCATGGCGTAGCGGTACCTATTACTTTCACCGTAAGCCATTAGCTGAGATTGCGCAAGTTTTGGTACGTTGGTATGACGTAAAGCTGGACTGGAAATCTAATTCGATAGGTGCTCAAATCTTCACAGGCGAAATTGACAAGAATCAGTCTTTAGATGTAGTACTTTCTAATCTAAAGTTAACTTCAGGTATCAACAGCAGGTTAGAAAACGGTATTCTTACATTTTATTAATTTTTTAAAATAAACATTCACCCTTTTTAGGAATTGATGCATCATAGGTTTAACTTAAATATAAACCTAAACGCATGATCAAAAAACTTACCCGAATGGGCCGGTTGTTCTTACCGGTAACTTCGTTGATGCTTTTCTTTGCTCTTACTTCAGTAGCTTCTCAAGTCCCTGCAAAGATCAATTTGAAAGGTAATAATATTACTTTGGCCTCGCTTTTTAGAAGTGTTAAAAAACAAACAGGACTTACCGTTTTCTACAATAATTCATTGTTGGATGACTCGCAAACCATCTCTGTCGATTTTAAAGCAGCAGAATTAAGTGAGGTAATGGCTATAGTACTAAAAGGTAGAGGCTTGGATTGGGTGGTAAAGAACAGATACATTCTTCTGCAAAAGGCTAATCCTACTGCCCAGCTGATAAAAGATCCCATTTTAGTTCCGAACACTAGAGCAGAAGTAACTGGCCGTGTTACCGATGAAACGGACGGCCCCCTGCCAGGTGTTAGTGTCAAAATAAAAGACAAGTCAACTGGAACGTCTACAGCTAATGATGGACGCTATCGGATTACCGTTAATAGTGGTGACGTTTTAGTTTTTTCTTATCTAGGCTATGCCACGCAAGAAATTGTATTTAATACACAATCTGTCATCAACGTTAAACTGCAGGCTAGCAACGAAAGCTTGGGGGAGGTAGTGGTAGTGGGCTATGGTACACAGCAAAAGGTAAACCTCACAGGAGCTGTATCGCAAATATCAGGAAAAGACGTCGCTGTTAGACCTGTTGGACAGACATCTGCCGCGCTACAGGGCATGGCTCCGGGCGTTACCGTTAGGCAAAGCTCTGGTAGGCCCGGTGGAGACGCTGGAACGATTCGTATCCGCGGCGTAGGTACTTTCGTAGATCCTAATCCATTGGTGATGATTGACGGTATCGAGGGCTCAATGAACAATATCGATCCTAACTTAATCGAATCCATTTCGGTACTGAAAGATGCGGCATCTTCTTCAATTTATGGTTCGCGAGCTGCAAATGGTGTCATACTCATTACCACCAAAAGAGCAAGTGCAGATCAAATTGGGATTTCCTACAATAACTACGTTGGCTGGCAGAATCCAACTAATATGCCTGAAATAGTTAATGCAGTAGATCATATGTTGCTAACAAATGAAGCCTACGTCAATACTGGACGAACCCCTTTGTATGCCGCCTCACTTATTGACCAATATAGGGCACAAAACGGTGTAAGTTCGGATGCATTTCCTGATACTGATTGGCAAAAGGAGACCTTAACAGGTTCGGGCCTGCAGCAAAGCCATTTCCTAAATGTGCAAGGTGGTACTAGTAAAGTACGTTTGTTAGGTTCTTTTGGTTTATTTGATCAAAAGGGTATAATCCAAAACTCTAGCTTCAAACGGTTTACCATCAGGACAAACGCTGACATCAAATTTTCTGAAAAGTTAAATGCTCGTATAGACCTACAATATGTGAATGCGATCACTACTGATCCCGCTGCAGGATCAGGGGAGATTTTTCAGTGGATGAATGGTATACCCGCCAATCAAATTGGTATGACGGAGGCTGGCCAATGGGGGGTGGGATGGAACGGTTATAATCCCATTTCAGCAAGTGTAGCAGGGGGAACTAATCGTACCCGCGCACCGTTTGGGAGTATCAACGCCGTGTTAAATTATAAACCAGTGGATTGGCTAGAGGCAGAAGTGGCTTATGCGCCGAAATATGCGCTTTCTACGTCCAAAAACTATCGAATGGCGATTCAATCCTATTTACCTAATGGAACGCCTAGTTTCTTAACTCCTGCGATGACCATGCTCACGCAAGGTGATAGTCATTCTTTCTTCAATAACACGAGGGCCACGGTGACCGCAAAAAAGAAGTTCGGTGAACATGACCTTAAATTTTTGGTTGGTGCTTCATGGGAAGATTTTTATAATGAATGGGTAAATGCCTATCGTGATACGTTTATTCTCCCAGCCTATGATTTACTGAATGCTGGTTCTGCTTTAAATCAACAGGCTACAGGAAGCGCCGAAGAATGGGCATTGCAATCCTTTTTTGGGCGTATCAACTATGTTTTTAAAGGAAAGTACCTGTTAGAAGTTAATGCTCGTTACGATGGTTCCTCGCGTTTTGCTCCAGGTAAGAGATATGGTTTCTTTCCTTCGGCATCTGCGGGATGGCGTATTTCCGAAGAAAACTTTATGGCTGGATTAAAAAAGGTAATTAATGAGGCCAAACTACGCGTTTCTTGGGGAGCATTAGGGAATCAAAACATCGGTACTTATCCATCGACAACAGCCATTGCGTTGGAGTCATATACGCTAGGCAAGCAGATTGTAAATACTGCTGCTTTAAATAGTCTTGCCAATAAAAATATCGCTTGGGAAAGCACTGAAGAGAAGAACATTGGCTTAGACCTCACCCTTTTCAATAAGCTCACCATTACCGCAGATTACTACCGCCGTCGTACAAGCGATATTTTGCTGCAATTGAATATTCCGGCCTTAGGAGGTTTTAGTGGAGCTGGAGTACCTTTTCAAAATGCTGGAGTGATAGATAACAATGGTTGGGAGCTCGGCCTAGGCTATAAAGGAAAAATTAAGGACTTTAACTACAATGTTAATTTGAACTTATCTGATGTGAGAAATACCATTGTTGATACTAGAGGAATTAATCAAACGGGAACAACCGTAAACCGTGAAGGTTATTCGATAGGATCGTTATTTGGTTATGTCGCAGAAGGTTTATTCCAATCTGACGCTGAGGTGGCAGCACATGCCAAACAGTTCGGTACAGTAAAAGCTGGTGATATCAAATATCGTGATCAAAATGGCGACGGGATCATCAATGAATCTGATAAAGTAGTGATTGGCGGCACAATACCACGACTTACTTATGCGGCTAATCTTTCAGCTTCCTATAAGGGTTTTGATATGGCTGTGTTATTGCAAGGAGTAGGAAAAGCAAATGGCTATTTGAGTGGTCCTGGCATTTTACCTTTCAATGTTGGAGGTGCGATTGGTGGTACCATTCGTGAAGACAATAAAGACCGCTGGACACCTGATCATCCCAATGCTAAATTTCCAAGGTTAGCTTTTGGCGAAACCAACAATGAGCAGATCTCTACCTTCTATCTCAAAGATGCATCATACCTCAGGTTAAGGAACGTACAGATTGGGTATACTTTGCCTGCTAAGTTCAGTCAGAAAGCATCGATCAAGCGACTACGAGTGTTTGCCAACGGATCCAACTTGGCGTCTTTTGATCGTTTTTGGGATGGCTATGATGTGGAAGCACCAGTAGGTGCAGGCAATGTTTATCCACAGGTAAAGGTTTACAGCTTCGGACTTGAAGCATCATTTTAGAGGTATAGCGATGAAAAAGTATTTATTAGTTAATATCCGTAAAAAAAATATACAGATGAAATCGAAATTTCAGTTTCTTATCCTCATGGTGGCTTTGGCTATACTTTCGGCCTGTAAGTCAGATTATCTGGATAAATATCCATTAAGTGGACCTTCAGACGATTCGTTTTTTACTAATCAAGACGAACTATTGTTGGCGGTAAATGGTCTATACCGTTATGCTAATTATACCCCATTGGACAATATGCCACTCAACCTGCTGACAGACAATGCTAGTGATATTGGATGGGACCGTAACAATAGCGCGTTACAAAGTATCGGTAAAGGTAATCATGACAGCACCAACGGTTTTGCACTTTCCATTTGGACAGAAGCCTACAAGGTAATTGCTAAATGCAATTTCATATTGGATAATTTGGATAAAGTGAAAGACAAAACTACGCCAGCTATTTTCAACCGTTCTAGAGCAGAGGCGAGGTTTGTACGTGCTTATACCTATCATTATTTAGTAGATAATTTTGGGGATGTGCCATTGATTACTAAGGTACTCACACTAGAAGAAATGCAAGTGCCGAAAAATCCAAAAAGCCAAGTTGTAGACTTTATATTGAAGGAGTTGACAGAAGCGGCACTAGATTTAGATATTACTTACACGGGTGCAAATGTGGGAAGGGCCACAAGGGGTGCGGCGCTCGCTATCAAAGCTAGAACGGCTTTGTACAATGAACGCTGGGCGGTTGCCGCTGAGGCAGCCAAGGCAGTGATGGATTTGAACGTGTATAGTCTACATAACAATTTCGGGGCTTTATTTAGCTATGCTGGTCAAAACTCTAACGAAATTATTTGGGCATTCCAATACCTCAAGGCTTCCCGCACCAAAACGCATTCTACACCTAATAACTTGGTGTCACGGAATGGACTGGGATTTACTAATAAAGTACCTTCACAGTCACTAGTAGATGTTTATCCGTGCACAGATGGGCTAAATATAGATGAATCACCATTGTTTGATCCGGCTAAACCTTATTTAAACAGAGATCCACGTTTAACTTTTACCATCGCCGTTCCAGGTTCAATTTTTTATAATTATCAATTTGAAACCCATAGAGATAGCGTAAAATGTTGGAATTACAATACTACACCAGCTACTCGAGTGGATAACCAAGATGCGCTCAATGCGTTTGCCACCTTTACAGGGTATTGCTGGAAGAAATATGTTGATCTTGAAGATCGGTTAGATCGTACCAACTCGGAGCTTAATCTCATTCAGATAAGGTACGCAGAAGTACTATTGATCTATGCTGAGGCGAAGAATGAGTTGCAACAACTTGATCAGACGGCTTATGATGCGATCAACAAAGTTAGAACTCGTCCAAGTGTGAATATGCCGCCCATCACAACAGGCAAAACCGAAGCCGAGTTTAGAAGTTTAGTTCGCAAAGAGCGCCTTTACGAATTAGCAATGGAGGGATTTAGGTTAAGTGATTTGCGCAGATGGAAGATTGCAGAGAAGGCGATGAATGGTAATTTTTATGGTCGTGTACAGCGCGGCTTAGTTGCTGCAGCACCACAAATTGACGAGAATGGCCTTACAGATTATACACTGGTTCCTAACCGTGCCGACATGCGTGTGGTAGAGGTGCGTACTTTTAATAAAAACCGCGATTATCTTTGGCCTATTCCAAATATTGAGACCATTACGAATCCACTCCTTAAACCTAATCCGAATTATTAATGATGCAACGAAACAAAATTAAAAATATACTTTGCCTGATCGTAATCCTGCTAAGTATCAAGAATGGTTTTTCGCAATCCAAATCAGAACAATATGATATCTGCGTTTATGGTGGAACCTCTGCGGGAGTCATTGCGGCCTATACTGCTGCAAAATTAGGGAAGTCTGTAATTTTAATAGAACCAGGCAAAAACTTGGGTGGAATGAGTAGCGGCGGACTTGGCTTAACAGATATAGGAAATAAATATGCCATCAGTGGTTTGTCGCTTGATTTTTATCGTAGAATAGGTAAACATTATGGCCGTTTTGAGCAATGGGTGTTTGAGCCGCATGTGGCTGAAAAACTATTTAACGAATATGTGAAAAATGGCAATGTACCTGTGCTTTTCCATAACCGTATCATCAGTGCAACAAAAAAAGGTAACCAAATCGTTTCCATTGGCTTGGAAAACCCTAAACAGAATCAAACTACATCTGTGAATGCCAAGGTATTTATTGATTGTTCTTATGAAGGTGATTTAATGGCTCGTGCTGGGGTATCTTATGCTGTTGGTCGCGAGTCAAACGCTGAGTATGGTGAAACATTTAACGGTGTACAACTGATGAATGGTCATCAAATGCCGCAAGGTATTGACCCCTATAAAATTAAAGGCGACCCTTCTAGTGGCCTACTATGGGGAGTAGGACAGGGGACACTTGCGCCAACAGGAAGTGGCGATAAGAAAGTTCAGGCTTATAACTTTAGAATTTGTTTGACGAATAATCCCGAAAATAGAATTACAATTACACAGCCAGAGAATTATCAACCGGAGCACTATGAGTTATTGATCCGCCAAATGGAAAAGCGTAATTGGAAATCGTTACAGGATGTCTTTATTTGGAGTGGTATGCCTAACCAAAAAACAGATATCAATAATAGAAATGGTTTTTCTACCGATATGATTGGTATGAATTGGGAGTATCCAGAAGCAGACTATGCCAAACGTGCCGAGATTTGGAAAGCGCATGTGGATTATACCAAAGGCTTGCTATTTTTTGTGGGTAACAATGCTAGGGTACCTGAGCATATTAGAAAGGAAATTGCGCAATGGGGCTACCCCAAAGATGAATACACGGCCAATGGGAACTGGTCGCATCAATTATATGTGAGGGAGGCGAGGAGAATGAAAGGGGAGTTAGTGATGACGCAACACCACTGCCAGGGTAAAGAAAAGGTTACGGACGGCGTTGGAATGGCTGCTTACACCATGGATTCTCATAATTGTGATAGAATTGTAGTCAATGGAGAAGTAAGAAACGAAGGGAATGTAGAAGAGGGCGGATTTGGTCCTTATCCAATTGCTTATAGGGCTATTGTGCCTAAGGAAAAAGAAGCGTCCAATCTAATTGTTCCAGTTTGTCTTTCAGCGACCCACATCGCTTACGGTTCCATACGTATGGAACCCGTTTTTATGGTTTTAGCACAATCTGCCGCAACAGCCGCTGTACAGGCTATTGACTGCAAAGTTGCTGTGCAGCATGTAGACGTGGCTAAGCTTCAGCAACAGTTGAAAACTAACCCATTGGTAGATGGTAGTAGACCAGAAATTGTGATCGATAATAGCGACCGAAGTTTGGTAACCGTTAAAGGCAAATGGGATAGTCAAACCTATGGTGGCTACGGTCCAGATTTTCTTGTGACAGCAGATCGTACTGATCAGCCACAATCGATAAGATACAATATTAAACTATCTACGAAAGGCAGATATGAAGTTTTTACCTACTATCCGAAGAGAGAAAAATCAGCTACAGAAAGTAAAATTTCCATTTTTGATGGACAACTGGAAAAGCAAATTACCATTAAGGATACTGATGTAAAAGTGATTGGGCAAACCTACGGCGAATGGGTAAGTCTCGGTACTTACGATTTTTCTGAGAAATCAGCTTACGTTGAAATAGCTGCAAGTGGTATAACTACAGTTGCTGACGCGGTTTTATTAGTGCCGAAAGGATAAATATCTAAATTATAAGAAGTTTTTATGCATGAAGGGGAATAGCTATAAACTATTTCCCTTTTTTTTATATAAGTAAGGGATAAAAGCCTAAGGAGATCTTCTCTGACGCCTATTCAAGTAGTCGCTAATACATGTCTAGCAGCCATCGATGTACGTGTCAGAACCGACATTACGCAAAAAAAGCCCCGATTAAATCGAGGCTTCATTTATACTTTACTATTTGACTAGTGTTTTACAGTTGAATCAACAACAGTAGTGTCAGTAGTAGTTTTAACAACTGTATCAGTTACAGTAGTATCAGCAGTGATAGTAGTGTCAGCACCTACAGTATCAGTACCTTCAGCTTTTTTCTCTGAAGAACAAGCAACTACAGTTAAAGATAATGCTAAAGCTAAAAAGCCAAATTTGAATAAGTTTTTCATTTTAATTCTGATTAAATAATTAATTAATTTTACTCTTAATGCCGCAAAGGTAAAAAGGTAACCCAGAGTTTTGAAAAAAAGTTAAAAAAAAATTTCTTCTGTTTTTAAAGGTTACTATTTCTAAAGTTGGGGTATTAAAAATTAAGTTTTGTACAGACCTATATTTTATGAACCCATCCTGATAATTATCGACAGTCGGGATATACTTTTTGTTTTTGCTTGTCATTCTAAATGTTAGTAAAGGAACTATTAGTGATAAGTAGATTACTCTTCCTGGACTGGCAGCAGCAATCAGAAAGATTAACGGTAAAGATGAACTGTAATAGAATAGTAGTAGTACATTTGCTTTTCAAAAAACATTGATATAGGGCCCAGATGTAGGTGTTTCATTTTTTTGATTATTATTGGGTTACCATTTGAATTTAATTGTATTAATAAGTGAGTATAAAGATTAGCAGTTCGTTACCAACAGATAGAGAAGTTGTTTTAGGCATACTCAATGGCTCGGTAGAAGCTTTAAATAAATTGTATGTGTCGTATTTTCCGATGGTGTTACAATTTATTTTAAATAACAATGGCGATGAAGATGATGCGAAAGATGTTTATCAGGAAGCCATTATTGTTCTTTATAATAAGATAAAAAGCGGAAGCTTTGAATTGAGCAGTAAGCTGAAAACTTATATTTATTCAGTAAGTAGGAGGATCTGGCTGAAGAAATTAGCTCAACATAGTAAAAAGACAAGCAATATAGCTGATTTTGAGGATGTATTGATTGTAGAAGAGGATATGGAGCAGCATGAACAAAAGGACATGCAGTTTGATAAGATGAAAGTGGCGTTGGAGAGTTTGGGTGAGCCTTGCAAGACGATAATTGAAGATTTTTATATCAATAATCAATCGATGCAGGACATTTGTGAGAAGTTTGGTTATACCAATGCCGATAATGCAAAAACACAGAAATACAAGTGTTTGCAACGTTTAAAGAAATTATTTTTTCAATCATAGAGATGAGACAAGACTTAGATTTAGAGGCTATTATTGAAGATTACCTGAATGGTAAACTGACACCTGAGGAACGTGTTGCGTTTGAACAATTGCGTAGTAAAGACCAAATGGTAGATCATAAGGTAGTTGCCCATAAGGTTTTTTTAGAATCGATGGCTCAGTATTCGAGCATCGTGAAACTAAAGGAACAGATGGACGCAGCCCATGCTCATATTGACGTAGCTTCATTAACTGAAGAGTTAAAGCCTCATCCTTCTAAGTTGTTCAAATTGTGGCGTAACAATAGATCAGCAGTAGCTATCGCAGCTTCTTTTGTATTGTTAGCTATGGTTTCATTGTACTCTATACAAAGCAGTAATAAACAAGCTGGTACTTTTGAGGCGATGAGCAAAGATATTGCGAAGATCAGAACGTCACATAACACGCTGATTAGAGATATCAAATCTAGAAAGGTAGATGATACGAACGCCAAACCTGCTAGCTTCGGTGGTTCTGGGTTTGCAATTTCGGGAAATGGTTATATCGTAACCAACTATCACGTTGTTCGCGGTGCAGATTCAATTCACGTTCAGAATGGAAAAGGTTCATATAAAGTACAATCTGTTTATACAGATCCTGTAAATGATATTGCTATTCTAAAAATTAATGATAAAACTTTCGAAAACTTACCTTCTTTACCTTATACAATTAAAAAAGGAGCTTCTAGCTTAGGTGAGTCTGTTTTTACCTTAGGTTTTCCTAAAGATGATATCGTATTGGGAGACGGTTATGTAAGTTCTAAAAATGGTATCAATGGAGATACTTTAGCTTATCAGGTGGCTATTCCGGTTAATCCTGGAAATAGTGGTGGTCCCTTACTAGATAATAGTGGCAATATTGTAGGTATCATCAATGGTAAAGAGAACAAAACTGATGGGGCTACTTTTGCCGTAAAATCCAAATATATTATGGAAGCTTTAAGTGCGATTCCGCAAGATTCTTTAAGCAAGAGAGTGTCTTACGGTAAAAAGAGCGTGCTAAGAGGCTTGAAACGTAACAAACAAGTTGAAAAAATGCAAGATTACGTATTCATGATTAAAGTTTATAATAACAATTAAGTTTTAGTAACCATATAGTTTGAAACCCCGAAAACATTTAGTTGTTATCGGGGTTTTCTTTTTTGAGGCAAAGAATATACAGTTTGCTTTATATCAATACTCGGAATATAATTGAATAAATCATGTGCATCTGTGGTATAGTAACTATATTTAACTATGGAATTTGGAAGAGTTGAACCCAACGAAATAAATATTATTGATTTCACTTTGCCACCGGATGGCGAACAGACAAAATTAACCTTGAAAGGTAAAGCCGTAAAAGCGCCTAAGTTTTTTGTAGGCTGTGCTAAATGGGGTAGAAAAGAGTGGGTAAACTTAATTTATCCACCTAAAACTAAGGAAAAAGATTTTCTGAGTGAATACGTAAAACATTTCAATTCTATCGAGCTGAATGCCGTTTTCTACGGAATTCCTAAAGAGGAACAAATCCTTAAATGGAAAGAAATGGCAGATCAGCGACAAGACTTTCTTTTCTGTCCAAAATTTTCCAGAGCAATTACACATCTTAAAAGATTAAATAATGCACAAGCTGAAACTGATCTATACTTAAAAGCAATTAGTGCATTTGGAGAGAAGTTAGGTCCATGTTTTTTGCAATTGAGTGATAATTTTGGTCCGAAAAATTTGCCTGTTTTACAACAATATTTGGAAGCTTTACCTCGCGATTTCAACCTATTTCTGGAGGTTCGCCACGAAGATTGGTTTGCTAAACCTGATGATAGAAAAGCGCTGTTCTCTCTATTAGCAGATTTGAAGATTGGTGCCGCCATCACTGATGCTAGTGGAAGAAGAGATTGTGTGCACATGGAATTACCTACACCAAAAGCATTTATTAGGTTTGTAGGCAATGGTGGTAAGTTTCTAGAAAGCTCTGATAAAAAAAGGGTGGATAATTGGGTTGAACGATTAGATGAATGGTTAGATAAAGGTTTAGAGGAAGTCTATTTCTTTTTGCACCAGCATGATGAAAGTGATACGCCAATCATTGCAGATTATACCATTGAGAAGTTCAATCAAAAATTGGGGAGTAAGTTGCCACGTATTAATTTTTTAAGTGGACAAAGTAGTTTGTTTGCTTAGTACAGTAGTTAACCCGTTGATAAAACCGAGAGGTTTTCGTAACTTGAATTTATAATTAATCGATTTTCCATTTAAAAAATAATACGATGAGTTTAAGAATAGGGGATATTGCTCCGAATTTTAAGGCTATAACGTCTATAGGTGAGATAGACTTTTACGAATATTTAGGTGATAGTTGGGGTGTTTTATTTTCGCATCCCGCAGATTATACACCTGTTTGTACTACTGAGTTAGGTAGAACAGCTGCCTTAAAGAGCGAATTTGATCAAAGAAATGTCAAAGTTTTAGCCTTAAGTGTAGATCCTTTAGATTCACATTTAGGTTGGATCAAGGATATTAACGAAACCCAACATACAGAAGTTGATTTCCCGATTATTGCGGACTCTGATAAAACGGTAGCGAATTTGTATGATATGATTCATCCAAATGCTTCTGAAACTTTAACGGTCCGTTCATTGTTTGTGATTAGTCCCGATAAAAAGGTGAAATTGATGATTACTTATCCGGCTTCTACTGGTAGAAATTTCAATGAAGTTTTGAGAGTAATTGATTCTTTACAGCTCACTGCTGAATATAGTGTAGCTACCCCTGCAGATTGGCAAGATGGCGAAGATGTAATTGTTGTAAATAGCATTAAAACAGAAGATATTCCTGCTAAGTTTCCCAAGGGACACAAGGTGATTAAGCCCTATTTACGCACTACTCCTCAACCGAATAAATAATATATAAACTATTGATTGTTAATTATAATTCATTAAATTTACTGTAATTAGCAATTAAAAACTAAAATTATAGAACTAAATGAGTACCGGAAAAGTAAAATGGTTTAACACCGAGAAAGGTTATGGGTTCATCTCTCATGACGCTGGCAAAGAGATCTTTGTACATTTTAAAGATGTAGAAGGCGGCATTAATGGAATTAAGGAAAACGACGAAGTAGAATTTGAAGTAGCTGAGGGTAAAAAAGGACCACAAGCAGTGAAAGTAAGAAGAGCTTAATGATTCAATCATATGTCTAATAAAAAGTCCCGATCAAATCGGGACTTTTTTGTTTTAGCGAAGATTTTAACTTTCGTCCGATAGCTATAAATGCGGTTAAAAGTTTTAGTTCATAGCTTTTAAAAAGGACGGCCAGTTCCGTAATCTCCTAAGTAGGATTTACTAACCGCAAGCTCAATTATGATGGTATTAGATTAGAAAATATTTCTGAAAGAGACTTCACACGATTTGGTCTTATCAACTGGATTACCGACTTATAAGATGAATCATTTTTGGAGTAGATACGCTTTTTATACTATAGCAATGCTTCGAGTTCAGATAGATCCTTTGCCACAATATCTGGTTTTAACATAGATTGTTCTACATCCAGAGTGGTAGCTTCGCCAGATAAAACTAATATACTTAGCGCACCTGCATTTTTTGCCATTTGCACATCAGTGTAAATTCTATCGCCAACCATTGCGATCTCGCTCGGCTTCAGTTTGTACTTCTGGATAATTCCATCTAGCATTCCCGGGTCTGGCTTACCAATAACTACATCTGGTTGTCTTTTCGTAGCCCCTTCAATGCAAGCACAAATAGAACCACAATCTACCAATATATTAGGCTGATCTGTAGGGCAAACCCAATCTGGATTAGTAGCGAAATAGGGTAATTGCTGACTAGCCCAATAGGCTGCTCTACACAACCTAGCATAAATTAATGAGGTGTCAAATCCTACCACTAGTGCGTCAGGCCGATCGTCTGCGCTATCAGCTGTAGAAATAAAACCAGCATCTTCAAATTCTTCTATCATACTTGGCGTGCCTAGTATGAATAGTTTTTTAATGGCAGGGTGGTGATTTTTAATATAGTTAATTGTTGCCACTGCGGAGGTATACATTTCTTCGTTAGTAGCGGGGATCCCCATTTTCTCTAAATGTTTCAAATAGTCGATCGTACTTTTAGAAGGGTTGTTTGTTAAAAAAGAATAGCCAATACCATTAGCTTTTAAATGGCTCAAAAAGTCGTTAGTAAATGGGAATAAGGTACTGCCATTGTAAATAGTGCCATCCATATCCAAAGCAAAATGTTTGATCTGTTTTAATTGGTCTTTAATATTTGAAGGAATCATCATCTTTTAATCTGCCTTTGTTTCTAATTCATCATACCCATGTGCTTTGGCTTTCCACATTAAGCCAAAAATAAATACACAGATTACTGCCATGCCTATCATCATCATAAATACATAGTCCCAAGCTTTTTCTGGTTGGGTTTTGCTAAGTACATCTACCATGTATCCAACGCCAACACCAGAAACCAACCCACTAGCATAACCAAATAATCCAGTTAAGCCATTTGCTGTTGCAGCAGCCCTGTTAGTCGCTTGGTTAGCTGCCGCAATCCCAATTAATGCTTGAGGTCCATAAATGAAAAATCCGCACATTGCTAAAACTAGGATCATTACCCATTGTGGGCTCTCATTGGGTAGGTATAAGAAAATAGTCATGAATATAGCTACACCCACCATACAGTAAAGAGAGGTATGGTGCGCTTTACCAGCTAAATATCTGTCAGTTACCCAACCAGCGGTCAACATGCCTAAAATCCCGAAAATTTCGAATACGGCGACGGTCCAGCCAGCATTGCTTAGCGTCATTCCGTGAGCTTCTTTTAGGAAAGTTGGTCCCCAGTCTAACACCGCAAATCTTACAACATAAACGAAGAAATTAGCAATTCCTAAAATCCAAATCCACTTGTTACGATATACGTGTTTGCGAACAAATACTTTGAACTCGGCAGACGAATCTTTTCCTTTTTTGTTTGTTTCGTGTAATTCTGGTAATCCTACAGACGAAGGCGTATCACGTAAACCAACAAACAGACCAATGGAGCCAATGAGCGCGATCGCTGCTGGTATCCAAAAACACCATTTCCATGCGCCGTAATGAGAAGCAGATTCTATTACGCTCTTCATTTTTTCTGCATCAGTCAGATCAACTTTTAAATTAGCTGCGATCGCCGTAAGGATTTCAGGGTTGTTGCTCATGTTGGTTCCTAATGAGCCCATGATATATCCTGCAAGAATGGCCACCAAAGCAGCGCCAATAGAATGTGAGGTGTTCCAAACTGACATTTTTGTTGCCAGTTCATGCTGTGGAATCCAATGTGTGAGGAGCCGGGCTACTGGTGGAAAGCCACTACCTTGAATAAGATTATTCACAATTAGAATAATACCGAAAATAAGCACCATAGTGTTGGTAAACATCGGTCCACCAGTTTCTCCGGTAAATAAGGTGCTTAAATCTGTACCCCAACCAAAAGCAAAATTAGCTACTGCGCATAGGAATAGTCCAATTGACATATGGTAGCGGCCATTTACTCGGTCTGCAAATATGCCATTGAGAAATCTAGAGACTCCATAAACAATAGTTACTAGCGTCATGATGATCCCAAAGCTTGTTTTGGTAATTCCAAATTCGGCGGTTAATCCAGGAATAGCGAAAGAAAAGTTTTTGCGTACAAAATAGAAAAGTGCGTAGCCAATCATGGTAACGATGATGGTGCGCATTTGCCAGTATTTAAATCGCTTATTTGTGATTTGGTCTTGATTCATTTTAATACCAGCTAAAAACAATTTTAGCTTTTCAAATAAACAATTTTTAAAATAATAAAACAAATTAAAATACTAAAAATAACATTTTGAAACTTTTGGTTTAACAATTGCTTAGGCAAAAAAAAAGCGCCGTTTGATTGGCGCCTTGATATGATCTGTTATAAATCGCTTAGCTGTTGCAGTAATTGCTTTTAAATTCTGCCGACATTTCCTCTGTAATTCTAATAATGTCGTCTGCTTCATTAGAGTTGTTATAGACCAAATGCTGACAATTTTCTTTATAAGGTAAAAGGTACTCTTTGTAAGCTGGCATTACATGATTGTGCCACTTGTAAAGTACATCCTCCTCTGGATAACCCCGCTCAATACCATCTCTCTGTATTCTTCTTTCCAAAGCGATATTTTCATCAGCCTCTATAAAGATCTTATAATCTATCAATTTATGGATTTCTTCGAAATGAAGAATGAAAAGTCCTTCGACAATGATGATTGGGGCGGGATGAATCTCTAAAATCTTAGTTACTGCCAAAGGATTATTAAAGTTGTACTCTTTCTTGTAAACCGTTTCCCCATTAATTAATTTTTTGATATCCAATAAGAATTGGTGGTCATCAATAGTACTAGGAAGGTCAAAATTGTAAAGTTTGTTTTCTTCCTGTGTCATTTCTCCAGCAGGAATATAATAATCATCCTGTGAAACTAAAGTAACTTCATCAGTTTTAAAATGATGAAGGAAACTATGCAGAAAAAATGTTTTGCCAGAGCCACTTCCTCCAGCGATACCAATGATTACAGGCTTATTATTTTTCATTATCTTTTGGTCCGTAGGTTAAATTACAGAAAAAACGTTTATCTAATGCGCCAACTGCATCAGCAACAGCTTTAGTCATTACAATGATTACGTCTTTTGTTGTTTCGTTTTCAGTAAACTTGCCCACCACTTTTGCAAATGTAGAACGGTTTGTCATTGGATTGGTAATTTGGATAATTGTACCAATAGGAGCGGTACGATGTAAAATTAACATCTTGTTCTGATCTAAATCGGGGTCACTGATCCAAACTCCTGTGCCTTTCTCTTCAATCTTATTTAAGCCATACACTGCTGCTGGTCTTTTTAAGTTTGGATTTTTTAATGTTTCCGAAGTGTCTGAAGATTCGTCATCTGTGTCTTCAGTAACTGGAGTCACTGCAGTCGGCTTTTCTCCTTTAATGATAAGTTTTTGACCAACGGTTAGCTCGTTAGCAGTTAAATTGTTGAAAGTCTTTAATTGATAGGTCGTCAACTTGTATTTCTGCGCTATTGAATAAATGGTCTCTCCATTAGCTACGATATGTTCGAAAGAAGCGGCTGTTTTTGACTCAGATGGTGCCAAGGGCGTTACTTTCGTTTCAATTGGCTTGCTTGTAGACGGCGGTGGCGTTGTAGTGGCTACGTTATTTGCAGCATCTCCTCTAACAGGGATCTTTAAGGTTTGACCAATACTTAAATTATTTGAAGTTAACCCATTTAACTCTTTTAGTTCTTCAACAGTAATGCCGTACTGCTTGGCAATTACGCCTAGAAACTCCTTTGGCTTAACTACATGTTCAATGACGGTACCAGGTGTTGCAGCTGTCATTGGAACAGCAGGTATAGGTGTAATAGCAGGCTTCTCGTTCACCGCTTTTGGGTAGGCCACATCTGCTTTAGTAAACGGTATTTTTAAAATCTGGCCAACTTGTAGATTGTTGCTGCCTAAGCTATTTAGTTTTTTAATATCGGTAGTAGTGGTAGCGAACTTCTCTGCAATAAGATTTAAATTGTCTTTGGCTACAACAGTATAATCGAAAAAATTAGTATTGCCATTATTGGCGGTATTTCTGGCAGGATTATCATGGAAGGGGATCTCGGTGGGTACTTTAACGATAGATCCTATTTGTAAGCTCGCATTGTTGTTGTAAGTCTGTAGGTCTTTTACATTAACGTTGTATCTTCTTGATATAGAGTAGTAACTTTCTTTTGGATCTACCTTATGGATGATGAGTTTCTTTCCGTTATTGTTCTCTACCCCAATAGAGTCTAAGGGGGTATTGGCATAGGCAGTTGCCGAACCAAAAAGAACGGTGATTAAAATATATCTTCTTAACATCTAAATTCCTGATTTTTTGGAGGTACAATTATACGAATAATATGTAGTAAGCTAACAATGTAATTAAACGGTAACATTTATTCTTCTATTGCACTTAATTATAAATAGCTTGAAACTAATTCAAACAAGTTTTGTTAATTTGACACAATCAAAAACATCAAAATTATGTCAGCAAAAGAAATAAATTTAAGCGAAAAACAAGTAAAGCCTGTGGTTGATATGTTGAATGATTATTTGGCGAATTACCACATTCATTATCAAAAACTAAGGGGCTGCCATTGGAATATTAAAGGACAAAACTTTTTTACGCTTCATATAAAGTTCGAAGAGCTTTACAACAACGCTCAGGTAACCATCGATGAGATTGCTGAGCGCGTACTCACTTTGGGTAAAGCACCTCACAGTCGTTTCGAAGATTACATCGCCGAGTCCACTATAAAAGAAATTGACACTATTGGATTAGCCGATACCGCAATGGTAGAAGCAATACTGGAAGATATGACGAAGCTAATAGAGTTAGAACGTGATTTGTTGGAAGCTACGGATAAAGCGGGAGACGATGGCTCTAATGACATGGTTAATCGCTTTATGCAATTTAAAGAGAAAACCATTTGGATGTTACGTTCTTTCTTAGGAAAAAGGTAATTTAATCAGCTAATTAGTTAATGTGATGATTAGCTGATTTTGGGTAAGCCGCAAGTACACTTCCAAGGTGTTGATTGCGGCTTTTTTATGATTTAAGTCATTATCAAATTATCATATTCCCACATTCTCAAATTCTTTTAACTTTGCCACATGGGATATAGAAGTTTGGCCGAATGTGTTGCTGATTTAGAAAAACACGGTCATCTGATTAGAATAAAGGAAGAAGTAGATCCGTATTTGGAGATGGCTGCAATTCATCTTCGTGTTTACGAAAAAGAAGGGCCAGCTTTATTATTCGAAAAAGTAAAGGGTAGTCCGTTTCAAGCCGTTTCAAACTTGTTTGGGACCATAGAACGTTCCAAGTTTATGTTTAGGGATAGTTTGCCCAAAGTTCAAGATTTAGTGGAGCTCCGTTCCGATCCAATGAAGGCTTTGAAAAAACCTTTAAGCTATATTGGTACTGGATTAACGGCTTTGACCGCGTTGCCATTAAAGCAGTCCTTATTTAAAAATAGCTTCCAAAAAACGACTATCTCTGCTATTCCACAAATTGTTAATTGGCCTATGGATGGTGGCCCTTTTATCACTATGCCCCAAGTATTTACGGAAGATATCGATAAACCAGGTGTAATGAATAGTAATCTGGGGATGTATCGTATCCAGTTAGCAGGTAATGATTATATCCAAGACAAAGAAATAGGGCTGCATTATCAGATCCATAGAGGTATTGGTGTACATCAAACTAAGGCTAATGCTAATGGGAAGCCACTCAAGGTTAGTATTTTTGTAGGTGGTCCACCTTCTCATCCCTTGGCAGCAGTAATGCCTTTACCAGAAGGATTATCAGAGCTAACCTTTGCAGGAGCTTTAGGTAATAGAAGGTTTAGATATTTTAGAGATGACGAAGGTTTCGTGATTTCTGCTGATGCTGATTTCGTAATTACCGGAACGGTAGAGCCACATGACAACAAGCCAGAAGGACCTTTTGGAGATCACTTAGGTTATTACAGTTTGGTACATCCGTTTCCGCTAATGAAAGTGCATAATGTTTATCATAAAAAAGATGCATTATGGTCATTTACTGTAGTAGGACGCCCACCACAGGAAGATACTAGCTTCGGAGCACTGATCCATGAAATTTCTGGTTCTGCCATTCCACAAGAAATACATGGGCTAAAGGAAGTAAATGCTGTAGATGCGGCTGGTGTACATCCTTTACTATTTGCAATTGGAAGCGAACGCTACACACCTTATTTGAAGGAGCGAAAACCTCAGGAGATTTTAACCATCAGTAATCATATTTTAGGTAAAAACCAGTTAAGTTTAGCGAAGTACCTATTTATTGCGGCTAAAGAAGATGACGAAACATTGAATACGCACGATATTGCGCATTTTTTAAGTCATGTGTTGCAGCGTATAGATTGGAAAAGGGATGTGCATTTTCATACGAACACTACCATAGATACTTTAGATTATTCTGGGGATGGATTAAATTCGGGTTCTAAAGTTGTTTTTGCTGTAGCCGGAGATAAAAAGTGTAAATTGTTAAAGACGCTGCCAAATGATTTTAAATTAGAAGCAAAACATGCCCTAGCTAGCGATGGAATATTGGTAGTTCAATTAGATGAATACAAAAATCAAGCGCAAGGAAAAGCGACGGTTAGTTCGCTTAAAGAACAATTAACAATAAATGATTTAACTCAAATTCCATTGATTGTTGTTTGTGATGACGCTAAGTTTACTGCAGAAAATATCAACAATTTAGTTTGGGTAGCCTTCACGAGGAGTAATCCGGCTACAGATATTGACGGTGTAGATGCATTTATGGAAAATAAGCACTGGGGTTGCAATGGGCCATTAATTATTGATGCCCGTAAAAAGCCTCATCATGCACCAGAACTGATCAAAGATGCGGAGGTTGAAAAGAAAGTTGATAGGATGGGAGAGCAGGGTGGCTCGTTATATGGGTTGATTTAGAATTATATTCTTTAATAGTATCACAAAAAAATCCCACGAGTTCTTCGTGGGATTTTTTGTGATTAGGCTATTTCTATTTTAGAATCTCAAACCGAAAGTTAAAAAAACATTGTTTTTGTTGTTGGTTGACTCGGCTACTGGCTCTAAACCTCCTAGCTGATACGGACTAAAAGTAGCGTTCGTATTCACTCGCTGATAAGCTAAATCAAAATAATAATTTTTATTTCTGTAGCCAAGGCCACCGCTGTAAAACTGAGTCGCAAAAAATTGCTCATCTTTATCATCTTTATAAGCGCTGCCATTGTTGCCATATCCAGCTCTCAAACTTATAAAGTCGTTTACTTTTACTTCTCCACCAACACGATAGTTGATTGCACTTCTAAATGTGGTTCTTACGTCTTTATTGTTGTTGTTGATCACATTCATATCTCCACCATCTGCACTTGAGAATTTGATGGTTGAGTAATCTACATAATCCACATCTGCAGAAATCAAGGCTCTACCGCCAAAAACATAGCTTGCACCAAGTGAACCTTTCATTGGGGTACGAAGGTTATAGCTGAAATTTGAAGGGTCAAAGTTCAATTCGGCATCATTACTAGTTTCCGAATACACTTCATCAATGTTAAACCAAGTTGGAGTTTGTAAGTTTGCGCCTATTCTGAATTCTGGTGTCGGTCTAAAAATTACACCTAGCTTTGCATTTATACCAGAGCCTTTGGTTGCTTGATTAATATCATAATTAGTAAGATAATCATCAACAACACCTTCTTCATCAAGCATTGAATTGTAATCATATCTTAAATTAATTAAACCTAGTGTAGCACCGATGTAAATTTGATTAGAAATATTCAACGCACCTGCAATATTGAATTCGGAAACAGAACCACTTCTAGAGATATTTGTGGATTGTACACTATTTGGAGTAAATGAGTTATCACCAGTTAGATTAATTACTGATGTAGATGTATTTGTTCCTGAAAAATTAGCCTCAGCTCCATAATCGTTAGTTCTGTTGTAACTTACACCAATGGTAGCACTTACTAAACCTTTTTGGGTATCTTGCCCTTTCATACGATAGGTTGGCATATTAAAAACCACCCCTAGTTGATTGAGATTAAGTTGACTTTTATTGGTCGTTGAAGTATTTCCTAAAAAACTTGAATTTGCAGTCGTTCCATTAAACTCTGGAGTAAAAACAAATTCGGAACGGGTAAATAAACCTAAACCCGCTGGATTTCCACTTATCGAACTGATATCTCCGCCCACACCTATTTGCGCATTACCCATTCCTTTAAATCTAGCCGAACTTCCATAATTAGTTTGCGAAAATCGAAGAGCGTCGTTGCTATATTGGGCATAAGTATTTATTGAGGTGGCTACTATAGCTACCGTAAGTATTGATAGTATCTTTTTCATTTTGTTATAGTTAGATGTTACTAGCCTCTGCCTCCTCCACGTGTAGGACGACCACCTCCACCGCTGCTACTTCCGCTACCACTGCTTGAAGCTGGAGGAGAAGAAGGTCTTGAAGGCGTACTGTAAGTCTCTCTAGTAGGCGCAGGTCTGCTATTGCCTTCGTTCATTCTGCTAGGTCTTCCATTCGACGTATTTGCAGGTCTAGTAGCTCCATTAGCAGCCGGATTATAACTTTGAGGCCTAGTAGGTCTTCCTACTCCATTATCCATATTTCCTCTTGAAGGAACATTGCCATTAAATCTTCCCGTTGGTCTGGCATTACTACCATCAATACCTCTATTAGGCCTTGCACGATAATTATCGTTTCTTACGATGACGTTGCCTCCCCAGCCTCCGCCACCCCAGTAGCCTCCACCAAAACCACCGCCCCAACCAAAGCCGTTGCCCCAGTAAGAGTAGGGTCCCCAAGTGTTCATGAAGTAAGGACTACCATAAAAAGCCCATGAAGAATAAGGGTTTCTCCAACGATTAAAACCCCAACCATAATTAAATCCTAGTGACCAATCATAGGGGTTGTACCATGAATTGTAACCATAGAAATTATAATAATCATCGAAATAGACTCTATTAGGACTGCCATAATAGAATCTATCGATCCTAGAAGCATAGTCCATATCATAACTTTCATCACTTGATCTATAGTTTGCATCATAGCGACTGGTATCTATCTGTGCCGTTTGAACAGGAGGAGCATATTTATAAACCCTTGCTTGAGCGGTAGTATTATACACATCGTCGGCAGTATTGTTTTGCGCGAGTTTTTGTGTAGAGCAAGAGGCAACGAACAAGGCGGTTGCCGCAAGTGTACTGGTTAAAAAATGATTGACTCTCATCGTATTTAGGTTTTAATTTGTGTGCTAATTAAATTATGACTATAAATTTATAGATTTGTAGCCATCAATACAAGAATTTTAACACAAAAAACGTTCCAAATAAGTCATGAGCAAAGGTATTACGAGTAAAAGTGAAGATTATTCCCAATGGTATAACGACATTGTTATAAAAGCCGACCTAGCTGAGCATTCTTCAGTTAAAGGCTGTATGGTGATTAAGCCGTATGGTTACTCCATTTGGGAGAAAATGCAAGCAGTTTTAGACCATAAATTCAAAGAAACAGGTCATAGTAATGCATATTTTCCTTTGTTTATTCCAAAATCTTATTTTTCTAAAGAAGCTGCCCACGTTGATGGCTTTGCGACAGAGTGTGCCGTTGTGACACATTATCGTTTAAAGAATGACGGTAACGGAAATATCATAGTTGATGAAGAAGCTAAATTAGAAGAAGAACTGATCGTTCGTCCAACATCGGAAACTATCATTTGGAACACCTACAAAGGTTGGATCCAATCTTATCGAGATTTGCCTTTGCTAATTAATCAATGGGCTAACGTGGTGCGCTGGGAAATGAGAACTCGTCTGTTTTTACGTACCACTGAGTTTTTATGGCAAGAAGGGCATACCGCTCACGCTACTGCCGAAGAAGCAATAGAAGAAACCGAGAAAATGTTAGATGTTTATGCCGATTTCGCAGAAAACTGGATGGGCGTACCTGTGGTTAAAGGAAAGAAAACGGAGACAGAGCGTTTTGCTGGTGCGTTAGATACGTACTGTATTGAAGCACTAATGCAAGATGGCAAAGCTTTGCAAGCGGGTACATCACACTTCTTAGGACAAAATTTTGCTAAAGCTTTTGATGTGAAGTTTACCAGTAAAGAAGGTAAGCAAGAGCATGTTTGGGCAAGTTCATGGGGAGTTTCTACTCGTTTAATGGGCGCTTTAATCATGGCGCATAGCGATGATAGTGGTTTAGTATTACCTCCTAAGTTGGCTCCAATTCAAGTAGTAATCGTGCCTATCCACAAAGGTGATGAGGAATTGCAAAAGATATCTTCATTTGTAGACGAATTGATCCCTAGATTAAAAGGATTTGGTATTTCTGTGAAATATGATGACAGAGACAGTCAACGTCCAGGGTTTAAGTTTGCAGAATACGAATTGAAAGGTGTGCCTATTCGCCTAGCTATCGGTGCTAGAGACATGGAGAATGGTACCGTAGAATTGGCGCGTAGAGATACAAAAGAAAAGTTTACTGTTCCTCAAGATGGATTAGCGGAGTATATCTTCCAAATGTTAGCTCAAATTCAACAAAATATTTATGATAAAGCCTTGAAGTTTAGAGATGAGCATATTACAGAAGCGAATTCTTATGAAGAATTCAAAGACTTATTAGAAACTAAGACAGGTTTCATTGCGGCACACTGGGACGGCACAGCTGAAACGGAAAAACGTATCAAAGAAGAGACTAAAGCAACCATTAGATGTATTCCTTTGGATAATCAACTTGAAGATGGCACTTGTATTTTGACAGGTAATCCATCTAAGCAAAGGGTATTGTTCGCAAGAGCTTATTAAATAGATTTGAGTAATGCGATTTGAGATTTAAGACTTTGGGTAGTCATAAAGTCTCAAATCTCATATCTTGCATCTCATATCTCATAGTATGGAAAGAGAGACAACAAATTATCAGCTGATACTCGAAAAGTTAGAAAATAAAGCTTCCTTAAAGCAGGAAATTTATAGGAATACTATAGATGTCTTTGCGATAGCGAAAAAAGCTTTATCTAAGTTAGCTTCTAAAATGTATCAGGACTATACAGTCAATAATCCGACCGTTGAAGTGGCTTACAAAGACACACATCAATTTGAAGCAGAACTTAAGTTCTCTGGTGATATGTTGTTGTTATCCATGCATAGTAATGTTTTTAATTTCGAAGAAGGTCATCGGATCTATTCTTCAAGTTATATCAAATCCAATCCCAGTTTAAGCTATTGTGGTGTCATCTATATTCATAATTTCTTAGCCGATTCTATTAAGTATAATCGTCTGGCAGATGAGGGAACTTTAGTAGCCCGCATATTAATTAACAAGGAGAAACGTTTCATAGTAGAGGGTGAAGGTCAACTAGGATTTTTATATGAAGCTTTCGGTGAACATGAAATTAATGAGGAAGTATTGACCAATATTTTCGAGCTAGCAATATTGGATTGCATTGATACAGATTTACAGTTGCCTCCGTATGCTTCAGTAAAGGATATTAACTTACATCAAAAGTAAACTACTTTAGCTGCTAGTGGTTATCCAACTGGAAAACGATTGGGATATTTGTTTAAATCTGAGTTACAACAAAGCAATAATTTATAAGAGTCTCACTGCACCGTCATTTCGATGAGGTAGGAAGAGAAATCTAAAGATTTTGTGGTTAGAACTCTTAAATTTACATTCAAAGTTTTAATTAATAAATGAATCTCATAGCTCCAACTAGGCACTTTGATTAACCTATGTTGCTATGTGGTTATAAAAAATACAAGATGAAATTTGCAACTAAAGCCATACACGCAGGTCAAGAACCAGATCCAACCACTGGCGCGATCATGACGCCAATTTATCAAACTTCAACTTATTGGCAAGCTTCTCCGGGAGACCATAAAGGTTACGAGTATTCTAGGGGGACTAACCCAACTCGTAAAGCTCTGGAAGATTGTTTAGCAGCATTAGAAAACTGTAAGTTTGGTTTAGCTTTTAGTAGCGGAATGGGCGCTACAGACTGTTTGTTGAGATTGCTTAAGCCTGGTGATGAGGTGATCACTGGAAATGACTTATACGGTGGCTCTTATCGCATCTTCACCAAGATTTATCAAAACTATGGTATTAAATTTCATTTCTTAGATTTATCAAACCCTGAGAATATTACGCCATATATTAATGATAAAACCAAATTAGTTTGGATTGAAACACCAACCAATCCTACCATGCGTATCATTGACATTGAAGGTATATCAAAAATTACAAAAGCTAATCACATCCTTTTAACGGTTGATAATACTTTTGCATCGCCCTACCTACAAAACCCAATTGATTTAGGTGCCGATGTAGTCATGCATTCTGTTACCAAATATATTGGTGGACATTCAGATGTAGTAATGGGGGCTTTGTTGACTAACGATGAAAAATTGTATAAAGACTTATTCTTTATTTACAATGCATGTGGTGCAACTCCAGGTCCTCAAGATGCGTTCTTAGTGTTGAGAGGGATTAAGACTTTGCATTTGCGTATGAAAGCGCATTGCGAAAATGGAGAGAAAGTAGCTCATTTTTTAAGAAATCACCCAAAAATTGACAAGATTTACTGGCCAGGATTTGAAGATCACCCTAATCATGATATTGCAAAAAAGCAAATGCGTGGTTTCGGTGGAATGGTGTCTGTAACGCTGAAAGACGCAGATTTGCAAGAAACTTTCCGTGTTGCTTCGCGTTTCAAAGTTTTCTCACTAGCGGAGTCTTTAGGTGGGGTAGAAAGTTTGGTAAATCACCCAGTGAGCATGACACATGGATCAATTCCTAAAGAAGAGCGTGAAAAAGTTGGGGTAACCGACAACTTATTACGTTTTAGCGTAGGGGTAGAGGATATAGATGATTTATTAGCGGATTTAGAACAAGCATTATCAAATTAGCTCATATGCTAATTAGCTAATTAGATGATTAAAGTAGATAATCTTAAAGATTTTTTGGATGCTAAAGTGGCTCAGTACAATCAGCCTAATTTTATTGCAAATGATCCCATAAGTATTCCGCATCAATATAGTTTAAAACAAGACATTGAAATTGCCGCATTTTTTGCGGCAATTTTAGCTTGGGGACAACGCAAAACCATTATTAATAAATGCAATGAGCTGTTGGTTAGGATGGACAATCAGCCTTATCTGTTTATGTTGCATCATTCTGATAATGATTTGAAAGGTTTATTAGGCTTTAAACATAGGACCTTTAACGATACGGATCTGTTGTATTTTGTTGCTTTCTTTAAGCAGCATTATCTGCAGTCTAATTCTTTAGAAACCGCCTTTATTCCACGAGCATTAACTTATAGAGCAGATTATTTAAGTGTGGAAGAATTAGTTTCAGGTTATGAATTGACATCATCTACTTGTTATACTTCAGATTTGGTTATTTCTGATTTTACTATCGAAAAAGCTTTAAATCATTTCCGTTCTTATTTCTTTAGTTTGCCAGATTTTCCTCGCAGAACAATTAAACATGTTTCTTCACCATTACAAAAATCTACCTGTAAACGATTAAATATGTTTTTGCGGTGGATGGTAAGAAAGGACAATTGCGGTGTAGACTTCGGAATTTGGAATATCATTAAGCCGATGGATTTGATTTGTCCTTGTGATGTGCATGTCGATCGTGTAGCCCGTCATTTTAATTTGATAGCACGTAAACAAACCGACTGGTTAACTGCCTTCGCGCTTACCGATAGATTAAAAGAATTTGATCCAGTAGATCCTGTAAAATACGATTTTGCTTTATTTGGATTGGGAGTAGAAGGGGAGTTTTAGTCAGTTTGTTGTTTTTTTTGTTTTTGGATGTTTAGATCGGTAAAATTTTTAATTTTTGACTTTATACTTTTAACTTAGATCATGGTAAGTTTCAAAGCTGAAATAGAAAAATTTGATAGAAACGGTGAAAAAACTGGTTGGAGCTATGTGTTTGTCCCTGAAACTGTTGCTCAGCAAATAAAACCTGATGATAAAAAAGGTTTTCGCGTACGCGGGCAAATTGATCAGCTCCAAATCAGTGGAAAAAGTTTATTGCCAATGGGTGGGGGTGACTTTATCTTACCACTAGATGGAAAAATCCGAAAGCAATTAGGCAAAGAAGCTGGTCATCCTGTATCGCTATCTTTGGCACATGATCTAGATTTCAAAATAGAAATGCCGGAAGACCTAGAAGTTTGTTTAGACCAAGAAGATGGTTTACTGGAACATTTCTTATCTTATACCAAAGCACATCAGAATTACTTCATTGTCTGGTTAAATGCTGCGAAAACAGAAATAACGAGAACCAAACGTTTAGTGATGATTGTAGAAGCAATGGCTAAGAAGCAAGATTATGGGCTGATGCTGAGGAGTAATAGGAAAGCAAAATAAATACGATATACTCCATAACCTAATTTAGTAATTAATAAATAATTGTAATGTATAAGCTGCAATTTGTCTTTTTACCAATCGTTGTAATATCGTTTATTCTGATTTGCCCTAATGATGGCTTTGGTCAATCCCAACAATCAAACAAAAAACTAAGTCGTGATACCGTAAGGATTTTGCCTAAAATTGAGTGGAATGGGATAGAGGGGCGACCGTATAAAAAGCATATACCTGTTAAAATTACTGTTCATCATGAAGGCGGTAAGCTTTTAATGGAAACCGATGATGCTAGACAGCGATTAAAAAACATCCAGACTTGGGGAATGGGACCTGATCGTAAATGGGCTGATGTTCCCTATCATCTGCTGATTGCACCGGACGGAACAGTCCTTCAAGGCAGAGACCCTTTGACTGTTGGAGAAACAAATACGGAGTATGATCCTACAGGCCATCTGTTGATCTGTTTCTTAGGCAACTACAACGAACAAAAGTTAAATGATAAACTACTAAAGGTATTAGTTAACTTATTGGCAGATCAGTGTATCAAGTATGGTATATCTCCTAAGGAAATTTCTACTCATCGCGACCATAGTGCTAATACAACTTGCCCTGGAGAAGACATCTACAGTTATTTTAAAAATGGCTACATTTTGGAAAACGTGACTAAACTAATCAACTAACCTTTCTTTTAAGTCTAACTTTTCAATCCCCAAATTATATATAATGCAACATCAAGTTGAACCACTAAATTCAAAAGGTGCTACCCCATTTGCACAAACTTATTTTCACGGTACCAAAGCAGATTTGAAAGTAGGCGATTTGATTAAGCCTGGTTTTTACTCGAATTTTGGAAAGCGGAGAAATGCCAGATATATTTTTCTTTCAGCAACTTTAGACGCTGCTATTTGGGGTGCCGAGCTAGCATTTGGTGATGGAAATGAGCGAATTTATTTAGTTGAACCCCTTGGTGATTTAGAAGATGATCCAGATTTAACAGATAAAAAATTCCCTGGAAACCCAACAAAATCCTTTCGATCAGCACAACCTTTTAAAATAGTAGGTGAGGTTACTAATTGGCAAGGCCATTCGGTTGAATTGGTTACTACAATGAAAGCAAACCTCCAACGATTAAAGGAGCAAGGTATCGATTCATTGAACGATCAGGAATAAATTTACTATTGATCAAAAAAATTAAACTAAAAATCCGCCGCCTAATAAATCGTTGCCTTCATAAAATACCGCAGATTGGCCAGGAGCAATTGCTGAAACTGCATGATCAAAAACCACACGCATTTGGTCTTTCTCCTGTACAATGGTACTCAAGCTACCTGCATCTTTATAACGGATTTTAGTTACGACATTATCCAATGGCTCGTTAATATTATCGTATTTGATCATGTTTACATTTCTAACCATGGCTTCGCGTCGTTCCAATTCGTCGGCCCTGCCTAAAACAACGGTGTTACTTTCTGGTAAAATTTGAGTAACAAACATTGGCTCGCCAAAAGCTACACCTAAGCCTTTACGTTGACCAATCGTATAAAATGGATAACCTTTATGTTGCCCAATCACCATTCCTTTACTATTTACAAAGTTCCCGCCAGCTACGCGATCTTCCAAATCTTCCACTTTGTGTTTTAAAAAAGCACGATAATCATTATCTGGGACAAAGCAAATTTCATAACTCTCGCTTTTCTTTGCCAGTTCTTCCTGTCCCATATCCAATGCCATTTGTCTAATTTCCGACTTGGCAAAACTACCCAAAGGAAATTTAGTTCTGGCTAGGTTTTCTTGCGAAACACCCCATAGTACATAGGACTGATCTTTGTTTTCGTCCTTACCTTTTGAAATTACGTAACGACCGCTATCTTGCTGACGGATATTCGCATAATGTCCAGTAGCGATAAACTCACAGTCTAATTTGTCTGCACGCTTCAACAAAGCTTCCCATTTGATGTAAGTATTGCAAAGCACACAAGGATTTGGTGTTCTACCCGCTAAGTACTCGTCCACGAAGTTATCGATAACGAAATCACCAAATTCATCTCTAATATCTAGAATATAATGTGGGAAACCGTAATTTACAGCTAATGTACGGGCATCGTTAATGCTATCTAAGCTACAACAACCAGTTTCCTTGCTGTTTGTACCAGAAGTAGCATAGTCCCATGTCTTCATAGTTAAGCCAATAACCTCGTATCCCTGTTCGTGCAACATTACTGATGCTACCGAACTATCTACCCCGCCACTCATGGCTACTAAAATTCTACCGTGTTTGCTCATTATTGTAAATCGATTTGCAAAATTACGCAATTAGTTTAAAAGTGTACGACTAGGTGTCAAAAATGAAACAGTATAGACATAAATAGCTGATTTGACTATTGCTTCTGCTTACGTAGCTTCATTACCACTTAGAAACTAATCTTTACCTCAAAGGTATTGTTGTGGTATTAAGATAGTGGATGTATAGAAGGGATGTCAACCTTTTATTTACTACTTGAATTTCTAATGTGTAATTCGGTAGCTAATAAAATCGTTTCGGCAGGCCCAATATCCTTGCCTTTTGTTAAGTTGATCAGTGTTTGAGCGGCTAATTCACCAATTTGTCTTGAGGGTTGACGTACGGTGCTTAATGGTGGATTTAAAATAGGGGCTAGATCCGAATTGCTGAAACCTACCAACGAAATGTCTTCCGGTACCTTATAATTATGTTCATTCAAATAGGCCAATACTTTTGTGCTTAATAGGTCTGTGGCTGTAAAAATAGCGTGCGGCTTCAGTTCAAGCAGTTCTGCCATCGCCTTGGCTATATTATCGTCTATCTTTTGGGGATCTGCCGTATTACAAAATTTAACCAATTCTTCTTTATAAGGTAGTTGATGTGCCGCAAGTGCTCTTTTATATCCCTCAAAGCGCTCATGCGTCATGGTTAAAGTAGATTTGCTACTTACATGGCCAATCTTTGTACATCCTGTTGCGATAAGATGGGCTGTTGCCTGATAAGCCCCTTGGATATTGTTTGCGGTAACCTTATGTACATTCACCTCTTCTGTAATTCTATCGAAAAGGACAATTGGGAATCCTTGAGCTGCCAAATCTTTTAAGTGACTGAAATCGGTAGTTTGAAAAGATGGCGAAATCATAATGCCATCGACACCGCTTGCATATAATAGATTGATACAGGCTTGTTCTTTTTCGTAAGATTCCTTGCTCTGCATGATGATGATCTGATAACCACTTTCGGTACAGACTTTATCAATTCCATCAAGCATTTGCGCTACAAAACTATTATCGATAGAACAAATAACTACTCCAATAGAACGCGTTTTCCCAACTTTTAGACTTCTAGCCATTCGATTGGGCACATAGTTATGCGCTTTAGCATAGGCTAACACAAGTTTCTTCGTTTCTTCTCCAATTTCATGGCTATCAGTTAGTGCCCTAGAAACCGTAGAAACGGAAATATGCAAAGCTTTGGATATGTCTCGAAGAGTGATGTTGCTCATTGTTGTAAATCCCTATAAAGGTAACGTTAATTGTTAAAATGTTGTAAAGCCAACTTCGAAAGGAATTTCATTGTAAAGTTTGCCAACCTTATTTGATTAGTATACAGTTGGATAGTGTTGGTGTTGATAAATTAGGGCTGTATTGATGGTTTAATTTTCTGATATTTAACCTTCCATTTTTGTGAATATGAAGTTAGTAATTGCCGAGAAACCATCTGTAGGACGTGAATTAGCTAAAGTTTTTGGTGCAACAACCCGAAAGGACGGTTACATCGAAGGCAAGGGTTATTCATTTACTTGGGCATTTGGCCACTTACTGCAGTTGGCACCACCACAAGAATACGGCTTTTATGGCTGGCGCAAAGAGCATTTGCCAATGTTGCCCCAGAAATTTAAGCTTTCCATCCGTAAAATCAAGACTAAAGATGGTATGGTGGAAGACCCGGGCGTAAGAAAACAACTAGATATTATACAAAAGCTTTTTGATGAGTGCACTGAAATTATTGTAGCAACCGATGCGGGGCGTGAAGGAGAATTAATTTTTAGATATATCTATTCTTATCTAAAGTGCAAGAAACCTTTCAAACGGCTATGGATTTCCTCACAGACGGATGAAGCGATTAAAGATGGGTTTAGGAATTTAAAGCCGGGCGAAGACTACGACACGTTATTTAGTTCTGCACATTGTCGCTCTGTTTCTGACTGGTTGGTTGGGATGAATGCTACACAAGCATTAAGTATCTCTGCAGGGAATAGAAGTGTGTTGTCATTAGGAAGAGTGCAAACACCAACGCTGGCTATGATTTGTGCTCGTTATCTCGAAATCAAAAACTTTGTACCCAAGATTTACTTCCAAATAGGCATTCAGTTAGATAAAGATGGACAACTATTTAAAGCGATTTCGGTAGATAACTTTGAAACTAAAGAAGAAAGTGAAGCTATTTTTGCAAAAGTAGAAGACGTAGCATCAGGGTTTAGTAACGGCGGCCACATTACTGCAGTAGAAGCTAAACCAAGAAAAGAGCCACCACCACTTTTGCACGATTTAAGTAGTTTGCAGCAAGAAGCCAATAAACGTAATGGCTTTACCGCAGATCAAACTTTGGGTTTATTGCAAAATCTTTATGAAAGTAAATTAGTGACCTATCCGCGTACGGGTAGTCGTTACATTGGCGATGATGTTTTTGCCACCGTTCCGCCATTAATTGCAAGTCTTACTGATCATCCAACTTTTGCTAAGCAAGCCCTGGCTCTAGGTGAAATGACACTTAATAAAAGAAGTGTAAATGCAAAAAAAGTAACTGATCACCATGCTATTTTAACTACTGGGATTAAACCTGGCAGCTTAAGTAAAGATCATCAGGCGATTTTTGATATGGTGGCTGGGCGCATGCTGGAAGCTTTCCATCAAGAATGCGTGAAAGAAATAACGAAGATTACCATTCAATCGGGGATTACTTTTATGGCAAACGGTACGGTGATTCGTTCTGCTGGATGGCGTTCTGTATTTAACGACGTTGAAGATGACAAAAAAGATGAGGATAATCCTGCATTACCAAAAGTGAAAAAAGGAGAGGCCCTACCCATTGTGAATAAAGCTTTGCTAGAAAAACAGACTAAGCCAAAAGCAATGTACAATGAAGCTTCCTTGTTAAAATCTCTAGAAACTTGTGGTAAAGAAATAGAAGATGAAGAGCTGCGTTATGCGATGAAAGACAGTGGTTTAGGAACGCCTGCTACTCGTGCTGCAATCATAGAGACTTTGCTGACTAGGGAATATATTTTTCGCGAAAAACGTAATTTGGTTCCTACCGCTAAAGGCTTAGCCGTTTACGAGATCGTAAAAGAAAAACGTATCGCTCAAGCGGAATTGACTGGTGCTTGGGAAAAACGTTTAGAAGAAATTAGGTCTGGGGGAACATCGGTTCAGGAATTTAAGAGTGAAATTATTGACTATACGCGTAGTATTACACAAGAACTCTTAACAGACGGCGCTGCTATTTCTAGTCAATTGGCTGCCCCGGCAACTGTATAGGGGTTAGTAGTCAGGTATCAGTAGTCAGTCTTATATTTATATATTTTGTAGTTCATTTCCGTTGGTTTTAATTAACGGCTTTTTTTCTATTATCGGCTGTAGCCAAAACCTTTTATTTTTATTCTTCGATATTAGCAACTGATCCCTAAGACCTAGTTCCTAGCTACTAATGGCTGGTCACTATTCTAAAACTTTCCCTTCCAAAATCTTGTTATGCTTACTAAAGAACGAAATTATGTTAAGCATTATAAGAGAGACACCACCACACGTATTTGGCGTTAGGGCTACTGGGCAAGTCACGGCCGAAGATCTTAAGAGTGTATTGTTGCCAGGATTAGAGGTACTTACTACACAATACGGAGAGATTTATTACTTACTCGTTTTGGAAACTCCGGTGGAGAATTTCACTGCTGGTGCATGGTTTCAAGATATGATTGCTGGATTAAAGCATTTTACCAAATGGAAAAAAGCCGCAGTTGTTACCGACGAAAAAACCGTAGAGAAATTTACAGATGCCTTCGGTTACGTAGCCCCAGGGGAGTTTAAAGGTTTTCCGTTGGCACTATTGGACGATGCGATAGATTGGTTAAACGTTAAATCGTAAATTATGAGATGGATTAAAAACATTGCCGCGGGTCTAATAGGCTCTGTCGCTTTAAATATATTACATGAATCTGTTAGGAAGAATGTAAGTAACGCACCAGAAATCAATTTGCTTGGTGCCGAAGCTGTGAACAAGACATTAAGTCAATACGGTAGGCCAATTCAAAACCCTGACGACTTACACAAAGTTACCTTAGAACTCGACCTGATTGCTAATGCAGCCTATTACAGTGCTATTGGTAGTAGCGGTAAATATATTTGGCCTAAAGCAATTGCAATGGGCTTGAGTGCTGGTATTGGTGCTTTAAAACTACCCAAGCCGTTAGGCCTTGATCCAAGTCCGGTAACAGAGACGACCCAGAAACAAGTGCTTACTGTTGGTTACTATCTTTTCGGCGCATTGGTAACCGCTTTAGCATTAAAAACAATTTTAAAATCTTAAATAGGAAATAACATGGAAAATTCAAATTTTAGTAGAGACAGTTCAAATAATACACAAAATACAGCCGATCATATTGAGACTTTAGAAGGAAAAGAAGCAGTCGAAAAATTACAAGAGTTGGCTAAGGGAGCAGAAAATTGTTTTTTCTGTACAAGTATCAAGACAGGTTTGCCACTTTCAGTAAGGCCTATGTCGGTATTAGACGTAGATGATAACGGTAACCTTTGGTTTATGAGCCAAGTAGATAGTGCTAAAAATAAGGAAATTGAAGCAGACCCTTTCACACATTTGTTCTTCCAGCATCATAAGAACTCTGGCTTTTTAAATATTTACGGAATCAGTGAGATTATCGAAGACAGAAAAAAAATTGAAGAGCTTTGGAACCCATTACTTAAAGTTTGGTTTCAAGATGGCAAGGACGATGATAAAATTAGTGTGATCAAAGTTGAGCCCACAGATGTGTATTATTGGGATACCAAACATGGTGAAGCAATTTCTTTCATTAAAATGGCAGCTTCTATCATCACAGGCAAAACAATGGATGACTCTGTAGAGGGGAAATTAGAATTGTAATCAAGTAATACAAGCATAGCCCCGATGTAAAATGCGGGACTGATGAGCGCAAAGACTTATGTTTTTGCGCTTCTCGTTTTAAAACACTTTGCATAATGTAGGCTTATTGGTAAATTGCCCTAACATGAACCGTAAACTATTCCTTTCTTCTTTATTGCCTGCATCTGCAATGCTGTATGCTTTTAACAGTAACGCTGCTACCACAACAAAAAAAATAGAAGCGCTTGACAAGCACAAGCGGCCTCAATATTTAAAACAAGGAGATATTATTGGAATTACTTGTCCAGCAGGCTATATAACGCAGAATGAGATTGAGCCAGCGGTAGCGCAAATGGAAAGTTGGGGTTTTAAAGTATTGAAAGGTAAAACAGTTGGTGCTAGAGATTTCACTTTTGGAGGTACCGATGAAGAACGCTTAGAAGATTTGCAGGCGATGTTGAACGATACGAGTATTAAGGCGATTATGTGTGCCCGCGGAGGTTACGGAGCCGTCCGTATTATTGATAAATTAGATTTTAGCATCTTTAAAATTTCGCCCAAATGGTTGATTGGTTTTAGTGATATCACCATTTTGCATTGCCATTTGAACAGTAACTTCCGTTTTGCGAGTATCCATTCGAAAATGTGTAATAGCTTTCCATCGGATTGGAGCGTAGCTGAGCAAATACAAGTCGATACCATTAAGTCTATTGAAAAAGCATTGAAAGGTGAGGAGTTGATGAATTATGAAGCTGCCTATCAAAGTGACAATAGATTAGGTGAGACTGAGGGAGAATTGATAGGGGGGAATTTGCGCTGTATAGAAAATCTAACTGGAAGCACTTCCGAAATTAAAACAGATGGCAAGATTTTGTTTGTAGAGGATGTTGGTGAATATTTTTATAGCATAGATAGGATGTTCTACAACCTGAAAAGAGCAAATAAACTTCATAAACTGAAAGGTTTAGTTATAGGTGGTTTCAGGGTGAAAAAGGATGATGATAACGATGCATTTGGATTAAGCTTAGCACAAATAATACTGGACAAAGTAAAAGAATTCGACTATCCCGTATGTTTCGATTTTCCCGTGGGGCACCAAAAAGCTAATTATGCTTTAAAATGTGGTGTTAAACATCGTTTAACAGTAAGTGAACGAGGAACTATTCTGCAAGAGCTGCCCTAATCTTGTTTACACCTATGTTATAAACTGCTGTTTCCTCTAATCTAGAAGCGACAATGATTTCAACACCGTCAGCTACTTCATTAAATAACCTTTGTACCAAATCTGGGCAATTGTTTTCCCTGCTTAAATGTGAAAGGAAAAGATGAGTCATGAAATCAGAACGGTGATTAGTAAACAAGTCTAATGCTTTTTGATTAGACAAGTGACCATTTCCGCCACGTATTCTTCGCTTCAAAAAGTATGGATAATTGCTTTTATCAAGCATTTCATCATCATAATTTGCTTCTAAAAACACGGCATGGCATTGTTTGAAATGATAAATTAGATTTTCGCAGTGATCTCCTATATCAGTAAATACGCCAATTTTAATATCATTATAAGAAACGGTAAAACTGTGTGGCTCTGCAGCGTCATGCAACTTCGGAAATGCTGTGATCTGTAGACTTCCGATGTTAATTGTCAATGAACCTGAAAAGGCGTAAACTAAATGCTGTGGTAAAATTTGTCGACCACCCAAATGTGTCTTAGCGGTGATGTATATAGGTAACTGATATTTCTTTGCCAAAACAGGCAAGCCTTTAATATGGTCTGAATGTTCGTGGCTAATAAATATAGCTCTCACTTTCTGCATAGCCAAACCTAGTCTGGCTAATCTAGCTTCAGTTTCTTTACAACTTAAACCAGCATCTATCAGCACAGCATCCTTATCGTTACCGATATAAAAACAATTTCCATTGCTGCCGGTATTAAGTGAGGTAATAAATAATGACATCCATACAAAGTTCGAGATTTTAACCCATTATAGCACTAATAAATTCCAAACATTCTTAGATTCGAAAACCATCCTTATGAATTAAGTGTTTTTAAAGTAAAAGGCCATGGAAGAAAAATTTAACAATGCTACTCCGCAAAGACCAGCAGGGCATAGAACTCTGGACGCAAAATTGGTTCCGGTAGACTTACCAAGGTTTATTAAGGAGGTTAGAAACGAAGCTGCCTATCATGAAAATGGGAAGAATGCGATTACTGTTTTTAAGTCGGAACACGCTACCACGACACTTGTAGCGCTAAAAAAGGATGAAAAAGTTAAATCTGGCAATGAAGAGCAACACCTGTTGATGAGCCTGTATTTAATTAAAGGGAATTTGAGTTTCTTGACCGAGGGGCAGCAAGAGTATCTTTCAGAAGGTCAGATGATTAACTATCATTATGAACAGTCATTTCAGGCAGTAGCGCTTAGCGACTGTGTTTGTTTATTAACTGTAATTAAGTAGTTAATGTCATTTTGTAAGCTATCTAGTGAAAAAAAGTAGAAAAAAATAATATCAAAAAAATAAAGAATTGCTTGTTTATTCCGTTTAAATGATATATTTGACCAATAAATTAAAATTATAACAATGGAAAAATTTGCAAAAGTTAAAGAAGTAGTAGCTGCTATTGAGGCAGACGTAGAAAAATTTTATAATGCAGGTAATTCAGCTGCAGGAACTAGAGTACGTAAAGCTATGCAAGACCTTAAAGGTTTAGCTCAAGAAATTCGTACTGAAGTTACAGAGAAAAAAAATAGCGATAAATAGTAAATACCGCTCAAAGTAATTTGAAAAGACCTTGTTTAGCGCAAGGTCTTTTTTTTATATATTCGACTAGAGAAACGCTTTGTATATTTATTAAGTAGAATAGAAAAAGATGATTGCGGTAAAAGTTACTTATAAGGTAAATGCTGACTTTGCGGAAGAGAATAATAATAACATCACGGCTTTTTTAGCGGATTTCAAAAAAATGCTTGCCAGCAGATTTTTATATCATGTATATGTTAAAGAGGATGGACTAACATTCGTTCACATATCTATGTATGAAAGTGAAGATGTGCAACGTGAGGTTTTAAATACACCATCATTTGTTTTCTTTCAAAAGAAAAGAGATGAAAGTGGTTTAGAAAAACCGCCAGTAATTGAAAGAATGGCGCACCTAGGTTCTTCCCTAAGCGTGCTACAATAATTGTAGCGCTTTTATAAATCATTCTTATAGTTAAACCCTAAACCTGTCGAAGAATAAATACATGTAAATCTTCGACAGGTTTTGACTATTGTATTTAAATGCTTTTATTCTACTGGCTTTTCCATTCGGGTCGTGTCAGCAGTGGTGGTATCACTTCTTAAAGAATCTGTCGTTGTAGAATCTGTATTTCTGCTAGTAGAACATGAAGCAAAGAATAATCCTGCCCCAATTATCATTAATGCTAATTTTTTCATAACTAATTAATTTAATTGTTAAACTTGTTACTATAATAACACAAGAAATGCAGTGAGGTTTAAAGGGGACTACGTGTTTATGCTGATGTAAATACTTGAATGTCAGTAAAAAAAAAAGCTTCGTAGTTACCAACGAAGCTTTAATTTCTTTAAAAATGCAAACCTATAAGCCGGGTTCTGTTTCCCAATACAAGATTGAGACTTCTATCATTAATCTACTGTAAGCGTTGCCACTTACCTCTAACGACCTACCCACTAACATCGGACGAGCAGCCCTACATACGTTAGCCTATTTGGTCTTTCAACTCCCGGGGTTTACCAACCTTACTATCACTAGCAAAGCTCGTGAGCTCTTACCTCACGTTTTCACCCTTACCCCGATCAATCAGGGCGGTATATTCTCTGCGGCACTTTCCATAGTTTAGGTCTTCATTCCTAAACTCCTTCCCGTTAGGAAGCGAGATGCTCTGCGTTGCCCGGACTTTCCTCTCTCCAACAAGTGAACAGCGATAGAACAGTTTGCATTATCACAAAGGTAGTATTTAATTTCGTTTAGATTTTTAGAAAATCAATTTCACTTCTATTTTTAATGTAAGTCCGGTTATGCGCTCGATCTTTTGTGAATGCAAATGCAAAAAAAGAAATGTAATAAGTTCCGAAAATTACGAACTATCAACTTAATTAATGCGCCAAAAGTATAACGCTACTACCGGGTTATTGCTAAAAACTAAGTTTTCTGCGGTGCTGGTTATTCTCTAAAAGGGATAGTAGCGGAAAGCCCGCAATGTAGCGAAGCGAAATGAGGACTTTGAGCAAATAGCCCGAATACCGATCATTGGAATGGTAAATTGCTTTACAAATAAAAAAATGATGTAGCCAAGAGGAAACTTACGAAGTTTCCAAAACTTCGTAAGTTTTGCTAAAAACTGAAAACTGCCTACTGACCACAGTTTTTCAAATCATTAGCCACTTGCTCGTAAGTATACATTCCTTGTTGGTTACCGAAAGAATTAGTAATGTAGACCGTTACCTGTGCAATGTCGATATCATGTAAATCTTTAAAAGCCGGCATTTTCTCTTGATAGGTTTTGCCATGGATTTCCATTGGTTTGTTCACACCATTTCTGACATAGCAAGCTAACTCTTGCTTGTTAGATTTAAGAAAAACAGTGTCGGTTAGTGGGGGGGCTAGCTCTCCTAAACCTTCGCCATTTTCTCCGTGACAATTTTGACATTTGGCCTGATAAATATCTTTACCATTTGACATATACTTGGCCATTTCTATTTCGCTAGCACTTTGGCAAGCATTAATTGCCATAACAATAGTTCCGAAAAACAAACTGTATATAATTAACTTTCGCAACGTAATACTTTTCACTTTCAACTTTATACTTTCCACTTATTAGTCTTTCTCAGCTAATAGAACATCCATGTCTTTTTTCAATTTTTCGACTTCTTCAGTTTTAGTCCCATCGTAGGCACCTCTAATACGTTTATGCTTATCAATTAATACCAGCCAACCTTGGTGTATGTAACCATCTGTAGCACTGCTATCTTCCTGTACCGCCACCAAATAATCCTTTTCGGCCAGCTTGTACACTTCTTCTTTGCTACCGTATAAAAACTGCCATTGAGGAACGTCAGCACCTAATTTCTTCGCATATTTCTTCAATACAGAAGGTTTATCGTATTTAAAATCAATAGTATGAGATAGGAACATAACGTCTTTATTGTCTTTATACTTATCGAAAATCGTTTTCATATTACGGTGCATGATAGGGCAGATCGTACTACATGAAGTAAAGAAGAAATCCGCTACGTATACTTTGTTTTTAAAAGCGTCTTGAGTTACTTCGACACTATCCTGATTTAGAAACTTGAAATCTGGGATTGTTTTGTAAACAGTATCTATTTTTTCATCACCGTTGGCGTCTTTAGAGATTTTTGCTTCCCTATCTCCATAAATAGGTAATTTTTTTTCTTGTGTACATGAAGCACTTAATGCAATTAAAGATGCAATTGCTGCATATCCTAAAATCTTTTTCATCTATTTAAATTTATTTTAAGTGGCGATGAGGCTATCATGAATTCGTGTTTCAATAATATTTGAAAATCATGATAGTTTCATCTCTATTTTTTTAAATATTTTTCTGGACTATGATCAAATTTCAACTTACATCCTTTACTGCAAAACAGATATTCTTGTTTTTGATAAGTGCTCTTAAGATCTGTAGATGATTTCACTTTCATTTTGCAAACTGGGTCAATTTTAACACTGTCAGTTGAAGTCTCGTGTCTATTTACTTCTGTTGCATTACTGTTGTATAGTGCTCCGAAACTTAGGGCAAAAATACAGATTATTAAAGTTGTTTTCATGTTGTTAATATGGTTTTTATCTCCACAGATATACAGATTGCTATTAGTTCATCGCTACGGTAGCAAAGCGAGTCGAGAAGTTTTATAAACGATTATAATTTTTACGTTTAAAGAGTTCCCGACTATGCTCGAATGACGAATTGCCTCTATTTATCGTACATCTATGACTAATTAATTACTGTTTTATAAAAGGTTTAGCTTGTTCTATTGCTTTTTCTAACTGCACCTGCACTTGCTTTACACTATCCAATTGGTCTTGGAAATACTTCAGCGCTTCTGCCTTCGAGCCTTTGAAGTCGAGTTGAAAATCATGCATCCAATCCATCATTTTCTCATCTGCTAAATTGAGCTGATGAATAGATTTTTGTAACTCAATAGTATCCCCATCTTTTTGCTTGCGTTTATGTTCAAGTAAACTATCTAATTTAAATGTGGTTTTGATAGCTTTTTCGTTGACTACCATTGCTTCATTATGTAAATCATCGATGGTTTTTTTGATAGCTTGTTCTTTATCTTCTTGTTGACAAGCGCTGTATATGATGGCTGTAAACAGGATTAAATATTTTATCTTATTCATAGTGTTATAATTAAAATGGAACTGAAATATGAAGCATCAAACGATTACCTGCTTTTGCTCGCTTATTTGCCAGTTCTTGTGATACAATGGTCTGATAGTTAGCGCCTAGAGAAAATTTATTCATTGCTACTTCTAAACCTGTTACTAATGATGCAGAATGACCGCCAGAAACTTCGACCTTATATTTGTTATTTTCTATATCCTTATCAGCGGTTTCATATAAGATTCCTGCATTAGGAGCTAATGTTAATTTGTGCAACAGTCTAAATTTATAATACATCAGTGCATTGGTGGTCAGCTTGTTTCCATAACGGTACTCATATTTATTCGCAGTATTGATTTTATAATTAACGTTCAAGTTCACACCTAAATCGTTCAATCTAACATCGTAAGCAGCATTCACTGTAAAATCAGTGCTAGCTGTACCTAATTGGAAGTTATTTGGAGTTTCTGTCACCGCTAATCGTTCACTTGGTTCATATTTTCCGGTAGGCGCCTTTACTCCTGTACCCAGCCAAAGTGAATGCACCAATAATTTACTATTAAAGCTGATGCTTTGGGTAAACAGGTTGTAGTAGCCCATCACGGCAATATCTCCCAGTCCATTTTTGGAGCCGGAACTCGCTTGCGAACTACGGGAATTAAAGTTATAGGGTACAAATGCTAAAATCCTAAACCTCTTGCCTAAATTCCATCCACCCCAAAGTTCTGCACTCTGGTAAGTTTCGTCGGTGGTGAGTGGAGTAACATTTCCTTGTGCACCTAAATGCGTTTGCAGTTGTTTGTGCTGGTACCTTAGACCTATGAAGCGTTTGTTATATTCTGGCAAAATCCCAATGTAATAACTGCCCACACCACAACCGCAAATATCACAAGCAAGTAAGCTTAATGGGCTGAACAAAAGGGCTATTATTATGATCTTTTTAAACTTCATCTATTGTTCTGCTAAAAGTTTGTTATTAATGAAATCTTCATCGTTGAGCGTATTTAAAAATGCCATCAACTTTGTTTTTTCATCGTTATTAATTGCGATTCCTCTTATGCTGTTTTTATTCAATAAAGGATCAAGGTTTTCTGTAACCTGTACTTCATGCATGTAGTGCGTAAAAACAGCATCTAAGGTTAAAAACCTACCATCATGCATATATGGAGCGGTATACTTAAGGTTGCGCAACGATGGAACTTTGAATTTATATTTATCTTCCGCTAACAAAGTAGCGGTATATAAACCTAAATCATTTACTGGACTAGGACCGAGGCCATTATTTCTAAAACTATGATCTGTAAAAAGCGGCTCAGTATGGCAACTGGCGCATTTTTGTTTGAATAGCTCGTAGCCTTCCAATTCAATCGTAGTAAAGCTGGCATTACCATCTTTTCGCATCACTTTATCGTACTTAGAATTACTACTTATGCATAATAACATAAATTGTGATAAGGCTTTCAGGAACTTGGCAGTGCTAATTTCCTCGGTACCAAAAGCAGCTTTAAACTTACTTTTGTATTTATCCATAGCTTTAAACTTATTTAGGACATTCTCCAAGCTTTCGTCCATCTCTTCATGTGTAGTAATAGGAGAGATGGGAAATAGGTCTAAATCATAAATGCCACCGCCCCACATAAAAGCTTTGCTCCAAGCTAAATTCATGATAGGGGGAGAGTTACGCTTGCCTAGTCGGTCATCAATTCCATGACTTACATCATGTCCGTGTTGCGTAAACGCCGAAGATTGGATATGGCAAGAGCCACAGGTGATGGTGTTATCTCTAGATAATCTAGGTTCGTAGAATAACATCCTACCTAATTCGAAACCTTCTTTCGTTATGGGATTATTTGCAAAATTGTAGTGTGTTTCAGGAAAGTTTTTAGGCTTTTGAAAACCTAAAAATGTTTCTACTTTTTCTTGTATGTCCCCACTTTTTTTACAAGCATATGCAAAAATGACAATAACCAAAAGGTATTTGAAATATCTTGTTTGCATAGCTAGTTTTCTGTATGGTCGTGAGTGAATAAGTCTTTGAAATTCATAGAAATGCTAGTTGAATACTCACTGAACATCACATTAGGATGTGACTTGAAACTGAAGGCGTTCGTGCCGTTGAAAAACTTCATTAAATCAACAAATAAGTGAATATTACTTTGCCTATCTTTCCTGACTTTTGCAATTCCAGCACTACTTAAATCAACAGTAATAGTTTTAATATTATTGATAGTTGGCGCACTATAACCTCCAAATCCGCCGATGTGATATTTAAACTGTTTTTTACCTGTTGGGTCACCTTGCTGGTCGTCTGTAATCACTTCTGAGCTGCCTTCGAATTTGAAGAAAATATAACCCGAGTTCCAGCCCCAGTACATTCCACCACCAGCATGCCCACCAGCTGCAGGATCTAAAACGCCAGTCCTTTTGTCTACTGCCATCGTGCTACGTAAGCTATCTACACCTAGTACAAAGGTTAATTTACTATAATCGCCTTCCGGAACTTTTATCTTTGCGAAGCGGGTAGCTTTATCTGCACCTTTAATCAAGAAATACGAGCTATCTTGAGGAACTTTATATTGTTTCCCAGCAGTTGTAGTAACTTGAATATTGCTGATAAAATATTGGATAGAGCTAATGGTAAATTTCTCGCCCATTGCATTTGTGTAGGGTATAGCTGTATTGTCGAAGGTCAATGTCCTACCGCCTACAATGTTGTCAAATTCTACGGATAGCTGAGCTAAGTTTTGTTCGTCGAAATCAGGTGTCGAGTTGTCTTTTTTACAAGCAGTAAATAGGATGGAAGTTATGATGATGGATAGAATCTTTTTCATTTTAATTTGTAAAATATAATGGATACCAGTGCATAGCACTAACAGATGGCAGGCTGGGCTTCCTAAACTTTGGGAAGCTCAATGTGACGCCGTTAGTATTTACTGGGTCGATTTAATTAAATAATGGACGGTTTTCTACAGTGTTGTCTAGCGATAAACACTAATCTTAAAAGGATATTTTAAGGCTATAGGATTACTTTCCCGAACGGTCGGTATAAACTTGTGCTTATCAAAAAGGAGTAGAAAACAGGCATAGGATAATACATTCATCCCAATTAATTTGGAACAATTGACATTATAAAATCCCTAGAAATTAACTATGCTGTTTTAGGAGGGTGAAAAACTACGCTTGTTTTACCTACAGGCTTTTGTTGTAGATAATTGGGAATAGTTGTTTCTACCTCAGTTTCGAAGGTTTTGAAAACCAAAGAGGCCCTTAATGGAGCTACCGTTTCAATTACCCGCTTCATGTGCTCTTGCTCTTGTTTGTTTTTTTGCTCAAGCTCCTTCAATTTAATGTCCAAGAAACATTTGCCTTCGCAATGGAGCGCCGGTTTATCTTTGTTGGTACACAATACTGATGAAATGTAGGATTTATTGAAATGATAGGAAGTAGAAACAATCCAATAGTTAAAGCAATTGGCTAAAATTCCAATTAACAATAACCCTGCGACTAACTTTCTACAGATTTTCATTAGCGCAAAGATAGGTAACACATTCTAACCTGCCTAGATTATTTTCATTTATCTCTTCGACTTTACGCGGCTTAACGTTTCTTGGCTCATATTCAGGTACGAAGCTACTAATTTGTTAGATAGTCTTTTGACAATTTCTGGTGCTTCATCTAATAATCTCCTGTAGCGTTCTGTAGCATCCAGAGTTAAAAACGACATCAATCGATTGGTATTTAGTACGTAGGCAAATTCTAAATAGTGCCGATAAAATATTTCCCATTCTGGAATAATTTGTAGCAGCGCATAAAAGTCATGTCTGGAAATAGATAAGACTTTAGTGTCGGCTACAGCTTGAACATATTCTAAAGATGGTTGTTGAGTGATAAAACTAACCAAACCGGTAGCAAATTGTTTTTCGAAAGCTAAGTATCTAGTAGCATCTTGGCCAGCTTCGTTGATAAAGAAAATTCTCAGACAGCCTTCCATTACAAAATAAGTGCGCTGACAGGTTTCTCCAGTTTGCAAAAGAAATTCATTCTTTTTGAATTCTAGAGGCTTAAAAAACTGATTTACGATTTGGAGACTTTCATCACTGATGCTGATCTTTTCCTTGATGTATCCATTTAACTGATCGTACATCTAGTTCTTTGAAGTTATTCGCTCCGCTAATTTACGAGCATTTGGAATGATTAAGAAAGCAGCCATGTAAGCTACTGGTAGCATTACGCTCCAGGCTTTTAGAAATTTAAAATGCCAATCGGTGCCAAAACCATAGTTACGTACAATACCTACAAATGCCATAATTAAGGTCATAGGGATCACAACTAACAAGGTATTGATGTATTTGAAATGCTTCTGCTTCATTTTTAATTTTTCTTAAGTTTAACAATGTTGCAAAAATGCGGTACCTAAACTTCTAAAACTTTGACTTAAGTCAAAAAGTGACTTAACCTATTAAAATGAAAACTAGCAGCACTTGTAATAAACCTTTACCTTCCGTTCCTTTGAAGACCAGGCAATGTAGACATTACTATCTTTTCCTAATCGATAATCGAAGCCATTTAAGCCACTTTGTTTAAGTTCGCTGTAAAAAGCTTTATCAGGAACATTATTGTCAGGCTGCTCATTTTCAGTCACTGCTGGTTCCAAAAAGTGGTGCTCCTCAAAAAAATAAGCGATTTCTTCTTTCAAAAACTTCATCTTATCACTTTCTTTTTTCATATCTGCAGTAGCGATGTAGTTCTTCAAAAGCTCGTTGGCTTTGATCTCCTGTCTATAAATCTCTTTTCCATTAGCAGCTTTAATAGTGAACAGTAACTGCATATGGTTGATGTCTTTGCCGACCAACGCAACTTTAAAAGTATCTAGCTTGATGGTGTCAGAAAATGCGAACGTAGTTGTTCTTTCTAACTCTTCTTTACTATTAGTATTAGTAGAAGAGCTACAGGCGTACAATAAGCCGATAATTAATAATGTAGGAATTAAAAGTTTCTTCATTAAAATTGATTTATGGCTTTAATAACATAGATTACTTTAATATTTTTTGGAGATCCTCAGGAGTATCAATAGCAATCGTATCTAAGTTCGTAACCTTAGTTTGAATAGAAAAACCATTTTCTAACCAACGCAGCTGCTCCAGATTTTCTGCCAATTCTAAGGACGAAGGTTGAAGTTTGGTAATCGCAGATAATACATCTTTACGATAACCGTAAATACCAATATGTTTATAAAACTGATGCGATTTAACCCAATTCTCCTTTTGAACATTGCGAATATACGGAATAACTTGCCTACTGAAATACAAAGCTTCGTGACGGGTATTTAGTACCACTTTAGGTATATTTATATTATGGAGCTCTTCATCGGTGTGTATTTCCTTAATTAAGGTAGCGATTTCAGTACGCTCTTCTTGAAAACAATTAGCTAACAATTCAATTTGTTCTGGATTAATATAAGGTTCATCGCCTTGAATATTGATGATGATATCGAATTCTTGCAGTTGCTCGGCTACCTCAGCACAACGATCTGTACCACTTTGGTGGGTAGCAGAAGTCATGATGTATTTTCCACCAAATCTGTCTACTTCTTGGGCAATGCGTTCGTCGTCTGTCGCTACTACTACTTCTGCTAAAGCCACCGTTTTCTTTGCTTGTTCGTAAACCCTTTGTATCATGGTTTTACCTTTAATTTCGACCAAAGGCTTTCCGGGAAAACGGGTAGAAGCATATCTAGCTGGAATAATACCTAATATTTTCATGATGAATAGATGGTTTGAATAACAATTAGTAAAAGAATTAAAATCAGAAAGATATAGCCTGCTGGATGTGCAAAATTAAATGTCCATCCCATCATGGGATTTCGCTTAGGTACAATCATCCGATCGTCTTTTTTATTAAAGTAAAGAATTCCCCATTTCCAATTTTCTGGATCTTCGTGAAAGAAATCTTTACTCATCACTTTCAATTAAAATAAACCATTAATTTCCGCTTCTATTGATTGGATTACTATTCCTAAATCTTCTGGATTGTTAGTGAAATCTAATTTGTCCTTGTCAAGGATTAGGAGCTTGCCTAATTTATAGCCTTTAATCCACGTTTCGTATTTTTCATTTAGTTTGGAAAGGTAATCAATACGGATACTTGCTTCGTATTCTCTACCACGACGTTGGATGTTATTTACTAATGTAGGCACCGATGCTCTTAAATAAACTAATAAATCTGGAGGTTTGATAAATGAAGTGATATTGTCGAAAATTGCTTTATAATTATCATGATCTCGGCTAGTCATTAGCCCCATCTCATGTAAGTTATCAGCAAAGATGTGTGCATCTTCATAGATGGTCCTATCCTGTATCACATTGCGCTTATTGTTTTCAATTTCTACAATTTGCTGAAAGCGGCTATTCAAAAAATAAATTTGTAGGTTAAAACTCCAACGTTTCATGTCGCTGTAAAAGTCCTCTAAGTAAGGATTGTTATCTACAGCTTCATAAAGTGCTTCCCAACCATAATTTTTTGCTAATAAACCAGTTAAGGTTGTTTTTCCAGCACCTATGTTGCCTACAATTGCTATATGCATAATATTTAGATATGAGATATGAGATTTGAGACACTAGCTTGATTTTTAAAATCTAATGTCTCACTTCTCAAATCTATAAAATTAAAAACTTTTAAATCCTATTAATTCACGTACTTCTTTGATTGTCTTTTGAGCGCTTTCTCTTGCTTTTTCGGCACCTAAACGAGCCACTTTTTGCAAATAAGCAGTATCGTTAGCGATATCATTAATTCGCTCTCTTACTGGATCAGTTGCGATAATCATATCTTCAGCTAGCTGCTTCTTGAAATCTCCGTAACGAATGGCCATTTTGTTGTACAAATCGTCGAAATGATTTAAAGTATCTGTTGCAGAAACAATCTTCATTAAATCGAACAAGTTTTGAATTGCTTCAGGCTTTTCTTGATTCTCTTCAGTAGGACCGCCATCTGTTACTGCTCTAGAAACCTTTTTACGTATAGCTTCTGGTGTATCTGAAAGGTAAACACAGTTAGCATCACCTTCAGATTTGCCCATTTTTCCTTTACCATCTAAGCCAGGTACTTTAACCAATTTCTCTGTATAATTGAATGCAAAGGGCTCTGGAAAATATTCTTGGTTGTACATACGGTTAAAACGATTTCCGAAAGTACGAGCCATTTCCAAATGCTGCTCCTGGTCCTTGCCTACAGGCACCTTAGTTGCTTTATGAATTAAAATGTCTGCACTCATCAAGACAGGATAAGTTAATAATCCAGCGTTTACATTATCTGGGCTAGCACGAACTTTGTCTTTAAACGAAGTAGCTCGTTCCAGTTCGCCCAAATATGCATTCATATTTAAATACAAATACAATTCGGCAATTTCAGGGACATCAGATTGTACATAAATAGTACTTTGTTCTGGATCTAATCCACAAGCCAAGTAATCTACCAATACGTTTTTAATGTTACCATGTAAGTTTTCTGGATTTGGATGAGTTGTTAGGGAATGCCAATCTGCAATGAAGAAATAGCAATTATACTCCTCTTGCATTTTGATGAAGTTTTTCACTGCACCATAGTAGTTACCTAAATGTAACTTCCCCGTGGATCTAATCCCACTAACAACTGTTTCTTTCATAATGGCCGAAATTAACTAAAAAACTGAAAACTGTAAAGAATGTTGAAAGTTGGAATTTTAAATTAGAACGATTTGACAAATACGATTATCGAAGTTCATTAAAAATTAAAGCCGAAGCATATGAAATGCTTCGGCTAAATGTAAATATCTTTCAGTATTTGTTAGTTGTAAATAACTATGCTTCCATTTCAGCAGCAGTTTGTTCAACTTTTGCTCTTAAATCATCTTTGTAAGCTTGCATTTTTTCTGCCAACTCAGGTTTTGCAGTCGACAATATTTGGACAGCTAGTAAACCCGCATTTTTAGCTGCGTTTAAAGCAACCGTAGCCACAGGAATCCCATTGGGCATTTGTAAGATAGACAAAATGCTGTCCCAACCATCAATTGAATTTGAAGATTTTACAGGAACACCAATCACCGGAACCGTAGTAATAGACGCTACCATTCCGGGTAAATGCGCTGCACCGCCTGCACCAGCTATAATTACTTTAATATCTCGGCTAGCTGCATCTTTTGCATATTGAAACATTCTATCTGGAGTACGGTGGGCAGAAACCACTGTAATTTCGAAATCAACACCGAATTCTTTACAGATATCTGCCGCATCTTGCATTACAGGCAGGTCCGATTTGCTGCCCATGATAATACCAACTTTCATTTTATGTTCAGTTTATTAGTTGTTTGGTTGGTTGGTTGTTTAGCCCCTCGACCAATCCTTATTCTTTAATCTTTGTTCTTTTATCCTTTTCCCTTTAAGAGATCACTTTCAAAGTTTGCTGTACAAACCTTGCTTTTTCGATAGCTTTTTCACGGTTTTGGTCCACAATCGTTAAATGGCCCATTTTACGGAACGGCTTAGTGTATTTCTTGCCATAAAGATGTACGTAAACCCCCTCAATTGACATGATTTTTTCCAATCCGTTGTATTTAGCTACACCATCATGACCTTTTTCGCCCAATACATTAACCATAATGGCGTTTGATATAGAACGGGTATCGCCCAAGGGCAAATTAAAAATAGCTCTTAAATGTTGTCCAAATTGAGAAACATAATTGCCCTCAATAGTTTGGTGGCCACTGTTATGCGGACGAGGAGCTAACTCATTCACCAAAATATCACCATGTTTAGTAATGAACATTTCTACCGCTAAAATACCTGTGATATTTAATGCTACCGCGATATCTCTAGCTATCTTTTCTGCTCTTTCTTGAATACTTTCGGGATAAGTTGATGGAGATATTAAGAACTCAACCAAATTAGCTTCTGGATTAAATTCCATTTCTACCATTGGAAATGTTTTTACATCTCCATTAGCATTTCTAGCAACAATTACGGCTATTTCCTTTTCGAAATTCACCAGCTCCTCGATTAGAGTAGGTGCTTCGAAGGCATTTTTAACGTCAGAAGGAGTATTAATCTTCATCACGCCCTTACCGTCGTAGCCATCTTTACGTAATTTTAAGATATACGGGAAAGGAAACTTACCACTGCTTAAGTCTTCTTTTGAATTGACAAGCATAAAAGGGGCAGTAGGAATGTCATTTTCTTTGAAAAATTGCTTTTGCACGCCTTTGTCTTGGATTAACCTGATTACTCTAGACTGTGGATAAACTAATTTTCCTTCTTTCTCTAACTGTTCCAGCGCATCAACGTTTACCTTTTCAATTTCAATGGTGATGATGTCGGCCTTTTTACCGAAATTATAAACGGTATCGTAATCAGTAATTGATCCATTTTCGAAATAATTGGCAATGTGTTTACAAGGAGCATCAGCATCTGGGTCTAACACCAAAGTGGTTAAATTATAATTGATCGCTTCTTGGATCATCATTCTACCTAATTGTCCGCCGCCTAAAATACCTAGTTTTAACTCGCTAATCTGTTTTGCCATTATCGCTTAAATTTGGTACAAAAATAGCAAAAATTAGCACACCATTTGAGTAAAATATTCATTAGATTATAATTAGAAGCGGCTTTGTTGTGCTGCTATTTTCCGATAGTCCTGCTTTTCGTTGCAATCTTTTTATTAACGTTTATGCTAAGACCTCGTAGGTTTCGAAAACCTAAGAGGTCTTTTCTGAGTGTGCACCAAAAAGTATTTCCACATCAACCAGGGCTATTAACAAAAGCCTAGCTATAAATTTGTGTCGCTTAGCAAAACTTCCAAAACTTTGAGGTGAAAAGCCCCTCTCTGAATTCGGCATCTCTCCCCAAAAAGGGAGAGAAACTTAAAATTAATGAAAATGCAACCTTGCAACAACAAAACAACTAAGCAGTCAAACAATTCCTTTACCTTTGCCAAATGGATTACGATGCAATAATTATTGGTGCTGGTGCTTGCGGATTAATGTGTGCTGTACAGGCCGGTTTTTTAGGTAAAAAAGTTATTGTACTTGAAAAAAACAATAAAGCAGGTGCTAAAATCCTTATTTCTGGCGGTGGTCGCTGCAATTACACAAACATTGGAGCTACACATGAACAATTCATATCTGCCAATGAACATTTCGTAAAATCTGCCTTTAAACAATGGACGGTAGAAGACAGTATCAGTTTTTTCGAAACGTACGGCATTTTCGGTGCGGAAAAAAAACTTGGTCAGTTGTTTCCAGATGGGAAGAATGCAAAAGATGTAGTTGAAGTTTTCACATCGCTCTGCGAAGGAATGGGACAACAAATCGTCTGTAACGCAGACGTTCTGTCTATAGAAAGTGAAAACGGAAATTATAAGATCAATTATCAACTCAATGGGAATACAAAGGTATTGATCGCTCCGAAATTAGTAATTGCAACTGGTGGTTTGCCTATTCCAAAAATGGGGGCAACAGACTTTGCTTTGAAATTTGCTAGAAAGCATCAGCTGAAAATTATAGAAACTGCGCCCGCTTTGGTGCCATTAACTATTACAGGTAAAGATGAAGAATGGTTTGCTCAATTATCGGGAAATTCAATTTTTTGTAGCGTAAGTAATGATGAAATAAGTTTTGAAGAGAATATTTTATTTACACATTGGGGCTTAAGTGGGCCTGCAATTTTACAGATATCAAGCTACTGGCGTAGAGGAGAAGAGATAGAAATTGATTTGCTTCCCCATGAGAATATAGCAGAAGTCTTGGTCACTGAGCGCCAAAAAAATGGACGTATACAATTATCAACGTTGTTGCACCGGTTTTACACTAAAAAGTTTACAGATGCATTGGGTAAGTTTCTGTCGTTAAATAAAACTATAGCTGATTTAACTAAAGCTGAAATGGAAGCTTTGGAGCAAACTATCCACCATTTTAAGGTTAAACCTGCTGGTGATAAAGGGTATGATAAGGCTGAAGTAATGCGTGGAGGAATTGATACTAATGAAATTTCATCTAAAACATTAGAAAGTAAGAAATTACCAGGCTGCTACTTTGGAGGTGAATGTGTAGACGTTACAGGTTGGCTTGGTGGTTATAACTTTCAATGGGCTTGGGCGAGTGGCTTCGTTATCGCTCAACATATTTAAATTGAATTACGGTCATAAATAAAAAAGGGGCTTTGCCCCTTTTTTATACAATATGCTATATATTCCTAGAATACAAAACCTATACGAACACCAGTAATTACTGAAGGCTCGATTGAGAATGAATTTCCAGCAGATTCAGTTGTTACTGTAGTTGAGCCTGCAGGGTTAGTATTTGTGGTAGTTGTTTTACCTTGTTTTTGGTAAAGGAAGCCAAAACCACCTTCAACACCTAAGTAAACTTTTTTAGTGAAATAGTAGTCAGCACCTGCAACTGCTCTTAAGCCTACACCTAAAGTGCTTGGACCTTTTCTTTCGCCAGAAACGTTAGCTTGATAAACTGGACTTGCGAAGTTGTTAGTTGAGTTGCTGTAATCTTGTTTGCCATTTGCATAAGCGAACAAGATATCTCCACCTACATAAGTAGATAGACGTTCGGTACCAGTGAAATGTTTCTCTAAACCTAAGTTAAGTAAAAATTCTGTTTGACTTCTTTTAACACTTCCTGTTTCGCCATTAGGGCCATAAGCGTTTGCAGTTTCTTTTGTGCTGCTTAGGTTAAAACCTAAACGTACGGCAGTTTTTTCTTGTGTAAAATAGCGGAATCTTAGTAAGCTTCCAGCTTCGTTTAAGTTGAAATTCGAATTTAATACACCACCGGTAAGTCCAAATTCAGTAGTAACATCACCTTTAGTAGGCTTAAATTCGCTCTGTGCATTTGCCGCAAGACCTGCAATCGCTAGGCCGAATACTAATAAAATTTTTTTCATATTTATATTTATTGTTTAGCCTGCCGATTATCAATGTTTGTGCCAAAAATTGGCATAAAACAGGTGTTTTTGCTATGTATTGATAGTTAAGTGGTTGTAATGTGTGAGGTTCAATAAGTAATTTGTGTGTATTTGAAAATGTATGGTTTTGTTTACAATTGATGTTAGCTTAACTAAAAGTTTATATTCCAGTAACTGATCATGTGAAACAGCCTTTAAGGCTGGCATTAGTATACAACAGCATTTAGCAATTGCTAAATAAACATTTTGTGTACTTTTGCAAAAAAAAATAAATTCTTGAAAAGCGAGCTTTTTGTAATTACTCCACCATTTACTCAACTGAATACACCGTATCCGGCTACTGCATATATCAAAGGTTTTTTAAATACAAAAGGCATTTCTTCTTATCAAGCCGATTTAGGTATTGAAGTTATTCTGGCACTTTTTTCAAAAAAAGGTTTGACAGATTTGTTCAACCAAGCTAAATTAAATAACAAAGGAGCTTTTTCTTTTAATATCCAACGAATTGTAGCTTTAAAAGAAGAATATTTAAAGACTATCGATGCGGTAATCAGCTTTCTACAGGGAAAGAATCCGACTTTAGCTTTACAAATTTGTCAAGAAGATTATTTACCAGAGGCTTCTCGTTTCGCTCAATTAGAAGAATTGGATTGGGCTTTTGGTGCAATGGGTACGCAAGATAAGGCCAAGCATTTAGCAACGCTTTATTTAGAGGATATTTCTGACTTTATTGTAGAATGCATAGACCCGAATTTCGGTTTTAGTCGCTATGCCGAGCGATTGGGCAGAAGTGCAAACTCTTTCGATGAACTTTACCAGGTACTAAATCAAGCACCAACTTATATCGATGGTATTTTAATCGATATTCTTAAAGAAAGGATAGAAGAAGTTCAGCCTAAATTATTTTTGATTTCTGTTCCTTTTCCTGGTAATCTATATGCTGCTTTTCGTTGTGCACAGTACGTAAAGCAAAACTATCCTCACATTAAAATTTCGATGGGTGGGGGCTTTCCAAATACAGAATTACGCTCTCTTTCAGATCAAAGGGTTTTTGAGTTTTTCGATTACATTACCTTAGATGACGGCGAATTACCTATTGAACTTTTATACAATGCTATTGTTAAAGGTGGTGAATTTAATCTCTACAAAAGAACTTTCTTGTTAGAAAATGGCGAAGTTAGTTATCGGAACGATGCTTTAAGAAGCGATTATAAGCAAGCTGATGTCGGTACGCCAGATTATTCGGATTTGCTATTGGATAACTACATTTCCGTCATTGAAATTGTGAACCCTATGCACAGAATGTGGAGCGATGGCCGTTGGAATAAATTGACAATGGCTCATGGTTGTTATTGGGGGAAATGCACTTTTTGCGATATTTCTTTAGATTATATTAAGGTTTATGAGCCTGTTGCAGCTAAGCAGATTGTAGACCGTATAGAAGATTTAATGACAAAAACTGGTCAGAATGGTTTTCACTTTGTAGATGAAGCTGCTCCACCTGCATTAATGCGTGAAGTGGCTTTGGAAATCCTCAGGAGGAAGATCACCGTTACTTGGTGGACAAATATCCGTTTTGAAAAGAGCTTTACTGGCGATTTGTGTTTGTTGTTAAAGGCGTCAGGCTGTATTGCGGTTTCTGGAGGGTTGGAAGTAGCGTCTGACAGATTACTAAAACTAATTGATAAGGGCGTAACAGTGGAGCAAGTAGCGAAAGTGACCAGGAATTTCACTGATGCTGGAATTATGGTGCATGCGTATTTAATGTACGGATACCCAACGCAAACGGTTCAGGAAACAGTAGACAGCTTGGAAATGGTACGCCAATTGTTTGAAGCTGGCGTATTACAATCTGGTTTTTGGCATCAATTTGCCATGACGGCACACAGTCCAGTAGGCCTATATCCCGAAAAATTTGGTGTAGTAAAGGAAACGGAGGAAATAGGAACGTTCGCTAATAATGATATCAACTACACCGATAAAACTGGAATTGATCATAACAAGTTTAGCTTCGGACTGAAGAAATCACTTTTCAATTTTATGCATGGTATCTGTTTCGATTATAAGCTGCAAGATTGGTTCGATTTCAAAATCCCGAGGACTACTATAGCTCCGAATTTTATCGAAGCCGCTTTAAAAAATAACGAGAACTACCATATTAAGTCAACTGCTAAAATTATTTGGTTAGGAGGTAAGCCTTCTGTAGAAACGTTTACTAAATCAAAAAAAGGTAATTTTTGGGAAATGATGAGTTTCGATTTCCATAGTAAAAAAGAAATGTTTAGCATTCAAACTCAAAAAGTAGAAGGAGAGTGGTTAATTGCTATTTTGGATAAATTATCGGTCACTAATGATAAGCCATTGACGTTTCAAGAACTTAAAGCTGATTTTGAAACGTCGATGGAACATTTCGAACTGTTCTGGTATTCTAAACCAATTCATACTTTGAGAGAGTATGGTTTACTAGTGTTGTAAAACTCTAAGCTCTACGGTTAAGAAAGGCGTCATTTCGACCGTAGCGGAGAAATCTTTCAAATTAAATCACCATTAAAGGCGCTCAAAGTATTCGAAGATTTCTTTCACGTATGTACGGGACTGCGCTCCAGTCGAAATGACGGTAGTATATCGTTCCCATTTGGGACTAGGTGCTAATCACAATTAGGAACGGTAAATGTCCAAGTTTCTGCTGTTTTGTAAGGCAATGAAAATGCTATACCTTTATCCATTTCAAACCATAACTTTGGTCTCATTTTCTCTCTACTAAAGGTTTCGTTCATCGTCATGCTATCGTACATTCTACCGTTAATCATTACATACTTAATTTTCTCAGAATTCCTAATATCCTCCAAAGGATTATCTTCCATAATAATTAAATCGGCAAGTTTTCCAGTTTCTAAAGAACCTAATTCTTTGCCCATGCCTAAATATTCTGCACCGTTTAAAGTTGCCGCTTTAATGGCTTGCAATGGTGACATACCGCCTTGTACAAACATCCATAACTCCCAATGTGCACCCAATCCTTGGATTTGACCATGAGCACCTAAATTTATTTTTGTACCGCCATCAGCGATGGCTTTAGTCGCTTTTGCAACTTCTATATGCCCATAATCACCATACTCAGATGTTGTTCTACGTCTAGCTCTGGCGTCAATTATCGCTCTTGGCGTAAAATTTAATAAACGTTCATTTTCCCAAACATTAGTTCTGTCATACCAGTAATTTTCTCCCCACTGCCCGCCATAGGCCACAATTAAGGTTGGTGTATAAGCCACTTTGGTATTGTTCCAGAAACTCACTACATCTTTATAGGCTGGCGCCACAGGGATACTGTGCTCAATGCCGGTGTGTCCATCGGCTACTTGTGTCATGTTGTGAAAGAAAGTAGAGCCACCCTCTGGAACTACCTCCATTTTCAGCTGGCGAGCAGCTTCTAGAATTTGTTGGCGTTGATCTCTACGAGGTTGATTATAAGATTTTACAGAAAATGCACCAACTGCTTTTAAACGACGTAAATGGGATAGTGCATCGTCTAGGCTGTTGATGGTTACTTTGAAATCGCCATCTGCGCCATATAAAATAGAACCCGTAGAATATAGGCGTGGGCCGATCATTCTACCAGCTTTTAACATTTCACTTTGGCTAAAAACCATTTCTGTATTGCTTGATGGATCGTGAGAAGTTGTAACTCCAAAGCTCAAATTAGCTAAATACGACCAATCTTGTTGCGGGCTAATGCCATCTGGACTGGTTCTCAAGTGGGCGTGTACATCAACCATACCTGGCATGATTGTTTTTCCAGTAACGTCCACTACTTTAGCATCGGCTGGGACTTGAATTTCATCAACTTTTCCTACCGCTTTGATTTTATTGTTCTCTACTAAAATTGTTCCTTCCTCAATCACCTGTTCGCCCTTCATGGTGATAATTCTAGCACCTTTTAAAGCGATCAGTCCTGTAGGCGCATCAGTTTTTAATTTCAGGTCAATAGAAATACCATTTGTATCAGGTTCTGGTAATACTTGAGGAGCTCCTTCGGCAAATGAAAAGGTATTTTTGATTTCTCTATTATAATATTTTTCGCCTAAAGTCCACAGTAATTTCTTGCTGTCGGCACTCCAATGCAAGTAAGTTCCCGCATCTTTAGTCACTTTGGTTAATGGGATAGCCTTGTTACCTGCAGATAAATCTAGAGCGGTTCCAGCAGTAACCATCGGTGTAATGTAAGCATTAAAAAGCTCAGTAAAAGCCATCCACTTACCGTCTGGACTAGGACAAAACTGCGTTGCATATTGTGAGGTATAATGGGTGCGTTCGCTACCACCATTTAAATCTACACTTTTGAAAGCTTTTTTGCCGCTGTCATAACCTTGATAAAAAATCCGGGTGTCATCGCTATTAAATTGTGGTCTAATTCCGTTATCTAAAACCAATGTTTTTGAACCTCCATTAGCAGGCATCACAAAAATGCCTGTGTTTTTCCCGTAGGTTAAACCTAAAACTTCGTTACCGCTACCTTTTCTGAATACTATTTTATCACCTTTGTTGGAGTAGCTAGGAGAGTAGTAGTAGCCCTTTTCGTCAGTTAGGCTAATGGTTTTGCCTGTTTTTAAGTCAGTGCGTTTAATTGCACCTTTAAATTCATCGCTCCAAGTAGTGTAAATAACAAACTTTCCATCCGGGCTAAACTTAGGTTCGAATTCGAAATCTAACCCGCTAGTTATCCTTTCAGGCACTCCGCTAGGCATGTCTTTTTTATATAAATATCCCGCGGCGTTAAAAACTACCATTTTGCCATCGGGCGAAGTTACCAGTTGCCTAAGCATTTTTGCCGTGAACTCAGGTGTGTAAACTTGTTGGTCGAAATGTAAAGCTTCTTGTACCGTTTGGTTGCTCGTCACTTCGAAAGGAATGTCGCTTACGTATAAATTATTAAGCTCAACTTGTCTGATTTTACCTTTAGCGTAGAATACAACTTTTTTACTATCTGGAGTCCATGCAAAGTTTGGATAAACACCGAAAATTGCCCAAGTTTCTTGTTGATCTTTTGTTAAATCATCATATAATGGATATTCTTCTCCAGTTTTTAAGTTCTGTATATATAAGGCTGATTTTAATCTCACCCTTTTTACATAAGCGATATATTTTCCATCAGGAGACACCTGTGGACGAACAGAACCGCCTTGGTCTGCTACAAAATTTGAAAGTTTTCCGCTTGTTAAATCTAATTGTCGGATAGCATAAATCAATCCATTTGGATCTTTACTGTACTGGAAAGATGGGCCAGGAGAAACATCTTCACTGAAATAGAGATATTTTCCATCTGGTGATACATTTGGCTCGCCCGCATCTTGCTGGTCATTTTTTCGCTTAGTTAATTGAACACCATCGCCACCATAAATATTATACATCCACATTTCGCCAGCACCTAAAGAGCGAGAACCAGTAAAGTGTTTTCTAGCAATCAGGTAATCACTATTTGGCATCCAAGTAGCATTGTTTAGTAATCTGAAAGTCTCTTTTGTAATTTGTTTTTTATTGCCACCCTGTCTATCCATAATCCAGATATTGTCGGCACCGCTTCTATCGCTGGTAAAGGAAATATATTTCCCGTTAGGACTAAAACGAGGTTGAACTTCGTAAGCAATACCACCGCTTAATAATTTAGCAGTTCCACCGGTAATTGGCATTACATAAATATCACCCAATAAATCAAAAACAATTTCTTTTCCATCTGGACTAACATCTAGGTTCATCCAAGTACCTTCGTTAGTGGTAACGCTGAAGTTTTTAGTAGGGCCTTTAAACTTTTCTACATCCCATTTTGGAGCTTCTTTTTTCTCTTGGGCTATGGTTAAGAACGTTGTACTCGCTAATAAAACTGTTAAAATCGCCTCTTTTCTCATATGTTAATAATCACTTAAAATATCGTGGATTTTTTGTTCTAATAATTTTTTCTCAGGTAATTTAGTCTTGTATTCGGCAACCATCGTTGGAGATAAACTTCTGCTCAACGCATACTCTACCACTTCGTTATCTTTATCCTTGCACAACAAAATTCCAATACTAGGATTTTCGTTTTCTTTTTTTACATCTCTATCTAATGCTTCCAAATAAAAATTGAGTTGCCCTAGATGTTCTGGTTTAAATTTATCTGTTTTTAATTCGAATGCTACTAAACATTGCAAATCCCTATGGTAAAATAGCAGGTCTATATAGAAATCCTGACTGCCAACTTGAAGTTTGAATTCTTCAGAAATAAATAGGAAATCTCTACCTAGCGCTAGGATGAGATTTTTCATTTGATAGATTAATTCTTTTTGTAGATTGTTTTCGGAATAGGGTTCTTTGATATTCAGAAATTCAAAGATATATTCATCTTTAAACACCTGATTTGCATTAGGATATGTTTCTCTCAACACTGTTGCGAGTTTTAGGTTTGTATCTGTACTTCTTTCAAATAAGCTTGAAGAAATTTGCCTATCTAATTCTCTAAATGAGTAATTACTTTCAACCGATTGTCGTAGGTAAAATTCCTTTTCATCCAAAGATTTGCATCGAGAAAATATCGCTAAATTGTGCGACCAGCTAATTTCTCTCAACAGTGGTGAGAGTTTTGGTAAATTTTTGTAAACCTCGTAGAATTGCTTCATTCTCCAAAGATTTTTATCTGAAAAACCTTTCAGCTCGGGTTCGTTTGTCTTAATGTAGTTAGCAAGCTCCTTAACTACAGATTGTCCCCAATCCGACGTTTCAATTCGTTTATAAATATACTCTCCAATATTCCAGTAAAGATTAATCAATTCCTTATTTACCGCTTTTATGTCCGTATTTCTAGAATTTTTGATGATTAAAATAATTTCCGAAAAATTTTGCTGTAGCATTTAACAAAGTTAATAATTCTTTTAGTACACCACGTCTAACAATTATATTGCATTTTCTGTTAATTTCGATAGTTTTGAGCCTAGCTTTTATATGACCGCAACAGAAGTTTTAAAGAAATATTGGGGATTTGATGTCTTTCGTCCGTTGCAGGAAGAAATTATTCAATCGGTAATTAAAGGTCAAGACACTTTAGCTTTATTGCCAACTGGCGGAGGCAAATCTATCTGTTTCCAAGTTCCCGCTTTAATGAATGACGGGATTTGCATTGTGGTTTCGCCTTTAATTGCTTTAATGAAAGACCAGGTAGAAAACCTAAAATCGAAAGGTATAGAAGCTATCGCGATTTACGCAGGAATGGGCAAACGAGAAATCGACATTCTTTTGGATAACTGTATTTATGGTAAAATCAAATTTCTTTATCTATCTCCAGAAAGATTACTATCAGAGTTAGTTCGAGTGCGCATTTCGTACATGAACGTAAACTTAATTGCTATTGATGAAGCGCATTGTATTTCCCAATGGGGATATGATTTCCGTCCACCTTATTTAAAAGTGAAGGAACTTAGAGAAATACTTCCTGATGTTCCAGTTTTAGCTTTAACGGCAACTGCTACACCTGAAGTCAGAACTGATATCATTGAAAAACTGGAGCTGAAAGATGCACAGGTTTTCGTTAAAAGTTTTTCCAGAAAGAACCTTAGTTATGTAGTTCTTAATCTCGATGATAAGCATAAAAAACTGATTGATATCTGTACAAAAGTGAAAGGTTGTGGTTTAGTGTACGTTCGTAATCGCCGCGAAACCGCAGAAGTAGCCATGTTTTTACAGCGAAATCAAATCTCTGCAGATTTTTACCATGCTGGTTTAGAAAAGGATGTTCGTTTTCAAAAACAAGAAGATTGGAAGCGGGATAAAACTCGGGTCATGGTGGCTACAAATGCCTTTGGAATGGGAATTGACAAGCCTGATGTTAGCTTTGTAGTGCATTTGGATTTACCAGAAAGTTTGGAAGCTTATTACCAAGAAGCTGGCAGGGCAGGTCGCGATGAAAAACGAGCGTTCGGAGTTTTATTAACCAACAAGGGCGATAGGGCAGTGCTTGAAGCTAAATATAGGGATAGTTTTCCATCAGTTGAAGAGATAAAAAAAGTTTATCATTACCTAGGTAACTATTATCAATTGGCATATGGCGCTGGAGAAGGTTTAAGTTTCGAATTTGATTTGGCCGATTTCTGTAAGCGTTTCAATATCGGCGTTATTAAAACTATGGCAGCGCTTAAATTTTTGGAAAGAGACGGCTACCTCACACTTTCAGAAAACATATTTATTTCTTCAAGGCTGATGTTCGCTGTAGGACACGAGGATGTTTATCGCTTCCAAATTGAAAATGCCGCTTTTGATCCCATCATTAAAACTATCCAACGTTCTTATGGCGGTGCGTTTGATAGTTATGTGAAAATCAAAGAAAGTGATTTGTCTAATCGATTGAAGATTTCGTATAACGATGTAATGGCTTACTTGAAGAAACTTCAGGAGTATAATCTGATCTCTTATTTGCCGCAAACGGACCAACCACAGTTACAATTCGTTACGGCTCGATTGGATATGTTGCATTTAGATGTGGACGCTAAGTTTATCCAATTGAGAAAGGAAATTCAAAGTATGCAAATCGAAGCAGTATTAGCCTACACGGTCAACGAAATTTGTAGGAGCATTCAATTGTTGACTTATTTTGGAGAAACCAAGGCTGAAAAATGTGGTGTTTGCGACGTTTGCTTAGCAGAAAAGAAAAATGAAGAATTAGCCGAGTATACTGATAAAATCGATTTTGAAATTAGCATGGTGTTGCAAAGCGGGCATTTCGATTTAGATGATTTAGTGAAAAGTATCCAAACCGGCACAGACAACGACAAGATTGATAGGATCCGCGAATTACTGGATGCTGGAAAAATCAAAACCGATGGTAAGAAATATTATTTGTAATGATTTACGATTTACGATTTACGATTTACGATTTTTCAGATCTAAACAGCCGAACAACTAAAAAACTAAGCAACCAACTCACCAATTTTCATATCTTAGCCGCTACCATTTAAAAACAAATGCAAACTAAAAACGATAAAAAGACAATTCGCTCTTGGGCCTTTTTCGATTGGGCAAATTCAGCATATAACTTAGTCATCACTTCTACAATATTTCCAGCTTATTACACCGCTATCACAGGGGATAAAGACGATAATACCATCGATTATGTTTATTTTTTCGGTTATAAGGTTGTTAATTCGGCGCTATATAGTTATGCGATGGCATTTGCTTTTTTAGTAATTGCTTTTTTGTCGCCAATTTTATCTTCAATAGCGGATACCAGAGGCAATAAGAAAATCTTTATGAAAATGTTTACCTACATTGGCGCAGTTGCCTGTAGCGCACTTTTCTTCTTCGAGATCAATGCCGATAACGGAGTAAATACCTTGAATTTCAGTGTGATTATGTTGGTCATCGCCGCTATAGGTTTTTGGGGAAGCTTAGTGTTTTATAACTCCTATTTGCCGGAAATTGCGACAATAGACGAACAGGATAACGTAAGCGCAAAAGGTTTTACCTATGGTTATATTGGTAGTATCATACTTCAAATTATCTGCTTTGTATTCGTATTTAAGCCGGAATGGTTTGGGATAGTAGATGCATCAATTCCAGCTCGATTATCGTTTCTATTGGTCGGCATTTGGTGGGTTGGTTTTGCTCAAATTCCGTTCAGAAATTTACCAAAGGGAAGCCCTAACTTCAAATCGGAGAAAAAAAATATCATGAGTAGTGGTTTTCAAGAGCTAAATAAAGTTTGGAAACAGGTGAAAGAAATGAAGTATTTGAAAAGATTCTTATTTGCTTTCTTTTTTTACTCCATGGGGGTGCAAACGGTAATGTTAATAGCCACAATTTTTGGCGAGAAAATATTGCACCTTCCGACCACTAAATTAATTGCAACCATACTTATCTTACAATTGGTGGCTATACCAGGTGCCATGCTGATGTCCTATTTATCTTCAAAGAAATTCGGAAACGTAAATGTATTAATTGGAGTCGTAGTCATATGGATAGGTAGTTGTATCGCTGCTTACTTCATCCATACCGAAATGCAATTTTATGCTCTAGCAGCAGTTATTGGATTAATTATGGGTGGAATTCAATCTTTATCTCGTTCAACATACTCAAAGTTTTTACCGCAATCGAGTCCGGATCATACGTCTTTTTTTAGTTTTTATGATGTAACAGAGAAGGTTGCGTTGGTTTTTGGCATGTTTAGTTTCGGCTATATCGAAGTACTTAGCGGCAGCATGCGTAATTCGGTGATTGCATTAGCACTGTTTTTTGTTTTTGGTTTAGTATTTTTGCTGCTCCTAAAAAAGGTAGAACCTAAGGCCGTGTTGGTAGATTAAGTGAAATTTAGGCAGATACCCAAGAAAATACAATGAAGATAGAGCTATTCATCCCTTGTTTTATAGATCAATTATACCCAGAGACAGCTTTTAATACGATTAAGGTGTTAGAGAAGGCAGGTTGCGAAATCGTGTATAATTCAAAACAGACCTGTTGTGGCCAGCCTGCCTACAACGCAGGTTATTGGGAACAAGCAAAGGAGATCGGCACCAAGTTTCTATCAGACTTTTCTGAGGCTGCATATATTGTTGCACCATCAGCATCTTGTGTAGGTATGGTGAAAGGTGGTTTTAACGATTTATTTACCAATACCATTGTGCATAATAAATGTAGAAATGTACAGTCTAATATTTTCGAACTATCGGACTTCTTGGTCAATGTGCTAAAGAAAGATTATTTTGGTGCAGAGTTAGAAGGGAAAGCCGTTTACCATGATTCATGTAGTGGATTGAGAGAGTGTAAAATTAAGGAAGAACCTCGTCAGTTACTATCAAGAGTGATAGGCTTGGAAATGCTAGAAATGAAAGATACAGATATGTGCTGTGGTTTTGGTGGTACGTTTGCCGTTAAGTTTGATGCTATTTCATCGGCAATGGCCGAACAAAAGATCAATAATGCATTAGAAATGGATGCAGATTATATTATTTCCACAGATCTATCTTGTCTACTTCATTTAGATGGTTACATCAAAAAGAATAATATTCCAATTAAGACAATGCATTTAGCGGATGTACTGGCAAATGGATGGTTAGAAAGTACCGAATATTAATTTTTCGTCCGATTAAACCAATCATTTAATTATCGATCAAAACAGTTGCAAATTAGTTATTCGTTACAATGTAAAACTACAGTTATAAATCAAAAATATAACTTTCATTAACATGAACATTGGAACAATAGCCTTAGTTTTGCTTTAAACGTATTAATCAGAAACCTAACAAAATGAAAACAATATTTATTGCTTTTTTGAGCGTATTTACCTTTACTATCAACTTACAAGCACAAAAGAAATCTGGCGCTATTCAGTTCGAAACTATTATTGATCCAATTGCAGTTGCTGAAGCTAGTGGAAGGCAGATCCCTGAGCAAATGAAAGCTCGTATGCCTAAATCCATTAAAACTAATTACGAATTGCTTTATAATGCTACCAATGCGAGCTACATGCCCGTTACCGAGGCGGAAGATAGCAATAGTGGAGGTGGTCCAGGTGGAGGTATGAGGTTTGGTTTTGGCGGTATGGGCGGAGGTAACAAAGAATATTACTATACATTCGCAGATCAAAAAGTGGTTGAGGTTTTTGATCTGATGGATACTACTTATGTAATGCCAACTAAGTTAGCCTTAGCATCAATCAATCAATTTGGTAATAATGGCGGAAGAAATAGCAATCAGAATAACAATGCGGTACAGTTTTTAGACGTACCTCCAGTAGTCGATATCATTAAATCTGATGAGACTAAGAAAATTGTTAATCTTGATTGCAAAAAAGTAACAATTAGAACGACGCGTAAGGCTAAAGTTTTAGATATGGATAAAGATGTAGTTGACGAAACTGTGCTTTGGTATACTAACGATTTAGGTTTTAATTTTTCTCCGATGCCGAACTTATGGACGGAAGGTGCAGTGCTGGCAATTGAAATCAAAGGTGGCGGTACCACTGCAAAAAGCATAGAATGTAGAGGTGTAAGTAATAAAGACGTAACTGCTCCGAAAAAAGCGACTGCGATTACTCCAGAACAATATCAGGCTAAACAAGCCGCAATGATGGCAAGATTTAGAAATAACAGTAATCGTCAGGGTGCAGCTGGGAGAGCAAACTAATAAATTCTAACTTATTTTTCAGAATGTCCCGGCGCTTGAGTCGGGACATTTTTTATTTATACACTAGATCGTTACGAGGCACGAAGCAATCTCAGAGTAGTATTAAATTTTTGCCTTAAGATTGCTTCGTGCCTCGCAATTGTAAAGGTTTAGTAATTCGGTAATGAACTAGGCCTATTATTTTTATCAATCGTAATCATTTCAATTGGTTTTTTTCCATCTATTCCCTGATGTGGTCTTTCCCAATTGTAATATACAATATATTT